>JADMIO010826304.1_pt1 | contig 132313 bp, 109 predicted proteins | sample 8958161 | NCBI WGS metagenome assembly JADMIO01 (sample SAMN16585339, study PRJNA669376) | soil metagenome | isolation source: Crop rotation soil | place: USA: Cullars Rotation, Alabama | collected 2011 | reverse complement strand
GCCGCGACTTCAAGTCACGTGAATTCCAAGCTTCGGATCCCACTGTGCTGGAAAGTCGTGTAGGACCACTTCACCGTGTGCGTGCCGGCGGGAATGACCACCGATTTCTGGGTCCAATCGACAAGGCCGGAGATCCGCGCGAGAGAACCACCTTGCTCGGCGCCATCGAGATAGAAACGCAGGAAGTCGAAACCACTCTCCGAAGAGACCTTCCACCAGAAGGAAACCGTGCATGGCCCGGTGACCGTGGCCTCGAGTGTGCTGCTTTGATTGTGCGTAATGACCCCGCTTTGCGCGGCATTCACACCGTCATGCGTGACGATGGATTGAGGGAACCAATTGGCATTTCCACTGGAAACCCATACCAAACCCGGCGAATTCAACGCGCTTTCAAAGGTCGGCGCGCTCTGGATTTCAAAGAACCCATCGCTGACGTCGACATAGGTCGGATTGTCCACACTGGTGATCCGCAATGAGTAGTTGTTGGCCAGTGTCGTGCCGGCTGGAATCGCCCATGGATACGCGCCATCGTTGGCTTCGTTGGCCGAGATCACGGAATCGAGAACTTGGTTTTTCAACAGTTCGATCTTCACGTTGCCCGTGATGGTGGCGTCCCATGTGATGTTCGTGGTGGTGCCGGCGTAACAAATCCCCCCGCTCTTGGGAGTTTTGATGGCGATGGTGTTGGCGGGGAGCAGCAGGCCGAATTCGACATTCATGTTCGCTCCGGCGGCGCTTGTGACATGGATCTTGATGTCCGATGCGGTGCCGTCCCACCAACGCGCATCCGGAGTGGTGGCATCACTGAAATCCGGATCGGTGGAATCGAAGAGATCCGTGGCGTCGTTGCCGCCGCCGCCGTTCTCCAAATCAAACCCACCGTCGGCCTGCTCCAGCGATACTTGATAGTGCCGGTCCGCGGTCATGTGTTGCTCACCGTTGCCCCTTTTTGCGTCGTCGATGTGCCAGACACAGATGCCCTTGTCCGGCATATTGGCAGCCCACTTGTCGCCGGCGCCACGGTTTTCCACGATGAAGTATTCCGTGGTGGAGCCGGGTTTTCGAAAGCGGCAGCCGACGTTGCCGGTGGAGGGGAGGGTGACGGCGACGCCATGGGCGGTGGTGAGCTCGCTGACGTTCGCCCATCCCACCATGTCCTTGAAGGCGATGTTGATCGATGCCGGGGTGCGGCCGCCATTGAGACCATTACCACCGCCCATGAGGCAATGGTTGCCCACACCTGCAGAACTGCCATTGCTAGCATCGGAATCGTAGAGATCGGGAACGCCAAGGATGAGATGACCGTTTTCGTGGCAGAATATCCCGATTGTGGGAGCCGCGTTGGAGACGTTCGTCATCTGGTAGTCATCCACGTAACGGGGAACCTGAGCGGTCCCGACATTGATTGCGGATCCACCCATGTAAAACCGGTGCGCCGATAAGCCATAGGACCAGATACCCGAGCCCGCCCCCGCGAAGAGAACATTCGTCGCCAGGATCCTGTTGTTCGGACCAAGCGTCAGATTGTCAAAATTGAAACCATCGTTCATCAGGATGGCGACGGCATCCTGGATGAGCATGGGCCCCGCCAGCGCATTGTCGCGCGGCGTAGTATTGGTCGGGTAGTCGGAATAGTTGTAGTAGTCCTCCGGGTGCTCCAGGGTGACGATTTCAGTGACGGATTGGGTGTAGGCAAGCAATCCGTTCGACTGATCGCTGTAGTAATCACGCACCGAACCGGTGTTACCGTCCTCGGTGTAGCCCACCCCGTTGCAGAAGCGTTCGATCTTCGCGCGGTCGGTGGGGAAATTGGTGGGATCGACCGCGACGGTGTTCGGATCATCCGGAAACTGCACCAGAATCGTCAGGCCGACTTTGGCACCATTGAGCGGGGCGGATTGAGCTTCGAGTTCGGCGGGGACTGATTGCGGAGTTTCCCCGTCGCCCGGCGCATTCGCGGGAGCAAGTCCGGCCTCGCGATCGCGCTTGGCACGCATGCCTTTGACGCGCATTTCCCATCGTTCGGCTCGCTGCAGGTCGAATTTCTCGCGGCGGGCATTGGCAATCGAGCGGGCGGCGGCGGCGGAAATGGCCTGATGCTTGACCAAACCGGGGGGAGCCGCGGCGTCAGCCTTGATCCCGGTGGATTCGAACGATTCGCCATCCGCGGAGGTTCGGGCGTAGTCATACGAACCATCCTTGTGATTGAAAATGACCGTGTAGCCATCCGGCGTCTCGGTGCGGGCGTAGTATTCATTGCCGAAAACGCGCAACATCAGCCTATTTCCGCCTGGCTGTTGGAACTCGGTGAGTTGCCCATCGGGCCCGTAACTGGAGGCCCAGGCACCGCCAGCCATCGCCAGCAACAAGGAAAACATGCAAATTGGATTTTTCATAAATTCGGATAATTCAAAGTTTGCTCTATTATACCTATCTAAAATCATAGCGGGACCACTCTCCCCGCTGAGTCATTTTTGGAACCTGGACGCAAAGCCCCCGAGCCTTGCAACCGATCCGTGGAGAGCGCTTTCAGCGCCCGCGCGCCGATGTCGGATGGAACCGTTTTTTCCACATCCACTCCTGCTAAGCCTTTCGACAGGACAAGACGGACAACCTGCTCGCCCTTCACCATCCGGCCTATGAGATCCGGGGGAAGTATCGAGTCCACCCGCGCAATGGCAGAGTGGATCATCGTCCCCGTCAAAATCGGGACTAGAACTAAAACACCGGCAAGGTTACTTAGATGATTCGAAAACATCCCGATCGCGACCCACATGGGTTTAGTGCAGTTATCGGGGGGGCCGCGGTGATCGGGGAGCCGGCAGCTACCGACGGCAATCCGGGCGAGCGGAAGCAAGCAAAGGAATTGTGCACGGTAGTGGTTTGAGTGAACGGATGGAAGCCGGACATCAGAAGCACTATAGCGACGGATTCCGGCTAACGGATTGAGTTTGGTGACGAGCGAACAGGAACGGATCAAGATCCCCCTCGGCCGACACGTGCGAAACTTGATGAATTCCGGGCCGACGGCAAGCCATCTGTGAGACTTTTTCTGACCAGAAAAAATGGCCATTGATAGAGCGTTGAATGTGATGGCCAGCTTTGACCTGGTCAGCGGCTACAACGCCGCAATGCAGCAGGCCTTTGAACAACGAAAAAAGCAGACCGAATCGGATGCCCGGGAGTAGTTAGCGAAGGCAACCGAGGAATGAGTGCGTGACCGCGAAGCGGAAAATCACTGGATTTCCGCCGCACCAAAGTATGGAACGAGCGCGTCCGGGATGCGAATGGAACCGTCGGGCTGCTGGCATTGCTCTAACAGGGCGACGTAGAGGCGGGGCAGCGCGGTGCCGGAACCGTTGAGGGTGTATGGAAAGCGATTCTTGCCCTCGGCGTCCTTGAAGCGGAGGCGCATCCGGCGGGCCTGATAGTCTCCGAAGCACGAGCAGCTCGAAACTTCGAGATATTTGCCGTGGCCGGGGGCCCAGACTTCGATATCGTAGGTTTTCGCGGAGGAGAATCCAATATCGCCGGTGCAGAGCTCGATGGTGCGGTAGTGCAGGCCGAGTTTCTGGAGGATGGACTCGGCGTGGGCGGTTAGATTTTCCAGAACCTCGAAGCCGAGGTCGGGGTGGACGATCTGGACGAGCTCGACCTTGTCGAACTGGTGCATGCGGATGATGCCCTTGTTGTCGCGCCCGGCGGATCCGGCCTCGCGGCGGAAGCACGGGGTGTAGGCGACCATTTTTACCGGTAGCTCGGTCTCGGCGAGGAGGGTGTCGCGATAGAGGTTGGTGACGGGGACCTCGGCGGTGGGGGCGAGGAAGAGGCTGTTGACGCCATTTTCATCGGCATCCGTGCCATACATGTCGTCCTCGAATTTCGGAAGCTGGCCGGTGCCTTCCATGCACTCGCGTTTGACGAGGTGCGGGACGTTGACTTCCTCGTAGCCGTTGTCGGCCTGGGTATCCAACAGGAAGTTGATGAGCGCGCGTTCAAGGCGGGCGCCTTTTCCCCGATAGACGACAAAGCCCGAACCGGCAGTGCGGATGCCGTCATCCCAACTGACGAGCCCGTGCTTGAGCGCGAGTTCGACGTGGTCCTTGGGCTCGGTGAGATCCGGCTTTGTACCCCATTCGCGGACGACTGGGTTGGCTGTTTCATCGCTACCGACGGGGCAGGCTTCGTGGGTGAGGTTCGGGATATTGAGCAGCAAATCGGCCTGGCGGGCGGCGGCGATTTCCACCTCGGCATCAAGCGCGGTGATTTGCTCGTTGATGCCGCGGACCTCGGCCTCGATGGCGGAGGTGTCCTGGCCCTGGGCCTTGAGCGCGCCGATTTGCTTTGAAATGGTTTTGCGCGAGTTCTGGAGCTGCTGCTTGGAGGTTTCCGCGGCGCGGCGGGATTCGTCGCAGGCGAGCACGTCATCGACGAGTTTCCAATGATCGCCGCCGCGGGCTTGGAGGCGGGTTTGAACGGCGGCGGAGTTTTCCCGGATGACGCGAATATCGAGCATGGCGGCGGGACTGTCGCGGGCGATGGGGTTTGGAATCAATAAAGAAGTGATCAGTGAGCAGTGATCAGTGAGCAGAAAAGAGGTTGAAGATGTCTTCTCTCCCTCTGATCACTGCTCACTGATCACTCGGCACTTCTTCCCCCCTCACGGAATCCACCCGCAGACCCGGAAGCCTTTCACCAGCAGGTAGGCCACACCGCCGGCGGCGGGGAGCGTGAGGACCCAGGCCCAGAGGATTCGCTCGATGAGCGTGAGCTTGAGCGCGCCGAAACGCTTGGCGCAACCGACGCCCATGATGGCGGTGGTGATGCTGTGGGTGGTGGAAACCGTCATGCCGAAGCTGCCGGTGACGGCGAGCAGGGTGGCGGCGGTGGCCTCTGCTGCGAAACCATGGACGGGTTGCAGTTTCACCATTTTGTGGCCGAGGGTTTTGATGATCCGCCAGCCGCCGGCCATGGTGCCTGCGGCCATGGTCAGGGAGCAGACGATTTTGATCCAGGCGGGCACGTCGGGAGAAAGATCGCGGACTTTTCCTGCGGCAACTGCGAGGGGGGCTTTGCCGGCCTTTTCCGCAGACGCCATTTCCTTGCCGAGGTTTTTTTCCCAATCGGTGATTTTTGCGGCGACCATAGTGCCGATCACCGGGACTTTCGTCACGATGCGGGCGTCTTCCGCAGCGAGGAGTTCCTTGTGGGTGGCGGCAGCCATGGCGGAGAGGCGGGCGGCGGCCGGTGAGTCGCCGATAGCGGCCTGGGTCTTGGCGGCGAGGGTGAGGAAGGCTTCGCGGAATTCTCCGGGTTTGAGGCGGGAGCCTTCGGTTTCGAGGACGGTGGCGGCATCCTTGAGTTTTTCCGGAGTCGCCTTGGCATCCTGGATGACCTTGATGCTTTGCTCAGCCTGCATCGACTTGTCCATGCGGAGGAAGCCCAGCCAATTCGGCACGTTCTGGAAACTGCCGGTCGCGGTGGCGGTAACCAGGGCGAGGGTGATGATACCCATGGTTTTCTGCGCGTCGGCCAGACCGTGGGCGAATCCCATGTAGCTGGCGCTGAGGATCTGCGCCTTGCCGAAGAAGCGGGTGACGAAGCGCGGGCGGGCTTTTTGCAGGAGGAAATAGAGGAAGCCCATCAGAATGAAGCCACCGAAGAAGCCGATGAGCGGCGAGGTGATCATCGGGATGACGACCTTGTGGAGGACGCCTTCCATCACGACCTTGCCGTCCTTCACCTTTTCCACCGACCAAAGGATGGCGTGCCAGTTGTCATGCGCACTGGCGACGGCCGCGCCGCAAAGACCGCCGACCAAGGCGTGGGTGGAACTGGATGGCAGGCCGAACCACCAGGTGATCAGGTTCCATACAATGGCTCCCAGGAGGGCGCAGATGATGACCATCGGCGAAATGAACTGGCCGTCCACCAGGCCGGAAGAGACCGTTTTCGCGACGGCGTGACCGGCGAGCGCGCCGATCAGGTTGGTGATGGCCGCCATCGCGATGGCTTGCCGCGGGGTCATCACCTTGGTGCCGACGACGGTGGCGATCGAGTTCGCGGTGTCGTGGAAACCGTTGATATACTCGAAGGCGAGCGCGATGAAGATGACCAGCAGGATGATTCCGAGACTCATGCGGTTCTAGCCTCAGGAATTTTTCAGGACGATCTGGGACACCACGTTGCCGGCGTCGCGGCAGCGGTCGATGACTTTTTCCAGCAGGTCGTAGAGGTCGCGGAGGGCCATGGCCTTGATCGGTTCCATGTTACCGGAGTAGATTTCCTTCAAATAACCGAGCACCAGTTGGTCGGCGCGGCCTTCAAGTTCCTGCATCTTGTCGTTCTCCGCCTTGATGTCTTCGAGCTTCGGGCTCTTCGCGAGCATGTCCACCATCCGCACGACGACTTGGGCGGCCTCCTGGGCGATCTGCATTTGCGGCGCGAAATCCTCGGCTCTCACCAAGTGGTGCATGATCACGTAGCGCTCGCCGAATTTCTCCACCGTCTTGGGAATCCGGTAAAGCGCCTTCGACAGCGCCTCGATGTCTTCCCGGTCGAGGGCGGTGACGAAGACCTTGACCAGCTCCTCGCTGATGATTTCCGCGTTCTTCTTCTCGTGGCGGCGGGCGACGGCCAACTCCGCCAAAGAGACATTTCCGTTCGATTCCTTCAACAACCGGGCGAGGGCCTCGATGCTTTCGTGCGCCGATTTCGCACTTGAGGCAAGGAGTTCAAAGAACCGGTCCGACTTTCCAAATAGCTTCGCGAGTGAGATCACGGCGCGAACGTGACGGCTTCGTCACGCGCCGACAAGCCGAGTTTTCGAGTGAAAAGCGGCGCACCATTTCGCTTGCCACCCCAAGGCCCAAGCCCCACAAAAGCCACCCGCTCACGCTTGGGGCTGCGCAAAATCTGTTGCTCCGCCCCGGTTGGCGGATCAATTCTTAACCGCACGCTCCCATGGAAAGCATTTCATCCCGTATCGACAAGGTTTCCCCGTCACTCACGCTCGCCGTCACCGCACAGGCCAAGGCGATGATCGCCAAGGGTGAAGAAGTTTACGCGCTCGCCGGTGGCGAACCGGAAGTGGACACCCCGCAGTTCATCAAGGACGCCGCGATCGCCGCCCTGCAGGCCGGCAAAACCAAATACACCCCGGCCGGCGGCATCCCGGAACTTCGCGCCGCCCTTTCCAAGAAATTCAAGGACGACAACAACCTCGACTACCCCGCCAGCCAGATCTGCGTGACCGGCGGCGCGAAAATGGCCTGCTACAACGCCATCCTCGCCGTGATCGAAGAGGGCGACGAAGTCATCATCCCTTCCCCGTTCTGGGTTTCCTACCCGGAAATGGTCCGCCTCGCCGGCGGTGTTCCCGTCATCGTCGAAACCAAGGAATCGACCGGTTGGAAAATGACTCCCGAGCAATTTGAGGAAGCCATGACCCCGGCGACCAAGATGGTCATCATCAACACCCCGAGCAACCCGACCGGTGCCATTTACACCAAGGAGGAGCTGCTCGCCCTCGGTGAAATCGCCCTCGGCGAGGACATCGTCATCCTTTCGGACGAAATCTACGAAAAGCTGGTTTACGGCGAGTCCAAGCACGTTTCCATCGCCTCCCTCAGCCAGGAACTCTACGACCTGACCATCACCGTCAACGGCTTCTCCAAAGCCTACTCGATGACCGGCTGGCGCCTCGGTTACACCGCCGCGCCGAAGGCTCTGGCGGAAGCAATCGAAAAGATCCAGAACCACACCACTTCCAACGCCAACTCGTTCTCGCAATATGGCGCGGTGGCCGCCCTCGAAGGCGACCAATCGTTCATCGAAGACCTCCGCGGCGAATACGACGTGAAGCGCCAGTTCATGTTCGCCCGCCTCAAGGCGATCCCGAACATCCGCGTGGTCGAGCCGCTCGGCGCGTTCTACTTCTTCGTTTACACCGGCAACACCGGCCTGAAGTCCTTGAATCTCTGCGACAAGCTACTCTCGCGCTACAAGGTCGCCGCCGTCCCCGGCATCGCCTTCGGCTACGACGAGGGCATCCGCCTCAGCTACTGCACCACGCTGGACATCCTCAACGAAGGACTGACCCGCTTCGAGCAGTTCTGCCGCGAGCATTGATTCGTTGAGGCGTCAGCCCGCTCTTCTCAAATCCGCCGTCGGGTCCGTCCTGGCGGCGGATTTTTTTTGTAGATGCGGCTAAAACTCACCCATCGGAATTATCCAAGGGCGAAAGAATGAACCCATTTCACTCAGTTCCCTCAGACTCGACCGGCTTTTTCTCGATGATGAGCTTGGTCTTCGCCCATTCGTCGCCGAGACGTCGGCCACGCGCTGGCGTATCCTCACGAGTGAGGAGAATGAATAACTCGACCAGTCCGAAAAATGGAATGATCAGCACGCCGTTGCGAATGAGCGCGGCCTCCCAATTTCCGACGAGAGATCTGCCGTCCAACGTTACCACCTTGATGCCCATCGCCTTTTTCCCGACACCCTGGCCGCCAAGAAATGGCAACGAATCGCGGGCGATCAAATAGGCCACGCCCGTCAGATAGGCGAGCTTGTGGGCGAGTATGGGGAGAATCCAAATCAACCCGATCATGAGCCCCATGGCGACGACCCAATCGATCACGGCCGCGACGATGCGGGTGTTGAAAGTCACGATCTCCGGCCCGATGGCTTTGTCACCGGGATCCGCAATGCGGAGATTCACTCTAACGCCAGCCTCATCAACAGGGATCGGCCGTGGCGGCGATTTCGGCAAGCCCTCAAGCGGCGAGGGCGGCGGTGGTGGCGGCTGTGCCAGAACCGGTGGCGGAATGAACGGCTTGGGAGCTTCAGGTTCGGGGTCCATGAGATATACCCGTAAGCGTGATTCCAGCAAAGGTCGAGAAATCATCGCTAGGAGAAATAGGTCCTATCGGACCTATCACCGCCGGCATTTCTCCAACAGCCCCGCAAGAAACCACGTGATCTGCTCCAGCGCATCCGAATGCACCGACTTGCCCAGCGGCGCGAGATCCTCGCGGCACTCAGCCAGCAGTCCGAGCGCGGTGTCCACGGCGCTTTCGATGGCCCCCTCGTATTCGGCGATGCCTAACAAGACCGGCAGATCCAGCGGCTCCTGATCGATGATGCGCTTGTTGAGTTTCATGCGCTGGGCCTCGGAAGCGGTTTCCAGCAGATTGAGGATCGGCAGGGTGAGCTTGCCCTTGATGAGATCGGTGCGGAGGGTCTTGCCGACGACCTCCTCGGAACCGACGAGATCCAAACAGTCGTCGTAAATCTGATAGGCGGTGCCGAGCTTCATGCCGTAGCTGTATAGGCGCGCCTCAGTCTCCGCATCGAAGCCGGAGAGATTCGCGGCGAGGCCGGTGGCGGCGGCGAAGAGCGCGCCGGTCTTCATCTCGATGATCCGGAAATACTCGGCCTTGGTGAAGGAGAGGTCGAAGCGGCGCTGGGTCTGGATGATTTCCCCCTGGCAGACTTCTCGGGCGGCGTGGCCGACCTTGCGGCAGATGTCGATGCTGTTGAAATCGGTGGCAAGCGTGAGCGCGTGGGAGAACAGCGCGTCGCCGAGCAGGACGGAGAGGGCGTTGCCCCATTTCGCGTTGGCCGTGGGAACCATCCGGCGGGTGTTCGCGCCGTCCATGATGTCATCATGAACGAGCGTCGCCATGTGGATGAGTTCGAGGATGACGCCGATTTTCACATGATCATCCGTCACTTCGCCGGCCGCGCCGCCAACGAGGATGGCCAGGGCCGGACGGATGCGCTTGCCCGAGGTGTTGCAGATGTAGGCGACGTAAGGCTCGATGGCGGGATCGAAGGCGCGGACTTGTTCGCGAATGGAGATTTCCACCCGCTCGAGTTCCGGGCGGACGAGTTCGAACGGAAAAAGATCGTTGCGGGGAGGCTGGGTGGTCATGGCTGCCATGGTCGTCGGGCTGGGGCAAGCATCCACAGACTGGCCCGAGCCGCAACCCGGGATTGCATCCGCCCTTGAAAGAATACCGGAGAATTGACGTTTTGAGGCGACATGAAAATCAACTCTTGGATCCTGATGGCGGCTTTGGGGGCCGGTGGTGCGGCAAAAGCGGAAATCAAGGGATATCCAGACGGCCCGAAACTTCCTGGCTCGCCGTATTCGGTGCACGACCCGGCCCGCCCGCAACCACCGGTTGTGACGACCGGCGGTGCGATTTCCATAAAACCTCCCTCCGACGCCATCGTGCTTTTCGACGGCACCTCGCTGGATGCCTGGACACCCGGCTGGAAAATCCAGGACGGCGCGATGGTCGCGACCGCCAACAACATCCAATCCAAACAATCCTTCGGGGCCATCCAAATGCACCTCGAATGGCGGTTACCCGCAGGCCGGAAAGTGGACGGCCAAGCCGGCGGCAACAGCGGCGTTTTCCTAATGGGGCTTTACGAGGTGCAGGTGCTTCAAAGTCACCAAAACCCGACCTACCCCGACGGCCAGGCCGGTGCGATGTATGGCCAGCTCCCGCCGCTGGTCAACGCGACCGCGCCACAAGGCGAGTGGCAGAGCTACGATCTCACTTTCGAGCCGCCGGTTTACGAAAATAACAAAGTCGTCCGGCCCGCCAAACTCACCCTGTTTCACAACGGCGTCTGCGTGCAAAATGGCGAATCCTACCTCGGACCTACCCGGCATCAGGTGCTCACCAGCTACCCGGCGACCCATCCCGCCACCGCACCGCTGACCTTGCAATTTCACGGCGATCCCATGGAATACCGCAACATGTGGGTGCGCCCGCTCGGCACGCGCCCGTGAGCTGAACCCCGGTTTTCCATCGGCTCCCGGCCAAACTGCTTGCTAGAACCCGCGCGAGGGTTCTAGCTGCTTGCCTCTATGAAAATGCGAGCGAACTGGCTGTTGATCCCTGCGGTGGCACTTGGCCTCGGGGCCTGTAATAAAAAGGAAGAAGCCAAAGCCCCGGAGACTCCGGCAGCCGTGGCCGAAACGCCAAAAAAAGAAGTCCCCGCCGCTCCCGCGGCCGCAGTCAAACCCGCGACGGTCACCCCCGAAGAGCGGGCCGCCAAGTTGGGGTTTGCGAAGCATCTGCCACAGGACACGGAAGTCGTTCTCGCATTTTATAACGGCACCAAAACCGCCAACCGGGTCAAGAGCTCCAAGCTCTGGAAGCTCGTTCAGAAACAAATGGGTGTCGGCGCCGCAATCGATGCCCCGGACGACGAGGAAACAAATGAGGATAAAGCAGGCACACCCGAAGCCGCACCTGCTGCGGGAACAAAGGACGAAGCGGAAGACATCGCCGCCAAGGAGCCATCCGGCCCGGCCGCATTGTTCGGCACCGAATTCACTCTCGCCCTCGGCAAGACCACCGGTGAACAAGCCGGCAATCTCCTCACCATTAACCGCCGGATGAGCTATTTCCAAATGCGGGGCTTCGCCAAGTCCTTCGCCGCAGCGGTGAAATCCGGCGACACCTCGGAGTTGATGGGAGCCGCTACCGCGGGCTTTAGCCCGGATTTGGCCAAAGACCTCATCAAGGACCCGCAATCCGGCATCGCGCTCTTCGAAAAGGTGAAAATGCCCCCGCTCTACCTCGCATTCAAAACCAAGGACAGCGATCGCGCCGCCGCCGCCCAGCAAGTCGCAGGCATGGCCTCCAGCCTCGATATGTTCCTCGAAGGCATGGTCGAGCCGATCACCCTCGAAGCCGCCGGTCAGAAATTCGCAGGATCCAAAATTCTCGGCGCGAAACTCTCCGCCAAACTCGCTGAAGACCGCGAGGACATGGAGAAAACCTTCGACGCCGCCACCGTCGATCAATTGCTCGCCGCCGTGGCGAAAAAAGACATCATCGTCGCCAGCGGCACGGTTGGGGATTACGTCGTGCTGTTCGTCGGCGGCTCCGTCGATGACTTCAAGCTCGCCGGCAACGTCGGCCAATCCCTGGTGGCTACCGATGCCCTCGCCTTCACGGATGCTTATGTCTCCAAGGACATTGCCGCCCTGACTTATGGCGAAAAACAAGCCGTGGACACCCTCATCAAATCCGCCGGCGGCCTCTCCGACATGACCAACGGCTTGCGCGACGGCCTTGCCGGTTCCGAAGGCCTCGGTGACACGCGCGACCTGGAAGCCATGTTCCAAATCGTCGCGGATCGTGAAGCGGCCCTCCGCAAGCTGACTGGCAACGATGCGACCGGCACGGTCGCCTTCTTCGAAGAAGGTTTGAAAATCGAGTCCTTCGGCGGCACCGACAACGGCATGCTCGACTGGAAATCTCCTAACAAACTCGCCCACCTCGGCAACTCGGAAGACGTGCTACTCTTCGCCGACATGACGGTGGACGCGACCTACGACAAGGCCGCCCGCGCCTATCTCGAAGCGCTGCTGGAAACCGGCTATGCGATGACGATGAAAGTCGCCGAAGCTCCACTGAAGGATGAGCACATGGCGCAGTTCCAGGAAATGGCCAAAATGTTCGACAGCAAATTCCGCCCCGACATGGTCGCCCTGTGGGATGCCATGAGTCAGGATTTCAGCGGCGGGCTCGGCAAGGAAAGCGCCTGGGTCGTCGATCTCAAGGGCGGTGCCCCGGCCGTCCCCGGCATGCCCCAGGCGGTCGTGGACAAGGCGAAGGTTCCCCGCATTTCCGTCATTTCGCCCGTCACCGACCGCGCCAAGCTCTCCACGGCGTGGGACAAGTCCAACACCATTCTCACCGGCACCTTCGCGAAAATCAGCGAGATGACTGGAGCGAAAATCCCGATGCAAAAGCCGATTAGCTCCGAGAAAAACGGCAACACCACCTGGTTCTTCCCGATGCCATTCTTCACCGATGACTTCCTGCCGTCGGTGACGGTCGGTGACAAATGGTTCGCCGCCTCTACGTCGAAAAACCAGGCGCTCGACCTCATCGCCAAGGCCGATGCCGGCGGCGAGTCCCGCAACGGTTTCTGGTTCAGCATGAACTTCAAGACCCTCGAAAAATACGCGGACGAGACCCTCAAGCTGGTCGATGAAAACGCCGAGGCGATGACGGGTTCCCCACTTGATGAAGACGAAAAAAAGAACATCAAGGACGCCATCACCATCCTGAGCGATCTCGACAAACTCACCGTCCACTCCCGCCGCGATGACGGAGTGCTGCGTTCGAGCGTGCATTTCAAGACCCGCTGAAGAAGGCGGGCTCCAAAATGTCGCGATGCAAGACGACTCGTCGTGCTACAACCCGACGAGTCGTCGAAAAGATGTTCTGCCGCGATGAAAAATCCATGTACAATCAACGGTCACCCCTAAATCTCATGAGAGGACTGGCGGCGCTATTAGTAATACTGCCCGTCACGACTTTGATCAGTTGTGCATTCAACAATCAGTTTAAGGAGCGATCGATTGGTGAATCCCATGCGGTTTTGACGGCAGCCCCCGCCGATGCAGTATTTGACAGAGGACCAACTGTGTTTTCAATCAACGGCCAACCAACGAGCTTCTGGCACACCCAAGAAAATTTCAAAATTGCGCCAGGTCTTACGACGATCAATGTCATTGCGGACATTGAGCCTTATGACTTCGAACCAATGAAGTTCGACGCGCAGACCGGTCATCATTACCACCTTCGTTATGAATCGGGACGTGCCAATGCAACACTCTATGACATCACCGATCCCTCCAAGGTGAGGTTTGTCATCCGATCCCGCAGATTGATAACCACGACAGTGCAAGGCGCCGCTACCGGTCGAAATGCCCCCCCAACGTTAAACCCAACCGCCTTGCCTTGACCCGGCAACAGGGCTAGGCGTTCTCCAAAGATTTAAATCCAATGATCTCACGGACCAAAAGCGCGATGATCGCGGTGTTCGGTGTTTTGGCTGCTGCTCAAATCGCGTTGAGCGCTGAAGTTCGCATCGCTGTTGGCGAGACGATTAGCGAAAAGACTCAGTTGGCAATTGATCAATTGAAGAAGTGTGGCACTAGCGCTGAAGCGATTTCTTCGTGTGACGGGAAGAGCTCGGCAGTTAGAATCACGCGGATGTATTATTCAACCGATGCGAATGTGCTCGTTGAGGTTGTCACACTCGATGGCACAGTTGAGAAGCTAATGTGGCAGAGATACAACCCTGATGGTTCCAGCTTCGGCGATGTGGAATTTGCCGCTGCCAGAGAAATCCTTCTCAAGGGCAAACAGTTTAGTGCGACCACCACGAAGGTGGATACTAAAAAACAAAAAGCAGACCATGCACTACAGCGTGTCATTGGGAGCAATCCCAATTAACAGACATTGACGAGGAAGACGGGCCGACGTTTAGCTAAACTCTTTCGCTAGGATTTCGAGGATCGCGGCCAAGCCCAGCGCTTCGATCCCATTTCCCATCGAAAACGGTTCGTCGGTCCCGCAGACCACCAGGCAGCGTTCCGGGTTCACGTCCTCCCGCGCGTGATGGAAGCCACGCTCCAGCCGGGGTGCCCTGCCGCGTTTGATCTCCACCGCCCATGGCCGCGGGTGCCCCGGAAGCTCAAGCAACAAATCGATTTCCGCTCCGGCCACGCTGCGGAAGAAGCTTGCCCGTGCTCCCTGAGGTAACTGTGCCAGGATGTTTTCGATCACGAATCCCTCCCAGCTCGCGCCCATCCTGGGATACGCGAGCAATCCTTCCATGTCACGGATGCCGAGCAGTTGGTGAAGCAACCCGCTGTCCCGCAGATAGATTTTCGGCGATTTCACCAGCCGCTTGGACAAATTGGCGTGCCATGGCTCCAGCCGCCGCACCAAAAGCAAATCGACGAACAAATCCACGTAGGAGGCCAATGTTTTCCCGGAGACCGCCAAGCTGCGAGCCAATTGCGCCGCATTGAGAAGTCCACCCTGCTCATGGGCGAGCATGGTCCAGAAGCGCCTCAAGGTTTCCGCCGGAATGCGTGGCCCCAATTGCGGGATATCTCGTTCCAGATAGCTCCGCAGGAAGGATTCGCGCCAACGGGCACTACGGACATCGCTTCCGGCCAACAAGCTGTCGGGAAAACCTCCTCGCAACCATAAATTCTCGATCTGATCAGTTCCGACTTCCGTCACGGTCAGACTGCCCAACTCCAACGTCGCAAGGCGTCCGGCCAAGCTCTCGCTGCTTTGTTTGAGCAAGTCGATCGACGCCGATCCCAACAGCAGAAACCGGCCGCTCTTTTTTCCATTTCGCCGACCTTGGTCAATCAGGCTCCTTAAGACTGGAAATACCTCCGGCAATCGATGGATTTCGTCAAGAATCACCAACCGATTCTCGTGGCGGGTCAAATAATCCGCCGGTTCTGTTAGTTTCGCCAAATCCGTCGGATTTTCTAAATCGAGATACAAGGCACCCGTACCGTCCCCGATATCCCTGGCGAGAGTTGTCTTACCGACTTGCCGCGGCCCCAACAAGGCTACGGCGGAAAATTGTGACAGAAGATCCTCCACTTTCGGGCGTAAAAATCTCGTAAACATCCTCGTTAAATTGGATCAAAATTCCACAAATACAAGGTTAAATCATATGAAGAGCGTATGAGAAACCGTAGGCAGCACGCCACCCAGTGCTTGTTCTTTCTAGCAAAGCCGGTTCAGTTGATCGCGGTATGACTCTTAACCCCATCGCCACCGTCCGCTCGTGTTTCGGCGGTAAATTCGGAATTCCCAGGCAGCCGGGGCTTTGTCCGAGCGCGTGGGGGCGGTTGGTATTCCATCCGGAATACCGCAGCCCCGAGGCGGTTCGCGGGATCGAGGGCTTTTCCCATCTCTGGCTGATTTTCGGCTTTCATGAAACCGTGGATCAAGGCTGGAAACCGACCGTTCGCCCGCCGCGTCTGGGCGGGAACCAGCGGATTGGAGTCTTCGCGAGCCGCTCGACCTTCCGTCCGAACGGCCTGGGACTTTCGTTGGTGAGACTGGAAGGAATCGACACCACGGCGGTGGACTCCCCGGTTCTTTTGTTAGGCGGGCTTGATCTGCTGGACGGGACTCCGATTTACGACGTGAAGCCTTATCTACCCTACGCCGAGGCATTGCCGGAAGCGACCGGCGGCTTCGCCGGTGAAGCCATCGTGCGTCTGCCGGTGGAAGTGGATGCGGCGGCGCGCGGGGATTTCGAACGTTTGCCGGCGCGGGCGCGGGCAGTATTGTTAGAGGCGCTCTCGCTCGATCCCCGCCCGGCCACACAGGGCGCGGACCCGGAGCGGATTTTCGGCGCCTTGCTCTGTGGCAGGAATGTCCGGTTCACGATCCGCGACGGCATTTGCCGGATTTGCGGAATCGAAGCGGCTGAGGGTTCGGGGTTGAATGCTTAAGCAAACGGAAGTATTTCTCGCATTATGAAATGGTATTCCGGGAGTGTGGCGGCTGTTGCGGTGTCTCTGATCGCGCTGCCGTGCTGCAAACGCCGCGGCGAGGCGGAGAAGACGGATCTCCGTGAAGCGGGTTATAAAATCACCGCGGAAGACTGGTTCCGGGCCAGCCGGCAGAATGATGTGGCGGCCTTGAAAAAATTCGTGGCGGCGAAGTTCCCGGCGGATTCCCGCGATGGCGCGGGAGACTCCGCCCTGCACGCGGCGGCCGCCAGCGGCGCGGAAGGCACGGCGGACTATCTGCTGGATTGCAAGCTACCGGTCGACCTTCGTGGCGCTTCCCAGCGCACGCCCTTGATGGCGGCGGTGATGGCCGATCAAACGGCAATGGCGCGCTGGCTTTTACGCCAGGGCGCGGATCCCCGTTTGAAAGACCACCAGGGATTCAAGCCGCTGATGCTTGCCGTGCGTGATGGCCGCACCGGCGCGATCGGGGAACTAGCAGCATCCGATCGCGAGGATCTCGATCCCGCATTGCTACTGGCAGCACTGGTCGGGCGGGCGAACGTGATCGACACCCTGACGAATTTCGGCGCGTCAATCCATGCCCGGATGGAAGACGGACGCACGCCACTGATGCTCGCCGCGGAAAACGGCCATGTGGAATCGGTCAAACTGTTACTGGACATCGGAGCCAGCCGATTCACCACCGATCCGGAGGGGCGGACCGCGGCGGACAGGGCGACTGCCGCAGGTCATCCGGAGATTGCGGCGTTACTTGCCCGCGAACCGCTGCCTGAAGATTTGGCGCTGGAATCTCCGGCGCAAATCGCCAAATCGATGGATGCCTACGTCGATGCCGCCGTGGCGAAATCTTTCACGCGAACGTTGTCGGCGGATGGCTCCATGGCCACCACCACGAAACGCGCCACATCCATTCCAATCCAGGGTGAAACGCTCATCAGCAAGCCCGCCTCCCGGAGTGAAGGGCAGCCTGCCATGCCACAGTTGGTGATGCGTCATTATCGGGAAAAGGAAGTGCCGCTGCGGATCAAAACCGTTCAGGGCAACACGGCCACGGTCCTCATCGCCGGCGCGCCACCGCGCGAGGTGAAGGTGCGGGCGGGCGAAAAAATTCCCGGATCGAATCTCACCGTCGTGCGCGTCCGGCGGCGGATGGAGGACAGCAAGGTCAGCGCCGGGCAGCCGATGGAAATTTCCGTGATGGAGGTCCTGGATACCTCCACCGGCAGCAAGCGCGAATGGATTTCCGGCATCCCTTCGAACGCGCATGACCCGATCGCACTGGTCGAGGACGCGGCCACCGGCAAGCGCTACCTCGCTTCGCCCGGTCAGAAATTCAAGGGCTCGGACGGCGCGGAATATTTCATTTCCGATGTCCGCCCGAACCAAATGGTCATCCAACACGTCGCCAGTGGTACGGTGCAGACGATCTCCTTGCGCGGACCTCGCGGTTAGGATAGCCTCCCCCCCTCATGGAATCCGATACCATCATCGACCACGGCGAGCCGGTCCGGCAATTCTCCGTCCTGCTGCCGAACCGTGCCGGAGCGCTGGCCGCAATGGTGAAGCTCCTGCGCTCGCTCGGCATCGAGGTCATCGGCCTGAGCGTGCAGGACTCGCGGGACGCGACCGTGGCCCGCATCGTGGTCTCGGATCCGGATGCCGCCGAGCAGTTGTTCATGGAAAAGGGCATCCCCCACACCACCTGCGAGCTCGTCGTCATCGCCATGCGCGAGTCGGGTCCCGGACTGCTTCAGTGTCTCGATTCCCTGATGATCGCCGAGACCAACATCGATTTCGCCTACGCCCTGCTGCCCTGTCCGGAAGGCCAGTCAATGCTGGCGATGCACGTGGAGGACTATGAGTTCGCCGTGGCGATTCTCCATCAGAGCGGCTTCAAGCTGATGTATCAGGAAGATCTCAGCCGTTGAATTCCCTCCCTGAAAGCTCCCGTATTTTGAATTCCCCTGTCCCCTGGCTGATTCGCATCTCTGAAACCTTCGCGGATTTTTCCGCGGACATCGTGAAAGGGCTCGGCGGTGAAATCGCCAAAAAGCTCGGCAGTGAATACTATCTGATCCAAACCGCAGGCCCGGCGGCGATCCACCACTCCGAGGCCGCCAGCTATCTCCGCTGGAATCTGCCGGTGGAACATGCGTGGCCGTGCAATCCCGAAAAAATGGAGGGCTTCGTCGAAAAAGCGGCGCAGGCGATGTTCCGCAAATTCGGCAGCCGCAATCCCCAGGCCATCTTCATCGGCCAGCTCGATCCGAGCGCCACAAACCGTTATTACAAGACTCTCGCCTCCAATCTCCGCGGCCGGACGCTCCAGTTGTTTCCACCAAAAATCGCCACCTTCAAGGAAGTGGAGGCCCAGGACAGCCAGCGGCCCACCCTCTTCTGCCTCGTCGGCAAGGAAGGCCTCTTCTGCGGCATGCAGAGTCCGAAGGATGCTAACGGACTCTATCCGGGAGGCACCAAATACATCAGCCAGAACGCCCCCGACACCATCAGCCGCGCGGGGGCGAAAATCGCCGAAGCGCTCCACTACCTGCTGATGTATCGTCCGGCTCCCAAAAAAGGCGGTCATTGGCTCGAACTCGGAGCCAGCCCCGGCGGCATGACGTCCGAGCTACTGAACCGCAAATACAAGGTCACCGCCATCGACCGCGCGCCACTCGACAAGCGCCTGGACAAACTGCCCGGCCTGTTCTTCGCCCAGGTGGACGTGGCCGGCTTCAAGCCGAACGACAGCATGCGTTACGACGCGATCCTCTCCGACATGAACGGCGACCCGCGCGAGGCCATCCAGCAGGTTTGCCGACTGTCACGGAATCTCAACGCCGGCGGTCTCGTCATTTTCACCTTGAAAACCCAGGGCGTCACCACCTTCGGAGAAATGAACGAGCTTTATCGCCAGGCCGTGGCCACCGCGGGTAAAGCCAGCCTGAAGCTCTTCGCCAGCACGCATCTCACCTACAACCGCCACGAACTCACCTTGTTTTTCGAGTCAGCGCCGTCCGCTTGACTTGGGATCGGCGCTGGCAATGATGCCGCACCATGAAACGGCTTTTCCAATGGACCGCGCTCGCGGCCATCGCGCTCGCTCTCAGCTCCTGCGGATTGCCGGCCGCACTCGGCCGTTCGGCGGGCCGCGTTGTGCAAGGTGTCAGTAACGTGGCGGGCCAAGCGCTGACGACTGGCATTTAAAACCCATCCCGCCGCACTGTCCGACTGCCATCCGGCTCGACGGTGAAATGCAGCCAAATCGTATCCGCCGGCATGACTTCGGGGAATTTATCACCCCACTCGGCGATGATCGCGCCGTCCTGTTCCAGCAATTCGTCCCAACCCAGCGCGATCAATTCCGCAGCGGTATCGAGCCGATAAAAATCCAGGTGAAACACCGGCAGCCGTCCGCCCGGGTATTCATGGACCAGTCCGAAAGTAGGGCTCGTGACCTCCGCCATGGAGCCGGTTCCTGCGACGAACCCCTTGGTCCAGTGAGTTTTCCCCGCTCCCAGCCCTCCGACCAAGGCGATCACCGAGCCAGGTCCCGTCAGTCCGGCAGCCAACCGGCCCAGGTTTTCCATCGCTTCGGGTGATTCCGCGTGTCCTTGCATTGGCCTTTGAGAAGCGAAAATCCTTGGTGAAGTCCATGAGAAAGAAATCCACGCCCTACACCGGCTCGCACCTATCGTCGGAGATGGCATCCGGGAGCTCAGTTTTTCCGCACGGCGGGAAGTTTCAAGCGGGCCGCTTTTTTGAAAAACAGATCGAGATCGCCGCCGCAGTCGGCGAGCAGCGTTTCAAAGGCGGGCATGTGATCGGCGTAAAGGTTGAGGGAGATGATGTGGCCGTTGTTGATGTCCTCAGCCAGCCAAGCCTCCAGGCCGTGACCGCCCCAGCGACGGCGGAGTTCGCGGAACTGATCGCGCAGCTTGGCGAGGATGGCCGCTTTTTGCCGGCGCATGACGGGTGCGGACTCGCCGGAGGCGTAGAGGGTTTCCAGCCTCCAGCGGGAGCGGTCGATTTCCCGGTAAAACTCGCGGCGCTTCACCAGCCGGCCTTGGTATTTCCGCAAATCGGCGAGACGGCCCTCGTGCTTCAACCAGCGCTGTACGCCATCTTCCGCGACAACGTTGGCGAGCGACTCGTTGAAAACCGTGTTGCCCGCACGGAAAACTTTGCGGTGGGTGAGCTCGTGGAAAATCGTCTCCGCGAGATCAATGTCCGAGTAACTCACAAACGTATTGAGCACGGGATCGTGGAATAACCCGAGGGTGGAATAGGCATCCACACCGCCGACATAAACATCGTGACCGGATTTCCGAAGTTCCCCGGCAAGCGCGACAGTGTCCTGCTCGCGGAAATAGCCGCGGTAGTCCATTTCGCCAACGGCGGGATAGAACCAGGTCTTGGGTTTCAGCGAAAATTCCGGGGCCGCGTAGAGCACCCAAACGACGTGTTCGCGCCCGAGGTCGGCGTATTTCCCGTAGCTTTCATCACCAGGCAGCGAGAGATGATCACTGGCAAATGTCCGAATCCGCTCCACTGCCGCGAGTTGCCGGCGCAGGCCGGGCGAGGAGGCGGGATCCGCAATGACCTGCGGGATGGGACGGCTTTTCCTGAGTATTTCCATCTGCCCGCCCACCGCCTGGCCGTAAAACCGTAACGTCTCGCAGGACGGGAGCAGAACCGCGATTGCACAGAGCAACAGAATGGGAAAACGTGGCATGGCGTGAGCGCAGGGTCTGATGAATTGCGACGGTCCACAAGTTGAGATAAACGGCAGCTATTTTCATTTCAGAGTTGGGATTTTACCACTGAGGGAAGGAATGAAGAGGGAGTGAAGAGAGATTCTGATGCAATGGGTTTAATTCTCCGTGACCTCCTTCTCCCCCTCTGTGGTAAAAATCCAAATGTCGATGCCCTGGAGATGCTTGGTTTTGCCCTTTCCTCGCCCGTTGGATTTCCCTAAACCTCGCGGCACATGAGCCAAATCGTTCTCTTATTCTCCGGACAAGGCGCCCAGAAAGTGGGCATGGGTAAAGACTGGGTGGAATCCTCCGCCACAGCCCGCAAGATGGCCGTTTTGGCCGACCAGGCCCTCGGTTTTTCCATCTCGGACTTCATGTTCGACGGCCCCGAAGAGGAACTCACCAAAACCTCACGCTGCCAACCGGCCCTTTATCTTCACGGCTTGATTGCGCTCGCCCTGATCCGCGAACGCTTGCCGAATCTCGTGCCGGTGGCCGCCGCCGGGCTTTCACTCGGGGAATTCACCGCGCACGCCGCCGCCGGCAGCTTTTCGTTTGAAGACGGTCTCCGCCTCGTCGCCCGCCGCGGCGAATTCATGGAAGCCGCCTGCCTGGCTACCGAAGGCGCAATGGCCGCGCTGATCGGCGGCGAGGAAGCGCAAGTCCGCGCATTGGCCGCCGCCGCCGATGTTGACGTGGCCAACCTCAATGCGCCGGGGCAAATCGTCCTTTCCGGCACGGTTGCCGGCATTGATGCCGCGATCGCCCAGGCCAAGGACTTCGGCATCCGCCGCGCGATCAAGCTGAACGTCGCCGGAGCCTATCACTCGCGCCTGATGAAAAGCGCCCAGGACCAACTCGCCGCAGAACTCGCCGGCGTGCAAATCCAGTCCCCCGCCCTGCCGGTCATTTGCAACTTCGGCGCGTCCTCCGTTTCCGAGCCCGCCGAGATCCGCAGCATGCTGGAACAACAAGTCACCGGCTCCGTCCGCTGGACGGAATCCATCCAGGCCCTGATCGCCATGGGCCACCGCAATTTCCTCGAACTCGGGCCCGGCAAGGTCATCGCCGGCCTCGTTTCGAAAATCGACAAGGACGTCACAGTCCATTCCGTCGAAGACATGGCTTCGCTCGAAGCCGCCGTCGAGGCGCTATCCTGAAGCCCAAAAGCCGGTCCCCGGAAAAATTCAGAAAAGCATAAAAAAGAGATTGCGCAGTCCGGGTCGGCTCCATAGCTTCCCGCACCCGAGCGGGACATGGAGCGGTAGCTCAGTTGGTTAGAGCGCCAGCCTGTCACGTTGGAGGTCGCGGGTTCGAGTCCCGTCCGCTCCGCCATCCCCGTTCGGTAATTAACCCCGCCTGCAAAGGCGGGGTTTTTCTTTGCCCCCGCTCCGCCCATCCGCTATCTGTAATCCGTGACTCAACCCGTGAAAGACCGTTCGCACTGGACGATCCGCAAGTTCACCTCCCACGAGGAAATGCGGTGTTATCAGGTCAAGGAATGGCAGAAACTGAGCGGTGCCGCCCGCCGCAAAGGCGCTTGGGAACTGGTCATCGATTATTGGTGCGGCATGAGAGGAAAGCACCCCGATGAACTCCGACTTCAAAGATCTGTTACAAATATTAGACGAGTGTGACGTCAGCCACGCTACACCAAGGACATCGACATTTGGCTCGATGCGCCCCCCGAAAACGCCCGCAAGCTCATGCGGCATTCCTTATTTTCGGAATTCCAATGCACGGAGTCATCCAAGACGATTTCGCGACACTAGGAACTCAGTTCAACCTCGGCGTCGCCCCTTGCGAGATTGACTTCCTCACCACGATCCCCGGTCTCGAATTCCATTCCGCGTGGGAAAACAAAGTCACCTCCATGGAAAACGATTTCCCCAACCACTATCTTGGGAAATCCGACCTGATCACCGCCAAGCAGACCGCAGGCCGCCTCCAGGACCTCGCCGATATCGACGAACTCCTCCGCGCCGGAGCCGATTGAGGCGCAACTCCGGAAAAAAGCCTCCGACCTTGCCTTTACCTCATTCCCGCCCTACATCCCTTCGCCATGCCTACTGTTGCCATCGTCGGACGCCCTAATGTCGGCAAGTCCGCTCTCTTCAATCGCCTTGCCGGGAGGAAGATCGCCATTGTCCACGATCAGCCGGGCGTCACTCGCGATCGCATCGCGGCTCCTTCCAAGGCCACCCAGGTCGCCTGCACGCTGATCGACACCGGCGGCATCGGCGGCGGCATCGAGGATGGCTTCGACGAACAAGTCACCATCGAAGCGGACATCGCCATGCAAACGGCGGATCTCATCCTGTTCGTGGTCGATGCCCACGACGGCCTCACCGCGGTTGATCAAGCGCTCGCGCAAAAACTCCGCAAGGCCAAGCCGCCCGTCCTGCTCGTCATCAACAAGGTGGACGACGACAAGCACGAGCGCTCCTACTCCGACTTCACCCGCCTCGGCCTCGGCAACAGCATCTTCGTTTCCGCCGAGCACGGCCGCAACTTCGGCGTGCTTTGCGATGAAATCGACGCAGTCATCGCCCCGCTGGTTTCGGAAACCGAAGCGGAAGTCGAAGTCGCCGAAGCCGTCGGCATCAAGCTCGCCATCGTCGGCAAGCCGAACGCCGGCAAGTCCTCGCTGGTCAACGCCATCCTCAAGGACGAGCGCACCATCGTCTCCGACATCGCCGGCACCACCCGCGACGCCGTCGACCTGCCCTACACCTTCGAAGGCGAGAAATTCACCCTCATCGACACCGCCGGCCTCCGCCCGCGAGCCAAGCGCGACAATTCCGTGGAGGTTTTCTCCGCGATGCGCACCGAGAAAGCCGTCCGCCGCTCCGACCTCTGCGTGCTCGTCATCGACCTCATCGCCGGCGTCAGCTCGATGGATCGCAAGATCGCCCAGTTGATCATGGAGGAGAAAAAGCCCTGCCTCATCGTGCTCAACAAGTTCGACCTCTTCCACCCCGGTGCCAACCGCACCGCGCGCCTCGAAGAAGCGACCGAACACGTCCGCAAGGAACTGTTTTTCCTCCACTACGCGCCCTTCGTCGCCTGCTCGGCCAAAACCGGCGGCTCCGTGGATCACGTCCTCAAGGAAGCGCTCAAAATCAAAAAAGGCGCGCAAAACATCCCCGGCACCGGCCAGCTCAACCGCATCCTGCAGGGTGCCTTCGAAGCCACCCCGCCGCCGATCGACAACAAGCTCCACAAGCGCCTCAAGCTCTACTATGCCACCGCCGCGGTGGAGGAGAAATACAGCGTCATCCCGGTGCCGACCATCGTCCTCTTCGTCAACGACAAGCGCCTCATGGCCACCAGCTACGAGTCCTACATCGTCAACAAATACCGCGCCGCCCACCTCGCCCCCGGCATCCCCGTCGTTCTATCCGTCCGCTCGCGTTCGCGGAAAGAATGGGAGCCGAGGCAGAAGCCGCAAGGGCATTGATGGAGGGAGTGCGGGTATTCCCGTCCGAATGCCTATCAAAAACAGAAGGCACGCTAAATTCCAGTCTTCACCTTCACTTACGCCCGCCGCCGCCAGCGCATCCGGTCACGAGTTCGAAGCTGAACCTGTATATCGCCGTTGAATGGCGCGGGATTGGGAAGCAGATGAGGTTGAATTCGCGCAGGATGGCTTTGAGGGCGTCAGGGTGGTTTTTGCGGAAAAGGCTGATGGCGCTGTGGTCGGGGCGCAGATTGCGGGTGAGCCAGATGGCCTGGAGGTTTTCGGCGCAGGCGCTTTCGAGGCCGCGGCTGGAGCGGGTGCGCTTGAGGTAGCCCCAGAGGTAGAGTTTGAGAAGGGCCGGGGTCGTATGAACTGCGGCCTTCGGTGGAGTCGCCGCGCGTCTTGATGCCGAGGCCGGGCAGATCAAGGCTGTCAACAAAGGCATCGATGGCGCGCACGGGGCTGGCGGGCGAGACGCAGTCGTCAACCGCAGGGGGCAGGAGCATCGACTGCTGGCGGTCGGTCCCTTGGATGTACTGTGCCATGGCGGGAATCCTGGATTTTCTAACAAAATTCGCAAGGCGGGAGTTTCCCGACAGCCTCTGAAGGCGGGACTACTTACGAAGACCGGAACCGCCGCCAGCACGCAATCGGCTATTTTGTTTTATTCGTGCCACTTCGGGTCTCCAGAGGTGCCCATGAGACAAAAAAGCGACCCGGCCATCGCAGCCGGGTCGCCCATCGAACGAAGTGGGGCGGTTGCGCTCCCTATCCGTTATCGCTATTACTTCTTGCCGATTTCGGACTGGGCCGCAATCGTATGAATGGTATTAGAATCTTCCTGGGTAATCGTCCCATTGGCGACGAGTTGCTTGAGCAGCGCCGTGATCGCGCTGACGTATTGGCCGTGATTCTTGTAGGTAAGCGCGGCGATCTTCTCGGAGACCAAGTGACCACAAGGGGTGGTGGCATCCGTCACGCCGGTATCGACGGTACCGATGATCACGGTGGCCGGAGCAACAGGGGCTTCCGTCACGACAACGCCGCTCAAGTAACTCCCAGAGTCAGCGGCAGCGAGTGTCAGCGCGCCTTGATCGCTTGCCACACCTTGTAAATGGATCACCACACCCGTACCGGCAGCGGAGCTTTGCGTTTGGTTCAGATTCAAATCGAGTGCCGAGTCTACCACTTCACCATCAAGAAAACCGCCGCTAGCAAAGAGATAGTATCTGGAAAGCTGATCCACCGTCGACGTATTATTGGCCGCCAAGACGTAAAGATTGTAGGTTTTACCAGGGGTGAGTCCTAAAATAGAGACGGTCGTAATACCTACTGGCGATTGAGTCCGCGACATCAACGACTCCAAGCTGTTATCAGCGGCGGTATTACCGTATTCCGGCGCACCGTTTGCAATAATAGATGCACCCATTAAGCCATCCTCTGTCTCGGTATCATATTGGACTCCTTCATAATACACATTTGGAACGTTATTTACGTTAGCAAAATAACGCGCGTCCTGAAAGGTAAGACCATTGATTGTCAGATCGGGATCCGCTTGATCGTCATGTCCGGCCAAGTTCAATGCGTGCACGACAGTGCCCTCAAACTGGAGGTCAGTGGCGCTGCTGAAAGTTGTGACTTCCGCTGCCTGGCTAAACATGGAGGTTGCGCAAAGCAACCCTGCGATAATGGATGAATTCGATTTCACAGCCGTCCCACAGGATGGCATAACTTCGGCTGGAAAAGCGGGCTGGTGCCGAGTTGAAATCCCTGCCACTCGGTAGGGTGTAATGAACAAAACAACACCAACCCGCGCCAATGTGGTCGTCCTCAAACAGATTCTCAACCTCATTCCTCTTGGGTTGATCAATCGCCACGCCCGCGAGACGGGCAATGATTCCAAAGCTCGGAGCTTCTCCGTGCTCAGCCACCTTTCGGCCATGCTTTTCGCCCAGCTCTCCCATGCCATGGGACTCAACGACGTATGCGACTGGCTCCGGCTCAAATCCGCCACGCTCGCCCGCTTCGGCGTCACACCACCCGCCCGCAACACCCTGTCGCACGCCAACAAGCTGCGCGACGCTCAATTCGCCGAGAAGCTGTTCTGGTCCGTGCTCGCCCACCTTCAGCACGCCAAGCCGGACTTCGCGGCCGGCCGCAAGGGTAAGGGCCTGTTGCGACGCTTCAAGGTGAGGATCCACGCCGTTGACTCCACCGTCATCCAGCTGGTCGCCAACTGCATGGACTGGGCGAAACACCGCCGCCGCAAGGCCGCAGCAAAGATGCATCTGCGGCTCGATCTCCACAGTTTCCTGCCCTCCTTCGCCATCGTGGACACTGCCAGCCATCACGACAACAAGCGCGCCCGCGAAGTCTGCGCGGGCATCGCGGAGGGCGAAATCGTCGTGTTCGACAAGGCCTACGTGGACTTCGACCACCTTTTCGATCTCGACGCCCGCGGCGTGTGGTGGGTCACCCGCGCCAAGGACAACATGAAATACCACGCCGTGAAAAACCTCACCCGGGGTCACGACGGCATTCTCAAGGACCAGATCGTCGCACTCAAGGGCCGGCCGGGAATGCGGGTGCGGCGCATCGAGGCGTGGGTGGAGGTCGAGGGCGAGCTGCGGCTGATGGTTTTCATCACCAACAACCTCGCGTGGAGCCCGCGCTCGGCATGCGACCTCTATCGCCGCCGTTGGGACATCGAGGTGTTTTTCAAACAGGTCAAGCAGAGCCTCAAGCTCGGCAGCTTCCTCGGGCACAGCGCCAACGCGGTGCGCTGGCAGGTATACACGGCGCTGCTGGTCTATGTGTTGCTGCGCTTCATGGCGCAACTGTCGGAATGGGGTCACAGTTTCACGAGGCTCTTTGCGGTGACGCGCTCGGCGTTATGGGAGCGACTGGACCTGTTGGCCCTGCTCAAATCCTATGGGACAGCATCCGGGCGGATGAGGGTGATCGGAGCGCTCAATGACGCGTGGTTGCCGGGATTCGCGCCTATCAGGACATGATCTCATGGGACAGCATTGGCTTGTCCAGGCGCAGATATATCAAATGCCCCGAAAAAATCCGCAATCGCCATCAGCTCGAAAACCCACTCCAAACCTTGAACATGCAAGGTTTACGATCCCTCACGCCCATGTTGTGGGATGGCTGTGATTCGATTTCATACTGTGTTTATGTTTTTGTCTTGTTGGCCCCCTGAGAAGGGGGAGACTTGGCAAATACGCATGGTGTGCGCATTCAAAGGGATGACCAGGGCCGAAAACGGACACCAAGGAGACGGCTTGGCCGGAGGCACGGCGGTTGATTCTGGAATCAAGACCACCGCTCTTGTCGGTTGAGCTTCCCTTGGTTCAGAAAGCGGTGTTGGTGTCGCAGGGCTAGAGGCGACATCGGCGCGTCCCGGATCCGCCGATTCATTCCTCCCCAAGGGGGAACCGGTAAGGTCGGTGAACGCGCTGGTTTTAGTTGTGGCGGCCTGCGCGGCCTGAGGGACTCCGGCGGCCACGGCGAAAACAGCGCTCCCGACGAGGATTCGACGGCGGATGGTGCTGAGCAGAGCGGATGGCATGGTTGATATGGCGGCGGAGTCCTGTGTGACGCTCTTGTCACTTAAGACTCCTTGATATGCCACAATTTCCCATCTGACAGCATGGGTCAAAAATAGGATCAGTCATTGATTGTTAGTCGGGACAGGTCCAATCGAACCCTCCATGCCGTAAAAATCCGGCAGGTTAGCTTGGAAGCCATCCCAAAACCTCTTTCATGAGGAGGATGAAGCAAGTTAGATTGATCAAACTCTGAAACATCGCTGTGAATTTCTCCCAGCGCAGATACACAGACGTCGGTAGTTATAAAGCCAGCCAAACGTGCGCTCAACAGTCCGCCGACGCTTGTATCTTCGAAGCTTCCAACCATCCTGAGTCTTGGCCGCCAGTTTGCGGTTGCCGCGATGCGGCGAGATCATTTCCACTCCCATGCCTGCCATCGTTTTGATCGGACTTGTCGGAATCGCGAGCTTTGTCACCGATGTGCTTCTCCGGAAAATTCACGGTGACCATGCGGCTTTCATGCGTGCTCGCACTGCATGCATTCATCGCGATCGGACGTCCCGCGGCGTCAATCATGATCATGATTTTCACGCCCTTTCCGGCCTTGGTGCCGTCGATACCCTCACCACCACCCTTGGCTTCGGAGTACGTTCCATCTACATACCATTCGTAGAGTTTGAAACCGTCCCGTTCCTCGACCATTGATCCAATATCGGCAAGCAAAGTTTCGAACGCACCCATATGTACCCAACGCTGGAAGGCCCGGTGAACCGAACTCTTGGTGCCATAACCCGCGGGGAGATCCTTCCATTTGGCCCCATTGTCCAAGATCCAGAAGATCCCGTCGATCGCCTTGCGCTTGTCCGACCTCGGTCTTCCGCCAGCAGGCCTGGGAGGAGGACCCGGCAGAAGATCGCACAGCAAATCAAGTTGTTCGTCAGAAAGTTGCAACATCACCGCATCACCACACCCGTTACAGCACAATTGCCCTGCACTTGGCCCATATCCAAATCTAGTGCATCGTCAGTGAAGTAAATGGCATACAAATTGCTTTCCCTAACATATGCCGAAAGCACTTCCACCCCTGAAAATGAGTTCTTCCGAGAAGGCTGAACTTCAAATCTTGAGCCGAAGCCGTAGCGGACCGGGATCAGTCGCATTGCGCGCACGGATGATGCTTCTGGCCGGAGATGGTGAATCAAACCGCCAGATAGCTCTGAGGTTTGGAATCAAGGCGCATACGGTCGGGACATGGCGTGCCCGTTTTGAAGAGAGCGGCTGCGAAGGATTACACGACATTCAACGCTCAGGTCGTCCGGCCAAAATCACTCCCGCTCAAAAACAGACTATCGTTCATACAGTGTGTAGAAAACCTCCTTCCGGTTTGGGTCGTTGGAGCGTGCGAACTCTCGCAAAGCGACTTGGGATCAATCGCGACGCGGTTCACAGCACCCTTGTTGAGCATGACCTTCAGCCGCACCGACTCAGAACATTCAATTTCAGCCCAGATCCTCGTTTCGAGGAAAAGCTTTTGGATGTTGTCGGCCTCTATATGAACCCGCCTGATAATGCGCTCGTGCTCTGCGTGGATGAAAAGACTGGAATTCAGGCACTGGATCGCACGCAACCGATGCTGCCGCTCAAAGCCGGAAAACCACGGACGTGGAGCAATGAATATGTGCGCCACGGCACGAGGGCATTGCTGGCAAGTCTTGATATTGCCACCGGAGAGGTTGTGGCCCAGGTCACCCGCGATCGGAAGTCACCGACATTTCTCAAATTCTTGGACGAACTAACAACGAAGTATCAAGGGCAGCGGATGTGCGTGGTGATGGACAATCTCAACACGCATACCAACAAGGCGGCGATGGAGTGGCTGGATCAGCATCCCCTTGTGAGCTTTCATTACACGCCAACCCACGCGTCCTGGGTGAATCTGGTAGAATGCTTCTTCAGCATCCTCACTCGAACCGGCCTTCAGCAGCAGGTTCACAAATCAGGCAAGGCCTTGGAGAGATTTCTCAAATCTTTTATCGAAACATACAACAAAACCTGCGGCCCATTTACTTGGACCAAAGGACCAGAGAAACTGAGCAAGATCATCAAGTTGACTCAAATTGCACAGCAAACCGGCATCGCATAATATGCCATTTACTTCACTGACGATGCACTAGTGCCGAGTTTTTTTGAGCGCCAAAGTCGCTGTTAGCAAATAGGCCGTAGTGGGAAAGCGAATCATGCGTCGAAGTATTATCGGCCTCCAAGATGTAAAAATTGTAGATTTCACCGGGTGTGAGCCCTTGAATTTCGATGGATGTAACTCCGCAGGGCGATTGAGTGCGCGCAATCGGCGAGAATTCGACGGCGGATGTTGCTGAGCAGAGCAGTGCGGATGGCATGCTGATGTGGGGTTGGGACGCTGTGCGACGCTCTTGTCACTTAAGACTCCCTGATATGCCACAATTTACCATTTGACAGCATGGGTCAAAAATAGGATCACGCTTTCCTAACTGTTAAAAGCTTTTCTGTATCTGTATGAAACCTATCCGTCGCGTTACTATCATCGAACAAACAGTCGCACATCTGCGCGAGCGGGTTTTTGCCGGCCACTGGAAAGAGGAACTACCGGGCGTCATTCGCCTGGCCCAGGAGTTCAAAGTCTCCAAAAACACCGTTCGCGCCGCACTGCGGCAGCTCGAGATGGAAGGGCTGCTCGCCGCCAACGGACAGAATGGCCGCGCTATTTTACCGACCGAAAAACCTGGCAGTGAGAAACGCGCACTCAGAATTGGACTGCTGTCTCGCAACCGTCTGATCGATGAGGTGGTCTTCGTGCAAAACCTCCTTCTTGGATTGCAGCATGATCTGGAAACCGCCGGATATGAATGCATTCACCCCAGGAAGTCCCAAGCCGAGCTTGGCCACAATGTGCCGCGGATTGCCCGCATGGTGCGGGATATGCAGGTCGATCTTTGGGTGGTGGGCGGCAGCACGGAGGAACTTCTCCAATGGTTTGCCGCTCAGCCGATCCCCACCATCGCTATTGGAGGAAGATGCCTTGGCGTGCCCATCGCCCGCGTCGGGGCTGATACCGTCGAATCGGTAGTGTCAGCCACGCGCCATTTGATCGAACTCGGGCATCGGCGCATCTCCTTTCTCTGCCGACACGACTGGCGGGGGGATCCGCCAGCGCGTACGATCCAGGCGTTCACGGCGGAACTGTCAAGCCACGGCATCGTCCCAGGCGAATTCAATGTCCCCAATTGGACGGAATCGCCGGAAGGCCTTCGGACGCTTCTCGTCACGTTGTTTCGTTTCACCCCTCCCACCGCCATCATCGTACAACACCAACATTGGGCCGTGGGTGTGTTGGCCTTTCTGGCGGAGCGCGGCCTGCGCATCCCAGCACAAGTCTCGCTCATTGCCCTCGGCCCGGATCCTTTCCATGCTTGGCAGTATCCGCCACTCGCTCATTTTAATTGGCGCATTGAACCTGTCGTCCGCCGAGTCGTGCGTTGGGTCGGCGCTGCGGCGGATGGCCGGGGGGATCGCAAATTTATAGGCTTCCCTACGGAATTCAACCCCGGCGGCACAATCGGTCCGGCTCCCAAAAACTCCGGAGAAGCCAACGGGCGAGAGATCTAAGCGACTTGCGGAAATTGGCGAGAGGAACCCGAAAATCAAAAAGCCCCTGGGTCAAAAATAGGATCACGATTCCTAACTGTTAATAACTGTTCTGCATGCAACCTATTCGGCGCGCTTCGGTCATCGAACGGCGGATGGAGGTAACCAGTGCGGATGGCATGCTGATGTGGGGCTGGGACGCTGTGCGACACCCTCGTCACTTAAGATTCCTTGACGTGCCACATTTTCCCTTGGGCCACCCTTGCATGAAGGATCCAGCCACCCTCATTTGACTTGCAACAATTTCCTATTTGACAGCTTGGGTCAAAATTAGGATCACCCTCTTAGCTGTTCATATCCGTTCTGCATGCAACCTATTCGGCGCGTTTCGGTCATCGAACAAACAGTAGCACATCTGCGGGAGCGGCTTCTTGCCGGCCATTGGAAAGAGGAACTACCGGGCGTCATTCGCCTGGCCCAGGAGTTCAAAGTCTCCAAAAACACCGCTCGCGCCGCGCTGCGGCAGCTCGAGCTGGAAGGACTGCTGGCCCCCAACGGACAGCATGGCCGCGCCATTTTGCCAGCCGGAAAATCAGGCTGCGAGAAACGCGTGCTCAGGGTTGGACTACTGCCGTTCGACCGTTTGGCCGATGAAGTGGCCCAGGAGCAAAACCTCCTATTTGGATTGCGGTATGAATTGAATTCCGCCGGATATGAATGCATTTACGCCAGGAAGTCCCAGGCCGAGCTTGGCCACAGTTTGCGACGGATTGCCCGCATGGTTCGGGATATGGGGGTCGATATTTGGGTGGTAGGCAGCGCCCCGGAGGAACTTCTCCAATGGTTTGCCGCCCAACCGTTCCCCATAATCGCTCTTGGGGGGGGATGCCTTCGCGTGCCCATCGCCAGCGTCGGGATTGAAACAATCGATTCGGTGGCCGAAGTCACGCGCCGGTTGATCGGGCTCGGGCATCGGCGCATCTCCTATCTTTGCTATCACGAGTGGCGGGGGGATCCACCGGCGCGCGCGATCCAGACCTTCACTACGGAGTTGTCAAACCACGGCATCGTCCCCGGAGAATTCAACGTCCCCAATTGGACGGAATCACCGGAAGGCCTTCGGACGCTCCTCGCCTCGTTGTTTCACCTCACCCCTCCCACCGCTCTCATCGTAGAAAGCCAAAATTGGGTCGTGGGAGTGTTGGCCTTTCTGGCGGAGCGCGGCCTGCGCGTCCCGACACATGTCTCGCTCGTTTGCCTCGGCCCGGACCCTTGCCATGCCTGGCAGTATCCGCCACTCGCTCATCTCAATTGGAGCGTTGATCAGATCATCCGCCGGGTCGTGCGTTGGGTCGGCGAGGTAGCGAAGGGCCGTGGGGATCGCAAATACATAGGCTACCCAATGAAATTCGACCCCGGCGGCTCAATCGGCCCGCCTCCCAAAAGCGCCGGAGAAGCCAACTGACGACACACTAAGCGAGTGGCCGAAATTGGCGCTACCCCGCTGAGAAGTCGCCCTCAGGGGCTTGTGGCTGGCCCAATTTCTGGAAATGGGGCACCATCCCCGGTGAGTCGCCTCATTCGTCCAGGATGACGGGACCTCGGAAATCTCAAAAAGCCATTCTCGACGCAGTGGAAATGTTACCATGCGGCGGCTGGATCCAGCATCTGATACCCGGATCCTTAAGGCACTGAATTTGAAGCGAATGGAACGACCTCAAAATGAAGCCTGACAGGATGGTAGGGCAGGATCCGAGTCCATCTTCTCAAGAACCGGCCTTGCCTCGCCCCCCTTTTTGCATAGACTCTCTTTCCAAAAATATTTTCCGAATCCTCGATCAAAAGACATGCCTCCCGCTGTCCACGCCATGAATATCCGTCTTGCCCTGATTTCCCTGCTCGCAGCTGCATCCGTGCAGACGCTTTTCGCTGAAACCCGTACTTGGAAGAGTTCCGACGGCGTCCGCACCGTCCAAGGCGAATTCGTCAAACGCGACGCCAACAGCGTCACCATCCGCAACAACGGTGACAAATCGCTCATCATCGGATTCTCCGACCTCCATCCCGACGACATCAAGTGGCTGGATGCCAATCACCCGCTCACGAAGCCGGTTTCCCCGGTGGCCAAGCCGGCACCCGCCGCCGCAGGTTTCTTCGACACTCTGACGTTCGACGACACCCGCGAGACAGCGCTGGCCAAGCTCAAGGTCAGCAAAATCGTGGAAATGACCGTGGATGAGACCTTCATCGGTCGCTCCGGGATAAACGGGGTCTTCCGCAGCCGCCAAAAGGTCGGAGCACTCACTACCAGCCTCTACTTCGACTGGTCGGACACTGGGAAACTCCAGGAACTCAACGTGCAGACCGAGCCGCTGCCGAATTCCAGCTACAAGACCCAATTGGAGCCGTGCTGGACGGAATTCATCGAGCTGCTTTCCACGCTCTATGGAAAACCGCTGCAAAAAGGATCCCTGCCATCGATGGCGTCGCTGAGCGACGGCATGTTCGCGCCGTCCCATGTTTGGAACATCGAAAGCGGCGGCTGCGCGATGCTAGGAACCGCCCGGGAAGGGAACAAATACCAAGTGGTGGTCCGGTTCACGCAAAAGAAACCCCAGCTGATCGAAATGCCGTAGCCGCTCAGATGGTGGACGGACTCCGCCCTTGAAAACGCCTTGCGAAACCCGAGACTCCGCCATGGCCGAGCCCGACCTTTTTTCCATTTCCCAACCGCCCGCCGCGGAAACACGCATCCGCGAACTCCGGACGGCGCTCGATCACCACAACCGGCTCTATTACACCCAGGCCACGCCTGAAATCTCCGACGCGGAATACGACGAGCTCTTCCGCGAGCTGGAGGAACTGGAGAAAAAGCATCCCGAGTTCCACGATGCGAACTCCCCCACCCTGCGCGTCGGCGGCGCGCCCATCGACGGGTTCCAACAAATCAAGCACGCAGTACCGATGCTCAGCATCGACGACGTGTTCGAACTGAGCGCCGAAGCGATGGAAAAATCCGGAGCCAGCCGCCCGGAGCTGGAACTTATCGAGTTTTACAAACGGCTTCAGAAGAACCTCAAACGCGAGAACATCGCCGTCACCATCGAGCCGAAGATCGATGGTGTCGCGGTTTCGCTACTCTACCGCGACGGAAAACTCGCCTACGCCGCAACTCGCGGCGACGGCCAGACCGGCGACGACGTGACGCACAACGTGCGGACGATCCGCAGCGTGCCGCTGGAACTCGTCGCCGCCCCGAAAGCCCGTGAAGTTGACCTCGAAAAGCTCCTCCCCTACATTGATCCACATGAACACGGTCACAAAGTCCCAAGCCCTCGCGGAACGCCTTCGCCAAGCCCGGAAAAAAGCCTTGGAGAAAAGCTTGAAGCTGAGTTCGCGGGAAGTGATGGATCAAATGTTCAAGAACGGCTCCGACAGGAAGCCCAATCCATTCTTGAATGGGGAATGGAAACTGGTCGGATCATCGATCCAAACCGATTATTTGAACTCGTCAAAAACTGGAAGGAGCTAGGTGGTCAATCCGAGCATACGGTATTTTACGTCAAGGAACTCCACCGGGTCGTAAAATTCACCATCCCGCCCAATTTCGGCGCTCAGGGAAGTCTCGGGTATTTGAGGAACATTACCGCCTCGAATTACCTTTTCGAGGATGACATCCGTTTTCACGGCATCGTGAGAACCGAAGCCGGACCGATCTTCGTGATTTCCCAACCCTATGTGCATGGTGTCGAACCTACGATCCAGGAGGTGAACGATTGGTTTCTCTCCAATGGCTACCGCACTTCGGGTTACAACCGCTGGCTTGACGATTCCACCGGGGTGGAAATCGCAGATGCCCATATCGGCAATCTCATCAAAACCGACGACGGAGAACTCGTCCCCATTGATCTCCAGGTTCTATCGATAGGCAACATGCCCTCTTCCCCCCCGATCTCCGATCCCCAATCCACCATCCCCTCCCTCCTCGAAGTCCGCGGCGAGATATTCATGCCCAACGAGGCCTTCGCCGCGCTCAATGCCGAGCGTGACGAAGCCGGTCTTCCCACCTTCGCCAACCCGCGGAATTCCGCGGCGGGGACGCTCAAGCAGCTCGACCCGAAAATCGTCGCCCAGCGCCCGCTCGCGTTCCTCGCCCACGGCCTCGGTGCCTACGATGGTCCGCCGCTCGAAACCGAGCACGAGTTCCACGATTTGCTGGGAAATCTCAGCATCCCGCAAAACCTGCCGGTGCTCACCGCCCACAATCTCGACGAAATGTTAGAAGCCGTGGCACGCATCAACCGCGAGCGCCACGATCTCGACTACGGCACCGACGGTGCCGTCATCAAGGTCCTCAACCGCGCTGAACGCGACGCACTCGGCTTCACCTCCCGCGCACCGCGCTGGGCGGCGGCATACAAGTTTCTGCCGGAGCAGAAGGAAACCACACTCAACAACATCCTCATCCAAGTTGGCCGCACCGGAGTCCTCACCCCCGTCGCCGAGCTCACGCCCGTGCTCATTTCCGGCTCCACCGTTTCCCGCGCCACGCTGCACAATCAGGACGAAATCACCAAGAAGGACATCCGCATCGGGGCGACGGTGCTCGTGGAAAAAGCGGGCGAAATCATTCCCGCCATCGTCAAGGTCATCCGCCATGTGGAGGACGCGGTGCCCTTCTCGCTTTACGACAGCGTCAGTGGAAAATGCCCGTCGTGCGGCGGGACGATTTCCCAGGAGGAAGGATTCGTCGCCTGGCGGTGCACGAATTTCGAGTGCCCGGCGCAGGCGGTCACCCGCATCAAACACTTCGCCGCCCGCAAGGCACTGGATCTTGACGGACTCGGTGAAATCGTCGCCGAGGCGCTCGTCCGCCACGGCCATTGCAGCACGCCGCTCGATCTGTTCCGACTCACCGAAGAGACCCTGGCCAATCTCAATTTAGGCACGGAAGAATCTCCGCGCCGCTTCGGCGAGAAAAACGCCGCCAAAGTCCTAACCGCTCTCAAAGCCGCCAAATCAAAGCCGCTCCACCGCTGGCTGTTCGCCATGGGCATCCGGCAGTTAGGAGAATCCGCCGCCAAGGAACTGTCCCGCATTCACCGCACCATCCCGGAACTCGCCGGTTCCGAAATCCTAACGGAACTTCTCCGCGACACGCGGGCCACCGCGAAAAAGCAGAACGAATTCCTCACGAAATACTCAATCTCCGGTGATGTCGGCCCCGCCGTCGCGGAAACGATCACCCGCTTTTTCAAATCCGAAGCCGGCCAGCATGTCCTAGCACGCCTCACCGAGCTTGGCATCGATCCCGTTTCCGACAACTACCTGCCTATCGCGGCCGAGGCCGATCTATCCGCCCTGCCGCTGGCCGGTAAAACCTTCGTCCTCACCGGCACGCTGAGCATGGAGCGCGATGCGATGAAGGAACTCATCGAAAGCAAGGGCGGCAAGGTCAGCGGTTCCGTCTCCGCGAAAACCAACTACGTTCTCGCCGGGGAAGGCGGCGGATCGAAGCGCGATAAGGCGGAGAAACTCGGCGTCCCGATTCTGGATGAGGCGCAGCTCCAACAACTTCTAGCAGATACCGAGATTTCGGAACAATAGCGAATCCGGGGACGCCGAGCCTCAGCTCGGCGAGGCTGCAATCCGGCACATTCCGAGGGCTCGGAAAAATAGCCCCCCGATACACTGCGCCCTACGACGCGATGAACTAATGTTGGCTGGCGCGGGCTTTTTATGCGGTTTCACCAATGGATCTTGAAGATTCAGACCAATTAAACCGGTGGTGAAAGAAGGGTGAATCATTCAGTGTTTAGCGGAACAGATGAAATCACCCACGCTCTTTCTTTTGATCTCCTGCCTCCTCGGTTCGGGCGCATTCGCCCGCGACATCCGCGCCGACATGCAACGTGCCGATGATTTCGGCAAGAAAGCCGAATCGCTGCTGACCGGGAACCAGCTGCTCCCGTTCTGGTCGGCGGATGGCAGCCATTTCGCCTACCGCGTGAATGCGGAAAATGGCGAGCTGCGCTATTTCCAAGTGGATTTGAAAACCGGCGGCAAGGAGATCCCCTTCGATCACGAGCAACTGGCACAGGCGCTCGCCAAGGCCGCCAGCCGTAAGGTCGAGGGCAAACGGCTGCCTTTGGATTTTCTGGACATCAATGCGGATGGCACCGTGCGGTTCCGGGCGTTCGGAAAATCATGGCGGTTTGATCCGGCAGCCCGTCAGGTTTCAGCCGATGATCTGCCGCTCGCGAAAAGCCAATTGCTCGCGCCCGAAGAAGTCCGCACATCCGGTCGCAACGAGACGCCTTCGGAAGTCACCATTGAAAACGCGACCGATGGTGAAATCGAGGTATTCTGGATTAGCAGATACGATGATCGCAAATCCTTTGGAAAAATCCCTCCCGGCCAGTCCACCACCCAACAAACCTATGCCGGCCATGTCTGGCTGATGACCAAGGCCGATGGCGACCCGCTTGCCGCGATCGAAACCCTCGAGTCGCCGACATACGCCCGCATCACCGGCAGAATCCCCGCACCGCCCCACAAGCCCGAGAACCTGTCGCCCGATAAAAAATGGAAATCCTACATCCGCGATCAAAATGTCTTCATCGAGCCGGCGGAAGGCGGCAAACCCATTCCTGTCAGCACGGATGGTTCGAAAAATGATGGCTTCACCGGCCCGCTGAAATGGTCGCCGGATTCAAAGAAACTCGTCGCGTTCCGCGCGAAAGCCGTCGAGACACGGAAGATCAACATCGTCCAGTCATCACCGCCGGACCAACTCCAGCCGAAACTCAAAACGATCGACTATGCGAAACCCGGCGATGCCATTGAGCAAATGATGCCGCATCTGTTCGAGCTTACGGAACATCGCGAAATTCCGATCGACAACGCGCTTTTCAACAATCCCTGGGAAATCAACAACGTCTCTTGGGCGGCGGATTCCTCCGAGTTTTCCTTCGTTTACAACCAGCGCGGCCACCAGTTGATGCGAATCATCGGCATCCGCGCGGATTCCGGTTCGGTGCGCCGGATTTTCGAGGAAACCAGCAAGACCTTCATCGACTACTCGCAGAAGTCCTTCATCCGTCACCTGCCGGAAACCCGCGAGATCCTCTGGGCTTCCGAACGCGACGGCTACAACCACCTCTATCTGCTGGACGCGAATTCCGGCGACATCAAGCAGCAGGTCACCCGGGGAGACTGGAATGTCCGCGAAGTGGTGGAGGTCGATGAAAAGCAACGGCACCTCCTCCTCAAAGTCATGGGAATGCCCGGACAGGATCCCTATCACTATCATTTCGTCAGGGTGAATTTTGACGGCACGGGCCTCACCCGGCTGACATCGGGTGATGGCAATCACCGCATCAACTTGTCTCCGGATGGAAAATTCCTGATAGACAACTGGTCCCGCGTCGATCAACCGCCCGTCACCGAACTCCGCCGCGCGGACGATGGCGGACTGCTCGCCGAACTCAGTCGCGGGGACGACAGCGCCTTGCAGAAGACCGGCTGGACCCGCCCTGAACGCTTCGTCGCGAAAGGTCGCGACGGCAAGACCGACATTTACGGAGTGATTGTGCGACCGACGAATTTTGATCCGGCAAAGCGCTATCCGGTGGTGGAGAACATCTATGCCGGACCCCAGGATTTCTTCGTTCCGAAAAGCCACTCCGCGTGGATGGGAATGAACGCGATGGCCGATCTCGGGTTCATCGTCGTGAAAATGGACAGCATGGGCACGAACTGGCGGAGCAAGGCCTTTCACGACGTTTGTTATAAAAACCTCATGGATGGCGGCTTCCCGGACCGTATCGCCTGGATCAAGGCCGCCGCCGCCAGCCGGCCGTGGATGGACCTTTCCCGCATCGGAATTTACGGCGGTAGCGCGGGGGGGCAGAACGCCCTCTCCGGGTTGTTGCACCACGGGGATTTCTACAAGGTCGGCGTCGCGGACTGCGGTTGCCACGATAACCGGATGGACAAGATCTGGTGGAACGAGGCGTGGATGGGTTGGCCGGTGGACGCCAGCTACGAGCAAAACTCCAACGTCACCCACGTCGGCAAGCTGACGGGCAAACTGCTGCTCATGGTGGGTGAGGTGGACACCAACGTCGATCCCGCTTCGACCGCACAGGTCGTCAACGCGCTTGAAAAAGCCGGCAAGGATTTCGAATTCCTGCCAATCATGAACTCCGACCACGGCGCGGCGGAAACGCCTTACGGCAAATACCGCAGGGCCGAGTTTCTTATAAGGCACCTGATTGGCAGCGACGACTGAGAGGCAGTCTGAATAATCGACGTAAAAACGCGCGAAGCTCCCAAGGAGCAGCGGAATCCGTCCGCCGTGCCCATGATCTGCCAATGAGATGAGCAACACGCCTTCCATTGTCCACCCATGGTCATGGCGATCGGATATCGCCCCTCCTTGTTTTTCAGACAGTCTCTGAGATTGCCACATCGTTTTCCTTGCCCGGTTCCCACCCGCCGCCCAACCTCCGCCTGTGGTGGATGAACTGGACGACAATCCCATGGCGGAACTGCTTCGGGCGCTGGATGCGGCCGACTGTTCGGCCATTCTTGCCGCCGCCGAAGACGTCCACTATGCGGACCTCGCCCATCTTTACGAGAACCTGGACGACGAGAAACGCGACCTGTTCCTCAAAACGATCGGTCCGGAACTGGCCACGGATCTTGTCGCCGAGTTGCCCTATCCGCTGATCGAGGGCGCGCTGAATCATTTCAAACCCGCCCAGCTGCGGGTGCTGTTGGGAAATCTATCGGACGACGACCGCGTGGACGTTTTCCAGGTCGTCAGCGAGGAAGCGCAGGTGCGCTTTTTCAGCCTGCTGGGCCCGCGCGACAAGGAGCTCACCCGCAACCTGCTCAAATACAACGAGGACACCGCCGGCGGCCGGATGACCACCCAGGTCGGCCGCATCACCGCCGACATGACGGTGAAGCAGGCGATCACCGTGCTCCGCCGGGACCGCGATGACGCGGAAACGCTGGCCCGCATTTTCGTGGTCGATGCCCAAGGCCGCCTGGTGGGCAAGGTCCGTCTGCGCGACCTGGCCTTCAGCACCTGGGACACGCCGATCCACGACATCATGGAGGATTCGGACGAATACATCCTCGCCTCCGCCGACCAGGAAGAAGCCGCCCGCACCTTGTCGAAATACGACCTCATCGTGCTGCCGGTGGTCGATGAGTTCCACCACCTGCTCGGCGTCCTGACTTACGACGACGCGCTCGAAATTCTCCAGGAAGAGTCCACCGAGGACATCGAAAAACTCTCCGGAATCGCCGGTGAGCAATCCGAGGTTTCCTACCTGAACACCAGCGTCAGCCTGCAATATCAACGCCGCGTGTCGTGGCTCGTCGGCTTGGCGTTTGTCTCGATCGGCTCGGGCTACGTGATGTATCGTTTCAGCGAAGTGCTGGAACAAGCCTTCGTCCTCGCACTGTTCCTGCCGATGGTTGTGGCGGCTGGCGGCAACTCGGGCGGACAGGCGGCCACCATGGTCATCCGGGCGATGGCGCTCGGCGAAATCAGCACCGGCAACGCCTTGAAAATCGCCTGGAAGGAAGCCCGCACCGGCATCTTCCTCGGTCTGACACTGGGCATAACGATGGCGACCTTTATCAGCTTCATCCTCCCCTACATGCAGCGTGGAACCGGCGCGAATTTCGATTTCCTCCATCTTGCGGCCGCAGTTTCCCTGGCCCTGACCGTGCAGGTTTTCTCGGCCACCGTCCTCGGCGCGCTGCTGCCGATTTTCGCCCGCTCGATCAAGCTCGACCCCGCCGTGGTTTCCGCGCCCTCGCTGGCCTCGACCGTCGATATTTCCGGCATGATGATCTATTTCTCGATCGTCGGCGCGGTGCTCCATTTGCATTGAGGAGTTGCGACATTCCTGTCGCAACGAAATCCGAACTTGAGCCGCGACAGGAACGTTGCGGCTCCATGGATCCTAACTACTCGGGGGCTTGAGTGGGTCGCGCTTGAGGGCGCGACTGATCGAGTTGTTGAAGGATCGTATTGGATAGAACGGGATTCAGAAGTAGCGCGATTCGAAGCTGAGCAGGTTGGAGCAATCTGGCCTGCGCGGCGAGATCGTTGCGGTGATCCGCAAGCTTCTGGTCGGGTGTGAGAGGAAAGGCGTCGGAGATGTCCATGACTCCGCCCCTGATGGTCCCATGCATGGTGCAGGCCGAATCGAAAACGGATGGAGGTGGATATTTGATGAGGTTTCCAGTAGCGGGATCCTGCATCGCAATGGCCATGCGACTGACCCACCCTGGCTCCTGATTGAAGGGACTCGCCATGTTCATTGCGGACTTCTTACGATCCAACCACCAACGTTCCATGGTTAGATGGGACTGGGCCTCGGTGAGGTGGCAGAGATTCCATGGCGCAAGCTCATTCCTCCTCAGCCAGTGAGTCGCTTCAAAAAGCGGCTCGATCACAAGTCCCGGGGCCTGTGTACCGAGTTCGGAAGCCATGCCTATTTTGAATTGATCCATTGCTTGGTCGAGCAATGCTGCCAGAGATGTCTGAACCTTCCGTCTTTGTTCGGGAGTGAGGGAAAGAGCTTCCGTCAGTGCCGTCAGATACCAGCGATTCAGTCTTTCCCTGTAGGCTCGGGACTCTTCCATGGATCCGGATGTCGGCATCAGACCGAGTGACTGGAAATCCTCAATCATCCAGCGGATTTGCTGGTCGGTCATGCCGCGTTTTGCGCGGGCGAGGTAGGCGGCGATCGGGTCGGTGGATGGCTGGGCATTCCTGCGTGGCTCACGCCCGTCGGACCGCAGCTGCGCCGATCCGACCTTCGCTTTCGCAGTAGGCTGGTACAGGGGCTCGCCGCCGTTGGAGACATGGACGATCTGCCAAATGGCAAGTCCCGAGAGCACGCAGGCGGCGATCAGGTTTTTGGAAATCCGACGGCGTGGAGCGACTGGAACAGACCCGGATTCGATCAATCGGGCCATTGCTACGCGAAGGTCAGGGATTTTGTCTTGTCGGTGGCTTTTGAAGATTCGATGCCGGTGAAGTCGGCACGCCACCCGCCGGAGCCGATCCGGCGGATGTCGCGCAGGTCATTTCCGGGATCTTCCACCGTGATTTCCATGGAGTGATAGTCGCTAAATCAGACACCGCAGCAACTAAAGTCTGATTTCAAGGCTCACATTGAGGACTGGACAGCCCGCGGGCGGCGTTTCACGTTCCGGCCATGGATACGCAACACGTGTTTGCCCTGCGCGGCGGGAAGGCTGAAATCGAAGAAGGCGCCGACTTTTCTCCAAAATTCGATGCGGATGGCTTGATTCCGGCGATGGCGATGGACGCGACGACGCGCGAGCCGCTGATGCTCGCCTACATGAACGAGGAGTCGCTGCGGCGGACTTTGGAAATCGGCGAGGCGGTTTATTGGTCACGCTCACGCAAGGAATTCTGGCACAAGGGCGCCACTTCCGGGCACATCCAGAAGATCGTGGAAATCCGCACGGACTGCGATCAGGACGCCCTGGTCCTGCTCGTCGAGCAAATCGGCGCGGGGGCCTGCCACACCGGCCGCAACTCGTGTTTTTACCGCACCGTCAAGGCAGGAACCGACGGCGGCACGGCGAAATTGGTGATGAATGGCTCCGGAAAATCGTTCGAGCCGGCCGCGGTTTATGGAAAACCCTGAAGTTCGATCAATTTCGCGGTTGCAATTGCGCAAATGAACCGCTAGCTCTCCCGCCCCGCGCGTCAGGGCACACCGCCTGGACACGCACAGCACATTACTTTTTCCGCGAAGGAGGACCCCATGCACATCATTAAGAAGATCGAGTCAGAGCAATTGAAGCAAGACGTCGCCGAGTTCAACGTCGGTGACACCGTGAAGGTCCATTGCCGGGTTGTTGAAGGTGGTAAAGAGCGTATCCAGATTTTCGCTGGCATCGTGCTCGCCCGTGGCGGTTCCGGCGTGAACGCCGCATTCACCGTGCGCAAGATTTCCTACGGTGAAGGCGTGGAGCGCGTGTTCCCGCTGCACACTCCGCGGATCGCGAAAATCGAAGTGACCAACAAGGGCAAGGTCCGCCGCGCCAAGTTGCACTACCTCCGCGAACGCGTCGGCAAGCGCGCCCTCCTCGTGAAGAGCGCCAACTGATCCGGCGAATCCATTTCCTCAAGACGCCCCGCCCGGTTTTCCGAGCGGGGCGTTTTGTTTAAATCGCAGGCGATTTCCTGGAACGCGGTGATTTCCGCTTTCCCGCGCGAAGAGTCCGCGCCACCTTCCGGCCGTGCGCGTTCCCATTCCTGTAGTCATTCTGCTCGTCCTGGCCGTGGTCGGCGGCATCTGGTGGAGCAACACGCGGCACATGGATTTCATGACACCGCCGTCCGCCGCCGAGTTGGTGAAAATCCGGCAGAAAATCGAATCATCACTCCCGCAAGCGGACCAACCGGAGGATGCGATTTCCGCCCCACCCACAGCGCCCCCACCCGAGCCACCGCCGCCGCCCGTGGAGCCGCCCAAGCCGAAAATCGACCTCGGCGACATCACCACGCCGCCGGTCTTGCACAACTACGGGGAAATCACGCCGCTGGGTTCCACCCACTTGATCGAACTGGCCGCCGCCCTTGAGGAAAAAGGCGAATTCCAGCGCGCCTTGCTGGCGTGGGAACGGGTCATCGATTTGACCAAGCCGGACGCAACCCAGGCAGCCACCGCCATTTCCTCAATCAAGCGTCTGCGGCCCACCCTGCCGGACTGGAATACGAAACCCGAAGCCGCCATCCTCATCGAGCTGCACGCCGGAACCGGCAAAACGATGGCAACAACGCTCACCCCCATCCTCGAAGGCGTCGCCCGCGATTTGGAGGTGGCCGCGGCCGGCATCGTGAAAGTCAAAGCCACGGTGACCGCTGGCAAAAACACCTCGACCAAGGGCCCGGTTCCCATCGCCCTCTGGCTCAGCGGCCCCGGAAAAAAGCCCGCCTCTACCGAAGTCCTGTCCTTCACCTTGGAATCCCCGGACACCCTCCGCCAGGAGGTGATGAAGACTGTTTTCCTGCTGGTCCGCAGCCATCTCAGCCGCGCCACCGCCTACACGCCGCCCGCCGCTATGGCCGCTGGCGAAGATCCGCAAAGTGCGCTTAATTTCCGGATCACCCGTCTTTGCTGGAGCGAATTCGCCGCCGCCTTGAATCCGCCGCAAAAAAAGACTCCGTAATCCGCAAATCGGCCTAATTTCCCGCGCTTCCAAAACGTTTCCATAGCCCCTGTACCGCATGCTTCCCCGTTTCCTCATGCTCCTTCTTGGATGCGCCTCCCTGTCCCTGGCGCAGGAGGCCCCGCCCGCGACGGAAAATGATGCGGAAGCCGTCAAGCCGTCCGTCAAAAAACTCGATGACACGCGCTATCAAGTCGGCGAGGTGATCTTCGATGAGAAAACCCGGGAAATCCGCTTCCCAGCGAAAGTGAACATGTCGGAAGGACTGCTGGAATATTTGATCGTCCATCAAAACGGCAAAGTCCACGAAGCACTGCTCGCCACTGATATCTCGGCGATCCATCTCAATCTCGCCTTCACCCTGCTCCGCTATCCGCCATCGCGCGAACTCTACGCGCTGGAAAGCGAACCCGGCGTCATTTCCGACAAATTCCCGGATGTCCCCGCCGACGTCAGAGCCGCCGCCCGCGTCACCATCGAAGTGGAATGGACCGCCAATGGCAAAGTCCGCCGCAATCCCGTCAACGAATGGATCCAGCATGGCGTGAAAGCCACCTCCATGCCCGCCGGCCCCTGGGTGTATGGCGGCTCGGATTTTTCCGAAGGCCAGTTTTCCGCCGAGGTGACCGGAGACATCGCCGCCATCTTCCTCGCCCGCTCCGCACTCATTGTCTATCCAGGTGAAGACCGGGAAGACGACACGGTTTGGACATCCTTCCCCAAGCGCGTCCCTCCGGCAGGAACCCCCGTCACTGTGATCATCGCTCCCTACCAAAACGCCAAGCCTCACCCAAAACCATGAAACTCCTATTCACTTCGATCCTCCTCGCCACGGCCATCGGCAACGCCGCCGAGAGCAATCCGCAACGCTACGAGTCCCTCAGACAGGAAATCCGCCAGTCGATCGCCCGCGGCAACGCCTGGCTGAAAACCCAGCAGAAACCCGCCGGCCACTGGGATGACGAGGGCACTCCCGCCTTCACCGCACTCGCCCTCACCGCCGCCAGTCGCGATCCAAACCTCGACCGCAAGGCCCCCTTACCCGAGCACCTCGAAAAGGGCTTCAACTGGTTGCTCGCCCAGCAAAAGGAAGACGGCGGCATCTACAACCGCGGCCTGAGCGTTTATAACACCGCCACATCCGTGACCGCCATGGTCGCCACCGGTCAGGAAAAATACGAGCCCGCCATCGTCAAGGCCCGCAAGCACCTCATCGACCAGCAATGGGACATCGACAAGAAAAAGGAAACGGACAACCCCAATGACGGCGGCATCGGCTACGGCTCGAAGAACGACCATACCGACATGTCCAACACCTACCTCGCCATCGAGGCGCTCGCGCTTTCCAAAAAAGTGGTCGAGGACGGCAAGCACGGCAACCAGCCCGATCTCGACTGGGACGCCGCCGTCACCTTCCTCTCCCGCTGCCAGAACCTGGAAGCCACCAACGACCGCGATTGGGCGTCCGATGATCCGAAGAACAAGGGCGGCTTCATTTACGCTCCTGGCGATACCAAGGCCGGCGAGGACAAGCTCCCCGACGGCCGCACCGCACTGCGCTCCTATGGTTCCATTTCCTATGCCGGACTGCTCTCCTTCGTCTATGCGAAGGTCAGCGCCAGCGACCCGCGTGTGGTCGCAGTGAAAGAATGGCTGGGCAAGAACTACAACCTCGATGAAAACCCCGCCATGGGCGCCCAGGGCCTGTATTACTACTATCAGACCATGTCCAAGGCGCTCGCCGCCGCCAACATCGAGACCCTCAAACTGGAAAACGGCAAGGAAGCCGACTGGCGCAAGGACCTCGGTGAAAAGCTCCTCGTCAAGCAGCGCGAGGACGGCTCCTGGTTCAATGACAATGGCCGCTGGATGGAGTCCAACGCGGTGCTCGTGACCGCCTACACCGTGCTTTCGCTGGAGCAGATTTACGACGCGATTCCCGAGAAGTGATTCGTCTCGCCGCCATTCTCCTCCTGATGATCCACGCCGCGTTCGGTGGCGGGGTCATCGAGGAAAATGTCGAACATGCCGGCGTGAAATTCCGGGTCGTCCGGTTGTCACCGGCGCGGGTTCAGTTAGCGTGGAAAGATGCCCAAGGTCAGCCCTACCGCTGTTTCGACCGGGTGCAGGCAGCTCTAACCAAACAGGGAAAGGTCGTTAAATTCATCATGAACGCCGGCATCTTCGAACCCGGCGGCATTCCCAGCGGTTTGCACATCGAGGGCGGCAGGCAACTCCGCCCGCTCAATCTCGCGGACGCTCCCGGCAACTTCTTCCTCAAGCCGAACGGCGTCTGCACCTTCGGCGGGCAAGGCCCGTTCGTCGGCACCTGCGCCGCCTGGCAAAAGCGGGATCCGCACACCGAATCCTGGGGCATCCAATCCGGCCCCATGCTCATCATCGACGGCCAGCGTCATTCCTCTTTCCGCGAGGGATCTAGCAGCAAGCTCCATCGCAACGGCGTCGGCGTGGATGGAAACCAACAGTTGGTTTTCGCGATCACCGCCAACGGCGAAACGGTGAATTTCTGGGACTTCGCCGGATTATTTCTCAAGCTCGGCTGCCGCAACGCGCTGTTCCTCGACGGCACCATCTCGCAGATGGCGGTGAATCCCACCCAGCCCGTCACCAGCAACCCGTTCGGCGCGATGTTCATTGTCGCCGAATGATGGATTATTGGTCCAACCTCCGGGAACGCTGAGCCCCAGCTCGGCGAGAAAATGAAACGCCCCAAGCTGGGGCTTGGCGCTCCCGGGGGCGCCACTGCGAATCTCAAGCTGTTATGAATACAAGATGTCGTAGCTGAATCATTACGATTCTTGATTCTTCAGCCGGAATCGCAATCGTTGCTCCCTGTGACCAGCCACACCGCACCACTCACTTCCGCCCAGGCGGAAACCCTCCGCCAGGTGCTGGAGAACCAGGGCTTTGATTTCGAAACCAAACCCTACGCGCTGTTCTCCGCCCGCAAGGGCAAGCTCAACGTCACGGTTTATGAAAAGGGCCCGAAAGTCCTGATCCAAGGCAAGGACACGGAGGATTTCATCCGTTTCACGCTGGAACCGGAGATCACCGGCGTGGCGAAAATCGGCTATGAGGAAATCCTCGAACCGGACAAGTTCGAGCCGCACTTCGGCATCGATGAAAGCGGCAAGGGCGATTACTTCGGCCCGCTCGTCATCGCCGGGGTTTACACGGATGCCGCCATCGCCCGCCAGTTGATCGCCGCCGGCATCATGGACTCCAAGCGCATTGCCAGCGCCGCCCGCATCCGCCAGCTAGCCGCCATCATCCGCGGCATCCCCGGCTGCGCCACCGCCGTCGTGTCGATCGGCCCGGAGCGCTACAACGCGATGCACGCGTCGTTCAAAAATCTCAATCGTCTGTTAGCCTGGGGCCACGCCCGCGCCATCGAGACGTTAGTCGCCGCCCGGCCGGACTGCCCGCGCACCCTCAGCGATCAATTCGCCCGCCCGGAAATCCTGCAGCGCGCGCTCAAGGAAAAGGGCCTGACGCTCCAGCTCGAACAACGCACCAAGGGCGAATCCGACACCGCCGTCGCCGCCGCCTCCATCCTCGCCCGCGAGCGGTTCATCGACTGGATCGACAAGACCTCCGCCGCCAGCGGCATCAAACTTCCGTTAGGCGTTTCCGCTGAGGTGGTCCAGGCGGCCCGCGCGATCATTGCACGCCATGGCCCCGAGTCTCTGGGCAAGGTTGCCAAGCTCCATTTCAAGACCACCCGAACCGTCCTGGCTCCGCCCTCCGTATAAAAATTCCGCATGTTCTGACATTTCTTCGTTCACTGGCACGGAAATCGCATTCATTTGAACGATTTTTGACGCGACAAAACCTCAAGTGCCGTGCATCAATCCCCGCAGCTCCTTAATTCTCAACACTCTCCCAATCCTCATGGCCACCATCACCAAACGCGAACTCGTCATCAAAATCACCGATCAGCTCGGCGCGAAGGGGCACGAAATCACCCAACAGGATGTGCTCGAAGTCGTGCAAACCCTCATTGATGAAATCACCGACTCGCTCGCCCATGGCGACACCGTGGTGATGCGGAACTTCGGCGCCTTCCAGGTTCGCGAGATGAAGGCGAAGATCGGCCGCAACCCGAAGGATCCCGGCAAGGACGTGCCGATCCCCGCCCGCGCCGCCGTGAAATTCAAGCCCGGCAAGGAAATGAAGGAAAAGGTCGCCACCACCCTGCAAGTCATCCGCGAGCGCAAAGCATGATTTCCCGCGTCATGAAAAACCCCGCCCTCCGCCTCGCCGCAGTTTGCAGCGCGGCGGTTTTGTTTTGCACCTCCTGCTTCTCCCGCCCCGGCGGCTACCACGGCTATCAGACCCGCTCCTACAACGTGCGCGGCCAGCACTATCAGCCGATGAGCGTGGAGGACGCGCTCGATTTCGAGGAAACCAGCACCTGCTCGTGGTATAACGAGTCCTCGTTCTTCGGCCTGAAGCGCGGAACCACCTCGCTCGGCGAAAAAGTCATGCCCTGGCACCTGATCGGCGCCCACAAGACGCTGCCCCTGCCCTGCCTCGTCAAGGTCACCAATCTTGAGAACGGCAAGTCGGTGAAAATCCGCATCAACGACCGCGGCCCGTTCATTCCCGGCCGGGCGCTCGACGTGTCCCCCCGCGCCGCGAAGAAACTCGGCTTTTACGACCAGGGCCTGACCCACACTCACATGGAAGTAATTTCCGTCGGCGATGGCTCCTACAAGCGCAAGAAGCGCGGCTGGTTTTTCTAACTTAAATTTTCATGAAAACCCTCTTCACTCTGTTAGCATCGCTCACCCTCGTTTCCTGCGCCACCATCGCACCGCCCGCGGCAAGCGGCACCGTCGATCACGTCGTCCTGGTCTGGCTCAAGCGTCCCGGCAACGCCGCCGACCGCCATGCACTCCTCGCCGCGGCCAACGATCTCCGCGCCATCCCCGGCATCCAATTCCTCGATGCCGGCACGCCCCTCGCCAGCGACCGCCCGATCGTCGATGATTCCTTCGACATCGGCCTCATCATGCGCTTTGACTCCGTCAAATCGCTCAGGGCCTACGAAAGCGACCCGCGGCATTTGCAAAAAGTGACCGGAGTGCTCAAGCCGCTCAGTAAGAAGTTGCTCGTTTACGACATCATCCGGTGATTGTTCCGCCACCTCCTGGTGCGAAAAACGATGCGCCCCAACTGGTTTTCTGCTTTAAAACTGAAACCTAGCAAACCGCCCCTGTTTCCGGCCTTGAACACCCGGGAGTCCCGTCCACAAACTCCGCCCGCTCGCCACGAGCGATTTTCTTATGTCCCATTCTCCTGAAATCCGTGTGTTCGCCCCCGCCACCGTGGCCAACGTCGCCTGTGGCTATGACGTCCTCGGCTTCGCCATCGACTCTCCCGGCGATGAAATTGTCGTCCGTCATTGCGACAAACCCGGCCTGCACATCACCCGGATCACCGGCGACAACGGCAAGCTGCCGAAAAATCCCGCGCAAAACTGCGCCGGCGTCGCCGCGCTGGATCTGCTCAAACACCTCGGCATGTCCGACCGCGGCATCGAGATGGAGATCCACAAGAAGATGCCCTTCGGCTCCGGTCTCGGCTCCTCTTCCGCCTCCGCCGTCGCGGGAGCCTTCGCCGTGAACAAGCTCATCGGCGAGCCCCTCAGCAAGAAGCAGCTCCTCCCCTTCGCCATGGCCGGCGAGGCTTCGGCCGACGGCGCCTGGCACGCCGACAACGTCGCGCCCTGCCTGTTCGGCGGCATCGTTTTCATCCGCTCCAATATCGAACTCGACTTCGCCCAGATCCCCGCGCCGAAAAACCTGTGGGCCGCCGTCGTCCATCCCGATATCGAGATTCTAACCAAAGTCGCCCGCGAGATCCTGCCCAAGGAGATCCCGCTGGAAAACGCCACCCAGCAGATCGGCAACCTCGGCGGCCTCCTCTGCGGCCTCATCCAGGAAGACTACGGCCTCATCTCCCGCTCCATTCACGACGTCATCGCCGAGCCGCGCCGCCAGAAGCTCATCCCGGATTTCTACAAGGCCAAGCGCGCCGCCCTCGCCGCCGGAGCCCTCGGCTTCTCCATCTCCGGTGCCGGCCCCTCCGTCTTCGCCCTCTGCGAAGGAGAGGAATCCGCCCGCAAGGTCGCCGAAGCCATCAGCAAGGTCTTCTACGCGATCCCGATCGAGAACCAGAGCTACGTCTCGCGGATCAATCCGCACGGGGTGCACGTGATTGAAGGATGATTTCCTGCTATCTTCAGTTCTTCCCTGAACACTGAAAACTGATCACTAGCAACTTCTTCTTCGTCATGCTCTATCACTCCACCGCCACCCCGTCCCACCGCGTCGGCCTCAAGGAAGCCATCCTGCGCTCGCTGCCGCCGGACAATGGGCTCTACATGCCGGACACGCTGCCGGTACTCGATGACACGTTCTGGGAAATCTGGCACCATCTCAGTTTTCAGGAAATCGGCATCGCCGTGGCGAACGCCTTCTTCAACGAGGATGTCCCGCCCCAGGCTTTGGCGGAGATCGTCCAAGGCACTCTCGCGTTCGACGCCCCGCTCGTCACCCTCGCCCCGGGTTCCCACATCCTCGAGCTGTTCCACGGACCGACCCTCGCCTTCAAGGACTTCGGCGCGCGCTTCATGGCCCGGTTGATGGCCTGGCTCACCCGCGGCGATGACCGCGAGCTCACCGTGCTCGTCGCCACCTCCGGCGACACCGGCGGCGCGGTCGCCTCCGCCTTCCACAATGTCCCGGGCACCCGCGTCATCATCCTCTATCCGCAGGGCAAGGTTTCCGGACTCCAGGAAAAACAACTCACCGCCCTCGGCGGCAACATCACCGCGTTGGAAATCCAGGGCTCGTTCGACGATTGCCAGGCCCTCGTCAAATCCGCCTTCCTCAACCGAGAACTCTCGGAACGCCTCAATCTAACATCCGCGAACTCCATCAACCTCGCGCGCCTCGTCCCGCAGAGTTTTTACTACATCCACGCCGCCCGCCAACTGCCTGAAGGCATCAAGCCCGTCTTCGTCATTCCCTCGGGAAATTTCGGCAATCTAACCGCCGGTCTGCTCGCCATGCGGCTCGGCCTGCCCGTCGAGCACTTCGTCGCCGCCACCAATAGCAACGATGTGGTGCCCGAATTCCTCCGCTCCGGCCAGTACACCCCGCGCCCCAGCGTCGCGACCATTTCCAACGCCATGGACGTCGGCGCACCCTCCAATTTCGTCCGCATGCAGGCCCTCTTCGGCGGCTCGTGGGAGGATATGAAATCCCACATCACCGGCATGTCCTTCAACGACGACCAGACACGCGCCACCATCCGCACCGTGAAGGCGCTGCACGATTACGAGATCGACCCGCACGGCGCGGTCGGCTGGCTGGCCGCCCAAAAATGGCGCGCCGCCCACCCCACCAGCGCCACCATCACTCTGGAAACCGCGCACCCCGCCAAGTTCCCCGACGTGATGGAAGCCGAACTCGGCCCTAACAGCGTCGAGATTCCCGAACGCCTCGCCATCCTCGCCGACCGCGAAAAAGTCGCCACCCTCCTCCCCGCAGATCCGGCGGTCTTCCGCGACTGGCTGCTGCAATAAGGAGAAGGGACATCCCTGTCCCTTTTCTTTCATTTGACAATCCCCCGCCCCGGCGTTTCCTAACGATTCACCCGTTATCCCGACGGGCACGTCATCCCCCTACACTCCACGACCATGAACACTGCCAAAGATCTCTCAAAAGTCGCCCCCACCAGCCCGCGCGTCCGCACCGGCGGCTACGCCATCCTCGCCCGCATGGCTGACAAGGGCCGCGCCGACATCGCCGGCACCCTCGGCGAATATCACTTCAACTGTCCGTTGGACAACATGCTCTTCGGCTTCAAGGACGTCGATGGGGAGGACGTCCGCAAACTCCTCGAAAACGGCGCCCACAACGACGAGGTCGCCGCATGGCTCGACTCCCACGGCACCTCGAAAACCGAAGCGGAAAAACAGATTTGGTCCGACAGCGTTGAGGCCGCCCGCCCTTACGACGATCCTGAGAAAAAGGACTGGTTCATCGGCGTCTGCGCCGAAGCCGGCTGCGATCCCGCCACCAGCACCCTCTTCGACTTCCTCGAAACCGACGACAAGACAAGTTTCGCCAAGTAGCGGCGATCAACCGGTTGCAGCGCCCTTTCTGAAGGCAGTCTCCCGGCCTCACCCGGGATACCGCTTTCATATACCCACCCAATATCTGTGGTGGCGCGGTGTGCGGCGGCTGGTGGGAAGGTGCCTACCAACACTTCACGCCGGTATTCACCGTGCTGGATCATACGACGGCCCGTCGGAAAAATTCAAACAGATGAGTTGAATGAGGGTTGCCAAATCGGGCGCAAGCCCTCTCCATCAATCCACTCGGGCGTAGCGGTCCTTGTCGTCCTGAAAACCGGTTTCCAACGATCTCCATGAACTCAAAAATGATCACCTGCGGCCTCGCCGCCCTCAGCCTCGCCGCCCTCACCGGCTGCCAGGTCTTCGACACCGCGCCCGCGGCAAATTCCGGCTTCAACCACTCGACCGCGAAAACCACCACCCGCGCCGAATTTCTTCATCAGACTTGGGTCGCCCCGGCTTATCGCGGCAAGTCCATCAAGGACAAGTTTTCCTCGGTTTACATCGCGCCGGTGAACACCCGCTTCATGATGGAACAAACCTGGTGGCAGCAGCAGACCGGTGCGCGCAAGGCCGAGCTGGCCGACGATACTCAGAAATTCGCGCAGCGGATGCAGAAGCAGTTCAAGCAGGCGATCGCGAATTATCCGGGCAAAAACATCCCTCTCGCGCACGGTCCGGGGAAAGGCGTGCTCATCATCGAACTGGCGTTGGTGGAACTGGTGCCATCCAATGCCTATTGGAATGCCGGTGCCACCGCGGCTGGGTTCGTGATTCCCGGTGCCGGCTTCCTCTCCGCAGCGGGGCGGGGCACCATCGCCATCGAAGGCCGTGCGCGCGACGGCTCTACCAACCAAATCATCGCCACTTTCAAGGACCGGCGCGGCGACAAGGTCGCGCCCGTCAATATCGGAAACTACACCTGGTATCACGGTGCGGAAGGAAACATCTCCGACTGGGCCGCGGAATTCGCCGAATTGCTCAATACGCCGCCGGAACACATCGTCAAGCGTCCCAGCCCGGTGACGCTCATGCCTTGGTGATTCCCACTTCCCTCCTTGGAATTGCGCCGTTGGGGTGGGCGAACGCCGTGACGCACGCCCGCGCCTGATAGACGGCATGGATTTTGATATTCATCTTACGGGGAGACCGGCATGAGTTTGGCCGGATTCTCCCCGGGAGCTATCGGAAAAACCACGGTTCGAGCCGTCTTTCAGGTTACGAAACGGACATTTTTATTTGGGATTTAACCGCTGATGGACAGCGCGAAAAGAGGGCATGACGGGAGAAAATGTCACCGAGGATAGGAAAATATCCAGAATCCATCAAAAGATACGTTCCGTCATGATTCATGGAAACGGGCGGCTAAAAACCTAGGCTTGCAGGCAATAAACTTACCCGATAGAGGATCCATGCCCCCAGGACAACGGTGCTTTCGAGGGCTGCCCGCTTCAAAATTCAGATTCAGAGCAGCAGCTTTTCGTAACGCTTTTCTCAGCCACTGATTAACCCGCCGTCGCTTGCGACGGAGATTCTTACCGAAACCCGTATGTCCCTACAGATTCGCAGAGCCGGATTCCTATTTGCCGTGTCCATCATCATCACCGGTGCCTTCTGGCTTTACCGGTCGCCGCAATCGGCGGAAAAGGCGGAGAGCCCACTGATTCCGGCACCTGTAGCCGCCAAGTCATCCGAACCGGTGGCGACATCCCCCGCTGTTGCGGCAGCGCCCGATTACGCACCGCCCCTTGTGCAATCCAGCATAATTTCGCCAAAACTGGACGCAATCGAAGCTTTCACCCAGTGGACGGGACGTTATTTGAGCGCAGCTCCAGAGGCGCGAAGGGAGATGATCAAAGAAGGGATCCGTCTGGCCGAAGTGCGTCGGCCGGACTTCAAGCAACTCATGCGCGATGACCCGCGCCAAGCCTTGGAGACGTCCGTCCCACGAGTGGTGCGGCAGCAATTGCCGACGGAAATTCTCACCCTGCTGGAGAAGCCCAAAAACGCCCGTGGAGTGCTGCGGGTTTATCAAGGAGTGCCAAAGCCCGGCGAACCTCTGCCAGCCTCATCGCTGACCCATCGCATCGCGGAATTTCCAGACGGAAAGGCATACAACGCCTACGTTTACGGACGCCATAAGGAAAAGGTGACTTGGACACCTGGCGCTGCGCTCAACGGGGTCACGCTCGATTCGGATTTTGCGGTCAATGAAGATCCGGCACGCGTGCTGGAAACCGGGGAATTACCTGACCCCACAAAGAGCACCGTGAACGTGTGCCCGGTTTCAGGGAAAAGCTCCGCATCGCCCGAGGCGAGCGTGGTGCCGATCTCCGCCGAGGTGACCGCCGTGGAAACGCCCGAGGAGATTGTCTTCCTCTGCAGCAGCACTCATTGGCCTCAATACAAGGAAACCTTGCTGATGGCGGAAGGCGGCGCGGGCGGACCCACCCAGTTTACCGGAATTCTGCCATCCACTCCGACCCCCTCGCTGGGCACGATCAAGGTTCTCTTTATTCCGATGGCTTTTGCCGATCAGAACGTCGTGCCGATGACCGAAGGCAGGGCCGCCGACAACCTGCGCGACATGGCGGATTTTTACTCCAAGTCCTCTTACGGCCGGCTGACGACGCTCTACACGGTGACCCCACCGGTAGTGCTTCCCCACAACGAAGCTTGGTACAATCAGCGCGACACTTCCAACGGTGGCGACATTGATGGCGTTGGCATGGAACATGCCCATGCCCGTGACGCAGCGCGCAAGCTCGGGTTTGATTCCAACGACTACGATTGCGTCGTGGTTCGCCTGAATGGCGGGCCGCGCACCGCGGGAGGACTCGGCGGCGGTGCCAGCGTCTGGCTCTGGGCTGACGACGTCGGCACCATGGCTCACGAGGTCGGACATTGCTTCGGGCTGTCCCATGCCAATTTCTGGGATACCGCTGGAACGAGTGCCATTGGCGCGGGGGCGAACCAAGAGTATGGCGACATTTTCGACATCATGGGCGGCAGCCCATTTCCGAAGGGACAGTATAACGCGCAGGGCAAAAACCAGATTCGTTGGTTACCTTCGAATTATGTCCAAAATGTCAATCAAAGCGGGCTCTACCGCCTGTATGCCTTTGACCAGCCAGCCCTCGACCCGGCCCTCCGATATGCGCTAACCATCACTAAGGATAGCCAGCGAACCTATTGGGGTGAACTGCGCACGCTATTTGACGCCATCAATCCCTGGGCCGCCAACGGCATGGTGCTCGGCTGGCGTTATCCCAGCGCCGGCGGCGGTAATATCCACCTGCTCGACACGACGCCGGGCTCTCCTTTCGGCAAGGAAGACGCGCCGATTTCCCTGGGCCGGACCTTTTCCGATACCGAGGCGGACCTCCACATCACGTGCGTGGCTGTGAATAACAACACGACGCCGAAAAGTGCCGACATGGTGGTGAACTTTGGACCCTTCCCCGGCAATCGCCCACCCACGTTGGCTCTGAGCGCCAGCTCGATCGTGGTCCCCACCGGAGCCACGGTGACTTTCACCGCCACTGCCAATGATCCCGATGGCGACACCCTCGCTTATGCCTGGCAGAATTTCGGTGACACCAGCGTGAAGATCGTCTCCCCGAACTCGCCGGTGATCACGCGCACATTTTCCTCCCCGGGATGCTATGTCGTGAGTTGCACGGTGTCCGACATGAAAGGCGGCAGCGCGCAGCGCACGCAACTCATCACGGTGGGCGATGGTGGTGGGCGATTCAACATCAGCGGACGCATCACCGCACAAGGCACTGGCTTGGCCAACGTCGCCGTCACCGCCAGCGGCGGCGGCGGCACCTACAATGGGATCAGTGACAACGATGGCTACTTCACCATCCCTAACCTCACGGCGAGCACCTATAGCGTGACGCCATTGCTCTATGGCTACCTCTTCAGCGAACTCTTTAATAACAGCATCGCGGTCGGGCCCAGCTATCAAGGCGCCAATTTCGATGCCGAGACAACCCCGCGCGTGAGCCTGAGCGCCCCGGTGGCCACGGCCAATGAAGCCACTCCCTCGCCCGGTACCTTCCGGATCACCCGCACCGGCGACACCAGCGCAGCGCTCACCGTCAATGTGAACAGCGCGCTCGGCACTGCCGCCAAAACCGCCGATTTCACCTTCAGCCCGGATTACGTCGCCGGCAGCCAGGGCTTCAGCACCTTCACCGTCCCGGCCGGCCAGGCGTCCTTGGACATCAGCGTAACCCCTGTCACCGATACCTTGGCCGAGGGAGTGGAAACCGTACTCCTGCAGGTGGGTCCGGGCAATGGCTACGTGGTCTCAAGCAACTCGAGCGCCAACGTCGCCATTCTCGACGACGACAGCGTGCTGCCAAAAGTCTCCGTCAGATCCATGGTCACCTCGACCCTCGAAAACTCCGGCCAAGCGGTGCCCGTGACTTTCTCCCGCACCGGCTCCACGGCGGCCTCCATGGTGGTCAATTACACGCTAACTGGCACTGCGACCAACACGACGGATTACACAACGCTTGGTGGGACGATCACCATCCCGGCGGGAGCGGCTTCAGCGGTGGTGAATGTGACGCCAGTCGACGATTCCCTCTCCGAACCTCTGGAGACCGTGAAACTCAACGTCACTGCCAACGCTGCCTATCTGGTGGAATCGACGCTGAGCAGCGTGACCGTGAACCTGGTCGATAATGACGTGCAAATTCTCAATGTGACCGCCACCGATCCGAGCGCTACCGAAGTCAACCTCAGCGTGGCCGGAGCGGTGCCGGACACCGGTACGTTTGTCGTCACGCGCGCCGGCGACTTCACCAATCCGTTGACGGTTTATTATTCGGTGGCTGGAGTAAACAGCGGCACCGCCGCGCTGCATGGCGTTGATTACGAAGCGCTGCCCGGGGTGCTGCTGATTCCCGCAGGAGCCAGTTCGGCAGCGGTCACGATCCTGCCGCGTTATGACACGCTTGGCGAAGGCGTCGAAAACGTCGTGTTCGAACTCGGTGCCGGCCCCACCAATTATCGAATCGGCCCCAATGCCGTGGCCACCGTCACGATCGCAGACGGGAGCGCGAACCTTCCGCTGGTGGATGTCATCCAGATGGCCAACGCGGCGGAGCCCTCCACCAACGGCGTCTTCCGCGTCACCGGCCGCGGCGCGGGCACCGGCAACGTGACGGTGAAATACACGGTCAGCGGCACTGCGGTGGCCGGCACCGACTACACGATCACCGGACTGGATAATGCCACGCTGGCCGGCACGACCACCCTCACCCTCAACAACGGTGCGGTGGTGAACAAGGATCTCATCGTCACGGTGATCAATGATGCCGCCGTCGAGGCGCTCAAAACCTTGACCCTGACGATTACGCCCGACGCGGCGTATCAAACTTACGATCCGACCCGCATCGCCCGGATGTGGATTCGCGACGACGAACAACCGACCGTGTTTGTCGATGCGCAGGTCGGCACCTCTTCAGGCTCCAATGGTCCGCCTACCGTGAGCGAGAATGATGCGGCATCGACGAAGAAGTTCTATCTCTCTCGGACAGGCAGCACGGCAGCAGCCCTGACCGTCAACTACACGCTCAGCGGCACCGCCACCAGTGGCGCCGATTACACCGCGCTCAGTGGCACCGCCACCATTCCCGCGGGTTCGCCCGGGGTGCTTGTGCCATTCACCCTGCTGGATGACAGCGCCAACGAGGGCACCGAGACGCTGATCTTTTCCCTGGCTGCCGGCAATTATTCCCGCGGGCCAGATACCACGATTTTCATCACCGATAATGAGGTTTCCCCAACGTTAATCAGTTTCCCGACTCCCAATGCCTCAGCCGGCAGCGAAAGCGTCGCATCGCCAGTGATTCCGGTGACCTTGAACGCAGCGGCGGCGGTACCGGTCAAGGTGGAATACTACGTCGATTCCGGATCGCGCGCCATCTCCACGTTCACGCCAACGTATCAGCATGTGCTGCCTTACTGGGTGCGGGTAGTCCGCACTGGCAACGCGTTTGCGTCCTTTGAATCATCGGACGGAATCAACTGGGTTCAACGTGGCAGCACCGCCACCTTGACGATGAGTTCGATAAACTACCTGGCGGGTATTGCCGTAACCTCCGGTCAAGCTGGCACCCCGCTCACCGCTACCCTCGACAACTTGACGGTCACCGGTCTGGACGCTGGAGGCACTGCCGGAAGCATCACCGGCGCGGATGTCGGCACGGTGAGTCCGGCCGGCACCCACCCGCTCAATGCAGGGGTCTACACCGTCACTGCCGGCGGCGCGGGCATCAATTGGAATAACACATCCGATAATTTCCACTACGTCTATTGCCCCATCACCAACTCGCTGAACTGCACGATCACCGCGCGCGTGCTGACCGAAAGTGCAGCGACCACCGCCCCCCGCGCCGGCGTGATGATCCGGGAAAGCACCGTCAACAACGCCAGTTTTGCCGCCAGCCTGGCGATTCGCGCCGCAGCTGCGGGGCAAAACGAATTCTACCAAATGTACCGCACCGCCACCGCTGGCGGCAACGCGGTAAAAAGCTACAATTTCACCTCGGTCCTCAAGCTGAACCGCCCGCAGTGGCTCCGGCTGCAGCGCGCCGCCGACGTGTTCTCCGCGTTCACTTCGCCCGATGGCGTCACGTGGAGCGCCCTCGGCACGCCTCAGACGTTGCCCATCGGCGCGCCGGTCATGGCCGGCCTCGCGGTTTCGGCGAAGTCCGATGGCCTGTTGAGCACGGCGACCTTCGATAACGTAACGCTCACCGGCAATCCGCTCCTCGAAGGCCGCACCATCGGCTTCGTCAACGAGCAAGGCTCGGAAAGTCTCAGCGGCGGGGTCTGGACCGTGACCGGTTCCGGCGCGCAGATCGGCTCCGATCAGGATGAATGTCATTTCGTCGGCGCACCTGTCACTGGCAACTTCACCCTGACGGCACGATTGCTTTCCCAAGCGGGCGGCGCCACCAGCGCACAAGCCGGGATCATGATCCGCGAGGGCACCGGCCGCATGGCCCGCATGATTTATAACGGTTATACGCTCAACGATACGTTTGAACTGCTCTGGCGCGACTCCACCGTCACCAATGCCTTCGGCGCGGGAGTGGATTACCTGATGCCAACCGGCGTTCTGACCTTTGCGCCGGGGGAAACCACTAAAAATCTGCCGCTGAGCATCCTCAACGACACCCTCAACGAGGATAACGAAACACTGACCCTCAAACTGCGGAACCCTGTCGGCGCTTCGCTCGGTGCACAGAGCCGGTATACCTATCTGATTCAAGACGACGATTCCCCGACAGCTCTCGTCTACGTCGGCTTCGCAGCACCAACCTCCTCCGTTCTTGAGTCCTCGGGCAGTGCTCCGATCCAAGTCGCCCTGAGCGTGCCAGCTCCCACCGCAATTTCGGTGAATTATGCGGTCACCGGCGGCACCGCTGGAGCATCCGATTACACCCTCGCCGCAGGCACATTGAACTTCGCTGCCGGCCAATCGGTGGCAACGATTTCAGCTTCGTTACTCAACGACGCGATCGTCGAAGTTCCGGAAACGGTGATCGTCACCCTGAGCAACCCGGTCGGCGCCAAGCTGGGTAGCTTGAACACCCACAACCTGACGATTAACGATGACGATGTCCCGGTGGTAACACTCGCGGCCAATGATCCGGATGCCGCAGAGAGCGGTGGTGATGGCCAATTTACGGTGACCCGGACCGGCCCTACCAGTGCAGCCCTAACGGCGAACCTCACCTGGTCCGGCACCGCCACCTCGGGGAGCGATTTCACGGCACTGCCTGCCAGTGTAACGATCGCCGCGGGTCAGGCCAATGCCCTCATCAGCGTCACTCCACAGCAGGACATCGCCAATGAAGGCAGTGAGACGGTGATAGGCACCCTCAACGCCGATGCCGCCTACAACATCGGCACAGCGAATACCGCCACCGTCACGCTCACGGATGATGATCGCAGCACGGTGAGCATTGTGGCCAACGACTCCGCGGCGAGCGAAACCCCGGGTAATCCCGGCCAATTCACCATTACCCGTACTGCGCCCACCACCGGCACCTTGAGCGTTCCGCTCACCATTACGGGCACGGCCACCAACACGACCGATTACGCAACCTTGTCCACCACGCTCAACTTTGCCGCCAATGAGAGCAGCAGAACCCTCAACGTAACACCGGTGGACGATGGTTCGACGGAAGGCACCGAGGTCGTAACCGTGCAAGTTGGCAATGGCAGCTACGCAGTAGGAGGCAACGGCTATGCCAGCGTGACCCTTGCCGACAACGATTCGCCGCCGACTCTGTTTGTCGATCGGCCAACCGTGCAAGGAACACTCATCGCCAGCGGCAATGGCGTGATGGTTACCGCAAGTGTGAGTGACGATGGCAGCCCGCAGCCGGTGGCTCTGACCTGGAGCCAGCTTTCCGGTCCGGGCACGGCCACCTTTGCCGCGCCGACCTCAGCAACCAGCGCGGTCACATTCAGTGCCAATGGAACCTACGTCCTGAAAATCAGCGCTACCGATGGCCAGTTTACGGTGAGCGATCAGGTCACCGTGGTCGTGGGATCCGCGATTAGCGCCTCGGAGTGGATTGTGCAGGACATGGGACCATCCGTCTCCCAGCGCGGCCAGAGTGCGGCGAAGAATGGGATTTACCAACTGACCGGCATGGGCACCGGATACGCCTCCACCTCGAACGATATGGCTCACGTCATGGTCAGGCCGGTCAGCGGCGATACCACGGTGGTCACACGCTTGCTCAGTGTCAGCGGCCCGGCGACCGCGCCATTGGCGGGAGTAACTATCCGCAACAGCCTCGCCCGCGGCGCGCGCCGGGCGGTGCTGGGGTATGTCCCCGGCGTCGGCTTGCAATTCCGGACCCGGACCAGCTCCTCGACGAATGATACGGTGGTCACGCAAGCCGGGGTCACTCTCCCGGTATGGTTGAAACTACAGCGCAATAGCACCACGGGAGAAATCACCGCATCCTACGCCGCCAATGTCTCTAACGCACCTGGAACCTGGACGACGATTGGCACCCCCGTGAACGTGCCCATCGATAACAATGCCGACATCGGGTTAACAGTCACCAGCAATCACACCACCGCGCTCTCAAGCGCCGCGTTTGATCAACTCACTCCGCTGCCAACCGGGCCGGCGGTGCTCGCGGAGGATTGCGGCACGAGTAACCCGATAGCCGGCACGTTTTCGGAATCCAACGGCACCTTCACCGTTGGCGGTAGCGGCAGCATGGACGGCGGCGGCGCATTTTACGGACAGCAGTATCAAGGCGATCTGATGGCCACCGCTAAAATGACCGATGCCACCTCTGGAGCATCCTATGCCAAATCGGGCCTGATGATTCGCGAAAGCATGGACAACAACGGCGGTTACGCCTTTGTCGGCCGCATTCCGGTGGGATCATACAGTAGTTTCAATTGGCGCTCCTTTGCCGGCGGTTCAACCGGCGGCGTTCCGGCATTCACCGGCAAGGTGCGCTGGATGCGCCTGATCCGGCAGGGGAACTCGATCACCGCTTTCCATGCAGCGGACGTTTCCGGTGCTCCTGGCGCGTGGGCCCAGCTCGGCCAGCCGCGCACCGTCATTATGAGCACCCCGGTCCTGGTCGGGTTCGCCGTCGACAATGGCGGTGGCGTCGGCCTGAACACGGCCACGTTTAGCAATCTCAGCATCGTCCCGCTGAATAAAGCGCCGATCGTCGATCCCGGCACGGTCGCTTCCAGCGTCGTGACTTCCACGCCACTGGCGGGCACCGTCAGCGATGACAACTTCCCCTCGCCGCCTAACCTCACCACCCAATGGAGCAAGCTCAGCGGCCCCGGCGGCGTGACCTTCGGCAACGCTTCCGCACCCAATACCGTGGCCAACTTTACCGCCGATGGTACCTATACCCTGCGCCTCAGCGCCTCGGATGACAGTGTGGAAACCTTCTGCGATCTCTCGATATCCGCCTACACCAGCGCTTTCAGGCAATGGCAGGGCGCTCACTTCAACGGCGGTAACAGCAACCCGGCCGCCGCCCCTGCCACGGATCCCGATGCCGACGGACTCCCGAACTTTTTGGAATACTGCCTGGACACCGATCCCAACGTGTCCACCCCCAATCCCATCGTGCGCGAGACAACGACGGTCGGTGCGGACCGGTTCCTGCGCTTGAAGATTCCAAAAAATCCCGGTGCCACGGGGGTGACTTATGAGGTCCTGGCCACGAGCGACTTGAGTAATTCCAGCAGTTGGAGCAGCAGCGGTCTGATTATCGAACAAAACTCCAACACGTTCCTTCAGGTCCGCGACTACATTCCCATGAACGGCAGCCGCTCCCGCTTTATGCGCCTCAAGGTCTCCCAATAAAACCGGACGGGTTTCGAAAATCCTCCCCGCATACGCCGCCTGCCGTTGGTTTATCCAACGCTGATGGTGCTGACTCGACCGGGTGAGGTGCGGGTGAATCCGGATGATCATGATTTTTTTTCATTTCATTGTCGGATTTCGCAATGCGGGCGGTGATGTAAGATTGAAGCCCATGAACACGAGCGATCTGGAATTGTTGGCACGGTATTCCCGGCAAGGCGCGGAGGACGCGTTCGCGGAGATCGTGCGTCGTCACGCCGGGCTGGTTTATGCCGTGGCCCTGCGGGTGACGCGCACGCGGCAGTTGGCGGAGGATGTCACTCAGGCGGTGTTTCTCGAGCTCGCCCGCAACTCAAAGAAGCTGCGCCCGGACACCGTTCTCGCCGCTTGGCTCTACTCCGTCACCCGTCGCATCGCCGCCAACACGGTGCGCGGTGAGACCCGCCGCTTGGCCCGCGAACACGCCGCTTACGCCATGAATGCCGCCAAAGAAAACGTCCCTCCACCCGCCGAGCTCGAACCGCTGCTCGACGACGCGATCGACGCGCTGGCGCAAACCGATCGCGCCGCGATCGTCCTGCGGTTTTTCGAGGAAAAGAGCCTGGCCGACGTCGGCGCGGCCCTTGGCGTCTCCGCGGATGCCGCGCAGAAACGGGTGAGCCGCGCCGTGGAGCAGATGCGCGGTTTTTTCACCCACCGCGGCATCGCCACCGGCACTGTCGCCATCACCGCCCTGCTCGCCGCAAACACCGCCAAGGCAGTCCCTGCCGGATTGGCCGCCAGCATTTGCGCCACGGTTCACACCTCCATTCCACTCACCACCGCCACTCTGATCAAAGCCGCCACCATGACCACTATTCAGAAATCACTCGTCGGGCTCACCCTCGTCGCCGTCGTCGGCGTGGCCGTTCGCCAAACTAACGAAGTCTCGCAACTCCGCGGGCAAGTCAAAGCATTGCAGTCGTCCGCCCACAAAACCAGTTCCGTCCCAGAGGAAAACGCTGACTCCACCCCGGACCGTACAAGCACACGGACAGTCACCGCGAAGACACGCACGAAACCCACACGTGCCCAACTCGAAGCAAAACTCCTGTCCCTGGCGGAATTGGGAGTCACCAAGTTCGGCCGCGCCAACATGAATCGGATCATCGCGGATGTCTCGGTGGAGGACATCCCCGGCTTGCTCGCGCTGGTGGACGAAAAGGTAGCCCCCGAACTGCGCGAGCGTTTCCATGAGTCATGGATCGACCTCTGGGCGGCGGCGGATGCCCCGGCGGCTTTCGCCTATGCCGTAGCCCTCAAAAACGGGCTTTTCGTCGATCCGAACAAGCTCTCTTCGAGCCCCCTTGCAATTGGCAGTTCCCTGCCCAATGCGCGGGGCTCGGCACTGGACAGTGTGTTTGCCAACTGGGTGGATCAGGATCCTGCCGGGGCAGTCAAGGCGCTGGAAGCCTATACCGGTCCGAACAAGGAGGATGCCGGCAATTCCTTGGCCAATGCCTGGGTGGAGAAGGACCCCAGAGCGGCACTGGAGTGGGTGTTGGGCGATGCCAACGGCCACTCGGCCAATCCCTATGTCATGGCCGAGCGTTGGGGTGATATGGCTCCGACGGAAGCGTGGAAATGGGCGCTCGCACTACCGGATGGCGGGGTAAAATCCCGCATTCTCAACTCACTCGCCGGAGAGGCGGCAGAGGTATCCCCGGTCGAGGTGGCCAATGAAGTGGCGAAAATGGAGCCGGGTCTTGATCAGGGGTCCGCCGCCATCAGCACCGCCACAAGTTGGGCGAAGACCGATCCGCGTGCCGCCAGCGAATGGGTGGCGCAGTTCCCTGATTCTGAATTCCGCAACTCCGCGATGAATGGGATCGCCCGCAATTGGGCATCGAAGGATCCCGCCGCCGCCCGAACCTGGGTCCAATCCCTGCCACCGGGAAATGCTCAGCAGGAGGCTTGGTGGGGCGTCACCCGCGGACTCGCTGCAAGCCATCCGGAACAAGCCACCGAGACGGTGAAAAACCTGACTGATACGGCGAGACGCAATTGGGCCATCTCGGACATCGGTGAAAACTGGTTCAGGAAAGACCCCGCCGCCGCCCGCCAATGGTTGCAAAGTGTCGGCCTGCCAGAGGAGAGAATTCAGCGGATCCAAAAGGACTCCGTCGGGCGATAAATCTCAATCAGGAGCCATGTGGACGCAGCCCAGGCCAAAGCTCCCTCAGCGGGAAACTTACGCCCAAAGTGAAATCAGCTTCGCGCATCCGCCTTCGGATCGTTTGTGACGAAATCACTCGCCGGTTTTTCTGCCGGAGGGTCTCGAAACAGTCGCTGGCCCGCTCCCGACCGGATCAGCCAGCCAGTAGCCGAGGCCGCCGACTTGCATCAGGGTATCGTTGTTAGGATCCGCAGGAGGGGCCAGTTCCCTGATGAAAAGCGCGTCCCGCTCATAGTCCTCCATCTTGCCGTTGGTGGTCATCTGATAGCGTTCGAGGATTTCGGCATCGATCGTCGCGGGTAAGTACGCCGCGAGCGGCTTCACGTCCGGGGGCAGCATCCCGTTATTGGCTTTGGCATACTGGTCCAGGGCACTGGCGAGTTTCTCGGCGACTTGTTTTTTCGCCCGAAGGCGGAGGTCGGCGGAAAGCTGGGCGAAAATCAATCCGCGTTCCGCCAGTGATTGGGCCGCGCAATTCCCCGCCCGGTGATAAGCGCAGCATGGTCACCGATCAGATCGCCATGAGTTGGTTTAAAACCGACCCGGCTGCCGCCCGCCAATGGTTGCAAAGAATCGGCAAATCAGAGGAGATGATTCAAAAACTCCAGATGGAAGCCACCGGACGGTAAGAGACTCGGAGTGAAAATAGAGGAAAGAGAGATCCAGGTGATCTCGGTGATCTCCTATTCGTCGTGGCAGGCGCGACTGACTCGGGGACGACATTGGTTTCCATACGGACGGCGGCGCCTGATGCGCAAAACCAGCTCCCCATCTCACGCAGCTTCCGCGATGGCGAGCACCTCCGCGAAGGGCAGGTCCGCGAGCAGGCCGAAGGCGTTGTGGCGGGTGAGTCTCGCGCGGGTGGCGGCGGGACTGGCCATGCCGCAGAGGAAACGGGCGAGCTGGCGCGGAGTGGCGAGCGCGGCATGCTTTTCATCGACGAGCGCTCTAACCGCGGCGATTTCCCCGTCACTGGCGCGGCGGTTTTTGGGGCGCTTGATGGCTTTGGCGGGCACGCCGCGGCAACGGTCGCAGTGGCCGCAGGGCTGCTCCAGGGTTTCGCCGAAATGTTTGGTGAGATAGCCGGTGAGGCAACCGCGGTGGGCTGAGATACCTAACACCTGCTTGAGGCGGGCGAGGTCGGCTTGTTCGCGGGACTGGAATTTTTCGACGAGCGCGGCGGTGAGGACTTTGAGATCTCCGGGATCTTTTTTCACCTGATAGCCCTGGCGGACGCCCCAAACACTGAGAATGATATCATCGGCGGCCTCGAGACCGGTGAGGGTGCTGACGATTTTCTCGCGGCGGGTGGCGAATTTTTCCGCCAGCAGCGTCGGTTGGAAATAGAGCCACCAGCGTTTCATTTCCCCGGCATCGAGAAGCTGTTGGATGAATTTGCGCTCGGCGGGCACGCGGCCGGCGAGGATTTTTTCCCGGGTGTTGAGGAGTTTGACGCGGTAGGTGGCGTAGAACGAGCCGGTGGCCTCGATGATGCCATCGATCTCCAGATAGGTCATCACGGTGGCAACCACGCCGGGGCGGATGTCGCAGATGGTGGAGAGCTCGTAGGGCGAGACGTCGAACACGGGACCGAGGCGGAGGACGCGGTCAATGAGGTTGCCGAGGGCGCGGGGCGACGGGGCGTCGGCGTGGATGAAATTCTCGAGGACGGTTAGATCGTCGCCGCAGGCCAGCATTTCGCAGCGGGCGGGCAGGCCGTCGCGCCCGGCGCGGCCGATTTCCTGGGTGTGGTTTTCCAGGCTTTTCGGCAGGTTGTAGTGGAAGACGGCGCGAATGTCGGATTTGTCGATGCCCATGCCGAAGGCGATGGTGGCGACGATGATGCGGGTGTCGCCGGCCATGAAGGCGTTCTGCGCATCCGCCCGGAACTCCGCGGGCAGGCCGGCGTGATAGGCGCGTGCGGACAGGCCGTTTTTCGCGAGGAAGGTGGCGACCTCTTCGGCGGTTTCCTGGCGGGTGACATAAACGACGGCCGCGCCATCAACGGCGATGAGTTTTTCCAACAGCAGCGCTTTCCGTTCGGCGGCGTTGCAGGGTGTGATTCGGAGATCGAGATTCGCACGGTGAAAGCTGAGCTGGACGTGGTCTGCGGCGGCGATGCGAAACGCCTTGCGGATGTCGCGGGCGACCTTGGGAGTGGCCGTGGCCGTTAGACAGAGGACGCGCGGGATTTTCAGGCGGCGGCAGATTTTCGCGAGCTTCAGATAATCCGGGCGGAAGTTGTGACCCCACTCCGAGATGCAATGCGCCTCGTCGATGGCGGCGAGCTGGATCGGCAGGCGCTTTAGGCGCTGGCGGAAGGCCTCGTTGGCGAAGCGCTCGGGGGCGACGTAGAGGAGCTTGAGCGAACCTGATTCGAGGCGCGCGTAAACATCGCGCACTTGCTCGGCATCAAGCGTCGAATCGAGGCGGGCGGCGGAAATGCCTTTGACTGTTAGAGCGTCTACCTGGTCGCGCATCAGGGCGATGAGCGGAGAAACGACAAGGGTGAGGCCGCCGAGCAGCAGCGCGGGCAGCTGGTAGCAAATCGATTTTCCGCCGCCGGTGGGGAACACCGCGAGTGCCGAGCGGCCGTCCAGCAGCGCTTGGATGACGGGCTCCTGGCCGGCGCGAAAGGCGGCATGGCCGAAATGGTCGCGGAGGGTCTGGAGCACGTGCGGAGCTTTCGTTTCCCGGGGGAAAGGCGCAAGCGGGAAGCGCGGAAACGGGTGTGACTGAAAGTGGTGGACGTCAAAAAGATTGGAAGATTTGCAGCCGCAAAAAGGCGCGAAAAATCGCTAAATGTGAAGAGCCGCAAGGATTGTGACAGAATCATGAAAAAGCAGAATCATTGAATTCGGTGGAAGGAAAGCCCGTCTCGCAGACAATCCATGCCGCCTCCCCGTGACAAAGGCACTCTCACTCATCGGACCCATCAGTCTTCAAAAATGATTCTGCTGTTCATGATTCTGTCACAACTCTTCCCATCAAGCCGTCATCGGGTCCCAAATCACAGACCATTGGGGCTACTTCGCTCGACTTGCTCACATCGACGCTCACAGAGCGCTACATAACGACCCGGCAGCAACCCGCTCAATGAAATGCTTCTGCCCGCCACTTAACAGTTACACCCTGTAGAAACCAAACGCGGCCCCCCGGTAGAACCGAGGAGCCGCGTGATTGATCAGATGGCTGTGGTCAAGCCGCAGCCGGAAACAGTTCTCAGAGAACCATGTCCTTGAGTTTCTTCAACGGACGCACTTTGACAACCGTGGAAGCAGGCTTCGCCTTGAAGGTCGTTTCCTCCTTGGTGAAAGGATTGATACCCTTGCGAGCCTTGGTCGCCGGCTTGCGGACCGTGCTGATCTTCAGCAAACCAGGCAGGACGAACTCGCCGACGGCCTTCTTGTTGACGTGAGCTTCGATGACATCGCCCAAGCTGTCCAGAACGGCGGCCACTTGCTTGCGGCTGAGTTCGGTGCTTGCTGCGATATGATCCAGGATCTGGGTCTTGGAGAATCTGTCTTTTACGGGTGTGGTTTTCTTGGCCATGCACGGAAGTCACTGAAGCAGCCGCGAATGTCAAGACTGTCGAGTGATTAGGCGGCGGGAAATATTCATCCCAAGGACTGCGCGGGGCGTTTACCCGAAAAAAGCCGCCTGATTTCAGGCGCTCCAACCCGGCTATCAGCGGCTCGGCCGGGTGTGATTCCTCTTTGCGGCCGGACCGGGATGAGATAGGCGTAGGGTTATGCGATTTTCATTTTCTCCCCTGCCACTGATAGCGATCAGCGCGTTCGCATGCGGCAGTTTGTTTTCCCAAACCACCAAGCCCTTGACCGCCGCGTCCAAAGTCGAGCCGGGGCTGGAACCTGCAGTGAATTGGAAATGGAGGGTCGCCCCGGCGGAGAAGCAGGACTGGGGCATGCCGCTGCCGGATTGGCTGCTGCCGAAGCCGGCCGGCACTTCCGGACTCGATCCGTCCGGGGCTCCCGCCGTCCGCCCGGAGACCTATGTCGTGAAGAAAGGCGATGCCATCATCAAGATCGCCAGGAAGTTCGACATGACCGCCTGGCAGTTGAAGCAGTTCAATGATTTGAAAACCGACCTCATCAACATCGGACAGACACTCCGCATCCCCACGCCGGGTGAGTTGCTCACGATGATCCCGCCACCTCCTCCGCCGGAACCGGTGAAGAAAGACACGGGAAAGAAAAAAACCGACAGAGCGGTGGTGGCACCGGAGCCGGAGCCATTTTTCGATGCCGGCGGCGAGGCGCAGCGCGAGCTCGACAATGTGCGACTGCAGGTTTTCCTCGACCGGGAAATGTTTTCGCCGGGCATGATCGACGGCAAGCCCGGCGCGACGTTCATGAAGATCTGCGAGATCTATCAGCACACGCACCCGGAGGCCGCGAACCCCGGCCTGCTGAAGGCGAAAGCCGAAGCATCCCTGCCGGACCCCTACACGCGCTACGTCCTGCGCGCGGAGGATTTCAAATTCATCAAAACGCCGAAGGCCGAACCAGTCGCCGCCAGAGGCAAGGCGTCCTCTTCCTCCAGAAAAAAAAGCCCGAAGCCTGACAAGACCGCGCCCGCCCTAACACCAACCGTCACGATCGACAACCTGGTCGCGGCGGACTTCCTCGGCTACACGAGCGCATGGGAATTCGTCGCGGAGCGCTTCCACTGCGACGAGGCGTTCCTGCACCACATCAATCCGCAACTAAAAGAAACGTCCATTGTCGGAACCGAATTCCAAGTGCCGAACGTCATTCCGTTTGAAATCGAAAAAGCGCTCGACGCCCCGCTGCAGCCCGCCGCCGATCCGCAAAAACCCATCACCGCCGCAGTGGTGGTATTGTCGCGCCTGGAAATTTCGCGTGAAGGAAAACTCATCGCCGTCATGCCGCTGAATCCGGCACGCCCTGGCCTTCGTGGCCGCGGGTCATGGACCGTGCTGGATGCCATTCCGCAGCCGCGCCTGGCCACCAGGCGCGAACCGCGTGATCCCCCGAAGGAAATTCCCCCGGCAGCCGGAGCAGTCATTCCGAGTGCGAAACCCGCCACCGAGCCGCCGTTAGAAAAGGAACAATACATCGCCTCCGGACCTAACAATCCCATCGGCGTCATCTGGCTCAACCTCGCCAAGACCGGCAGCACCGAGCCACTGCCCTATGGATTGCACGGCACCGGCATCCCCGAGAAAATGGGCACCCTGCAGGGCCTCGGCGGGTTCCGCCTCACGAACTGGGACATCGTCCGCGCCACCCGCCTGATGCCCGCTGGTACGACATTGCTGTGGAAGGCGAAATAGCGCCATACCCGCTTGGGCGCTCTTCAGGCCAGGATGTCATTCAGCACTTTGGAAGGCTCCACCCCGGTGAGCTTCATGTCGAGCCCCTGGCTCTTGTAGGTGAGGCGGGTGTGATCAATGCCGAGGCAATGCAACATCGTCGCATGCAGGTCGTGCACGGTCACCGGCTTGTCGATGACATTGTAGGAGAAGTCATCGGTCTTGCCGTAGGATATCCCGCTCTTGATGCCGCCGCCGGCCAGCCACATCGAGAAGCAACGCGGATGGTGGTCCCGGCCGTATTGGGTGGCCGTGAGCTTGCCCTGGCAATAGGCGGTGCGGCCGAATTCGCCACCCCAGACGACGAGAGTGTCTTCTAGCAGACCTCGCTGCTTGAGATCCTGCAAGAGACCGGCCTGCGCCTGATCCACGTCCTGGCACTGCAAAGGCAGGTCCTTCACGACGCTGCCGTGGTGATCCCAGCCGCGGTGATAGAGCTGGATGAAGCGGGTGCCGCGCTCCGCCATGCGCCGGGCCATCAGGCAGTTGTAGGCATAGGTGCCGGGCTTTTTCACGTCCGGCCCGTACAAGGCCAGGGTGCTCTCGCTTTCCTTGCTGAAATCGGTGAGCTCCGGGACGCTGGTTTGCATGCGGTAGGCCATCTCATACTGCGCCATGCGCGCGAGCACCTGGCTGTCGCCGTTGGCGGCGGCTTCGCGGCCATTGATATCCGCGATCATGTCGAGCATCTTGCGGCGGTCGCTGCGCAGCATGCCCTTGGGATCGTTGAGATAGAGCACCGGATCGGCGGCGGCGCGGAACTGCACGCCCTGATGTTCTCCGGGAAGAAAGCCCGCTCCCCACAGGTGGGAAAACAGCGCCTGCATCTGGCCGCGGCCCTGGCTGATCATGACAACGAAGGCCGGCAGGTTTTCATTCGCACTGCCAAGTCCGTATGAAAGCCACGCGCCGATCGACGGCCGCCCGGGGTTCTGGTTGCCGGTCTGCATGAAGGTGACGCCGGGCCCGTGGTTGATCTGCTCGGTGGTCATCGAGTGGATCATGCACATCTCGTTCGCCATCCCGCCGGTGTGGCGCAGCAGGTCGGAAGCCCACAGGCCGTCCTCCTGGTTGGCATACTTCTGGAACTTGAAAATGGAAGGCGCGACGGGCAACCGCGTCTGGCCGGACGTCATGCCGGTGAGGCGCTGCGTGCCGCGGATTTCCGGCGGCAGGTCCTTGTCGAAATAAGCCTGGAGGCCGGGCTTGTAGTCGAAGGTGTCGAGCTGCGATGGCGCGCCCTCCTGATAGAGATAGATCACCCGCTTGGCCTTCGGCGCGAAATTCGGGAACGGCGGCACCGGTGAGGGAGCCGGAGGCGTCTGCTCCGCCGCGAGCAGTTGTGAAAGCGCGGTGCTGCCCAGCATGGCGAGGCCGCCGGCCGCCGCGCCCTTGAGCAGCTGGCGGCGGTTCAAATTGAAGAGATGGTTGTAGTCTTCCATGGCTTTGAGGAGTTGGCGGAATCAGTCCCGAACGAGGGTTTGATCGAGGTTGAGCACGGTGCTCGCGACGAGCATCCAGGCGGCGAGTTCCGGCGGATCGATACCGGGTTCCACGGGCATCGCACCTTGTTTCAACAGCGCTACGGCATCGGTCGGAGTGGCACGATAACGGGCAAGCAGCGTGTCGAGACCTTCGGTGAGGGTCTTGAGATCCGCCGGCGATGGTGCCCGCGAGGTGACGCTGCGGAAAAGCAACGTGACGCGGTCCGGTGTGGGTGCCGGATTCTTGAGGACCCGCGCTGCCAAGAGCCGCGAACATTCCAGCATCTGCTCGTCATTGAGCGCGGCCAGCGCCTGCAGCGGCGTGTTCGTCGGCACGCGGCGCACCGAGCACGACGTGCGGTCGGGCGCGTCGAACAGCGTCATGAACGGCGGCGGCGAGGTGCGCTTCCAGAACGTATAAAGGCTGCGTCGGTAGAGCGCCGCCCCCTGGCTCTGCTTGTAAGACTTCGTGTTGCTGCCCTCATTCGATCGTTCCTCCCACAGGCCGACGGGCTGATAGGGAAATACCGGCGGACCACCAGCCTCATCCGACATCACCCCCGCCGCGAAGATCGATTGATCCCTTACTTCCTCCGCCGTCAGACGACGGCGCGGGAACCCGGCAAGCAGACGGTTCTCGGGATCCTTCACGGCCAGCTCCGGGCGCACCTTCGACGACTGTCGGTAGGCGGCGCTGGTCACCATCAGCCTTACCATGTGGCGGAGGTCCCACGGCTTCGCTCCGCCGCCATTGCCATCGCGGAATTCCACGGCGAGCCAGTCGAGCAATTCCGGATTCACCGGATACTCGCCCTGCAAGCCGAAGTCATCGACGGTCTTCACGATGCCGGTGGCGAAAAACTGTTGCCACAGCCGGTTGACCGTCACCCGGGCGAGCAAGGGATCCGCCGGCGACACCAGCCAGCGGGCCAGCCCGAGACGGTTCACCGGAGCCTCGGCAAGCGGCGGACCGAGCACCGGCGGCGGACGCCTAACAACGGGATGGTTCTTGTCCGGTTGGTCGTATTGACCGCGGGTGAGCACGTAGGTCGGCGTCGGCGTGGCCGACTCTTGCATGACCATCACCTTCGCCTTCGGTCCCTGCGGCGCAAGCGGCGAGGCGATCTCGATCAACGGCGGATACGCCGCCGCCTGGTTGTTCTCGACGTGTTTTTCGGTCGTCGAGTTGAAATACGACTGCAGGCTGTAGAAATCCTCCTGCTTGAGCGGATCAAATTTGTGATCATGGCAGCGGCAGCAGTTCATCGTCAGCCCCATGAACGCGGTGCCCACGGTTTGCGCGCGGTCGGCGGAATACTCGTTGAGATACTCCGCGGCGATGGTGCCGCCTTCCGCGGTGATGAGATGGTTGCGGTTGAAGCCGGTAGCCAGGATCTGTTCGGGAGTGGCTCCCGGCAGCAGATCACCCGCCAATTGCTCGGTCACGAACTGGTCGAATGGCATGTTTTGCGCGAATGCGCGAATCACCCAGTCCCGCCACGGCCAGCCGGTGCGAAGGACGTCATGAAGATAGCCGTTGGTATCGCCAAAGCGGGCGAGATCCAGCCATTGCGATGCCATCCGTTCGCCATAATGCGTGGTTTCCAGCAGCCGATCCACCACCCGCTCGTAGGCCCCGGGCGCAGTGTCGGCCAGGAAGGCGTCGATTTCCGCGATCGTCGGCGGCAGACCGGTTAGATCCAGGGTGACGCGCCGCAGCAACGTCGCCTTGTCGGCCTCGGGCGATGGTCGCAGGCCTTCCTTCTTCAAGCGCGCGAGCAGGAAGCCATCGATCGGATTTCCGTCCGCAGCGGGCACCGGAGGGCGCACCGGGATTTCAAATGCCCAGTGTTTTTCGTAATGTGCCCCGCCTTCGACCCACTTGCGGATGAGTGCCTTTTCCGCCGGTTCAAGCACCTTGTGGGAGTCCACGGGCGGCATCATGTCGTCCTTGTCGTCGGTGATAATGCGCCGCCACACCTCGCTGTCCGCAGGCGAACCCGGCTTGATTCCCGGCAGCTTGCCATTCGTCGGTGCATAAGCGCCCTCCGGCGTATCCAGCCGCAAATCAGCCTCGCGGTGCTTGGCATCGAAACCATGGCAGGCGAAGCACTTCTCCGAAAGGATTGGTCGGATATCGCGATTGTACAATGACACCTCGGTCCCAAACGACAGTCCGGCAAACAGCGCGCCCGCCGTGATCACAACTTGGAATCCAACTCTCATCGGAAAACGCTATACGCGGCAATTCAGGGTTGTCTTGCACAGGCTCTGCAAATAATTGTAAAAACCCGGCGTGAACTATGCGTCTTCCCAACAAGAATTCTTCAATAATCTAGCCCCGGGCCAGTTGCAGTCACTATATGATCTCATGCCCGACATCTCCTTTTTCATGAAGGATCGCGAGGGCCGGTTCATCGCACTGAACCGCATGGGTTGTGAATTCTGCGGCGTGGCGACGGAACGCGAGGCCTTCGGCCGCACTGACCGGGATTTCTTCCCGGAGGTGAATGCCGATCTCTACATGGCGGATGATCGCGCGGTCATGAATTCCGGGGATCCGATCTTCAACCGCATCGAACCCGCCCCCGAGGCGAAGGGTTCCCCGCAACTTGTGGTGACTAACAAGATCGCCGTGAAAGACCGGGAGGGACGCATCATCGGCGTGGCCGGATTTTCCCGGCGGGTGGAACACCTGCGCTGCGCCCACACGGTCATCAAAAAACTGGCGGTGGCCGTGGAACTCCTCCACCAGCATTACGCCACCCCCATCACCACCGCCGAACTGGCGAAACGCGCGGGTCTGTCCGAAAGCCAGTTCGAACGGCTGTTCCGCAAGGCGTTCGCCACCAGCCCACGCCAGTATCTCCAGCGCATTCGCATCGGACACGCCTGCCGGCTGCTGGAAGACACGGACGAAACGATCGCCAGCATCGCGCACCAATGCGGCTTCTATGATCACGCCCATTTTACCAAGGCCTTCCGGATGCAGAAAAGCACCACGCCCTCGCGCTTCAGGAAGGAACATCAGGCATCGCTGGCAGATCGTCCCGCTGCGGGCTGAAGATTCGCGAGGCAGGCCTCAAACCAAGAGGGCAGAACACTCACCCACCCGCAAAAACCGGCTTGAATCCCGCTTCCATCAGGATGCGCTTCATCTCCTCCCGCTTGTCGCCCTGGATTTCGATGCACCCGTCTTTCACCGTGCCTCCGACACCACAGGCCTTCTGCATTTTCTTCGCGAGTTCCTGTTTCTCCGCCAGCCCGATACCGATAAAATTTCTCGCCACCGTGACTCCCTTGCCGCCGCGGTGCGATGTCTGACGGACGATGTCCACACGGCCACGGTTCGTGTTCTTCTGCCCTCATTGAGAAGTCTTCGCCGGAATGGCCTGTGCAGCAGACGGCGAATCATCAGGTCCCGCCGGCAAATTGCCGAGCCCGGCCAGCGCCCCGAATGGATCCAATGACGGGACGTGTCCTTCGCTGGCTTGGTTACCCTTGTTTCGACTCATGGACCCATCAGAAATCAAAAATCACCACTCCGCAATCATCGATCAAAAGGCCAGCCACGTGTTTTAAGATGGATGGATGATTTTTGCTTTTTGATGGGAGTGATGGAATCTTGCCACATGGCGGAATATCATCCAGCCCTGCAAACCTTCATCATCCCGCTTCGCGACGGACAGGTGACCCTGCGCGAGGGGATGGCGCGGCTCATGGCGATTGGCAATCCCCAGTCGGAGGTGCCATGGATCGTACGCGTCATGGAAAACCCGGTGTTCGACGTGCCGCCCCTGTCGATTTTCCGCGGACGGGTGTCTCTGGAGCAGCACGACTGCATCCACCTGCTTCTCGGCCGCGGCACCACGCTGATGGACGAGGCGTTTACGATCGGCTTCACGATGGGCTCGACCAAGCGGATGAGCACCTCGGCTCTGGAGTTGTTCGGCAAGGTGGCCGGGCGGCTCTATCCCAAGGCATATAGGTTCCCGGCTGCCGCCGTCCAGGTGTTTCACGATGCCGTGCATCTCGCCACGATCTCCGGCTGCGAGCCCTTGGACCGGGTGGATTTCCATACCCTGATGGACCTGCCGCTGCGCGAGATCCGGCACCGGCTCGGGGTCGAGGAGAACCTGCTCCAGACGTATTACGAACTGGAAGCGGCGCGCAACCCCGGGATTGTCGCCTGCCGCCGACTGGTCTCGCCCCAAATCACAGTCATTTTATGAACGAGGAAGGCGGAGCTAACGATGGAAGGAGTTAATCATCGACTTTTCCACCCCCCCGCTAATCCGTTCGCTGCATCCACATGTCATCACTGAAACGTCGCTATAGCAAGGGATCCGGATGGAGCCCGAATCAAATCTGTCTGGCAATTGCTTCCGGAATAATTGGTCTGTTGACGTTCATCATTTTCGTAGCTGGCATCGGCGGACCACAAGGATTCACGGGTGCCTTGGCCGGGGCTGTCTGTCCCGGGGTGTTCGGATTGTTTCCCCTGGCGCTTCTCTGGCGATCCAGGCGACAAGGCCGACGCAGACACTCTCTTTCGGGCTTGATACGGTCCAGTTCTTATTCGGGCCAAGGGTTTAACGATGTCACGATCTCCAGCGGACAAGCTCTGCCGAAAATCTGCATTCGATGCGGTGCCGCGACAAAACGTGTCTCACCGTTTCGATTTCAAGGAAATCTTACGAACACGAGCCCTTATGAGTGGAACCGTGTGAATCCATTTCTAATGATTTTCATCGTCTTTAAATTCAGCGGTCACTTAATATTGACGAAACTCTGGGAGTCAATAGAGACCAGATTGAAGCGCCGAAAAGCACTATATGACCGAGTCGTGTTCAAGATTCCTCACTGTAAATCCTGCGCGTCTGGCAATCCGGTGGTACAACGCCATTTCGATTTTCATGGTCGAAATATGATTCTCGAAGCTCATCCCACATTTCAGGAGCACTTGAATCACTTGCACCGAACCAAATAAAGGCAGGATTGAACTCGGCGCGCGATTTTCACGACCTATGCGGTGAGAAAAAGAGCGCGAGATAGAATGGTAGGGCACGAAAGGTAGCGCAGACGCGATGAGACAGCTGCCAATGGGAGGAGGAGCTGGATGCCAAGGAGTGATGGAAGGACTTGATTTGGACCACCCTTTCGCAGCTCATTGTTATGCGCCCCCGGCGGTGGCGCGCCACCTCCAAGAGAAAGCGCCATGCCGTCCTGCCATTCGGGCGAAGACACAACAAGCCTGAGCGAAGTCAAAACTGGCAAATCATCCTCTTAGCCTCCAGCATGGCCTCGATGATCTGGCAGAAAATTAGATCCCTGTTTGCGGAGAACGATCGGGTAGAGGCCCATTTCAAGGAGGAATGGGCGGACCTGCTGATAGCGAATGTCCCATTGTATTCGCGCCTGCCCGAGGATTTGAAATCGCGGCTTCACGAACGGATCGCGCGCTTCGTCACATCCACCCGATTCGATGGATGCAACGAGTTGGAGTTGACCGATGAGATGATTCTAACGGTCGCCGCGCAGGCCTGCATGTTGGTCCTGAACCGGGAGGGCACCCCCTACCCCGAGCTGACCACCGTCTATCTCTATCCGACGACCTTCAGCTCGATGCAAAAGCAGCAGGATGCAACCGGCGTCGTCACGGAGGGAATGGTGCATCGCCTCGGGGAATCATGGAGCAGCGGCACGGTCGTGCTGGCTTGGGATTCCGTCGCCCACGGCGCGCGCAACACCGGCGATGCCCGGAACGTGACTTTCCATGAGTTCGCCCACCAACTGGATCACGAGGATGGTGATACGGATGGAGCGCCAGCCTTGCCGGGCCGTGAGGCCTATCGTTCATGGGCACGGGTCTTCAGTGAGAACTATGCGGACTTCCGGAAGCTGATCGAAACCGGGAAGCGCGGCCTTTTGGATCCCTACGGTGCGACGAAGCCAGAGGAGTTTTTCGCCGTCGCCACCGAGACCTTTTTTGAAAAGTCCCGTCAGTTGCACAAAAAATACCCGGAACTTTACCAAGAGCTAAAAGGGTTCTACGGGGTGGATCCCCGGGAATGGTTCGAGTGAACCAGCACTCTCCCGCTGCTCACTGCTCACTGCTCACTGCTCACTGCTCACTGCTCACTGCTCACTGCTCACTGCTCACTGCTCACTGCTCACTGCTCACTGATCACTGATCACTGATCACTGATCACTGATCACTTCTTCACTACCCTCTGCCACTACCTCAAACCTCCCCAGCTCCCGATTCTTCCATACCTTCCCGGCGGGAAACACGGTGCCGTTCATGGCGATGTAAACTCCGGGAGGCAGGGATTGGACCGCGCCGAGCGCCAGACCCAGATTGAAAATCGCATCGGTGACGCGGAAGCGGGCGGGCGCGAGGGCACCGGTTAGAACGATCGTTTTTCCCGCGAGGCCGGACAAAGCGGCGGCGGTTTCACACATGGTGTCGGTGCCGTGGGTGATGAGGATGTGAGCCTCCGCGGCGTCATCGCAATGGCGGCGGATCACGGCGCGGTCGTCAGCGGTCAATTCCAGGCTGTCCTTGCGGAACAGGGATTCCAAGCGCCATGGCAGGGTAACCGCGGACTCTCGGAAAACATGGGGCACCGTGGGTTCGCCGATTTCATATTCCGACAAGGCGTCGAAATAGACCTTATCGATGGTTCCGCCTGTGGTGAGTATGAGTAAAGACACGATTCAGGAACCCGTCAGGCCCGCCGCTTGTCAAGGCGGGGATGAGAAATCGCGCCTCGACGCCAGGGAGCCCCCTGCCATTCTAGCAGCGCCTGCATGAAACCCAAATCACCGCGCAATCCCCGCATCCCGCCAATCTCCCAATTGAAGAACCAGCTGAATGCCCGCCTGCAATTGCGCCGCCCCACGGGCTTTCGTTTCGCCATCGCCGATACGATCGGACAGTTGAATCCCACGCAATGGGACGTGGTGGCCGCGGGCCAGTCGTGGTTCTTCAGCCGCGACTATTTGCAAATGCTTGAAGACGCCCCGCCGAGCTGCCTGAAGCCGCGCTATGGCTTGATCAGCGACGAGCACGGCCCGGTGGCGGCAGTGGTGATGCAGTGGACGGAGCTGGAAACCGAACGCATGCGGCCGACTCCGGGCAGCAAGCCGGAAGCCACTAATGGACAAAAGAGCAAGCTATTGAAACTGTTGAACAAGGCCGCGGCGGATAGCGGCACGGCCCTCATCGGCAAGCTCAGCGAGCGCGTGCTCGTCTGCGGGAATTTGCTCAGTTACGGCATGCATGCGGTGGCGATGTCCGCGGAGGTTTCGCCCGACGCCGTGTGGCCGGCCGTGGCCGAGCTATTGTACCGTGTCCGACGGGCGGACAAGCTGGCGGGCCAGGCGGGATTCGTCATGATCAAGGACGTGACCGATCTCGAAACTCAGGCGGTGAGCGCCCTGCAAGGATTGTCCTACCGCCGCGTCGAGACCGAACCGAACATGGTGCTCGCGCTGGCTCCGGAATGGAAAAATCACGATGACTATCTGGCGAGCCTGGCATCCAAATACCGCAGCGCCGTCCGCAAGCAGATCCTGGAGCCGCTCCACGACGCGAACCTAACCATCCGAGCGTTCATACCCGACGCGATACTGGCTTCCCGCATGCACGAGCTCTATTTGCAGGTTCACGAGAACGCCGGCTTCCGACCGTTCACGCTGCACCCGGATTATTTCGGCGCATTTGCCCGTGCGGCAGGAGCCCGGGTGCGTCACCAGGGCGTGTTTGATCGGGAGGGAAAACTGCTAGGTTTCATCCTAACGCTGCTCGATGGAGAAACAGCCGTGGCCTACCACATCGGGTTTGATCGCGAGGCCTCCGCCACACATCCACTTTACCTCGGATTGCTGCACGCCAGTATCGGCGACGCGATCGGGATGGGCGCCAGGGCCCTTTCATTCGGCCGCACGGCGCTGGAGCCCAAGGCCCGCCTGGGTGCGAAACCGCAGCATATGGAAGTCTGGATGCGCCACCGGCAACCGCTGTTGAATCAGGTCGCCCTTCGACTGTTAGGACTGGTGCCGCATGACGAGGCCCCGGAGCGCAATCCGTTCAAGGGCGGGTGAGTGTGAAAGGGAAGGGAAGTAGCCGCCACCTTGGACGCTGACGCAAGGAGCCGTCATTTCCCGGTAACCACCTGCGCTCCGGATGAATACATGGAGTCCTGCGTCGGACAACGGCTCCCGGCATATTCGTAACCGATCAGGCAGCCATCGCGGGTGAACCGCAGTTCGCGCTCAGTGCCTGAAACAAAGTAGGTCCCCTTGTACTTCGGGTGATATGCGGAGTAGTCAACGGCACCCGCCCTGACATTCCAGCTCAAGCGGGAGTTCTCGCCGGGGTTGGTGACGAAGATGGCGGCAGTCGCCGCCCATGGCTCACGCCGGCTGATTTCGGCTTGCGACCGCTTCAGAATCTCACGTTGAGAAGTGAGGTGGCCACAGCTGGCAAGAACGATTGGAAAGAGAAGGAGCAGAGCGCGCATGATGGTGGATTTTGAGGTGGATTGAGCCGAAGAATGCCGTGACCGCATCCCCGCAAACTCCATGTTTACCGCGAAACGGAGCGTGCGGCAAAAGGAAAGTGGAATATCGGAGTATCAAGTTTCCGGCGGCAAACCCGCGATCTCGCGCGGCGCTACTCTTTGGTGGCCTCCGGGGCAGGCACACTATCAGTCCCGGTTCCGGTGGCGGCCGGGGCCGTGGGAATCGCGGAGAAATCTCCCTGAATAATTTCCGGGGCCTTCTTGGCCTCGCTCCAGTAAATGGTGGTCAGGTTGCCGGTTTTGGCATCCTTGACGGTGTAGCGCTTGTTCGCATCATCCTCCGCGACCATGGTCATGTTTCCAGCGCTCACCGTGACCATCATCGTTGCGGTCGCGCGGGTGGGATTCTTTTTCGCATCATCCGCGAACTCCTTGAACTTGCCACTGAACTTGCCAAACAACATGACACTGGCGATGATGATGCCAATGGTGGCGAGGATCACGACGACTCCGCAGCCGATGCCAACCTTCGCACCCGTTCCGAGTCCTTTTTTGGGAGCCTGCTGAGCTTGCGGAAACTGGGATGGCGGGGTTAGTGGGGATGGCTGATTTTCCATAAGACGCGATTCTCTAGCGAAATGGATCACGGATGACAAGCGCGGTCTTGGAAACGGGACCGACAGCTTTTGGTGTCTTTCAGGGGTATCGAATCCTGTTAGCGCCGCGCCTCGCCGGTCATCGGCACGAACCGCACGGGCAACACTTTCACGCGCTCGATCCTGCCTGCCTTTTTGGTGAGCAGAACGAGTTCCTGCGGCGCGCCTTGCCCTCCGACGGGAATGATCATGCGTCCGCCTTCCGCGAGCTGGTCGATGAGCGGCTGCGGAATCTCATCGGGCGCGCAGGTGACCATGATCGCATCGAAGGGCGCGGCTTGCGGCCAGCCGCGATAGCCGTCGCCGATGCGAACTCTCACGTTCTGATAGCCCGCATCCGCGAGTGCCTTCGCCGCCAGTTCGCCCAGCGGCTTCACGATTTCAATGGAGTAAACCTCCTTTGCCAGTTCCGCGAAAACCGCCGCCTGATACCCGGATCCGGTGCCGATTTCCAACACCTTCTCATTCCCCTTCAAATTCAGCGCCGCAGTCATGAATGCGACGATATAGGGTTGGGAAATGGTTTGGCCGTGGCCGATGGGCAGCGGGCTGTCGACATACGCCCGGTCCTTCATATCCGGCGGCACGAAGTCTTGGCGCGACACCTTGCGCATCGCAGCGAGAACCCGCGCGTCGGTCACGCCGCGCTCTTCGATCTGCGTCGCCACCATCGCCGCGCGCCGCCGGGCCTGGAGATCGGCAACAAGCTTTTCCCCGCAAGCCACCGCAACCAAGCTCACCGCCAGTGTGGGAACGAGCATTTTCATCCTGAAAACTGGCACCATTTCCAGCGGCGATCAAACGGTTGCGGTTTCATTCATGCTTCAGGAATCCGGATTTTCCGTGTGACCAAACGATGGACGCTTCCGTTGATGAGAGCGTGATGCGCTCCAGGCAGCGAAGATTTGCCAAACCGCTTCATTTGGGACAATATGATCCTGCTGAGCGACCGTCCCGGAAAGATTGCGGGATGACCTGGAAACCCCACCCCCAAGTATTCCATGCGGAAACAAATTTCTAAAATCGCCACTTCACTCAAGGAGATCGGAGACATCCATGTCAATGAGTGGGATTTCATGGCCCTTCTGCACAAGGACATCAAGGAGATCGAATTCACCCGCTCCCTGAGGAAATTGGCGGACCTCCAGGTGATGGAGTGGGATTTCAGAACCGTTCTGCCGTCAGTGAGCAAGCTGGCCAACCAGCAGATCGATATCGTCGACCTGGTCAAACGGACGGCCAATTTCAAGGTGATGGAGTGGGACTTCAGGGGCGCCCTGCCGGCAGAATCAGAGCCAACGGAAGCGACCGAATCCGGCGAAAAGTGTTTGGACCAGGGGGAAATGCAGGTGCTCGTGGAGCGCTTGAAAAATTTCCTCCACTACGTGGCAACCAACCTGATTGACGAACCCGACCACGCACGGATCAAGACTGAGGAAATCGCCCCCAATGTGATCCGTTTCAGGCTGGTGCTGGTGAAGCGGGATGTGCCGGTGTTGATTGGCAGGGATGGCCAAACCGCTACCACCATTCGCAACATCCTGAAGGCCGCCGCCGGAAAACATGGAGTGCATGCGTTGCTGCAGATCCACTCCCATGAAGAGGAAATGGCGCTGGTCACTCGCGGAGAGTGAGGTTCACTCGATTTCCCGTGGCAAGGCAAGCAGCCAGGCCCCGGCGATGCCGGCGAGGAATCCACACAAATGGCCGAGCCACGAGATTCCGGGTTGCCCGGGAAGCACGCCATGCAACATCCCTCCATAGCCTAACAACAGCCCCAGCGAAAGGAGCACCCCGCCAAGGCTGCGCTCCACCACCCCGCGGCTCAGCAAAAAACCGAGGTAGCCGAAAATCACCAGGCTGGCCCCCAGATGCACCGTCCGGTCCCCGCCCAGCAACCAGACTCCACTGCCGCCGACAATCGTCACCCACAGGCTGAGCAAGAGAAAGCGGCGGCGACCACCGGTCATCACCAGCCCTCCAAGCAGCAGGAACGGCAGGGAGTTTGAGAGCAGATGGCCGAATCCCACATGCAGAAAGGGCGACAGCAGGATTCCCCATAATCCCCGGTTAGTCCGCGGACAAATGCCGAACTGGTCCAAATCCACCGTCGGCAGCACGAAATCCACCCCCTCGATCACCCACATCACCGCCAACAAGCCAAATAGCAGCACCGCATGTTCCTTGAACGATTGCCAAAAAGGGCGGGCGGCGGGAGTCACCATGAACGAGATGATAGGGCTGGCCGCGCAGACGGCAAGGATAGCTCGCTCCCGAATCCAAGAGGAAATCGTCAGGTCCGTATGCCCCGTCAATCGATCTCGATATCACCATCGACGAGATTGTTAGCAATGGCTGGATCCGGCGAGTTTCCCTCGCTGTGCAGATCGCCTTTCACACGGTTGACGGCGATGACGCCGGAGCCGCGGTTTCTCAAAAACCGGATGTCTCCTCCGATCAGGTTTCCACGGATGACATAGGATCCGCGGCCGTTATCCGCAAACGCCACATTGCCGCCGATCGAGTTGATGGCGGCTCTCACCAGCCCGGAATTGCCCACCGCCACCACATTGCCGACCACGGTCGTATTCACGACCAGAAGGGCGTCCATTCCGACAGGCGCCGAAGAATCCTCAAGCCGGACATTGCCACCCACCCGCGTGCCACTTCTCACGATGATCGAGCGCGCGCCCTCACCCCGCACATTGCCACCGACCGTCGTGAACAGCCGGAGATCGACCCGCGCGGCGTTCCGGGCCCTGACATTTCCTTGAATATCGGCTTGGAACGTAACGAGCCTGGCCCCGGCGAGCACCCTCACGCTGCCCCGGATCTCGGTGCGATCAAGCACGCACAGGGTGTTGCGGGCGATGACCACATCGTCGTTGATGATTTCCGCTCCGACGATGCCCTTGAGCGTCACCTCTGCCGACGCCAAGGTGGCGGCTGCCAGCCAAACAACGCAGCCGATGCTGAAACGATGTGATGGGGTCGCATTCATAATCCGAGCGGAGTTGAATCCTTCTAAAAATAAATCCCGTGTGAAAATTTTCAACCGATGAAGCCCTCTCGATCAGACTTTGAAATCCGTCCCGAAATCCCCGAATCCATTCTTTCCAACATCCTTCACTTGTGCGGTTCTTCTCGAGCCCGTTCCTGAAATGTCCGACCTCGACCTCCCCATCCGCGCCGCCACGGAAACCGCCACCGCTCATGGCATCACTCCGGACCGTTGCGTCATCCTGCAGAACGGCAGCACGCTGGTCCTCCGCCTCACGGAAACGCTGGTCGCCCGCGTGGTGACCGACCTCGACGGCCCGCGCCAGGGCATGGAATGGTTTGCCCGGGAAAACGCCGTCGCCCAGCACCTCGCGAGACACGGGGCTCCCGTCATTCCCCTGCATCCGGATCTTCCGCCCGGCCCATACGAGCATCTTGGCTACACGCTCAACTTCTGGCAGTTCGTGACCGCCATCGCCGCCGAAGCCGAACCGGCGGTGATCGGGACGACGCTTCATCAATGTCACGAACTCCTGCAGACCTTCACCGAGCCGCTGCCGGAACTCGCCATCCTCACTGAAAGCCTCAATTTGTTAGAAACGCTGGAACAGCGCGGCCTCTTCCCACCAGCCACACTCCAACTGCTTAGCGACCGACTCGTTTCATCGCACGGCGTTTTAAAAACCTTCCCCATGCAGCCGCTTCATGGCGACGCGCACCCCGGCAACCTGATGAACACCACACTCGGCCTGCTGTGGACCGATTGGGAGGATACTTTTCTCGGCCCGGTCGAATGGGACCTCGCTTCAATGATCTGGAACGCGCGGATTCTCGACGAGGACCACGCCACTGCCGAAGGCATTCTCGATGCTTATCACCAAGCTGGTGGGAGCATCGATCCAACCGCGCTCCACCACAGCCTGATCGCCCGCGCAGCAGTGATGAGCGCGTGGTATCCCATACTTTACCCGAACCCGTCGCCCGAACGGCAGGACAAACTCCAGCGGCGGCTGGATTGGCTGGCGGGAATGAAAGTGTGATCACCCGGTCCGAAATCTCTCTTCCCTCCATCATCACTCCCCGCCTCCGTGGTTGAATCCAAATATCGATGCCCTAGCCCTGCCGATGTTTGCCGTTCCTTTTTCCGACAAAGATCGCCACCCTGTTCCCAACATGTCATTCACCTCCCTCGGCCTCTCTCCCGCATTCCTGAAAATCCTCGAAGCGGAAGGCTATGCCGAGCCCACTCCCATTCAACAGGCAGCGATCCCCGCCGTGATCGCAAAAAAGGACGTGTTGGGCATCGCCAAAACCGGATCCGGAAAAACCGCCGGTTTCGTGCTGCCGATCCTGCACCACCTGCAAGCCGCACCGATCTCCCGCCATCGCGAGCCCACAGTGCTCGTGCTCGTGCCCACCCGCGAGCTGGCGGACCAGGTCCGGCAGGTTTTTCAAACATTCATTCCCGTCCTAACCGATCGCCCGCTCTGCCTGGCGGTGTCCGGCGGCGTTTCGATCAACCCGCAAATGCAGGAAATCGGCAAGGCCGCCATTCTGATCGCCACGCCGGGCCGGCTGTTGGAGCTGATCGAAAAAAACGCCGTGCGACTTTCCTCCATCTCCACGCTCGTCCTCGATGAGGCGGACAAAATGCTCAATCTCGGCTTCAAGGACGAGATGGACCGCATCCTCGCCCTGCTCCCGGCCGCACGCCAGAACCTGCTATTCTCCGCCACCCTCAGCGCGGACCTGGGAGCGATCCAGCAAGTGCTGCTGCGCGATCCCGAGGTGATCAAAATCGCCGAAGAAACGGCTGAAATCGATCTGATCCGTCAACTCGCCTACCTGGTCTCAGAAGAAAAGAAAGGTCCCCTGCTGCGCTACCTGATCAAGCACGGGAATTTGAAACAAGTCCTGGTCTTCGCCTCCTCCACCACCAAGGCGGACGGCATCGTCAACAAGCTCCTCAAAAACCGCATCCACGCCGCCGCCATCCATTCCAAACTGGCCCAGCAAACGCGCCGGGACGTCCTTCGCCAATTCAAGTCCGGCGAGCTTCGCGTCCTCGTTGCCACCGACCTGTTATCCCGCGGCATCGACATTGAGTTCCTGCCCTGCGTCATCAACTACGAGCTCCCGCGCTCGCCCAAGGACTACATCCACCGCATCGGCCGCACCGGGCGCGCGGAATCCCCCGGCGACGCCATCTCGCTCGTCAGCCCGCAGGAAATGGATCATTTCAAGGTCATCCAGAAGAAGATGGGGAAAGCCGTTCAAATCCTGCATGGCGATGCCATCGATCTGCAGGGGTACTGAAAGGTATATTCCTACTTTGCTTCATCGCCGCCGCTCCCGCTTGAACGTGAAAATCACCGCTGCCACCACGGCGAGCCCGCCTAGCAAATACACCGCGGATAATCCGGAAAAACCAATCGCCAACCCTTGCCCCGGCGGCTGCGACTCCCGCAGCTTTCCCATCACCCATGGCGCGAGCGAGCCGATCAGCATGGCCAACATCGACATTCCTCCCACTGCGGAAGCACGTTGTCTCGGGGCGACCACCTCGAAGAGCGCCGCGTGGGTGTTCGCCTCGTAAACGCCCCGCAAAAATCCAAAGGCGGCCATCGCGGCACAGACGCCTGCCAGGCTGCCCAGCGCCCCCATGAAATAGATCGCCGGCACCGCCAGCAGCAGGGCAGCCGCCATCAGGCGGGGGCGGATCAGTGGGTGTGCGCCCGCCCATCGATCGGAGATCCAGCCGCATGTCAGGATTCCTAACAAAGCCGCCATGTGATGATAGAACATCGCATACCCCCCGGCCTTCATGAGCGAGATGCCGAATTTCTCCTGAAGATACACCGGCGCCCAGACGACATAGGCGTTGTTGACGAAAACCATCGCCACGAATCCCGCCGATAGCAGCAGCGCGGATGGCGAGCGGAACACCACGGCCAATGACATCCATGCGGAATCGCGGGGCCCGGCGGTCACGGACGCGGGAACCGGCTCTCCCAGCAGCCGCCATTTCATCATAAAACCGAGGAGAATGCCCGCGCCGCCAAAACCGAAAAACGCCGACCGCCAGCCCCATTTTTGCGCGACCCATCCACCGAGAAATCCGGTCGCCATCACGCCGATGTAAAGCGCTGTCTGATGGATGGCAAAGGCCCACGAGCGGGTGCGGACATGATGGGTGGCGATCAGCGAGAACGCCGCCGGTGGATAAAACGACTCGCCCAAAGCCGTCGCCACGCTGCGGCAAAGGATCAAACCCACCAGGCCGCCCGTGAAGCCCGTGCACAGCGTCGCCACGCTCCAGAAAACCAGGCTGTTGCAAAGGATCGATTTGCGGTCCCAGCGATCGCCGAAATATCCGGCCACCGGCAGCATCAACGCCAGCAGGAAAAACAGAATCGAACCCACCAGACCGAGCTGCGAGTCCGTCAATTTCAGATCGCCCTTGATTTGCGATAGCACCACGCCGAAGAGCGCGCGGTCGCCTTGATGGAACAGGAAAGCGCCGCACAAGAGCGCCAGCATCTCCCACTTGTAACGCGGTCGGAGATCACTGCCGGATTCGGAAGGAGCATTCATGCATGGGCTCTTGCCTTGAACTCTATTTATCCCCGGCGCTTGCCCCGCCGGTCCTGCGGGGCGCGTCCTTCAGGCTTCACCTCCTTTTTCGCCGCCGTCTTCGCCTCCTGTTCGCGCGTGCGTTTCCGCCAGTCGCGGGCCGGCGGCTTTGCACCCGGCGCGGACGCCGGAGCCGGCGCGTGATAGTCGAAGCCCCGCAGCCGCTTGCGCTCCAGGCGGTCGCCAATGGCGAACTCGAGGATTCCTAACAAATTGAGATCCTGTTTCGGCACGAAGCTGATCGCCTCGCCGCGCGCCTCCGCCCGTCCGGTGCGGCCGATGCGGTGCACATAGTCTTCGGGATTGACCGGGAAATCATAGTTCACCACGTGGGTGACGCCTTCGATGTCGATGCCGCGCGCGACGATGTCGGTGGCGACGAGCACCCGGACCTTCCCGTCCTTGAAATCCTGAAGCGCCTGGAGCCGTTGTTCCTGCGAGCGGCTGGAGTGGAGCCTGGCGACCTTCACCTGGGCGAGCTTGAGGAAATTCGTGAGATGGTTCGCGCCCTCCTTCATGCGGACGAACACGAGCACGCGTTCAAAGCGCGGCTGCTGTAGCAGTTCCAGCAGCAAGGCATTTTTCAAATGCGCCGGCACCTCATACACAAACTGGTCAACCGTATCGGCCGGATTCGAGCGTTTCCCGATCTGCACCATCTTCGGCTGGTATTGGAACCGCCGCGCCAGCGACTCGATCTCCTTGGAAAGTGTGGCGGAAAACATCAGCGTCTGCCGCCGCTTTGGCAGGTGGCCGATAATCGTCTCGATGTCCGGCAGGAACCCCATGTGCAGCATGCGGTCCGCCTCGTCGAGCACCAGCGTTTCCAGCGATTGAAAATCCAGCTTCTGGCGGCCGAGGAGATCAATCAGCCGTCCAGGCGTGGCGACGACGATGTGCACGCCCTTGCGCAGGGACTTGATCTGGGCTTCCTCCTCCACACCGCCGAAAATGGCGGCCACGCGGATCGGCAAGCCGTTACCGTAGGAGCGGATATTTTCCATGATCTGCACAGCAAGCTCGCGGGTGGGCGCGAGGATCAGCGACTGGATACCGCGCGGCTGGCCTTGGCCGCCTGATTGGCACAGGCGATGGAGCATCGGCAGCACGAAAGCAGCCGTCTTGCCGGTGCCCGTTTGTGCAATACCAATCAGATCATGCCCCTGCATGACCTTGGGGATGACGGCTGACTGCACCGGCGTCGGGCGGACATAACCGGCTTTTTGAACATTGCGGAGAATTCCGGCCTCAAGGCCAAATTTACTGAACGGCATGCGCCATCCTAGCCCGCCTGAGCCGTGAGTGACACGACTTTTCGTTATTTCACCTCAAACGGATTGACCACCTTATCGTCAATACTCCGCCGCAAGATATTCCGCGATGTTCTCCATCTGCGCGGCCCAGCCCCCGTCGTTCATGCGGAAAGCCTCCGCCCGCCGCTGTTCCGGGATTCGCTCGAAGCCGGACTCCGTCACAGTCCATCGGCAACCACCAGCGATGGGCTCCAGCAGAAACGTCACCAGCGTCGGCGGCTCCAGCGAGTAGCCCACGTCGATTTCCACCGCATACGGATGCCAGGTGAAGGAAAACAATGACTCCGGCTCGATGCGCTGCACAACGGCCTCCCATGTCAAAATGCTCATACCCGGGATACGTGATATGCCCCGTGGAAATTCCGCCCGCCACAAACGGTCCGTCCAGTTTCACCCGGAACCAGGCACCGAACTCCCGGTGATCCGTCAGCGCCCGCCACACCCGAAAACCGGCGCGGGCAGGTCGATGGATTTCTCAATGAAGTTCGATTCCGCATTCATCGAGACGCTGCCTGGGTGAAATTTCAATAAGTGGTCCCGAGTGGAATCGAACCACTACCTACGGCTTCGGAGGCCATCGTCCTATCCATTGGACCACGGGACCAGTGCGCTTGCGCTGAGGCGGAATCCGTAACGGCCCGCGCCGGACTTGGCAAGGGAAGGATTTCGATTTCTAAAACGAGCCGTAAAAATCCCCTCGCCCATCCGCGCCAGGATGTGGTGAGGGCATCATGTTCCCGACCATGTTGCTCCCGGCCCTCCAATCCTCTTGCCGTGGCGGTGCCCCCTTTCGCCCATTATCCAAGCTGGATTCGAATCTTGTCGGAGCCGACCGAGTCCCGCAACCTGCGCCGGTGAATCCAACACGGTCGCGATGCCCCCCCCCGCTCCCCTCGTCAGATGAATGCTCGTAAAATCATGAAAACGCACATCGCTATTTTTCTACTCCTGATGTTTCCGGCATTTGCCGATGAGGTCCAAAAACGCAGAGCTCTGAATCCAGGGGAAATTCGCGCATGGCAAAGCCCCCAAGACGGTCAGGCGAAAATGAAATTTCTCAGGTGCGGCATCGATGCGGAAACCATGAACGAGGAGCGCATCGCCAAGACAACTTTCCCCGCTGACGAAAATGGAGTCGTCAAAACCGAGGACTCGGATGGCAAGGAGCTTTCGCCAGAGAAGTTTCAACAGCTTGCCGATGAAGTCGCTGCGACTTTGTTTTTAAAAAAAACCATGCACCTCCCCACACAAGCAACATGCTGCCTGACCTTCTGCCTTATGCTAGATTCCTGCTCAGTTCAGGAAAACAAACCACGTCGCGATAACACCTCGGTGCTGGAGGAATTCGAAATCGATCTTTCAAAAATTGACCTGAGTGGTCGGGTGAGCTCCAAAAATATTCCACCGACCGTGAATCAATGGAAAGCCGCCCCGGTCGGGGAAATTTCCCGCGCTGAAGTGAGTTTCAAAAAATTCAAGGCATCGGATCATACGTTCAAGGATTGCATGATCGATGGTTTGGAGATCCATGGCATGGACGGGGAACTGCCTGTAGAGGGCTCTGGTGAGGTGACTTCGATGACGGTAACTTGGAAGGGCAATCAAATCGAGCTTCCTCGCGCAGCATTCAGAAACGCCTATTATCTTTTCGAAGGTTTGTATGATTCAACTTCGAAAAACGGGACCAGGGTCACCCTTGACGCCAATGAAACAAAACGCTTCGGATCCATTCGGATTTCTCCCGACGGACACATGCTCATCATCGAGCATGACGTTGAAAATGGAGCCGGCAGCTATGGCATCACTTGGTTCATCGCCGAGGATGGTTACCTCGGAAGAGGCTTTCGGTTTATTGGAACTTGATGCCGCGCCTGCCCGGAGGTCTTGCGGTCGCCCATTGAGGTAGCGCGCTCTCGCCGAGAGCGCAGGCCCATGGAAAGTGAAAGTTGGCAGCCGGGAGATGACGATCGGCTTGGCCCGGGCGGTTTCTTTCGCCGCCCATGGACATGCGCCCCCGGCGGTGGCGCGCCACCTTAAGATGCTGGCTGAAAAACAGGGGTGGGGCGATTTGCCTCCGGCTATGTTCGCGATGCTCCCATTCCGAATCGCCAGCCCATGGGAGGAGAATGCAAGCGCGTTGCTCATACCCATTGGCAGATCATGGGCACGGCGGACGGATTCCGCCGCTCTTGGAGCTTTGAGCGTTCCTTCGTCGATTTTTTCAGACAGTCTTAAGGCTTCATCTTCTCCCATGCGTTCCAAAAGGCGGTGGTCTGCGCGGCGTCGGGCACGATTTCCAGCAACAGCGTTTTATCACCCGCTTCAAATCGATCAAAATCATCCACCGTGCGGATGCGGAGGTGGTTCATGCCCCAGAGGGTGGCGAGGCCGGAGAGGTCGGCGGACTGCGGGTTGGTCATCCACTCTACGGCGCGGGGACTCATGGACTGGAGGCGGGGCAGGCGTTCAAAGATTTTTCCGCCGCCGTTGTTGATCACGGCGAGGACGCGGCCCTGGCAGTGGATTTGTTCGAGGACAAATGGCGCCGCCAGATCGTAGAGCGCGGTGAGGTCGCCGACGACGGCCCAGGTCTCGCCAACTTCGGCGGACCAGCCGAGCCAAGTGCTGACCTGGCCGTCGATGCCGTTCACGCCGCGGTTCGCCCTAACGGACGGAACGGGTTTCATCCATTGGGCGAAGTCGTTCCACTCGCGGATGGGCATGCTGTTACCCAAAAACAGTCCGCCGCCGATGGAGGCGTAGTGGGAAAGCGTGCGGAGCAATGCCGGCTCGCTGTCCGGATAGATTTCCAACAGCTCGTCGATTTTCACGGCGCGGCTGCCGGCTCCGGCGAGGTAGTCGAGCGCGTCATCGGCAAGCTCGATCGGACCGAGCGCGGGAATCACGCGGTCGAGCGGGCCGCGGAGCACCTTGGACTCGCGGGCGAGGCCGGGCAGGCCGTTGCGGCAGGCGGACCAGACGGAAACTTGCGGCAGTTCTTCCAGATCACGCCAGAAGCGGCCACTGGGAACTTCTCCCAACCGCAGGATTTTCCCCGGCGGGCGGGCTTTCAAGACCCGGTCGGCATCGTGGATGGCCAGCGATTGCAACGCCTCGCGCAGACCACTGGTGGCTTCGGCCACGACCGGCGCGCCGAGATCCTGACAGAAATGAAACACCTCCTCGCGCTCGTCCGGCTCCAACCCGCCGACGAGGACGACGATGCCCTTGTAATGCTCCTCGCGCAGCCAGCGGGCGAGCCCGGCGACATCAAGCCGTTCCTTCTCTGGCGTGAACTCGCCGAGAGTTTCCCCGGAGAAATTTTCATCGCCCGCTTCGAAGGCCTCCTCAAACTCGGCATTGAGATGGAGCGGCTGCCTGCCATCCCAATCGACGAAACTCCCCTGCCACGCGTGATTGCCGAAAATCCCCGGCTGCTCAATGGTCTGCGGCGCGCCCGTGCCACGGAAAGCCGCCGGACGGTCCGCCGTGATCGCGACGAGCGGACGGGCCTGGTAATGCGCCTCGATGACCGCGGGTAAAAGCTCCGCCACCGCGGTGCCGCTGGTGGTGATGACCGCGCAGGGCCGCGCTGTTTCCATCGTCCGCCCGAGGGCGAAAAACCCGGCGCTGCGTTCTTCAAAATGCCGCCAGACCTTCACCAACCCCGCCGCCTCCGCCCGGGCGAGGGCTTCCAACAAGGCCGCATTGCGCGCGCCGGCGCAGACGACAAACTCGCCAACGCCTGCCTTGAGACAGTTTTTCACCACTTCGACCGCTGGATGCCATGAGTTCACGGCGCTGTCCTAGCCCACCGATGCGGAATGGCCAAGCGCGCGAAAAGGAATTCTGCCTCTTGCTATCAACCATCAACTTTCAACCCTCAACTTCTTAATCCCCTTTCCGAAACGGCTCGGATCGTGCTTAAACGCCGCCGCGCATGACAGAACCGACAGGCAACCCGATACGTGAACAGCTTCGGCTGGAAGGATTCGACCTCATCGACGAGCGTCTTCAATACCTGCTGGGCTGCCTGGAAGAGGCGCTGGTGAGCACGGGAGAAAAGGAATTGCTGCCGTATTTGCCGTGGTCCGGCCGCGAGCCGGAGATCGGCGCCGCGCCGGAAGGCCTGCCGCAGCTTTACTCGATCGGCTTCCAGCTTCTGAACATGGTCGAGGAGCGGGTGGCCGCGGAAATCCGCCGCGAACGGGAAAAAGCGCTGGGCGCGGAGTCGATCCGCGGCTTGTGGCCGCAGGCGTTGCGCGACTTGCGGGCGATGAACCTGACGCCGGAACAAATCCTCGAAGTGTTGCGTGACGTGCAGGTGGAGCCGGTGCTCACCGCCCACCCTACCGAGGCCAAGCGCTCCAGCATCCGCGAGCGCCACCGCGCGCTCTATCAGGAAATGGTCCGCAACGAGTTTCCGAAATATACCCAGCGCGAACGCCGCCGGATCCGCGAGCGGGTGGTCACCACGCTGGAAACGCTGTGGCGCACGGCGGAAATTCACCTCGTCCGGCCGGACATCACCAGTGAGCTGCGCAACGCCACGCACTACCTGCGCGACCTTTTCCCCACCGCCATCAACCGGCTGGACATGCACTTCACCGAGGCCTGGCGCGATGCCGGCCTGCCCTTGGAGCTGCTGCGTTCAGCGGGCAACATCCCGCGCCTGACCTTCGGCACCTGGATCGGCGGCGACCGCGACGGCCACCCGCTGGTCACCCCGGCCGTCACAGAAAAGACACTGGAAATGCTGCGCCAGTCCGCCTTCAAGCTGCTGCAACGCGAACTGCTGGAACTGGCCTCACAACTCACGCTTTCCCGCTACCTCACGCCGGTGCCGGAAGAACTCCAGGCCCGCATCGACCAGCTAACCACGTTGGTGAAAGCCAGTGATGGCGTCGCGGAAATCCTTGACCGCCACGAGGAAGAACCCTGGCGGCAAATGGCCAAGCTGATGGCGCTGCGGCTCGGCGAGCAATCGCGCGGAATGCCCGGCTATCGCAACCCCACCTGCCTCGCGGATGACTTGAACCTGCTCTCGCGCACGCTCGCCGCCGCCGGCTGCCATCTGCTGGAAGAAGACGCGATCCGCCCGCTACGCCACAAGCTGGAGATGTTCGGTTTCCATTTGGCCGCGCTCGACATCCGCCAGAATTCGGAATTCCACGACAAGGCGATCAGCCAGCTTCTAACCGCCGCCGGCGTGGCGGATGGCGCGGACTATGCCGCATGGCCGGAAGAGCGCCGCGTCGCATTCCTCAATGCCGAACTGCAATCGACCCGCCCGTTTCTCCACGACGACCTGCACGCGGGCACCGAGGCGGACAACGTGCTCGACTGCTACCGCGTGCTGGTGCGTCACCGCCGCGAATGGGGCACCGCGGGCCTCGGCTCGCTGATCATTTCGATGACCCGGCAGCTTTCCGATCTGCTCGGCGTCTATCTACTGGCCCGCGAGGCCGGACTGATGGAACTCACGCCGGATGGCCTGGTCTGTCCGTTGCAAGTGGTGCCGCTGTTCGAAACTATGGACGACCTCGACCGCTCGCCCGGCATCCTGCGGGCGTTTTTGGAACATCCGGTAACGCAACGCTCGCGCACCATTGCGAAATCCGAAAGCCAGCAGGTGATGTTAGGTTACTCGGATTCGAACAAGGACTGCGGCATCCTCGCGGCCCAATTCGCCCTGCAACGCGCGCAAACCGCGCTCACCGGCGTGGGCCGGGAATGCCAGGTGGAACTGTGCTTTTTCCACGGCCGAGGCGGCACGATTTCCCGCGGTGCGGGACCGACGCACTGGTTCATGGCAGCACTGCCTAACGGTGCGATGAGCGGCGGCTTCCGGATGACCGAGCAGGGCGAAACCATCGCCCAGAAATACGCCAACCTCGCCAACGCCACCTACAATCTGGAACTCCTCCTCGCCGGAGCCGCGGTGACCACCGCGCGCCACCGCCATTTGCCACCCGTCGAGGATCCCTGCGAGGCCTTCCTCGCGCGGCTCGGCGAAACCAGCCAGGCGGCCTATCAGAAATTCCTCAAGGCGGACGGCTTCATCGAGTTCTACCGCCAGGCCACACCCATCGACGCGCTGGAAAACTCGCGCATCGGCTCCCGCCCGGCCCGCCGCACCGGCAAGAAGGGATTTTCCATCAGCGACCTCCGCGCCATTCCGTGGGTATTTTCCTGGACCCAGGCGCGATACTATCTGCCCGGCTGGTTCGGCGTGGGCTCCGCGTTGGAAACCCTGAAAATCGAGGATCCCGCAGGCTTCGCCCAGCTCAAGCAGGCGCTGCCGCACTCCACGTTCCTCAGCTACGTCCTCACCAACGTCGAAACCAACCTCGCCTCCGCCAACCTCGAGTTGATGCGCGACTACGCCGGCCTCGTCGAAAACGAAGAACTGCGCGAGCGTTTCAACGGTCTGATTTTCGATGAATTCGAACGCACCCGCGTCCAACTCGCCGATCTCTTCGACGGTGAAATGAAGGACCGCCGCCCGCGCATGGCCAAGACCCTGGAAATCCGCGAAGCCCCGCTGCGCGTGCTCCACCAGCAACAAATCGCCCTGCTCCGCGAATGGCGGGACCACGTCGCCCACGAGCGCACCGCGGAAGCGGACGCGCTATTGCCGAAGCTGCTGCTCTCGATCAACGCCATCGCCTCGGGTCTGCGGACCACGGGTTGAGGGATGATCAGAAAAACAAGGAGGGGCGATATCCGATCGCCCGTCCATGGGAGGAAAATGGAAAGCGCGTAGCTCACCTCATTGGCATTTCATGGACACGGCGGACGGATTCCGCCGCTCCTTGGAGTTTCACACATCGCTCCTCCGCGGATTTTTCAATCACATCAGATGTCTCACGACGCGATGCCTAGCGCCCCGCGGACTTCCGCAACCATGACATCGGCCTTTTCGCCATCGACCCACGATGCGATTTTCTCCGCGCGATTGCCGGCGATCAGTTCTATCCGTTTCATCGGCTGGCCATTGGAGCTACCGCTAACTGAAGCCCGGATATCCGAGACGGAATCGCGGGGAAATGACCGGTCTTGAAGGATCAGCCCGCGCTGATAGGAGCGGATCGAAATCTCGGATTCCGTTCCCTCGACCCGGGTTTCCCGATCACGTGTGCGTATCATCCAGATCATTAACGCCAGTCCACCTGTCGCCATGATTCCGCTCATGAATATCCAAAGAGTGCGGAAACTGTTTGAAAGCCCCCAAAAGAGGACATCAATCCCATGAAGAAAACCCGGAGACGAACCGCTCGGCCTGGCCTCCCCGCCGTCGATCAGATAGATCCCGACAAAGAAGAACCCCACGCCCATCAAAGTCATCATCACGGCGAATGGCCACAGATGCTTCCGCGACTGGGGCAGCGTCACCGAAAAATAAGCCTGCCTTGCCGCAGGAATTGCCTGCGCGGCATCATCACCGAGAACCACCCGCCGGAGATCCGCAACCAGCCACGCTTTCTCCTCCGCCGTGAGCGAGGAGCCAAACCGCAACTTGCCGCGCTTCCCCCGAATTTCGACGCCGTAAACCGGCTCATAGTTCTGCTGATAGAACACCGCCTGGGCGATGGATTCGATGCTGTCCGCCGGAAGAGACTTTTTCTTAAACTTCCCAAAAAGCTCACGGACCAGCGTGACGGAACGAGCATCCGCCGTGATGCGATGGCTCGCGTATTTATTACGGAATGCGGCATACAGCACGCCCAGACCGACCGCCCAGAAGATGCCGAAAAACGGAATCAACACCCATTCGGGAAAATCACCTTCGACCGCCTTACCTGACAGGAATGCCAACAGGAACCCACCGCTGACAATGGCGGTGATGGCACACCAGATCACCCCGAAAAACAAAAAGAAGCCGAATTTCCCGCTCGCCGGAATCTGCCAGACCGTGGTGCCGGGAACATCGGTGCGGCGGGTGATCTTCGTATCCACAAGCGGCTGGTCGGCACGACCGGGAAATACATCGGCAGGAACCTTTGCCGCCCACTCGCCCGCAGAAGCCTTAATCCCGCAAGTCCCACAAGCAATCACCTCGCCAGACTGCGCGGGAACATGGCTCGGCTTCGCCCCGCACGACGGACATGCCAGTTCACCCTTGGCCGCACGCGCCTTGAAATTGGCGGACTCCATTTGATCGATCACTTTTCGGAACATCGGCTCCGTGATGCCTGATTTTCTCCGCGAGTCGAGGTCAATTACCAGGTGTAACTGAAAGTGGTGGGCAGGCTGATCACTTCCAATCGCTGTGGTCTGAATAGACGGGGTGACGTGAATCAAAGACGGTTCCATTCTTTTCGGACTGCGCGGGACATGTCCCCGCTTTCCCACTGGCCGACATGTCGGCCAGTGGGAAAGCTCCGACATGTCGGAGCAGTCCATACCATGGAGGCCCTTTCGCCTGCCCACCACTTTCAGTCCCCCCCCAATTCCCGCCCGCGCTGAAATCGGTTGCCCGGCGGGATTCTCCCGGGCAATCTTCCCCCCCGCCATGTTCCCACGCCCGCCGAAGAAATTTGTCCCCACGCCGTTCGAGTATCATCAGGAAATCGAAATCACCATCGACGCCCTGACCAACCTCGGCGCAGGCGTCGGACGGATCGATGGCTGGGTGGTATTCGTCCCGTTTTCGCTGCCCGGGGAAACCGTCAAGGCGCGGGTCTTCCGCAACGACAAGAACTGCTCCCATGCCGATCTCGTCGAAGTCCTCACCCCGTCCCCTGACCGCATCGAGCCCGGCTGCCCGCTCTTCGGCGAGTGCGGCGGCTGCCAATACCAGCACCTTTCCTACGACAAGCAGCTCGCGTGGAAAACCCGCCAGGTCGGCGAGTTGATGAAGCACATGGCGGCCATCACGTTCCCCGTCAACGACTGCCTTTCCTCCGCGCAAATCTGGAATTACCGCTCGAAGATCACTCCGCACTTCGACCAACCGCGCAACGGTGAGATCGGCCCCATCGGCTTTCTCCACACCGGAACCCGCTCGCGGATCCTCGACGTCCCGCAGTGCCCGATCGCCATGGACACCATCAACCGCGAGCTTCCCGCCATCCGCGAGGGACTGCGCACGCGTGCGAATAGCTTCAAGCGCGGGGCCACCGTCCTCCTCCGCGCCACCGAGGACCGTGTGGAAACCGACTTCCGGGCCGTGGCCACCGAGCACGTCGGTGATCTGAAATTCCAGTTCCTCGCCGGCGACTTCTTCCAGAACAACCCGTTCATCCTCCCCGCCTTCACCGGTTACGTCGCGAAACAGGCGGCGGCGGGCGGTGCCAAATTCCTGGTGGATGCCTACTGCGGCTCAGGATTATTTTCTCTAACACTTGCGAAGAGCTTCGAGCAGGTCGCTGGCGTCGAGGTTTCCGAAACCTCCTGCGAGTGGGCCCGCAAGAACGCCGCGGCGAACTCCATCACCAACGCCAAGTTCCTCACTGCGTCCGCCGAGGCCATCTTCGACCAGATCAGTTTCCCCGCTGCGGAGACCGCCGTGGTCATCGATCCGCCGCGCAAAGGCTGCACGCCGGAATTCATCGAACAGCTGGTGAAATTCGGACCCTCGCGCGTGGTCTATGTCTCCTGCGACCCCGCCACCCAGGTCCGCGACCTCAAGCAACTCAGCGAAGGCGGCTATCAGTTGAGCGACGTGCAACCCTTCGACCTCTTCCCCCACACCCGCCACCTCGAGTGCGTGATGACCTTGGTCAGGGAACATTGAACATCGAACGCCCAACATCGAACGTCGAACAAAGAGGCACCGCCCCCTCCTGAATCATCAGGCACTGGGATTCTTCTCGCCAAGCCCGGACGTGATCACCCATCCTCCACCGGACCGAACAGTTCTGCTCGGTCAAAAACTCCTTCGGTTCTGATAATCCCATCCATGAGAATCCTGTGAAAGGCACACTTCGATTCGGCGCAGCGGTATTACTTCTGTTAAGTGCAATTGGATGCAACGAACGCTCAATCTCGATAAGATCATCGGTGCTTATCCCGCCAAAGGAAATTGGATACGAGCTAGTAGAAATTGTGGGAACCCCCAAGGCCGAAGATCATGTCGTTTCGATGCAGGGATATCCAAGGGCGGCCAAATTTACGGTCGGAATTCAAGGACACGAGTTTCGCGGGGACGGCAGCAGAGACTATCTAGTTCATGCCTATGACGACCAGCAGCGTAAAAGTACCGGCTACGTAATTTATGCCAGATGATAGCCAAGCCATCCGGACCGCGGGACGCATCGGCGGTTTCTGTGCGCGCCACCTCACGGCATTGTTGATCACCGTGACCGTGCCTTGTGTGATCTGGACACTCGCTTACGTCGCGCTCTTCCTTTGGGCGATGTTTACCGACGGCGGCATTGGCGGCCCTTTGGCATATCCCGCCGGACTTCTTTTCTGCTTCTTCGCCGCAACCGCCGCGAGCCTCGTCCTCCTGTTTCCATCCACCGCCCTCGCCGAGTGGCTTGCATGGCGGCAAAAGCTCCCGATTTTCGCACAGCTCCCCATCAGCATCGCCATTCTCGCGCTTCTCTGCCTCATCATTCCCAGCGTCACTGTGGCGGCCGGCGCCCTGCCATCTTTCCGAGACGCTGCGTTTCGCTTCGGAGTCCTTTTCATCGCCCATCTTCTGCCACTCGGTCTTTATTGGTGTACCGCGCAGAGCGGCCCCCTACTGCTCTCGTTGTGCCGGCGACCTCGTGCCGTTTACCGCCCGTAAGGCTTGCTCCATCCGGGATTTCACCACGGAGAGAAGGAGAAAAAGGAGGTCACGGAGGATTCAAACCATTTCATCAGGGGCTCTCTTCCCTCCATCTTCACTCCTTCCCTCCGTGGTTAAAATTCCAACTCTGAAATGGAATTGCCCTAGTTGAAACCCTTGTCGCTGGAGTATTTTAAAGCTAGGGAATGGCGGACGTGAACATCGTGGATCAAATCGCCCTGAGGGCTTCGGCGGAGCGCCCGGCGCTGATCGCGGACGGGGTGACGCTGAGTTTCGGCGAGCTGTTCGAGAAAGTGGAGACTGCGGCGAAGTGGCTGGACCGCTGTCCGGGCTTCAGGCGGGACGGAGTGCCGCGAGTGGGGCTGGCGTGCGCGAACGGCGTGAATTACATCGTGCTGGCAATGGCGATTTTAAAAGCGGGCGGCTGCCTGGTGCCGCTGGCGGACGAACTGACCGAATCAGAACGGCAGGAAATCATCCGGCGCACGGGATTGTGCGGGATGGTCCATGGACGCGCCTCGGGTAACCATTGGGATTCGTTAGACACATTGCCACTCGACCGCGAGGAGGAGTTTACCGCGCTGGATCCTGCGTTCATCCGCTTCAGTTCGGGGACGACGGGCAAGAGCAAGGGCGTGGTGCTGAGCCACACGAAACTCCGCGAGCGGATCACGGCGGCAAATGCGGCGCTGGAAATCGGCCCGGGCGACCGGGTGTTGTGGATGTTGCCGATGGCCCATCATTTCGCGGTTTCGATCGTGCTGTATCTCTATCACGGAGCCTGCACGGTGTTAGGCGAATCGCACCTGGCGGCGGAGGTTCTCGAAACGGCCCGGGCGACGCGGGCAACGGTGATTTACGGCGCGCCATTTCACTACTCGCTGTTAGCGGCGGATGCGGGTGATTACGCGTGGCCGGACTTGCGGCTGGCGGTTTCCACGGCGGCCCCGCTGACTTCCGAGGTCGCGCGGGGATTTCACCAGCGCTTCGGCAAACCGCTGGTCCAGGGACTCGGCATCATCGAGATCGGCTTGCCGCTGCTCAACACCGGCGGTGCCGGAGATTCGCCAACCGCGGTGGGCCGGCCGCTGCCGGCATTCGACGTGGAATTGCGCGATGACGAGGGGCGCCCGGTGACGGTCGGCCACATCGGCGAGTTGTGGATCAAGGGGCCGGGGATGTTCGATGCCTATCTGTCACCCTGGCAGACCGTGGCTGAGGTTTGTGTGAATGGCTGGTTCGCGACGGGCGACCTGGCGGAGACGGACGCCGCCGGACGGGTCTATCTGCGAGGTCGCAGGAAAAGCGTGCTGAATGTGAATGGCATGAAGGTTTTCCCTGAAGAGGTGGAGGCGGTCATCGAACGGCATCCCGCAGTGCGCCGGTGCCGGGTAACGGGATTTTCCCACGCGGTGTTAGGGACGGTGCCCGCCGCGGAAGTCATTTTGCACGATGACACAGCCCTGTCCGCGCGCGAACTCACCGGCTGGTGCCGGGGAGCGCTGTCGATTTACAAAGTGCCAGTGCGCATGACTTTCGTTCGCGAGCTGCCGCTGACCGCCAGCGGAAAAATCCGGCGCGGGTGAAATTCAGGTTGAATTTCCGCAATCCCAGCGCGTCTGTGAAGTCGTGAAAACTCATACACTGCTACTTCGCTTGACCGCGCTGGCTGCCTGCATCGGAGCCAGCGTCAGTTGCATGACCACCTACGATGCTTACGGGCACCCCGTGCAGACGGTGGATCCCGCGGTGGCCGTCGCCGGTGCCGCAGCCGCCGGTCTCGTGGGATATGCCATCGCCGATAGTCACAATCACCATCATCACGGCTATTATGGCCCCAACTACTACGGTGGCGGCTACTATCGGGGCGGTTACTATCGCCATTATCATTGATCCGCCCAGCCGCGCGGGGATCGACAAATCGGAAGTGCCGGGCCAAGGTGCCCGGCACCTTCCTTTACACCCCATGCCTGCCACCGCGAGCCGCCTGTCCGTTTTCACCGAATCCGTCATCCGGGGCACGACACGGCTCGCAAACCAACATGGCGCGATCAACCTTGCGCAGGGATTCCCCGATTTCGATCCGCCGGAGGAGTTGTTAGCCGCGTTGGAACGGGCGGCACGGGGGCCCCACCACCAATACGCGGTCACTTGGGGCGCGCCGCGATTCCGCGAGGCCCTCGCCCGGAAAATCCAGCGCTTCACCGGCCTGCCGATCCACCCGGATGAAAACCTGGTGGTAACCTGCGGCAGCACGGAAGCGATGATGGTGGCGATGATGACCGCCTGCAATCCGGGCGACAAGGTGATCATTTTCTCGCCGTTTTATGAAAACTACGCGGCAGATGCGATTTTATCAGGCGCGGAACCGATCTACGTGCCACTGAGGCCGCCGGGCTTCGGATTCGATCCGGAGGAACTCGCGCGGGCGTTCCAACAAAAACCGAAGGCGATCGTGGTGTGCAATCCCTCGAACCCCACGGGCAAGGTCTTCACCCGCGAGGAGCTGTTGGAAATCCTGCGGCTGGCGGAGGAGCACGACGCGTTTGTGATTACGGACGAGCCCTACGAACACATCGTTTTCGCGCCGCACGAACATGTTTATTTCGCGGCGCTGCCGGGGGCTTTCGAGCGCACGATCACCTGCAACTCGCTCTCGAAAACCTACTCGATCACCGGCTGGCGGCTGGGCTACGTGCAGGCCGCGCCCAAGGTTATCGCCCAGGCGCGCAAGGTTCACGATTTCCTAACCGTTGGCGCGGCGGCCCCACTGCAGGAAGCGGCGGTCGCAGGACTGGAACTGCCTGATAGTTATTATGCGGGTCTGCGCGATCTCTACACGGAGAAGCGGGATTTATTCCTCGGACTGCTGCGCAAGACGGGCCTGCCGTTCACCGAACCGCAGGGCGCCTATTATGTGATGCTGGACATTTCCTCGCTCGGCTTCGCCACGGACACCGAGGCGTCGGAATGGCTGATCCGCGACATCGGGGTGGCCGGCGTGGCGGGATCGAGCTTTTTCCGGGAACCGGTGAACCACCTGATCCGCTTCCATTTCGCGAAATCCGCCGCCACGCTGCAGGCTGCGGGCGAGCGGCTGGCGAAGTTGTGTTAAATCGGCCGTATCCGGGAGACAGGCATCTCCATTTCAGAGTGGAATTTTAACCACCGAGGGAAAGAGTTAAGAGGGAGGGAAGAGAGATCCTGGTGAAATGGGCTGAATCCTCCGTGACCTCCTTTTTCTCCCTCTCTCCGTGGTAAAATCCAGAATCAAACCGCATCAATCAGGCTGGAGATTCCAAATGGAGAAAGGCCCCGTGGAGAATGCGGATGAAAAGGTCGACAAGGCTTTGGGCCACTGCCCGCGGATTCCCACCGGCAGACGGGAGCCCTTGCCGATGCGGGGACATCCCGGCAATGATGGATTTCGCCAAAATCCGGGTTGCTCCGGAGCAACGGATGCCGTGAAGTCATTCCGTGCGATACGAACCGTGTCGCCGGATCGGGTCAGCCGCCACTTGAACTTCCCGCACTTCCCTTGCTCCACCTCTCACCCACTCCCCTGACTCTGTGGATCGGCATCATCGCCTTGATCCTCGTCGGCGTGCTGTCCGTGGTTTCTTGGAAACGCAGTCCGCATCCCGGGCGCACCGCCGTGCTGGAGTGCCTGCGTTTTCTAGCCGCACTCACGGTGGTCATCCTGCTCTGGCAGCCCGAGTGGCTGACCACCATCCACCCCGGCACCAAGCCGCAGATCGCAATTCTCTGGGACGATTCCAAATCGATGGCCACCATCGACGCCGCGCTGCCACCCGTTCTATCCGACCAGTCCCGCGTCGTCTCCCGCGCCGAGTGGGTGAAGCTGGCCCTCGCCTCCGGTCTTTGGAAACCGCTCGAAGCCAACGGCGCGAACGAAGTCACCACCCTCCCCTTCGCCACCCCGCCGACGGAAAATGGCGCGATCGCCGGCAGCGACCTCGATACCCCGCTCACCGACCTCCTCGCCAAGCAAACCAACCTCCGCGCCGTCGTCATGCTCAGCGATGGCGACTACAACCTCGGCCAGCCGCCCGTCGCCGCCGCGCAAAAACTCCGGCTCCGCGGCGTCCCGCTGTTTCCCATCCCCGTCGGCAGCAAGGTCCGCCTGCCCGATCTCGACCTTCTATCAGTCACCGCGCCCACCTACGGCATCGTCGGAGAAAACGTGCAGATTCCCTTCACTATCCGCTCGTCGCTCGACCGCCAGGTCCGCACCATCGTCCGGCTGCGCGACGAAACCGGCAAGGAGCGCACCAAGGACATCGTCATCCCGCCGAACGCCGAGACTTACGATTCCATCCTCTGGCGCCTGGAAAAGGAAGGATCCTCCACCCTCGAACTCTCCATCCCCGTGGCCGATGGCGAGCTCGTCGCCACCAACAACTCGCGCAAGTTCACCATCGCCGGACGCCCGGAAAAAATCCGCGTGCTGCTCATCGAGACCCTGCCGCGCTGGGAATACCGCTTCCTCCGCAACGCCCTCTCGCGCGATCCCGGCGTCGAGCTTTCCTGCCTGCTCTTCCATCCCGCGATCGGTCTCGGCGAGGGGAAGGACTACCTCAAGGAATTCCCTCCGAAAATCGAAGACCTCGCGAAATACGATGTTGTCTTCATCGGCGATGTCGGCACCGAGCAGATCACCAAGGAGCAATGCGCCCTCATCCGCGGCCTCGTGGAAAACCAGGCGTCCGGCCTCATCTTCATGCCCGGCCCGCAGGGCAACCAATTCTCCCTGCTAGACACCGAGCTCTCCGATCTCATGCCCGTCATCCTCGACGACACGCAGCACAAAGGCCTCGCCGAGCCCACCCCCTCCCCCCTCACCCTCACCACCGAAGGCCGCGCCTCGCTGCTCACCATGCTAGGCAGCAACGAGCAGGAAAACCCCGAAATTTGGCGACGCCTGCCCGGCTTCTACTGGCACGCTCCCGTCATCAAGGCCAAGGGCGGGGCCGAGGTCCTCGCCGTCCATGGCAACCGCCGCGGGAAATACGGCCCCGTGCCACTACTCGTCACCAAACCCGCCGGTGACGGCAAGGTGCTTTTCATGGGCATCGATTCCGCCTGGCGCTGGCGGCGCGGCGTTGAGGATCTCTATCACTACCGCTTCTGGGGCCAGGTCGCGCGCTGGATGTCCTATCAGCGGAACATGGCCGCCGGCCAGCGCGTCCGCCTGTTCTTCAATCCCGAGCGCCCCGAGCCCGGCTCCACCGTCACCCTCAATGCCAACGCCTTCGATCCCAACGGCGCGCCACTCAAGGAAGGCGTGGTCGCCGTCGATCTCACCGCGCCCGACGGCCACACCCAGCGCATCGAGCTCCAGAAAAACGAAACCGCCTGGGGAGCCTTCAGCGGCCGCTTCAAGGTCGATCTGCCCGGGGCTTGGAAACTCCGCGCCACGGCCACCGGAGCCGAGGACAAGCCGCTGGAAACCACCCTGTTCGCCCAAGGAGTGGAAATCGAAAAAACCGGCCAGCCCGCCCGCCCGGAAGTGCTGGAGGAAATGGCCAAAGTCTCGCGTGGCCGAGTCATCCAGCCAGCGCAGCTCGCCGATCTCATCCAGGAAATCACCGCCCTGCCCGCGCCCCGCCCACTCGAAAACCGGATTCCACTCTGGTCGCACTGGGCAACCGTCGCGTCTCTGGTCACCCTACTGGGAATTTTCTGGGTCGGCCGGAAACTCAACGGCGCGTTCTGATTCAACTCCCGCCGCGCAAGTGGTCACCGTCGCGGAAACGGCGTGAGAGAAAGTCTCGTTTCACGTGTGGTTCACCGTGTGTCACATGAAGTCCGGGCTGCGCCACTAGAACTTCGACGCCGTCCACTAGTCGCTCGACGCTCGACGCTGTCACTAGGCAGTCGGGGCACCGTCCATTTGTCAGCCGGCATAGGTCACATGGACTTCCGCCCCCGGTCACATGGACTTCCGGGTTTGGAACATCCTCTACGACGCTCCACCTCTTCCACTTTCCACTTCGACGTTCAATGTTTGGCGTCCGGTGTTCGATGTTCCTCTTCTTTCATTCCTCCGAACCACTCCGTTTCCTCCTGTTCAATTTCTTCAATCCGTCCGATTCGTCATCTAAATGACGACGCCGCCGAAACAAAAAGCGCCCCCCTTCACCCGGTGGCCGCTTCACACTAACCCGTCCGGCCACCTGGCCCCTTCTGATCACTGCCCACTCGGCATTTCCCAAAACTTTTACATTTCGAATCCAACGCCTTGCGTCATAAATCCCGCTTCCCCCTCCCAATATTTCGGAAACCTTAAGCGAATTTTTCAAATTTTCGCCCCCGCCTCCCCCAATCTAGCCCCCTGAAAATTTCCTGACCCCCAAGACCTGCCAGCCCCATTTTCGGCAATCGCCGCAAGCCCTAGGCCCAGCACAAATCCATTACGCCGTTACATTCGACACATACCACATCTTGTATGTGAATAATTTGTGGATACCAAATGAGCAAAAAACGGTTTGACCAGAACCCTCGATTTGCCTCAGCCTCTGCCTCGCTTTGCCCCATTGATTCATCCATTTTCCCAATGTCCGCCTCTTCATCCACTCCCGCCACCACCACCGTTTCCCTCGGCAGCCGTACCTTCACCCTGGACCGCGAAAAAGCCGAACTCGCCTACGCTGGCAAACGCGTGATCAACGGCAAGGAAACCATGTTCTTCAACATCCTCCCGCTGAAATACCAGTGGGCGTATGACCTCTACAAGACGATGAAGAACAACCATTGGGAGCCCGAGGACATCACCATGCAGAAGGATGTCGAGCAGTGGCGCTCCGATGAAATCTCCGACGTCGAGCGCTGGATCATCAAGATGGGCATCGGCTACTTCTCCGCCGCGGAAGGCATCGTCGGCGACAACGTCCTCCACGTCGTCCGCGAGGTCGTCACCGCTCCCGAGCTCAAGCTCGTGCTCGGCCGCCACGCCCACGAGGAAAACATCCACGCGGACTCGCTCGTTTACATGATTTCCTCGCTCGGCATCAACCCGCACGAGTGCGAGGCCATGTTCGAGGACATCCCGTCGATCACCGCGAAGAACCACTTCGTCACCTCCAACAGCAAGGCCCTCCGCCGCGACATCGACCTCACCGTCACCGAGAACAAGCAGGCGCTCGCCAAGAACATCTTCCTCTTCGGCCAGGTCATGGAAGGCACCCAGTTCTACGGCCTCTTCGGCATGATCCTCAGCCTTTACCGCCAGAACAAATTCCCCGGCATCGGCCAAATGTTCCGTTACACCCTGCGCGACGAGTCGAACCACATCGAAGTCTTCCGCAACCTCCTCATGGACCTCATCGATGAAAACCCGGACGTCTGGACCGAGGATTTCCGCGACGATCTCCGCAACACCATGGCCGAAGGCATCCGCCTCGAAAAACAATTCATCCGCGACTGCCTCCCCGTCGCCGGCCTCGGCCTCAACTCCGTCGATTTCGAGACCTACATCGACTACATTGCCGACCGCCGCCTCATTTCCTGCGGCCTCAACCCGCTCAACGAATCCGTCTCCAACCCCTTCCCCTGGCTCGCCGAAATGATGGACATCAAAAAGGAGACCAACTTCTTCGAAGGCCGAGTTACTGAGTATCAGAAGGCGTCGGCGCTTACGACCGTCGATGATGATGAGCTGTAAAAAGTGCCGAGTGATCAGTGAGCAGTGATCAGAGTAGAAATTTAGAACGATGAGCGACATCAACACATTTGAAGACCTTGAAGTCTGGAAGCGCGGCTGCCAGCTCGCGGTGGATGTGTATGTTGCGAATCACACTTCGAAAGATTTCGGGCTCAAGGATCAGATGCAGCGCGCGGCGGTTTCCATCCCATCGAACATTGCCGAAGGCTGCGAGCGCGACAGCACTCCCGACTTCATCAAGTTCCTCCGCTACAGCAAAGGCTCCTGCGGAGAACTCCGCACCCAGCTCTACGTTTCCGACCGGGTCCGTAAAAAGCTCAACCAACCCACTCTTGAAGGCTCCCGCGAAATGATCGCCGAAACCAAGGAACTCTCCAAAATGATCCAAGGACTCATCAATTCGCTGAAGCGGAGACAGAGTGCCGAGTGATCAGTGAGCAGTGATCAGAAAATATCAGAAACCGCTCATAAGACCTAGCTGCACCCATTCACGGCATCTCGACACAATCCTTCCTCTAACCCGCTCACTCTCACACTTCTTCCTCTTCTCTGCTCACTGATCACTGCTCACTCGGCACTTCTTCCTCTTCCTCTTCCTCTTCCTCTTCTCTGCTCACTGCTCACTGCTCACTCGGCACTTAATCTCCCCCACCAAAGAACCCACAATCACTCACACCCATGTTCCGCTCCCTAAACCTCAACGAAGACCTCGCTCTCAAACAAGTCGTCACCGACCGCTTCGCCCTAACCGACCGCGGCTACAACTGGCGCGAAGTCCTCTCCACCGAAAAGCGCCAGCCGGTCACCGACATCACCATCACCCGCGGCACCACCGACACCCAGTTCTCGCTTGAAGACGTCGCCGACGCCATTGGTGACTCCCTCGCCGATCTCCTCATCTCCCGCCACGAGGACGAGAAATCCATCTTCTCCGACGTCAACCGCAAGTTCGTTTCCGACGTCGCCCACTCCGTCGCCTCCTTCCTCACCGACTCGCTGAAAGCCGACGGCCGCCTCCGCCTTTCCGAGGGCGACCTCTACCTCCTCATCGAAAAGGCCCTGTTGGAAAACGAAGCCTACGATGTCGCGAAGTCCCTCGCCTTCCGCCGCTCCATGGAGAAAACCGGCTCGGTCGATGTCCACACCGGCCCGCACTCCCTGCCCGTCCGCCTGATCCGCCGCAATGGCAACGTCGTCCCGTGGTCCGAGACCAAGATCGAGATCGCCGTTCGCAAGGCCTTCCTCACCATCAAGGAAAACCCCGAGCCCGCCGTCGAAGTCGCCAAGGGCGTCACCGACCGCATCCGCCGTGGCGATTCCTCATTCGTCCACATCGAGGACGTCCAGGACATGGTCCAGGAGGAACTCATGCGCCAGGGCCACTTCAAGGCCGCCACTCACTACGTCCGCTACCGCGACGAGCGCGCCCGCATGCGCCAGGAAGAAGAGGACAATGCCGAGGATCCGAACCAAGAGTTGATGGTCACCGTCATCGACGACGATGGAGCCTCCTCCTTCTGGGACGGCACCGACCTCCGCAAGCGCATTTCCTACGCCTCCATCGGCCTCGAGCTCAATCTCTCCGAAGCCGAGATCGAGCGCGAACTCCGCCGCTCCGTCGGCAACGAGATCTCCGAAAAGGACCTCAAGAACACCATCATCCTCAACGCCAAGGCGCTCATCGAGAAGGACGCCGACTTCGCGAAATTCGCCGCCCGCATCCTCCTCTCCTACATCTACGAGGAAGTCCTCGACTGGAGCATCCTCAAAGACGGCATCGACAAGCTCAAGCAAGCCCACAAGGTCGCCTTCAAGTCCTACCTGAAGCACGGCGTCGCCATCAAGCGCCTCCACCCCGAGCTGCTCGAAGTCTACAACCTCGACAAACTCGCCGACGCCTTTGACCCCACCGCCGACCTCGACTTCGACTACCTCGGCATCCAGACGATGTATGACCGCTACCTCATCGTCGACAAGACCGGCAACAAGCACCGCCGCATCGAGACCCCGCAGTTCTTCTGGATGCGCGTCTCCATGGGTCTCTTCAAGCGTGAGGAAACCGCCCGCGAGGAATGGGCCATCCGCCTTTACAACCTCTACAAGGGCCGCCGCTTCTGCTCCTCCACCCCCACCCTCTTCAATTCCGGCACCCTCCACAGCCAGCTCTCCTCCTGCTACCTCTACAAGGTGGACGACTCCATCGAGTCCATCATGTATCGCGGCATCGCGGAAAATGCCTTCCTCTCGAAATGGGCCGGCGGGCTCGGTGGTTCATGGACCGCCGTCCGCGGCACCGGCGGCTACATCCAGGGCACCAATGGCGAGTCGCAGGGCATCATCCCCTTCCTCAAGCTCCACAACGACCAGCTCGTCGCCGTCAACCAAGGCGGCAAGCGCCGCGGCTCCGGCTGCGCCTATCTGGAAACGTGGCACAACGACATCGAGGACTTCCTCGATCTCCGCAAAAACACCGGTGACGAGCGCCGCCGTTGCCACGACATGAACACCGCCAACTGGGTTCCCGACCTCTTCATGAAACGCATGGAAGAACGCGGCACCTGGACCCTCTTCCGCGCCAACGAGGTCCCCGACCTCCACGACCTCTACGGCTCCGCCTTCGAGCGGCGCTACTGCGAATATGAGCAAATGGCCGCCGATGGTAAAATCTGGTCGCGCGCCCTGCCCGCCCTCGAGCTCTGGAAATCCATGCTCAAGATGGTCTTCGAAACCGGCCACCCATGGATCACCTTCAAGGACCCGTGCAACGTCCGCAGCCCGCAGGACCACTGCGGCGTCATCCACTCCAGCAACCTCTGCACCGAGATCACGCTGAACACCTCCGCCGACGAAACCGCCGTCTGCAACCTCGGCTCCGTCGTCCTCGATACCCACATCACCCGTGACGGCGCGCTCGATCACGAGATGCTCAAGGAAACCATCACCGTCGCCATCCGCGCCCTGGACAACGTCATCGACATCAACTTCTACCCCACCGAAGCCGCGAAGACCGCCAACACCCGCCACCGCCCCATCGGCCTCGGCGTCATGGGCGTCCAGAACGCCCTCTACAAGCGCAACCTCGCCTTCGCCTCGGATGCCGCCGTCGAGTTCAATGACGAGTTCATGGAAGCCATCGCCTACTACGCCTACAACGCGTCCAGCGACCTCGCCTCCGAAGTCGGCACCTACAGCAGCTACAAGGGCAGCAAGTGGGATCGCGGCCTCCTCCCGCAGGACACCGTCGATCTCCTCGAGACCGAGCGCGGCCGCAAGATCGATGTCCCGCGCGGCGGGAAAATGGACTGGTCCGTCGTCCGCGAGAAAATCGCCAAGCACGGCATGCGGAATTCCAACGTCCTCGCCATCGCCCCGACGGCTACCATCTCGAACATCATGGGCACCACCCCGTGCATCGAGCCGAACTACAAGAACCTCTACGTCAAATCCAACCTCTCCGGCGACTTCATCGTCCTCAACAGCGAGTTGGTGAAGGACTTGAAAAAGGCCAACCTCTGGAACCAGGAAATGCTCGACCAGCTCAAGTATTTCGACGGTGAGCTCGACGCCATCGACGACATCCCGGAAGCCCTCAAGCACTTTCCCAAGACCGTCTTCGGCATCGATCACGAATACATCATCGACGCCGCCGCCCGCCGCCAGAAGTGGATCGACCAATCCCAATCGGTCAACCTCTTCCTCGCCACCCCGGACATGAAGACCCTGTCGCACATGTATCGCCGCGCCTGGGACAAGGGCCTCAAGACCACCTACTACCTCCGCACCCTCCAGGCGTCGAACATCGAGAAATCCACCATCGACGTCAAAAAGGAAGTCCGCGGCCTCGCCGGCAACGCAACCGCCCCAGCCACCGCAGCCAAAACCTACACCGCCGAGGAGAAGAACGCGTGCTCCATCGATGCGATGCTCAACGGCGGGACGTGCGAGGCTTGCCAGTAAGGAGGTGGCCTCAGAACAAACAGGGGGATCATTCATGCCAAAACAAATAACTTTCCTGACAGTTTTCCTTTCATGCTCTGGCGAAATGGCCAGAGACAAGGAGTTGGTTGGCAAAACGATCTCCGAAGTAAATAAACTCCTTATATCTTCTAGCTTTGCAGTCCAATTCCATCTCTGGGAATGGCAACATGACGCATTGGGAGGCGTGGGGACCAGCTGTCAAAATGTCATAGATGAACAGATTCCGGAGCATGATGTCTATCTCGGACTCATGTGGAAGAAGTTTGGAATTCCAACTGACAAGTATGGTTCCGGCACCGAGCATGAATTCCGAAACAGCTTGGAAAGCCATAGATTGACCGGCTCCCCAAAGAATATACTTTTTTTCTTTAGAACCAGCATTGACAGCCTTTCCGACATTGATGCGAGCGAATTGGTTAAGGTCGCCGCCTTCAAGCAAGGCCTCGGTCCCCTTGGAGTACTTTACCATGATTACGCGTCCGAGGACGAAATTCAGAAATACCTTAGACTACACCTGATAACGTTCGCTCGAGCTTGGCTAGAAGGCCGAGAATTACAAATCCCCCCCTCTCAATCGACAGTCCCCTTAGTTGCAAAGCCAGAGCCGTTCTCAAACAATCAGGATGGGGAAGACATAGACTTAGAAGTTGAGAACTCCCGCGGATATTTAGACTACATTGAGGACTTCCAAGAGTCCATGTCACGCGCCACCGAGCTATCATCAGCCCTGACCGCATCCATCGCTCATCTGGGTGTTTCTGCAACATCACGGACAGCGGAAATGAATACAGCGCTCGAGCTGCACGGAAAAGGAAAGGTCCCCGTTTCGATCATAAGGAAGCTCACTGATCTGGTTGCCGACGACATGATATCATTTATGTCGCTTGCGGTCCCCATAGTCAATGAGATCGAAGCCCACTTCAATGATGGCTTTGACGGATTGATAGAATTCTTAGAGCAAGAAGTCACCAACGACACTTCTGCGGAATACATCTCAGAAATAGCGGGCCTGATCTCCAGCATGAATGAACTCCGGACAAGCATAGACGATTCCGAGGTGGGAATGCGATCTCTTGAAGGGGGAGCAGACACGCTCAACCAAGTCTCGGCGAAAGTGAAAAAGGGGGTCAGGTCAATTCGCACATTCGTAGCTCGCTACTCGCTGATGTGCAACTCCGCAAGATCGAGAATTGACAACATTCAGGGACTGATAAACCAGTTTCTACCCCCTCCTGTCACGACTATCGAGGTTTAATCGCCATCTTGACGATCAACTCTCAAACTCTTCTCCACGCTCTGGTCCAATAGACCTTGCATCAGCCAACTAACACTCCATCTCGTCCCGACGATTTGAGCCGCCCCAAAGCGTCCTTCATCGAAGAACCAGCAGCCATCATTCACTTTAATAAAATGAGTAAAGTTACGCAATATAGTTATGAAGGTCTAAGAACCATTAAACAAATTGGTCGTGGCGGTTTTGGTAAAGTTGACGAGGTTGAAAACTTGGAAGGACAAAGGTTTGCAAAAAAAACTTTTGCTCCCAACCCTGAAATTCCTACTGACTCAAACGATCAACTTAGAAGCAGATTTAGACGAGAAATCGAGACGCAATCACGATTGGATGCGCGATGGGTAATTCCCATTTATCACAAATCAATGACGGCTGCCTCGCCATGGTTTATCATGCCGTTGGCCGATGGGGTTTTTGATGAAAAAATCGCCGAAATGCGCCAATCAGGAAACATAGATATCGAAGCGCTAACCAATATTCTTGATGCGCTTCAATATCTTCACGATTTGGATTATGTTCATCGCGATTTGAATCCCAAGAATATCTTGCTTCACGACGGCTCATGGAAACTAGGTGATTTCGGTGCCGTTTTACCTCCCAATGGACAAACGGTAGTCCTAACTCAGGTTACAGCGATTTACACCGAATCATACTGTTCTCCCGAACAACATCAGAACTTTCATGCTGCGACTACAGCATCAGACATATATTCCCTAGGCTGCATTCTCCACGATATATACGGTTCCGGAAGAAGGATACCCTATGCGCAACTGACAGCCCCCGGAAAAGTGGGACTTCTGATATCAAAGTGTACGGAGCCAAACCCTGAGAAACGCCCTACAATAAATGTATTAAGAAGTCTCTTGCTGGAAGCTATCGTCAGCGATGACGCTTTGATCGAGCCACTCGATCAAACTTCCTCAAGCTGGCTGACGGCTCTTGATACGGTGGCAACTTGGTCACCAGAGCAATTCCAAGAATTCGCCATTTTCTTTAGATCTGTCGATCCAGGAGGATCGCCCGAGAATCCAGGCTCTAAGTGGGTCGATTTTTCAACAACTCCATTTCTTACGAGACTGCCACAACAGGCCCTCGGAGAGATCGCAGGTCACCATAACGCCGTGTCCCAAGGAATTATCGAGCGATACTGCGATTGGGTTAGACAAACAGACTTTGAGTTTGGATTCGCAGATCTCGTCTGCATAAGACTTTGCACGATTTTTGATAGTGGAACACTTACAGATAAAGCGCGAGCCTTCATTGCCCTCATTCATTTGGGTGAGACGCACAATAGATGGTATGTCATGCGTTGTATGATTAATCGCTGTCGGTCCGGAAAATTGAACAATAAGGAAGCTGAACGGCTTGCATTGGAGGTAGAGGTGGAAACCTATGCGAGGAAAATGAAACGATGCCTATATGAGAGCAATGTCGGAGCGGACGAGCTGTGCCCTCCGCTCACCGAGATGCTCGCAAAGCATCGTTAAATGGATAAACAGCCCCTCATGAATGGAGGTGAATGGGGTCAATCCTCGCGCGTTAACATTTCCCCGCCCAATTTCCCCCCAAGCACTCCGACATTGACACCTCTCCCAAACGGTGTTCACATGAACTCATGATCTCTTCTTCCGCATCCCACGTTCTCGCCTTGGCCGATTCGAGCGGCTGGCAGACCTGCGTGGAGAAGACGCGGGAAGAACGCGGCGAGAACGGGCAATTTTTCACCCCACCGGCGATTGCCCGTTGCTTGGCGGGATGGTTCCAGCCGGAAGGATTTAACCGCCCATCGCTGCATTTGCTGGATCCCGGCGCAGGCGGCGGCATGCTCACCGCCGCCGTGGTGGACCGGCTTACCACCTTGCATGCCAGTCGATCGTTGCCCCTTCTAGAGGAAATCACCTTGGAAGTCTGGGAACTGGATGAAGCCTTCCTTCCCGCCCTCAGGAAAAACCTGTCCGCCTGCGCCGCGCTGCTGCGCAAGGCAGGCATCCGCACCACCGTTCAGCTCAACCATGGCAATTACATCGAGGGAGCCGCCCACACTCTTGATCCGGGATTGTTCGGAACCGCCCAAACTCCGCGAGTCACTCACGCCATCCTCAATCCACCCTACCGCAAGATTGCCACGCGTTCGCGCGAACGAACCTTGCTGGCCTCGGTGGGCATCGAGATCTCGAACCTCTACGCCGCCTTCGTCTGGCTGGCAGTCCGCCAGTTGACCGATGGCGGCGAGTTGGCGGCCATCACTCCCCGCAGTTTCTGCAACGGGCCCTATTTCCGTGAGTTCCGCCGCGAACTGCTGCAAAAGGCGAACTTCAGCCGTGTTCATGTCTTCGACTCGCGCTTGGAAGCCTTCAGCCGCGACGAGGTGCTCCAGGAAAACATTCTGTTCCACCTACACCGTGGCAAACGCCGCAACGCACCATTGATGGTATCGACCGGTTCACTCGAAGCCCCCGCAAAAGCCCGCGTCCCGCAAAGCCGCTTCGTCTCCCCCGCCGATCCCGATCAGGTCATGCACATCACCACGGAATCCGACGCCACCGACGTTCGCGGTTTCATTGATTCTCTCCCCTGCAAACTCACCGACCTCGGCATCCAAGTCTCGACCGGCCCCGTGGTCGATTTCCGCCTCAAGGATTCCCTCTCCGATCACCTCGCCACCGACAGCGTGCCCCTGATCTATCCGCACTGCGTGAAAACCGGCCGCGTGCTCGCACCTTCCCTCCGCTCCACCGACTACGGCGACGGACGCCTGAGCAAGAAGCCAGTGGCCATCCACGAGAACGACGATACCCGCAAGTGGCTGATCCCCGCCGCTCGCTTCGTCCTGATCAAACGCTTCTCCTCAAAAGAGGAAAAACGCCGCCTCGTCTCCGGCGTTCTCAATCCAGCCGATTTCCCATCCGGCCTCGTCGGCATCGAGAACCATCTCAACTTCTTCCACTGCAAACGCACCGGCCTTTCCGCCCCGCTCGCCCGCGGCCTCAGCCGTTTCCTGAATTCCACAGTGGCCGACCGCTATTTCCGCCAGTTCAACGGCCACACCCAAGTCAACGCCTCCGACCTCCGCTCTTTCCGCTATCCGAAGCTATCCACTTTGGAACGCCTTGGAAAAGCAACCTTGGACGATACCCAACAGAACGCCATCGACCTTGCCATGACCGAACACCTCGGCGCACCCTTGTTCACCGATTCATGAGCCCCGCATCATCCACACGAGTCAGCCAGGCACTTGAGCTTCTCCAAAAGATCGGCATTCCGCGGGAACAGCAAAACGAGCGCTCCGCCCTCACGCTTCTCGCCCTCGCCGACATCAAGCCTCGTAAACCGTGGAAAAGCGCCACCGCTCCTCTCCGCCGCATTACCGAGATGATGGACTGGATGCGCGACCAATACGAAGTCCGCTACAAACCCAACACCCGCGAAACCATCCGCAGGCAAACGGTTCACCAATTCGTCCAGCACGGCCTGCTTCTCGAAAACCCCGACCAGCCCGAGCGACCAATCAACAGCCCCAAGTGGTGCTATCAGCTCACTCCGGCGGCACTGAAGTTGATCACCAGCTTTGGAACCGCCGCCTTCAAAAAGGAACTCGAGTCCTTCCTGAAGAACCCCGCCACCGACGATCTCAAAGCCCGTCACCGCAACCTACCGCGTGAAGTCGTTCGGTTGCCCGATGGCATGACCATCGAACTCTCCGCAGGTGGTCAGAATACACTGATTCGTTCCATCATCGAGGAGTTCACCCCACGCTTCGTCCGCAAGCCCCGAGTCCTCCTGCTAGGTGACGCCGCAGACAAAGAGATTCTCAGCAACGATCTCGCATTGGCAGAGCTCGGAATCAAACTCGCAGCCCGAGGCAAAGCCCCCGACGTCCTCATCCACGATGTCGAACGCGACTGGCTAATTGTCATCGAGGCCGTCACTTCGCATGGTCCTGTCGATCAAAAGCGAAAAAACGAACTGACCAAGCTCTTCGCCACCGCACGCCCCGGTCTCGTGTTCGTCTCCGCATTCCCCGACCGAAAGACCTTCACCCGCTTCCAAGCCGCCATCGCTTGGGAAACCGAAGTCTGGATCGCCGACGCCCCGGATCACATGATCCACTATAACGGCGTCCGCTTTCTTGGCCCTTATCCGAACGCCTGATAACAGAAATTTTCCCGATGCAACTGCCCCCACATGATCCCGCCCGCGTCGTTTCTACCGATGGATTCTGGGACCCGGAGTGCACCAACGGACTGAGAGCGGAATCAGCGAGAGCAATGGTAGAACATTATCAGATTTCCCGCGGGATGGATGCTGATGCCCCCGTTAACTCAATCGATCTGATGACCGATTTGCTTCATCACCTCCATTCCCTAGGCGAAGATCCGATCGCCGCGTTGAATCAAGCACGACGCCATTTCGAAACAGAAGCATGACAGCCGGACAGGCCTTTAGTATTGAAGTCGCAGGAAAGAGGGACATGCCTCGGGTTTGCGATCCCGCCCCGGACGGCATCGATCAAAGGCCGGCCTGGAGTCCCAAGGAAATCCCCTTCAATCATGGCCGCACCTTGGTTCTCGAATATTCGTGACGCCACCCGGACGCGCCTTAAAACGACCGCTACCAAAAGAGATCTTGGCAAGGCGGCCAGCCGACCTACGCTTGCGACCCCTGAATGTGACTGCCAAAACCCGTAAAGGTTAGCAGGCAGCCAAATCCTCAATCCTCCAATACGCCATGTCTGACGAAATCCCTTCCTATATCGATGAAGAGTCCCGCAGTCTGGAACAGCCCCTCTCCGGGCCGACCGGGGATGACAGCCAACTCCCGCCGACCCCTGAAGTGGCAGCCCGCTCTCCCAAGGCCATGGTCATAGGTTTGAGCGTAGCGGCGGCAGTACTGGCTGCGTTCTCGGGTTACGAGCTCCTTCAAGCAAAGGAAAGCGAGCGACTGCTCGATGAAGCCTACGGCAAGGTTACAACGGTGGAGACAAGCAGAGAGAATCTGGAGTCTGATTTCAAAAAGGCCCTATCGAAAAAGGACATGGAAATCGAGGAGGCGCGCGCCGATTCCCAGCGATTGGCCGAAAACCTGGCGAAGGAAGAGGAAAAGAACAGGATCCTTCAGGCTCATGCCGACAAGGCTGCCGCTGCGGTTCAGACGAATCGCGAACTCGCGAAGGGCATGGCTAAGGTTGAAGATGAGGTGCGGCGTTTGAGCGGAGAAGTAGCCAGCCGCAAAACGTCCTCCTCAGTCAGTAAGCCAACGAAGAAACCACTTTCTGCGGTAGAGCGCACCGTCGTCCAAATTGCAAGCGGTCCAAACAAGGGGCGCTGGTATTTCGACGCTGTGGACGGATTCAGGTCGCCTCTCTATGGCAGTCGTGAGTTGGCTCTCCAGGATGCCAAGCTCCATGCTCGCACCGGGTATTGAGAATCATTGATGGGGTCAGTCCTGAATGGCACGGGATTAAGCGGCAGTCTGAAACACAAGGAGGGGCGATCTCCGAATCGCCCGCCCATGAAATGACAATGAAAAGCGATTCTCTCAGAGCATTGGCCAATCATGGACATGGCGGATCGGAGTCCGCCACTCCTTGAGGCTTCGCGCATCACCGACTTTTTGTTGATTTTTCTTCTTACGAAATCCGCATTAATCCCGCGCCATTCGGGTCAGTCCTCGATGGGGTCAGTCCCGATAAACAAGCATCTGCTACCTTGAGGTAGGGCAGAAGTCCCCTACTCTCCCTTCACTGGATCCACTTCGGTTTTGAAGAGGCGTTCGGTAGAGCGCCAACGAGCAGGATCGTAACGGAGCATTCCTCCACCAACAGAAACAGCGAGTCCCCATGCCGGGAACTCGCTGTTTTGAGATAAAAGCACGGATGAAACACCCGCGCTCTGGAATCATGCGCCGCTCGGAACCGGTGCCGGGACGGCAGCGGGGGCTGCCGCGGAGCGCGGGGCCCGCTGGATGTGGCTGGCAGTGTGCCACTTGGCCATCACCTCGGGATCGCGACGGTAGAGGTTTTTGACGGAGGTGCGAAGGGAACGGATCACCTCGCGGCCTTCCTTGATGAGGCTGCGGATGCGCGCGGTATCGCCGGTGGCGTCCTGCTGGTCCTCATCCTGTTCCCCCGTCTTGCCGTCGATGGCGGCCAGGTCGTTGATGAGGTCCTGGACGAAGTTCGGGTCCATGGCGTAGGCGATGAATTTATCGACCACCGCGGAGTCCTGGAGGTTTTTCAGGAAGGTGGCGGCATCGGCGAGGATGTCGACCTGGGTATCATCCCCGAGGCGGAAGGAAGCGGCGAAGCCGGGTTCGCGACGAGCGATGGATCTCGCGGTTTCGGCGATGGCGACGAGGTCCTCGCGCACCTCGTCGATGAGCGCCCCCTTGGCACCGGTGGCGGGGCTGGCCGGTACGCCGAGGTTGAGATCGGGTTTTCCGATCAGGGTGAGAAGCTGGTTGACGCGATCGAAGTCCCTAGCCGCCTGGCTGCCCGGGGGAAAGGCCCCGGCATAGGTGGTGGCAAAGGTCCTGACGCCTTCCAGCGTCTGATAAACGGCATAGTCTCTGATGTTCATGGTTGTGGTATGACCGGCACGAATTTGACCGGATTAACTGAGGCAATTATCAAAAATTCCGCGGCGCGCAAGGTCTTTCATGTTAGACCCGATTAGAACCTATCCCAAAACCATGAACATATATCCGATGATGTATATTGGTGGAGTTGAAATCCTTGAGTTTTCGTTGAAAAAAATGGACGATCATACACTCCGGCTCGCGTCTCGAGGTTTTGGGATAAGTTCTAACCACCGATTTCACTGATGGGCACAGATGAAGATTCTCGGGTGGGATTTGAAAAGTTTTGAGAATTTGAAATGAGCAGGATGCTCAAGGCTTCAATTTTCAAAGCTCTTATCTGTGATCATCCGTGAAATTTGGCTCCGGATGTTGGGGTGGTCGCCTATCTCCGCTTCGCTTCGATTGTGGTTAAAACTTCTATCTGAGGACTTTCGTAGAGGAAGATGAAGAAATTTTTAACCACAGATTTCACAGATGGGCACAGATGAAGATTCTCGGGTGGAATTTGAAGAGTTTTGAGAATTTGAAATGAGCAGGATGCTCAAGGCATCAATTTCCAAATCTCTTATCTGTGCACATCTGTGAAATCTGTGGTAAAAATTCTTTCTTCGGTTAGCACTTCTCCTCATGTTCTCCGACACCCAACTCACAGAAGTCATCATCGGTGAAGCCTACACCGTTCTCAATTCGCTGAAGCCCGGCTTGGATGAGAAGCTCTACGAGCGCGCCCTCGTCATTGAACTCGCCAAGCAAGGCTTACGCTGTGATCCACAAAAGCAATTCCCAGTCCATTACGACAGCCAACTCATCGGCACCCTCATTCCCGATCTCATTGTCGAAGACCGCATCATCCTGGATGCCAAAGTCGTGACAGGCTTCAATGAGACCCACATCGCCCAGATGCTCGGCTATCTCAACATCACCGGTCTCAAAACCGCTCTCCTCCTCAATTTCAAATATGCGACACTCGGGATCAAACGCGTCTCCAGCTGAAATGGCCGTCCAAGAAAATTTTTAACCACAGATTTCACAGATGGGCACAGATAAGAGGTTTGAAAAATGAAGCCTTGAGAAAATCCCACTCATTTCAAATTTTCAAAACTCTCAAATCCCATTCTAGAATCTTCATCTGTGCCCATCTGTGAAATCTGTGGTCAAATCTCTTCCTCTAAAATATTTCTAAACCCATTGAAAATGAGAACATTCCGAACCGGAGAGTCAATGCAGCCAGCGCCAGCTGCCTAGTGGTACAAGGTCGATCATCTAGTGGACAGCAGTCGGTTGCCTAGTGGTACAAAGTCGACCGCCTGGTGGACAACCCCGGTTGCCTGGTGGGACACAGTCGACCGTCTAGTGGACACCGCCGATTGCCTAGTGGTACTGGGTCGACCGCCTAGAGGACGAAGTCGGTGGTCTAGTGGACAGCGTCGACTGCCTAATGGTGCAGAGTCGGCCGTCTAGTGGACATCTCCAGTTACCTGGTGGACGACGACGGTTCCCAGCGAAGTGATTCCCGCCGCAGTTTGGCGCAGGCGATGAATCGGGGAAGGTGAAGAGTTTTTAACCACAGATTGCACAGATGGGCACAGATGAAGATTCTCGAATAGGACCGGAGCCGGGTGCTCAAGGATTCAATTACAAAACCTCTTATCTGTGTAAATCTGTGAAATCTGTGGTTAAAAATCTTTCGTCCCGGTGGCATTTTGCACTCTTGATAGAACAATTTGCACGACGTAATAAATCCATATTTCAGGAAAAAAATTCCTATCTTCATCGCGATTCCGCGCTCTATTTCCCTTCACCATGAAAACCCAATCCATGACATTACCATCCCTGGCATCTCGTCCACTCCAGCCAACCTGCAGCATCTCGCGACTCGCGAGCTTCGGTCGCCTGGCAATGATGACGTTGTGCGTCTCGCTTGTTTCCTTCGCCGCCGTTCCCAAGGCGCTGGCAGGGGCTAACGGAACTTATGTATTCAAAGAGGCAAGCGGCTCCTTGAAGATCGACGGCGAACGTTTCCACCTGCCGCAATCCCTGCTGAAAAGAATCGCGGGTTTTGTGGATGGCACGGTCACGATCGAGGACAGAACCCTAACCCTTAGAAGAAAAGCCACGGGCAAAATCGTGGAAAATATCGCCGACGACGTGGGCGTCGATGTCGACGTCGAGGTCAACGGACCGAATCGGATTGTGCTCGTCAAATCGGGAGACACTTTTTTCGGCAAAACCGATGGTCCGATCATCACAACCTTCGAAGGCAAGCTCTTCGCAGACGGGCTCTTCGATGTAGACTTCTCGGGTGAATTACGCACCAAAGTCTCAGCCAAAGTGGAAGGCAGGACTCTCACCATTGTGATCCGGTTCTCCGGAGACGTGGAAGGCGAGGAGTTCAGTGGAAAAGTGACACTTATCGCCAGAAAATTCTAATTTCCCCTTTGGAGAAACCATATCTCCCATCAAGCTGCAGAAGCCGGTCAATCCGAGAAATGGCGATTGACCGGCCTTTTCGTTTTTAGGGGCTGCCTGAAAAACAAGGAGGGGCGATATGCCTTCGGCCATGCGGGATGCGCTTTGCGATTTATAAAGACTCGCTATCGCTCGCCCTGCATTCCGATCGCCCGGACCATGGGAGGACAATGGAAAGCCTCAGAAAGAAATTTAACCACAATGGAAGCGAAGCGGAGATAGGCGACCACCCCCATGTCCGGAGTCAAATTTCACAGATGGGCACAGATAAGAGGTTTGAAAATTGAAGCCTTGAGAAAATCCCACTCATGTCAAATTCTCAAAACTCTTCAAATCCCATCCTGGAATCTTCATCTGTGCCCATCTGAGAAATCTGTGATCAAACCTCTTCCTCTCCTAGTTTTCAAATACGCAACGCTCGGCATCAAACGCGTCTCCAGCTGAAACGGCCGTCCCCGCTTCGCTTCGATTGTGGTCAAACCTCTTCTCCCACCGATGCCGACAGACAAGTGGATCGCTCAGACCGACAAGTGGACTGCACCGACTGACAAGTGGGCAGCCTTTCCGGGATCACCGGGTCGCTTTCTGGATATCGTGGCCGACTTCTTTCACGCCTTCGCCGACTTTTTCGGTGTTGTGTTTGGTATCTTTGACGACTCCTTGGGCGGTGTTCCGGCAACTGCTCGCGCCGATGAGGGTGATGCCTGCGATCACCACCCATGCCAATTTGAGGGTTTGGGATTTCATGGTTTTGTTGGGTTGGTTTACTGGGGGTTGAAACATCGCATGAAACGCGCCCCGCTGCAAATTCAGTCTCTCTTCTTTCTTGTTACGTCATCCGCCAAACGTGAGTTCTGGCCTCGCCGGGAGGATCAAAGCAGTGATTAGGGAAGATGGAATTCCTCGCCCGAGGTGAGCTATCCAAACGCCTGATAACAGAATTCGTCGCGTGAGAAGTGTCCAAAGGGGTGGATGAGCGACAACGTTTCGCTTGGCAAGGATTGCCGCCTCGTTCTAAGCCCGGGCGCGATGTTGAAGTCTTTGCTCAAATTCCTGTCGATCCTGCTCATTTCTGTTTCCTATCCTGGGACTGCGGTGGCGGATGGCATTGAGTTTTCTCCCGGTTGCGCGAAGATGTGGCCGCTGGATTCAAGCACAGGTCGTTTGTCCCGGTTGACGGATCAGGGCAGTGTTGGTGATTGGGAAGATTTCAAGCACGTGGCACCATCGCCATCCCTCGTGCTGTTGCCTGCGCGCAAGAGGCAGGTGGTCTATTTTTACCTGCCGGAACAGGTGAGAGAGGGGAGGACTGGGACGGCGGTAATCCGGTTCAAGTATCCGGAAAAGAGATCGATCACATTCACAATCCAAACCTATCCGAAAGGACAGGTGGATGCCCCCACCTCGGTGAGAATGGATGCCGGACAAAAGCAAAAAAGCTTCGGCTTCACCACGATCAACGACAAAAAGGTTAACTTGACCCGAATCGTTAATTTCAAGCTGTCCTTGGGCGACGGGGCCTTTTCGATTTATCACCAGTTTGACCTTAAGGATGATGAAAAGCCTCCGGTGCTGAAGCTGGTGATGCCCTCCCGGCTTGTCGAAGGAGAGGCGGCTTCCAGGGGGAAGCTTACCCTGAGCCGTCCGGTTGATGTAAACTGCTTGGTGTCCCTTAGCGCGTCCAATCCAGAGGCTGATCTGCGCTATCCCAAAACGGTGAAGATCCGGGCCGGGAAGAAATCGGCGACATTCCCGATCCGTTCCACTGATGACAGGATGATTGAACCCGTAGAATCCGTCAGGCTGATCGCGCAGTGTCCTGGGCTGCGCCCGGCGAATGCGGTGACAAAGGTGATTGACGATGAATCACACTCGCTGCAGTTGGAACTCCCGTCTTCCGTCGTGGAGGGACAACCAGCCTCCGGTATCGTTAGGATCGGGGGTCTGCTGCCGGAGGATCTCGAGGTGCTGCTGAACACCGATGTGGCCAATTCGCTTTCCTTGCCGTCACGGTTGATCATTCCGAAGGGAAAAACGTCCGTGGGGTTCAGTGCCGTTGCTGTTGACCAATCTTATCTGAACGTAAGCCGCATGGTTACAGTGACTGCGGATGCCGAGGGACTTTCAGGAGCGGCGAGATCCACAAAGGTTCGTGAAACCTTTGCGGCGGGGCGGAAAAAACACCTCGCCCTACCTGCGGAGGATCTTATCTGGGATCCGTTGAGACAACGGATCTATGCCAGCGTGCCCGATCGCGCGGGGCCTCCTTACTGGAATCATGTCGTCGCCATTGACCCCTCGACCCTGGAGATTACCGCCAGCGTGGCCGTCCAATATCACCCCGGCCAGTTGGCCATGACCAGTGGCGGAGAGGCATTGTATGTGGTGCGGAACGAGTCCGGAAACGGAGGCATCACGCAGATAGCACTGGATTACTTTCAGGTCACAAGAAGCTTCGCGATCGGCCGGACCAGCTCCAACACCTCGCTCTATGCTTCCGACATTTCCACGGTAACTGACAAACCGGACCTGCTTGTCGTGTCCCAGCATGACTCGGAATGGCATCATGGGGTTGCTGTGTATGACGAGGGTGTCCGGCTCTCCCTCAGTATCGACGCCGAATCTATCTGCAACCGCATCGAGCCCTCCGCCGATCCATCGGTTTTCTTCGGCTACAACAACCTGGACAGTGAGTTCGGTTTCCGAAAGCTGCTGCTTGGAGCCGATGGACTGACAATAGGCGAAGAGCAGACTTATCTCATCCATGACCGGCACGGTATCGACATCCGTTCCGATGGGAACATGGTGTTTGCCACTACCGGAGTTGTGGTGGACGGAGCAAGGCTGGTGCAGGAGGGGCGTTTGGGCGGGAATGCGAATCCGTTTGGATATGGGTCGGAAAGCCTGGTGTGTCCGGACCTGGCGAATGGCCGGGTCTATCACATGGAAGCCGGCGATCCCGATTTCGGCTCGAATGATCCCTATGCCTATCTCTTCCAAAAAATCGTGGCATATGATCCCGCCACTTATCTTCCTCTCCAGGTGACCGGTCTGGGAAGGGACTACAGTACCGCCAAGAGTTTGGTCCGCTGGGGGGACTTCGGTTTGGCATTCCGCACGGAAGACGAGATCGTTCTGATGGAGAATCAGAGTTTGATTCCATCCTCTCCGGCCGCCGATCTGGAGGTGACGGTGCAGGCGGGTCCCGATCCTGCCGGTCCGGGAATTCCGCTCACCTACACCGTCAGTGTGACGAATCTGGGAACGAATGTGGCGGTCAACGCGATTGCAACTGCGGTGCTTTCGGCTGGGCAGAAAATCTCCAGCCTGTCGGCAGATCCTGCGGTCCCCGTGATCTCGGGAAACGCTGTTTCAGTGGTTTTGGGAAATCTTGCTCCGGCAGAAACCAGAAACGTGGTCATCGTGACCGCGACAAACACTTACGGATCTCATACATGCTCCGCGAGCGCTACCTCGCTGGCAGTGGATCCCGTCGCATCCAACAATCATGCGGTGGGGAAGGTGAACGTGGAATTCGCTCCGGGCGCGAATGTGGCGAACCTACTCAATCTCGCTGCGAACAATCTGGTGGAAGATCCCTCCCGCGGGCTGGTCTGGGCCAGTGTGCTCGCCTCGTCTACGGGATCCCAGAGTACGGTTGTAGCCATTAATCCGTCGACGGGCATCATTGCGACCACGCTTCCATTGGGAGCCACGCCACTCACTGGCTCCATCGCACTTTCCGGCAACGGACGCTACCTCTATGTAGGCCTGTATGATGTTCCTGCGGTGCACCGCATTGATCTGGCGACCTCGGGCTATCCGAGTGTTAGAATTCCACTGACCTTTGGACACTATGGAGACTACGCTCTCGACATCGAGGTGCTGGAGGGTGCGGGGACCAGTTTCGCGATGTTAAGAAATCCCTCAGGCACCCTCGAGGTGTATGACGGAACGGTCAGGAGGCCGCCTGGAATCGCTTACATGCGGGGGGGCGATCTCCAAGCGACCGGCACACCGGGGCTCTTCACGAGTTTCTCGATCAGTGATGGTCGGTTTTACCTGAGACGGTTGTTGATCACTGCCACGGGGACCGAGGAACAAGCGCCAGTTTCCCACAAATACGATCCGGGCTTCACGTATGACAATATCAGTGGACATGGTGACCTAACTCTCACCGGGAGCGGTCACCTCTTCGACGCAGGTAAGGAATCCCCTTTCTTGGCGAAACTCGGGAGCGGTGGCATTCCTTGTGTGGATGAAGGAAGGGGGCGGGCATATCTCGCGACTTCATCGTCGTTGCTTGCCTTCGACACCGGCAGCGGAAGCGCTCTCGGCAGCGTGATACTGCCGCCGGGCTTTGAGGCCGACCCATACAGGGGCAGATGCATTCGCTGGGGAGCGGACGGGCTGGCGATCACGGGCGACAACGAGAAGGTTTGTTTCGTGCGTTGGTCGGTGGTGAATCCAGCTCCGCAATAATCCACTGAGGAGCCTGCTCTCCGGGCTGCGTCCGCCGCGACTCAAGTCGCGACCGCTATCGCACTAGTCGAAGGGCTCTCGAAGGGATCCCGAATAACGAGCATGAATGGATCTCTCGAAGTGAATGGGTCCTCGCCGGTCAACATCGTCTCCCCGCTCACAGACCCGAATAACAGCCTCCTACCAACGACTCCGCACCCAATCCGGTAAAACCGCAGAAGCGCTTTGGTGGCGATTATGAGAAAAATGTTTGGCGTTCCCAACAAGCTGATCGCTCAACCAAACTTTTCGCTTGCCCACTGATGCCACTGCTCGGCGGCTCAACATCTTCATTGCGGATTTTCTTCCCTGAAAACTGGACAGGAGCAACTTCTTTACTTTACTGCTCCACAAACACCAACCGTCCCCATTCTTCCGGAACGTGCATATTGATCACCCCCTGCGGGCTCCAGACCCAGTTGTCCTCGGGGTGTTCACCGTCGGCGATCTTGCTACCCTTCCGGGGAATGCGGAGATAGCGGCCGTCGTCCAGTTCATGCTTCCATTCCACGCGGGAAAAGTTGATCCGCCAGGTGTCGCCAGGGCGAGGGGGCGAGGTAAGCTTCCCCTGATGGATTGCCAGATCCTTCCATGGCAGGAAGATCTCCACGGACCAGCCGTGATCGGCATCGGCAGGCTGGTTGAGTGTGCCTTGGATTTTCACCGCGCTCTTGAGTCCGGGGAGATTCGTGCCATGGCGGGCGGTGCCGCCCTTGGCATAGGGCTTGTCGAGCGTGAGTTCCCAAATGGTGCCGAGCGCATTGATCTCGAACTCGTAGTAATTGAGCGTGTCGCCATCGGGATCGAGGAAGATCTCGAAATCGTTGTCATGGAAAATGATCGAGTTCTTTTCCGTCAAGGTGCCCCAGACGTGGGGCTCGGCCAATTCCGCAGCGACGTGCAGGCCGTCGGCGGTCCACAGCATCTTGGCGCGGGTGCGGAAACGAGGGGTGGCGAATTCCTTGCCGCGGATATCGAGGAAATCAGCAGTCCACGGAATATCCTTCCAAACCGCCTCGTCGAGATCGCCGTCGATGACGGGTGACTGCTGGGAAAAGCGGCACTCGTAACTCAATGGTGCGGCGGAAGCGATGCTGGCGAGGGAGAGCAGGGAGATCCATTTCATGCGGCAATTCCGCGCCGGGAGGGAGGGGGTGGCAATTCAAAAATTGAAGTGCCGAAGTTGCTAGTTTTCAGTGTTCAGTTTTCAGGAAGAGGGAGAATTACCTTGTGCAGAATGATCAGTGGGCAGCGGAAAGTTGGTATCGGTCGTCTGGTGGACCGGCGCAGCCGCATCCCGCTTGGACGGAGTTAAAACTAGCAACTCACCTCCTCTTCACTGCTCACCGTCACTTCTTCTTCCCTGAACACTGAAAACTGAGCACTAGCAACTCACCCTTCCCCCAATCTCCAATTGACCCTTTCCGAATTTAGACTCGTAATCGTCGTGTCCGCTAGCGTCCACGCGTACCATTGCTCTCATGAACCGATTCTCCTATTCCTTGTCCGGCGTGTTAGGCTGCGTTACCGCACTCATGTGTTTTCCCATCGTGGCCGGTGCGCAAGACGCTCCGGTCGCTCCGGTCGCTCCGGTTGCTCCGGTCGAAGCTCCCGTGAAGTTGCCGAGTCTGCCGTGGCACATGGTGAATTTATGGTGGTCGGCACCGGAGGTTGTTGATTTTTCAGAGTTCTCGATCGACGTGGATATTTCCACCGACATGCCGGCGGATCAATACAACCTGTATATCTCGCCCTTCTGCAGCCAGATCAACGGCAGCCAGATCTATGGCGGCATTCAGACGAACGTGAACGGCTGGAACGCGATGGCACCGGGCGACAAGCAACGCCAACATGGCGGTCACGGTTTCATCTTCTCGCGCTGGAGCGACAAACCGGATCTCACGCTCGACTTCGTGCGCTCCACCCCGGGTGGATTTGTCGAAACCGCGGGCTACGAAGGGCACTTCGCTTCGGCGCGTCGTCCTTACAACTGGAAGGCCGGCAAGTATACCTACGCGCTGCGCAAAATGGACACTCAGCTGGTCGACAACAAGTCGTTCACCTGGGTTGGCGCGTTTGTGCACGAGCACGCCACCCACCGCGAGATCTTCGTCGGCGCGCTGCGATTCGCCGGCGCCGAGCTTAAGCACAACGGCAAGAATGGGGGCTTCATGGAGTTTTACTCGACGGAGAAAATCAACAATGCACCAGACATCGCGAAGCTGCCGCCGTTGGAGGTAAAGTTCTCGAACCTGCGTTACAATGGCCAACCCGCGGAGCTGAGCAAGGTGGACGCGGCATTCATCCGCAAGGAAATGAAGCGCGGTGACGGCCTGCCGGCACCGATCTCACCGAACCTGTTACGCGTCACGGCATCGCCGGATGGCAGGGAAATCACCTGTCGCCTGGTGAACCAGCCGTTTCCCGATTCAGAAGAGCCGAATCGCGCCTTGTGGAAGAAGTGATCATTTAAAGGTCGGTGGATTCGAAGCGGGCGGCGGGAGGTATTTCGTGACCTTTGCCGGCGAGGAAGAGAATGCCGTTAGTGGCGAGATGGACTCCTGACTGGAAACATGTTAGGAATTCCGAATGATCAATGATCAGTGAGTTCCTTAATGGGGCCCCTTTCAGGCGGGGATCAGAAAGATCTTGGCAATGGAATTTGTAGCGCTATGTTGGGCTGCTAGTTTTCTAATTCCAAGCTGTTCCGGTCTCTATCAAGGCGAACCACGATGAACCATCTCCCAGCACCAAAGCATTTCCATTTCGAAAGATAACGGAGGCGTGGTTTGCGGAAGGACGATACCCCTTCCGCTCGCTCTCCCGAGTCTGGCGAAACCGAAAACAAAAAAACAAAACCAAAAAACCAAAACCATGAAAACAACCACGACCCAACCCGCAGTGCTGCGCCTCGCGCTTCTCGCAGGCCTCGCCGCCATGATTAGCCCGCTCACCAGTTGCGGCGGAATGGAACGCCGTGATGAGCATCGCGACCATCGCGATGATCGTCGCGACACCCGCCAGGATACGCGGGACACCCGCCAGGACATGCGCCATGGCAAGACCTGAATGTCGCGATCCGTCACGGGCCCCGACTGACAAGCATTGACCCGGGAATGGGAAATTAGAGTTCCCATTCCCGCCATTACCCCGGAAGCGTTGCGCGTCCCTCACCCGCCGGTGAAGTGGAGCGAAGTTCACACGCCCCCTCCACGACAGATAAAAACAGGCCTTTAATCGACGGGACTATGCCCTGTCATTTCTCCAAGCATTGATCCGGGAGCGGATCGTGGTCATACTCCCGGCATGAAGACCGCGCGTGACTACTCGCCCAAGCTTGACGCCTTGCGGGACCAATGCCCCGTGCGAGCAGCACTCGATGTCCTCAGCGGTCGCTGGAAGCCTTCGATTCTGTGGGAGGTGAAGGCCGGGAGCCGGCGCTACTCCGATCTCCAGGCGGCCCTGCCGGGCATCAGCGCCCAGGCACTGACGCTGCAACTCAGACAACTGGAGTCGGACGGTATTTTGCTTCGCACCGTGTTCGCCGAGGTCCCGGCACGCGTGGAATACTCCCTAACGGATCACGGGCTCTCTCTATCCAGCTTGATGGACGAGCTGGAACAATGGGGCGCGCGCCACCTGGAGCTGCGGGGAAAGCGCCAATAGCAGCTCACAATTTCTTGAGCTGCTCACAATCTTGGGATGAAGCAGGCGTGGCCGGATCGTGTCACGGTGTGTGCGTATGAAAACACTACTTGTTATCGATTCCAGCGCCCGCACCACCCGCTCCACCACACGCGCCCTAACTGCCCGCTTTGCCGGAACGTGGAAGGCGCGCTTCGGAGACGCCTCGGTCATTCACCGCGATCTCGGCACCCGTCCGCCGCGCCCCGTGGACGAGGCTTGGATCGCGGCGGCTTTTTCCAAGGAGGGTGATCTTTCTCCAGCCGCACTCGTCGAAAGTGAGGAATTCATCGATGAACTCTTCCGTGCGGATGTGATCGTGATGGGTGCGCCGATGTATAACTTCGGCATGCCTTCAACCCTCAAGGCTTACTTCGATCAGATCATCCGCATCGGCCGAACCTTCGATTTCACGGACTCGCCGGAAAATCCCTACCTTCCCCTGATTCCATCCAAGCCGGTGCTCGTCATCACCTCGAAGGGTTCCGGGGATTTCGAAGCGGATGGCGCGCTGGAATCCATGAATTTCCTGGAGCCACATATCAGCTCCGTGCTGGGGTTCGTCGGTCTCGGCGATATCACCTATGCGAAGGTGTTCGGCGAGGAATCCAAGGATGACTCATGGAAACAGATGGTCGTTGACGCCGAGCAAACGGTGGATGCCCTTGCCGCCCGCCTGGCGATGTCGTGATTTCTCTGGATTCCGGGAAAACCGCGTGGAATGATGAAAGGCATGAAAGTCCAAGCCATCGTAGGAATCGTCATGATCATCGCCGGAGCCGCGTTGCTGGCATACGGCGGGTTCACCACCACCAAGCGCGAGAACGTCCTCAATGTCGGCCCTCTCAAGGTGCAGGCCGACGTGCAGGAGCGCCACCCTATACCTCCAGTGATTTCGTGGGCATTGCTAGGTGGCGGTGTGGCCCTCCTGGTGCTGGGAGCGAAGAAGAAATGAATGGGGCCAGTCCTTGGCGATTGGACTGTTTTGCCACGGCGGGACGGAGTGAAGAAGAAGGGAAGAGAGATCCGCTGAAATGGGAGCAATTCTCCGCATCCGTTCTATCCTTCCTCTTCCCTGCTCACTGATCACTCGGCACTTCTTCCTCTTCTCTGCTGCGTCCCGCCCTAGCGGGTTTATGGGTGTTTGACCCACGATTTTTCAATCTCCTCCAGCGTCCGCCCCTTGGTTTCGGGGACGACGAGCCAGACGAAAATGCTGCCAAGCAGGCTCACTCCGGCGAACATGCTGAAGATCATCACCGGGCCGAGGTTTTCCAACATCCACGGGAAAAGCTGCGAGACGAAGAAGCAGGCGGCCCAGATCGAAGCGGTGGCGATGGCAGCGGCCAGCCCGCGGATGCGGTTTGGGAAAATTTCCGAGATGATCACCCAGCAGACCGCACCGTTGCCGATGGCGAAGGCAGCGGTGAAGGAAAGGACCCCGCCGAGCATGGCCCACAACGCCCAAGGCGGCAGTTGCAGGCGGCCGTCAGCCCCTTTCTCCACGACGAATAAAAACAGCCCTACGATGATGAGGTGAGCCAGACACTGCACCAGCGATCCGAAGCCGATGAGCTTCTTGCGCCCTTTCCAGCACATTGGGATCCTAAGCTTAGAATTCCACGTGGACAAGTTGTCG
>JADMIO010796444.1_pt1 | contig 132409 bp, 121 predicted proteins | sample 8958161 | NCBI WGS metagenome assembly JADMIO01 (sample SAMN16585339, study PRJNA669376) | soil metagenome | isolation source: Crop rotation soil | place: USA: Cullars Rotation, Alabama | collected 2011 | reverse complement strand
CTTTCCCGTAAACTTCACATCCCGACCACATACAGGCAAAGTAATGGCATTACCGCGAGCCATTACTCCTACGCGCGCAATTAACGAATCCACCATCGGGGCAGCTGGTGTCGATAACGAAGTATCTTCAACCGGTTGAGTATTGAGCGTATGTTTTGGAATAACAGGCGCACGCTTCATTATCTAATCTCCCAGCGTGGTTTAATCAGACGATCGAAAATTTCATTGCAGACAGGTTCCCAAATAGAAAGAGCATTTCTCCAGGCACCAGTTGAAGAGCGTTGATCAATGGCCTGTTCAAAAACAGTTCTCATCCGGATCTGACCTTTACCAACTTCATCCGTTTCACGTACAACATTTTTTAGAACCATGCTTCCCCAGGCATCCCGAATTTGCTCCTCCATCCACGGGGACTGAGAGCCATTACTATTGCTGTATTTGGTAAGCAAAATACGTACATCAGGCTCGAACCCTTTAAGATCAACGTTCTTGAGCAGATCACGAAGCATATCGAAAAACTGCAGTGCGGAGGTGTAGTCAAACAACTCAGCAGGCGTGGGAACAATCAGCACATCAGCAGCACATACGACATTAATCGTGCCGATACCCAGGTTAGGCGCGCTGTCAATAACTATGACATCATAGTCATGAGCAACAGTTTCAATGGCCAGTCGGAGCATCAGGTGTGGATCGGTGGGCAGTTTACCTTCATCAAATTTGCCCATTAACTCAGTTTCAATACGGTGCAGAGCCAGACAGGAAGGAATAATGTCAAGCCCCGGCCAGCAAGTGGGCTTTATTGCATAAGTGACATCGTCCTTTTCCCCAAGATAGAAAGGCAGGAGAGTGTCTTCTGCATGAATATGAAGATCTGGTACCCATCCGTGATACATTGAGGCTGTTCCCTGGGGGTCGTTACCTTCCACGAGCAAAACACGTAGCCCCTTCAGAGCCAGATCCTGAGCAAGATGAACAGAAACTGAGGTTTTGTAAACGCCTCCTTTATGGGCAGCAACCCCGATCACCGGTGGAAATACGTCTTCAGCACGTCGCAATCGCGTACCAAACACATCACGCATATGATTAATTTGTTCAATTGTATAACCAACACGTTGCTCAACCCGTCCTCGAATTTCCATATCCGGGTGCGGTAGTCGCCCTGCTTTCTCGGCATCTCTGATAGCCTGAGAAGAAACCCCAACTAAATCCGCTGCTTCACCTATTCTCCAGCGCCGGGTTATTTTCCTCGCTTCCGGGCTGTCATCATTAAACTGTGCAATGGCGATAGCCTTCGTCATTTCATGACCAGCGTTTATGCACTGGTTAAGTGTTTCCATGAGTTTCATTCTGAACATCCTTTAATCATTGCTTTGCGTTTTTTTATTAAATCTTGCAATTTACTGCAAAGCAACAACAAAATCGCAAAGTCATCAAAAAACCGCAAAGTTGTTTAAAATAAGAGCAACACTACAAAAGGAGATAAGAAGAGCACATACCTCAGTCACTTATTATCACTAGCGCTCGCCGCAGCCGTGTAACCGAGCATAGCGAGCGAACTGGCGAGGAAGCAAAGAAGAACTGTTCTGTCAGATAGCTCTTACGCTCAGCGCAAGAAGAAATATCCACCGTGGGAAAAACTCCAGGTAGAGGTACACACGCGGATAGCCAATTCAGAGTAATAAACTGTGATAATCAACCCTCATCAATGATGACGAACTAACCCCCGATATCAAGTCACATGACGAAGGGAAAGAGAAGGAAATCAACTGTGACAAACTGCCCTCAAATTTGGCTTCCTTAAAAATTACAGTTCAAAAAGTATGAGAAAATCCATGCAGGCTGAAGGAAACAGCAAAACTGTGACAAATTACCCTCAGTAGGTCAGAACAAATGTGACGAACCACCCTCAAATCTGTGACAGATAACCCTCAGACTATCCTGTCGTCATGGAAGTGATATCGCGGAAGGAAAATACGATATGAGTCGTCTGGCGGCCTTTCTTTTTCTCAATGTATGAGAGGCGCATTGGAGTTCTGCTGTTGATCTCATTAACACAGACCTGCAGGAAGCGGCGGCGGAAGTCAGGCATACGCTGGTAACTTTGAGGCAGCTGGTAACGCTCTATGATCCAGTCGATTTTCAGAGAGACGATGCCTGAGCCATCCGGCTTACGATACTGACACAGGGATTCGTATAAACGCATGGCATACGGATTGGTGATTTCTTTTGTTTCACTAAGCCGAAACTGCGTAAACCGGTTCTGTAACCCGATAAAGAAGGGAATGAGATATGGGTTGATATGTACACTGTAAAGCCCTCTGGATGGACTGTGCGCACGTTTGATAAACCAAGGAAAAGATTCATAGCCTTTTTCATCGCCGGCATCCTCTTCAGGGCGATAAAAAACCACTTCCTTCCCCGCGAAACTCTTCAATGCCTGCCGTATATCCTTACTGGCTTCCGCAGAGGTCAATCCGAATATTTCAGCATATTTAGCAACATGGATCTCGCAGATACCGTCATGTTCCTGTAGGGTGCCATCAGATTTTCTGATCTGGTCAACGAACAGATACAGCATACGTTTTTGATCCCGGGAGAGACTATATGCCGCCTCAGTGAGGTCGTTTGACTGGACGATTCGCGGGCTATTTTTACGTTTCTTGTGATTGATAACCGCTGTTTCCGCCATGACAGATCCATGTGAAGTGTGACAAGTTTTTAGATTGTCACACTAAATAAAAAAGAGTCAATAAGCAGGGATAACTTTGTGAAAAAACAGCTTCTTCTGAGGGCAATTTGTCACAGGGTTAAGGGCAATTTGTCACAGACAGGACTGTCATTTGAGGGTGATTTGTCACACTGAAAGGGCAATTTGTCACAACACCTTCTCTAGAACCAGCATGGATAAAGGCCTACAAGGCGCTCTAAAAAAGAAGATCTAAAAACTATAAAAAAAATAATTATAAAAATATCCCCGTGGATAAGTGGATAACCCCAAGGGAAGTTTTTTCAGGCATCGTGTGTAAGCAGAATATATAAGTGCTGTTCCCTGGTGCTTCCTCGCTCACTCGACCGGGAGGGTTCGAGAAGGGGGGGCACCCCCCTTCGGCGTGCGCGGTCACGCGCACAGGGCGCAGCCCTGGTTAAAAACAAGGTTTATAAATATTGGTTTAAAAGCAGGTTAAAAGACAGGTTAGCGGTGGCCGAAAAACGGGCGGAAACCCTTGCAAATGCTGGATTTTCTGCCTGTGGACAGCCCCTCAAATGTCAATAGGTGCGCCCCTCATCTGTCAGCACTCTGCCCCTCAAGTGTCAAGGATCGCGCCCCTCATCTGTCAGTAGTCGCGCCCCTCAAGTGTCAATACCGCAGGGCACTTATCCCCAGGCTTGTCCACATCATCTGTGGGAAACTCGCGTAAAATCAGGCGTTTTCGCCGATTTGCGAGGCTGGCCAGCTCCACGTCGCCGGCCGAAATCGAGCCTGCCCCTCATCTGTCAACGCCGCGCCGGGTGAGTCGGCCCCTCAAGTGTCAACGTCCGCCCCTCATCTGTCAGTGAGGGCCAAGTTTTCCGCGAGGTATCCACAACGCCGGCGGCCGGCCGCGGTGTCTCGCACACGGCTTCGACGGCGTTTCTGGCGCGTTTGCAGGGCCATAGACGGCCGCCAGCCCAGCGGCGAGGGCAACCAGCCGAGGGCTTCGCCCTGTCGCTCGACTGCGGCGAGCACTACTGGCTGTAAAAGGACAGACCACATCATGGTTCTGTGTTCATTAGGTTGTTCTGTCCATTGCTGACATAATCCGCTCCACTTCAACGTAACACCGCACGAAGATTTCTATTGTTCCTGAAGGCATATTCAAATCGTTTTCGTTACCGCTTGCAGGCATCATGACAGAACACTACTTCCTATAAACGCTACACAGGCTCCTGAGATTAATAATGCGGATCTCTACGATAATGGGAGATTTTCCCGACTGTTTCGTTCGCTTCTCAGTGGATAACAGCCAGCTTCTCTGTTTAACAGACAAAAACAGCATATCCACTCAGTTCCACATTTCCATATAAAGGCCAAGGCATTTATTCTCAGGATAATTGTTTCAGCATCGCAACCGCATCAGACTCCGGCATCGCAAACTGCACCCGGTGCCGGGCAGCCACATCCAGCGCAAAAACCTTCGTGTAGACTTCCGTTGAACTGATGGACTTATGTCCCATCAGGCTTTGCAGAACTTTCAGCGGTATACCGGCATACAGCATGTGCATCGCATAGGAATGGCGGAACGTATGTGGTGTGACCGGAACAGAGAACGTCACACCGTCAGCAGCAGCGGCGGCAACCGCCTCCCCAATCCAGGTCCTGACCGTTCTGTCCGTCACTTCCCAGATCCGCGCTTTCTCTGTCCTTCCTGTGCGACGGTTACGCCGCTCCATGAGCTTATCGGGTCCACTCGCGAACGCAGAAAGGCCCACCCGAAGGTGAGCCAGTGTGATTACATTTGCGGCCTAACTGTGGCCAGTCCAGTTACGCTGGAGTCACTAGTATTTAGGTGACACTATAGAAGCGGCCGCGACAACTTGTCCACGTGGAATTCTAAGCTTAGGATCCCAATGTGCTGGAAAGGCGCCTATCGCTTGAGATAGCCCTCGAGGTCGTCGCGAAGCTCGTCGATCGACTGGCGCTGCCAGCCGTCTGCCCAGGGATTGTCTTCATCCGCGGAGACACTGCTCGGGCCCGGCCGAAGCAGCAAATGCGGCGCCAGTTCCGGCTTGACGCTGCCGAGCAGCTTGAGGTCGAAATTGTCCTTGAACCTGAGGCCGGCCTTGTCGCCGCACGTCCAGTTGACGGTCGAGAAATGCTGTCCTGCCTTCCCGAGGTCGAGTAGGACCTCGGCGCCGACCGGATAGGTGATGGGGCTTTCGATCAGGGCACCATTCTCTGAAATGTTGCGGAGGCGCACCTTCTCGTGACTGTGGCTGAAATAGACTTCACCCAGCCACACAAGCGGGTGTCGTTTTTCAGTGCGGCGCGTGTTGGCGATGGCGTCATCGTCATCGGCCTGGCCGGTCGGCGCAGCGGCAGCCGATTCGTCGCGCGCCACAATCTCTGCTTCGGGGAAACTCCGGTGAATGACATCCAGCAGCAACGCGTCGCGCTCCTCTGGAGAGCAGTCGATCCTCGTCTCATGGGCAAATTCGAGTCCGAAGCGGTCGCCGCGAACCCAGCGAACCGCGCATTCAATCTCTGAGTCTTCAGCGAAGATCAGGTCGACGCGCTCCCACAGGCGCGGTGCAAAATCCGCGCGGATCATGGCGCCGCCGCCGGACAGGTTGATGAGATCGATCGAGAATATCTTGCCGTTCAGGCGGGCCGTTGCGGTCTCATGTTCCAGCCGATGCCGGTCGTCATCGCGATTGTTGTGCATGCGATGTTCCGTACGCGGAACTTCGACACTCGAAAGATTGTCGGATTCGGCCCCGCGCTTCTTCTTTTCCTTCACGACGGGGTTAACCGGATGCAGGCCTTTCCCCGCAAGGACAGCCGAACGGAAACTATTCATCGAGACAACCTCGCATGCCATGGCACGATGACCATGACATGCGAGGAGTTACGAACCCGTAACTTTTTTCAGAAAATTAGGACCGCAGGTCCCGGGATTACGAAGAATAATACATGTCGAATTCGACCGGCGACGGCGTGGTCTCCCAACGGAGCACTTCTTCCCACTTGAGATCGATATAGGCATCGATCTGGTCGTCGCTGAACACGTCGCCCTTGGTCAGGAACGCACGGTCGTTGGTCAGCGCGACCAGCGCTTCGCGGAGCGAGCCGCAGACGGTCGGAACGTTGACCAGCTCGGCCGGCGGCAAGTCATAGAGATTCTTGTCCATGGCGTCGCCCGGATGGATGCGGCTCTGGATGCCGTCGAGGCCGGCCATGAGCAAGGCCGCATAAGCGAGGTAGGGGTTCGCCATTGCGTCCGGGAAACGGAATTCGACGCGCTTCGCCTTTTCTCCTGCGCCATAGGGGATCCGGCAGGACGCCGAGCGATTGCGGCTGGAGTAGGCGAGGAGGACCGGAGCCTCGAAGCCAGGTACGAGCCGCTTGTAGCTGTTGGTGGTCGGATTGGTGAAGGCGTTGAGCGCCCGGGCGTGCTTGATCACGCCGCCGATGAAATAAAGGGCCATTTCGCTGAGACCGGCATAGCCGTTGCCGGCGAACAGCGGCTTGCCGTCCTTCCAGATCGACATGTGGGTGTGCATGCCCGAGCCATTATCCTTGGCGATCGGCTTCGGCATGAAGGTCGCGGTCTTGCCGTAGGCATGGGCAACCATGTGGACGACATATTTGTAGACCTGCATGCGATCGGCGGTCTCGACCAGCTTGCCGAAGGTCAGGCCGAGTTCATGCTGCGCCGCCGCCACTTCATGGTGATGCTTGTCGCAGGGTAGGCCCATCTCGAGCATGGTCGAAACCATCTCGCCGCGGATATCCCCGGCGCTGTCGACCGGAGCGACCGGGAAATAGCCGCCCTTGGCGCGCGGGCGATGGCCCAGGTTGCCGCCCTCATATTCGCGGCCGCTGTTGGTCGGCAGCTCGATATCGTCCAGCTTGTAGTAACTGACATTGTAGCCGTCCTCGAAACGGACGTCGTCGAACATGAAGAATTCGGCTTCCGGGCCGACGTAGACGGTGTCGCCGATGCCGGTGGCCTTGAGATAGGCTTCGGCGCGGGTCGCGGTCGAGCGCGGGTCGCGGGCATAGAGCTCCCCGGTCGATGGCTCGACGATATTGCAGACCAGGATCAGCGTCGGGGTCGCCGAGAAGGGATCGACATAGCTGGCGTCGAGATCGGGCATGAGGATCATGTCGCTCTCGTTGATGGCCTTCCATCCGGCAATCGACGAGCCGTCGAACATGAAGCCATCGGTCAGCATGTCCTCGTCGATGACCGAGGAGACCATCGTCAGATGCTGCCACTTGCCCTTGGGATCGGTGAATCGCAGATCCACATATTCAATCTCATTTTCTTCGATCTGCTTCAGCACTTTGGATGCGGCGCTTGCCATGATGGTCCTCGCTGGAATGATAGAATCGGTCCGAGACCAAGCCTCGGTTCAAGGCCAGCGATTCCAGCGCCGCGCGACAGAGTCACGACCGGCGTGAACTTTTCACCGGATCCTGGTCAGTAGACCCGGCGCTGTGCCTGGAGCAGCATCCGGAGCAGCATTGCCACCGGGCGGGGGACGCCGACCTTTCCTTCGAGCCAGAGGCTTACGGCCGACCGGCTGACACCGATGGCATTGGCCAGGTCATTCTGGGTGCGATAGCCGAGCGCACGCATGTGGCTCTTAAGCTCGTCCGGGGACATGGAGGCGAGGCGGGGGTCATCCATGGCCGGCCGGTCAGATCGCGTCCGCGCCCCTGTCACCGGTCCTTATCCGAATGGCCTGTTCGACCGGCAGCACGAAAATCTTCCCGTCGCCGATCCGGCCGGTCCGCGCCGCATTCTCGATCGCCTCGACGGTGCGGTCGGCCAATTCGTCTTCCACGACGACCTCGACCTTCACCTTGGGGAGAAAGTCGACGACATATTCGGCGCCGCGATAGAGCTCGGTATGGCCTTTCTGGCGACCAAAACCCTTCACCTCGGTGACAGTAATGCCGGACACGCCGACCTCATGGAGGGCGTCCTTCACGTCGTCGAGCTTGAACGGCTTGATGATCGCTTCGATCTTCTTCACGGCCCGCCTCTTTGCCTCGCGCCCAAATCCTGCCTCACCATCATAGGCATGGGACGCCGAAAAGCGCCACAGGTTGATGCTGCAAAGCGATGAATGAGGGTTCGCTGTCAAACCTATGCCGCAATTTGGAGGCAATTCGGCGTTCGACATGAAGAAAGCCATCATTCTATCTGCCGGTCAGGGATCGCGCCTGGGCCATCTCACGGACGACAGGCCGAAGTGCCTGATCGAGTTCAACGGCCGCACCCTGCTCGACCGCCAGCTCGACGCTCTCGCTGCCAACGGCATCGAGGAAGCGGTTGTCGTTACCGGATTCCGCGACGACCAGATCGAAGCAGCGCTGAAGCGTCGCGGTGACATCGGCCCGCGGGTCCGGACCGTCTACAACCCCTTTTACAAGGTCGCCGACAATCTCGGCTCGCTATTCGTCGCTCGTCATGAAATCGAGGGCGATGTGCTGGTCTGGAACGGCGATACGCTGGTCAGCGAGACGCTGATGGCTCAGGTCGTTGGCAATGACGACCAGGATGGCATCTGCATCACGATCGACCGCAAGGACCGCTACGACGAGGACGACATGAAGGTGGTCGTCGACGATGCCGGGCGACTTCATGCCATCGGCAAGCGGCTGGACCTCGCCAGCGTCAATGCGGAGTCGATCGGCCTGTTGGCGTTTCGCGGTGCCGGCGCCCAGACATTCCGTCACGCCATCGAGCGCGCCATCCGGTCGAGCGAAGGCACGACCATCTGGTATCTGCGCGTGATTCACCAGATCGCCCAGGAGGCGCCGGTCTGGACCCTGGACATCCAGGGCGAGGAATGGGGCGAGGTCGACTTCCCCGAGGACGTCGATAGCGCCCAGGCGCTCACGGTAAGGTGGGATAAGTCGCGGAAAGCCCAGGCGGCTTAATAGGGCGGCTTATCGAGGCCTTTCGGGCTCTTGGTGAAGATCTCGCAGCCCGTTTCGGTAATCCCGATCGAATGTTCGAACTGGGCTGAGAGCGACCGATCCCGAGTCACCGCCGTCCAGCCGTCATCGAGCAGTTTCACGTCGGCTCGCCCAATGTTGATCATCGGTTCGACGGTGAAGAACATGCCCGGCTTCAGTTCCGGACCCGTGCCCGGTCGGCCGGCGTGAATCACTTCGGGGCTGTCGTGGAACAGTCGGCCGAGGCCATGCCCACAAAAGTCGCGCACCACGCCGTAGCGATGCTTTTCCGCATGGCTCTGGATGGCATGCGAAATATCGCCGAGCCTGTTGCCCGGCCTGGCCTGTTCGAGGCCGAGCATCAGGCACTCATGAGTCACGTCGACCAGCTTGCGCGCCTTGATCGAAACGTCTCCGACCAGGAACATCCGGCTGGTGTCGCCATGCCACCCGTCAAGGATCGGCGTCACGTCGATGTTGACGATGTCGCCGTCCTTCAGTGCCTTGTCGCCCGGAATTCCGTGGCAGACCACATGGTTGATCGAGGTGCAGCAACTCTTGGTGTAGCCGCGATAGCCAAGCGTCGCCGGAATTCCGCCAGCCTCGAGGGTCATGCGGCGGACGATTTCGTCGATCGCGCCCGTAGTCACGCCCGGCAGGACATGTGGCACCAGGGCATCGAGGATTTCCGCCGCAAGCCTTCCCGCCCGGCGCATGCCCTCGAATCCTTCCGATCCGTGGAGCTTGATCACATGGCTGCGCGGCTCGGCGCGGTCCTCGGGGCCAACGTGGATATATTCGGTCATTGGCCCTAAATAAGCATGCCGGGGCCGGATGTCGAATGAAGGACTGCACTGTGGCGAGGGTTTGGACGGCAGGACTGGCGGTCATCGGTGACGAGATCCTGTCGGGCAGGACCCAGGACCGGAACATTGCGCAGGTCGCAACCTGGCTCAACGCGCAGGGAATCAGGTTGTCCGAGGTCCGCGTCGTGCCGGATGTCGAAGACCGGATCATCGAGGCCGTCGACCTGCTCCGGTCGCGCTTCGACTATTGCTTCACGACCGGGGGGATCGGACCGACCCACGACGATATTACGGTCGACGCGATTGCGCGGGCTTTGGGCGTTCCGGTCGTCATTCACCCGGACGCGCGGGCCATTCTCGAGCGCTATTATGCCGATAAGGGCGGCCTCAACGAAGGGCGGTTGCGGATGGCGCGGGTCCCGGAGGGCGCGGAGCTGATCCCGAACCACATGTCCGGTGCCCCGGGTATCAAGTGCGGCAATCTCTTCATGATGGCCGGCGTTCCACACATCACGGCCGGCATGCTCGATGCCCTGAGCGGTACGCTGGAAGGCGGGAGGCCACTTGTATCCGTAACCGTCGGCGCGTTCGCACCCGAAAGCGAAGTTGCCGACCTGTTGCGCCAGGCCGAGCAATCCGCCGAAGGCATCTCGATCGGAAGCTATCCCTTCTTCAAGGAAGGAAAAGTCGGTTCGAATTTCGTGGTCCGGTCCGAGAATGCGGACCAGGCCAGGGCGGTGGCGGACGAACTTGCGGGGAAGCTCGCAGACGTGGGTTACCAGCCGGTTGCCGGCGGAATTTGAGTCTTTCGAATAGGCCGCCGCCCCGCCCGGGATCCGGGGGTGTCAAGGCGGAGCGGCGGCCCTCGGGCGGGTTACAAGCCTAGGACGAGGCTCACCCGAGCTGATAATCCGACTTTGTCCTCTCGTTCTTCGGCTCCGACCTCGCCCGCGAGGCGGAACGCGGAGCTTCCGCCGATGCCGCGCAGGCGGCCGACCCAGCCGCTCTCGCGGTCTTCGGGTTCAAGGATGAAAGTTTCGCCGTCTTCGAACCGGGCGCTGGTTTTGCCCAGCGAACCGCCGACGACCTGGCGGCGGCCGGCTTCGGCTTCCATGCGGAAATAGCCTTCGTAGGACCGCATCCCGCCCATCTCGAACCCGGCAATGAGCAGGGCATTGACGGCGAGTTCGTCGCTCTTGCGCTTGTCGACCGACAGGTCGAGGGCGCTTCCGCCGCCTTCCTCCTCGTAGCTGTCCTCGGTCAGGCTGTAATATTCGACGCCTGCGGACGGACGGACGAAGAAGGAACCCGACCACAATTCCTGCGATGCGTTGGCCGCAAAGGAGAAGAGCGAGCCATTCCAGCTGCCTTCGATGGTGCGCTCGATCGGCTCATCGCCATTCTCGGCCCGGAAGAAGCGCTTCCCGTCAAAGTCGATGTAGGAATAACTGCCGCGGGCGTAGGCATTGAAGCCGCCTTTCTGCATCCGCCAGTGGGCCGCGATCGAATATTGGTTGGCGTTGACGGTGTTGTCGGTCGCCTTGTCGTCATCCTTGCCCCAGAGGTAGCTGAGCGTACCTCCGAACTTGCCCAGCTTCGTCTGGATTTCCGCCCCGCCGCTGGCACCCCAGCCGCCAATGTCGTAACCGGCCGTGTCGCCAATGCTCTTGGACGAGCCCCATGCGACCTGGTTGAACGCATAGGACATGCGGCCCTCTTCCTTGTAGGGCGCCTTCGGATCGTTGAGCGTTCTCGCGACCGTCCGGTCGCCCATCGTCACCGCTTCGAAGGTCCCGCCCGCATGGTCGGGAAGCATCTGGCGGATCGATCCGACGAACTCTTCCTGGTTGCGGATCGCCAGGAATGAGTCTCCGATCTCGTCGTCGGATCCGATGGCTTCGTAAATCGCCCCATAGGCCGCGCTTTCCGACCGATTGAGTCCCAATTCAGAAGCGCTCTTGCGGTTGATGTCGACGGCGATCTGATTGCCATTGATCGACAGCGTTCCCTTGTAGAGGAACGGCAGCAGGTCGGTCTTGGTCGTGAGATTGTTTGCGCCGGTCAGCGTGCCGGCATTCAGCACGACGAAGTGGCCCTCGGCCTGGTCGACGCTGGCGACGTTAAGCTGAAGCTTGGATTCCGCGCCAAAGCTTGCCGTCCCGCTGACATTCAGGCTGCTCGATGCGCCGGCGGTCTTGTCGAGCGTGACCGCCAATATGCCGCCCTCGGTGACGTTAAGCGAAGCGATCGTTGCGGACTTGACGACCCCGAACGTGCCTTTCTGCACATTGACCGACAATCCCGCGGAATTGCTGAGCTGGCCGGTGAAGGACGAGGTGCCGCTGATGTTCAGCGCGTCCGCTCCGCCGCCGAAATCGACCGCCCCCTTGAACACCGACGTTCCGCTGGTGTTGATGACGTCCGCTCCGGAGCTGAAGCTGAGGGTGCCTTCCGCAACGGCATCTCCCGAGAGGAGGAAGCGGTTGTTGCCGGTTCCGAAGCTGACATTGCCCGCCAGCTTGCCGTCGGCCACGTCGAGCAAATCGCTGCCAGTCCCGAACTTGATGTCTCCGGTGATTGATGGCGCAGAAAAGCCCGTCGCGACAGCGGTCTGCTTGATGGTGGCACCACTGCTGTTTGCGCTCAGATCGATCGCAACGTTACGGTTTGAGGTTGCCGCCGCGCCGCTGGCCGTGATCGCGCCGCTATTCTCGACAAGGGTCAGCGTACCGGACCTGTCGATGATTGCGACGGCTGTGCCCTTCTCGCCAGTCGAAGCCTTGATCTCACCGCTGTTGCGCAGGGTCGGGAGGCTTGCGCCGGCAGCGATATCGATTGCGGTCGCAGCGGAATTGTCGGTGTTCCCGCTGGTCGCAACGATCTTGCCCGCGTTACGGAGTTCGGGCGTGGTCGCTCCGGCGCCCAGCGTGACTGCCGTCGCCTTCCGATCCAGCGATTTTGCGGTGATGCTGCCGGTGACGCCGATCCCGTTGGCGACCGACACCGTGCCGCCCATGCCGCCGATCTGCAGGCCATTGCCGTCGACGCCAGTGTAAAGGCCGTCACCGAGGATGCTTCCGTCGACGATCAGGCCAAAGCCGGTTCCCGTGCCCTCGGTTGCGCCGATCGTGATCGCTCCAGCCGAACCGATGCGCAAGGCGGCGGCAGAACCGAAGGAGGCGATCGACGCCGATCCTTCCTTGCTGTCGTCGATGCCATCGTCGTCTTCGTCGGTGTCGGTCGTGCTCTGGTCCTTGGGCGGCACCGCGAGGATGATGCCTTTCGCGACATTGCCTTCGATCGAGACGGCAGGGCCGCCCTGCAGGAGGTCGTCAGCATCGAGCTTGCTCGGGTCGGCCGGCGGCGCGGTGAAGCGATAGCCGGTGGCAGTGATATTACCTTGGAGGACCATGGCTCCGGCAACATTTCCGGTCGACTGGACGGCGATGGCGTTTTGCCCGCGCGCGCTGATGGTGCCGGCGAGGCGGACATTGCCCGATACGTCCGACGTCCGGATGCCGATGCTGTTGTTGCCGATGACGCTGGTATTGCCGTCGTGCCGGAAATTGCCGTTCAACGGCCCGCCCAGATAAATACCGGCACTGTCGTTGCCCTCGACGGTGATCGCCCCGGTGGACTCAATCAGGACGTTGCCGGTGAAGGCTCCGTTGGTGCGGATGCCGAAGCGGTTGGAGCCGGTGGCAAACGGGCCGTCGAGGTCACCGTCATTGTCGGAATCCGCGGGCGTATAGGGCTCGTCGACGATGATCTTGCCGCCGACCTTAATATCGCTGGTGACTCCGGCCGCAACGTCGACGCCGACTGCACCGGAGGTATTGCCGATCTGAATCGTGCCCTGGTTGTTGAGCTTGTGGTTGCTATCGATAATGACGCCGCCGCTTGCCGTGCCGTTCACCACTCCGCTGGAGTTGATCAGAATATCGTCCGCAGTGCCGGCCTTGACGGTCGAGGTCCGGACCGGCCCGTTCACGGTGGTGGAAATGGTCGTCTCCGCCTGAGCCGTCGAAGCCATTGCGGCGAGGCAGGTGGAGGCAAGCAAGAATTGACGCATCGAGATCCCTTTTTCCGAGCGACAGTCCCGTCCGCGTGGCTGCGAATGTGCTGTCAGTCGGTCAGACGGAGCCGTCGTCGACTTGCCTTGGAATTTTTTAAAAGGACTGTTCGAAACCCAGCCGGATGGTGCGTGGCCGGAGGGGAGTAATCTGGTCCGCGCCGGTCGCGATCGGGGCGCCGAACGCGAAGCGATTTCCGACGTCGTCGGCCAGGTTGGTGACGGTAAGGGTCAGCGCGCGCCGGTCGTCCGACAGGCGGACGACGAGGCCGGAGTCGAGATATTCGCCCTGGCTCTCGCCGAGGTGGGGACCGATCCCGAGACGCGATCGCCCGACATAACGGACATAGGCATTGGCTTCGATCCCGCGGCCGTTGCCAATTTCCCTGGTCCAGTCGATTGCCCCCCGCGCCACCACCCGCGCGATATTGGGAATTTCCATCGAGCCCTCGGTCCCGCCGACCAGCGTCCGGAATGCGTCGGTGGGCCGGGTGATTTCACCGTCGTTCCAGGCAAGACCAGCCTCGAACCTGACGTCCGGCGAAACCCGAAGCCCGCCGTTCATCGTCAGGGTCCAAACCCGGCCGTCGCCGATATTGTCCGTCACAGGAAGACCGGACGGATCGAGAAAGTCCGCCTGGATATCGTCCCATTTGCTGAGGGTCGCGCTGCCTTGCAGGTCGAACTGGTCGCGTCCTGGCAGGCCATAGCGAAACCCGGCTTCCGCAGTGCCGAGGCGATCGTTGCGATAGAGCCTGACAGTGTCGCTGGCGATCGAAAGTCCGCCCGGGCGGAATCCCTGCTGATAGCGTGCGTAGACCGTGAGGCCGTCAACGGGTCGCGCGAGCAGGGCGGCTGCAGGGAGAAAGCGGTGCTCCTTGCGGTCGGTGTCTTCATCGGCCAGCCGGTCCATCGCCAGCGGGCTCAAATGTTCGCCGGACCCAGTGAGCGAGGAGACCGTAAAGCGGGCGCCGACGCTGGCTTCGATCCGCGGATGCAGCTCGATACTTCCTTCCCCGTAGATCGTGTTCTCCCGCACCCGGTTCTCGACTCCACCGAGGTCGAATTGCAGTTCCTGTTCGACGATGTCGCGGGACACCTCGTAGCGATGGAAAATCGAGCTGAAGCCGACCAGCCAGCCATAGCCATCGGCCATCGGGCGCCAGATCCGGGTTTCATTGCTGACCGCTCGCGCCTCGCTTGACTGGCGAAGCTGGCGGATCCTGTTGTCGCTTGAGGCGTCGAAATTTTCGTCCACATCCTGCCAACTGACGCCGGTGGTCGATCGGAAACGGACTTCGCCATGGTCCTTGCGAACCACCAGGCTGCCAAGCGCAAAGTCGGAGGAGAAGGGCTGGTCGACCAGGCTGCTCCTGGAAAGGCCGGGCTTCTCCTTGTCGGCATATTGGCTGTCGTCGCCGTCGATTCGCTGGCCGACTCCGGCCAGATCGACATGCCAGCCGGGTACGATCTCGGCCGACAAGGTTGCGCGACCGCCGGTGACGCTGACATCATTGATGTCGCGTTCGCCGGTAGCGAGATTGTCGATATATCCGCCCTCGCGGGCGTGAAATGCGACGGCCCGCAAGGCGACGGTGTCGGCAATCGGCGCATTGATCACACCAGAAACGTCATATCCGGGGTCGCCATGCCAGGTCATTGACACGCCGGTCGTTGCGACGCCCGAGAACTCCCCGAAGACAGGGGTGTTGGGCTTGAGAAGGACGATGCCGCCGAGGGCGCCCGAGCCGTAGAGGGTGCCTTGCGGTCCTTCCAATATTTCGACCGACTGCATGTCGACCAGCTTCAGATCGGGGTCCGGGCCGCTGTAGCCGGTCCGCATGTCGCCAAAATACTGGCCGACGGGCGATTGGGTGGGCCCGCTGAAGCTTGAGTCCGCGATGCCCCGAATGAACAGCTTGTTGCGGCCGGCACCGAGGTGGGTCGAGGAAAAGCCGACGGAACGCGCTTCGATCGCCTCGGTGCCGGCAACGCCTAGCGGGGCGAAGACATCGCCATCGATGCGGGTCCACTGGCCGGCAAAACGCTGTGACGGCGTATCGCGCTTGCTGGCAGTGACGACGATGTCCTGAGGTTCAGGCTCCGGCAACTCGACTGGTACGGGCGCTCGCGGGGCGGGTTTCGGCGCAACGCGCGCGACACGAGGGGGGCTAGCCTTGGGTGCGGCGGACAGGACGAAGCTGTTGGTGCCAACTCTCTTCAGCTTGAGGCCGCTGCCCTTCGCCAGGAGGGAAAGGGCATCCTTTGCGTCCATCTTGCCACGAATGGCCGGGGCAGGGCGGTTGAGGAGGCTCCGATCGGGAATCGAGATGCTGGCTCCCGCCTGCCGGCCGATGGCGAACGCCGCCTGCCCGACAGTCCCGGCAGGGACATTGATCGGTTGGGCGGCATGGCCGGGGGCAGCAAGTGTCAGAAGCGCGGCAACAGATGCGCCGACGAGAAGCGTCCTAATTTCTAGACCTTTCCTCCCAACTTCCAACCTTGGCCCGATTGCTCCATGGAAACGCCCAGCAGGGGTTCGAGCGAGCGGGGGTCGCGCTTGATCTCGGCGACCGACAGGGTGCCGCTGAAACGGCGCGTCCTCATAGCGGCGGTCGCCGAAAAGTCGATACCCGTCGACCGGCGGAGGTCGGCGAGCACCTTCTCCAGCGATTCATCGACATAGATCAGCTGGCCTCGCTCGAAAGCGCCGACTGCGCCAGCATCCGACGGCGTGGCCTTGAGAACGGCGGCGCCGTCCTGCGTATCGAGGCGTTGTCCGGCGCTTACGCGTACGCCGGCCCCGTCGGGATCGGCCATCACTTCCCCTTCGCTGACGATGACCCTTGTATCGCGCCCGTCCCGCGACACCTCGAACACGGTACCTATGTCCACAAGCTCAAGGTCGCCGCTGAGCAGCTCGATCTTGCCCTGGCCGGAGTCGCGCAAGCGGAGCAGCACTTGCCCCTGTTCGAGGCGGACGGTTCGGCGATCGAGGCCAGCCAGCTGAAGTTTCGTATCGCCATTCATGATCAGCTGGTCCTGGCCGCCGAGGGACACGATCTGGACCTGGCCGGGAGCGGTCGAATAATCGACCGGAAGCAGTCGCGGAGCGAGGAAGGCGGTCGCCGAAGCCGCGGCCACCGCAATTCCCGCGACAAGCGCAAGCCGAACCCTGTCCGGTCTGCGATCGGGGACGGGCGAGGCGGGCAGCGCCTCCACCCAGGGCAGCACGTCGGCTTCGGCGCCCGCCAGGCGGTGATAGGCGTCCGCGTTTGCAGGATCCTGCTCGAGCCAGGCGGTGAATTCGTCCCACGCCTCGAATTCCGGGTCGTTCGTTCGAACGAGCCAGTCGATCGCGGCATCCCGGCGGTCGGGGTATTGTGTCATTCCCACCTCATGCCCCCTAAGACGGAGTCCTTGCCGCTATTCCTCATCGAGCTTCCCCTTCAGCTCTTCGAGCAGGCGGTAGACCAGCCGCAAGTCGCTTTCGATCGTGCTGCTACTCAGGGCCATCGAGGCGGCGATTTCCCTCTGAGTGCGACCCTCGATGCGATGCTGGCGGAAAACCGCTAGCGCCCTCGGCGGAAGTTTTCTTAGCTCCGCTTCGACGAGGGCGAGCGTGCGGCGCCCATCAATATCGCGCTCCGGGCCCGGATCATTGGCGGCTGAATCCGCCAGGCGATCCGCCAATCCCGACCACTCCTGGGCACGACGCTGGCTTTGTGCTTCGGACCTGCGGCGGTCGATCATCAGGTTCGTCGCGGCACGGAACAGGTAGCTTCGCGGATTTGCGATTGGACCGTCCGGCACGGCGGTGAGCTTCAGCCACAATTCCTGGAGCAAGTCCTCAGCGGCATCGGCCGCTCCATGCGCGCGTAGATAGCGCAGCAACGGCTCGCGATTGTCCTCGAATATCTGCTGAAGGCCTTGGGGTTGCATGGCTTGCTGAACTGCGCGCTTCTAGTGGCTCGATCTGCCACTGAACAGAGCCGTCCGATATCGGCGCCTTAAGAATTTGTCGGCGACGGCGGCGCTTGACGCAGGCGGGGACGAAGAGGCAGGGAAGCATCGACCGGATCGATGCCCTCATCGAACCGCGGGTATGATGTAATGGTAGCCTGTCAGCTTCCCAAGCTGAACGCGCGGGTTCGATTCCCGCTACCCGCTCCAACTTTCCATCAGCTGCGAAAAAGATAAGGCGGGCGCGGCCAGGCTGGCCGCGCCCGCCCTTCCACCGGCAGCGAGAGTGCGGACTATGATGCGCACTCGGCTCTTGTGCGAAAAGGAGGCCAATCGCACGAGGCGACAACGCTTCATCGGCCGCGAAGTTGCGGAAAACTGCCAATCTCTGTTGGATCGCCAACAAAAAGGGCGCCGCTCCCGAAGGAGCGACGCCGCAATTCTTACGTCGGTTCGAGCGTTTAGAACCCGACGTTGATCGTACCCGACACGGTGCGAGGGCTGCCAACCGCGAAGTTGGGGCCGCCGGCCGCGTTGATCTGCGTCGAGATGTTGCCGAAGTACTTCTTGTCGAACAGGTTCTGCACGTTGAGCTGGAGGTAGGTCTTGTCCAGCATCTCCGAGAACGAGCCGAGGTTCAGGCGGGCGTCGAGATCGACGATCGCATAGCCCTTCACCTTCACGTCGTTGACGTCGGTAGCAAAGCGCGACCCCACATTCTTGCCCTGGATGCCAAACTCAAAGGCATCCAGCTCGACATTGACACGCCCGCCGAACTGCCAGTGCGGCGTTTCGGTGACCATCTTGCCCTTGGTCGGAGCGCAGGCCGCGGGCAGCGGCGTATCGTCGCAGCTTGCGCCGACCGCGAGAGTGCCAAGCTGGACGTTATCCTTCAGCTCGGTGTCGATGTAGCTCGCGATGGCAAGCAGCGAGAGCTGACGGATCGGACGGAACGCGACGCTGCCGTCGACGCCCCAGCTGTCCACCTTGCCGACGTTGCGGTCGATCGAGATGCCTAGGTCAGGATTGAACGAGGTCACAATCCGGTTTTCGTAGGCAATCTTCCAGAGCGTTGCCTGAGCCTGGACGCGGTTGTTCGTATAGCGCGCGCCGAGGTCGAAGGCGTTGGTTTCCTCGGGATCAACGTCGACAATCGGAGCACGATACAGATTGTCGGTACGCGGTGCCGAGAAGCCCTTGGCCCAGCTGCCGAACACGCTGATCGGATCGGTTATGCGATAAGTGAAGCCGACGTTCGGCAGGATCTTGCCGAACTTATAATCCGCCTTGAATGGTGCGTAGACCGGGTTGGCCGACGCGGGCAGTGCGCCAATGTTGTCGCCAACCTCCACGAAGATCGGGAAGTTGTTGTTGGGACCGGCCGGCACGGCGGAGCCACGGGGAAGGATGGGCTCGCTCGTGCAGTAGGCAAATCCATCACGGGCCTGAATCGGGCAGAAGGTTTCCAGGTCGCGCTTGAAGAACGGACGACGCAGGCCGACTTCGACCCTGAGGGCTTCCTCGAAGAACTTGCCGATGTACTGGCCCGAAATCTGGTTCAGCAGGGCGATCGACTTGCGATCGCGCTGCTGGAGCGCGAAGCCGTCCGCGGTGAAGACCTGCGCATCTTCGGCGTTGCGGCCAGAGAATACGCTAGCCGGGTCGCCATTGTCTTCGAGATAGCTCCACTCGCCGGTCTGCCGATGCTTGGCCCGGTCGTAGGTGTAGGCGACGCGGATCCGGTGATCAGGCGCAACGTCCCAGATCAACGAGCTGGTCAGGCCGTAACGGTGCGTGTTGGTGTTGTTCGGGGTGTAGAAGCGAACGGTATCGCCGAAGTCGCCGTCCCCGTTGAAATCGACGCCCGGCACCGCCTGATTTGAGCCCTTCGCCCGCCGGCTGTTTTCAGCAAGGGTGAAGGTGCCGCCGCCGTTGGCGAGCACATACTGGAAGCTGGGATCGACCGTCAGGATCAGGCTATCGGACAAGGTGAAGCGTGACTGACCACGAATGTTGCCGGTGTTCGAAGGGTTGATGCGGACATTGTAATAATTGCTGCAACCCGAGAACGTATTGTTGTTGTTGGCACAGGTGGGGTCGTTCTCGATATTGAACACGGCATCCCAATTGCTGGTCAGCGGGTTGGGATTTACGAGGTCGTAACCATCGAACGAGCCGACTTCGACCGGATTGTCGGCGGTCGCGGTTGCGGGGTTAATGTCATCCGTTCCGAACAGGTTACGCAGGTCGGTAAGTGTCGGGTTGCGGTAGAAGTTGTTCCGGTTGCGGTTGTAGTGGCCAGCAATCGAGATGAAGTCGCCGTTTCCAGTACCCAGCGGCTGGTAGATGCGGCCGTTGAACTGACGCTTCTCGATGTCGCCCGGACCCTTGAACTTGTCGTTATTGGCCATGCTGGCGGAAACCCAGGCCTTCGTTCCGAACGAGGTGAATTCGCCGGTCTCGATCATGCCGAACAGGCGGCGATAGTCGAAGCGGCCGATCGATGCTGACGCGCGAACACCAAACTCCTTCGTGGGAATCAGCGTGCGGTAGTTGATGGTGCCGCCGGCAGCCGAAGCGGTCGGAGAGTCGACGTCCGTCACGCCGAGGCCGACGTTGACCTGTTCGATCAGCTCGGGATCAAGCTGCTGGTTCGAGAAAATGGCATAGTTGCCGCTGTCGTTGAGCGGCACGCCGTCGAACGTCAGGCTGATGCGGTTGCCGTCGAAGCCACGGATGCGGATGTTGCCGCCCGAGCTGCCATAGGGATCAGAGTTGGTGAAGTTGACGCTCGGCACCAGGTTGACGACGTTCAGGATCGTCTGACCCGGATTTTGCTTCTGAATCAGCTCCTGGGTGATCAGCGCCTTGGCCTTTGTCGTATCCGGAACGACGACGCCATCGACTCCCTGATAAGAGCGCGTGCCGGTAACGACGATTTCCTTATCTTCTTCCGTCGTCGTCGTACCGGTCGATTGAGCAAAAGCGGTGGCCGGCGCAACGATGGCCGCCGCCGCACACAGCAGCGTAAATTTTTTCATGATACTGAACACCCCAGTAAGAAAATTGCACCCCAACAAGGCACGGGAGGGCGGCTAAAGTCCGAATAAGACAACAGGGTGACGACCCGCTCTGGGCATCACCAATTCATCTTTGCCGTTGCAAAAATCCCACTCGGCTTTCGCCACCCCCCGGCGACTCAAGTCCCGCCTACAGCAAAATCCGCCAAGATTAACAAGCTGAAAGCTGGCGCAATTCGCATTCAATTTTGCGCTTGATGCGAATCGGCAACGTTGGTCAGGCCTGACTGTCGAGCCGTCTACCAAGTCCGACAAAAACATAGATCAACATTGGCACGAGAATGGCCGACAGCACGACCTTCGCCAGCATCTGGCCGATCAGCAGATTCATGATCGGAAACTCGCCGTAAAAGCTGATCGTGATGAACAGCAGCGTGTCCACAATCTGAGACAGAACGCTGGCCACGCCGGCCCTGAGCCACAGGAGGTTCGCACCTTCGCGTGCCTTCAACCGGCTGAAGATGGTGACGTTGAGGAGCGTGGAAACGCCATAGGCAATGATGCCGCCGACCCAGATTCGCGGCGTCGAGGTCATGATCGTTTCGAAGGCCGACAGCCGCTCCGCAGGCATGTCATGGGACGCAGGCGCCGCCAGCACCAGCAAGGTAAGCAGCAATGATGCGATGAGCGGAACGAAGCCGATCAAGACCAGGCGGTTCGCAATCTCGCGCCCGTGCATTTCGGCTACGGCGCTTGAAGTCGTCACCAGCATCAGGAAGGCGAAAATGCCGGCTTCCACTGCCAATGGACCGAGCGCCACCTGCTTGTTGGCAAGTACCCCGGCGATGCAAACCATTCCTCCGTAGAAGATGGAAAAGGCGAACAGGGAACGGGAAATGGGCGAAGGCGCGGCTGCTTGTTCAGTCATGCGCGATGGGTAGCCGCTTTGCGTTCACCCGCAAGCCATTTCCGTTTGACCCCTATTGCTGCTCCGGTTAGGCGGGCCCGCTTTTCCTCGAAACTTCAGGGACTTTTCGACCGCGACATGGCCGACGCATCGCTTGACATCGTTGCCATGGGAGACGCGATCGTCGACGTCATAGCCAGCTGCGATGACGCTTTCCTGACGGCGCACGGCCTGCCCAAAGGGTCGATGCAATTGCTCACGCCCGCCGAGGCCGACAGGCTATACGCATCGATGGGCGTAGCTCGTGAAATGTCCGGCGGATCGGCGGCCAACAGCATGGCCGGCGTTGCGGCCATGGGTGGCAACGCAGCATTTATCGGCCAGATCGCAGAGGACCAGCTCGGACTCATCTTCGAGCATGACATGCATGCCCTCGGCGTCCGCTTCGATACGCCGTCGCTCGTCGGCGGCCCGCCGACCGGGCGCTGCCTGATCCTGGTTACTCCTGACGCGCAGCGCACGATGAACACTTGCCCGGGTGCCAGCCACGAACTGGGCCCGGACACCCTGGACCGCGAGCTGATTGCATCGGCGGCGATCCTCTATCTCGAAGGCTATTTATGGGGTCCCGACAAGCCCCGCGCGGCCATGATGGAAGCGGTCAAGATTGCCCACTCCGCTGGTCGCAAGGTGGCTTTTACGCTGAGCGAGAGTGTCTGCATCGCCGGCCGGAAGGAAGGCTTCGCGCAGATGATCGACAGCGGCGGCGTAGACCTGCTGTTCGCCAATGAAGATGAAGTGCTGCAGCTGACCGGCCGATCGGAGCTTGATGGCGCTTTGTCGGAATTGAAGGCCAAGGTTCCGTCATTGGTCATCACGCGGGGTCCTGAAGGCGCCATCGCGATCGAGAATGGGCAGCAGATCACCATCCCGGCCGCGCCCGTTAGCGAGGTCGTTGATACGACCGGTGCGGGCGATCTGTTCGCCGCCGGCTTCCTGACGGCTCGCTGCAAGGGTGCCGGCCTCGAGAGATGCCTCTGGACCGGTGCGATTGCCGCAGCCGAGGTAATCCAGCATTTTGGCGCGCGTCCGATCACCGACCTGAAGAAGCTGGTGCAACTATGAGCGCAATCAAGCGCCTTGCCGTCTATTGCGGGTCTGCGCCAGGCACGGATCCGGCTTTTGCGGAAATGGCTCGTGACCTGATCCGCGAAATGGCCAGCCGCGATATCGACCTGGTCTATGGCGGCGGCCGTTTGGGGCTGATGGGAATCATCGCCGACACGATGCTGGAGTGTGGCGGCAAGGTGTACGGGGTTATTCCGCAAGCGCTCGTCGACCATGAGGTCGCCCATCGTGGGTGCACCGAACTTCATACCGTCGCAAACATGCATGAGCGCAAGGCGACGATGACCGAGATGTGCGACGGCTTCGTTTGCCTTCCGGGCGGCATAGGCACGCTCGACGAAATGTTCGAGGCCTGGACATGGAACGCACTCGGATATCATGCGCAGCCCTTCTGCCTGCTAAACGTCCATGGATTCTGGAATGGACTGGCCAGCTTCATGGACCATGTCGTGGACAGCGGATTCCTGAGCGAAGCCCGCCGTCGCCAACTGCTCAAGGCCGAAACTCCGGCCGAGGCGCTGGACCTACTGGACGAGGCGGCAAGAAGCGCGGCACAAGGCGTCACCTGGTAACTGCGTCCGGGGGAGGGACGGCATTTCCATGAATCAATATCTGCTCGGTGTGATCGGCATTGCCGTCATTATCCTTATCGCCGTCATGTTCTCGTCGAACCGAAGGGCGATCAAATTCCGCGTGGTGGGCGCTGCCTTCGCGCTTCAGGCGGTGCTCGCTTTCCTCGTGCTGAAGACGCCATGGGGAAGGGCCACGATCCAGGCCATGTCCGATGGCGTTGCCGAGCTCCTCGGCTATGCCACGAAAGGCACGGAATTCCTGTTCGGCCCAACCGCTTCGAACCCCTTGGCGCATACTTTCGCGATCGCCGCGCTGCCGGTCATCATTTTCTTCGCCTCGCTGGTGGCCATTCTTTATCACTTGGGCATCATGCAGCGGGTCGTGCGTTGGGTCGGCGGTGCGATCGGCTGGGTTACGGGCGTGAGCCGGGTGGAATCGCTAGGTGCCGCTGCGAATATCTTCGTCGGCCAGTCGGAGAGTCCCCTGGTCGTGCGGCCCTATCTATCGGCACTGCCCCCAAGCCACCTCTTCACCTTGATGAGCGTCGGGATGGCCGGCGTGGCGGGAACCATTCTTGCCGCCTATGCCGGACTTCTTGGCGAGCGCTATCTTCCGTTCCTGCTCGCGGCCGCGTTCATGTCGGCGCCGGGCGGAATCCTGATGGCCAAGCTGATCATGCCGGACGAGCCCGCCGGCTCCGACGAACTTGAGCTGAAGGGCGGCGGATCGAGCGCGCCGGAGGACGAAATCGAAGTTCACACCTTCGAGGAGGGGGAGCGTCCTGCAAACATCATCATGGCCGCGGCCCAGGGCGCCCAGACCGGCGTCAAGCTGGCGGTCGCCGTGGGTGCGATGGTGCTGGCCTTCGTTGCCCTGGTCGCGCTCGCCAATGGCATATTGGGCGGAATCGGGGGCTGGTTCGGCCGGCCCGACCTGTCATTCCAGTCCATTGTCGGCACGCTTTTCTCGCCAGTCATGTACCTGATCGGGGTTCCGTGGAGCGAAGCGGGGGTCGCCGGGGGCCTGTTCGGTACCAAGATCGTGCTCAACGAGTTTGTCGCGTTCATCGACCTCGGCAATGCTGCCGGTCCGGCTGCCCTGCTGAGCGATCGCAGCCGGGCGATCGTAACCTTCGCACTTTGCGGATTCGCCAATTTCAGTTCGATCGCGATCCAGATGGCGGTGACCGGCAATCTTGCGCCAAACCAGCGCCCGATGATCGCCAAGCTCGGCCTGCGGGCACTGCTGGCCGGATCGCTTGCAAATCTGATGAGCGCGGCCCTGGCCGGCCTGATGATCTAGCTCAATTGCCCGCATCTGACGGGAGGAGTAATCGCGTAGTCATGACCGACGTTATCACCAGCGACAATGTCGCTTCCGTTTCACTTGCCGATGCTGACAAGGATCCGAAGGCGTTTGCCGATGAGCTTGGCAACAGCTTCGTCGAATATGGTTTCGCGATCATCCGCGATCACGGCATCCCGCAAGAGCTGATCCATCGGGCGGAAGAAAAGGCCAAGCTTTTCTTCTCCCTTCCGGAGGAAGTGAAGCGCAAATATCATGTTGAAGGCGGTGGCGGAGCGCGCGGCTACACGCCTTTCGGGATTGAGACGGCCAAGGGCCACAAGGCCTTCGACCTCAAGGAGTTCTGGCACGTCGGCCGCGAACTGCCCGAAGGTCACCCGTTCCGGGACGTGATGGCGGAGAATGTCTGGCCTGCGGAAGTGCAGGATTTCAAGACTACCTTTCTCGAGCTTTACGCGGCGTTCGACCAGGCCGGCATCAAGGTACTGCGCGCCATCGCCCGGTTCCTCAACGTCGACGAGGAATATTTTACCGACACCGTCCGCGACGGCAATTCGGTGATGCGGCTGCTCCATTACCCGGCTCAGTCCGAGCCGACCGGGAACCACATCCGTGCCGGCGCACATGAGGACATCAATACGATCACGCTGCTGCTCGGCGCCGAGGAAGCGGGGCTGGAGCTCAAGACCCGGGACGGACGCTGGATTCCGGTGTCGCCAAAGCCCGGCGAACTGGTGATCAACATCGGCGACATGCTGCAGCGGCTGACCAATGGCGTGCTGCGTTCGACGAGCCACCGCGTGGTAAACCCGTCACCAGACCGGGCCAGCCATGCGCGCTATTCGATGCCGTATTTCCTGCATTTCCGGCCCGACTTCATGATCGAGGCGCTACCGGGCACCGTACCCGCGGGCGAGGAGCCGAAATGGCCGCCGATCAGCAGCCACGACTATCTCCAGGAACGCCTGCGCGAGATCAAACTGAAATAGGCTGGGTCTTCAGCCTGCATCCTTGAGATTGTCCGGACCGAAGCCATGCGGAATGAGCGTCGAGATCTTGTACCTGTCGATGCTCCTGCCGTCGCCTGACGAACAGATGATCTCGACATCGCGGCCGGAGAGTTGGGCTGCCTCCAGTATGGCCTGGCGACAGCCTCCGCAGGGGGTGACGGCTCCTTCGCCGAACAGGGAGCCGGCCGTGACATTGCCCCCCGCGACCGCGATCCGCGAGACATTCTGCAGGCCGAAGGCGAGCTGGGCAGCGCTCAGCGCGCTCTGCTCGGCGCAGACACCGAGCCGATAGCAGGCGTTCTCGACGTTGACGCCAGTGACGACACGGCCGTCGATGCTATCGATCGCGCAGCCGACCGAAAAACGGGAGTAGGGGGCATAGGCCTCCAATGCGGCGTCACGCGCGGCTGCGATCAGTTCTTCGTCGGTCATGGTTTTGCCTTGTGGCGCGGGCTAAGCCTCCCCGCAATCGCTAGTTGGAGTCGATGATGCGCCGCGAATTATTCCTGCTTCCCCTTGCGCTTCTCGGCGCATGCACGACGACCCCGCGGGCCGTTCCGGTTGGATCCGCACCGGTCGAGGTACAGATCCTCGCCATCAATGACTTCCATGGGAATCTCGAGCCGCCGAACCTCACGGTTCCGGCCCCAGATGCGCAGGTGCCGGCGGGTGGTGCGGCCTATCTCGCAAGCGCGCTGAAGCAGCTCCGCACCGGGAACAGTGTCACGGTCGCGGCGGGCGACCTCATCGGTGCCTCGCCGATCAGCTCTGCCCTGTTCCTGGACGAACCCACGATCAAGGCGCTGAGCCTCGCCGGCCTGGAGTTTGCCTCGGTAGGAAACCATGAATTCGACAAGGGCTCGGCAGAGCTCAAGCGCATGCAGGACGGCGGTTGCGCGAAGTTCACTCGGCGGCAGCCCTGTGCGCTTGAACCGTTCAAAGGAGCCGACTTCCGCTACCTCGCGGCCAACGTCCAGCGCGGCGACGGCTCCACGCTCTTTCCCGGGACCGGCATCAAGCAGGTCGGTGGAATCAGGATCGGCTTCATCGGCATGACGCTGAAGGAGACGGCGACCCTGGTGTCCCCGTCTGGCGTTGGAGGGTTGAGCTTTACTGACGAGGCCGACACCGCGAATGCACTCGTCCCGGGCCTTAAAGCGGCAGGTGCAGATACGATCGTGCTGCTGATACACCAGGGGGCTTCAATCCAGGGCAGGTACGACGATCCCTCATGCCCCGGCCTCGCAGGTGACATCCTACCCATCCTGGCCAAGCTGGATCCGGCGATCCGGCTGGTCGTCTCCGGCCACACGCACAACGCCTATATCTGCCGCGTTCCCATGGCTGGTGGAGGCACTCGGCTGCTGACGAGTGCGGGGAAATATGGGGCGCTGGTCACCGACATCAGGCTGAGTTTCGATCGACCGGGAGGGGCGCTCCAAGGGGAAAAGGCTGAGTTCGTCATCGTGCAGGGCGAACCGATCCGGACCTCGAAGCTGAATGCGCCGCTGGTTCCAGCCCATCCGCGATTCTCCGCCGATCCGGAGGTCGCAGACCTGGTCGCGCGATACCGCGAGGCCGCGTCGGGCGCAGCCAACCGGCCTGTCGGGCGCCTTCAGGGCGCCGTGATCAAGGGCGAGGATAGCGGCACGGAAAGCACCGCCGCCGAACTCATTGCCGACGCCCAGCTGTTCGTGGCGCGCGATCCCAATCGAGGGAAGGCGGACCTGGCACTGATGAACGGTGGCGGGGCACGGACCGACCTGCTCCCGGCCGCCGACGGTACGGTTCTCTTCGGACAGATCTTTGCGATGCAGCCCTTCGCCAACAATGTCGTGACCAAAAGCTACACCGGAGCGGAGATCAAGGCCGTGCTGGAGCAGCAATTCTCAAGCGGATTGAACACGGTCCGCCGTCCGAACCTGCTGATGCCTTCCGCCAATTTCCGCTTCAGCTTCGACAAGTCGCGGCCCGAAGGCCAGCGAATTGTCGCAATGACGCTGGATGGCAAGCCGATCGAACCGGCGAGCACCTTTCGCGTTGCAATCAACAATTTCCTCGCATCGGGGGGCGACAATTTCACGCTGCTTGCAGCGGGCCGCGACCCCGTCGACGCCGGGCTCGATCTCGACGCGACCGAGGCCTATCTCGCGACCGGCCCGGAGGCGCCGAAGCCCGGCCGCACTACCGACCTGACGCCCAAAGACTGGATCCCTCCGGCGGCCTAACGCAGCGGAGGCTCGTCGAAGCTGCGCAGCTTCCGGCTGTGCAGCCCGTCCCCTTCGTCGCGCAACAGGTCGAGCGTTTCGATGCCGATGCGCAGGTGCTGGCTGATCGCGCGCTCGTAGAAGGCGTTGGCCTGGCCGGGGAGCTTCAACTCGCCATGAAGCGGCTTGTCGGAAACGCAGAGCAGCGTCCCATAAGGGACACGGAAGCGATAGCCCTGGGCGGCTACGGTTGCCGACTCCATATCGATCGCAACGGCGCGGCTCTGGTTGAAGCGAAGCGCCGACAAGGTGTAGCGCAGCTCCCAGTTGCGGTCGTCGGTGGTTACCACCGTACCGGTGCGGAAGCGCTGCTTGATGCCGTCCTCATCTTCTCCCGTCACGGCCAGGGTCGCGTTGTAGAGCGCGGTCTGGACCTCGGCGATCGCGGGGATCGGCACCTCCACCGGAAGCACGTCATCCAGCACATGATCGTCGCGCAGGTAGGCGTGGGCAAGCACATAGTCGCCGATCGTCTGGCTGGGGCGAAGACCGCCGCAGTGACCGATCATCAGCCAGGCTTCGGGCCTCAGGACGGCGATATGGTCGCAGATCGTCTTCGCGTTCGAGGGCCCCACACCGATGTTGACGAGCGTGATGCCGTCGCCGTCAGGCGTGATGAGATGGTAGGCCGGCATCTGGTGCCGCCGCCAAACGCCCGCTGCGATCTGCTCCTCGGCGTCGGCCAGGTCGCCATGCTCATAGGTCCCGCCCGGCACCGACAGTCCCGTAAACCGGCTGTCGGGATCGCGCAGTGCCGAGACGGCAAAGCGCACGAACTCATCGACATAGCGGACATAGTTGGTGAACAGCACGAAGCGCTGAAAATGTTCGGCGGGCGTACCCGTGTAATGCTTCAGCCGGGCCAGGCTGAAATCGGTTCGGAGGGCATCGAACAGCGCGAGCGGCCGAGTGGGATCGAGCGCGACGTCCCAGGCTCCGTCCGCAACTTCGTCACCTATGTGTACGAGGTCGGTCGAAGGAAACCAGCGGCTGAGCTCCGCGGTGGAGATGCCCTGAAGATCAAGGTCGCCCCCGTCCAGCACATAAGGGTAGGGAATCTCGCTGGCCGAAGTGCCGACGCTGATCGTGACGGGATAGTCCCGCACCAGATGTTCGAGCTGCTCACGAAGATAGTCGCGGAACAGGGCAGGGCGCGCGACCGACGTGGTGTAGATGCCCGGCTGGTTGAGCCGCGCGAAGGCTCGTGCCGGTGTGGGTGGCGGGATTTCCGGGTCATATTCGACGCGAAGTTCCGGATAGGCAAAAATGCCTTCGTCACGATCGGCTGGATCGGGGCGGATTCCCTTCTCGGCATATTGCGCCAGCGCCTTCCTGAGGCGCGTTACCGAGGATTCGTAGCGGGATTCCAATTCGTCGAGGATCGTTTCGACATTGTTCTGTTTTCTCATGAGTGGTCCGATTGGCCCGAGATTGTGGCAGTGGCAAGACAAGTTGCAATACTAAGCAGGCTTATTATATAGCTGACGTATGAAAGAGCTTGCTTGGGAATTGGCCGAAACGAGCCGCATGATCCGCCGCCATTTTGACAGGCGGGCGTCGGGAATGGGCATCACGAGTGCGCAATGGCGCGCCCTGGCATGGCTGGGTCATGAGCCCGGACTCAAGCAGGTGGAACTGGCCGAGCGGCTGGATGTGGAGCCAATTACGGCCTGCCGCATTGTCGACAGGCTCGAAGAGGCCGGTCTTGTAGAACGCCAACGCGATCCGGGTGACCGGCGCGCCTGGCGCCTCGTGTTGACCGAGAAGTCGCGGCCGATCTTCGAACGGTTGCGCGTCGTGGCCGAGGAAATGTCAGCCGACATTTTCGGCGACTTTGACGAGCAGGAAGTTGAACTGATGCGGGCCAAGCTCGCTCGCATTCGTGGGAATGTCAGCCGCGTCGAAACGGCGCAAAGGAAGTCAGCGTGAACAAGATGACCGCCGTCGCGGGTGAGCAGGTGGCAAAGCTCAAGCCGAAAAGCCGCCGCAGGATCCTGATGTTCTCGGTCCCGTTGCTGATTGCAGCGGTCGGTCTCTACTTCTGGCTGATGAGCGGCCATAGCGTGTCGACCGACAATGCCGCGGTAAAACAGGACATTGTCTCCGTAAGCGCGCAGGTGAACGGGCCGGTTGTCGAAGTCGCCGTCCGCAATGGCGTGGAGGTCAAGCGGGGCGATCTGCTGTTCCAGGTCGATCCGGCCCCCTATCGGGTAGCGCTGGAGCAGGCTGAGGCGCAGCTGGCGGCTGCGCGCCTTCAAACCACCCAGCTCAGGACGCAGGCCGCCGGGACCGGTGCCGACATTGTCGGTGCCCAGGCGAACCTTGGCATCAAGCAGAATGCCCTGGCTCGCCAGTCGGCGCTGCTCAAGAAAGGCTTCACCACGCGCGCCGACTACGACGATGCATTGAACGAGGTCCGGAGCGCGGAAACCGCACTGGCCGACGCACGCGCAAGATCTGCAAACGCAGGCGCAGCGCTCGCTCCGGGCGAACAGCCGTCGGTTGCTCAGGCGCAAGCTGCCGTGGACAAGGCCCGGCTGGATCTGTCGCGCACCGAAATTCGTGCCCCGATGGATGGGACGATTGCGAACGCCGACAAGCTGCAGGTCGGCCAGATGGCCATCATGGGAGTTGGCATGGTCTCGCTTGTGCACAGCTCGGAGGCCTGGATTGAGGCCAACTTTAAGGAAAAGGACGTCGGACGGATGATCCCGGGCCAGCGCGCGGAGATCGAAATCGATGCCTATCCCGGCCTCTCGTTCAACGGCCATGTCGAAAGCCTCGGCGCCGGCACGGGAAGCGAATTCTCAATCATCCCCGCGCAGAATGCGAACGGAAACTGGGTCAAGGTCACGCAACGAATCCCTGTCCGCATCGCCTTCGACGGGAAGCCGTCCCGACCCATGATCGCCGGCCTTTCGTCGACGGTCACGGTCAAATTTGACGACTAAGGGTTTCATCGTTGAGCGAAACCGCGCCGAACCAGGCTAGCCATCCGCTGCCCAGGGGGCAGAGGATCATTGTCACGATCGGCGTGATGATGGCCGTCCTGTTGCAGGTGCTGGATACGACGATCGCCAATGTCGCGCTTCCGCACATGCAGGCGAGCCTCAGCGCGAGCCAGGATAGCATCAACTGGGTGCTGACCAGCTATATCGTCGCATCGGCGATCGCCTTGCCTATCAGTGGCTGGCTGGCCGACAAGGTTGGCCGAAAGCGCCTTCTCCTCATTTCGGTGATCGGCTTCACCGCGGCCTCGGTCCTCTGCGCTGCGGCCACCTCGCTGGCTGAAATGGTGGCTTTCCGTGCACTGCAGGGTGTCAGCGGTGCCTTTATAGTACCGCTTGCGCAGGCGACTTTGTTCGACATCAACCCGCGCGAAAAGCATAGCCAGGCGATGGCCCTCTTTGGTGGCGGCGTGATGATCGGGCCAATCCTCGGCCCGGTTCTGGGCGGCTGGCTGACCGACAATTACAATTGGCGCTGGGTGTTCCTGGTGAACCTCCCGGTCGGAATTGTGTGCGCGCTGCTAATGGCGCGATACATGCCGGTGGCGGAGCGGCACCGCCGGAAGTTCGACCTTTTGGGCTTCGCTCTGCTCGCGATAGCGCTCGGCGCCTTGCAGCTCTTCCTCGATCGCGGCGAGCAGAATGACTGGTTCACCAGCTGGGAGACCATCGTCGAAGTCAGCGTTGCCGTGGCCGCGGCATGGATGTTCGTGGTCCATATCGCGACCGCGAAGAATCCCCTGTTCGAGCGATCGATGTTTGCCGACCGCAACTTCTCGACCGGCCTGCTGTTCATGGCGGTAACGGGCGTGCTGCTGCTCGCCGGCCTCGCGCTGCTGCCGCCGCTCCTCCAAAATCTCTACGGCTATTCGGTGTTGCAATCGGGCTATCTGACCGCGCCACGTGGCGTCGGGACCCTGATCTCGATGCTGCTGGCAGGCCGGCTGACGGGAAAGATCGACTCGCGCCTGCTGGTCGGGCTCGGCGTCGTCCTGATGGGCGTTTCCTTGTGGATGATGACCGGCTTCGCAATCGACCAGCCGTCGACTCCGGTGATCATGAGCGGCGTGGTCCAGGGGCTGGGGCTCGGGATGATCTTCGTACCGCTCCAGAGCCTGGCGTTCGAGACGCTTCTGCCCCGGATGCGCACGACGGCCGCCAGCCTGCTCAACCTGTCCCGCAACATCGGCGGATCGATCGGCATATCCGTCGTCAGCACCCAGCTGGTGCGGATGTCGCAGGTCGCCCATGCAGATCTCGCCAGCCATATCACCGAGCAGACAATTCCGACCGCAGGGCCGACGATCCTGCAAACGATCGCGCCGCAGGGGACGACGGCACTGGCGATCATCAACGCCGAGGTCACGCGGCAGGCGGTGTTCATCGCTTACCTGGACGACTTCAAGCTGATGATGCTGGTCACTTTCGCGGTGCTGCCGCTGTTGCTGCTGATGAAGCGGGGCAACCGGGTCGGTACCGGCCCGCAGCAGCATGTCGCGATGGACTGATGGGGTCATTGTCGATCCGCGTGACACCTCGCTCGGCGAAGCCAGGGATCGGAGAATGGAAGATTGATCCGGGAGGGAGGCCTTATCTTGAGGTGAGAGTCGCGGCCGCGCCCACGGATGGCGCAGCGAATGAGGAGGTCATTGCCTTGTTGGCCAAGGCGCTTGGCCTGCCCAAGTCCAGCCTCACGATCACCAGCGGACGAGCCGCTCGCCTCAAGCGCATCGAAGTGCCGCTAGACGATGAGGAAATGGAACGTCGGCTCAGTCGCTGAGCAGGCTCATGCATGTTCCACCGGCCTCGGCCTTCTGCAGTTCCGACAGGTCCAACTCGACCACCACAAACCCGCGCTCTCGGAGCAGGCCGGATGTTCTGGGGCTTCCTGCAGCATGGATCAGCCTGTCGCCGGCCCGAACGATATTGGCCGCGAACGGCTCATCCTCGGCAACGGGAAGTGGAACGGTCCCTTCAAACATCGCAGGATCGACCCAGGCCGGGTTGACCAGCAGGGTGGGGCGACCGTCACGGTCAGGGCCGGCGAATGTTACCGCGGTCTTGAGATGCAGGCACCGGCCGAGCTCAATCGGGACTACCCGATAGCCGAGCGGCGCGGCGCGACGGGCCAATTCCTTCGTGCCGGTCACATCGGTCCGGCTCGACTGGCCAACGTAAAGCGTCCTGTCGATCTTGAGCACGTCCCCTCCGTCCAGCGTCCCGCCGCCCAATTGCAGGATCGTGAAATGGCCTTCGAGCCCTTCCGCGGTCGATTGGACCTCGTCCGCGCGCGACGCTGCCCCGGGGCGAGTGATGATCGCATGGTCATCGAGCAGGATCGCCGTATCCTCCACAAAGACGGCGTCGGGGTCCTGCGCCAGATAGGGCAGCCGAATGAGATCATAGCCCGCCTCCCTCAGGGCCTGCTCATAGGCTTCGTGCTGCGCGGCGGCGAGGTCTGGGTCGATCGGTCGGCGATCGAGGTGGGTCAGGGCACAGTCGACAATGCGCGGGCTGACCTTGCGGGTGAAGGCAAGAGGCATGTGCCGGTCCTACCTGCCAATTCCCAAAAGAAAAGGGCGGCCCCGAGGGACCGCCCTTCCTTGTTCGAATGGAACCAGCGACTAGCGCTTCGAGAACTGGAAGCTCCGGCGAGCCTTGGCCCGGCCGTACTTCTTGCGCTCGACGACGCGGCTGTCGCGGGTCAGGAAGCCTTCGCGCTTCACCGCAGAGCGGAGCGCAGGCTCGTAACGCGACAGCGCCTGGGCGATGCCGTGCTTGACCGCACCGGCCTGGCCCGAAAGCCCGCCGCCCTTGACGGTGGCGACGACGTCATATTGGCCGATCCGGTCGGTGATGCCGAACGGCTGGTTGATCACCAGGCGCAGGGTCGGACGAGCGAAATAGATCGACTGATCGCGGCCGTTGACCTCGATCTTGCCCGAGCCCGGCTTCAGCCAGACACGCGCAACGGCGTCCTTGCGGCGGCCGGTCGCATAGGCGCGGCCATATTTGTCGAGTTGCTGCTCGCGCAGCGGGGTTTCAACCTGCGGAGCGACCGGGGCCGGAGCCTCGACCGTCTCGGTTGCTTCGACCGTGGCGGTTTCGGCCACGGGGGTTTCGGCGACGGCCGGAGTTTCCGGCTCCTGGCCGGTCAGCGCGCCGAGGTCGGAAAGGGACTTCTTGCCAGCCATGTTATGCGCCCACCTTATTCTTGCGGTTCATCGACGCGACGTCGAGCGGTTCTGGGCTCTGGCCACCGTGCGGATGTTCAGTGCCGTTGTAGAGGTGCAGGGCGCGCATCTGGTCGCGGCCCAGCGGACCACGCGGGATCATGCGCTCCACGGCCTTTTCCAGGATGCGCTCGGGGAAGCGGCCCTCGAGGATCTTGTCGGCAGTGACTTCCTTCAGGCCACCGGCATAGCCAGTATGCTTGTAGTAAATCTTGTCCTGCAGCTTGCGGCCGGTGAAGCGCACCTTGTCCGCGTTGATGACAACGACATGGTCGCCGCAATCGACGTGCGGGGTGAAGCTCGGCTTATGCTTGCCGCGCAGGATGTTGGCGATGATCGTCGCGACGCGGCCGACCACCAGATTCTCGGCATCGATCAGATGCCATTTCTTCTCCACCTCAGCCGGCTTGATCGACTTGGTGGTCTTCATCAGCGCCTTCATGGGCTGGACCTCTTCTTTGAAACAGGAAAACGCCGCCCCAAAGGCAGCGCTTGTGGGCGGGCTAATCGCGGCGTGAGGGCAAAAAGTCAAGCAAAAGCGGGCGCTTCTTGACGGGTAAAATAATACCGGACCCTGACTCAGACCAGTCTATCGCTGCCAGCGCTACCCACATTTTGCTCCACCCAGTTGCCGAAGTCCGCCGAGAGGCGCTCGATCGGCCAGACAACGATGGCTGGCACGTCGTAGCTGTGCAGCTCCCTGATCCGCGCAATAAGGGCGTCGGCCTTGTCGAGCGTGGTCTTGAACAGCGCCGGAGTTTCGGTCGACGATTGGACCTGGCCTTCCCAGCGGAAAATGGATCGGCACGGCTGAAGGATATTGACGCAGGCCGCCAGCCGTTCCTCCACGGCTATCTCCCCGATCGACTGTGCCTGACCGGCATAGGTAAAAGTGGCGTAGACAGTAACGACGCTCATGACTTGCTCCTGCCCTGCATGTTGGCGCCCCAGGTGAAGGCGGCGACGACCAGCGCTCCGACTGCCTGATGCAACACTGCGAGCACTATATTCATTCCGGTCATCACGGTCGCGATCCCGAGCAGGATCTGGGTTCCGAACGCATTGTGGATGGCCCTGGAAGCGCGGGGTTCGATCAGCTTCACCTTTCGGGCGAAGACGACCAGCGCGGCAACGACGACGAACGCCCACCAGCGGTGCAGGAAATGGAGGAGATAGGGGTCGTGGCTGAGGGCGTAGGGGACACCGCGGCTCCAGTCGACGCCATCGGGATAGAGCTTGCCCTGCATCAGCGGCCAGTCGCTGGCCACATAGCCGGCATTGAGGCCCGCGACCCAGGCACCGAGCAGCAACTGGATGAACAGGATCGCGGCCGTCGCGGCGCTTTCGCGGGTGATCCTCGCCGGGCGCCTTGGCAGCTGGCGAAGGTCCAGCGCCGTCCAGATCAGCGCGGCCATGATGAACAGGGCCAGCAACAAATGCGCCGACAGGCGGAAATGGCTGACGTCGGTTCTCTCGGTGAGGCCCGACTGGACCATGAACCAGCCCAGAAAGCCCTGCGCCCCACCCAACAGGAGTAGCGCCACAAGCCGCCATCCGAAACCGGCGGGAATGGCGCGCTTGAACGCGAACCACGCCAGCGGGAGCGCGAAGGCCAGGCCGATCACCCGGCCGAGCAGCCGGTGCACCCATTCCCAGAAAAAGATGAACTTGTACGCAGCGAGGTCCATTCCTGCCGGCCCGTTGATCTCGCGATACTCTGGCGTTTGCTTGTAAAGGTCGAAGGCATGCTGCCACTGATCGTGGGTCAGCGGCGGAACCGCTCCGCGGATCGGCTGCCACTCGGTGATCGAAAGTCCGCTCTCGGTCAGCCTGGTGATGCCCCCGACGACAACCATCAGGAAAACCAGGCCGGCGACGACCAACAGCCAGTTGGCGATGGCGATTGGGCGGGCGGAAGGGGTGGCCTGCGGTGCAGGTGCTGCGATGCTGGATTCCATGTCGGGCCGGATATGGCCGGATAACAACGGCTTGCCAATAATGTTGAAGCCAGGCCAATGTAATGTTGTAACTTCCGGCAGGCGACGTTATATCCTCGGGCATGTCGCCGCTTGCGATTCCCAATAATCGGCTGGACCGCATGGCCATCGGCCTTTCCGGGCTGTGCGTAGTGCATTGCCTGGCAACGACCGTGCTGCTGGCCCTGGTATCGGCGGCGGGCGGCGTGCTTGGTGCGCCGATCGTCCACGAGGTCGGGCTTGGCCTGGCGATGATCATGGGGGCGATTTCGCTTGGCCGGGGGATCCTGGAACATGGCTATTCCATGCCCAGCGCGGTCGGCGGGCTTGGCCTTGGTGTGATGGCCGGAGCGCTGACGATGCCGCACAATGGAAGCGAAGCCGTCTATACCGTCGTTGGCGTCGCGATCCTCGCTCTCGGCCACCGGCTGAATTTCATCGCGTCGGAATAGGCCGCCGCGCTTGCGGCATGCCTCTGCAAGTCATATCTTCCCATCATGTCCGGACATTCCCACCAGCTTCATCAAGGTGCTTCGCTGCGCGAGGCGGCCTCGCGACGGATGGTCGAGCGTGGCGAACAGTGGACGGACATGCGGGCATCGGTGTTCGATGCCCTGGCGAGCTTCGACCGGCCGGCAAGCGCCTATGACATTGCCGAAGCAGTCTCCAAGTCGCGCGGAAAGCGGGTTGCAGCCAACAGCGTGTACCGCATTCTCGACCTTTTCGTTGGCACCAACCTGGCCCGCCGGGTGGAAAGCGCCAACGCCTATGTCGCCAACCAGCACCCTGGATGCCTGCACGACTGTATTTTCCTGATCTGCGATACGTGCGGGCAGACGACTCACATCGACGACGACAAGCTGTCCGGAGGCGTGAGGGCCGCCGCCGAGGATGCCGGCTTTGCCGAGGTTCGGCCGGTCATCGAAGTGCGCGGTCGCTGCGAAGACTGCAGCTAGCACGACCTAGCATCCAACAATGGGGGCCATCGAAATCGCAGCGGCGCTGCTCGGCGTCATCAACGTGCTGCTGGTCGTCCGCAGGTCGGTCTGGAATTACCCTTTCGGGATCGCGATGGTCGCGCTCTACTTCTTCGTTTTCTGGGATGCGAAGCTCTATTCCGACGCGCTCCTGCAAATCTTCTTCCTGCTGATCCAGGTCTACGGCTGGTGGGCCTGGATTCACGCCGCGCAGGTCGATCATGGGGTTGCCGTCAACTGGCTCGGCAGGAAGGCTCAAGTGCGGTGGTCTGTCGGAACGCTCCTCGCCATCCTGTTGTGGGGAAGCGGCATGGCCCGGTTCACTGACGCGGCGGCGCCGATGGCTGATGCGACGATCGCGGGCCTGAGCGTCTCCGCCCAGATCCTGCAGTCGTTGCGGAAGGTGGAAAGCTGGGTGCTGTGGGTGGCGGTCGATGCCTTGGCGATCGGCTTATTCGCCTGGCGGGGACTCGCCGTGACCTCAGCGCTTTATGCGCTGTTCCTTGTGTTGGCAGTGATCGGCCTGATCGAGTGGCGTAGAAAGGCTCAAGCGTGAAGCGCGGCTTCATCCTCGGCAAGTTCATGCCGCCCCATGCCGGTCATGTCTCGCTCATCGAAGCAGGTCGCCGATTGGTGGACGAATTGACGATTCTCGTCTGTTCGCTGCCCGACGATCCCATTCCGGGCGAGGCCCGGTATGAGTGGATCAAGACCCTGTTTCCGACGTGCCGCGTCCTTTGGCACGGCTCCCCGGCGCCGCAGGTCGCCGAGGACAACCCCCATTTCTGGCCGATTTGGCGGGGAATCGTGGCCAAAGCGCATCCGGAGCCGATCGATTGTGTCTTCGCCGGCGAGGATTATGGCGCCGAGCTCGCCCGCCAGGTCGGCGGCCTGTACGTCCCCCTTGGCGCCCGGGTTCTTGGCGCCGATCCGCAAGGCATTGGCGGTCTCAGTGCATCCGCCATTCGCGACGATCCCTGGGGGCATTGGGATTTCCTGCCCGTCCCGGTCCGCGACCATTATGCGCTGACCATTTGCTTGCACGGCGTGGAAAGCGTTGGGAAGTCGACGCTAGCCGAGCGGTTGGCGGCCCATTATTCGACGGTCCTGGTGCCGGAATATGGCCGATCGCATTGCGAAACCTATGGCACCAATTGCCGCGAGCAGGACCTGCGGCTGATCGGCAATGCCCAGCAGGCAATGATCGAGGCTGCCCGGCCCTGGTGCGACAAGCTGCTGATTGCCGACACGGATTCACTGATGACCGCGGCCTGGTCGCAGATGATGATCGGCTACACTCCCGATGAGCTGATCTGCCACCGCAAGGCTGACCTCTACCTGATGCTGGCCACGGATGCGCCGTTCATCGATGATGGAACCCGGGTCTATGGCGATCCCGAGGACCGAGCCCGGTTCGACCGGGTGGCTCGGGAGGTGCTGACCGTGGCGCGAACGAACGTGGTCGAAATCACCGGCAGCTGGGATGAACGGTTCGAGCGGTCATGCTCCGCGATCGACGATATTCGCCAGAAACGGCTGGCCTGAGCTTTATCTGAGCAATTGCTGAAATCGGCCGCTCATTGGTGACAGGGCCGCAGCTAAGGGATAAGTGCACCGCCATGTCTGATCGCCCCGATACCCCATTGCTCGATAAGGTCCTGTTTCCAGCCGATATCCGCAAGCTGGAGAAGTCCCAGTTGCCGCAGCTGGCGGACGAGCTTCGAGCGGAAATGATCTCGGCCGTTTCGCAGTCCGGCGGGCACCTTGGCTCGGGACTCGGAGTGGTGGAACTGACGGTCGCGATCCATCATGTTTTCGATACGCCCAACGACATCCTCATCTGGGACGTCGGGCACCAATGCTACCCGCACAAGATCATCACCGGTCGCCGCGACCGCATCCGCACGATCCGCCAGGGCGGGGGGCTTAGCGGTTTCACCAAGCGCACCGAGAGCGAATATGATCCTTTTGGAGCAGCGCACAGCTCGACCAGCATTTCCGCTGCCCTGGGTTTCGCCATCTCGAACAAGCTGGCCGACCGGCCGGGGCGCGCCATTGCCGTGATCGGCGACGGCGCCATGAGCGCAGGCATGGCCTATGAGGCGATGAACAATGCCCATGAGGCCGGCAATCGGCTGATCGTCATCCTCAACGACAACGACATGTCGATTGCACCCCCGGTCGGGTCGCTCCGGAACAGCCTGGCCCGGCTCGTTTCCTCCAGCAAATATCTCGGCCCTCGCCGGGTTGCGCAAAAGCTCGCACGGGCCATGCCCGACCCCCTCCACCGCGCCGCCCGCAAGATGGAGGAGTTCACCCGCGGCTGGGTGACCGGCGGCACTTTGTTCGAGGAACTGGGCTTCTACTATGTCGGTCCTGTCGACGGCCATAATGTCGAAGCGCTGGTCGAAATCCTCGAGAATGTTCGCGACGCCCAGGAGGGGCCGATCCTGGTTCACGCGGTTACCAGGAAGGGCAAGGGATATGCCCCGGCGGAAAATGCCGCCGACAAATATCATGGCGTGGTCAAGTTCGACATCGTCTCGGGCAAGCAGGACAAGGGTCCTGGCGGGGGACCACCGGCCTATACCGCGGTCTTCGCCGAGGCGCTGAAGAATGAAATGGAGCGCGACGAAACGGTCGTTGCGATCACTGCGGCGATGCCGTCAGGAACCGGGCTCGACAAGGTCGAGGCGGCCTTTCCCGAACGAACCTTCGACGTCGGAATCGCCGAGCAACATGCGGTGACATTTGCTGCCGGCCTTGCCGCACAGGGGCATCGGCCGTTCTGCGCAATCTATTCGACTTTCCTTCAGCGCGCCTATGACCAGGTGGTGCATGACGTCGCCATCCAGAACCTGCCGGTGCGGTTCGCGATGGATCGTGCCGGGCTGGTCGGCGCCGACGGCTGCACCCACGCCGGCAGCTTCGACCTGGCCTATCTGTGCACCCTGCCGCATTTCGTCGTCATGGCCGCGGCGGACGAGGCCGAGCTGGTCCACATGGTCCACACCATGGCAATGCACGACAGTGGACCGATCGCGGTCCGCTACCCCCGCGGCAACGGACGCGGCGTGCCGCTGCCCGTCACGCCGGAGAGGCTGGAAATCGGCAAGGGGCGCATTATCCGCGAAGGGAAGGCAGTCGCCATCCTGTCGCTCGGAACGCGCCTTGAAGAGGCGGAGAAGGCCGCCGAAATACTCGAAGCCAAAGGCCTGTCGACGACGGTTGCGGACCTGCGCTTCGCAAAGCCGCTGGACGAGGAACTGATCCGCAAGCTGCTCACCAGCCACGAGGTTGCGGTCACGATCGAGGAGGCAGCGGTCGGCGGTTTCGGGGCCCATGTGTTGACGCTGGCAAGCGACGAAGGCCTGATCGACGCAGGCCTGAAGCTTCGGACCATGCGCCTTCCGGACCTGTTCCAGGACCAGGAGGCGCCGCAGAAGCAATATGATGAGGCCGGCCTCAACGCTCCGCACATCGTCGAGACGGTGCTGAAGGCCTTGCGCCGCAATGATGTTGGAGCCGACGCGGGAGCAATAGCCTGACTCTTGGTGAATGGCTCCTCTACGGCCTCCTGGGGCTGTTCGGCCTCTTCTTCCTGACCATGCCAATGTCGCGCCGGCGCCACCGCTGGCTCTTGCGAAAGCGCGGCCGGGTGGATGCCGAACGGTTCGAGCGGGCGATGGCCCGGGCCTTTGTGTCGCCGACTACCACGCGCTTCCTTTGGCGGGAGCTTGCGCCTTATTACCACGCGCCTCTGCGTCCGCTCCCCGGCGACAGGCTGGAAAGCCAGATCATGATCGACCGGCCGGAAATCGAGGGACTGATCCTGCACTTCTGGCGGTCGATGCGCGGATCTGACCCGTTTCCAAACTTCTCCCCGCTTTCCCCCGATCCGACCGTGGCGGAGCTAGGTCGACACCTCGATCTGATGGCAGGCTGGACGATCCGGAGCGCTGCATGACCGTGCTCCGCCGGTGGGCGCAAGGCGCGCTGATCCTGCTTGCGATTGCGCTCATCATCATATCGTTCCTGCCGGCGTGGCACACGGATCGTTGGTGGGTCCGGCAATGGGACTTTCCCAGGCTCCAGGTAACGGCGCTGCTGTTTCTAGTCGGCGTCGGCTTGTTGTTCACACGGTCAGGCCAGTGGCGCTGGCCGCTGCTTGGGGGCGTGGGTGCCGCGCTCTTCTGGCAATTCACCCATTTCATTGCCTATTTCCCTCCCTATCCGAAACAGGTCGCAAGTGCCGACCATTGTCCGGCGGGCCGGCAAATATCGTTGCTCAATGCCAATGTCCTGATGACCAACAGGAACTTCGCCGGCCTGCTTGAGATGGTCAGGAAAGAAGACCCGGATGTGCTGCTGTTGCTGGAGCCCGGTGTAGATTGGGCCAACGCCGTGCGGCCCCTGCGCAGTCGCTATCCCTTTGTACTTTCGGAGCCTGTTCCAAATACTTACGGAATGATCCTGATGTCGCGCCTGCCGATGTCAGGGAACATCCGGCATCTGCTTCAGGCCGGCGTCCCGTCCGCGCATGTATTGGTTCGGCTTGCGGGCGGGCAGCAGGTCATGCTTCATGCCCTTCATCCGGAACCGCCGCTGCCATTCGACGACAGCGGTGAACGCGATGCCGAGCTGGTCATGGTCGGCAGGGGTGTTCGTGACCAAGGCAGGGCGACAATCGTCATCGGCGACCTCAATGATGTCGCATGGTCGCCCACCTCGCGCCTGTTTCGGGAGGTGGCGGGAATGAATGATCCGCGTGTTGGACGGGGATTCTATCCGACGTTCAACGCCAACTATCCGTTGCTCCAGTGGCCGCTCGACCATCTGTTCGTCAGCCCGCACTTCGAGATAATCGGGATCGATCGCCTGCCAACCATCGGATCCGACCATTATCCGATGATGTTCCGCCTCTGCCTGAAGGCCGACGCATCAACCCGCAAGGTTTCCCCGTCCGCGCCGCCTGACGCGGAGGCGGAAGCCAGCGAAGAACTCGGGGCCGGCGTGGCCGAACGTCGGGAAGAGCAAAATGGCCGCTAAGGTCAGGGCAGACCAATTGCTCGTTGCAAAGGGTCTTGCGGAAAGCCGGACACGCGCCCAGGCACTGATCCTTGCCGGTAATGTGTTCGCCGGCGATCGCCGCGTGAACAAGGCCGGGGATTTGCTGGCCGATGACGTCGAGTTGACCGTGAAAGGCCGCGATCATCCCTGGGTGTCGCGTGGCGGGATCAAGCTGGATCACGGGCTGACCCATTTCGGCTTCGATGTCAGCGGAGCTATCGCGCTCGATGTCGGCAGCTCGACCGGCGGTTTCACCGACGTGCTGCTCAGCCGTGGCGCGGCGAAAGTCTATGCGATCGATGTGGGGACCAACCAGCTTTCCTGGAAGCTTCGGAGTGACCCCCGGGTCAGCGTTCATGAGCAAACGAATGCGCGCGACCTGACCAAGGATATCGTGCCGGAGCCGATCGACATCATCGTCTGCGACGCGAGTTTCATCTCGCTGGCGAAAGTGCTGGATGCCGCGCTCGACCTGGCAAGGCCTGCTGCCCGGCTGGTCGCCCTGATCAAGCCGCAGTTCGAGGCTGGCCGGGAGGAAGTCGGCAAGGGTGGAGTGGTCCGCGACCCGGCAGTTCATCAGCGCGTTTGCGATGACGCAGCAAACTGGGTCCAATCAAAGGGATGGAGAGTTTTGGGCGTGGAAGCGAGCCCGATCACCGGCCCAGAGGGCAATGTCGAATTCCTGCTAGGCGCGATCAAGGAGGGATAATGGCTACAGTCGAGCGTGACGACCGCGGCATCTGGAAAAAGGCGCTGATCGCTATTCCGGCGATTGTTGTCTTGGGAATGCTGGCCGGACTCCTGTCGAACAGCGGCATGGAAAATGGCTGGTACGCGGGACTGGAAAAACCCGGTATCCAGCCGCCGTCCTGGCTGTTCGGACCGATCTGGGCAGCGCTCTATGCGCTCATGGCGCTGGGTCTCGCGGTCATCTGGAACGAGCCTCCATCCAGCGGGCGGACGGCGGCGCTGCGACTGTTTTTTGGGCAGTTGCTGCTCAACTATGCCTGGTCGCCCATCTTTTTCGGCGCACATATGATCGACGTTGCGCTGGTGGTGCTTTTCGTCCTCCTCCTCCTGGCGCTGATGACGGCAAAATCATTTCGCCGGATTCGGCCCATGGCGGGATGGCTGCTGCTTCCCTATCTTCTGTGGTTGTGCCTGGCGGTCGCGCTCAACTATGAGACGGGCAAATTGAATCCCCGGGCGGACGCCGCGCCGCTGGGCATCACTGGAGCTTGAAAATGCAGTCCCAGAATCGGATTTTCGACGACCTGGTCAAGATGATGAACGGCGTCGCCGGCACAATGGCCGGGGTGGGCCGCGAAGCCGAATCATCGATGCGCGACAAGATGCGCGAATGGGTCGGCGGGATGGATTTCGTCGGCAGGGACGAGTTCGAGGCGGTGAAGGCGATGGCAGTTGCCGCCCGAGAAGAAAATGAGGTCCTGAAAGGCCGGATTGCGGCGCTTGAGGCGGCCGCCAAGGGCGCCTCGGCCAAGCCCCGGGCGCCGAAGCCCGCGAAGGGAGCGAAAAACTGACCGAAGAGACTGAAACGGACGAGCGCGACGACGGAGCGCCGATCGAAATGCTCGAGCAGTATTTCGAGGCGCGCGGCTGGGCTTGCGAACGTGCCGGCGAAGGTGAAATCATTGCCTCGGCTACGGGGAGCTGGGCTCAGTATGAGTTGCGCGGAGTATGGCGCCAGGAAGACCAGGTCCTCCAGTTCCTGGCGTTCCCCGATATCAAGGTGGCAGTCGAAAAGCGTGCGGCCATCTATGAAGCGCTGGGACTGATCAACGAGCAGCTTTGGCTTGGCCATTTCGAGCTCTGGTCGGGTTCCGGACTGATCGTATTTCGTCACGCCGCGCTGGTCGGCGAGGGCGAGACCATGGCCTTTGAGCAGGCCGAGGCCATCAGCGAGGCCGCGATCGAGGAATGCGAACGCTTCTATCCCGTGTTCCAGTTCGTGCTTTGGGGCGGCAAATCGCCGGGCGAAGCGATTGCTGCGGCCCTGATCGATACGGCTGGCGAGGCCTGACGCCGTGACGGCCATATTTCCGGCACCGGCCTGGCTGGTCGGATGCGGGAACATGGCCGGCGCGATGGTCGAGGGTTGGCTTGCCGGCGGCCTCGACTTTTCTGCCGTCACCGTCATTCGACCCAGCGGCACCCCGGTCGATGGCGTTCGCACCGTTACCGATTACCCCCCGGACGAGCAGCCGCAGCTCGTGATGCTGGGCTTCAAGCCGCAGAAACTTGACGAGGTCCTGCCGGGCCTGGCTCCGCATGTCGGACCGCAAACGACGCTGGTTTCCATGCTTGCCGGAGTCGACTTGGCTTCACTGCGTGGACGTTTTCCGAGCGCGGGGTCGATCGTCCGGATCATGCCCAACCTGCCGGTCGCCCAGGTCCAGGGCGTGATCGCCATTTTCGCGGAGGATCGGAAGTCCGATCAGATGAATGGCGTTCGCCAGTTGATGGCTTCGCTCGGCATGATTGCCGATTGTGACAGCGAAGCCGAATTGGGAATCATTGGCGCGGTGGCCGCGGCCGGAGTGGCCTATGTCGCCCGTTTTGCCGAGGCGATGGGCAGAGGCGCGGAATCGCTGGGCCTGAAGCCTGGCCTTGCCAATCAGCTGGCAGTGCAAACGCTGGTCGGCACCGCGGCCTATGCCGCCACCAGCGGGGCGTCGATGGCCGAAATTGCCCGCCGCGTGGCGAGCCCGAAGGGAACGACCGAGCAAGGTCTCGCGGTGCTCGACGGGCCGGACGGATTGCTACCGCTTGTCGAGCGGACCCTGGCCGCAGCGATCCGCCGTGGCGAGGAGCTCGCGGAAGCGGCCAGGCGCGATTGACGCTGCTCTGTCGGTCGCTTAGGCGCGGCCCCAACTATCGAGAGGATCGAAATGGCCGACACGCGCAGCTTTGACGACCGGGACGGTTGGATCTGGATAGACGGGAAGCTGGTTCCCTGGCGCGAGGCCAATGTTCACATCCTGACCCACGCGATGCACTATGCCTCCTCGGTGTTCGAAGGGCAGCGCGCTTATGGCGGCGTCATCTTCAAGCTGAGCGAACATAGCGCGCGTCTTCGCAAGTCGGCGGAGCTGCTCGGTTTCGAATTGCCCTGGTCGGTCGAGGAGCTCGACGCCGCGTGCAACGAGGTGGTCAAGGCCAACGGGATGACCGATGCCTATGTCCGTCCCGTGGCCTGGCGTGGATCAGAACAGATGGGCGTCAGCCCCAAAGGCACCAAGCCGCATGTCGCGATCGCCGCGTGGCACTGGGGCAAGTATTTTGCGCCGGAGATCGCCGAAAAGGGGCTCCGGCTGGACATTGCGCCCTGGCGTCGTCCCGCCCCTTACACCGCACCGGTGCACAGCAAGGCCGCCGGTCTCTACATGATCGCCAGCCTGTCGAAGAAGCATGCCGACGAGCGGGGCTACGACGACGCGCTGATGTTCGACTGGCGTGGACAGGTCGCAGAGGCGACTGGCGCGAATGCGTTCTTCATCAAGGAAGGCAAGCTCTTCACGCCGACGCCCGACTGCTTCCTCAACGGCATCACTCGCCAAACCGTGATGGATCTTGCCCAGCGCCGCGGAATCGAGGTGGTCGAACGGGCAATCTGGCCGGACGAGCTGGAAAGCTTCGAACAGATGTTCATCACCGGCTCGGCCGCCGAGGTCACCTTCATTCGCTCGGCCGGCCCGTGGAACTTCGAAATCGGCGAGATGTCGAGGCAGTTGCAGAAGGACTATGACGACCTGGTCAATCGGCGCCTAAATTATTGACCCGGAAGGATTGAACGCCCGCATTCATTGTTTCTTCGCATTCTGCCGACTAAGCCTGTTGGGCCGGATCAAGTGGAAGCGGGGCGAACCGGGGTCGCGTGACGGGGGAAAATCTCAATCGAGACTTTGAACGCCGCAGCCGCTCGCGCGCGCTGCGATGCGGGGACCTGTTGTCGCTTGAAACGCCGCGCGATCGAATTGGGCGGGCAGTCCGGCAATCGCAGATCGATGCGCTGGTGCGCCTCATCCCGGCAACCGTCGCGATCCAGATCCTCACCGCGGCCGTCATGGTCGTGGGCCTTCGAGACACCACCGACAATTTCCAGCTGGGACTGTGGTTCGGCGCCGCGCTCCTGCTCTGTTTCATGCGTGGCGTTCGCGCCGTTCGCCTCCGGAACGATCCGGAATATGCCGAGCGATATCCGGCCAAGACCGGGACGATCTGCCTCCTGATCGCGGTCCTTGCATCCTTATGGCTGGTCCCGCCGCTGTTCTGGTTCGATTCCGCCGAGCCTGCCCAGAAAATCTTCCTTTGCGTCATCATGGCCGCGCTCGTCAGTGCGGGCAGCATGACGCTGATTTCGCTGCCGCAGGCCGCAATCATCTACGTCGGCATCCTGACCTTCGGCTGCATTTCCCTGACCATGAAGCTTTCCAGCCCGGCAATGTTCGGGCTGGTCATTGCCTATGCGCTTGTGCTGATCGCCAATGTGCTCACCGCGGCACGGCAATTCGTCGCCCACAGCCGGGACCGGATCGAGCTCCGTGAGCAGGGCGAGATCATCAAGCTGCTTCGCGAGTTCGAAGCATCGGGCTCCGGCGGTTTGTGGGAACTCGATGCCGACCTTTGCTTCGTCAAGATGTCGCCGGAGCTGCTTGCGGACAACGGATTGAGCGAAAGCCACCTGGTCGGGCGACATTATACCTGGCTTCTCGATCCTGCAGGCCAGATCGTGACTATGTCGTCTGGCATGCGCAGCTTGTTCAACGACCTTGAGACAGGGACACCCTTCCGCGATCGCGCCATCCCATCAGTCGACCAGCAGCGCTGGTGGTCGTTGTCAGGCAAGCCGATCTACGACGAGCGCGGGGAGATAGTCGGCTGGCGGGGTGTTGCGTCGAACATCACTGAGGCTCGCCTGTATGGCAATGATGCGGTCCGGGCGGCCCGAACCGACCCGCTGACCGGGTTGGCCAACCGGCTGCTGGTTCGTGAACTGCTCGAAGAAGCAGTGCTGAGGCAGTGGGAGAGCCAGAGCGGGTGCGCGCTACTGTTGGTCGACCTCGATCGGTTCAAGCTGGTCAACGATACGCTGGGCCACGCAATCGGCGATCAACTGCTCGTCGAAGTGGGCAGGCGCCTTGAATGTGCTGTGGGCAGCGGCGGCCGGGTCGGTCGGATCGGCGGCGATGAATTCGCAATCATCTGGAACGACGCTTGCGATCGCAGTCGCCTTTCTGCGGTTTCCGATTCTGTCGTTGCCGAGCTTTCCAAGAGCTTCACGGTCGGCGCCGCGACCCTGCACGTCGGAGCAACGATCGGCATCGCTGTCTGCCCAACAGACGGCAGCTTTGAAGAACAGTTGATGCGGAGCGCAGACCTCGCCCTGTATCGGGCAAAAGCCGCTGGCCGCGGAGGCCACGCCTTCTTCGAGCGCTACATGTTCGAGGAAGCCGAGGATCATCGCCTGCTGGAACAGGATGTGCGCGAGGCCTTGAATGGTGACGGCCTGGCGCTCGCCTACCAGCCGATCATCGATTCCACGACCGGCGCTGTCGTGGCGCGGGAAGCCTTGCTCCGCTGGCACCATCCGCGGCGGGGCGATATTCCGCCGGATCAGTTCATTCCAATCATCGAAGATGCCGGACTGATCCACCAGATCGGGGACTGGGTGATCAGGGAAGCCTGCGCCGAAGCTGCGCGCTGGGACCGGCAGATGCGTGTCGCCGTCAATATTTCGGCCGCTCAGCTGACAGGTGCGGGCCTGGCAAAGACCGTGCTTGGTGCTCTCGCCGCATCGCGTCTTGAACCCAGTCGTCTCGAGCTTGAAGTGACCGAAAGCGTCTTCCTCGGCGACGATGCGGCCACGCTGGCGTCGCTGGAGCGACTCCGGGGGCTCGGGGTGCGCCTGGTTCTCGACGATTTCGGCAAGGGATATAGTTCGTTCGGTTACCTAAGCCGTGCCAAGTTCGCGAAGATCAAGATCGACCAAAGCTTCGTTCGTGGAGCAGCGGAAGGAGCGAGGGATTGCGTGGCAATCGTCCATGCCATTCTCGCGCTCGCGCGCGGACTAGGCGTGGAAACGACGGCGGAAGGCGTGGAAACTGAAATGCAGGCCGATGTGATGCGGCAACTGGGCTGCACCCAGCTCCAGGGCTTTCATTTTGGGCGGCCGGTTCGCGCCGACCAGCTGGAGGATGCCAGTAGCGATCTTCATCGTCGCATCGCCTGATTTCCTGCTTTTCAACGCCCGCGTTGCCATTATAAGCCGCCCGGCGCGCGAGGCCCGTCCACACGGGCCACACTTGCTGGGGCGTCGCCAAGCGGTAAGGCACCGGTTTTTGGTACCGGCATTCGCAGGTTCGAATCCTGCCGCCCCAGCCATTCGAGTTGCACTGTCCCGACGAGATCGCGGCCGTCTCTCGGCCCCGAAAAACGAACGACCCGAAAGCCGGAGCTTTCGGGCCGTCCAGATGCCTAGCCTTAGCCAGGCAAATGCCTATCCGCGTTCCGGCTCCGGCGGCGGCGGCGGCGGTGGCGGAGGCGGTGGGGGCGGAGGACAGGCGTCCGTTGCCAGGATCACCGAACCGTCCGGGCACGTCTGCGTCGCCGGGGGAGGAGGCGGCGGCGGCGGCGGGGGCGGAGGAGGCGGCGGCGGCGGAGCGGCGGCGCCGAAATTGTAGATCAAGCTCGCCAGCAGGCTGTGCGACTTGACCGCCGAGCGCGCCTCGAACGTATGGTCGAAAAGATCGCCCTTCAGCGTGCCGGCCGAGAAGTAGCGATACTTCAGACCCGCATCGATATTGGGAGAGATCGGCGCCCGAACCCCGGCGAGAAGCTGCCATGCAAGGTCGGTGTCCTTGAGATGATAAGCAGAATCACCGAGCTGATCGATCGTCATGCTGACCCGCGCGATGCCGGCGCCGGCACCTGCATAGAAGCTGACGCCGTCATCGTCGCCAATATCGACGAGGGCGTTGATCATCCCGCTGGTGACACTCGTGCGACCGTCACCGTCGACTTCCACGCCTGGTCCGATCCCGGCAGGGAAGGGGCCCGGGGCCTGGTCGTCAATTTCGTAGGACTTGTGGTTCGCGCGCTTGTAGCCGAACTCGGCTTCGAGGCGGAACATGCCGAAATCATAGCCGCCGATCAGATCGACGTCGTAACCGAGGCTGTGATCGACATCGAGCCAATCAGCCCATTCGTCGACAGTAACGGGGGGTCCCCGGCGATCGACGTCCGAATCCTTGGCCAGCAAAGCGCCGCCTTCGACACCGACATACAAGCTGCCGTCACGGGCATAAGCCGGCGTAGCAAGTACGACGGCGGCCGCAGCGGCCAGCAGATACTTTTTACTCATCGCAACCCCCTTCTCTCTTTTAGGCTTCATCAGGATTTGCCTCACACAAACTGAAGACGGCATGCGACGGTCCAAGTGCCCGCAGGAACTTGAGTCGTCGCGAGCACAGCAAGGCAAGGGCGCCTGGCTGAACCCACCGTCGACAGCCCCTAATGCGTAGCAACGAGATTGGTTGCGTGCCGAACAAAATCCTATTTAAGTTTATTTGCTTTGATTAGATCGCCATTTCCGTGAAATGAATCCGATCCGCCAGCGATTTACTTGTGACGAATAGTGGCTCCGTCATCCTCGCTATAAGAAATTTAATGATCTGTTGGGCCATATTTTGCCAATAGTGTGGCCAAGACGGCACGGTGAACGCGTTGGACCAGTCTTCGGATATCCATCCGACCTCCGGGACTTTCGCCCTGCCGTTAAACCGACAGCCGCCGAAATCTGGATGTTGCGTTACGAGCGATCTAACGGCATAGGCCGTCAAGTGGCTGAATTTGTTGTAAAGATATTCTGATGCGGCGGCTTCGTGTTCAAGTAATCATCGTTGGGCTCGGAGTGAGTACATGCATCACTGCGGCAGGAAATGCAGCCGTTCCGGAACGACCATCGCCGCCGGCGCAAGGTCAGGTGGCTGGTGCACAGGACGTCCTTCCCTCCGGTGACAGCGAAGCCTTTCGCGAGCGGATGAGCTGGAAAGGGCAGCCATCGCCCCAGTCGTCCATTGTCGAAACTACCCGGCAAGCCTCGCCGGCCAATATTCGCGTGTCCTCTCAATTCGGCTTGCGCATGGACCCTCTCCAAGGTGGTCACCGCCAGCATGCAGGCATCGATTTTCCCGGAAAAATGGGAGCCAATGTTTATGCCACCGGCCCTGGTCGGGTCGAAAAAGCTGGATGGGCGTCAGGCTATGGGAAGCTGATTGAAATCGCCCACCCGGGCGGCCTGCGCACTCGCTACGGGCATTTGTCGGGCATCAATGTAGCGCCGGGGGACAGCGTTGTGCCGGGGCAACTGATCGGAAAGGTCGGTTCGACCGGTCGGTCCACTGGACCGCATCTCCACTATGAGGTCCGGGTCGATGGAGTGGCGACGGATCCGGCGCCGTTTCTGACGGATGGTCGAACTGAGTATCGGGTCAATTGGGCGCCGCAACTAAAAGCCGAGCCGCGCTGGCAGGGCTGGAATGATCGCGCCGAAGCAGGTCTTCCGCGGTCCGTCATCAAATAATAACAGTTGGTTGCAAGGCCGTAACCGATCGGCCAGCGGACTGAATCTATTCGATTAATCCTGTCATTAAATTCTGGCCTTAAGAAATTGAAATTCCCAATTCAACAAATAGTTAAGCTTGACGAGAAATGGGCCGGCGGACATAGGGACTCGCCGAATCCGTGGGGAATTTTGCCTGTAAGGCTTAGTAAAGGGGAAGTCCGTGAATCCCTCAGAGAGATATATGTTGGACCTGCTCAAGAAAGGGCGGGATCATTACGGTGTTGTTGCAGTCAAAGCGGAATTTGAGGCCGAAGGCACGCGTCCCGACGAATTCATGCGTCTCCTTGAACTTGCCCGCCGGGCTGACCTGAAGGTTGCGCTGAAGATCGGAGGTTGCGAAGCCATTTCCGATCTACTGGCATCCAAGCTATACGGGGTCGATTACATCATCGCGCCGATGGTGGAATCGCGCTACGCCCTGTCGAAGTTCATCGAAGCCAAGAACAAGACCCACGGTAACGCCGATTGCGGTACCGAATTCTTGTTCAATCTTGAAACCGAAGCCACACTGCAGAATCTCGACGAGATGTTGCCTCTCGCGAAGGCTGGTGTTGACGGTATCGTCTTCGGGCGGGTCGATTTTACGCTCTCGCGCGGCATGTCCCGCGATGCAGTGAACGACCGGTCGATCACGGATGCAGTGCTGAAGGTTGCGCGCGCTTGTGCCTCGCAGGATCTGGAACTGGTCGTCGGCGGGTCGGTATCGACGTCGGCCGTTGATGCCCTGCGGGAAATCCAGGCCATTCGCCTCGATCGTTTCGAAACTCGCAAGGTCATCTTCGACGGCAGGGCGGTCACCCGCGATAGCATCGCCGATGGTATTCAGAACGCAGTGAATTTTGAGCTCGAGTGGCTCAAGAGCAAGCGCGACTATTATCAGTCGATCGCCCAGGAAGATGCTTCCAGGATTTCGATGATGGAGGCGCGCAAGGCCGCAGCGCAGCCAGTCCTCTATTCGAAGGTGGCCTGAATCATCCAAGATGATTGAATTGGAGGGCGCTCCCAATGGTGGAGCGCCCTCCATTTCGATGGGCGATCAGGCAGGCGAGCCCTTCTCAGATCCGGCGAAGATGCGGACATGGGCGGGGGCCGATGTGTCGACCTGATGTTCGCCGGTTGTTTAATTTGGCTTTTGGCGTGTGATGAAGAAGTTGGACGGATCAAAAATGGTTGAGTGCAAGATCTCTTGGCCGGTGAGCCGGAGTGCGACGAAGCTGGCATTGGGTGCGCTGCTGTTGGCTCCACTGCCCGCGTTGGCCCAGGTTGGAGGCTATCCTCTCGATCCTTCGTCCCAGTCGACCAGATCTAACGATCCGGCGAATCCCTCGGGTCGAGGCAACGCCCAGGCCGGGACTGATGCAGCCGATACGCAAACGAGCGTTTCGAATCCGTTCGATTCCTTCCGTTACGAACCGGATGAAATCGAAAGCCAGCGCGATCTGGATCGCCTTGACGGGCGCGTCGTCATCGATCGGGAAAGAATGCAAACCGTTACCGATGACAGGCTGCTTCGTCGGGTCCGTCCTCAGTCGCGACCAAGCGAATTCGAAACGCTGGTCTCCAAGATTGTCGACAAGCCGCTTCGGCGTTTCGGAGCGAACCTGCTGGTACCGGAGGCGCGCGACTTCACTGCGCCGCCGACGACCACGGTTCCGCTCGATTACCGTATCAATCCGGGCGACGAGCTGCTGATCGGGCTGACCGGTTCGGTCCAGGCCAACGATCTGCGGGTGACCGTCGATTCCGACGGGCGCATTTTCGTTCCTCGCGTGGGCGCCGTGAACGTCGCCGGTGTTCGCTACGGGGATCTCCAAAGCCTGATCGCCCGGCAGGTTTCACGGCAATATCGCAATTTCCGTGTTGCAGTATCCATTAGCAAGCTGCGCGGCATCACGGTCTATGTGACCGGATTTGCCGAGCAACCGGGCTCGTATACGGTCAGCAGCCTGTCGACTTTGGTCAACGCAGTCCTTGCGGCGGGTGGGCCTTCGGCGGGTGGCAGTTTCCGTTCCATCCAGGTTCGGCGCGACGGCCAGCTCATTTCTGATTTCGACCTGTATGACCTGTTGTTGAAGGGCGACAAGAGCGCGGACGTCCTGCTTCAGAACGGTGACGTGATCTACATCGCTCCGGCAGGTGCCCAGGTTGCGGTCATCGGCAGCGTCAACGTCGAAGCGATCTACGAGGCTCGCGCCGGCGAAACGACCTATGACGTCCTCCTGAACGCAGGCGGGATCAACACAGTCGCTGACAGCACCAGATTGCTTGTCCTCGATCCGACCAAGCCAGGTGGATGGCAGCAATTGTCTCCCGCACAGGTGCAGACGCGGGTGGCATCGCGCGCCGAAATCGTCCGGGTACTGCCCGCGGTCGGCATGGCTCAGCCGATCATGAGCCAACCGGCGCTGGTGAGCGTCAGCGGCGAAGTGGCCCGTCCTGGCCATTACTATGTCCAGCCCGGAACGCCGCTCAGCGCAGTGCTCGATCAGGCCGGCGGGCTGACAAGCAGGGCCTATCCCTATGGTGCCGTGCTGACGCGGGACTCGGTTCGGGAGACCCAGAGAAAGAGTTACGAACGCGCCATTCGCGACATCGAGTTGTTGCTGACCGCCCAGCCTCTCACTTCCGTATCGCAGGCAGAGCAGCTGCAGCCGACAAGACTGACTTCTGTGGATTCGGTGGTCAAACAGCTCAAGAACCGCCAGCCCGACGGCCGGTTGGTGTTGGAGGTGGGGCCTGGCGACCGCACGTTGCCCGGCGATGTGATCGTCGAAAACAACGACACCATCTACGTCCCGCCGCAGCCGATTACCGTCGGCGTATTTGGTGCCGTGCCGAGCCCGGCCTCCTTCCAGTACAAGCAGAACGAGACGATCGGTGACTATCTGCGTCGTGCCGGTGGGGTGCAGAAACTGGGCGACAAGGATGAAATTTTTGTCGTGAGATCCAATGGAACGCTGCTTGCGCAGGGCAGGGGACTGTTCGGCGGCAGCGTACTGAATCAGAAGGCCTATCCGGGCGATCTTATCTTCGTGCCGGTCGACGCGACCCGCGGGGAATTCTGGGCCAGGCTTCGTGACATTACCTCGGCGCTGGGCCCGGCTGCCGTACTGGGAGCGGCGGTAGCCCAATGACGATCGTCCACACCATTGTCGAACGGGCAAGGGACACGCGCTTCCGGCGCCTGACCTACCTGGTCATCGCCCTAGTTGCAGCGGTTCTGATCGTGTTCCCGAGGCCATATGTAGCACGGGCCCGGATCATTCCGCAGGACACGGCGAGCGCAGCAGGCACGACCGCATTGATGACGCTGATTGCTGGCCAGGCGCAGAATGTCGCAACGCTGCTAGGTGGCGGTCGCGCATCGAACGACCTCTATTTGATCCTTGGGCGAAGCGACAGCGTCACGGAGCGGGTGATCGAGCGATTGAAGCTCGTCGGACCTGGGCAATATGAGACGAAGGCGGAGGCCAAGCGCGCCCTGGCCCGGAAGGTTGACGTCAACCTGCTGTTGGGCGGCGTTATGGAGATCGAGACCAAGACCTGGGACGCCGAGGAATCGCAGCGACTGACTGCGGCCTATGTCGACGCCATCAGCAAGCAGCTGGCCGCATTCGGCGAGCAGCTCATCAAGAACAAGGAACGCATCATCCGGAATCGTTCCCGGACCGCCAACGAGCGCGTTTCCCGTACAGAGGGCGAGCTCAACGCGTTCCGCCGGATGCATAATCTGGCAGCGCCCGAGCAGCAGCTTGGCGTTGAACTGAGCTTGCGAACCAATCTCCAGGCCCAGCTCCAGGCAAAACGGGTCGAATTGCAGACGCTACGCGAGTTCAGCGGTCCGGAGAATCCGGCGCTCGTGGCAGTCCAGACGGAAATCGGGGAATTGCAGCGGCGGATCGCCCAGTCTGCTGCTCCGTCGACCAATTCCGCTGGGCCGAACCTTGCCGGATCGGCCAACCTCACGACCCGATATCTAGCGTTGTACCGCGACTATCGTCTCGCCGTGGCGATCTACGAAATTTATGCTCGCTCGGCCGAACAGGTAGCTGTCGACCAGCTGGCTGCCGAAAGCTCGTCCTATGTGCAGGTTATCGACCCTGCCTATGTCGACGTGCAACGGCATTATAACGTCTGGGCCATCGCCATTTTCGCGGCCTTGATCCTGCTCGCGGCCTTCACCGAAATCTATGGGCCGGGGACGGGCTTGTTTACCCTGCGCCGCACGTCGGAGCGGGCCGAGTCCGGGGCATGACACGCCGCGCCGGCGCGACGGAAAAGGGCGATCGCATCGAACTGTCGTTTGCGATTCCCTGCTACAATGAAGAAGCCAATGTTGTTGCCATGTACGAGGCGGTAACGGTGGAAGCCGAGCGTCACGCGGCCGGCCACGAGATCATCTTCATCGATAACCATTCGACGGATCGAACGCGCGAACTGCTTCGGGAAATTTGCACCCGGGACAGCCGCGTCCGCGCCATCTTCAACAACCGCAACTATGGCCAGATGCGCTCGCCCACGCACGCCATATTCCAGGCGGAGGGGGCAGGCGTCATTGGAATGTGCTGCGACTTCCAGGATCCGCCGACCCTGATCGGCGAGTTGGTTCGGCAGTGGAAAGCGGGTGCACAGATCGTCCTTGCTCAGCGCCGGTCGGAGAAGACCTCAGTGCTCCTGGGACTGGCGAGGAAGGCCGGCTATTCCTTCTTCAACCGGTTCGGCGACTACCCCCTTATTCCCGGAGCGACGGGCTTCGGCCTCTATAGCCGCGAGGTCGTCGACATGCTCGCCAGCTGGAATGAGCCCGAGCCGTTTTTCCGAGGGATGCTGATCGAGAGCGGCTTCCGCCTTGTCGTCGTTCCGTTCGATCGGCCGATGAGGGCCGGCGGGAAATCGAGTAACGGGTTCTGGAGCCTGCTGAATTTTGCTCTTTCTGCGGTGGGCGGATCGGCCAAGTCGCTGCTGCGCTTGCAGCTGATCCTCGCAATCTATCTCAGCATTTTCTCGTTCCTGCTCGCGCTGGTCACCGGCATCCGGTTTGCCGTCACAGGCTACTCACCGTTGCTGCTGGCACTGACGGTGGTCTTCGGCCTTTTCTCGGTCGTCCTGCTTTGTCTCGGCCTGATTGGCGATCAGGTCCGATTGCTGGCCGAGCGGATGCGCAATGTTCCGCTGGTCGTTGAAGACGAGCGGCTGAATTTCCCCCCGGATCGTGAGCAGCCGTCACCTAGGACGGTGAACCGCAATCGACTGGAGGGCGCTCAGTGACTGCGGCGCGTTGGCCCGTCAAACTCCATGTCGAAGCACTGCTGATGATCGCGATGTTCGTGGGCTTCGGGCATCTGGTCTATAAGGTCGTCGTCTTCGGCTACGTACCACTGCCGTTCGTCTACGACGTCTCCGACACTTTCATGGACTGGTTCAACCCGGCTTATTGGGGCCGGAACGGGCACGCCTATAGTGCCTATACGTCCATCTACGCCCCGCTGTCCTTCGTGTTCACGGACCTGTTCGGAACGCCAAGCTGCTACCTCTCCAGTCCTCATCCGAAGGACGTGCGCGAATGCGACTTCGTGGGGATTGCCGCGATATTCCTGTCCTACATTCTTTGCGTTGTCCTGGCCGCCATCGCCTTCCGCAAGAATGACAGACCCACGTGGCTTTACCGCTCCGTCGGCTTCGGTCTTGGGCTGCCGCTGCTCTACGCTCTAGAGCGCGGCAATCTCATTATGATCGGCATCATCTTCCTGATCGCCTTCTTCGGCTTGTCGAAGAGCAAGGGAGCGACCGCTTTCTACGCGGGCATGATGATCAACATGAAGTCCTACATGCTGCTCTTAGTGCTTTCGCTGGGGATCAAGCGGGAGTGGCGGTTGCTGGAGCTCTGCGGGTTCGCAACGGTGGGCGTTTATCTGGTTACCCTGGCGATCTATGGCGCCGGAACGCCGGCCGAACTCGCAAGAAACCTGGCGGTTTGGTTCAATGCGATGTCCAGCGTCGTGTGGGACCAGATCAGCTATTCCACGACCTACGCCCCGTTCCTGCAGTTCGACATTCACCAGTATCCGGTCAGGGAGTTCATTCCCGACAAAGTCGTCAACATCGCAACCATCGCTATCAAGTCCGAGATATTCGTGTCGCGGCTGCTCGCCTGGATTTGTATCGGTTTTGCGTGGCTCTATCCGAGAACCATCTCGACGCCCCGGCTTGCCTTCTTTCTCATCATGCAGTCGTTCATCGCCGAAAATCCCGGCGGCTATGGCCAGTCCATCTTCATTTTCCTCGTGTTCATGGAAAAGTGGACGAACATGAGGGTCGGAATCGCCATCATCGCGGCCTATCTGATCAGCATCCCGACTGACCTCCTGTTCGCTTCGGCTCTCCACGTCGAACGCATCGCATGGCTGACAAACCGGGAGGTCATGACAGTTTATGGCCTGACTATTGGCGCGCTCGTCCGGCCCGGGCTGATCGCGATCATGCTTTGGGCGCTGGCAATCGACAGCCTCATCGAATTCCATCGGGAAATGCGCAAGAGCCGCCCGCAATTGGGCATGCCCAAACGGCTGGCGCCTGAAATGTCACGAGCATTGGCATGACGGGCGACGTTTTCAGGACGGATCTCGAGGCGATCCAAGGGGCACTTGCCCCGCTCTGGCCGACGCTCGCCGGGAAGAGCATCTTCATGACTGGCGGCACCGGCTTCATCGGACGCTGGATGCTGGAGGCGCTTGCGGAAGCTGACCGGCGGCTCGGCCTCAATATGCGCGTACGCATCCTTACGCGCGATCCTGAGGCCTTCGCCCGCAAGGCGCCGCATCTGGCGGATCTACCCGGTTTCGAATTCGTCGCGGGCGACGTCCTTCGACTTGAGCCGGACGGTCAAGTCTATGATTATGTCATCCACGCCGCGACCGATGCCAGCGCCGACCTCAACGAGAACGATCCGCTGCGGATGTTCGACACGATCCTCACCGGCACCCGCAACGCCCTCGAATTCGCGAGGGCTGCACAAACGGATCGCTTTTTCTTCCTGTCGTCCGGCGCGGTCTACGGCGCCCAGCCGTTCGACATGCATCATGTCGCGGAGGACTATCCGGGCGCTCCAGACCTTTCGACGCACCGGTCGGCCTATGGCGAAGGAAAGCGCGCTGCCGAAATGCTCTGTGCCATCTATCGGCGGCAGTTTGGCATGGACATCATCAACGCCAGGATCTTCGCCCTGCTTGGGCCGCTGCTGTCGCTCGACATCCATTTCGCGGCGGGCAATTTCATCCGCGATGCCATGACCGGCCGCAAGGTCGAGGTGCAGGGAGCCGGAACCGCCATCCGCTCCTATCTCTATGCCGCAGACCTCACGACCTGGCTCTGGACGATGCTCCTCAAGGCACCCGCCAATGCGACCTACAATGTCGGGTCCGAGCAAGGCGTCACGATCGCACAATTGGCCGAGCTGACCGCTGCGCTGCTCGGCAACGGTGATTTTGAAATTCTGGGCAAGGCCGATCATGGGTGGAACCCCGGCCGCTATGTGCCTTCGACCTCGAAAATTCGCGAAGAACTGGGCGTTCGGGAAAGTGTTTCGCTCGACCAGTCCATTCTTCGCACCGCGATGTGGAATGGATGGAAGCAATGACGAAGATCAAGCTGTCGGCGTGGGTCGCCAATGAACTGGCACGCCATGGGGTTACGCAAGCCTTCATGCTGACAGGCGGCGGCGCAATGCATCTCAACCATTCGATTGGGACTCACCCCGAAATCAGCACCATTTTCTGCCACCACGAGCAGGCGCTGGCGATGGCTGCGGAAGCTTATGGCCGGCTGACCCAGAAGCTTGCCCTCGTCAATGTGACGTCGGGACCCGGCGGGACCAATGCCATCACCGGCGTCTATGGCGCCTATGTCGATTCCATCGGCGTCCTCGTCATTTCGGGACAGGTGAAAACCGAAACCACGGTCCGGCACAGCGGCCTTCCGCTCCGCCAGCTTGGCGACCAGGAGTTGGACATCGAGCCGATCGTCCACCCCATCACCAAATATGCGACAATGGTTACCGACCCGCTGTCGATCCGATATCATCTGGAAAAGGCGATCCACCTGGCCAGCACCGGGCGTCCTGGACCGGTCTGGCTAGACATCCCTCTCGATGTGCAGGCTGCGATGATCGATCCCGAAGATCTCCAGCCGGGCTTCGATCCGGCCGAGCTGGACGAACCCTGGAGGGCGACGGATGTCGATGCCGCGGCTGCGGCGATCGTGGAGCGCATGCGGAAGGCGGAACGGCCGGTTATCCTGGCCGGCGCCGGCGTTCGGATCAGCGGCGCGCATGCCAAGTTCCTGGAACTGGTCGAACGGCTAGGAATTCCGGTGGTGACGGGCTGGAATGCCCATGACGTGATCTGGGACGAGCATCCTCTTTATTGCGGGCGGCCCGGCACGGTCGGCGACCGCGGCGGCAACATGGTGACGCAAAGCTCGGACTTCCTGCTCGTGCTCGGAAGCCGGCTGAATATCCGCCAGGTCAGCTATAATTGGTCGAGCTTCGCGCGAGCAGCGTACAAGGTCTGGGTCGATATCGATCCCGTGGAACTGCAGAAGCCGACGGTAAAGCCCGACATGCCGGTCGTCGCTGATCTCAAGGACCTCATCCCCGCGCTGATTGCCGCAGCTCCTGCCGAACCCGCCGAAAAGCACAGCGAATGGTTAGCCTGGGCTCGTGAGCGCGGGCCGAAGTTCCCGACGGTGCTGCCCGAATATCGGCAAAGCGAAATGTGCCACCCTTATGTCGCCATGGAAGCGATGTTCGACGCACTCGACGCTGACGATGTGGTGGTGACTGGCAATGGAAGCGCTTGCGTCGTCGGCTTCCAGACGGCCAAGCTGAAGCAAGGCCAGCGCCTGTGGACGAACAGCGGCTGCGCAACGATGGGCTATGACTTGCCGGCCGCCATTGGCGTCTGCGCGGCCCGCGGCTTCGATCGGCGGGTCATCTGCGTGGCCGGCGACGGCAGCATCATGATGAACATTCAGGAACTTCAGACGATCGTCGGTTACGGCATGCCGGTGAAAGTCTTCCTGCTCAACAACAACGGTTATGTGTCGATCTTCCAGACCCATCGGAACTTCTTCAACGGCGTCGAGGTCGGCGGCGGACCCAAGAGCAATGTGACCTTCCCCGATTTCTCAAAGGTCGTCACGGCGTTCGGCTTTGCCTATTCGCGGGCGACCAGCCATGCCGAATTGGAGAACGCGATCCGGGAGACACTCAACGCGCCGGGTCCCGCGGTTTGCGAGATATTCATCGACGAAACCGTCTCGTTCGCGCCCAAGCTTGGGGCCAAGCAGCACCCGGACGGGCGGATCACGTCGCCAGCGCTCGAAGACCTTTCACCCTTCCTTCCGCGCGAGGTCCTTCGCGACAATATGCTGATCGATCTGCTCGAAGAATGATCAAAATCGCTCGAAACATGATGGGACATGCGCAGTCGACCCTTCGCAAGGGCGAGGGAAGGCCGTTGCGCTACCTGGTCGCGGCCGGGCTCAATACGGCATTTGGCCTGGCCATTTTCCCGGTCCTGCTGTGGTCGTCGCACTATCTACACGAACATTATATGATCGCCTTGGCGATCGCCCAGGCGCTTAGCCTGTGTTTTGCATATGCGACCTACAAGTTCGGCGTGTTCAGGACACGCGGGCAATATGCCCGTGAATTCGCCTCCTTTTCGAGCTTCTACCTGATCAACTATGCTGCGAACTGGGCCGCGCTTCCTGCGCTGGTCGAGCTGGCCGGATGGAATCCAATCGTCGCCCAGCTGTTCTTTTCGCTGCTGGTCATGGTCGGCAGCTACATCTGGCACAGCAAGATCACCTTCAAGGAAAGCCCGGAATCAGAAGCATGACGACATATCTGAAGCGCAATTGTCCGGCCTGTGGCAGCGGCGACCGCAAGTCCGAAGTGGCCAGCGATCGGAAGGCGGAAGACCTTCCACTCGATGAACTGCGGCCGTTCTGGAGCGGCCTGTTCAAGGAGAAGGTCTTCTTCACCTACGACCGCTGCGAGGAATGCGGGATCCTTTATGCCCCGACCTTCTTCGACGATGCCCAACTGACGGACCTTTATTCGTCGATGGCGCCGAACATGGACCTGGTTCCGACCAAGGCGATCGAAGCGACGCAGAGGAGCTATTTCGACGAGGCGATGGAAGGCCTTTCCGCTGAAGGAGGCTTTCTCGAGATTGGTCCTGACGTGGGCTACATCGTCGGCCACGCTGCCAAGGATCCGAAGTTCGACCGCTTCTGGCTGTATGAGCCAAATCTGGCAGTCCACGACGCTCTGACGCAGGCGACCGCAGGACTGCCCCATACGATCCTTCCGGACATGACCGATCTCACAGCGGTTCCCGATGGTTCAGTGGCGCTAGCGGTGATGATCCATGTGCTTGACCATCTGATCGACCCTCGGGCCATGCTGGAGCAGATCAGGGCAAAGCTGAAGCCTGGCGGACGCCTGGCCATCGTGACCCACAATGAGCATTCGATCCTGCGCAGTCTGATGCGAAAGCGCTTCCCGCCCTTCTGCCTGCAGCACCCCGAGCTTTATAATCCCAGGTCGATTGCCCAGCTGCTGAATCGCGCCGGCTATTCGAAGGTCAGGGTCAACCGCAGCAAAAATTACTTCCCGCTGGAGTTCATGGCCAAACAGGCCCTGTACAGCGTCGGGTTGAAGGCGGACCGGCTTCCCATGCCGAAGACGGTGATCGGTCTTCGGCTAGGCAATATCATGACCATCGCGGAGGCCTGAGGCCGCTCTTCGTCATCCGGCGGCAACGTCCAGCTTTTGCGGGAGGATATTATGTCCTTCGGCTGCCAATCGTTCGTCGGCCAACAGAATCTCGGCTGCTTCATCCCATAGTTCGCGACTGGTGGCGGCAAGGATGCCGAGGCCTTGGTCATGGAATCGGTAAGGCGACCCATCCCAGCGGGCGATGTGGCCGCCTGCCTCCGCCAACAACAGGGCACCGGCGGCATGATCCCAGGGCAAGGTCCGCTGGAACATGGCCAGGTCGAAAGCGCCTTCACACAGCTTGGGGTAGTGGTCCGCGGCGCAGCGAGGGATCGGCTGCAAATCGAAGGCGGTTTCGGCATTTGCCAGCAATTTGGACCTAAGCCCTTCAGCCATGAATTGCGTCGCAAGCGTCGCAACCGGCCTTGATTTGGCTTCGCCTACCGTTACGCGTTTCACACTTCCGTCGCCCTCGCGAACGAACGCACCTCCGCCGCGCACGGCGACAAACATCCTGTCCGGCACCGGAAGGTAGAGCCAACCCATTTCGGTGATCCCATCGATCGCCAGCGCCACAATGATCCCGAACGGCTCACGGCCGCCAGCGAAATTGCCGGTGCCGTCCAGCGGGTCGACGATCCAGACCAGGCCTTGCTCAATGCCGTCGAGCAATGAGGGATCGGCGCAGCAGGCTTCTTCGCCAACCACGCGCGCGGAAGGGAGGATGGCAGCGAGACCTTCATCGAGTATCTGCTCGGAATCACCATCGGCGATCGTAACCAGCTCGCCCGGGATCTTCTCCAGGATAGCGTCGTCCGACAGTTGGCAGTAGCGCGGCATGATCGCCGTCGCCGACGCATGCTTGATCAGCTCGCCTACCGCAACGTCCAGCTGCGCGATCTTCAACCCAGCGATTTCCCGGTCGCTCATGCCGCGGCCTTCAACCGCCCTGCATAGTCGGCGATCTGGACAAGGCTGACTTCCCGGCCATCGCCGTTGGCGGCAACTTCCTTGTGCCATTCAACGACCTTGGCCAGAGCCTCCTTCAGCCGCAGTCGCGGACTCCATCCCAGCTCCAGCCGAGCCTTGCTGCAGTCCAGCCGCAACAGGACGGCCTCATGCGGCTGAGGTCCGTCGGGCCGAACCCAGCCAAGATCGCTGTCCCACTTGGACAGCATTTCCTCGACCATCCAGTGAACCGGCTGCGTATCGTCATCGGATGGGCCGAAATTCCATGCCGTCGCCGCTTCGCCTTTGCCATTGAGCATGGCTTCGGCGATCATCAGATATCCACCGAGGGCCTCGAGCACATGCTGCCATGGCCGCACGGAGTTGGGATTGCGGATTTCGGGCGCCTGGCCCGCAAGCATGGCGCGGACAATATCCGGGACGAGGCGGTCGAGCGCCCAATCGCCGCCACCTATGACGTTGCCGGCCCGGACCGACGCAATCTTCGGCCCGTCAGGATAGGAGCGGCGATAGGCGGAAATCGCGAGTTCGGCCGCACCCTTGCTGCTGCTGTAAGGGTCATAACCGCCCATCGGGTCGGCTTCGCGGTAGGGCCACACCCATTCGCGGTTTTCGTAGCATTTGTCGGTGGTGACGCAGACGACGGCTTTCACGCTGTCGACCTGCCGGCATGCTTCCATCACATGGACGGTGCCCATGACGTTGGTGGCATAGGTTTCCACCGGATTGTCATAGGAGTAGCGCACCAAGGGCTGGGCGGCGAGATGGAAGACGACTTCTGGCCGCGCCTGCCGGATCGCCGCCTCCACGGTCGCCATGTCGCGGATGTCGCCTTCGACATGGTCGACCAGCTCGGCGAGCCTTGTCTGCTCGAAGAAGCTGGGCTCCGTCGGGGCAGGGAGGGACAGGCCGGTGACCTTGGCACCCATCTGGCTCAGCCAAAGTGACAGCCAGCCACCCTTGAAGCCGGTGTGGCCGGTGACCAGGACCCGGCGGCCGTTCCAGGCGGCAGGATTTACCAGCATTTCCAGGGCGCTCCGTCCCGCCACAATTCTTCGAGATGCAGCTTGTCACGCAACGTATCCATGGGCTGCCAGAAGCCGTCGTGATGATAGGAGACCAGTTCGCCCATGGAGGCGAGCCTCTCCAGCGGGGTCTGTTCCCAGATCGTGTCGGGACCTTCGATGAGGTCCAGAACCGACGGTTCCGCGACGAAGAATCCCCCGTTGATGAGGCCGCCGTCGCCCGCAGGCTTTTCGCGGAAGCTTCGGACGAGCTCTCCTTCGAATTCGAGCGCGCCGAACCTTCCCGGAGGCGCCACCGCCGTGATCGTGGCCTTTTTCCCATGCTGGCGATGGTGGTCCACAAGCGCCGTCACATTGATGCTCGAGACCCCATCGCCGTAGGTGAAGCAAAACGGGTCGCCGTTATTGAGATAAGGCTGGATCGCCTTGAGCCGTCCCCCCGTCATGGTGTCGGCACCAGTTTCGACGAGCGTAACCCGCCATGGTTCGCTCCAGTTCTGGTGCACTTCGAGGCTGTTCTTGGACAAGTCGATGGTCACATCAGCAGTATGCAGGAAGTAATTGGCAAAGAATTCCTTGATCAGGTAGCCCTTATACCCAAGGCAAACAATGAAATCGTTGATGCCATGGGACGAATAGATCTTCATGATATGCCAAAGGATTGGCATCCCGCCAATTTCGACCATCGGCTTCGGCCGAATGGACGTTTCCTCCCCGAGCCTGGTACCCAAGCCACCGGCAAGAATTACTGCCTGCATCATCTTTCCTTCAACTGCACAAGCCGCGAGCATCGCCCGGCGAGGGTTAGGACGTTTTCAACGCTGCAAATTATTGAATCAAATGGAACAACGGGGCGCTATTAGAAAACCAAGGCGATCCTTGCCAGTCAAAATTTGCTATTCGTGCCCGAATTATTCAGCGAGCTGGAGAAGCCATGATGCGGATTGTCGGGCCACCAATCTTCCCTTTCACTGGCCGGAAGATTGCGACGGTTTTCCTGCCGTTCAATAGTTTTCGGTAAGTAGAAATTTGCTCGGGAAACTGACCAGCCTCTGTAAGATAAAGATCGTAATAGCTGAGGATCGAGTAATCAGCTCGGCAAGTTCCTAGTTTTTCGACAGGAATGTTCCCAAGATCAACAATCGGTGCGCCCTGCCGGTCGCGATTGACGTCGTCATAGCGAACACCGGTCTGCAACGCCTTGATGCCGTCGATGCAACCGGCCCGACCGATCGGAAACAGGATGGTCCACGGCCGGTCGCGCAAGCCCAGCTCCAGATGCTCGAGCGCAACGGAGCTCCCGGCCGGGATATGGTGCCTCGCCCATTCGGCGGCCATCGATCGCGTGTCGTTCTCGCGTTCGCGGATGGCACCGGCAGTATGCGCAAGGGTCGACATCGTGGCTGCGAACAGCAGGATGGCCGTCGTCACGGCCTTTGGCAGTTTCAGGTACCGTGCGATCCGATCGGAAATCCAGACGAGCGCCACCGCGGCAAAGATCGTCATCATGGGCAACAGGGGCAAAATCCACCGGGCCCAGATCAGCTGTTGCTTCGAAATGACGCAAAGTAAGGCGACTGCAGCGGGGAGAAGAGTATATCGCGCGGCCGACGAGCGGACCGCCGAGATCAGCATACCGGCGGCGATCATGGGCAGGGCAATCCACCCCATTGATCCCGCGACCTGGAATTGCAGATAGGAAACAAGGTTGCCCCAAAATCCATGACCTGTGTGGCCGAGGTGGACGGGTCTCGCCTCGCCGGACAGGTCCGACACGACTGTCTGCCAGTCGAGCAGGAGAAATGGCGATGCAAGAAGAAGCCCTGCGGCAGCTGCCAGTGCTGCGAGAGCCAGTTTCCGGAGTTCCGCGCGCCTGGCTTCCGGCCTTGCGCGGGCCTGGGCGATCGAAGCGCCGATGACCGCGACGAAGATCGACGCTGCGGGCCATTTCGTTGCAACCGCGACGCCGGTCAGAACCCCGGCCCAGAGATAGTCGTTCAGTCTTCCGGTCCGCGCGATCCCGATGCAGAAATAGAGCGCTCCGAGCATGAACATGCTCGCCTGGATGTCGGTTCGAATGACCTGCGACCAGCTGATATGAAGCGAGTTCAATGCCAGCAATGCGGCTGCAACCAATCCGCAATTCACACCGTGGAGCCGCCGACCAACCCGATATGTCAGCCAGACGCAGGTGACGGCGATCAGGACCATTGCAAATCGCGCGGGAAGGAAGATGAGCCCCGGATCGGCAAAGGCGGCCTGGGTGAAGTCGTGAATGCTGCTCCACGATCCGCTGATCATTCCGCCGATGAACACGACGATGCAGACCAGCGACGTAAGGTAGATGGTTGTCGTCCCCGGATGGCCGAACCAGCGGGGATTCAAGGTCCCATCGTTCAGCAGTTCGGCCGCCTTGACGACAAACAGCGGTTCGTCGGGGTCGTAGAGGCTCGGTAAGCCGAAATCGAGATTGTAGAGGCGGAGCCCGAACGCAACCACAAGAATAGCGGCCAGCATGAGGGTCCGTGCAACAGCACCGCTTGTCACTAACAACTGGCTTTCGATGTTCGAGGCAAAGCCGCGCCTAACCGACCCTATTGGAACTGGCAATTGGCGCGAACCGGCAATCGCCCAAGCGACAGACAAGGCCGTCAGTTTGGGCGCCGGAGGTGCTCAGGGAGAACCCTGATTGTGGCGTCCACCTGCACTCGACAAAGATATTCGAATTCAGGCGCAGGAGCAGGGGCGCATGAGCGAGCCGGCCTATCCCGTGACGCGACACGACTATGCTGACGACGCGTCGGAACTTGAGCATCTGGAATCGGCGATGGAAGACGGCCCGAAAGGCGCGCTGGCGGTCTCCCTGATAGCCGTCGGCCTTCTGATGATCGGTTGGCTGGGCGTCTATTTCCTCGTCTTCCTGCCGCGCGGGACGGTGGGGTGAGATGGCAATCAACGAAGAAGCCATCCTCAAGTCGGAGTTGCGATGGGCATGGGTCGTCGCGGGGATCGTTGCAGTCATTCTGGGCGCCATCCTGTTCGCCGCGCTCTCGATGCACGTCAATCCGCCGAGCAATCGCGAATTCGTCGATCCCAAGACGCTGCATCTGTCGGCTGAATTCACGGAAGAAAATCTCGGCACGAGGGTCGATCCTGATGGCCGGGTCGTCGCCAGAGTGATCACGACCCAGTTCGAATTTGTCCCGAACTGCATCGTCCTGCCCAGCGATCGTGACGTGACGCTTCGATTTGCGACCCCCGACGTCATTCATGGCATCCTGGTGACCGGAACCAACGTCAACACCATGGTCGTCCCCGGCTATGTGGCCCAGGTCCACACAAGATTTACGAAAACCGGTGACCTCCTGATGCCCTGCCACGAATATTGCGGCCTGGGCCACACGCAGATGATCGCGACGGTCAAGGTCGTACCGCCAGAACAGTTCCGCCCAGATGGCGAAGGGAGGGCGGTCTGTGGCGACAATCGCTGAACCGATCCCGCTGCCGAGGAGCCAGCCCGCCGCCGCGATGGGCGAGCTTCAGGTGCGGCGTCTCGTCATCGCCCATGTGTGGGTCGCCATAGCGGCTTTCGCGGTCGCCTGCCTGCTCGGAGTTTGGCAGATGTGGGCGCGAAGCCCGCTGGAAGCGCCGGCGCATTCGGCGGCCAATTATTTCCGGTCGGTCACGCTCCACGGCGTTTCGATGGCCTTCGTGCTGACCACCTTCTTCATCATGGGTTTCGGCTATTTTGTTGCCGAGACTGCGCTGAAGCGGCCGATCCCCGGCCTCAAATTGGCCTGGGGCGCGTTCGCCCTGGGCCTGATCGGGGTGTTGATGGCCGCGCTGGCGATTATCAGCGGCAATGCGTCGGTGCTCTACACATTCTATCCGCCGCTGACCGCGACGGCGTGGTTCTACATCGGCCTGGTGCTGGTCGTCGTAGCATCCTGGGTCTGGTGCTTGCTGATGATATTCGCGATGCGCCAGTGGAAGGCCGTCAATCCGGGCGAGGCTGTGCCGCTGGCGATGTTCGCGACGGTCGCCAACGCTGTCATGTGGCTGTGGACCACGGTCGGAGTCGCCGCCGAGCTGCTGTTCCAGGTCATTCCCGCCGCCCTCGGGCTGAACGGGATGGTCGATGTCGGACTGTCGCGAACCCTTTTCTCCTGGACCCTGCATGCGATCGTCTATTTCTGGCTTTTTCCCAGTTACATCGCCTTCTACACCATGGCACCCCGCGCGGCGGGTGGACGGCTCTATTCCGACACGATGGGCCGGATCGCCTTCATTCTCTTCCTGCTCTATTCGCTGCCCGTCGGGCTCCACCACCTCATGATGGATCCGGAGCATTCCAACGGCTTCAAATTCCTGCAGATGTTCCTGACCGCACTGGTCTCGGTTCCGACATTGCTGACGGTTTTCACCATTACCGCCTCGATGGAAGTTGCGGGCCGGATGCGCGGCGGCAAAGGAACGTTCGGCTGGATCGGGGCGCTGCCCTGGCACCGGCCCATGGTTCTCGCGACCGGGCTTGCTTTCGTCATGCTGTTCTGGGGCGGCGGCGGCGGCCTGATCAACATGAGCTACGGCATGAATGCCATGGTTCACAACACCAGCTGGGTCACGGCCCATTTCCACCTGATCTTCGGCGGCACGGTGGTGATCATGTATTTCGCCATCGCCTATGCCATGTGGCCAACCGTGACAGGCCGCGCTTTTTCGAGCGTAAGGCCGCTGCTCGTCCAGCTGTGGCTCTGGTTCTTCGGCATGATGGTGATGACCCTTCCGTGGCACTGGACCGGCCTGCAGGGCCAATGGCGCCGCATCGCCGCGTTTGACTATTCCGATCCCGTGATCGCCGCCTGGGGCCCATGGGTGATCGTTTCCCTGGTGGGTGGGATTATCCTGGCGGCAAGCGCACTTCTGTTCGTCTGGAACCTGTTGTCGCTTCACCGAAGCTCGGCGCCAAAATCACCGCTGGTCGACGTGCCCTATGCCCAGGCCGTGCATCCGCCTGCCCATCTTCCGGCCTCGCTCAACGGCTTCGGGCTGTGGAATGTGATCGTCGCAGTGCTGATGTTGCTCGCCTACGGCTATCCGATCGCCCAATTCTTCATCGATCCGCCGCCTCAGGCGGTCGTCCACAGGCTCCACTGAAATGGTCGATCATCCGCCCCCGGCCAATGAACAGAGCCCGGCCGGCTCGCCGGTGGAGCAGGCGGCTGTCGATCGTCGCTGGCGATCGATGGCCGGTGTTGCCGTCGGCGTGTTGGTTGCAACAGGCGCTCTGCTTGGATTCATCGTAATTCCGGCCGGCCAGCGAGAGAATGCCGGCCTGTCCCTGTATGAGGCATTGTGCCGGGCCGCTGGCCTGACCCCAGGGTCCCCGGCGCAGTCACAGCCGGTAAGCAGGGCCGTTTCGCTTCCGGTGAGCCAGGTCAGTTGGGATCCGGCCATCATGCAGCGTCTGGAATCCGGGAATACCCAGCGCGGGGCCCAGATGGCGGCGCAAGTCTGTGCCGCGTGCCACGGCGACAAGGGTCTTAGCGAGACCAGCACGATTCCGAGCCTCGCCGGGCAGACGAGCTACGCCATCTACAAGCAGCTCCATGATTATCGTTCAGGGGCCCGGTCCAATGCCCAGATGACGAGCGTTGCCAAGCAGCTCGCGGTCGAAGACCTGGCGAGCATCGCGGCCTATTATGCCGCGGCATCGAAAGAATATGCTGCCCTCGGTCGCCGCGACCTCTCCGGCGATGTCGAAATTGTCCAATTGGCGTGGGAAGGGGACACGCGGCGGCGGATTCCTGCCTGCATGAGCTGCCATGCCAACGGAGTCGGCGGCCCGATCGAAACGCCGGCGCTGGCCGGGCAGAATCGGGAATATATGGTCGCACAGCTCAATGCCTATGCCGAAGCCACCCGGAAAAACGACGTTTATGGCCGCATGCGCGACATTGCCCGCAAGTTGACGCCCGAGGAGAGGGAGCAGCTTGCCCGCTACTTCCAGGGGACCCTTTAGGGCCGTCAAATCCGTTTAATTTCGGGACACCGGAACCCATTTGACACTGAGGAATTCAAGCCTTTCGGGGGGAGCTGCGTGCCTTGCTCCCGCGAGTAATCGGTGGTGAGGTGTCCAGTGAACAAACAGAGCCCGCGAACTGACTTTGGTGTGAACCGTCGGGAACTGGTTTCAGCACTTCGAAAATTGCGTCGCGGCGACTTCACCGTTCGCCTGCCCGAAGACGGGCCGACGAGCGACAATGAGATCGCGATACTTTTCAACGAGGTCGTCAGCCTCAACCAGCAACTCACCGAAGAATTCGAGCGACTTGCCAAAGTGGTCGGCAAGGAAGGCAAGATCGGCCATCGGGCCAAGGTGCGCGGCGCTTCGGGCGGCTGGGACAGCAAGCTGCGCGCTGTCAATGAGCTGATCGACGACATGGTGCAGCCGACCACCGAGGTCGCACGCGTGATCGGCTCGGTCGCCAAAGGCGACCTCTCCCAGTCCATGGCGGTTGAAATCGACGGCCGCGCCTTGCGAGGCGAATTCCTGCGTATCGGCAAGGTGGTGAACACCATGGTCGAGCAGCTCGGGTCCTTCGCGTCGGAAGTGACCCGCGTGGCCCGCGAAGTGGGTACAGAAGGCAAGCTGGGTGGCCAGGCCAATGTGAAGGGCGTGGCAGGGACCTGGAAGGACCTCACCGACAACGTCAACCTGATGGCCGCGAACCTGACGGGCCAGGTCCGCAATATCGCCGACGTCACGACGGCGGTGGCACTCGGCGACTTGTCCAAGAAGATCACCGTCGACGTGAAGGGTGAGATCCTCGAGCTTAAGAATACCATCAACACCATGGTGGATCAGCTGAATGGCTTCGCGTCCGAGGTGACCCGCGTGGCGCGTGAGGTCGGCACCGAGGGCAAGTTGGGTGGCCAGGCGCGGGTCGAAGGCGTGGCCGGCACCTGGAAGGACCTTACCGAAAACGTGAACTCCATGGCGGCGAACCTGACCGGCCAGGTGCGCAACATCGCCGAGGTGACGACCGCTGTGGCATCGGGCGATCTGTCGAAGAAGATCACGGTCGACGTGAAAGGCGAAATTCTCGAGCTGAAGAACACCATCAACACGATGGTCGACCAGCTCAACGGTTTCGCCTCGGAAGTTACGCGTGTGGCGCGCGAAGTCGGCACCGAGGGCAAGTTGGGTGGCCAGGCTCAGGTGCCGGGCGTCGGCGGGACCTGGAAGGATCTTACCGATAATGTGAACTCGATGGCAGCGAACCTGACCGGCCAGGTCCGCAACATTGCCGAGGTCACGACCGCTGTCGCATCGGGCGATCTTTCAAAGAAGATCACCGTCGACGTTAAGGGCGAAATCCTGGAGCTCAAGGACACCATCAACGTGATGGTCGACCAGCTGAACAGCTTCGCGTCGGAAGTGACCCGCGTGGCCCGCGAAGTGGGTACCGAAGGCCGCCTGGGCGGCCAGGCACGGGTCGAAGGTGTCGGTGGCACGTGGAAGGACCTGACCGACAACGTCAACCTGATGGCCGACAACCTGACGGGCCAGGTCCGCAACATCGCCGAAGTGACGACTGCGGTGGCGCGCGGCGACCTGTCGAAGAAGATCACCGTCGACGTGAAGGGTGAAATCCTCGAGCTGAAGAATACGATCAATACGATGGTCGACCAGCTCAACAGCTTCGCCTCGGAAGTGACCCGCGTGGCTCGCGAGGTTGGTACCGAGGGCCGCCTCGGCGGTCAGGCGCAGGTCGAAGGCGTGGCGGGCACCTGGAAGGACTTGACCGACAATGTGAACGCCATGGCGGGCAACCTGACCGGCCAGGTGCGCAACATTGCCGAGGTGACGACCGCAGTCGCCCGCGGTGACCTTTCGAAGAAGATTACCGTCGAAGTGAAGGGCGAAATCCTGGAGCTCAAGGACACCATCAACGTGATGGTCGACCAGCTCAACAGCTTCGCGTCCGAGGTGACCCGCGTGGCCCGCGAAGTCGGCACCGAAGGGCGCCTTGGCGGGCAGGCGCAGGTCGAAGGTGTGGGCGGCACGTGGAAGGACCTGACCGACAATGTGAACGCCATGGCCGCGAACCTTACGGGCCAGGTGCGCAATATCGCCGAAGTGACCACTGCCGTTGCGTCGGGTGACTTGTCGAAGAAGATCACCGTCGACGTGAAGGGCGAGATCCTGGAGCTGAAGAATACGATCAACACCATGGTCGACCAGCTCAACTCGTTCGCATCGGAAGTTACCCGCGTGGCCCGCGAAGTGGGTACGGAGGGCAAGCTCGGGGGCCAGGCCCAGGTCCGCGGCGTCGCGGGGACCTGGAAGGATCTGACGGACAACGTCAACCTCATGGCCGACAATCTGACCGGCCAGGTCCGCAACATCGCCGACGTGACCACGGCGGTCGCCCGCGGTGACCTTTCCAAGAAGATCACCGTCGACGTGAAGGGCGAAATCCTCGAGCTGAAGAATACGATCAACACCATGGTCGACCAGCTCAACGGCTTCGCGTCCGAAGTGACCCGCGTCGCTCGTGAGGTCGGGACGGAAGGGAAGCTTGGTGGTCAGGCACAGGTGCCTGGCGTTGGCGGGACCTGGAAGGACCTGACCGACAACGTCAACCTGATGGCGACCAACCTGACCAACCAGGTTCGCGGCATCGCCGACGTCGTGACCGCCGTCGCGCAGGGCAACCTCAAGCGCAAACTGACCTTCGACGCAAAGGGCGAGATCGCAGCGCTGGCCGAGACGATCAACGGCATGATCGAGACGCTCTCGACCTTCGGCGACCAGGTGACGAACATGGCACGCGAAGTCGGCGTTGAAGGTCGGCTCGGCGGCCAGGCCCGAGTTCCCGGCGCTGCCGGCCTGTGGCGCGACCTTACCGACAACGTGAATCAGCTCGCCGCCAACCTGACCAACCAGGTGCGTTCGATCGCCGACGTGGCGACCGCCGTGACCAAGGGCGATCTTACTCGCTCCATCTCGGTCGAAGCGTCGGGCGAGATGGCGGCGCTCAAGGACAACATCAACGAGATGATCCTTAACCTGAAAGAACAGACGCTGAAGAATGCGGAGCAGGATTGGCTCAAGACCAACCTTGCCCGGTTCAGCCGCATGCTCCAGGGCGAACGCGATCTCGCGACGATTTCCAACCTCATCATGTCGGAACTCGCGCCGCTGGTGAACGCGCAATATGGCGTGTTCTACGTCACCAACCGGGACGAGGACGAAACCAAGCTGGAGTTGGTGGCCAGCTACGGCGCCGAGGGTCGCAAGCAGCTCCAGAAAAAGTTCGAAATGCGCGAAGGCCTGATCGGCCAGGCCGCAGCGGACAAGAAGCCGATCCGCCTGAACGAGGTGCCCGGCGACTTCATCCAGATCGGTTCCGGGTTGGGCAAGGGCTCGCCGGTCAACATTCACATATTGCCAGCTCTGTTCGAAGACGAAGTCAAAGCCGTCATCGAACTCGCCTCGTTCGAGGAGTTCAATGAAGCACACCACAGCTTCCTCAACCAGCTGATGGAAACCGTTGGTATCGTGCTCAACACGATCGCGGCGACGATGCGTACGGAAGGCCTGCTCGCCCAGTCCCAGCTGCTGACGCAGGAATTGCAGGCACGGCAGACCGAGCTCACCACCAAGCAGGAAGAATTGCACGCGACCAACGAGGAGCTTCAGGAAAAAGCGCAGCTGCTTGAAAACGAAAAGCGCCAGGTGGAAGCCAAGAATTTCGAGATCGACATGGCTCGGCGGGCGGTCGAGGAGAAAGCGGAACAGCTCGCGCTGACGTCCAAATACAAGTCCGAATTCCTGGCCAACATGAGCCATGAGCTACGGACCCCGCTGAATTCCTTGCTCATCCTGTCCAAGCTCCTGGCGGACAACCAGCAGGGCAACCTCAACGAGAAGCAGACCGAATTCGCCCGTACCATCCACGGGGCCGGAACCGACCTGCTCAATCTCATCAACGATATCCTCGACCTTTCGAAGATCGAGTCCGGCACCGTCTCGATCGAAATCGGCGACATGCCGCTGGCCGGCCTGAAGCAGCATATGGAACGAACCTTCCGCCAGCTCGCTTCCGAAAAGGGCCTCGCATTCGAAGTCGATTTCGACGAGGCATTGCCCGAGACGATCCGCACGGACGAAAAGCGGCTGCAGCAGATCGTTCTCAACCTGCTGTCCAATGCCTTCAAGTTTACGTCGAGGGGCGGTGTCACGCTCAAGCTTCGGCCAGCCCACGGCGGATGGAGTCCAAATCATCCGGTGCTCCGCGAGGCTGAAGAAGCGATCGAGATTTCGGTCAGCGATACCGGCATCGGGATCCCGCAAGAAAAGCAACGCCTTATCTTCGAGGCCTTCCAGCAGGCGGACGGCACGACCAGCCGCAAATATGGCGGCACGGGTCTGGGTCTTTCGATCAGCCGCGAAATCGCACGGCTTCTCGGCGGCGAATTGCAGGTGCGCTCGGTGCCTGGAGAAGGATCCACTTTCACCCTCTATGTTCCAAAGCAGTCGATTGGCGGACAGCTCGCCATTCCGGCAATCCCAACCGATGGCGTGGGCGTCATAGAGACACCGTCGATCAGCTATGCGCCGCCTGACGATCGTGACGAACTCAAGGGCCACCCGTTCGTGTTGATCGTCGAGGACGATCCGACCTTTGCCGGCGTCCTTCTCGAATTGGCCCACGAACAGGGCCTCAAGGGCGTCATCTCATCGGCCGGCTCCGGGACCGTTGCCATGGTCCGGAAGATGCAGCCGAGCGCGGTGACGCTTGATCTTGGGCTGTCGGACATCGACGGATTTGTGCTGCTCGACCTTCTCCGGCACGACCCCGACACGGCGGATATTCCGGTCCATGTCATTTCCGGTGCGGAGCAAGCTGCCCATGCGCTCACGATCGGGGCGAGCGGCGTGACGGAAAAGCCCGCGGATCGGGATCAGTTGGCGGGATTGTTCCGTTCCATCGCGGAATCTGCCCGAGCAACGAAGAAAAAAGGCAAAGCCGGACCGCGTCGCTCCGCCGCTGCTGCGAAACGGGAGCCAATTCCGGAGCTCGCCGGCAGCCGCATCCTGATCATCGACGACGATATCCGGAACATCTATTCGCTGACCAGCGTGCTCGAAGCTTACGACGTCCGGGTGCTCCATGCCGAACGTGGCGCCGAAGGCATCGCCCTGTTGAAGGAAAATCCCGACATCGATGTCGCACTGGTCGACATCATGATGCCGGATATGGACGGCTACGAAACCATGCGCCGCATCCGCGGACTGCCGGAGACCTCGGCGGTCCCGCTCGTCGCGGTGACCGCGAAGGCGATGAAGGGAGACCGGCAGAAATGCCTGGATGCCGGCGCCTCGGACTATATTGCGAAGCCCGTCGATATCGACCTTTTGCTTGCCCTGATGCGCGTCTGGATTGGGCGGGCGCGCAGTTCGAAGACCGCCGCCGGGACGCGGCGGACGACCAAGGCAGCCTGACGAGTTATGAGTAAGGTGCAGCACATTCCCAATACGGAAAAACGAAAGCGGTCCCTTCCCAAGGCACGAATTCTTGTCGTTGACGACGACGAGCGGAACCTGATGGCCCTCAGTGAGGTGCTGAAGGACGTTGCGCAGGTCGTGACGGCAACTTCCGGCCGGGATGCTCTTCGCCTTCTTCTGAAGGGCGAGTTTGCGGTCATCTTGCTCGACGTCTTCATGCCGGGGATGGACGGTTACGAAACGGCGGGACTGATCCGCGAACGCGAGCAAACATCGCGGATCCCGATCATCTTCCTGTCGGCGGTCAACAAGGAGACCGAGCATTTGATGCGCGGCTATTCGATGGGGGCCGTGGATTATGTGTTCAAGCCGGTCGACGCGTTGATCCTGAAGTCCAAGGTCGGCGTATTCGTCGATCTTTACAATATGCGGATGCAGGTGGCCGAAACCAGCCGGGCCGAGCAGGAATCACGCGATGCAAATTATCAGGCGCAACTCGAACGCTTGAAATTGGCGCAGGAATTGCGTGCGACTCTCGAACGACAGGGCGCCATTCTCGATGCCCTCCCGATGGCCCTGTACGAGGCGGTTCTCGACGAGAGCGGCGGGCTTGCTCGCAAGTTTGTCGGAGGCGACATTTCCAATCTTACGGGCTTGTCCTCGGATGATCTGGATTCGGTGCCCTGGGAAGGTCGAATTCACCCTGACGACCAGGCCCGGATGTCGGAGCTCGGTACGGATCATGTGCAGCCTCGCCACGCCATGGAATATCGATGGATCGGGCCGGATAATGTGAGCCGGCACTTCCTTGACCAGCGGGTACGAATTTCAGGCGACGCGCAGGGACTGCGCTGGGCCGGCACGCTGGTCGACATCACGGAGCAGAAGCAGCTCGAAGCCCAACTCCTTCATGCGCGCAAGATGGATGCGATCGGCCAGCTTACGGGTGGCGTCGCACATGATTTCAACAATCTGCTGTCTGCGGTGCTGGGCGGCATCCACCTGCTCGAGCGACGCATGCAGCTGGGGGAAAGGGATCATCTCATCCTCCAGCAGATGCGACATGCTGCGGAGCAGGGCGCGGAGCTGGTTCGCCGGATGATGGCCTTCGCACGCAAGCAGGACCTTAGTCCGACCAGCGTTGATCCGCGTTCGCTTAGCCAATCCGTGGCGGGCCTCATCGAGCACACGCTGGCGGGGACGGTAAGCATTAAATGGTCCTGCGCTGATCCCGTGCCGAACCTGTTCGTCGATCGTGCCCAGCTTGAACTTGCGCTGGTCAACCTGATCATCAACGCCCGCGACGCGATGCCCCAGGGCGGGCAAATCGATGTCGACATCGACTCAGTCGATGTGGATGGAATCGAAGCGGTCCGAGTCCGGGTGAGCGACCAGGGTGAGGGAATCCCGGAGGAACTGATCGGCCGGATTACCGAACCCTTCTTCACGACCAAGGAAGCCGGGAAGGGCACGGGCCTGGGCCTGTCGATGGTGGCGGGCTTTGTCCAACAATCCGGCGGCCAGCTGCTGATCGACAGCGAGAGCGGAAGAGGGACGGTGATGGAGCTGCTGCTTCCGTCCACGGTGCAACCGACTGCGCTTGCCGATATCACAGCCAGCGACAGCGACCGTGCCCTTCCGGCTTCGAGAGGGTCAAGGGCGGTCCTGCTGGTCGACGACGACGAAGCGGTCCGGACGGTCCTTGCCGAACAGTTGCGCGAAGTCGGATTCCGGGTCGACATCGCCGTCGACGGGAAGAGCGCGATCAGCCGCCTCGAGAAAGACGATGACTATGACGTCCTTCTGACCGACTTTGCGATGCCGGGCATGAACGGGCTCGACACGATCAGGAAAGCGATCGGGACGCGGCCTTCGATCCAGCCGTTGCTGATGACCGGCTATGCCGACGAGGATGCGGTCGCTGCAATCCGCGACAATGTGACGGTCATCCGCAAACCGATCAACCTCGACGAACTTGTGCGCGAGCTTACTGCGCGGCAGAAGTCCGCCGAAAGCTAGTCTACGAGCCAGGGCTCGCTGAACTGACCGTGCCGGGCATCCTTCATGACGCGTGAGAATTCGACGCGATTCATGTGGATCAGCGATCGATGGTCGCCCGCCTCGAAATAGATGTCCGGCTGAGCCTCAAGTGAATCGTCGACGATCGTGGTGACGCCGTAGCCGACCGGCGGGATCGCGCCAGGATCGCAATCCTTGAACAGCGTCCCGATCTCATGTTCGTCGGCGAGGCGTGGCTTGCGGCCGAGCTCGCTGCGCAGCTCGCTCAACTCGACGCGGCGGTCCGAGGGCAGAACGGCGAGCAGATGCTCATCGTCGGCCGTGTCGAGCAGGACTGCCTTCGCGACCTTCTGGGCCGGCAGGGCACAACATCTCGCGCTTTCCAGCGAGGACTGGGTCGGCCGATGCTCGACGATGTCATAGTCAACTTTCGCTTCATCGAGGAATTGGCGGAGTTGGGGTGCGATGGACATGGGGCGCCTCCTTTCGCTGCGCATGGGCAGCAGGTGCGGGCCCCGGTCCGTCATCGAAAAATGGCGTGGAAAGTCCGCCGCCGCCGCTCCGCAATCGAACGAACGGTTCAGGCGTGCGTTCCCGGCTTTGAGCCGAACCGTTGGTTAGCCCACCTGGCGCCATTCAGCCGATGCTGCGACCGATGAGATCATCGCCGCGGACCATCCCCAATGCTTCGACGATGAGCTCATCGCAGCGGACCATCCCCAATGGTCCGACCGATGAGCTCCTTCATGATTTCGCTGGTGCCCCCGTAGATCCGCGCCACCCGCGCATCGCGCCAGAGCCGAGCGATGGGATATTCGTTCATATAGCCGGCCCCGCCGTGCAACTGCAGCGCTGTATCGCAAGCCTGCCACTGCATTTCGCTGTGCCACAGCTTGGCGGCGCTGGCCTCGGCCGGAGTCAATTTGCCCGCGACATGGCGCGCGATCGCCCAGTCCAGATGCGCCCAGCCGACCTGCAGCCGGGCCTTGAGGTCGGCGAGGGTGAAGCGTGTGTTCTGGAAGTCGATGACGCGCTTCCCGAAGGCCTTGCGGTCGGAGGTGAATTTGACTGCTTCATCGAAGGCGCGCTGGGCAGCGGCCTGGCTCTGGACGGCAATCGACAGGCGCTCTTGCGGCAATTGCTGCATCAGCATCGGAAAGCCGCCATTTTCCGCGCCAAGCAACCGATCGGCGGGCAGTTTCACCTCATCGAAGAAGAGCTCCGACGTGTCGTTGCCGTGAAGTCCGATCTTGTCGAGGTTGCGGCCCCGGCTAAAGCCGTCGTCGCCCTGTTCGACCAGGAACAGGGAAAGTCCCTTCGCCCCGCCTTCCTCGGTGGTGCGGGCCGCGACGATGATGAGGTCGGCCGCCTGCCCGTTGGTGATGTAGGTCTTGCTGCCGCTGAGCTTCCAGCCATTGCCGTCCCGACGGGCAATGGTCTTGATGCCCTGCAGGTCGCTGCCCGCTCCAGGTTCGGTCATGGCAATCGCACTGATGGTCGTCCCGGCGACCATTCCGGGCAGGTAGCGCAGTTTCTGCTCTTCGCTTGCGTAGTGCACGATGTAGTCGGCAACGATGTCCGACTGCAGCGTGAAACCGGCGGCCGAGCCCAGGTAGGTCAATTCCTCCCCGACGATGGCGTTGAAGGTGAAATCGAGGCCGGGGCCGCCATAGGTTTCGGGCACTTGCGGGCAAAGCAGGCCCGCCGATCCGACCTTTTCCCAGGCTTCGCGCTCGACGATTCCATCGCGCTCATGATCGTCGAGGCGCGGCTCGATCACGTCGGCGAGAACGCGGCGAACGGTGTCGCGAAAGGCGGCATGATCTTCGTTGAAGATGGTGCGGTCAGCGGTCTCGATCATGGGCGAATGTTCACAATGTTCGCACTCGTGAAGGTTGTTCGACCAGTGACGATTTCTTTCGGATCGAACATGTTCGGTACGTAAGCGAATTGAGACGCTGTAGGACAGCAAAATCTATGCAGGCTTGCGGGCCTGCAATCGGGCGCTAGCGTGGCGGCATGGCGGGACCGCTTTCCGGACTGAAAATTGTCGAAATGGCCGGGCTGGGACCGGGACCGTTCGCTGCAATGATGCTGGCCGATCATGGTGCCGAGGTCATCCGCGTCGAGCGTGCCGGGATGATCGGCGTTCCCAACGACCCATTGCTCCGCAATCGCCGATCCATTTTGCTCGACCTGAAGCGGGAGGAATGCCGCGAGGTCGTCCGGCAGCTTTCGATCGGGTCGGACGGACTGATTGAAGGATATCGGCCCGGTGTGATGGAGCGGTTGGGACTGGGACCGGAAGAGCTTCTGAGGGAAAACACCAAGCTTGTTTATGGCCGGGTCACCGGGTGGGGGCAGGACGGGCCTCTCGCCCAGGAGGCAGGTCACGACATCAACTATCTTGCGATCACCGGCCTGCTCCACGGCATCGGGCCGAAAGAGCGTCCCGTGGTGCCGGTCAACTATCTCGGCGACTATGCCGGCGGGGGAATGATGCTGGCATTCGGGATGACGGCCGCGCTTCTCGATGTACTACGCGGCGGCAAGGGGCAGGTCGTCGATGCCGCCATGACCGACGGGGCGGCACTGATCGGGGCGTTGACCTATGGCCTGCGCGCGGCAGGACACTGGCGCGACGAGCGTGAGGCAAACCTGCTCGATGGCGGCGAACCGACTTATGGCCTCTATCGCTGCCTCGATGGCAAATTCCTCAGCATCGGCGCGATCGAGCCGCAATTCCGCGAGATGCTGTTCAAGGGCCTGGCGCTGACGCCTGGCGCAAGCCATGACGAGATCGCAACCGTCATCGCATCGCGAACCCGGGACCAGTGGGTCACCCATTTCGCTGGGACGGACGCATGCGTTGCCCCGGTCCTCGATCTTGGCGAGGCGCCGGTGCATCCCCACAATATCGCGCGGCGGACGTTCGTCGACCTCGACGGCGTCTTCCAGCCGGCCCCGGCGCCGCGCTATTCGGTGACCCCGACCGACCGGCCCGACCCTCCGCGCCGCGAAGGCGCGGACGGCAAGGCTATTCTTGCGGAATTGGGCTATGGCGCGGCCGAAATCGACGCGATTCTGAAGGCCAATTGATGCATCCGCTTTATCAGCAAATGGAAACCAGCGTGTTCGAGCGCATGTCGCTTGCGGCAGCGAAACATGGCGCGGTCAATCTGGGCCAGGGGTTTCCAGATTTCGGTTGGCCTGAGGAAATATTGCAGGCTGCAGCGCGCGCCGTGGTCGAAGGCAGCAATCAATATGCGCCGTCGCGCGGGCTGTCGGCCTTGCGGGAAGCGGTTGCCGCCCACTACGGCCGCCACCATGGCCTGGAGCTTCAGGCCGATCATGTCTGCGTGACATCGGGCGCGACCGAGGCGCTTGCTGCCGCAATCCTGGCAACGATCGAGCCGGGCGACGAAGTGATCGTCTTCACCCCGGCCTACGATGCCTATGTGCCGCTGATCCGGAGGGCAGGGGGCCTGCCTGTTGAAGTGCCGCTGGCGCCGCCGGGCTGGCGGATCGAACGAGCCGGCCTCGAAGCGGCAATATCGTCCAGGACGCGTGCGATCATCGTCAACAATCCGCACAATCCGACCGGCCGGCTGTTCGACCGCGAAGAGCTGGCGGTCGTTGCCGAATTCGCGGTTATCAATGACCTGATCGTCATTTCCGACGAGGTGTGGGAGCATATTCTTCTCGACGGCCAGCAATTCACGCCGATCGCGGCCATGGCGGGAATGGAAAAACGGACCCTGAAATGTGGATCGGCGGGGAAGATCTTCTCACTCACAGGTTGGAAGATCGGTTGGCTGGCCGCATCGCCTGAACTGGCGACACTGGCGGCGCGTGCTCACCAGTTCCTGACCTTTGCAAGCGCCCCCAACCTCCAGTCGGCGGTGGCGTTCGGCCTCGACGAGGGCGATGCGTGGCTGGAACCGATGCGCGCCCGTTTTGCCCGGGCTCGGGACAGGATGGCGAGCGGCCTGGAAGCTGCGGGCTTCTCGGTGCTGCCGAGCGCATCGACCTATTTCATGTGCGTCGACCTTGCCGCATCCGGCATCGGGCTCGACGACGAGGCATTCGCGCAGCGAGCCGTCAGCGAAGCCGGGGTGGCGGTCGTGCCCTTGTCGCCGTTCGCCGAAAGCGATCCGCCGCAGACGATGATCCGCCTGTGCTTCGCCAAGAAAGATGAGACCATCGATGCCGGCGTCGCCGCGCTGGCTCGGGCAAGGGAGATATTTGCATGACGTCCGCCGAGGAAGCCGGCCAACTTCTTGCCCAGCTGGGTGTGACGGGCGGGGGCTCGCTGGAAAGCCGCTCGCCGATCGACGGAGAGGCGATCGGCAGCGTGGCTGAGGCCAGTGCGGCCGATGTGAAGGCGGCGTGCGACCGGGCGCAGGCGGCTTTCCTGGCCTGGCGCAATGTTCCAGCCCCCCGTCGCGGGGAACTGGTCCGGCTGATCGGCGAAGAACTTCGTGCGGCAAAGGAGCCGCTGGCCCGCTTGGTCACGCTCGAAGCCGGCAAGATCGTCCAGGAGGGACTGGGCGAGGTCCAGGAGATGATCGACATTTGCGACTATGCGGTCGGGCTGTCCCGGCAGCTCTACGGCCTGACGATCGCCAGCGAGCGGCCGAGCCACCGCATGATCGAACAATGGCATCCGCTTGGCGTGGTCGGCGTGATAACCGCATTCAACTTCCCGGTCGCAGTCTGGGCCTGGAATGCCGCGCTCGCGCTGGTCTGCGGCGATCCGGTGATCTGGAAGCCGAGCGAGAAGACTCCGCTGTGCGCTGCGGCCGTCATGGCACTGGCGGAGCGGGCACTGAAGCGCTTCGCCGATGCACCCGACGGGCTGCTGCAATGTGTCCAGGGCGGCCGCGACGTTGGCGAGGCCCTGGTCGACGATTCTCGAATTGCGCTGCTCTCGGCGACCGGTTCGACCGCGATGGGCAGGGCGGTGGGGCCACGCGTCGCCCAGCGGTTTGGCCGTTCCCTGCTCGAACTGGGCGGCAACAATGCCATGATCGTCGCGCCGACGGCCGATCTCGCGCTGGCCGAACGGGCAATCCTGTTCTCGGCTGCAGGGACAGCCGGCCAGCGCTGCACGACCCTGCGCCGCCTGATCGTGCATGAATCCATCGCGGACGGGCTGGTTGCGCGAGTGAAGGACCTGTTTTCCCGGATCCAGATCGGTGATCCGCGCGCGGCGGGCACATTGGTCGGACCGCTGATCGACGAGGGTGCCTTCGACGCGATGGACCGCGTCCTCGGCGGCAAGGCCGAGCGGGTCGATGGGGTATCGGGAGGCTGCTACGTCCGGCCGGCGATCGTCGAGGTGGAAGCCCAGCAGGGAACGGTGCTGCAGGAAACCTTCGCACCGATCCTCTACGTCCTGCGCTATCGCGACCTGCAGGAAGCGCTCTCACTGAATAACGATGTTGTTCAAGGTCTTAGCTCGTCAATCTTCACCAATGACCTGAGGGAAGCCGAATTCTTTCTATCCGCTGCTGGGTCCGATTGCGGCATCGCCAACGTCAATATCGGGACGTCCGGTGCCGAGATCGGCGGCGCATTCGGCGGAGAGAAGGAGACTGGCGGGGGCCGCGAGAGCGGCTCGGACAGCTGGCGCGCTTATATGAGACGGTCGACCAACACGATCAATTACGGAACCGACCTGCCGCTCGCCCAGGGCATCGAGTTCGGCGTCTAGCCCATGTAGCGGCGGGGCAAGCGGAACGGCAGCTGGGGTTCCTCGCCAATCAGCTGGTGCCAGCGCTCATCGAATTCATCCAGCCAGGGAATCAGCTCGTCAGGAGGCAAAGGCTTGGCCACGAAATAGCCCTGCGCCACATCACACCCCAGATCCCTCAGCAACCTCAGCTGCTCGGCGGTTTCCACGCCTTCGGCGGTCACCGTCAGGCCAAGTCCATGGGCGAGGTCGATAATGCTTTTGACGATCAGTGCGCTATCCTTGGACGTCGGCGCATCGTCCACGAAGAAGCGGTCTATCTTCAATTCCGTGAAGGGCAGCTGCCGGAGTTGCATCAGCGTAGAATAGCCCACTCCGAAATCGTCGATCGCAAGGCCGATGCCCTTGATGCGGAAGCGCGTCAAAGTGTCCATCAACTTGATCAGGGGCTGGGTGGCGCCTTCGGTCAGCTCGAGCACCAGGCGATCGGTTGGAACATCCAGAGCCCGGCACATCCGTTCGACGAGGTCGGGAAAATCCATCTGATCCAGATTGAGCGCGGAAATATTGAAGGCGAGGCAGGTATCCAGCCCCTGCTCGCGCCAGCTCAGCCATTGCCTGAGAGTGGTCCTCAGTCCCCACTGCGTCATCTGGTCGATGAGGCCATGCTTTTCGGCCAGCGGGACAAAGCGGGACGGTGGTACGGGCCCAAGCTCCGGATCGTCCCAGCGCACCAGCGCCTCGACGCGCCGGAGCCGGCCGTCGGACAAGGAAATCTTCGGTTGGTAAGCCATCCGGAGCCGGCCGTTGATCAAGGCTCGCTCAAACCCGTCAAGCAGCCCGAGATCCGCTTGGGCGATCATGGGACCAGCGACGGCCTTAATCGATTGAGAATCTCCTCAAGCTGTTCCAGCCGGGCAGGCTTTTCCAGCGGCCCGACCATTTGCAGGCCGATCGCCGTTCCGAGACGATAGGCGCTGTCGAGGACGCGCCGGTCGAATCCCGATATGATCAGCACCGGCTCCTTGTAATCTTCGCTTGCCAGAAAACGCAGCAGCTCGACGCCGTCCATCCCGGGCATTCCAAGGTCGAGCGCCACCATTTGCGGCCGGCCGGCGTGGAACTGGTCGCGAAATTGCTGGTCATGTTCGGCGATTATCGGCTCAAAACCGCACATGTCGGCGGCGCGTGCGACGAATGCCGCCAAAGCGGGCTCATCGTCGATCAGCAGCAACCGCGGCAGCGCCATCCAATCCAGTCTCCTGCGCCCCTACCCCTGAGCGAGGCGACCACAACAGCTTTCCGGGCCGTCGTCAAACGCATGAAAACCCGATTTTAACCTCATTACACCTATTGTCCCGGTTTGACGCGAAATTCCTGCGCATTGGGAGACGCCTTCGCATGTTCGGATCACTCATCCGTCGCAACCAGACGAAGCGACCGCTTGGCGAAGATAATGTCGCATTCGAGTCGACGACGTTTTCCCTGAGCACAAGCGTTCCACGTCCGTCGGAGCGGCGCGGCGACGAGCGGCTTATCGCCATGCTCCGGGTGGCCAAGCTGACCGATGGCCAGGGCCGCGAGCAGCTTATCCGGGTCCGCAACGTCTCGGCTGGCGGCCTGATGGCGGAAATGGGACATCAGGTGCGGGTCGGCGACACTGTCAGTATCGAACTGTCGTCGCAGAATGTCAGCTCGACCGTCGTCTGGATCCGCGAAGGCACGGCGGGTTTCAAGTTCGACCAGAACATCGACCTCGGCGAGTTGCTTGCCGGTAGGAAGCAGCGCCACGGCTTCCGTCCTCGCCCGCCGCGGCTCGAGGTCAACTGCAAGGCCAACGTCAAGGTCGAAAACGGTTACTACACCGTCGACGTGCATGACATTTCGCTTGGCGGCATGAAGGTCGAGCCGATCGAGGAATATTGCCTCGGCAAGAAGGTCGTCGTGGTCGTGGAAAGCCTCCGGCCGATCCGCGGCGAGGTGCGCTGGTTTTCCGAGCGCAAGGCCGGCATCGTGTTCGAACAGCCGCTGAAGTTCGAGGAACTGGCCGAGTGGATCGGAAAGCGCCTCGAACTGGCGACACTGAAGGCTGCCATCAAGCGCTGAAGCCCTTCACGGAGCGCGGCCGCATCCCTATTTGCCTTCTTCAAGCGAAGGAGGCGACAATGGCTGATCAGGTTGCGGTGCTGGCGGGCGGATGCTTCTGGTGCACCGAAGCGGTGTTCCTGGATGTGATTGGCGTCAAATCCGTCGAAAGCGGCTACACCGGCGGATCAATTGCCAATCCCACCTACAAGCAGGTCTGCGGCGGCGACACCGGCCATGCCGAGGCCATTCGCATCACCTTTGATCCGGACGCCCTCAGCTATGGCGACCTGCTCGACATCTTCTTTGCGATCCATGACCCAACCCAGCTGAACAGGCAGGGTGGCGATGTTGGCACCCAGTATCGCTCGGCCATCTTCCCCCAGGACGAATCGCAGAGAGAGGCGGCCATTGCGGCGATCGAACGGGCGAACCAGGCGAATGAGGGCAGGGTAGTGACGACCATCGAGCCAAAGGCCGAGTGGTACCCGGCCGAGGACTATCACCAGGATTACTGGTCGGGCGAGGGGCAGCAGAATGCCTATTGCATCGCCGTCATCCCGCCGAAGCTCGCCAAGCTGAGGAAGAGCTTCCAGGCGCGGGTGAAGAGCGAGGCTGCCGCGTCATAGCCTGGCCAAGGATGTGCTGATTTGATCACAATTGGCGGAATTTAGCAGTTAACTGGCGTTAGGCCGCTAGCGCGGACGGCGGCGGCCGCTAGATGAATGCTGCCCGGCCAGTTCCATGGCCGGGTTGTTATCTGGGGGGTTATTCTAGTGAACCGTAAGATGATGCTTTGCGGCCTCGCGGCCGTGAGTCTGATGCTTCCTGCCTGCGCCACCATCACCCGTGGCACGTCGCAGAAGTTTGATATCGACACGACGCCGACCGCCGCCAACGTCGAGCTTTCGACGGGGCAGACCTGCGTCAGCCCATGCAAGCTCAAGCTGAAGCGCAAGCATGGCTTCATCGTGACCGCGAAAAAGGAAGGCTATGAGCCGGCCAAGGCGGTCATTGACAGCCGGGTGCGTGGTGGAGGCGTTGCCGGCGGCGTTGGCAATGTCGTTGCCGGAGGCCTGATCGGCATCGCCGTCGACGCTTCCAGCGGCGCAATGAACGACCTCACGCCGAACCCGCTGCACCTGACGTTGAATCCGGTTGCGGTGGCCGCCGAGACTGGCGCGGCGCCCGCTGCTACCGCCGATGCAGCCGTGGCTGCTCCGGCGACCGAGGCTGCACAGGAAGCGCCTGTGACCGAGGCGCCTGCGGCGGCCGAGGCCGCCACGCCGACTGACGGCGAGTAAGAAGCTCGAAACTGCAAGGGAAGGCCTCGGCGGTAACCGCCGGGGCCTTTTCTATGGCCTCGGCGCGGCCGCTCGCTTGAGGCGGTCGCGGATGGCAGCGGCGATTCCGTCGCCTGGGACAGGTGCAATGGCAATGCGCTGCTGAGTTGCATCGTCGGCCTGGTGCAGCAGGTCGAAAAGCCGCGCCGCGGCTTCGACGGGATCGCCGGCCTCGCTCAGCGTAACATCACCTCGAACAGGCCCATATCCGATCAGATATTCGTCAGCCGCAGCTTCGGTCGCCTCCAGGCGAAGTGGCTTCTTCGGTGCGTAGTGGCTGGCGAGCTGGCCGGGTGCTTCAATCGCGGGCGCGCCTTTCACCTCCAAAGCGGAAACCTCGATCGGTCCGCGGCGCAACAAGCGAAGCGGGCCACCGGTGGCAGCGACGATCGTTGACTCGATACCGCGCTGCGTCGCGCCGCCGTCAATGATCAGCGGAATGCGTCCGCCGAGTGACGCGAGAACGTGGCTGGCGCGCGTGGGGCTGATCAGGCCGCTGGCGTTGGCGGACGGCGCGGCCAGCGGGCGGCGGCACGCCTTGAGGAGGGCCTGCATGGCGGGGTGAGCGGGTATCCTGAGCGCGATCGTCGGCAAGCCCGCTGTGACAAGTCGAGCGATGCCGGTCCCCTCGCGCAACGGCACCACCAATGTCAGTGGGCCGGGCCAATGCGTTTTCGCCAGTGCCCTGACTTCGCCGTCGAAGCGCCCGATCGCCTCGGCCGCCTCGAGATCCGGCACATGAACGATCAGCGGATTGAAGGAAGGGCGACCCTTGGCGGCGTAGATGCGGGCGACCGCCTCGGCATTGGTAGCGTCGGCGGCGAGCCCATAGACAGTCTCGGTGGGGACGGCGACTGGCTGTCCGGCGAGCACCAGCCGCGCGGCCTCGGCGATGGCTTTATCGCCCAGCGGCAATATGCGCGTGTCGGCTGGCCCACTCATGACCCGCCCGCTATAGCGCCTCCGCCTCATCATCAAGGGACCATGCAATGAGCTTCAACGCTCCAGTTTCGGATCAACGTCTCACGCTCAACGCCGTTGTCAGGATCGGCGAACTTGAGGGCGGACCGGATTCCGACATGGTGGACGCAGTGCTCGAAGGAGCAGCCGCGCTCGCCGAGGGCGAGTTCGCGCCGCTGGCCCGCGCCGGAGACATGGTCGGCGCGCGCTGGGACAATGGCAGGGTGAGCATGCCCGCAGGCTACAAGGATGCGTGGCAAGCCTTTGTCGAAGGCGGCTGGATGACGCTCGCAGCATCCGAAGACCATGGCGGGCAGGGTCTGCCCTATGTGCTGTCGGCGGCGATGATGGACAATCTCAACGCGGCGAACCTTGGCTTCGCCCTTTGCCCGATGCTGTCGATGGGTGCGATCGAGGCGCTCGAGAAGCACGGGTCGGAAGAGCTCAAGCGCGACTATCTGCCCAAAATTGTAAGTGGCGAGTGGCCGGCAACGATGAACTTGACGGAGCCGCAGGCGGGCAGCGACGTCGGCGCCCTGAAGACCAAGGCCGAGCCGGTCGGCGATGGCAGCTGGCGCATAAAGGGTACGAAAATCTTCATCACCTTTGGCGAGCATGACCTCAGCGACCAGATCCTGCACCTGGTCCTTGCCCGCACACCCAATGCGCCGGAAGGTACGCGCGGCATTTCGCTGTTCCTGGTGCCCAAGATCCTGCCCGATGGCGCGGCCAATGACCTGCGTTGCGTGTCGATCGAACATAAGCTCGGTATTCACGCATCTCCGACCTGCGTGATGAGCTATGGCGACCATGATGGCGCGATCGGCTGGCTTGTCGGTCCCGAGAACGGCGGCATGGGAGCAATGTTCACGATGATGAACAATGCGCGGCTCAACGTCGGATTGCAGGGAGTTGGCGTCGCCGAGCGTGCGACCCAACGCGCGGTGGCCTACGCGCTGGAGCGCAAGCAAGGGCTGCGAAACAGGCTGCCGGTGCCGATTTCAGAACATCCCGACGTGCGCCGGATGCTGATCCGGATGAGGGCGCTGACCATGGGTGCGAGGGCGCTGCTTTACTACGCCTTCGGACAGATCGACCGCGCGGCCCGCGGCGACCCCGGCGCGGGCTTCCGGGCGGAAGTGCTGACGCCGCTGGCCAAGGCGTGGGGCACGGACGTCGGCTGCGAAGTCGCCAGCCTCGGAGTTCAGGTCCATGGTGGAATGGGCTACATCGAGGAGACGGGCGCCGCCCAGCACCTGCGCGATGCCCGGATCGCGCCGATCTACGAAGGGACCAATGGCATTCAGGCCGCGGACCTCGTCAGCCGGAAACTCGGACTAGATGGTGGACTGGCGTTCGACGGGCTGATTGGCGACATCCAGGCGGAAGCCCAGGACCTGCGACTTGTAGCACTTGCCGATGCGGTCGAAGTCGCCGCCGCTTCGCTACGCACTTCAGCCCCGGACGACCGTCTGGCAGGCAGCTATCCTTTTCTCACCATGACCTCCGTCATGGTCGCCGGCTGGCTGGTCGAGAGAATGGCTAGGTCAGAAGAGGCCGACGACCGGACCCGAGCCGCCGCCGATTACTTCCTGGCTGCCATCGTACCGGAAGCGCTCGGCCTGGGCGCGGCCGCCGAAGCCGGCGCTGCGTTGCTCTATGCTGTTCCGGCGGAGACCCTGGCTTAAGCGCGGGCGAGCAGATCGGCGGGATCGATCCCGAGCCGCGTCATCCGCTCCTGAATGGCCGGCCATTCGCTCTTGATGAACTGGTCACGCTCGGCGGTGCGCAGGCGGATTTGGGCCCCCGGGGCCACGAACATCCCAACACCGCGTTTGACGACAACCAGCCCTTCGTCCTGGAACCCCTGATAGGCCTTGGCGACGGTAAGAGGATTGGCCCCCTGTTCGGCGGCAAGCGCCCGAACCGAAGGGAGAGGGTCGCCGTCGCCGTAGCGACCGACGAGGATCGCATCCGCAATCACTTCGCGCAGGCGGACGTAAACGGGCTTTTCGTGGCTGGTGCGTAGCGTCATGCTGTTACAATACAGCAAGGCGCAGATTGTTCAAGAATTAAGCACGCCCGGCTGGTCCGAATCTCGCGACGGAACCTAGTCGAATTGGGTTGGCTCCCAATTCCGGACATGTTCGTCGAGGGATGGGCGGGGCCGTTCCTCGAGCGGATTGGCCGGCGTGCCCAGGAATATGAACCCGGCGATCCGTTCGCCCTCGTCGCAAAAGGCGCGAGCCACGCGTGGCGAATAGGCTTGCCAGCCGGTGATCCACCCCCCGACGAACCCGAGTGCATGGGCCGCATGGAGCAGGTTCATGGCGACCGCGCCGCAGCTCAGTTCCTGCTCCCAGACCGGGATCTTGTGGCCCTGTACCGGAGACGAGACGAGGACGACCATCACCGGAGCCTGGTAAGCGAATTCCAGCGCCTTGGCATAGTGGGCGGAATTGGCTTCGGCATCATGTTCCGGAAGCGCGCGCGCAAGCAGGTCGGCAAGCTGCTGCCGTTGGGTGCTGCCGACGATTACGAACCGCCAGGGCGCAATCTTGCCATGGTCTGGAGTCCTCATGGCGATGGTCAGGATATGCCGCAGTTCCTCCGCAGAGGGACCGGGAGCAACCAGCTCTCGCGGCTTGCCTGAGCGACGGGTTTCCAGCAGCGAAAGGGCGGTCGTTGTGTCGTTGAGGGTCATGCCGCTCGTCTAGCGACGCAACTCGTTGGCAACAATCGACTTCACAACTGCGTTTTCGCCGTTAGGGTGCCGCCCAAATCCAACCGGCCGCGCGCGACGGCCAACAATAGTTCCTAGGGGAGACGTACGAGATGGTGGACACGCCGACCGCGGATAATCCGCGCGAACCGGATATCAGCCACGAGAATCCAGCACGCAGGGGCGAATGGTTCGGCCATCCGCGCCAGCTTGCCAGGCTGTTCACCACCGAGGCGATGGAGCGCTTCGGCTATTATGGCATGCGGGCCCTGCTGACGCTCTACCTGGCGCAGCATTTCCTGTTTTCGGACCAGACCACCACCGGCCTCTACGGCGGCTTTACGGCACTGGTCTATCTGACTCCGCTGATCGGCGGCCTGATGGCCGATCGTTTCCTGGGATCGAAGCGCTCGGTGAAATTCGGCGCCATCCTGATGAGCCTCGGCTACCTGACTTTGTGCTTCGGCGGGCAACCGGCCAAGCCCTATGCGATGATCGACGGCCAACGCTATGAGGTCGTCCAGCAGGGCACGGGCGACGAGGTCAAACAGTTCGTCGTCGACAATGGCGCGCAGCTCCAGATCAAGGGCAATGAAGACAAGAGCGTGTCGCTCCTTGCGCCCGACGGCACGGAGGCTCGCAAGGTCGCGCCCGGCGGCTTCGAAGCCCAAGGCGAACGCAATCCCTTCTACACCTTCCTGCTGCTGATCGGCCTGGCGCTGGTGGTCATCGGCAACGGCTTCTTCAAGCCCAACATCTCGACCATGGTCGGATCGCTTTATGCGGAAGGCGACCGGCGCCGCGATGCGGGCTTCACCATCTTCTACATGGGCATCAACCTCGGCTCGCTCTTCTCCCAAATCCTGTGCCCGCTGCTCGCGGTCGGGATGGGAAGCTGGGGCGGACTTGGCTGGTGGGCCGGCTTTGCGCTGGCCGCCGCAGGAATGCTGGTGTCGTGGACACTGATCCAGTTCGACGGCGGAAAACTCGATGGGGTCGGCGACCGTCCCAAGGGCGCTCCGGCAAATCGGGATTATGTCATCTACATCGGCGCGATCCTCGCCATCCCGGTGGCATGGTTCCTGTTCAGCAATCTCATGAACAGCGTGGCACCGGACGAGGGCACGGGCATCATCGGCTACGTCGCCAACCTGCCGATCATGGGCAAGATCATGTTCGGCACGTTCCTGATCTCGGTCCCCGGAATCCTCATCTGGTCGTTCCTGAAGGGCACCAAGGCCGAGTTCCAGATGATGATAGCGGCGATGGTCCTGATCACCTTCAACACGGTGTTCTGGACCCTGTTCGAACAGGCCGGCTCGTCGCTGACCCTGTTCGCGGATCGCAATACCGACTTGAGCGTGTTTGGCCTGTTCAGCATTTCAGCCGGACAGACCCAGTTCTTCAATGCTGCCTTCATCGTGCTGCTGGCGCCGCTATTCTCCATGCTGTGGAACGGCATGGCGAAAAGGGGCATCGAGCCGGCGATCCCGGTGAAGTTCGGCGTTGCATTGATGGGTGTCGGTGCGGGCTTCCTGTTCCTGGTGTGGGGCGCACAGTTCGCCGGACCCGACTTCAAGGTCGGTCTGTGGTGGCTGGCCGGACTCTACCTGATCCACTCTGTTGCCGAGCTGTGCATTTCACCGGTCGGTCTCAGCATGATCACCAAGCTGTCGATCGCGCGGATCGTCGGCATGATGATGGGCGTGTGGTTCCTGTCGATCGCGGTAGCCCAGTATGTTGCCGGGCTGGTCGCGCAGGTCGCCTCGGTTGAAACCGTCGGCGGTCAGGTCACCAACCTGCAGGTCAGCCTCAACACCTATGTCGGTGTGTTCAGCGCGATTGGCTGGATTTCGGTCGGCATCGGCGTGATCCTGCTCTTGCTGAGCTGGCCGCTCAAATATCTGATGCACGGGGTGAAGTAAGTCATGCGGGGGGTGCTGGCCGCCGTCCTCGCCCTTGGTTTGGCAGGATGTGCGGCCCTCACGCCGCCTGCCAAGCCAAAGCCGGGCGCAATCCGGATCAATGAGAATCCGTACCCGTCGACTTACCACCCCTACGGCAGCGTCCCGACGCTGATCCGTGGTGCGACCATCCTCGATGGCGAGGGCGGGCGGATCGACAATGGTTCGGTCCTCCTGGTCAACGGGAAGGTCGAGGCCGTGGGTGGCGCCGATCTTGGCGCGCCCGACGGCGCGGCGGTGATCGATGCCGGCGGACGCTATGTCACGCCGGGAATTATCGACGTGCACAGCCACCTCGGCGATTATCCGTCGCCCGGCGTGCAGGGAAACAGCGACGGCAACGAAGCAACCTCGCCGGCTCGTCCCGAGGTTTGGGCCGAGCATAGCGTGTGGCCGCAGGACCCGGGCTTTTCCCGCGCCTTGGCCAATGGCGGCATCACGGCGCTGCAGATCCTGCCCGGTTCGGCTAACCTGTTCGGCGGCCGGTCAGTCGTGCTCAAGAATGTGCCGGCACGCACCATGCAGGGAATGAAATTCCCCGGAGCGCCCTATGGCCTGAAGATGGCCTGCGGCGAGAATCCCAAGCGGGTCTATGGCTCGAAGAACCAGATGCCGGCGACGCGCATGGGCAATATTGCCTATGTCCGCCAGATCTGGGCCAAGGCCAAGGAATATGACCGCAAGTGGACCAAATATGAAAAGTCCGGCGGCGAGGTTCCGGCGCAGGACCTCGCGATGGACACGCTGAGGGGCGTGCTCCACGGCAAGATCCTGGTTCACAACCACTGCTATCGCGCCGACGAGATGGCCATCATGATCGATGTTGCCAAGGAATTTGGCTACAAGATCGCAAGCTTCCAGCACGGCGTGGAAGCCTACAAGATCGCCGACCTGCTACGGGAAAACGGCATCTGTGCCGCGCTCTGGGCCGACTGGTACGGCTTCAAGATGGAAAGCTATGACGGCATCAATGAGAATATCGCATTCGTCCAGAATGCGGGCGCCTGCACGATCGTCCATAGCGACGACGCCAACGGCATCCAGCGGCTGAACCAGGAGGCGGCCAAGGCGATGGCGGCGGGAAAGCGATCAGGGATCGACATCAGCGAGGCGCTGGCCTGGACCTGGCTGAGCTCCAACCCCGCCAAATCGCTGGGCATCTTCGACCAGACCGGAAGCCTCAAGGCGGGCAAGATGGCCGACGTAGTGCTCTGGAACGGTAATCCGTTCAGCGCCTACACCCGGCCCGACAAGGTGTGGATCGATGGGGCGCTGCTCTATGACGCCGCCAATCCCAAGCTGCGCCCGGTCAGCGATTTCGAGCTTGGCCAGCCCGGTGAGGGAGACGTGAAATGATGCGCCTCACCCTGATCGCAGCCGGGCTGCTGGCCGCCGCGGCGCCGCTGACCGCCCAAACGGTCGCCATCACCAACGGCACGCTGGTGCTTGGCGACGGGTCGGAGCCGATCCAGGGCGGCACGGTGGTCTTCCGCAACGGCCGCATTGTCGCCGCAGGCCCGGGCGTTGCAGTGCCGAGCGGAGCGGAAGTGATCGACGCGAACGGCAAGTGGGTGACCCCGGGCATCGTTGCCGGCTTCTCCAGGCTTGGCCTGGCCGAGGTCGACCTTGGCGCCGACGGTTCCGACGACACCGATACCGACGGAAGCCCCTTCAGCGCCGCGATCGACGTCACGCCAGCGATCAATCCCAAGGCCTCGACCATTGCCGTGAGCCGAACGGACGGAGTGACTCGTGCCGTGGTTGCCCCGGTTGCCGGGCGCAGCATCTTCGGCGGCCAGGGCGCAGTGATCGACACGGCCGACGACATGGATCCTGTCCTCCGGGCGCGCGCGTTCCAGTTTGTCGAGCTCGGCGAAGGCGGGGCCGGGCGCTCTGGCGGATCGAGGGCCGCCACGTTCGTCCTGTTCCGCAATGCCCTCCGCGAGGCGCGCGACCTTGCTGGCCTTCGGCAGCAGCCGCTGACCGGTCGAGCCGCGGTCGACCCGCAAACCACAGATGTTCCTTATGAGGAGCGGCCCGACCCCGGCTTGCTGGCGCGCGACGCTCGCCGCAGCGAGGATGTGCTCCTGACTCGGTTCGATGCGGCCGCACTGGTCCCGGTGGTGCGCGGGCGGCAGTTGCTGATGGTCCATGTCGAGCGGGCGAAGGATATCCTCAACGTGCTCGACCTGCGCCGGGAATTTCCGGGCCTGAAGATCGCGCTGGTTGGAGTCACGGAAGGCTGGACGGTCGCCGACGAGATCGCCGCGTCGGGTGTCTGGGTGATCGCCTCGGCGCTCAACGATCTTCCGGCGAGCTTCGAGATGCTCGCGGCAACCCAATCCAACGTCGGCCGAATGCGCGCGGCCGGCGTCAAGGTTGCGATCGGAATGATCGACGACAATGACACGCGCTACGTCCGCAACCAGCGCCAATATGCCGGCAACCTCGTCGCCCTGAGCAAGGTACCGGGCGCCGCCGGGGTCAGCTGGGGCGAAGCATTCGCCATGATTTCCTCGCGTCCCGCCGAAGCCGTGGGCCTGGGCCGGGAGATCGGCAGCCTGGCGGCTGGCCGTCGCGGTGACGTGGTGGTCTGGTCGGGCGATCCGCTGGAGCTGAGCAGCGCACCGGAAGCCGTGTGGATTGACGGCGTGAAGCAGCCGCTCGACAACCACCAGACGAAGCTGCGCGACCGCTATCGGTCGCTGGAGCGCGAGGCATTGCCGGAGGCATATCGCAAATGACGGGGATCGAGCTGCTGGCACTGGCTTCCATAGTCTTCGTCGGCACTCACTTCCTCATGTCGCACCCGTTTCGATCATCGCTGGTCTCGGCGCTTGGTGAAAAGGGATTTGCCGGTGTTTATTCGCTGGTGGCGCTGCTGACGTTCGGATGGATGATCTGGGTCTATGGACCCGCTTCGGCCGAGGCCCCGCAACCGCTGTGGGATGCGGGTCGGACGGGATACGCTGTTGCTACGCTGCTGATGTGGCTTGGATCGGTCCTGTTCGTGGGCTCGCTGCGCCGCAACCCGGCCTTGCCTCGGCCCGGAAAGAGGATCGAGCGGATCGACGAGCCGAACGGCGTCTATTCCATCACGCGTCATCCGATGATGTGGGGATTCGCCTTGTGGTCGGCCACGCATGCGATCGTCCATCCGACGATGGCCAGCCTGATCCTCTGTGCGACGATTGCGCTGCTGGCGCTGGTCGGAGCTGCATTGCAGGACGCGAAGAAGGAAAGGCTGCTCGGGGATGTGTGGCGGGACTGGAAGTCGAAGACCAGTTTCCTGCCCTATGGCCGCGGGTTGAAGTCGGCCGACGGCTTCGCACTGGTGGCCGGGTCAGTGCTGTGGCTGGTCGCTACATGGGCCCATGGACCGCTTGGCCATGGCCCTGTCGGCGTCTGGGCCTTTTTAGGCTGAGCCATTTGGCGCTAAGAGCCGTCTGATGGGACGGAAATTCTTTGGAACCGACGGGATTCGCGGGCGCACCAACCAGGCACCGATGACGGCCGATGTGGCCATGCGCGTCGGCCAGGCCGCCGGCACCTATTTCCTGCGCGGAGTTCATCGCCATCGCGTGGTGATCGGCAAGGATACGCGTTTGTCGGGCTACATGATGGAATCGGCCATGGTCGCCGGCTTCACCTCGGTCGGCATGGACGTGGTGTTGCTGGGGCCAATGCCGACACCGGCGGTCGCGATGCTGACCCGCGACCTGCGGGCGGATCTCGGCGTCATGATTTCCGCCAGTCACAATCCTTTCGCCGACAATGGGATCAAGCTGTTCGGGCCGGACGGCTACAAGCTGCGCGACGCCGCCGAGATGGAAATCGAACGGCTGATGGAGCAGCCGGCAACGCTGATCGACGCGCCGAAGATCGGGCGTGCAAAGCGGATCGACGATGCACGTGGCCGTTATGTTCACTTCGCGAAGTCGACCTTCCCGCATCACTTGCGCCTCGATGGACTCAAGGTGGTCGTCGATTGCGCCAATGGTGCCGCCTATCATGTTGCGCCCGATGCGCTGTGGGAGTTGGGTGCAGACATCATTCCACTGGGCACCAGCCCCGACGGTACCAACATCAATGACGGCTGCGGGTCGACTGCGCCCGAATTGCTGCGGGAAACAGTAGTCGCATCGGGCGCCAACCTTGGCCTAGCGCTGGACGGCGACGCGGACCGGCTGATCGTCGTCGATGAAAAAGGCGAACTGGTGGACGGCGACCAGCTGATGGGCCTGATTGCGCTGTCCCATCAGCAGCGCGGTATTTTGCGCGGAGGCGGGATCGTCGCAACGGTGATGTCCAACCTCGGCCTCGAGCGAAAGCTGGGCGAAAACGGGATCGACATGCACCGCGCGTCCGTCGGCGACCGATATGTGCTGGAAGCGATGCGCGAAATGGACCGGAACGTCGGCGGCGAACAATCCGGGCACATCATCCTGTCAGACCATGCGACAACCGGCGACGGGCTGATCGCCGGCCTCCAGATTCTCGCGGCGATCGTCGAGACCGGCAAGCCTGCAAGCGAATTGCTGCACGTCTTCGAGCCTCTCCCGCAGCTTCTGAAAAATGTCCGTTTCAATGGAGGCGCACCGCTCGAAACGGACGAGGTGCAGCAAATCATCGCGGGCGCCGAAAGCGAACTTGCCGGCCGCGGACGGCTGGTGATCCGTAAATCCGGGACCGAGCCGCTGATCCGCGTCATGGCCGAAGGCGATGACCAGGCAATGGTCGAGCGGCTGGTCGATCAAATCTGTGAGGCGGTGGCGGCTGCTTAACGTTTTACCTCTAGGGAAGGGGGCATGACCGCAAAGACCCCACGGATCCTGATCATTGCCGGCTCCGACTCCGGTGGCGGGGCGGGGATCCAGGCCGATATCAAGACGGTCACCATGCTCGGCGGCCATGCGATGACGGCGGTTACGGCCATCACTGCCCAAAACACACAGGGCGTGACGGCGGTGCATGCCGTCCCGACCGAAATAGTCCTGGCCCAGATTGACGCCGTGATCGAGGACATTGGCATCGATGCCGTTAAGATCGGCATGATCGGCTCGCCCTTTACCGCGCTGCACATCGCCGCCCGGCTTGAAAAGCTGGAAGGCATTCCTGTGGTCTTTGATCCGGTGATGGTCGCGACAAGCGGTGCAACGCTGGCGGACGATCCAACCGTCGCAGCCTTTGGGAAGCTGATGGACATCGCGACCATCGCGACGCCCAACCTTCCCGAATTGCGCCGGCTGACGGGGGAAGACGATGAGGTGGCCGGGGCGCTGAAGCTCGTGTCCGACCATCGCTGTGCGGTTCTGATCAAGGGCGGCCATGAAGAGGGGGACGCGCTGGCCGACGCTCTAATCGAAGAAGATAATATGACCAGCTGGCAGGGCCAGCGGATCAACACGACCTCGACCCATGGCACCGGCTGCACCCTGGCCAGCGGGATCGCCTTCTATCTTGGTGCCGGGCTGGGTCTCACCCAGGCCGTCGAGCGGGCAAGGCTGTTTGTCCGGATGGCGCTCCACGAGGCGCCCGGGCTAGGTCATGGACATGGTCCTCTGGGTCACCAGGCCGTTCGCATGGACACGGGGTTGGGCCTCCGGCTCAACCAGGTCACCGTGACCGGCAAGGACTATGCCAAGATGGTCGCCTTCTATCGGAAGCTCGGACTCAAGCAGATCGTCGATAGCCCGGAGAACCAATATGCACGGTTCGAGGCTGGCGGCGTGACCTTCTCGATCCAGTGCGACGCTGAAGTGGAAATCGGCGAAACGGTGGCGGTCTATTTCGAATGCGACGATCTCGACGAACGGGTCGAACAACTGGCGCGATCCGGCATTCCCTTCGAACATGGGCCACGAAACCAGCCCTGGATGTGGCGCGAGGCTCGCCTGCGAGACCCGTCCGGTAACACCATCTTCTTCTATCGAGCAGGCGAAGCTCGCCGGTTCCCGCCGTGGCGGAAGAGCGAATAGGTCTGCCGGGGACCGAGTGATCCACAGAAATTTGTGTTTCCGGACTTTTACTTAGGCAGCAGCGTCAATATCGTTGCCTCCCGTGAAGCGCCCCTGTTTCAAGTTGGAAATTCCCTATCCGCAGCCCCTCGCGGGCGTCGATGAAGCCGGTTGTGCTCCGCTTGCGGGACCGGTTGTGGCTGCTGCCGTCGTACTGGACCGGGAGAAGTTTCCGCGTGGGATCGATGACAGCAAGAAACTCGACCTAGAAACTCGGGAGGCCATATACGGCCGCTTGCAGAAGGTTGCGCTGCTCGGTGTCGGCATCGCCTCGGTCGAGGAAATCGACCAGATCAACATCTATTGGGCGCGGATGCTGGCGATGCAGCGTGCAGTCGAAGCGCTGGGGTTCGAGCCAGCCTGGATCCTGGTCGATGGAAATGCAACGCCGCGCTGGCAGCGTCCCTCCAAAGCCATCATCGCGGGTGACGCCAAATGCCGGTCAATCGCGGCCGCCTCAATCGTCGCCAAGGTCACGCGCGACCGGATCATGGCCGAACATGCAGAAACCTATCCCGGCTATGGCTGGGAAACCAATCGCGGCTATCCTACTCCGGCGCACATCCGGGCGATCGACGCACTGGGCCTGACGCCTCTTCACCGGCGCAGCTTCGCACCCGTGAGGGAGCGGATGGCGCCGATATCGACGCTCCCCGCGGAATAAATTCGCCCGAGAGTCTTTCGAGTCACACCACTAGGGATTGAGTCCATCGATTCCGCGCGGACTCAACATCTTGTGGTCGGACGTTAAGCGGATTCCTTTTGTTCTCCTGGCATCGATCGGGACGTGCTGCTGGCCGCCTTGACCGCGAGTCCCACCTGACTCATCGAAGGTGCTCACCAATTGGGGACCGCCGGAAATGATCATGCACCTGCCGGAAATGGAGAGCCTCGGGCGTTCGCGCCCGCTTGCTCAAACGCGCCGCAAGGAGTTGCCGCTCGACATGATCCTGGAGGGCGACTGCATCCCCGAAATGGCGAGACTGCCCGACAAGTCGGTCGACATGATCTTCGCCGATCCGCCGTACAACCTCCAACTCGGAGGCGACCTATTCCGGCCCGAGGGCGGCAAGGTCGACGCTTGCGATGACGAGTGGGACAAGTTTGATAGCCTGGCGACCTACGACGATTTTACCCGCGAGTGGCTCGCGGAGGCACGGCGCATCCTCAAGGACGACGGCACCATCTGGGTGATTGGCAGCTATCACAACATCTATCGGGTCGGCTCGCTGCTGCAGGACGCGGACTTCTGGATCTTGAACGACATCGTCTGGCGCAAGGCCAACCCAATGCCCAACTTCCGCGGCACCCGTTTCACCAACGCCCATGAAACGCTCATCTGGTGCGCCAAGGACGAGAAGGCGCGCTACACCTTCAATTATCGGGCAATGAAGGCGCTCAACGACGATCTGCAGATGCGTTCGGACTGGGTGCTGCCGATCTGCTCCGGATCCGAAAGGGTGAAGGACGATGCCGGCGACAAGGCACATCCGACCCAAAAGCCGGAAGCATTGCTCTATCGAATTCTCCTCGCCTGCACGAAGCCCGGCGACGTGGTGCTGGATCCGTTCTTCGGCACCGGCACGACCGGCGCGGTGGCGCGGCGCCTTGGCCGCAAATGGATCGGCATCGAGCGGGAGCGCAGCTATGTGAAGGTTGCGCGCCAGCGGATCGACGCAACCCTGCCGCTCGATGAGAGCGCCATGACGGTCATGGTCGACAAGCGCAGCCAGCCGCGGGTCGCGTTCGGCCTTCTCGTCGAGAGCGGGATGGTGCCGGCCGGATCCATATTGACTGACGCCAAGCGGCGCTGGTCGGCAAGCGTCGGAGCCGACGGATCCATTGTCTGTGACGGGCACGCGGGCTCGATTCACAAGGTCGGCGCGACGTTGCAGGGTGCTCCGTCGTGCAATGGCTGGACCTTCTGGCATGTGGAGCATGAAGGACAGCTGCAACTGATCGACGCCTTGCGGCAGAGGCATCTGGCGGCGGTATAAGCCAGGGCATGCGCACGCTCATCCGGCCTACGGGCTTCGTCGATTCTCCCTTTGGACATGATGGCAAGGTCGTTCGCCTGGCCGGAGGCCTCCTCTGGTTCGGGCTGGTCGAGCTCATCAAGGTCGACGGCCATCGACGTGTCCAGGCCGAGATTCTCCCGGTCGAAGGGATCGAGGCGCAATTTGACGAGGAGATGGCCGCGGACTGGGCGCGGATCACGACCCCGCGATCGCCCTTGCAACTAGGCGGCCGGACCGTTCGCCTCGACCAGCCGCAAGTCATGGGCATCATCAACGCAACGCCCGACAGCTTCTCCGACGGCGGCGCCCATGCCGACGCGAGGGCTGCGGCGGAGGCGGGTGCAGGGATGGCAGCACAGGGTGCCGCGATGATCGACGTCGGCGGGGAATCCACCCGGCCCGGCGCGACCACTGTCTGGGAAAATGACGAAATCGAGCGGGTCCTTCCGGTAATCCAGCAATTGGCAGCTGCGGGGACGGCCGTGTCGATCGATACCCGCAAGGCTGGCGTGATGACCGCGGCGCTCGGGGCAGGGGCCGGGCTGATCAACGACGTATCGGCCCTGACCTGGGACCCGCAATCGGCGGAGATTGTCGCAAATGCCGGCGCGCCGGTCGTGCTGATGCACCATCAAGGCGATCCGCAGAGCATGCAGAAGGATCCGCGCTACGACGATGCGCTGGTCGAGGTCTATCTCTGGCTCGAAGAACGGATTGGGGCCGCCGAGGAGGCGGGAATTGCGCGCGACAAGATACTCGTCGATCCGGGCATCGGGTTCGGCAAGTCGGTCGCCCATAATCTTGAATTGATGAACGGACTTGCGCTGCTGCACGGGCTCGGCTGCCCCATCGTGCTTGGTGCCAGCCGCAAGCGAATGATCGGAGCCCTTTCGAACGAGGTTCCGGCGGACCAACGGTTGCCCGGCAGTTTGACCTTGGCGTTGAAGGCCGTCGAGCAGGGGGCCCAGATCGTGCGCGTCCATGATGTGCCGGAGACGATCCAGGCGCTGAAAGTCTGGCGCGGTCTCAGGGACTCCGCGCTGACACCCAAGACCAGCTAGAGTGAGTAGCCGCCGTCGCTGGTGAGAACGGCGCCGGTGATCGTTGCCGCATTGTCCGACAACAGGAAGGCGATCTGCGCGGCAATTTCGTCCGCGGAAGCATAGCGGCCAATCGGCGTCGCCATTTTCGCCATTGCAGCCATCGCAGCTTCACGACTGCCTTCCGACGCGAGCAGCTGCTCAAAGAAGGGCATGCTGTCCCAGATCGGCGTGTCGACGCCGCCGGGGCGCGATCGCGTTGACGCGAATGCCTTCGGCAGCGACTTCCTTGTCGGCAACCCGGGCGAGCTGGATCAGCGCCGCCTTGGAGGCACCATAGGCGGCAACGCCGGGTTCCGCCTTCATCCCTGAGACGGAGGCCGTCAGGACGATCGACCGGCTTCCGCCCTGCTGTCTGATTGCCCCCAGGGATGCGCGAAGGGTCAGGAAGGCGCCATCCAGGTTGACGGACATGACCCGGCGCCATTCGGCAAAATCCAGCTCCTCGATCAGGCCGCCGCTCGACACTCCGGCGTTGACGACGGCGTGCGTCAGTCCCGCGAGTACAGGCCTGGCCGACAACCAGAATTGCTCATCGGCGACGTTGCCCTGGAGGCGATCGGTCGCAGGTTGCCCCAGGAGGACCTCGTCCAGCGGCGCAAGATCGACCAGGACCAGCGCATGTCCCTGCCCGGCAAGCAGCTCGGCGGTAGCACGGCCGATCCCCGATGCAGCGCCAGTGATGAGAGTCTTGGGCGAGGGCATTGGCCCCGCTTGCCGCAGCTAGGCGGCGGTGTCGATGCCGAGCTCGCCGAGCTTGCGGTAAAGCGTGGAGCGGCCAATGCCGAGCCGACGCGCGACTTCGGTCATGCGCCCACGATAGTGACCGATTGCAAGACGGATGATGTCCGCCTCAATCTCTTCCAGCGTGCGCAAATGGCCGTCGGGCCGATACAGCGTGACGCCGGGTGCGCCGGACATGGCGGCGTCGGCCGAAAGCTTACCGATGTCGGGGGCAACGTCGCTGCGGCGGCCCGAGAAGCGCGACTGGATTGCGATATGGGGAAAGTCGTTGGCGGTCAGCGAATTGCCTTCCGCCTGGAGCGCGGCACGGAACAACACGCCGGCCAGCTGGCGGACGTTCCCCGGCCAGCCGTAGCGCATCAGCACCGCCAGGGCGTCATTACCGATCGACAGGGCATGCATGCCCGGCTCTTCCGAGAAGCGATTGAGCAAATGGCGGGCGAGGGGCGGGATATCGCCACTGCGATCCCGCAGCGGGGGAAGGGTGACGGTGGTTGCCGAAATGCGCTCGGCAAGGCCCTTGTGGAAATCGTCCGGGAGCGGGCGGCTGGAAGTGGCGACCAGCCTGACGTCGACCGAATTTGAGCCGTTGCAGCCGACCGGACGAACTTCGCCAGTGGCAATGACGCGGTCCAGTCTTTCCTGGGTTTCTGGTGGAAGCGAGCCGACCTCGTCGAGCAACAGCGTTCCGCCATCCGCGCCAACCAACCGCCCGACGCGCTCCGCAAATGCGCCCGGAAATGCACCCGGCATGTGCCCGAACAGCTCGCTGTCGATGATGTTGGCCGCAACCGCCTTGCAGTCGATCTGGACGAAGGGTCCCTTGGCACGAAGGCTGGCATGGTGAATGGCGCGAGCGAAGGTTTCCTTGCCGCTGCCCGGTTCGCCGATAATCAGGATCGGCAGCCGGTTCCGGGCTGCCTTTGCTGCAACCGCCAGCGCGGAGCGGAAATCGGGCGAGGCGCCGACAAGCTGGTCGAGCATCAGCTCGGGGGCGATCTTTTCCGAAAGCGGAGCAAGCTCTCCGGTGCCGCGGCGCCGATCGGCATGGGCGGTCAGAGCCTCGAGGAGCCTTTCCGGCGCAATTGGCTTGACCAGGAAGTCGGATGCGCCGGCGCGCATCGCGTCTACCGCCAGCGCGATCGATCCGCCGTCCGCAAGCACGATGATCGGAAGGTTGGGGCGGCAGCGGCGGAGTGCCTTGATTACCTCCGGGCCCTGTTCGCCTGCCCAACTTGAGAGAATTGCGGCGCGGACCTCGCGGCCGTGCGGCCCCTGGAGGAGCCCGACCGCGCTTTCCGCGCATGACGCTCCAACCGTGCTCCATCCGGCACGGGACGCGACGGACGTGAGCTGCCGGCGCTCGGTTGCGTCGGCATCGACAAGCAGGAGTGATCGAAGGACAACTTCTTCGCGCATGTGGTCGTTGTAAGGGAAAGGAGTAAAGCTCCCCTTAAGCCGCGCGCAAAAAGGCGCTTGGGCGGCGGCGGCGGGCTTGTTAAGACCGACTTCGAACGGAAAACAGACAGGGATCAACCATGGCAGACGACAGGGTCCATCCGACCGCAACCGAAATGGATTACCCCGCGCATGAGCGCAATTATTCCGGTTTTCTCAACCTGCTGAAATATGGAGTCATCGTCACGGCGATCGTTGCCGTGATCGTCCTCTATACCATTGCCAACTAGGCCCGGCGTTTGAAGATCGCGGTCCTGAAGGAAGTCTCTCCAGAAACCCGGGTGGCGGCCATCCCCGAGACGGTGAAGAAATTCATTGGGTTGGGCGCGATGGTCGCGATAGAATCAGGAGCAGGTGCAGCCGCCTCCATCGCCGATTCCGATTTCGAGGCGGCGGGCGCCGCGATCGGTTCGCGATCCGACATCCTCAAGGATGCAGACATCATCCTTTGCGTGACCGGCCCGGACCCGGCGCTCCTGAATGGCGCCAAGTCGGGCGCATTGCTGGTAGGCGCGCTCGATCCGACACGGCGCAATGACGAGATCAAGGGCTACGCTTCCGCCGGAATCGAAGCGCTGGCAATGGAATGGATGCCGCGCATCACTCGCGCCCAGTCGATGGATATCCTTTCCTCCCAGTCGAATTTGTCGGGTTACAAGGCCGTCGTCGACGCTGCGGCTCATTATGGCCGTGCATTTCCGATGATGATGACCGCTGCGGGCACCGTCAGCCCGGCGAAGGCCTTCATCATGGGTGTCGGCGTTGCCGGGCTGCAGGCCATCGCCACGGCCCGTCGCCTGGGCGCCCAGGTCAGCGCGACGGACGTCCGTTCGGCCACGCGTGAGCAGATCCAGTCGCTCGGTGCCAAGCCGATCTTCGTCGAGGGCGTTGCAGGCATCGATGGAGAGGGTAAGGGCGGCTACGCAAGCGAGACCAGCGCAGAATATCAGGCTGCGCAGGCGGAGTTGGTCTCAGGCCATATTTCCAAGCAGGATATCGTCATCACCACCGCGCTGATCCCGGGCCGTCCGGCGCCGCGACTGATCAGCGATGCGCAGCTTGCGAGCATGCGGCCAGGGAGCGTGATCGTCGATCTTGCTGCCGAGGCCGGAGGCAACGTCGAAGGCTGCGTTGCCGGTGAGACGGTTGTTCGCCACGGAGTCAGCATCATCGGTGCGGTACAATTGGCGCGAACCCTTGCGGCCGACGCCTCTGCGCTGTTTGCGCGCAATCTGGCGAATTTCCTCACGGCATTCTGGGACAAGGACAAGGGCGGGCCAGTGCTTCCCGATGACGACGAGATCGTCCTTGGCATTCGCCTGACGCGCGAAGGGAAGCTGGTCCACGAGCGACTCGGCCCGGCCCAGTAACGATTAACTATTCCGATTCGCGGCCAGACGGTGACGCCGAAGCGTGCGGCGCGCAGGGTTCGCCGCCGCCGGACCTTTAGCGATCTGGGATTGATGGAGACGCCGAAAGACGATCCGCGCCGAGATCGCAGATCGTCTTAAAATGCGTGGAAATTCCGGCCCTTAGGGCCGGAAGCCTTCAGTTACGCGCTGTGGCCGCCAGTGCCCCAACCAGAACCGAAGAGCCAGCTCCAAAGCCCGCGGGTCGGGAGTTGCTTCTTCATGATCGTCCCCTGTCGTCAGACGGCACGATTTGCCGTCACAGAGGACGTTAACCTTAATCGAAATGGTTATCAAGCCGTTAACCAATTACGCAGCGCGCCTCTTCCTTTCGCCAAGTAGACGCTTAGACAAATCGTTAAGACTGCAGGGTCGGCCGACTACGAAGCCTTGCGCAACTTCGCATTTCATCGCCACGAGCATGTCGAGGATTTCGCGGCTTTCGACGCCTTCTGCCACAACCGTCCTGCCAAGGGAGTGCGCCAGGGCAATGGTAGACTGAACCATCACGAGATCGCTGCGATGGTCGCGCATCGACTTCACGAAGCTCTGGTCGATCTTGATCTCGCTCGCGGGAATCTTTTTGAGATACTCCAGCGTTGAAAGCCCAGTGCCGTAATCGTCGATGGAAATGCGCACCCCGAGGTCCTGCAGGGCAAAGAGCGTGCTGGTGTCCGCACCATTGACGAGGGCGGCGGTTTCCGTGAGCTCGAGGGTCAGGCGCGCGGGATCCAGGCCGTGGCGATCGAGTACGGTGCGCACCTGCGCGGCCAGGCTCCGGTCCACCAACATGCGCGCCGACAGATTCACGGCCATGTCGAACGGCCCATGTTCCCGGTTGATGCGGGCCGCAGCTTCGACAGCTCGATCGAGGACGAACAGCGTCAGCTTTTCGATGCGATCATTCTGCTCTGCGGCGGCGACAAACTCGGCGGGGCTGATCGGGCCCTTGTCCGGATGCGTCCAACGCGCCAGCGCTTCTGCGCCGCGCACGCGGTTTGTCCTGAGGTCGAGCTGCGGCTGATAGGCAACCCACACCTGGCCATCGTCGATCGCTGCGTCGAGCTGGCTGAGCAGGGAAAGCCGCCATTCGACATCCTTGAACCGTTCCGGGTCGTGATATTTCCAGCGGAGCCCTTCGGTCGTCGCTTCGTCCGCCGCGACCAGGGCGCTGTTCAGCCGATTGGTGAGCGACCGGCCGCTCCCGATTTCAACCCCGAAGCTGACGGCAATATCGAACGGCTTGCCGTCAATTCGCGCGGGACTGCGGAACAGCGCGGCCAAAGCCTCGACATGATGGCCGATTGCGGTACCCGCAGGCACCGTCCAGACGAAGATGCCGTCATCACCCTGATAGACGGTTGACACGTCGGACCCGACATTGAGACGGGAAACGATCTGCTCGACCAAGTTCCGTTCATTCGCTGGTGAGAGCGTCGACACGATCTGGGGATAGTTGACGACGCGAGCGACAATGAGCGGATGGTCGCGGTCATGCTGGGCCCGCCGCAATGCATTGAGGTTGGGCATGCCGCTGACGGTATTGACCAGGCCACGCCGCTTGGCAGTGCGCACTAGCAACCCGGTCGCCACCCAGAGAATCACGAAAAGACCGGGGGTGATATCGGCGAATAGCTGGTGGCGCTCGAGCAGGATCGGAGCGCCGAGAAGTACCAGGAAACCGCCTCCGAGAATGGCGGCCTGCTGCCGCAGACTGCGCGACAGGGTCAGGCAGACCAGGACTGCTGCAAAGATGAACGCGGGGAGCCAGCCCAAGTCGACGGGCTTTCCGGCTCTCAGCGTCTCCGCGCCAATGATATGGACGTTGACCCCGCCGGCCCGTCCTCGCCCGGGGATCATATATTGATCGCCGAGCCGGTCTACCGTGACGCCGACGATCGCCGTCTTGCCTTTCAGCTGGCTGGGCTTGATCCGTCCGGCCAGGACGTCGGCGGCGCTGATTGTCGGAATGGTCGTGACGTCGAACGCATAGTTGACGCGGAAGGGGCTGTCGGAACGCGCTTCCTTACCGGCGAGCACAGTCGCGAATGACGGCACAATCTTGCCGTCCTTGGACGCGCCCCTTGGCAGCTGCCACACTTCATGGGCGTAGTTGTAGTAGAGGGAAATCGAGGCGATCTGCGCATGCCGGCGAAATTCCGGCAATGGCTCGACGTCGATGAACTCGCCTTCGCGCGCTCCGACCCGCGACGCATAGCCGAGAACAACGTTGCTGCTCCGCTCGAGCACCTGGGCGAGACGACGGTCTTCCGCCGGGTCCGACTTGTCGGGAAGCATCACGTCGTGGACCTGGCGCTCCGGTCCGGCGTGGTCGATCTTCTCGATCAGTTCCGCATAACGACTGCGCGGCCAAGGCCAGCGGCCAACCTCGCGCAATGCCTTCTCATCAATTCCGACAAGGACGATGTTACCGCTGACGGGATGTTTATTGATGTGATTCCGGACAACCCGCAACCGATCCTCGGGATATTCGCCTGCTCCTACAAGGCCGAAAAGCAAGCCAAGGACGATCGCCCAGGCGAGCAACCTCACCGGGCTCTTCGCCCGGGTTTCCCGGTTTTTGCGAGACGGCCATCGCATGGCGCGCATTTCCCTTTCTCTGAGATGCGAGTTGCTCAGAAAAAGGTTTACAAAATGGAAACCGCGACGGGATTAATGAGCCGAATTGGCAGGATTTCTCCGCCCTCGACATCCACGGTCCGGCTTGCCACAACAGCCTCCCGAATTGGGGGAGGTTTCGCCTTGGACTTCATTTCGATCCTGTCGATTTTCGTGCTCGCCTGTTTCGTCGGTTATTTCGTCGTCTGGTCAGTCACGCCGGCGCTGCATACGCCACTGATGAGCGTCACCAATGCGGTCTCCTCGGTGATTGTCGTCGGCGCCCTGATCGCAGCCGCCGCCCAGGGAAGCGCGCAATCCAAATGGTTGGGACTGATCGCCGTGGCATTGGCGTCGGTAAACATCTTCGGCGGCTTCGCCGTCACCCAGCGCATGTTGTCCATGTACAAGAAGAAGGAGCGCCGCGATGCATAATGCGGCCGCCGTCCCTTCCTGGGTGCTGATTGCCTACCTGATCTCGGGTATCTGCTTCATCCTGGCGCTCCGGGGGCTGTCGAGCCCGGAAAGTAGTCGCAGAGGCAATCTCACCGGCATGGTGGGTATGGCGATCGCGGTCGTCACGACGCTGGCTACACACGAAATCGCCTCGATTGCCGAGATTGCCGGAGCCATATTGGTCGGCGGCGCGATCGGCCTGGTTACCGCGCGGCGGATCCAGATGACCGCGATGCCCCAGCTGGTGGCGGCTTTCCACAGCCTCGTCGGCATGGCGGCAGTGCTTGTGGGCGCGGCGGCCTTCCTCAATCCTTCGGCTTTCGGAATCGTCGATTCCGCCGGCGCGATTCTTGGTATCAGCCGCGTGGAAATGGGCTTGGGAGTCGCGATTGGTGCGATCACTTTCTCCGGCTCGGTCATCGCCTTCCTGAAATTGAACGGCAATATGAGCGGCAAGCCGATCCTGCTGCCGGCCAGGCACTGGATCAACCTGGCCGTCGGCCTGGCAATATTTTTCTTCCTCTACGGCTTCTATGACTCGCAAAGCCCGATCGACTTCTGGACGCTGACGGCGCTGAGTTTCCTGATTGGTTTCCTGCTGATCGTGCCGATCGGCGGCGCCGACATGCCCGTCGTCATATCGATGCTCAACAGCTATTCGGGCTGGGCCGCCGCGGCGATGGGGTTCACCCTCCACAATACGGCGATGATCATTACCGGGGCCCTGGTCGGTTCTTCCGGTGCGATTCTAAGCTACATCATGTGCCGGGCCATGAACCGCAGCTTCATTTCGGTGATTGCGGGTGGGTTCGGTGCGGTTGCAAGCTCGGGCGAGGCAGCGGCCCTTGATCGGCCCTACAAGCGGGGCTCCGCCGAAGATGCCGCTTTCCTGATGAAGCAGTCCGACAAAGTCATCATCGTCCCGGGATATGGCATGGCCGTCGCCCAGGCCCAGCACGTCCTTCGCGAGATGGGCGACCTGCTGAAGAAGGAAGGGGTCGAGGTGAAATATGCCATCCACCCCGTGGCCGGACGCATGCCCGGCCATATGAACGTGCTGCTTGCCGAAGCGAACGTCCCCTATGACGAGGTTTTCGAGCTGGAGGATATCAACAGCGAGTTCGCGACCGCCGACATTGCCTTCGTGATCGGTGCGAATGACGTTACCAACCCGGCCGCAAAGACTGACAAGACCTCGCCCATTTACGGCATGCCTGTACTCGACGTGGAAAAGGCTCGTACCGTCTTGTTCATCAAGCGATCGATGGGAGGCGTAGGTTACGCCGGCGTCGACAATGAATTATTCTATCGCGACAATACGATGATGCTTCTCGCCGATGCCAAAAAAATGGTCGAGGAGATCGTTAAGGCCTTGGGTTAACGGGACTTTCCCTGCTAACCCTGAGTCGAAATTCGCATCTGGGTTAGAGCCCCCAGCCGGAGCCCCCGGCAGGGGATTCGGGGAGGGGCATTTTGAAGAAATTGGGCATCATCGGCGGGACGAGCTGGGCTTCGACCGCATTATATTACGAACAGATCAACAAGGGTGTGGCGCATCGCCTTGGCGGGCTGCACAGCGCGATCCTGTCCATTGAAAGCCTCGACCTGGCTCCCTTTGCAGCGATGCAGCAGGCAGAGGATTGGAGCGGCGTCGCCGGGACCACGATAGAGGCCGCGAAGCGGCTCAAGGCCAGTGGTGCGGATGGGCTGCTGTTGGCATCCAACACCATGCATCGGGTTGCCGATGAGGTCGGCGCCGCTACAGGCCTGCCGATCCTTCACATCGGCGACGCCGCCGCCGACCGTATTGCAGGTGACGGCAGGACACGCATCGCCCTCCTCGGAACACGCTTCGTCCAGACCGAGACGTTCCTTCGCGATCGTTACGAGCGGCGGGGAATCCAGCTGGTGGACCTGAATTCCGCCTGGCGATCCGAAGTCGACCGGATCATTTACGAAGAGCTGGCCGCTGGCCGCGTCGTTCGTGAAAGCCAGCGCAAGCTGAAGACGCTGATTACGGAACTGGGCAAGCAGAAGGTTCAGGCCGTAGTGCTGGGTTGCACCGAGCTAGTGCTTGCTGTCGATACGCGCGCCAATGTCCTGCCGGTTTATGACACGACGGCAATTCACGCACGGATGGCAGTGGACTGGATGCTGGACGAGGAGGAAGAGGCGAGGGCGGCTGCCTAGGCCGCCGTCTTCCCCGTCGAGACCAGGTCCGGGTTGGTGAACAGCAGTGTGAGGGGAAGCGCGAAGGCCAGTGCAGTGTAGGCCAGGCGGAGGCCGGTCGGCACTGCGAGCGCCCAAAGCGGCGCAACCACCACCGCCGCCATGAGCAGCAGCAGGACAAATGCCTTGGCCTCGACGGATTCGCCTTCGACGGCGTCGATCTGACTCCGATCTTCAATCAGCTGGCCGAGGTGGCGGATGGTCCGGCTTGCCGTGCTGCTGCAGAGGGCAGGTATGACAGCGTGGATGAGCGCCGCGATCCCGGCAGCAACCGCCAGCGAGCCGAAGGTCGTCGCGAAGCGGAAGTGCTGCCAATAGCCTTCGTCGGCCTGCTGCAAATGCTCCCTTGACCTGCTGATCATCGGCAACCCCTCCTGTCAGTGAGGCAGCCAGCCAGATTGGCGAGGGCTCGTCAATTCATCAAAGAGGCCGAGTCGGCGAGGCGACCGGTGCGACGAGCCGAGTTGACGGCTGGTCTCAGGGGCTAGTCGCCCTTACATCTGGCCTCATGGACCGCAGTACCGCCGGCCGGCCCGACCATCCGGGCTCGGGCGACCGATTCAATGAGGAAAAGGCAACCTACGCTCTGCGGGGATCGGATGCGCCTGACCTTGAGGCGGGCGTCAAGGCTATCCGCAACGTCCTGAAGACCTTGCCTGCACGACCAGGCGTCTATCGAATGCAGGATGCCAAGGGCGATGTCCTTTATGTCGGCAAGGCCCGGGTCCTGAAGAACCGCGTAAACAGCTACACGCAGGTGGCTCGGCTGCCGAAGCGACTGCTGCGGATGGTTTCGCAGACTCGGTCGATGACGATCGTTACCACCCAGACCGAGGCAGAAGCGCTGCTGCTGGAAGCGCAGCTGATCAAGCGGTTCCGTCCTCCTTACAATGTGCTTCTTCGCGACGATAAGAGCTTTCCGTTCATCCTGCTTCGGGAGGACCACGCATTTCCAAGGGTACAGAAGCACCGGGGAGCACGCAGGGCGAAGGGTCAGTATTTCGGCCCTTTCGCTAGTGCCGGATCAGTCACCAGCACACTTAATGCGCTTCAGAAACTATTTCTTCTAAGAAGTTGTTCGGACAGCTTTTTTGCGAACAGGACGAGACCCTGCCTGCTCTACCAGATCAGGCGCTGCTCGGCGCCCTGCGTGGGTCGCATCAGCGAAGAAGATTATGCCGAGCTGGTGTCGGATGCGAAGCTGTTCCTGGCGGGCAAGTCCACCGGAGTCCAGGGGAGGCTGGGCAAGCAGATGGCGGAAGCCGCCGAGAAGCGGGATTTCGAGCTGGCCGCCGTCTATCGCGACCGCCTGCGCGCGCTGACCTATGTCCAGGGCAGCCAGACCGTTCATGCGGAAGGACTGGGGGACGGCGATATTTTTGCGCTCGCCTGCAAGGCCGGGCAGATGTGCATCCAGGCCTTCTTCATCAGGGGCGGCCAGAATTGGGGCCATCGAAGCTTTTTCCCCGCCCATACGTCGGAAGTTCCTGAGGACGAGGTCTTCAGCGGCTTCCTGATGCAGTTCTACGAAGAAGTGCCCCCTCCGCGCCGGATCCTCCTGGACCGCGAGCTGGGGGAGGGCGAGTTGATCGCCGAGGCCCTGTCGGAACGGGCCGGGCAAAGGGTGGAATTGTCGCAACCCCAGCGTGGAGCGCGGCGCAAGCTGATCGATCAGGCCCGGCGCAACGCCGAAGAGGCGCTGGAGCGGCGGATGGCGGAGTCTGCCACGCAGGGCAAATTGCTTCGGGAACTGGCAGAAGTGTTCGAGCTCCCCGAGCCGCCCAATCGCATCGAAGTATATGACAACAGCCATATCATGGGGACGAACGCCACCGGCGCAATGATCGTGGCCGGCCCCGAAGGCTATCGCAAGAACGCCTATCGCAAGTTCAACATCAAGTCCGGGATCACTCCCGGGGACGATTTCGGAATGATGCGCGAAGTGCTCGAACGACGCTTCGCCCGCCTTGAGAAGGACGACCCGGAAAGGACCGGCGGGGAATGGCCGGACCTGTTGCTGATCGACGGTGGCAAAGGGCAATTGTCCGCGGTGCTCGACGTTCTGGGCGAACTTGGCGTCAACGACGTGCCGATCGTCGGTGTCGCGAAGGGGCCGGACCGCAATGCGGGCCGGGAAGTCTTTCATCTGCCCGGTGGCCGCGAAGTTACCCTCCCGCCAAATTCGGGGCTGCTCTTCTACCTGCAGCGACTGCGCGACGAGGCTCACCGATTTGCCATTGGCACTCATCGCCAGAAGCGGGCCAAGAGCCTCACCACCTCGACACTCGATGAGGTGCCGGGGATCGGTCCCAACCGGAAGCGTGCGTTGCTGATGCATTTCGGGACAGCCCGGGCGGTCAAAAGTGCGTCGCTCGCGGATCTCGAACGAGCCCCAGGGATCAGCAGGGCAATGGCAAGCCAAATCTACGACTATTTTCACCCTCGCGGCTGATGCGAATTTCGACACCGGCCATCGTTGTCGCCCTCCGTCCGCACGGCGAGCATGGCGCGGTCGTACGCCTGATGACCCCGGAACATGGCCTCCAGGCGGCCTATGTCCGCGGAGCGAGAGGGCGGCAACTTCGCCCGGTCCTGGTGCCGGGCAACCAGGTCGACGCGAAGCTGTCGGCGCGGACGGAGGCGCAGCTTGCACAAGGGACGATCGAGCTGGTGCACAGCCGAGGTCCGTTGCTGCTGGAGCCGTTGGCCGCCGCCGCGATCGACTGGGCGACAGCGCTCACCGCAACTGCCTTGCCCGAGGGTCAGCCCTATCCCCGGCTCTACGACGCTCTGGACGGACTGCTTGCGGCCATTGAAGCCGCGCCATCGGCAAGCGGATGGGGCGCCGCGCTGGTGAGATACGAGTTGCTGCTGCTGGCCGAAATGGGATTCGGGCTGGACCTGGAGCGATGTGCTGTGTCCGGAGCCGGCGACGGGCTCGTCGCCGTCAGCCCAAGGTCAGGCCGTGCGGTCAGCGCGGCGGAGGCTGAACCCTATGCCGGAAAGCTGTTGCCGCTGCCGGCTTTCGTTCGGGAGGGTGGAGCGGCCGGATGGCCCGATATTCTGGACGGGCTGGAACTAAGCGGCCATTTCCTCATGCGTGACCTGATGACTGATCGAGCGGCGCCAGTCGCGGAATCTCGTGTGAGGCTGGTAGAACGCTTGCGCAGGGCGGCGGGTCGCGCCTAGCGTTAACCATGGCCGAAACGCTGGCACTACTGTTCCCCAACGTCGCCATTACCGGCGACCTGACCGTCCGGGTTGCCGTCAGCTATCTCGCGGAGCAGTCCGCGCCCGAACAGGGCCGGTGGTTCTGGTCCTACCACATCCGCATCGAGAATGACGGCGAGCGGACGGTCCAGCTGATGGAACGTTACTGGAAGATCGTCGACGGACGCGGCAATGTTCATGAGGTGCGCGGGCAGGGCGTGGTCGGGGAAATGCCGGTGATCACACCCGGCGACAGCTACGACTATGTGTCAGGCTGCCCGCTGGACACGCACGCAGGGTCCATGCAGGGCCATTATGTTTTCGTGGATGAAGAGGGCGAGCAGCTGTCAGCCGCCATCCCCGAATTTGCCTTGCTGTCGCCGCTGGATTCCCGGGCATAGGGCAGCCGTTTCCTATTGCGGCGTGATCAACAGCGTCAGGACGCCCGAAGGGACCTCGTGCCCAGAGGTCATTGCTGCGAGCAGTTTTTTCGAAACTGCGCAATCTGACCTGCCCGCGGCGGCCTGATCACGGATCCATGAGGGCTGATATCCGGTGGTCGCCCCCACTGTCTTGTCGTTCAAGCCCAACTGGACTGGTCCGGAGCCTGGCCTTTGTAGTTCAGCCCTTATGTCAAATTGCCTCGTCGCCATGTTGGACCAGATGCAGAGCTCGCCTTGATGCGCGTCGGTGCTTTTTTGCCTGCGGACCGTCATGGCGGGCCGCACCGACGCTGCGATCCGGATTTGCTGTCGGGCTTGCGCGACGAGACCGGAGTCATGGGAACTCCCCGGGGCTGCGTTCGAGGATGAGGGCACTGCCACAACAGCGACGAGCAACGCGCACAGCATTCTCGCCCGCAACTGATTGTGCGTCGACCGGCTTTGCATGGTTGCGACCCTCCGCTTTCCAATCGAGGGTATTCAACTTCAGATCCAGTCGAGCCGCTTAACGCAGCCTCCGTTACGGACCATGCAGCCAGTATAACAGTTAGTTAACGGCTTGTTTACCCGCTCCTGAAAATGGAAGTCGGCACCGGTTATTGACGGAAATTTAACCTGCAAAATGTAGGAGATGCCTTTGATCCAATATGGACCAAGTGGACAAAGGGACAATATCATGACGGCGACCATCAAGAGTGGAGTGGTTGCGCTGTTGCTTCTCGGCTCTGTCGAGTCAGCACAGGCATCCACACAAGGCAGCTTCGGTGCGACTTCGACCGGAAGCGTCAGCATCAACGCATCGGTTCCGGCGCGAGTGCGCATTTCCGGCCTGACCGATGTCGACCTGACGAACTCCGATCCGTCAGTCGATGCCCAGGTAGCGCAGAATGTCTGCGTTTTCAGCAATACGGCGACCCGCGGCTATCGCGTGACTGCGACGGGTAGCGGTGCGGCCAATGCCTTCACCCTGGCGAGCGGTGTTCTCCCGGTCGTGCCCTATACCGTCCAGTGGGCGGGCACTTCGGGCCAGGTGACCGGCACTGCGCTGGCGACCGGCACACCGCTGACGGGACTTACTTCGTCGGCGACCAATTCGAACTGCGCCTCGGGACCGGCTTCGAGCGCCAGCCTGATCGTGAAAATCGTTGCGCCTGACCTCCAGGTCATGCCGGCGACGACCAACTTCAACGGTACGCTGACGCTCGTCGTCGCGCCTGAATGACTGAAGCAGGGCGCGCATGTCCGACCTTGGCGAATGCCGGGCTGATCGCGCGCGCCTTTTGCTGCGCCGGAGCCGCGCGCTCTTCCTGAGCGCCGGCTTCGCGTTCATTTCGATCGCATCGGCCGACACCGCGTCCGCAAAGGTTCGGATTACCGGCCTGAGCGACGTCAGCTTCGGCACCATCAGCAACCTGACGGTCGACGCAGTTCAGTCGCAAAGCGTCTGTGCCTACAGCAACGGATCGAGCTCGACCTACAGCGTCAGGGCTGACGGATCCGGCGCCGGTGGAGCGTTCACACTGACGAGCGGATCCAGCACGCTGGCCTATGGCGTTCGCTGGAACAACCAGCCGGGCCAATCCAACGGCACGGCGCTGACGGCGGGCGCATCGCTCGGCGGCCAGACGACGAATGCCCAGAACCAGACTTGTTCGAACGGTCCTCCGACCACGGCGAGCCTGATCGTTACCCTGCCGGCAACCTCGCTCTCGTCGGCGACTGCAGGAACCTACAACGGCACGCTGACCATCATTATTGCGGAAGAATAGACGTGACGGTCTGGGCCCAGATCCGGAGCGTTGCGGCCAAGGGTGCTGCCCTGCTGGCACTGTGCCTTTGCTCCTATCCGGCGCTGGCCGCGGAATTCTCCCTGACAACCGGGGTCCCTTCCAATTTCGATGACCTTGCAGGTCCTCGGGAGGTCGTTCTCGACATTTATTTCGCCGGCAAGCCGCTTGGCGAAGCGCGCGCGTTGATCCGTCCCGGTTACGTCCGCTTTCGGGATCCGGCGTCCGCCGCCGCTTTGCTGGCCCCGTTCGGAAATTCGGCCCTAATCGAAGCAGCGCTGCAGGGAGAGCTTCCGAGCAACTCCGGCCGGGCCTGCACGTCGATGGCAAAGACCGATTGCGGGCATCTGGAACCGCAATCGGTCGGCCTCATCTATGACGAAGATCGTTTCCGGGCGGACTTTTTCCTGTCGCCGGAAGTGGCGAATGCCGCCGCTCCTGCCGGAGATCCCTTTCTTCATCCTTCATCGGACGGCTTTGCGGTGGTCAGTTCGCTCGGTGCCGCGCTTTCAGGCAGCGACGGGAACTCGACCTTCAATCTGCAGGGCCGCACCATCGTCAGCCTGGGCGGCGCCCGGCTGAAGAGCAACATCAGCGTTTCCTCGGACCTTGGCGCCATTGCCGACGACCTGCTGGTCGAAGTGGACAGGCCGAACTGGCGATATGTTGGCGGGCTGTTCTGGACGCCCGGAACCAGCCTTGTAGGGCGCCGCCGTATCCTTGGCGTGGGGGCGGGAAGCCAATTCGATACGCGGGCGGACCGGGTTTCGATCGAAGGCACGTCACTTCCCGTCTTTGTGCAGCAGGCTTCGGTGGTGGAGATCCTCATCGATGGACGACTTGCCGGCTCGCAAGTGGTCGAAGCTGGCAACCAGCTGCTGGATACGAGCGGAATGCCGGAAGGCGCATATCCCGTGCTGCTCAGGATAAGGGAGCCAGGACGCGGATCGCGGGACGAACGACGGTTCTTCGTCAAGGACACCCGCATGGCCCCAGAGGGCCATGTTCGATTCCAGGCCTTTGCGGGATTGATTTCCCCTACCCGCGAAAACAAATTCATCAACCCGTCGGACGACATCTACTACCAGCTTGGGGCAGCCAAGCGGGTATCGCCGAACCTCGGGGCAGAAGCCATTGTGATGGGGACGAAGAACAAGGTCCTGGCGGAAGGAGGTCTCGTGTACCTCACCAAGCCGGCACGTTTTAAGATCGCTGCACTTGCCTCGACCAAGGGCGAGTTCGGCGCCGTGCTCCAGGCGATGTCGGCGGGAACCGGTCCCGCCCAGTTCAGCTTCGACCTTCGCCGGGTTTGGGACAAGGACGGGGGAGCTCTGATCCCCGGCTCCATCGACGGCGTCGGGTTCGATGCCGACGCGCGTCGCGGGGTTCCCCATCTGGGCGGCGACTACACCCAGTTGAATGCCAACTTCGGCTATAATTGGGGCAAGGGCGGAGTACGGCTCTATGCTTCATATTTCGACGTCCAAGGCAGCAAGGCGGACTACAGCATCGGCCCGAGCGCCGATTGGCTCGTCGTCCAGCGCCGGAGATTCCAGGTTCGGCTCGAAGCCGACGCGCAGAAATCGCGGGACACTGCTTCCGCCTATGTCGGTGTGCGCTTCCTGTTCGCCGACAATCATCTGGCTGTATCGGGATCCGTGGGCCATCGCTCCCAGAACGACGACGACCGCTCTCGCCGGGATCGAATGGTCGGCAACGTAGACGCCGAATGGTCGGGCGAGACTCGCGATCTGGGGCGCTATTCGGTCGGTGTCGGACTCGATCGCACAATTGACGCAACGACTGGCCGTGCGAGCGGCCAGCTCTACTCCCGCTACGGAAATATGCGGACGGACGTCCTCCACGATTTCGACGGTCGCACCCAATATGGCGTGTCGGTCCAGACTGGTGCGGTCTTCGGCGCCAAGCAAGCGTCGGTCGGCGGCCGCAATATCAACGAAAGCGCTTTGCTCGTTGCCGTCGACGGAGATCGCTCCGCCGGCGAATTCGAAGTTCTTGTCGACGAGGCGCCGGCAGCCAAGGTAGCGGCAGGCCAGCGCGTGACCTTGTTCATGCAGCCCTATCGCAGCTACGAGGTACGACTGCGGCCCCTAGCCGCCACGTCTGCCCATTATGATGCGGGCGTCCGCAAGGTCACGCTGTTCCCCGGCAACGTCGAACGGCTTCGCTGGCAGGCCGTGCCGACCTTCACGGTCTTCGGGCAAGTCGTCGGCGCGGATGGCAAGCCAATCGCCAATGGAGTGTTGCAAGGAACATACGGCGACGGCGCATCCAACGCTGACGGCTTTTTCCAGATTGACGCCGCGGCAGGCGATCGCATCACATTGAGCTCGGCCGCCGGGCAGTCATGCAGTTTGAATTTCGGCACGGCCAAGCCGGCCGATGGGTATTTCGCGGCAGGAAAGGTAATTTGCCAATGACGGGCTTCAGGTCATTCGTTCGGAATGCAGCGCTGGCTTCGCTTGCGGCTGCTTGCCTGGTCGCCCCGGCGCAGGCCGAACTGGTCCTCAGTGACCTGGTGGTCGAGCTCGTGCCGGGGAAGGATAGCCGCAAGGATATCGAGCTGTGGAACGATTCAGACGAGCGTTCCTACATCGAGATCAGCCCCGCCGAGATCGTCAATGCCGGTCAACCATCCGAAGCGCGCCGACAGCTTCCTGATCCCGAGCAGCTCGGCCTTTTGGTGTCGCCCAACCGCATGATCCTGGAGCCAGGCCAGCACAAGGTGATCCGGATCGCCGCGATTGCCCCATCGGTGGATCGCGAGCGGATCTATCGCATAACCGTGAAGCCGGTTGTCGGTGAGATTGCGGACGGGCAGTCGGGTCTCAAGCTACTGGTGGGCTATGATGTGCTGGCGATGGTCCGGCCCGCCAATCCCGCCCCGCGGATCGTGGGAAGCCGGGAGGGCAAGACGCTGGTTGTCCGCAACGATGGCAACGCCAGCGCCGAGCTCTTGAACGGCAAGCAGTGCGAGATGCCAGGGAAGGCCTGCGCCGAGCTGCCTGGAAAACGACTTTACGCCGGTGCGGAATGGCGCCTGCCGCTGGAGCGGACCGGTCCGATCGAATATTCCGTAAAGCTGGGCGAGAAGCTGTCGACCGTTCGCTTCTGAACTCAATTTTCCAAGTCACTGAGACGCTCGGTCATCAGGTCGAGACCCGCTTCATGCGTCAGGTCGAGGAACAAGGGCGTCACCGCAATATAGCCATCCGCGATCACTTCGAGGTCCGTGACATGACCTGGGGTTTCGACGGTCGGCGCAAGGCCGAACCAGTAGTAGGGATAACCGCGGGGGTCCTTCCGCTCGATGATCCGCAGCCTGCCATAATCCCGGATGCCCTGCCGGCAGACCCGAACTCCCTTGACTGCCTCTGGCGAAAGGGCCGGGAAGTTGACATTGACCAGCGTTCCCGGGGCGAAGGGCGTTTCCATCAGCGGACGGAGGATGCGTTCGGCCCAGGCTTCGGCGGCTGCGAAGGGTACCAGGTCGCCCATGCCTTCGCGCGCATATACCTGGCTGAGAGCAATCGAGCGCACCCCGGCCAGGGCGCCCTCCATCGCCGCGGAAACCGTGCCGGAATAAGTGACGTCCTCGGCAAGGTTGGCACCGCGATTGACTCCGGACAGGACAAGGTCGGGCGGATTGTCCTTCATGATGTGAGCAAGGGCCATCATGACTGCGTCGGTCGGCGTTCCGCTAACGGCAAACCTGCGCTCACCGAGCCTGCGAAGGCGAATTGGACGGGCCAAGGTCAAGGAATGGCCAGCACCTGATTGTTCCTCGGCCGGCGCCACCGCCCAGACATCATCGGACAGCCTGGCGGCGATGGCTTCGAGCACGGCGAAGCCGGGAGCCTGGATGCCGTCGTCGTTGGTCAGGAGGATGCGCACGGAGCCGCCTATGCGATTTGTGCGGTGATGGCACAACCACCTGCGTTTTCCTTGCAACAATCCACAGTTAAATGGCCAACAGGCCGGTCAGTCCTTGTTAAGGAGGCCCGCGTTAATTATGAGCGCCTTGGGGATACCGGCATGCTCGGTCTAAGTACCGGGAATGTCTGGCGTATTTGCCTCCGGCCGTTACCGTGGCCCGGTCGCGGCAGCGGCGGGCGCTTGTGTCGGGGAGGGAGTTAAATGGCTACCGCTCTTGTGGACCTGTATGGGACAGGTTCCGAACAATTCGATCAGATTGTGTTGCCGGACGACTACCGTCCTGCGGACAGTGAAGAGTTTATGTGCGTCCAGCAGCGTGCCTATTTCCTTGGCAAGCTGAGGGACTGGAAAGACTCGATCGTCGAGGAAAGCCGCGCAACAATGGCGCAGTTGCAAGTCGACTCACTTCGCGAGCCTGATATTGCGGACCGCGCTTCGAGCGAGACCGATTGGTCGATCGAGCTGCGCACCCGCGATCGCCAGCGCAAATTGATCGCCAAGATCGATGCCGCCATTCGGCGCCTCTATGACGGGGAATATGGCTACTGCGAGGTGACTGGCGAGCCGATTTCCCTGGCTCGTCTCGAGGCTCGTCCGATCGCGACGATGACGCTCGAGGCCCAGGAAAAGCACGAACGGATCGAGCGGGTTTCGCGCGACGACTGATTTCCACATATTGGAATCGAAAAGGCCGGCGCTCGCTTGAGCTGCCGGCCTTTATTTTTGCGGTATTCGCCTAGTGTCCGACGATTTCGTCCTTCAGCCTAAGCTTTTCCTTTTTTAACCGCGTAAGGAGATCCATGTCTGGATGAGGGCGATGCTCTTCGGCGTCGATAATTGCATGAAGAGCGGCATGTTTAGATGCGAGCGCCTCGACATGGGGTTTGTCCATCGGTCAATTTCCTTTCGTTGGCTGACGCGTGACAGTTCGGTGAATAAATCACGATTTGGGACTTTTGTCGCTAGCAAAGCACACCGTCCGGCTGGCTGCGAAAGCGGTTCGCCGTTGACGCCGGTAATCGTGACGATGAAGCGCGCTTCCTGTAGGATGAGCTCATGAATGACGACGATCCGCGGGAGGTACTCGCACTTCTCAAGGTCGAGCACCGCCGTCTCGATGAGGAAATCGAGATGTTTCGAACCAGCGGGAATTGCGACCAGCTCGAGCTTGCGCGCATGAAGAAAAAGAAGCTGGCGCTGAAGGACGAAATCCAGCAGCTGGCCGACAGGATCATCCCGGATATCATCGCCTGAGGCCATGTCCGATGGCGGGACAGGGCGGAATGGCTTGTTGCCGTTTCGTCGAGTCGGGCGTTCCCTCCACTTCTGACTGATGGCAGAACCGACCGCACAATGAACGAATCAGGCGAAGAACGGGGCATGGAAGCGCGGATCACTCCGCGGCTCATTGATGCGCTCTACACGGAGGCAATGATCCTCGCCGACGAGACGCGCGCCTATTTCGACGAATCCGGGCGTGACGACCGCCAGTCGCTGGAGCCCTTCGCCCGGGTCGGTTTCGCCTGCGAATCTCTCAAGGTCACGACCCGGATCATGCACATCGTCGCCTGGCTATTGACCCAGAAGGCGGTTGAGACCGGCGAAATCCGTTCCGCCGACGGCCGACGTCCGGAGCGCAGGCTTGGCCATGCAAACGACAGCGATGCCCTGGTGGTGGATCAACTGCCGGAATCTGCGCAGCGCCTGATCAACAGCAGCGCGGACCTCTATTCGCGGATCAAGCGGCTTGACGAAGGGCAATTGGCTGAAGAGCCGGCACCCAGCCCTGCGCGAGCGCTAATGGGTCGCCTGGAACGCGACTTCATCTGGAACCGCAACGGTTGAGCGCATAAGGTCGCGGTCATGCGGCCTTTCACTTTCCATCCCGGACCAAGGATCATCTCCGGCGACGGGTGTGCGACCCAACTCGCCGATGTCATGCCGGACGGTGCCTGCCTGTTCGTGACCGACAAGGAGGTGTTGCGGCTCGGACTGACCGATTCCTGCCGTGACGCGATGGGACAAAGCGGGCGCGAAATCATCCTGTTTGACGAAGTCGAAGCCGATCCGTCCAAAGATACGCTGCTCGCAGCGACGGACCTGGGCCGGCGTCATGACGTCACCCATGTCGTTGGATTCGGCGGCGGGAGCCCGATGGATGTCGCGAAACTCGCGGCTTATCTACTCGGATCCGGCGACGAGCTTGATGAGATATGGGGAGTCGACGTTGCCAAGGGCCAGCGCCTCCCCCTGGCACTCGTCCCGACGACCGCGGGGACGGGGTCCGAGGCTACGCCGATCTCGGTGATTACCTGCGAAGGCGGGGTGAAGCTCGCGGTCAACGCGCGGCCGCTGGTCGCCGATTGGGCCGTGCTCGACCCCAGCCTGACGCTCGGGCTGCCGGCTCATGTGACGGCGGCGACGGGAATCGACGCCATCGTCCATTCCGTGGAGGCCTATACGTCGGCGCGGCTGAAAAATCCGCTGTCTGACGCACTTGCCCGAGAAGCGCTGCGGCTTTTAGCGGGCAGCCTTCTCATGGCGATCGAGAAGCCCCATAACGTGGAAGCGCGGTCTGCCATGCTGCTGGGTGCGCACCTGGCCGGCCTGGCCTTCTCGAATGCGCCAGTCGCAGGCGTCCATGCGCTGGCCTATCCGCTAGGCGGTCTCCACCACTTGCCCCATGGGCTAAGCAACGCGCTGATGCTGCGCGTCGTCCTCCAGCATAACAGCGAGGCGGCCCGGGAACTCTATGCGGAGCTGGCACCGATCCTATTGCCGGACTGTGAGGGGCAGGGGAGCCAGGCACGTTGCGCAGCGCTGATCGACCAGCTCGACAGCCTGGTTGCGGCCAGCGGCCTCAAGCCCCGGCTGCGCGACCACGGAATTCTCGAAAGAGACATCCCGGTCCTCGCCAGGGAAGCAATGAAACAGACGCGCCTGCTCGTGAACAATCCCTGCCCGATCGATGAAGGCGATGCCCGGCGGCTCTATGAGGCGGCATGGTGACCCGCCCGGTCCCGCGGGCGCGGGAAGCCTATCGCTGGTTCATGACGATCGCGACGCGGTGGGCAGACAATGATGCCTACGGCCATGTGAACAACACGGTCTACTACCAGTGGTTCGACACGGCGGTGAATGCCTGGCTGGTCGATGCCGGACTGCTCGATATCGAACGCGGCGATCCGATCGGACTGGTTGTCGAAACGGGCTGCAGCTATTTCGCGCCGCTCAGCTTTCCGGGCGATGTTGAGGTAGGAATCGCCGTCGAGCGGCTCGGGTCATCGAGCGTGACTTACCGGATTGGCGTGTTCGGTGATGGTGTGGGCGAAGCCAGCGCCCAAGGCCATCTCACCCATGTCTATGTCGATCGGCTTAACCGGCGCCCGGCGCCAATGCCGGACGGCTGGAGAGAAAAGCTCGGCCGCCTTCTTTAGTCGTCTATGGGCAAACCCGCGCTTTCGCTTCGGCATATTCGCGTGACAAGCGCGCGATCAATTCCGCAGCTGGCGTGATCTTATCGACCGTGCCGATGCCCTGGCCGGAGCCCCAGATATCGCGCCAGGCCTTGGCCCCGGTGGCAGATTGGAAATTCATCGCGTCCGGCCCGGGCCCTGGCAGATTTTCCGGATCTAGTCCGGCAGCGACGATCGAGGCGCGGAGATAGTTGCCGCTAACTCCGGTGAACAGCGCCGAGGTGACGATGTCGGCTGCGCCGCCCTGGCAGATGGCCGCCTTATACTCCTCGGTGGCACGCGCTTCCGGCGTGGCGATGAACGGAGAGCCGATATAGGCGAAATCGGCCCCCATCGCTTTCGCCGCCAGTACCGCGCCGCCGGTTGCAATGGCTCCGGACAGGGCGAGCGGTCCATCGAACCATTTGCGGATTTCCTGAACCAGCGCGAAGGGCGACCAGCGCCCCGCATGGCCCCCTGCACCTGCTGCAACCGCGATCAATCCATCCGCTCCCTTTTCGATCGCCTTCCGGGCGAAGCGATCGTCGATGATATCGTGAAGGGTAATTCCTCCCCATCCGTGGACCGCGTCGTTAAGCTCGGTCCGGGCCCCTAACGACGTGATGACGATCGGGACCTTCCACTTGGCGCAGGTTTCCATGTCCTGTTCGAACCGGTCGTTCGACCGATGGACAATCTGGTTGACCGCAAAGGGCGCGGACGGGGCGTCGGGATGGTCGCGATCATGCGCGGCCAACTCTTCTTTTATCTGGTGAATCCACTCGTCCAGCTGACTGTGCGGCCTGGCGTTTAGCGACGGGAAGCTCCCGACGATCCCCGCCTTGCACTGGGCGATGACCAGGTCGGGATTGGAAACGATGAACAGCGGCGCGCCGATCACCGGGATGCGCAGGCGGTCGAAGATGGCAGGGACGGGCATGCGGATCCTTCCTCAGTCGATTCGATGATATTGCTTGAACCAGTCGACGAAGCGCGGAATGCCTTCATCGATGCTGGTCGTTGGCTGGAAGCCATGGTCGCGCTGGATGGCACTGATGTCTGCATAGGTATCTTTAACGTCGCCCGGCTGCAGGGGCTTGAAGTCGATCATGGCCGTCCGCCCCGTTGCTTCTTCCAGCAACCTCACCATCCGCATGAGTTCTTCCGACCGGCTGTTGCCGATGTTGTAGAGCGCGTGCGGACTAAGGCTTCCGCCTGCCTTGTCACGGCCGTCGTCCGATGGCGGTCCGTCGATGCAGGCAAGGACACCTCGAATAATGTCGTCGATGTACGTGAAGTCACGCCGCATATCGCCATGATTGAAGATGTTCAGGGGCCGACCTTCAAGCAAGTCGCGCGTGAATATCCACATTGCCATGTCCGGCCGGCCCCACGGCCCATAGACGGTGAAGAAGCGCAGCCCGGTCATCGGCGTGCGGTAAAGATGCGCGTAGCTTTCGCTCATCATCTCCCCGGACTTCTTCGTCGCGGCATAGAGCGAAACCGGATGATCGACCCGATCCTCGACCCGAAACGGCAGGCTCTGGTTGCCGCCATAGACCGAGGAGGAACTGGCGTAGACGAAGTGGGCAATTTCCCGCTGCCGTGCCAGCTCCAGCATATTGAGCTGCCCGACCAGGTTGGAACGAGCATAGGCGTGCGGATTGACCAGCGAATAGCGGACACCCGCCTGCGCCCCGAGATGCACAATGCGGTCGAAGCGGTGAGGCGCCGCGAATTCTTCCAGCGCTTCCCCGTCGCCGAAATCGACCGTTTCGAATGTGAACGCATTGCCATGCTTTGCCGAGATCCGGTCCACTCGGGCGCGCTTCAGCGACGGGTCGTAATAGTCGTTGAGATTGTCGATGCCGATGACCTGTTCGCCGCGGTCGAGCAGCGCCATGGCGACATGCGATCCGATGAAGCCGGCGGCGCCGGTGACAAGCAAGGTCATGCACGTCTGCTAGCCGACGATCCGACGTCACGCGAGGGGCTTTGCAGCGACGCTACGGCAGCTAAGCTGTAACTTGGAAATCCGGAGAGGTTGGCATGACCGACTCACTTTATCCCGTTCCGGCCGAGTGGGCAGAAAAGGCGCTGATCGACGCTGACCGCTATGCCCATCTCTATCGCGAGTCGATCGAGGATCCGGATGGCTTCTGGAGGCGCGAGGCCCAGAGGATCGACTGGATAAAGCCGTTCACGACGATCAAGGATACCAGTTTCCTTGAAGATGATTTCGGCATTCGCTGGTTCGCCGACGGGACGCTCAACCTCTCAGCCAACTGCCTGGACCGCCATCTCGCAGAGCGCGGCGACACAACGGCAATCATCTGGGAGCCCGACAACCCGGCCGACAAAGGCCGGACGATTACCTACCGCGAGCTTCATGGGATGGTGTGCCGCTTTGCCAATGCCCTCAAGGCGCAGGGCGTCAGCCGCGGCGACCGGGTGACCATCTACCTGCCGATGGTTCCGGAAGCGGCCGTTGCCATGCTGGCGTGCGCACGGATCGGCGCGATCCACTCGGTCGTGTTCGGTGGCTTCTCCCCTGAGGCGCTGGAAGGGCGGATCAAGGATTGCGACAGCCGCGTCGTCATTACGGCGGACGAGGGGCTGCGGGGCGGCCGGACCGTGCCGCTCAAGGCCAATGTCGACGCCGCGCTGGTTGAATGTCCAGCCGTCGCGCGCGTGATCGTCCTGAAACGCACCGGCGCGAACATCGGGATGCAGGAGGGCAGGGACCTGTGGTGGGACGAGGCCGTTGCGGCCGAATCCGATGATTGCCCGCCCGAGGAGATGGGCGCCGAGGATCCGCTATTCATCCTCTACACTTCGGGATCGACCGGGAAGCCCAAGGGCGTGCTTCATACCACGGGCGGCTATGCCGTCTGGGCTGCGATGACCCATCAATATGTGTTCGATTACCGGCCGGGCCAGATTTACTGGTGCGCCGCCGACGTAGGTTGGGTCACAGGCCACAGCTATATCGTCTACGCTCCTCTCGCCAACGGCGCGACTGAGCTGATGTTCGAAGGCGTTCCCAACTGGCCGGACCCAAGTCGCATCTGGCAAGTCGTCGACAAGCATCAGGTCGAGATTCTCTATACCGCCCCGACGGTGATCCGCGCGCTGGAGCGGGAAGGCGATGAATGGGTCCAAAGAACCTCGCGCAAATCCTTGAAATTGCTGGGTACGGTCGGCGAGCCTATCAATCCGGAAGCGTGGGGCTGGTATCATCGGATTGTCGGCGAGGGCCGCTGCCCGATCGTCGACACCTGGTGGCAGACAGAAACCGGCGCGGCGATGATCACTCCCATGCCCGGCGCGACGGACCTCAAGCCCGGCAGCGCCACCAAGCCAATGTTCGGGATCAAGCCGGAACTGGTCGATGAGGCAGGCCATTTTCTCGACGGCGCCGCCCAGGGTGCCCTGGTCATCACCGATAGCTGGCCGGGCCAGATGCGCACGGTCTGGGGCGATCATCGGCGCTTCTTCGAAACCTATTTCAGCACCTACCCCGGACTTTATTTCACAGGCGACGGCTGTCGCCGGGACGAGGACGGCTATTACTGGATTACCGGGCGGATCGACGATGTCATCAATGTTTCGGGCCATCGCCTGGGGTCGGCCGAAATCGAAAGTGCTCTCGTTGCTCATCATGACGTTGCCGAGGCGGCAGTCGTCGGCATGCCGCATCCCATCACCGGACAGGGCATATACGCCTATGTCACCGTGAATGTTGGCAAGGAAACCGACGAGGCGCTGCGCAAGGAGCTGGTCCAGTGGGTCCGCACGGAAATCGGGCCGATCGCCACCCCCAATGTGATCCACTTCGCGCCGGCGCTTCCAAAGACCCGATCCGGCAAGATCATGCGGCGCATATTGCGCAAGATCGCGGAGGGAGATGTTTCCAATCTGGGCGACACGTCGACGCTGGCAGACCCGGGCGTAGTCGACCAGCTGCTGCGTGACCGCCCGAGCTTAATTGCTTCCTAGTTTGCTACGAACGGAAAGGGCGAGATTGTCTTCCTCGTCCGGTCGACCGCCAGCATCCGCCCGGCTGGAGGCGTGGCCCGATAAGCGCAGTCGACGCGAGGGCAGATGGCGCAGGCTGGACCGACCGGAGTGACCGGCGCCCGTTCCAGGTCATAGACCTCGGCGCAGGACAACTTGTGGGCATGACGAATGTCGCAGCCGAGGCCGATGGCCAGGATGCCACCCGCCAATTCGCTCTTGATGGGCCGGTCAATCGTACGGGCCACGGTGAAGTAGCGCTGCCCGTCCGGGGTTTCGATCAGCTGGGTGACGACCTGTCCCGCGGCCTGGAAGGCCGCATGGAGGTTCCAGCGCGGACAGGTCCCGCCGAAGCGGGAGAAAGGAAAATTCTCGCCAGCGTAGCGCTTGCTGATGTTTCCCGCCGCATCGACCCGCAACATGAAGAAGGGGACGCCGCGCGCCCCGACCCGATTGAGAGTCGTCAGCCTGTGAGCGACCTGTTCGACATTGGCGCCATAATCACCGCACAGCCGATCGATGGAGTAGCGATACTGCTCTGCGCTGGCGAGAAATCGCCCGTAAGGCATCATGATCGCGCCGGCGGCATAGTTGGCCAGGCTCATGTGGAGCAGCTGGCTGATCCCTTCGTCGGGAGGAGCTGCCTCCATAACCATGCGGTCGAGAAGCGCGGAAAACTCAACCAGGGCAAGCTGGTAGGCGAGGGCGAAGGTGCGGTTTTCCGGCCGAAGCTGGGACGACAACAGGAACAGTCGACGGTCGGGGTCGAATTGCTGGCTGACGTTGCCGAGCTCGGTTTGCGGAACGACGCGAGCGCTTATTCCCCAGGCATCCTTCAGCCGTCGCCGCATTGGCTCGGCCATGGACAAGGGGTCGCTCAACGCGCCGCCCAGCGTCTCGGCCGCTTCCTCGAGCGCGGGATAATGGTTGCGATGCTGCTGGATATAGTCACGCACCCAGTTTTCCGGGGTAACCAGCCCACGCGCGTCTCCAGCCGTCAGGCTTGGATTGCGGCTCGCTTCCTGGAGGGCCGTGTACAGGCGCGCCAGCGCATCGGCGATCGAGGGAGCATTGTTGGCCAACTCTGCAAGTTCGTAGCGGGGCACTCCCAGGTCGCTGAGCAACCCGTCGGAAAATATTTCCACCAGCGCATCGGCGCTGGTCCTGGCTCCGCCGCCATTCGCGAAACTGCGAACGTCCACTTCATAGAGTTCGGCAAGTTTGAGAAGCAACGGCGCGGTCACGGGCCGCTGGTTGCGTTCCAGGTGATTGAGATAGCTTGGACTGATCGCAAGGCTCTTGGCCATGTCAGTCTGTGACAGCTGCTGGTCGCGTCGGAGACGCCGGAGGCGATGGCCCAGGAATAGCTTGGCGGACATTTCCAATGGTCTGTCAATTTCGTCCAAGCGTCACAAGTCAATTTATGACAGAACTACACTTTTTGGCGATGTCTTTGGCGGCTTCCCATGTTGGATTGTGACGGCAATCCAGCGTTTCCGCCGAAGGAAAATGGCATGACAAGTTTTGACCAATGCGTAATTGCGCCGGCCGGCCGCTTTGACGGGATCGAACGACCCTATTCCCCCGACGATGTGCTCCGCCTGCGCGGTTCGCTACCGGTCGAGCACAGCCTGGCACGGCATGGCGCGCTCAAGCTCTGGGAATTGCTGAAACGCGACGAGCCGGTGCGGGCGCTGGGCGCGGTCACTGGCAACCAGGCCATGCAGATGGTCCGCGCGGGTCTCGATGCCATCTATCTTTCCGGTTGGCAGGCGGCGGCCGATGCCAACACCGCCGGCGCCATGTACCCGGACCAGTCGCTCTATCCCGCTAACACCGGGCCGGAACTGGCGCGCCGCATCAACCGCACGTTGCAGCGGGCCGATCAGGTCGAGCATAGCGAGGGCGGCGCCAGGCGCGACTGGTTCGCACCGATCGTTGCCGATGCCGAAGCCGGGTTCGGCGGGCCGCTGAACTGCTTCGAGATCATGAAATCCTATATCGAAGCAGGGGTTGCAGGCGTTCATTTCGAGGACCAGCTGGCATCCGAGAAGAAGTGCGGACATCTGGGCGGAAAGGTGCTGATCCCGACCCAGGCCGCTATCCGGAACCTCGATGCAGCGCGGCTTGCCGCCGATATCTCCGGAGTTCCCACCCTTCTCGTGGCGCGCACGGATGCGGAAAGCGCGCGCCTCATAACCAGCGACATCGACGAGCGCGACCGACGCTTCCTTACCGGCGAGCGGACCGGTGAGGGGTTCTTCCGTCTTGCCGAAGGAACGGGGCTCGATCACTGCATTGCCCGCGGGCTTGCCTTTGCGCCTCACGCCGACCTGCTGTGGTGGGAGACCAGCCATCCCAACCTGGACGAGGCCCGGATCTTCGCTGAGGCCGTCCACGCCCGCTACCCCGGCAAGTTGCTGGCCTATAATTGCTCGCCGAGCTTCAACTGGAAGGCCAAGCTGGACGAGGCGACCATTGCCAGGTTCCAGCGTGAGCTCGGGGCGATGGGATATAAATTCCAGTTCGTGACCCTGGCCGGATTCCACAGCCTCAACCATGGCATGTTCGAACTTGCGAGCGGCTACCGCGATCGGGGCATGGCGGCCTATTCCGAGCTCCAGCAGGCCGAGTTCGCCAGCGAGGCTCTGGGTTACACGGCTACCCGGCATCAGCGGGAGGTCGGAACCGGTTATTTCGACGCGATCGCCACCGCAATCTCGGCCGGACAAGCTTCGACAACGGCACTCAGGGAATCGACGGAAGCCGCCCAATTCGTTGCGGCGGAATAGTGGAGGGCATCATGGGACAGCGCTACTGGGTGCTCGGCGGCGAGTATCGCGACTGCCGGTTCGACGAGGTCGTGCCGGGCACGGAGGAAATTTCGGGCCCTTTTCCGGACATGCACCGGGCTCGCACCGAGTGGACGCGCCTTACATTTCGTGACCGGCTGGGCGCGACCACTCGTTATGTCATCACCCAGGAAGCGCTCCGCGGATGAGCACCGTCCTGGACCGGCCGCTGGCCGTTGCAGCGTCGTCCTCGCTGCCCGGAGCCGCTGAAATCCTGACCGATGGCGCACTTGGATTTATCGCCGAATTGCACGAGCGGTTCGATGCGCGGCGGCGATCCTTGCTCGATGCGCGTTCTGAGCGGCAGAAGCGCTTCGATGCGGGGGAACTGCCCGACTTCCCCGCGGAAACGCGAACCATCCGCGAATCCGAATGGAAAGTCGGTCCAATACCGGCCGACCTCCAGGATCGCCGGGTTGAGATCACGGGCCCAACCAATGCCAAGATGGTGATCAACGCACTCAATTCCGGTGCGAAGGTCTTCATGGCCGATTTCGAGGATGCCACGGCACCGGCCTGGGACGAGCTGGTCCAGGGCCAGGTCAATCTTCGCGACCGCTGGCGGGGGGAGCTTAGTTACACCGACCCTGGAACCGGCAAGCATTACGCGCTCAATCCCCATCCGGCCGTCCTGATGGTGCGGCCGCGAGGGTGGCATTTGCCCGAGCGGAACGTGCTGGTCGGCAACCAGCCGATCGCGGGCGCGCTGCTCGATTACGGCCTCTACCTTTGGCATTGCGCCCGACCGGCGATCGAATCCGGCTCCGGTCCCTATTTCTACCTGCCCAAGCTTGAAAGCCGGCATGAAGCCGCATTGTGGAGCGACATCTTCCAAGTCTCGGAGGAGTGGCTCGGGCTGGAGCGCGGAACGATCAAGGCGACCGTACTGATCGAGACATTGCCCGCCGCCTTCGAGATGGACGAGATATTGTACGAGCTCCGCGACAATATCGTCGGGCTGAACTGCGGCCGCTGGGACTATATCTTCTCCTACATCAAGCGTCTCGGCGGATCCCCTGCCAGGCTGACCCCCGACCGTTCGGCGATGACGATGGATAAGGCCTTTCTGGCTGCCTATTCGCTTCGACTGATTGCCACCTGCCACCGCCGGGGCGCCTTCGCGATGGGGGGCATGTCGGCCTTCATTCCCGTCAAGGGCGACGCAGCTGCAAACCAGGCGGCGCTCGACAAAGTGCGTGCCGACAAGCTGCGTGAGGTTGGGAACGGCCATGATGGGACCTGGGTGGCGCATCCGGCGCTGGTTCCGGTGGCGAAGAAAGCCTTCGCTGAAACGGGGCCCAACCAGTTGACCAGGGTCCCGGAACGATTGCCGGGCCGGGATGACATGCTTGAGTTGCACGCGGGCAGCCGAACCGAAGCCGGCGCCCGTGAGAACATCCGGGTTGCCGTCCAATATATCGCGGCCTGGCTGGGCGGGCGCGGAGCAGTGCCGCTCTACAATCTGATGGAAGATGCCGCGACCGCCGAGATTTGCCGCGGCCAGCTATGGCAGTGGCTCCGCTACGAGGCTCAGCTTGCTGACGGCCGCCATTTTACACGCGACCTGTTTGAAGAGTGGCTGGCTGCCGAACTGGCGATGATCGAAGCAAGTCCCAACCTGCGTCCCGCGGCCCAGCTTTTCTATGAACTGGTTACGGCCGATGCGTTCGAAGAATTCCTGACCTTGCCGGCTTATGAGCGGCTGGTTTGCTGAATTGCCCAGCCGCGGTCGTTAAATCTGTTGAGAAGTTTCAGTTGTAAGCCTCTGAAAAGGCTGGTGGACGCACTAGGGCTCGAACCTAGGACCCGCTGATTAAGAGTCAGCTGCTCTACCAACTGAGCTATGCGTCCATGCCTGTCAGGCAGCGCTGCCGACCGCTGCTACAGCGGGGGCGCGGGCGGGCCTCTAACAGCCTTGTCCCACCCTTGCAACCGCCATTGCCACTTATTTTCAGCTGAGCGAGGATCGGGTTCGCGACTGACGTTCAATGCCCATCAGCAGGCCGAGGCAGATCATCACCGTCATCACCGCCGATCCGCCGAAGCTGACCAGGGGCAGGGGGATACCGACGACTGGCGCAAGGCCCATCACCATCATCAGGTTGACCGTGAAATAGAAGAAGATCGTCATCGACAGGCCGGCCGCGGTGAGCTGCGTAAAACGAGTCTTGGCCTTGCGGCTGACCTGCATGCCCCATCGTACCACCATCGCGAAGGCAATGATCAGCATCACCCCGCCGACCAGGCCCCATTCCTCGACGAAGGTGGCGAAGACGAAGTCGGTATGGCCTTCAGGAAGATAGTCGAGGTGGCTCTGGCTTCCGTTGAGATATCCCTTGCCCCAGATGCCGCCCGATCCAATCGCGATCTTCGACTGGCTGATGTGGTAACCGGCACCGAGCGGGTCTGCTTCGGGATCGAGGAAGATCAGCACGCGCTTGCGCTGATAGTCGTGCATCATTGCGTAGACGACCGGCAGGGCTGCCGCGAGCGCCGTGGCGGCCGAGACGAAATACCACATGGGCAGGCCGGCAACGAACATGACCGTCACGCCGCCGACCAGGACCATGGTTGCGGTGCCGAGATCGGGCTGCGTCAGGATCAGCGCAAAGGGCACCAGCACGAGCAATGCAGCCGGCCAAAGTCCGCGCCATCCGCGGACGTCGGAAGCAGGGATCAGGTCGTAGAAGCGTGCCAGCACCAGCACCACGCCCGGCTTCATGAATTCAGACGGTTGGAGGCGGATGAAGCCGAGGTCGATCCAGCGCTGCGCGCCCTTGCCGACGAAGCCGACCATGTCGACGACGATCAGCAGGACCAGGATCGCCACATAGGTGGGAAAGGTAACCTGCTTGACGAAGTTTTCGGGGACTTTCCAGCACAGTGGGATCCGAAGCTTGGAATTCACGTGACTTGAAGTCGCGG
>JADMIO010823350.1_pt1 | contig 132480 bp, 75 predicted proteins | sample 8958161 | NCBI WGS metagenome assembly JADMIO01 (sample SAMN16585339, study PRJNA669376) | soil metagenome | isolation source: Crop rotation soil | place: USA: Cullars Rotation, Alabama | collected 2011 | reverse complement strand
GCCGCGACTTCAAGTCACGTGAATTCCAAGCTTCGGATCCCACTGTGCTGGAAAGCGCGCTCGTCACCGGACTCGGGGAGACAATCGCAGCGTCGCCACAGTTTCAGAAGTGGAAGCGGGACACAGAGATCGCTATAGAGCAAATCTTCGGTTCATCAACCCGTCACCTATCCGACTTCACACCCATCTCATTTTCGCCGGGTGTTTACTATCAAGGGCGTGGCTTTCAAGCCACGTTCAGCTTTCGCACGGACGGATTCGTGTCTGTCGCGTCCAATCCAGAGGCAGAGCGTCGCCATTAGAAAAATGCTGATGACCCAGCAGTAAAAGCCGACGGGCATCTGGTCTTGGTGATCCTCTTAAAGAACCCAAACAATGGCATGAGGCCGCCGGCCGTTAAGAAGCCACCCGTCCATCCCAACCACCGCGGCCAGCGGAACAAAACCACGCCACAAGACAACTTTTTTTTAAAAATCAGCGGAAGGCGCGTTCAGAGACTGCCGTGAAGTGTCGCGTCTGCCGCGCGCGGTGTAATCTGATTCACTGTGGCGATCGCGCCATAGCGGTTCTCGACACCGATCTTCGGATAAATGCGCAAGGCATGCGTTTCAGCGGTGCGACCAGCGATGCCCAGGATGGTCCCGATTTCGTCATTGGTTTTTCCCTGGCAAAGCCAGAACAGCACGTCGCTCTCGCGTCGAGAGAGCTGCCAGGGTGTATGTTCGTGCAGCCAATGTTGAAACTGCTCTTCGTTGGCGAGCGCGCCTGGCTCGTCCGCACTTGCATTCACCGTTGCCACCAAGCGGTGCTGTGCGCGGGAGATGTGGGGCAACAGCAGGTTCAGCAGCGTCCGTTCACGTTCAGTGAAATCGATCTGCCGCCGGTGGAGGCTCAAAAGAAAAAACGTGCCGGGCTTCGCCTTGTCCGGCAGCACCGCGGTGATTTCGCAATCCACATCCAAGGGACGGTAAAGCGCGGTGTAAAGTTCTGTCTGATGAAATTCTTTCCGAGGCATCACATCCGACAATTTCCACGCTTTCGATGGCTGACTGAACAAGACACGGTTCAGCGGATGCTTATCGATCAAACGCCAGAACTCCTGGTGGGCCACGGGCAGCGGACGGCGCTGCGGCTCGTACCACGCGGCGATTTCATGCCGCGAGGGTTGCAACCAATGGCACGCGCCCAGTTCGTGGGGCACGAGTGATTGCAGTGAATTGAGCAATTGTCGGCGCAACACATCACTGGGTCCGGGCAAATAGAGAGCACTGGCAACGTTAAGTAGGTTCTCGCAATCCGAATGGTCCAATCGAGGCCGGCTCGTGGCGCGCATACACATCTCGATAGTGAGAGAAATGAAAGTGCTTTCGGTTCCCAAAAAATTTCGCCTCGCGTTTGCCGGTCCGGCCGAAATAATCCGGTGTTCCGAACAAGCACGGAACCAAACTTGTTTTCGTTCCTCATACAATCAGCAGTGCATGCGCGGTGATTTGAACCTGGAAGGGCTGGTGGACCAGCACTACGCCGCGCTGTACCGATTTGCTGTGAGCTTGTGCGGGAACGAAAGCGAAGCTTGTGACCTGGTGCAGGAAACCTTCTATCTCTTCTCCACCAAAGGACATCAACTGAACGATCGTTCCAAGGCGAAGAGCTGGCTGTTCACGACGCTTTACCGGCTCTTTACCGGCGCACGACGAAGGCTGATTCGCTTTCCGCAGCACGAATTGACCGAAGTCGAAACTGAACTGCCCGAAATTCCCCCGCAGCCGCCGGGCCGCTTGGATTGGAACATGGTCCTGCAATGTCTCGGACGACTGGATGAAACTTTTCGAGCACCGGTCGCTTTGTTTTATCTGGAAGAATATTCGTACAATGAAATCGCCGAAATCCTGCATGTGCCTCTTGGCACCGTGAAATCCCGTATTGCGCGTGGCATCGGTTCACTGCAACACATGATGCTCGATCGCGCTTCTATTTCATCACCGCGAACGCCGTGAATAACGCCGATGCCAAACGGATCCTGATTGCGTGCCGTCCGGGCAGCGAGGACTTGCGCTCTCCTGAAGCGAGTGCGGCGCTGGAATTGTCGCGGCGCGATCCGGAACTGCGCCAGTGGTGGCAGCAGCACCAGGCCTTTCAAAGCGGCGTGAAGCAGAGCCTTGGCGAAATCCCGATTCCAAATCATTTGCGCGATGGAATCCTTTCACGCGCCAAGGTAGTGAAACTTCCTTTGTGGCGCCGGCCCGGGTTGTTAAGCGCCGCCGCTGCAATCGTTCTGTTCATTGGAGCGGTAGCCCTTTGGCAACGGCCTTCCGCAGAATCGTCGTTCGAAACGTATCGCTCGCGGATGGTCAGTGCTGTCCTTCGCCAATATCGAATGGACATCACGACGAATGACATGGGGCAGGTTCGGCATTTCCTGCAGGCGAACAATGCGCCCGCGGATTACGTCGTGCCGCAAAATCTCTCGCGTCTGCCAGTCATGGGAGCAGGCGTATTGAGTTGGCGCGACCGCCGCGTCTCGATGGTGTGCCTCGATTCCGGCACGGAAGGAACGGTTTTTCTTTTCGTGGTGGATGGCTCGTCAGTCAAAAACGCTCCGCGCCGGCGTGAATTCGCGCCCGTCAGTGAGTTGAACACCGTGAGTTGGAGCGAAGGCGGAAAAACTTACGTGCTGGCCGGCTCAGGAACCAAGGCGTGGTTGGAAGGGCTGCTGTAGGCGCCGCGAACTACTGCCATTCCGGCGGAGGATGGGGTGGCCGACGGGACTCGAACCCGCAACAGCCAGCTCCACAAGCTGGGACTCTACCATTGAGCTACGACCACCATCCAAGAGGGCGGGAAGGTAGATTTCCCATCCCGGTGCGTCAAGCCCGGCTCCAAAAGACAACTCCAGCGGGCGGGCAAAATTTGTCGCGAGAGCACCAGAAAAAAGTCCGCACGATTTCGGTCCTTGAACATGGCTTTCATCTCCACGCTTTACCGCCACAGCTCTTTCCCCAAAACTCCTGCTCATGCTCCCGCTGGAGTCATGCAAACTTTTCAGTTCACTGTCCGCTGATGAACTCGCGTCGCTCCAACGCGTGACGCGTGAGTCCACTTTCAGCGGAGGCGCTGAGGTTTTTAAAGAAGGAGATGCGGGTGACGAACTCTACGTCGTAAAGACTGGCTCGATACAAATCACCGCCGTCATCGCGGACGGTGAGCGACAGGTCCTTTCACGTGTGATGCCCGGCGATGTGTTCGGCGAATTTGCGGTCATCGACAATCAGCCACGTTCCGCCAGCGCGCTTGCGGAAGTGGACACCACTCTCTACGTCATCCCACGCGGCGCGCTCGTCTCGATGCTCACCAGTTCGCCGCAGTTTTCGTTCAGCATGATGCGCGAAATCACGCAGCGGCTGCGGGAGTTCAATCGGCAATACGTGCGCAAGGTGATTCAAGCGGAGCGCATGGCGCTGGTCGGCCGCTTTGCCAGTTCAATCGTCCACGACCTCAAGAATCCGCTCACGATCATCGGCATCGCGGCGGACATGGCGTGCGAGCCGCAAAGCACGCCGGATTCCCGCAAGGTGGACCAGCAGCGCATTCGCAAACAAATCGAGCGCATCAGCAACATGGTTTCAGACATCTTGGAATACACTCGCGGCGGCGGCTCGCCGAATCCGCCGATGGCGCCCATGGAATACGCGGATTTCGTCCAGCCCGTTATTGATGACATCGCAAAGGAAATTGGGCCGAAAGGCGTGACCGTCGAGTTCGTAACACCCCCGCCGGTGGTGAAAGTGCCATTGAATCCCAATCGCCTTAGCCGCGTGTTTTACAACCTCATCCACAATGCCGTGGATGAAATGCCGCAAGGCGGAAAGGTGAAACTGCACTTCCGCACAACGCCAACGGAGTTAACCACCGAAATCGAAGACACGGGCGAAGGCATTGCGCCGCAAATATTGGATCGATTGTTCGAAGCATTCGAAACTTTCGGTAAGACGCGTGGCACCGGGCTGGGTCTGAGCATTGCCAAAAAAATTGTGGAAGAGCATGGCGGACGTATTTATGCGCGGAATGTGCCGAATGGCGGCGCACTTTTTGGCTTCACGGTGCCGCTAAGCTCGTCTGCGAATGGTTGATCACGGCCGGCTTAATTGCCGGGAAACCAAATTTCAGTTCGTTCGATGAATCGCATTCGACTGCTGCCTGAACAAGTCGCGAACCAGATCGCGGCCGGCGAAGTCGTGGAGCGTCCGGCGAGTGTCGTGAAGGAGCTGGTGGAGAATGCGCTCGATGCCGAGGCGCGGCGTATCACGGTCGAGGTTCAAGCCGGCGGGCGTTCGCTCATCCGCGTCACCGATGATGGCTTTGGCATGAGCCGCGATGATGCGCTGCTTTGTCTCGAACGCCACGCGACGAGCAAGATTCAGCGCGCGGAAGATCTGCACAGCATCGCGACCATGGGCTTCCGCGGAGAAGCGTTGCCGAGCATCGCAAGCGTCAGCCGATTCACGCTCACGACGCGCGAACGCGAAAGCGATTCGCCGGAAGGCACCCAAGTCATCATCAACGGCGGCAAAATAGTGGAGGTGAAGGCCGCGGGAACAGCCGCGGGAACATCGATCGAAGCGCGGTCGCTGTTTTTCAATTTGCCGGCGCGCAGGAAATTTCTGCGCGCACAGGAAACCGAGTCGGCGCACATTCAGCATTACCTCACGCTCGCCGCACTCGCGCATCCTGCAGTGGCATTCACATTCGTGAAAGACGGACGCACCGCCTGGCAACTCTCTGCGGTGAAGGCCGACGCCGACCGAATTTCGGCATTGCGGGAGCGAATGCGCCAGCTTTCCGGAACGTTGCCGCAACTGATCAATGTGGAAGCGAGCGAAGTGTTGAATGAGCGGCTTGCCGGGGAAGTCGGCGAAACGTCGGAAATATCGGATTCAAAATCGGAAATTCGATTGTGGGGCGTCATCGGCGCGCCCGGCGTGGCGCGTTCGACGCGTGAAGATCAACATCTGTTTGTGAATCGCCGTCCCGTCGAAAACCGCGGCATCAATCACGCGCTCAGTGAGGGATATCACACGGCGTTGATGAAAGGACGCTTTCCAGTCTGCTGCTTGTTTCTAGAAATTGATCCTGCGGCCGTGGACATCAACATCCATCCAGCGAAACGAGAGGTGAAGTTCCGAGACGAACGCGCGGTGCGAAGTTTTGTCGCGCGAGTCATTCGCGATGCGCTATTGAATTACCATTCGCCGGCGTCTTCGGCGATACGAGCGGTTCCTCCATTTGTTCCAGAAGCCGCACCGAAAATTGAGTGGCTCGCACCTCAACGGACCAATGAACCAGCACTGCCGGGATTCCCGTCACCCAACATTCCGGTGCCGACGCCCGCTCCCAATCCGCTGCCACTCGGTTTTCGCGCTGAGACGATGGTGCCGCAGTTGGCAAAGTCAGTGCCCGCGGCGGAGCCGCTTCCCTCAATCCAGAATCCTCAATCCTCAACCCGAAATTCTCAATCCTTAGCCGTTCCCCTTCTCTCCGTGCCGCTGCGCATCGTTGGCGTCATTGGCAAACTCTACGTCGTCCTCGAATCGGATCGCGGTCTGGTGCTGCTCGATCAACACGCCGCCCACGAGCGCATTCTTTTCGAGCAGATGCTGGCACGGCTCGAACGCAATGAAGTCACTTCGCAGCGATTGCTCTTGCCCGAGACGATTGAACTTGGCGCGCGCGATGCGGGCTTCGTTCGGAATATCCTGCCCACACTCACGCGCCTCGGCGTTGGTCTGAGCGAGTTTGGCGAGCGCACGTTTTTGCTCGATGGATTGCCGCCAATGGTCAAAGCGCCCGACGTCCGAGGTTTCGTGATTTCCCTGATCGATGAACTCAAGGCCGCGGGCGATGGCGTGAACTCAATGCGCCTCGGCGAGCACGTGATTGCCAAAACCGTTTGCCGTCACGCCGTCAAAGCAAACGATCCACTTGCTGGTCCTGAATTGGAGAACCTGGTGAACGACCTGCGCCATTGCGCGATGCCCTACACGTGTCCGCACGGGAGGCCCACATTGATCGAGATGAATTTTCGCGAATTGGAAAAGAAATTCGGCCGCGCGCAGTAGCTTTATTGGCGTGACGTTCCGAAGACAGAACCCAAGGCAAAGCCGAGCGAAGTTGCGAGCACGCATAGCGTCACAGACAAAAGCACATTCCCAGCTGCCGTCATCCATTCCCCCGTTCGCATGAGATCGAACGTTTGCATGCTGAAGGCAGAAAACGTGGTGTAGCCGCCGCAGAAACCAACGATCAAAAGCTCGCGCACCATCGCCTGGTTCGAAAACCGTCCGCCTGGCCCATACAGCGCAGCGAGCAAGCCAATCAGAAACGAACCGCTGATGTTCACGGCAATGGTTCCCCACGGAAGAGTTGACCCAAACCTCTCCGCAATTATGTTCGAGCACCAAAACCGCGCCACGCTGCCAAGCGCACCGCCGATTGCTATCCACAGAAAAGTCATGGCTGATGTCAGGCGCGACACATGCGCCTGAGAAGATTGCGTGTGATTTGTTGAACGCGTGCATCGGGACCTTGGGGGCCAATATAGGCGCGCGGATGCTGGTAACCCGGTGGTTCGCTCAATCCATCGCTCCACCAGATCGTGGCGCCATTGAAAACAAAGTTGCCGCGTGGTCCCGGATAAATCGTGGCGGTGTAAGTGCCTCCATTAGGTTTTCCAGGCGCGGAAAACGTTGGGCCGTTGGCAATTACTTCGAGTCCAGGAATGTCTGCCGGATCGCCGTGCCATTCCCAACCCACGAGACCGGGGATGCCATCGCCATTTTTCATTCCCGTGCCGGCGAACAACCAATGATCTTCAGCGGTGCAAATCCAATCCGCGCCGCCGGTGACCGGCCCGGTGCTGTGCGCTCCGATGAGTTCATTCGCGTAAGGCCGTTCGTGCGCCAGGCTGCTCATGGACTTGAATTCAATGGTGCCGCCGGGTGGGCCGAACACGCCGACGCGTTCGAATGTGCGCAGTTCATTCTTTTGCGCGTCAGGGCTGTAGAGAATGCGTCCACACACGGCGTTGCCCGAAAGGAAAGCGACGCTGAGTCCCTGGCCGATCGCATTCCTCACGTTGTTGAACATTTCAATCGACCAATACTCATCGTGGCCGACGGACAGAAAACCGAACGCGCGCAGCAGTCCACCGGGATCGCGATGCGTGTCGAGATTTGAGATGTAGGTCACATCGTACCCCTCAGCTTCCAGCCAGAACACGAGTGGAAATTCCCACAAAAGAAATTCACCCGAACCGGTCGAAAGCGGCGCGTCGAGAATCTGGCAATATTTTCCGTAGGGCCGATTGAATCCGATCTGCACGCCGCCGCCCCAATACCATTGCTCCTTCCCGTCGTCGTAGAGCGAGAACTGCGAAGGCCAGCGATTGTAGGCCTGCCACGTGTTGTCGCTGCACTGGACAATGAAATCGGCCGGGCGATCGTCGCGCACAATAAAGATGATGTAGCTCTGCACTCCCGTTTCGAGTGAGCGGAGCTTGCCGAGATACACGCCGCTCAACCAATTATGCGGAACGGTGAGTTCAAGAGCCGGAGCCCATCGGCAGTCGCGCAACCGTTTGTCGCCAATGGGTGGCTCCGGCTGGGTCTCGCTCCTGATGGAATCGAATGTGCGAACGAGCCGCGCTCCCGTCCCGCCGTAATAGCCCATTCGATAAACATCCAGCGAGAAGGAGGACGCGGGATTTGTGCTCACAAAAATCGAAAGCTTCTCTCCCGCGCGAATGCTGGTGTGTGAACAGTAGCCTTCGATCCAAGGGCAGCGATACTTCGTGGCGGGATCGATGCGAGTGTTCGTGAGCATCCAGCCACGCGTGCCGGTTTTCATGTTCTCGCGCGCGATGAGATCGGAACTTCGCCGCACATAGAAAGAACGAGTGGCGCAACCGCCCAGCGCGCCCACCGTGGCCGCAGCGGTCACGTTCTTGAGGAACTCGCGCCGCGTCTCGCGTTGTCGTTCCGGACTCATGGACGCGAGTATGATCGCGCGCGCTTTGCGTGCAATGGTTTGTTAGGGCACCAACTCTGTGCCCACACCAGCGTCGGTGAAAATCTCCAGCAGCATCGCATGCGGAACGCGTCCATCGATCAGCGAAACTTTTTCCACACCCGAGCGAATCGCGGCCACCGCGCTGTCCATCTTCGGAATCATTCCTTTGTCGATCACCCCGGCGCGTTTGAGTTGCTCCACATCCGCGGTTGTCACGTGCGTGAGCAGCGTTTTCGCATCCTTGGGATCGCGCATCAATCCCGGTACATCACTCATGAAAACGAGACGCTTTGCGTTCAGCGTGATCGCGGCCTGCGCTGCCGCCACATCCGCATTGCAGTTGTAAACATTGCCACGCTCGTCCCGGGCAGTGGGGCTGATTACCGGCGTGATTCCCTGCGCGATGCACTCAAGCAATGGTTTGGTGTTCACCGCGATGACTTCACCGACAAATCCAATATCAATCTTGGCGGACGGTTGGTCCTTGTCTTCCAACCAAAGCTTGCGGCAGGTGAAAATCTCCGTTCCTGCAAATCCTTTCGCCTTTCCTCCCAGTGAACGGATCGTTGCGACCACCTCTGGATTGATCTCGCGTGAGAGAACTTGATCGACCACCTGGACTGCGGCCTCATCCGTGACGCGCTGGCCCTGAACGAAGTTTGCCTTCAATCCCGCTTTCTCCATCGCACGCGTAATCGCTTTGCCTCCGCCATGCACCACAATTGGGTTGATGCCGACCGCTTCGAGAAAAACCACGTCGCGCGCGACACCGTTTCGCACTGCTGCATCCGGCGAGTCCATGAAGCTGCCGCCGTATTTGATGACGAATGTCTCTGCGCCGAAGCGCTGAATGTAGGGCAGCGCTTCGAGCAGTGTTTCGGCTTTTGCGATTAGATCGTCCATCAGCCTCCCAATGTCGCCGGATCGCTCACATCCCCTTTGTTGAACTCCACGTATTCTTCAGTCAAATCGGAGGCATACATCAACGCGCTGGATTTCCCGAGGTTCAGGTTGATGTGCAGGTCAAATTCCTTTGGCGCAACGGCCCGGCAAAGCTGCTTGAACGTCGCCTTCGTTGGCTGCCCACGCTTCAGGCTCCAGAGCACATCGCGCGAACCCGGAGCGCTGTAGCCAATGTCCACTTTTTCTTCGACAATCTTCGCGGGCGAGTAGCCGAGCGCATCGATAATGCGGCCCCAATTCGGATCGCCGCCAAACCAACTGGTCTTCACGAGCGCGCTATTGGCAACGGCGCGCGCCGCGGCATCGGCGTCGGCGATGTTGCGGGCGCCGTTGACACGAACAGTGACGAAACGAGTTACACCTTCACCGTCGCGCACGATCATTTTCGCGAGTTCCAGGCAAACGTGATCGAGCGCGTGTTGGAAAGTCTCGAGTTTCGAGTCCCGCGTTTCGAGTTTTTGGTTTTCGGCAAGTCCGTTCGCCATGACGAGCACCGTGTCGTTCGTGCTCATGTCGCCATCAACAGTAATTCGATTGAAGCTGTGCGCGACGGCCCGTTCCAAAGATTGCTGCAACACCTTGGTTTCAATCGCCACGTCGGTGGTAATGAAGCACAGCATCGTGGCGTGCAGCGGCATGGCCGCCGGACGTTTCCCATTCGCGCTCATGCCGGGCTGAATCATGCCAGCGCCTTTGCACACGCCTCCGATTCGCGCGGTCTTGCCGCCGAGCGGAAATTCGACCGCGACCTGCTTTGGCTTGGTGTCGCTGGTCATAATCGCTTCGGCGACGTGACCCGCATTCGCCTGGCTCGCGTTTACGATTTGCGCCGCGGCAGGAATTCCGTGTCGCAGATTCTCCATTGGCATCGGCACACCGATGCGCCCCGTGGATCCCACCAGAACATGTTCCTCGCGCAGGCCGAATTGTCCCGCAACCAGAGCGGTCATCTCGCGCGCGTCGGCCAAGCCCTGTCGGCCAGTGCAAGCATTGGCATTTCCGGAATTCACGACGACAGCTTGTGCAACGCCGCGCTTGACGCGCTCAACGCAAAGCTTCACCGGCGCGGCGCAGATCTGGTTGGTGGTGAACATGCCGGCGACCGTGCAGGGCACTTCCGAGACAATCAATGCGAGGTCACGCTTGGCACCCTTGTTCGAGCCTTTGCCAGTGCCAATTCGTTTAATATCGCAGAATACCGCGCTGGCGAGAAAGCCCTTTGGTGCGGTGATGGAACCTTCAATGTTTTTGAAATTACTTTTCATTAGAATTGGTTGCAGCCGATCAACCGAGCTGCCCCCGAATTTCATCAGGCAAGAGAGAAGTAATCTCCGGGAACTTCTCTATAACGCGAACGAGATCGAGTTCATCCTTTTTTCGTTTCGATAGCGGGCGCTGCGGATCACTCCACGCCCAGATTTTTGCCTGGATCAAATCCGGCAATGCTGTGAATGCGGCGCTCGCGGTCATGGCGGGTGAGTTAATCGCTGGCCAAGGAATGTCGCAAGATGTCCTTCAAATCAGCCCCGCCGTCTCGGGATACCCACACATGATGTTCATGCTTTGCACGGCCTGGCCGCTGGCACCCTTCACGATGTTGTCTTCGGCACTCATCACAATAAGACGTCCGGTCCGCGGATCCAAACGCCACGCGATTTCGATCATGTTCGTGCCGACCACATTCTTCGTATCCGGCAATGCTTTGCCTTCGAGCAGGCGCACGAATGGTTCATTGCCGTAGGCGTTGCGATACGTGTTCTCGATTTGTTGGGCCAAAGCATTCATCTCTTCAGCCGTGCCGAAGTGTTTGGCTGGTGCCGCGTAAAGCGTGGTAAGAATGCCGCGGTTCACGGGGATCAAATGCGGCGTGAACTGAATTTTAATCGGTTCACCGGCGGCCAACGAGAGTTCCTGCTCGATTTCGGAAAGGTGCCGATGTTTGGGGACACCGTACGGACGCACACTTTCATTGCATTCGACGAACAGGTAATCGAGTTCGGCTTTACGTCCCGCCCCGCTCACACCGCTCAACGAATTGGCGATGATCGTTTGCGGAGCAATGAGCTTCGCGCGAATGAGTGGCACGAGCGGAAGAATGATGCTCGTCGGATAACAGCCCGGCGACGCGATGAGCAATGCGTCTTTGATCTGCATGCGATAAAACTCAGGCATGCCATAGACGGCTTTGCCTAGTAACTCCGGCGCGGGATGATCATGCGCATAGAATTCCTTGTAGGTTTCCGCGCTCCTGAGACGAAAATCCGCGCTGAGATCGATGACGCGCACGCCCGCGTTGTTCAGCGGCACCGCAAATTCAGCCGCCACGCCATGCGGCAGCGCCAGGAACACCACGTCGCATTGCCTCGCCAGCAACTCGGCGTTCGGATCCGTGAACCGCAATGTCCTCGCCGCGCTGTACTGAGAAAATTTTGGGAAAATCTGGGCGACGGTTTGTCCGGCATATTGGCGCGAGGTGACGGCAGCGAGTTGTGCGTGCGGATGGGTGAGCATCAAGCGCACGAGTTCCTCGCCGGAATAACCCGAGGCGCCCACGATCCCGATTTTAACAGACTTCACGTTCATTCGATTTGAAACTCAGGAAATCAGGAAGGAATGAGTTGAGCCAACTTTTTTCCTGGCTGCCTGATTGACGATTGCATCCAAAAAGGAAAAGCCCCGCGGCTTGCGCCAGCGGGGCTTCGTAAACTGGTTCCAGATTAACGCTTGCTGAACTGGAAGCGTTTGCGCGCGCCGGGCTGGCCGTATTTTTTGCGCTCCTTCATGCGCGAGTCGCGCGTGAGAAACCCGTCCGCTTTGAGCACGGGACGCAGATTCACATCCACTTCTAGTAACGCGCGGGCAATTCCATGCCGCACTGCGCCGGCCTGGCCGGCAGGACCGCCGCCCTTCACGTTCACATTCACGTCGTATTTGCTCGCCATTTCGGTGCGCGAAAGCGGAGCCATCACCACACCGCGCAAGGTGTCGGTGGGAAAGTACGTTTCAAATGCACGTCCGTTGACGGTGATCTTGCCCGCGCCGGAGGCGAGACGCACCCGGGCCACTGAAGTTTTGCGCCGGCCGGTGCCGAGAAATTCCTCAATCTTTGCCATAAAACTTACTTGTTGATCTTGAGCGGCGAGGGTTGTTGCGCGGCATGTGGATGTTCCTTGCCCTTGTAAACTTTCAGCTTGGTAATGAGCTGCTTGCCCAGGCGGTTCTTGGGAATCATTCCCCAAACTGCCTTGTGAATAATCTCCTCGGGATGCTTGGCTCGAAGCTGGGAAACGGAAGTGAATTTTTCGCCGCCTTTCCAGCCTGAATAGCTCATGTAGAACTTCTCGGTCTCTTTCTTGCCCGTCACGCGAACCTTTTCAGCATTTATCACGACCACGAAGTCACCGGTGTCCCACATGGGCGTAAATACCGGCTTGTTCTTGCCGCGGAGCACGTCCGCAACCTTCTCAGCGAGCCGTCCGAGCACAACTCCGTCAGCATCGACAATGTGCCATTTTCGCTGGCTCAAATAATCTTTCGGCAGATACGTTTTCATCCAAATTTCCAGATTTAAGGAGCGGGAAGGTAGCAAAGAAGCCTTTCGAGTCAACTGCTCATTTGGTGTTTGCAGGCTCATGGGCCGTAAACGTGGCGCCGGCGCGCTGTTTCCGCTTTTGCGTTTTAATTTGCGGCGGAATGGCTACAGTCCGCGCCCGTATCAACCGCGAAAGACATAAAGAATGCCTGGATGAAAGCCGTTCTCTTAATCGAAGATGACGATGCGATGCGGCCCATGATCGCCGCGTTGCTGGAACAGAACGGCTGGAACGTCCTCACGGCGCAGGACGGTGAAGAGGGGATTAATCTCGCCCGTTTGCATAAACCCGAAGTCGTGGTTTGCGATCTCCTGATGCCACGCTGCAATGGTCTTCAGGTTTGCCGTGCCATTCGCGCCGCACCCGACCTGCGCGACACGAAAATCGTGATGATTTCCGGGCGCGGTTACTCCACCGACAAATTGAACGCGTTGGAAGCGGGTGCAGATGAGTACCTCGTAAAGCCCGTTCAGGATTACGACCTGCGCGCGACGTTGCGCAAGCTGACGACTGAAGATTTCCCTGGTGAAGTGCGCCCGCGTGTCCCCGCACCCGCCGCGAACGGCAACGCTGGCACGCGATTGAAGTTCTGGGGAGTGCGCGGCTCCATCGCTTCACCCGGGCCGGAAACTGTTTTTTATGGGGGCAACACTTCGTGCATTGAAGTGCGGGCTGACGGCGAAATTATCGTGCTTGACGCAGGCACAGGCATTCGTCCGTTGGGTCTGAGCTTGGCTCGTGAATTCAACGGGCATCCTCTGAATATCACGCTTCTGCTTACCCACACTCACTGGGACCACATTCAAGGCTTCCCGTTCTTTGTGCCGGCGTACAATCCAAAAAACACGGTGCGCATTCTCGGGTATGAAGGTGCGCGGCAGGGTCTGGCGGCCACGCTCGGCACGCAGATGGAGAGCCCCTATTTTCCAGTGGGCATGCAGGAATTGCCAGGAAACATCACCATTGAAGAACTCCGCGACATGGAATTCAACGTGGGGAGCATTCGCGTCGAGGCGATGTTTGTGAATCATCCCGGCATTTGCGTCGGCTACCGGCTCCACACCAGCAGCGGCTCGATCGTGTTCATTCCAGACAACGAACCGTTTCACAGCATGCGCGCCAAGCCGGACGCTTCCGACGAAAAAGCGCTCAAGTATGCCGAGCAGCAGGATGAGAAGCTCATCGAATTCATTCGCGATGCCAGCGTGCTCATCATCGATGCGCAATACGATCGTGCGGAATATGAATCACACGTTGGATGGGGACATGCCTGCGTCGATGACGTCGCTGCGCTCGCGACGCGCGCCGGCGTGAAACAGCTATTCCTGTTTCATCACGATCCAACGCACGATGACGAATGCGTTTCCCGCATGCTGGCCCACGCGCGCAGCGTTGTTGCGGAGTGCGGCAAGCAACCGCCGCTGGTGGAAGCGGCACGGGAAGGGATGGAAGTGATCCTGGCAAACGCAAACGCGAAGTCCGTAGCTCCAGATTCGCCGTAGCTTTTGTTTGAGTAAAGCAGCTCGGTTGAAAATGAAGGCTTTCTGAATGAAGCATTAAAAACCGTTCACATTTTTGACCCGCTTCTGTGCCATAGCGTAAGAGCTAGGGCATGACCCAATCCAAGTGTTCCAAGTTGTACTTTTTGTTGTCCGTATTTGTTGCGAGCATCACATGCTCGCTCCACGCCCAAATTTCCGTCGGCGGAGCCGGCACAGGCATTCTGACCTTCGATACCTTACCGGCTGTGACCGAGTGGTCACAAGTGAGCGTCGCGGGAGGAGGCGCTGACATTCACACGACCGCTCAAGTTGACGCCGCCGTGCAGTTGCGAACGGCAGCAGGTGTCAATACAGTGATGCGCAGTTCCGGAACCGTACCTCCAAGCGCCAATGCCGCGGGGACTTGGAATTCAGCGGCGTTTTATCTCCAAAGCCGGCCTACGGGAAACAATTACACGATTCTAATGGCCACGTTGAGGAACGATATTGGTTCCGATGCGAGCGACTTCACGATCACCTTTGACCTGAACATGTTCAACGCCGCGGCATTGGAATTGCCTGGTTTCCGCACCTACTACAGTTTCAGTGGAGAAGCTGGAACCTGGGCGTTTATTCCAGAACTTTCTGATACCAATACTCCGGGCACCTATTCCGCGAAGGTGATGCCCCCTTCCAACTGGCCGGCGGGTAGTCTCATGTACCTCCTGTTCGTCGATGACAACGCGGATACTGCTCAAGATGAATCTTACACCATTGATAACTTCTCCGTCACTGCCACACCCGGCATTCTCACCTGTTTGGCCATCACCAATCAAACATCGAGCATTACCGTTCCTGAACGCGGCGGCGCATCGTTCTCGATCATGGCTACTGGCTCGCCGCAGTTCGTTCAGTGGTATCGGGGCGGAGTTGCGATTCCCGGCGCCACGCAGCCAACCTACACGATTAATTCTGTGCAGTTTCCCTCCGACAACGGCGCACAATTCCGGGCTATCGTAACCAACTCACTCTGCGCGGCCACCAGCACTGTCGTTACCCTAACGGTCCAGCAGGATTTAACTCCTCCGACGGTCATCCGTGCGGTGGCGGATACCGACCCAAGCAAAGTCAATCTGACTTTCTCGGAGCCGATGGATGCCGCCACGCTGGGTGAAAGCAGTTTTATTCTATACGAAACGGGGACGGATCCGTTTGCTTCGCCTTACATCTCGTTGACCACGGTGTTGACGGATGGAACCAATCTCGTCGTCAACACGGACCCGCGATTGCCCGATGTCAATTATTCCATCCTGCTGCTAGATGTGAGAGACGCATCGTCCGGAAATAATTTGATCAATCCCAATCCGACGGAGGTGAAGCTGTTGACCACGATCGAACTGGTTGGCTTTACCAACAACAATGTCTGGAAGTGGACGGCGGAGACCAATCTCTTTGGCACAGGCTGGGAGACGGTGGGTTATGATGATTCCAATCCGGCGGTGTGGCCTGAAGGACCCGCTGGCCTGGGGAATGACGGAGACAATGTGCTCCCGTTGCTCACGCCGACAGCTTATGCGGTCAACAGCGCGCCGCAGTTCTTCCGCCGTCACTTCAATTTCCCCGGCCTCACCAGTGGCGCGGAATTGCGCATGCGGTATTCTTTCGAGGATGGCGCGGTGGTTTACATCAACGGTCAGGAAGCGGGCCGGTTCAATGTTAATCCCGGACCATTGGACGTAACGACCCGCACTCCGGCCGGGGCGGCCAATCCCCTGCCGATTTCGGGCCCCGTGCTGCTCCCGCTCACCAACGTGGTCCCGGGCGACAATGTGATTGCGGTCGTGGTCATTCAGACTGGCGCCACCAGTTCGGACATTTTTATGGCACTTGAACTGACGGCCATTATCCGGGACCCGATCACTGGCCCGGTTAAGATCGTCTCCGCCCCGCAACCTCAAACCGTGAACGAAGGCCAAAACGCGACCTTCAACGTCATCGCTGAGGGTGGCCTGCCGATTTCCTATCAATGGAGAAAAGGCGGCGTCGATTTGCCGGGCAAAACCAACGCCAGCTTGTTGATTAGTGCCGCGACACCCGGCGATGTGGGTGATTATTCTGTGTTCGTCAGCAACAGTGGTGGCAGCACCAACAGCCCAGCCGTACATCTGACGGTGACTTCCGACGCCACGGCGCCAACGATTGTTTCGGCCATTGGTGATACGAACCTCAATGTTGTGACCGTGACCTTGAACGACGCGCTGCCCGGCACCGGCATCAACTTCGCCACTGCTCAAGATCCAGCGCGGTATCAAATCCGCCTGACCGCGGGCGGCGGTTTGCTGACGGTGACTTCGGCGACCGCTACCAATGTTGGCAACAACACCGTGGTGACTCTAACCACGGCCACTCCGCGGACGCAGGGACAGGACTACACGGTCGTTCTCAACAACGTGACGGACCGTGCGGCGACCCCGAATGCCGTCTCGCCCAACACGGCGGCCATTCGTGCGACCGTTGCGCTGTTAGCTTTCGACAACGTCTGGCGCTACGACCAGAGCGGTACCGACCTGGGCACCGCGTGGAAAGAGAGTGCCTACAACGACAGCGCATGGCCGTCAGGTCGTGGAGTGCTGGGCTTTGAAACCACTTCCAACACGCTGGTGTTTCTCCGTTCGATTGCACCGCCCGATGGCACAAACACGGTTCTCTCGCTGACCAACAATACCGGCGCGGGCATCGACGGCACCAACATCACGTTCTACTTCCGCACCACGGTCAATGTGCCGCTCAATCCCGCCGGAGCGACCGTGCAGATGCGCGCCTACATTGATGACGGCGCGATTATCTACGTGAATGGCATCGAACAGATGCGCTTCAACATGACCAATGGCCCGGGCTACACCAATCTGGCCAATGCCGCCTTGGGCGAACCCTCACCGGCGGCCTCTGCAACCTTCGTGGTATCCAACCTGACCGGCCTGGTTTCGGGTGCCAACGTGATTGCCGTGGAAGTCCATCAGGACTCCAGGGCCAGTTCCGACGTTGACTTCGGCATGCAGCTGGATGCCCTGGTGACTTCCTTCAGTGGTCCAGTCACCGGGCCGCGGCTGAACATTTCGCGCAACCTGACGACGGGCCAAGTGACCATTAGCTGGTCGGGAGCCGGAATACTCCAGCAGGCCAGTGCCATCCCGACGGGTGGGCCGGCCGCATGGAGCGACGTGCCGGGTAATCCCAATCCCTACGTCTTCACTCCCACCCCAGGCCAGAACCGGTTCTTCAGCTTGCGGCAGTAAAGGGAGAACAAACCAATAATGGCTTTGATGAAGTAAAAGAAGATTTCGGCCGAAAGGCCGCAATACTCTCGCCGGTGAAGCGAGACAACCGGACCTTGGAGGGTGCGGTTTGGAACACAAGGCGCCGGGCGCAAGTCCGGCGCCTTATGCTTTGTGGAATAATCAGCACTGATCGAACGCCTTTCGTTTCGCAGCTCCGATAATTGAGGAGGTTCGACTTCTTCGAAGCCGCCTGAACCCCTTGATACGGACGATTAAAAAACGTTCATCATTTTGCTCTTTGCAGCGGCTTTGGGCTAAAAGCTCAGAACCAAACCAAAGGATCCAAAATGAGCTATTCTGCCTTGAGCCTCTCCGTCATGAAATTTCGCATACTGCTGGCGATAACTTTTTCTGTGCCGCTTCTGGCGAGTGCCCAGTTTATCGCCTACAACGACCATCGTCCCAGCGGCACGACCAGTCCAAATGCCACGGGCTATGACATGATCACGAATGCCGCCGCCCAACCGCTCAAGGATTTCGGGAGCGGCAGCTTCGTGGGAGCGAGTTTGATCGTAAGTCACACTGGCACACCGGACGATTTCGGCGGCAACAATTATCCCAATGCCGGCACACCGGCCTACAATCTCTTCAACGGGATTGTGGACGTCGGAAACGCGGGCATCCCGGGCATTCGTAACAGCAGCAGCACGTCTGTTACGCTCACGTTTACCAACCTCAATCCGGCCAATCGTTACAAGTTCCGCGGCGCGTCAGTGCGTGGTAACAACTATGTCGATCGCTGGAGCGTTTACTCCTTGCAAGGGGTGGATGCATTTTTGGACGCGCACGTGGACGCCTCGGCAAATAACAATCTCATTACCATTGATGAGTTTCCGACTGCCACGCTCACCAACGGCCAGGTAGCTTTGAATTCGGGAGAAAACCGCGAAGGTTCTCTTGTCGGGTGGGATGAAATCAGTCCGGGCGCTGACGGCGTATTCTCCATCCGCGCCGAACAGTACATGGGACCAACGCCGTTTGGAAACACAGCTAATGCTGCGACGGTTTATGGATATGGTTTTACGGCCATTTATCTCGAAGAGATGATCGGCCAGGTCGATCCGATTGTGATAACTAATCAGCCGCAAAGCGCCATCGTTCCCGAGCGAAGCAGCTTCACTTTCCGAGTCGGCGCGAGCGGCACGCCTATTCGATATTTTTGGTTTCGCGACGGAGTGCTGGTGCCGGGCGTCAACAGTCCGACTTTCAACATTGCTTCTGCGACGTATCCAACCGACAACGGCGCCCGATTTTTTGCCATCCTGAGCAACTCTCTTACAGTGGTCACGAGCAGTGTGGTGACCCTAACGGTCCAGCAGGATTTAACTCCTCCGACGGTCATCCGTGCGGTGGCGGATACCGACCCAAGCAAAGTCAATCTGACTTTCTCGGAGCCGATGGATGCCGCCACGCTGGGTGAAAGCAGTTTTATTCTATACGAAACGGGGACGGATCCGTTTGCTTCGCCTTACATCTCGTTGACCACGGTGTTGACGGATGGAACCAATCTCGTCGTCAACACGGACCCGCGATTGCCCGATGTCAATTATTCCATCCTGCTGCTAGATGTGAGAGACGCATCGTCCGGAAATAATTTGATCAATCCCAATCCGACGGAGGTGAAGCTGTTGACCACGATCGAACTGGTTGGCTTTACCAACAACAATGTCTGGAAGTGGACGGCGGAGACCAATCTCTTTGGCACAGGCTGGGAGACGGTGGGTTATGATGATTCCAATCCGGCGGTGTGGCCTGAAGGACCCGCTGGCCTGGGGAATGACGGAGACAATGTGCTCCCGTTGCTCACGCCGACAGCTTATGCGGTCAACAGCGCGCCGCAGTTCTTCCGCCGTCACTTCAATTTCCCCGGCCTCACCAGTGGCGCGGAATTGCGCATGCGGTATTCTTTCGAGGATGGCGCGGTGGTTTACATCAACGGTCAGGAAGCGGGCCGGTTCAATGTTAATCCCGGACCATTGGACGTAACGACCCGCACTCCGGCCGGGGCGGCCAATCCCCTGCCGATTTCGGGCCCCGTGCTGCTCCCGCTCACCAACGTGGTCCCGGGCGACAATGTGATTGCGGTCGTGGTCATTCAGACTGGCGCCACCAGTTCGGACATTTTTATGGCACTTGAACTGACGGCCATTATCCGGGACCCGATCACTGGCCCGGTTAAGATCGTCTCCGCCCCGCAACCTCAAACCGTGAACGAAGGCCAAAACGCGACCTTCAACGTCATCGCTGAGGGTGGCCTGCCGATTTCCTATCAATGGAGAAAAGGCGGCGTCGATTTGCCGGGCAAAACCAACGCCAGCTTGTTGATTAGTGCCGCGACACCCGGCGATGTGGGTGATTATTCTGTGTTCGTCAGCAACAGTGGTGGCAGCACCAACAGCCCAGCCGTACATCTGACGGTGACTTCCGACGCCACGGCGCCAACGATTGTTTCGGCCATTGGTGATACGAACCTCAATGTTGTGACCGTGACCTTGAACGACGCGCTGCCCGGCACCGGCATCAACTTCGCCACTGCTCAAGATCCAGCGCGGTATCAAATCCGCCTGACCGCGGGCGGCGGTTTGCTGACGGTGACTTCGGCGACCGCTACCAATGTTGGCAACAACACCGTGGTGACTCTAACCACGGCCACTCCGCGGACGCAGGGACAGGACTACACGGTCGTTCTCAACAACGTGACGGACCGTGCGGCGACCCCGAATGCCGTCTCGCCCAACACGGCGGCCATTCGTGCGACCGTTGCGCTGTTAGCTTTCGACAACGTCTGGCGCTACGACCAGAGCGGTACCGACCTGGGCACCGCGTGGAAAGAGAGTGCCTACAACGACAGCGCATGGCCGTCAGGTCGTGGAGTGCTGGGCTTTGAAACCACTTCCAACACGCTGGTGTTTCTCCGTTCGATTGCACCGCCCGATGGCACAAACACGGTTCTCTCGCTGACCAACAATACCGGCGCGGGCATCGACGGCACCAACATCACGTTCTACTTCCGCACCACCGTCAATGTGCCGTTGACCAATGTCACCGGGGCGACCGTGCAGATGCGCGCCTACATTGATGATGGCGCCATCATTTACGTGAACGGCATCGAACAGATGCGCTACAACATGACCAATGGGCCGGGCTACACCAATCTGGCCAACGCGGCCTTGACTGAACCGACCCCGGCGCCATCGACCACGTTTATTGTATCCAACCTGACTGGCTTGGTTCCGGGTGCCAACGTGATTGCCGTGGAAGTCCATCAGGATTCCAGGGCCAGTTCCGATGTCGATTTCGGCATGCAACTGGATGCACTGGTAACTTCCTTTGCCGGATCGACCACTGGACCGCGACTGAACATCTCACGCAATGCGACGACGGGCCAGGTGACCATTAGCTGGTCGGGGGGTGGAATACTCCAGCAGGCCAATGCGATCCCGACGAGTGGGCCGGCGGCCTGGAGCGATGTGCCGGGGAATCCGAATCCTTACGTCTTCACTCCCACCCCAGGACAGAACCGGTTCTTCAGCCTGCGGCAGTAAAGGGAGAACGAACCAGAGCTTACCGCTGTGGAACAAGAAAAACAGTTTTCGGCCGAAAGGCCGCAACACTCTCGCCGGTGAAGCGAGACGACCGGACCTTGGAGGGTGCGGTTTGGAACACAAGACGCCGGGCGCAAGCCCGGCGTCTTATGTTTATTGTTGGATCGTTTCTTTAACCAATGGCAGTTCGATCACGAATCGGCTGCCTTTCCCTTCCTTGCTCTCCACCTCCACCCGCCCATTGTGCGCGACGCAAATGGACTTCACGATTGAAAGCCCTAATCCCGCGCCGCCCACCTCTCGGGATCGGGCCTTGTCCGTCCGAAAGAAACGCTCGAACACATGGGGAAGCGCAGAATCCGGGATACCAATCCCATTGTCCAAGACCTCCAACGCGGCACAGCCATTCCGTGCGTTGACCATTATTTCAACCTTGCCGCCGTCCGGCGTGTATTTGATGGCATTGTCTAACAAGTTCACCAACACCTGCCTCAGGCGAGAACGATCACCCTTCACAAAAATGCCTTTTTGGCAGTGGCAAATAACCTCGATGTTTTTGTCCTCGGCGAGGAGACACATCTGATCTGCAGTGTTCTCGGCGAGTCCGCCCAAATCCACCGGCACCGACTCCTCCTGCGCTTCGCCCGCATCCAGCCGGCTCAAGGCAAACAATCCGTCCACGATTTTTTTCAAGCGCTGCACTTCTTCGAGTGCGCTGCCGGCGGTTCCGCGTGCGCCGGGGTTGTCCCCGCTTTTTTCGGCGACCGCTTCCAGTTCGCCATGCAGGACGGTGAGCGGCGTTCGCAGTTCGTGCGAGGCGTCCGCGAGAAACCGGCGGGTCTGCTGAAACGCGTCGTCGAGCCGCCGAATCATGTGGTTGAGCGCCACGGAAAGACGTTCCAGTTCGTCACCACTCGGTGTTACGGGAAGACGCTCGCCGAGATTGTGCGAGCTTATATGTTCCGCGCTCCTGATGATTCGATCGACCGGGGTGAGCGCGCGCTGAACCAGCAGGAAACCACCGGCCACGGCGGCAAAAACAAGAAACGTCAATCCCACGCACAGCGCAATTAGCCGTTCACGCAATGCCGTGTCGATCGCGCGGGCGGAAAAACCTTCCTCCACCACGAACTGCTTGTCGTTGGCTTGACGCGACAATGTGACCACGAAGAGAACTGTTTGGTCGGGAAGTATTCTTCGCTCAAACGTTTCATCCACCTGAGGCAAGGAAGGAAGTGGAACAATGCCTGGATCAAAGCTTTGGTCCAGCGGAGCACCGGAAACGTAGACCACGCTTCCATCGACACTCACGCGAGTCAGCCGGCTGTTCGCTTCCGGCGCGAAATGATCGTGAATGCTGACTCCGAGTGCCTGCCAGTTTTCCGATGAGCGTTGCGTGGTGTCTGCCACCTGGCGGGCCCGGCGTGCCAGTGCTTCCCTCATATCTTTTTCAAGATGGAACTTGAGGGTGACGTAGGAAAAAACTCCGAACGCAATGAACAGGACCGTCAGCCAGCCCGCGTACCAGGTCACGAGCCGGAATCTCAGTGACCGTGTGTTCACGTTTCTGGCTCGTCGCTCAGGCAATAACCCGTGCCGCGAACCGTATGAATGAGTTTCTTCACGCTCGGATTATCCACTTTGCTGCGAAGGTGGCGAACATACACATCCACAATGTTCGTCAGCCCGTGAAAGCTTTCGTCCCAGACGTGCTCGACAATCATGGTGCGCGACAGCACACGGCCGGAATTCGCCATGAGGTATTCGAGGAGGCCATACTCCTTCGAGGTCAGTTCGATGCGTTTGCCAGTCCGCTTCACTCTTTTGGAGAGACGATCCAGTTCGAGATCAGCCACGCGCAGCACGCTGGACTGATTGATCGGACCGCGGCGCAGCAACGCTTTGACGCGCACAAGCAGCTCCGCGAAGGCAAACGGTTTGGTTAGATAGTCGTCGGCGCCGGCGTCAAAGTGGCGGACCTTGTCTCCCGTCGCATCGCGGGCCGTCAACACCAGGACCGGCGTGCGCTCATTTTTTTTGCGCAATCGCTCGAGCACTTCGGTTCCGCTCAGTCCGGGCAGCATGAGATCGAGAATGATCACGTCGTACTCGAAGCGCGAAGCCAGGTCCCACCCGGTGTTGCCGTCGTGGGCCACGTCCATCACAAAGCGCTCGGCCCGCAGACCGCGCGTCACGAAGTCCGCGACTTTCTTTTCATCTTCAACCAGCAGGCAACGCATATTCGAAAGCTTTCATTGGTGCAGAGCTTCGCTCGGGATTCTTGAGCAATCTCGAATCAAACCCTTGCAAGTTCAAGGCTTGGCCGAAGTGCAAAAGAGGCCGGGCACCGTGCCCGGCCTCTCATTGATTTTCGTGAACGCTCGAGCCCTACGGACTGACCAAACGGTAGAAGCGCGCGCCTGGTTCCACCTGGCCGCGGATTTCCCCGCCGGACAGCGCGCCCACCGAGTGAATGTTCAGATACCACAGACTGTTCCGGATATCCTGGATCTGCGCCGCGATGTTCTTGCTCCCGTATTTATTGTCCACCAACGGCACCAGACCTTTGACGGTGCCCGCCCTCACACCAGTCGTGATCGTTCCGAGATCATATGCCACCCCGGCGCTGGCCCCGCGCGCGCCAGGCGCATGGAAATGATCGGCGCTCCGATCGGCGGAAAGACCAGAGTAAACCACATCAACCACCAGCACGTTGTTGGACAAGGTGATCGTGCCGCTGCCAATGGCGGTGCTCGTATCAGCCGGGTTGTTTTCCTGCGCTGAATCCAGGTTCACGCTGAACTGGTTGGAGAGCACCACTGCATACGACGTAGCGCCGCCCAGATCCAAATCACGCCAGTTGATGGGCGCATTCAAACTCGTCGTGAACTGCAATCGCGCCGGCGCATCCCACGACAACGTGAGCGTGCCATTGCTGTAGGTCGACCGCAGCGTGGGCGCTCCACCGCCAATGGTGACTGTGGCCACCGCGCTCGTCGCGCTCGCTCCCGGAATGAACACCAGCGCGCGATATTGGGAGCCGTTATCAGGATTCGACAGCGCAGCGGTGACGTAGTTTGAACTGGTCGCGCCAGCGATATCCGTGAAGACGCCGCCCACGAGTCTCTGCCACTGATAAGCCAACGGCGCGCTTCCGCTCGCGTTGGTGCCCGTGGCCGTGATGACGAAGGTGCCGACCTGGCCTTGGGTCGCGTTCAGGCTGGCGGGCTGTTGGCTGATGGCAATAGCCGCGCCGACGGGGTCCGCGAGCACTGCGGAGAAGGCCGCCGAGAGTGCTGCCGCACCATTCACTGGGACCGGCTGACCCGGAGCCTGCCAGGTCACGGCAAGATTATCCCCGCCGCCGCCTTCCTTCATCAAGGCTTCGAAGTAATACGCCTGACCCGCAACCAGATTGATCGCGCCGGAAATATTTGCCGCCGGGCCGCCCGACGGAGACGGAGTTGTAAGGCGGCTGCCACCAGCGGATTCGCCAGTCCAGACGCGTCGCCCTGCATAGACCGGTTCCTTCGCGATGAGCGAAATATTGGTCGGACTTGAATTGGTGCTCAACCAAAGCTCTCCGTTGTCATCGGAGCTCAGGTAGAACACATAATTGCCGCTGACCGGTGGAATGAGCAGTCCGCTGAGCCGCGCGCCATAACCTTCAAACTCATCGAACGTGTTCAGTTCAAGCGAATCTCCGTATCGAACGATGTCCGGCGAATTTGGATATTTGGGCGACGCCCGCAAATCGCTGATGGCGACTGAACTGGCACTCAGACCGAGATAAAGCTCCTTCAGCACGAAGCCCCGGCTGTTGATCCAGGTCTGGAACGTGACGTTGGTCGGCACGATGAAATTGCCGGCAATGTCGCTCACGTCCTGAACACTCAACCGGTAAAAACGGCCCGCCGCTTGAGGGTCGGTCGGAATGGTGACGGTCCGCAGATCGGCGCTCAATGTCGGCACTCCCAGGTTCAAGGGATTCAGTCCATTTGTATCGGTCAGCGTATAATTTCCCGCCTCCGTAGCCGAGCCGGCCGAAAGCGCTTCGTCAAACGTCACTCGGATTGCATTGAGCCCGCCAGTGCCGCGGACGGCCACGACTCGTGGCGCGACCGTGTCCACAATCACATTCAATGTCGCGGGGCTGCTGGTAATAGTACGTCCAGGCGCGCTAATGATAACGCGATATTGGGCGCCGTTGTCGGCAGTTACTAACAACGGTGTCGTGTAACTCGAACCGACGGCTCCAGCGATGTTCACGAATCCGCCGCCCCCGCTCGGCTGCCGCTGCCATTGATACGCGACTCCGCCCCCTGCATTCGTCACGGTAACCGACAAAGTTGCGGAATGATTCTCAGCAATAGTTTGGCCTTGTGGCTGGACAGAGATGCCGAAGTTGGGTGCCAGCGTCGGATCCGCAGCGGCCGCGAGATGTTCCGAGGTAATCGGCGAATTGGTCGTAGTCGGCGTTCTTACCTCCAACCCCGCGATGTCCCCGCCGCCGAACTCGCGGACAATGAACTCGTAGTAATACGTGCTGCCCGCAACCAGATCGACAGAGAGTGTGGTGGTGGCGCTTGCGGCAGTCCCAAATCCGCTGGTGCCCGTCTCAAGCAATTCCGTGAAAGTCCCCAGCGGATCGTCGCTCGCATAGATCCTAAGCCGGGCATCATCATCATGCGCGGGGTCGAAGATGTGCGTTCCACTCTCAGTCGCCACGTAGAGGCCGGTGAATCGCATTACATACTGATCCAAATTTGGAACGCTCTGCGGCCAGTTCAGAATGTTTGTGTAGAAGCTGAACGACGGACTGTTCGAGTAAGCGGGCGATGCGACGAACTGGCCGATCGTCTCTCCGGCCGGCAGATTAAGATAAGCGTCGAATCTGGTTAATCCAGGCGTGATGGCCCAGGACCGGATGTTGGTGACAATGCCGTTGTCATCGTTCACCGGCGTCCCCACTGCCTTAGTCAGGTTGCCACGGTTGTCGGACTGGTAATCGATTTCAATTTGGTAGTTCGTATTTCGCAACAGCGGCGCGACACGCAGAACAACGTTGGTTCCGAAATAATCAATCGAAAGCACATCGACTGCGTTCCCCGAAGGATCCTGGATTGTGTAACTGCCACTCTCTGAGGCGGGCCCTGGGCTCACGGGTTCATTCCATCTTAGAGTAATTCTTTGAAACGAATCGTCGGCCTTAGCACTCAACAGAACCGGCCCGTTTGTATCAAGAAATACCGTCACGTGCGACACTGTGCTGGTCGCGCGATTCAGGGAATTCACCGCCACGACGTAGTAATCACCGGAGTCACTCGGTTGAGCATTCGTAACGTAATAGGTTCGTGCCGTGGCGCCGGGAACCTCGACGTTACCTTTGTACCACTGGAATGTGGGAGCCGGTGCGCCTTGGGCGTTGGCGGTGAGGTTTAAGGCCCTATCTTGTTCGATTGTGACGTTCGCGGGTGGGTTGGCCGTAATCATCGCGGGCGTCGGCGCGCCAACTTCGGCGAGATAAATACCAGCAAAAGCATACCCATACGCGCCAAGGTCCGGCGTCTGGCCATTGGGCAGCGGAGTATCTACGTACTGTTCGCATTTGATCGTAAACACTCCGTCTGGACCCGGGTCGATGTTGTCCCAACCGACGAGCGCGCCTTCAGCACGGTTCTCGCCGCTGTTGTAGGCCGCCTGTCCATTCGTCATCGTGCCCGTCGGGAAGTTGGCCATCGTATAAACACCCATCGTATGTGCGTCTGTGAAGGAGGCGGCGCCGCGCAACGAGGCAAGCGTCCAACGTCGCACGTAACTATTGCCGCGCACGGCCGTGCCGCGAAAGATATAGCGTTGGGACGGATTCAAATTGGAGAAAGTCAGCGTGACGGTGGTGTTCGCGCTCGATCGGATGCCAATTGCGCTGTTGTTGTTGCCGAGGTCAACGATGCCGTTGAAAAGATTGTAAGCAGGCGTGCCGGCATTCGGATACGAAATCGCCCCAAAAAAATCAGGCGCGCCCGTCGCTTCCGCAATTATGTAGGCGGGCGTTGGCGCTCCGGTTACGAAATCCTTGAGAAATCCAGCGACCGGCTCGGGCGGGGTGCCCGCGACGCCGCGCAAATTGTAAACGTTCGCATTGGGATGCGTGGTGGCGCTGGGCACGTAGTCGTTGAACGCCGCCCAATTCGTGACGGCTTCCGCGGCCGCGAGGCGCGTCGTGATGGAGAGTGCCGCTGCAAGGAGCAACGTGCGGGTGATGTGATGCATGGTTTTGGTTTTCATGGTGTGTGTGGGTTACAACAATTCCGTAATGACCGAACCGTCCCGATTCGTGTGCGAACATCCCTGATGGCAGATCCTTCAGTGCGGCTTCTCAATGGCAACGAATCGTTCTTCATTCTGTTCGCGTTCGTTCGCAGTAAATCCGGTTCGAAAGTGCGAATACAAATTTGGGTCACGTGTCATATGCGGAAAACGCTTAGGAAAGGCAATCCGTGAAAGATTAAAATCCATTAATCTTACAGAAAGCGACAAATGGCCACTGCCGCGAAAGAATACGAAGAGCAGAAGTTTTGTCGGCGCAATGGAGCCGCAAAAGACAAAGAGAATTTTTGTACTGATTCCTGTGTGAAGCACGCGAGCAACTCGCAGCTTGAATCAAATCACGATCTTGTCCCCTCGCGGAACGACGGGTCGTTTAAAGCAAAAGAGGCCGGGCATGGTGCCCGGCCTCTGATTGATTTTCGTGAACGGTCGCGTCCTACGGAGTGACCAAACGGTAGAAGCGCGCGCCTGGTTCCACCTGACCGCGGATTTCACCGCCGGACAGCGCGCCCACCGAGTGAATGTTCAGATACCACAGACTGTTCCGGATATCCTGGATCTGCGCCGCGATGTTCTTGCTCCCGTATTTATTGTCCACCAACGGCACCAGACCTTTGACGGTGCCCGCCCTCACACCAGTCGTGATCGTTCCGAGATCATATGCCACCCCGGCGCTGGCCCCGCGCGCGCCAGGCGCATGGAAATGATCGGCGCTCCGATCGGCGGAAAGACCAGAGTAAACCACATCAACCACCAGCACGTTGTTGGACAAGGTGATCGTGCCGCTGCCAATGGCGGTGCTCGTATCAGCCGGGTTGTTTTCCTGCGCTGAATCCAGGTTCACGCTGAACTGGTTGGAGAGCACCACTGCATACGACGTAGCGCCGCCCAGATCCAAATCACGCCAGTTGATGGGCGCATTCAAACTCGTCGTGAACTGCAATCGCGCCGGCGCATCCCACGACAACGTGAGCGTGCCATTGCTGTAGGTCGACCGCAGCGTGGGGTTAGAGCCACCTGTGGTCACGGTAAGCGTCGAAGTCGTGGAAGTGGCGCTGGCGCCCGGAACGTAAACCACCACGCGGAATTGCGCTCCGTTATCTGCCTGCACTGGAACGAACGAATAGCTGGCGCTGTTGGCCCCGACGATCGGAGTCCACACGCCAGCGATGTTGCGATACCACTGGTAGGCTCGCGGCGGATTGGTGGACACGCTCGTCATGCCACTCGATGCGACCGAGAACGTGACATTCGGTTCGCCGTTGCCTTGCGTCAGAGCGACCTGATCAATTTCCCAGTTCGGCACCTGTCCACGAGTGTTGGAATCGCTTCCGGCGAAAAACTGGATGCGAAGCGTGTCGCCAGGATTAAACAATCCGAGGTTCGCCGTGCTAACGACGTAAGACGCGGCGTAGCCTGACGATTCGGCGATGAAGCCCGGTTGGCCATTCAGGTCCGAAGTGCTGCCCGGGCCTACGGTGCCGTTGTATCCGTTCTGAATGAACGCCGCCAGTGGCAGTGTCGTGAATGCTCCACCGTTGACACTGACGCGGATTTGTCCACCGTCCCAAGCCGTCCCGTCGTGCTCGAAGCTCCAACGATGAGTGAGGTTCAACAACACGTTGCCGAATGCCGTGACCGTGTATGGAGTGCTGTTCAGCAGAGAGGTATTGGGATGTCCATTGTCAGCATCCTGGCCTGATTCCTGCCAGGAACCGCGCGCGGCGTTGTACGTCCAAGGACCGGTGAACGCCACCGGTGTCGAGACCGTGTAGCCGCCGTCATTCGCATTGAAGGTTTGGGTCGCCAACGGCGTGGCTCCGGATGCAATCACGAATGTTTTGTTACCGGGCTGTTGTGTAATGGTGACGGAGGCGCCAACCGGGTCCGCCAACGTCGCCAGATAAGCTCCCGGAATCGGAGTGAGCGTGTCAGGATTTCTTGGATCGCCAGCGGTCTTGAAGGCCAACTGGCCGAAGTCACCGCCCGTTCCCTCCTTGTAGAGCAACTCCATGTAATAAGCTTGTCCACCCGTGAGCCGCGGCGGCGGATTGGTCGTCGGATGCACTGAGAAAGCGTTGCAGCATGACAACTCTTCCTGAAGTTTCGTTAATCCAGCCGGGTCCGTGCTGTTCGCTGCGTTGGTGTTCATCGAGAACTGCGACCCATCATCACTGCGCAGGTAGAAGATGTAATTCGTTGTCACCGGCGCAATGAAATATCCCGACATACGGGCGCCATATCCCTCGCGAGAATCGGTGGGATAAACATTCCTGGAATCGAACGTGGAAAGGTACGTAACCAGATCAGGACTGTTCGGATAGAGCGGACTGGCGAGAAGGTCAGAGGCCAAGTTACCGCCGCCGGTGTTGTAAGCTTCGAACAACGCGAAGCCGGGGCTTAATACCCACGTCTGGAAGGTCAGATTCGTCGTCGTAATCACATTGCCCGCGACATCGGTGACATTCTGGATGTGAGCGACATAATACTGCCCGGGTGTTTGACCACTCGTCGGAATTGTCACCGTCAACAAATCCGCGCTTAACGTGGGCGCGCCAGTAATTGTCAATGGGGTGCCATTGGTCGCGGTCAATGTGTAGTTCGCCGGATTGATTGCCGATGCCGACGCCATTGCTTCGTTGAATGTAATCAGGACTGCGTTGAGTCCACGGGTGCCACGGGCGGCCAGAGCTATCGGCTTGGCGTTGTCCACTACCACGCTTGAAGTGGCCGGCGCGCTCGTCACAGAGCGGCCCGGGAGGTTGACGATGACACGATATTGATCGCCACTATTGGCCAGCGTGAGCAACGGCGTGGTGTAGGTCGATCCGAGCGCACCAGGAATGTTGACAAACCCGCCACCACCGTTGGGCTGCCGCTGCCATTGATACGCGACAGAATTCCCACCGTTCGTGACCGTCACTGAAAAGGTCAGTGAATGATTCTCAGCCACCGACTGGCTTTGCGGCTGTTGAGAAATGTTTCCATTGGGGGCCAATGCCGGGTCGACGGCCAGCGCCATGTAAGCTGAGTTGATCGGAGAAACAACAGCGGTGGAGGGCAATGTGACTGCGATGCCAGCGTGATCGCCGCCGCCAAATTCACGCACGATCAGTTCGTAGTAATAGGTGTTGCCGGCCACGAGATCCACATCGAGCGTGGGACCGTCGAGCAATCCATCAACCGTGTTCGCACCAAGCTCGGAAAAGGCGCCACTTGGATCGTCACTTCCGTAGATGCGAAGGCGGAACTCGTCATCGTGATCCGGGTTGAACTTGTGCGTTCCACTCTCGGTGGCAATGTAAAGCCCCGAGAAGCGCATCGCGTACTGCTCAATATTCGGCACACTCTGCGGCCAGTAGAGAACGTTGGTCGCGAAACTAAAGGTGGGGCTGTTTGGATAAATGGGCATGGCCACGAATTGCGCGATGGTTTGTCCGCTCGGCAGCCCGAGGTAGGCATCAAACCGGGTGAACCCGGGCGAGATGGCAAAGGTATGGAAGTTCGTGGCGATGCCGTTGCCTGGGTCCTGTTGGGGATTGCCAACTGGCTTCGTCAAATTGCCGACGAGATCCTGCTGATAATCAATCTCAATGGTGTAGTTGGTGTTCTTCTGCATGGTGGCCACGTGCAGCACGACATTCGAGCCACCGTAATCGACGGACGTGACATCCACCTGGTTGCCGGCTGGATCGAGGATGAAATAACTGCCGCTCTCGATGGCTGGCCCTTGTCCGATCACTTCGTCCCAGTTGATAGTAATTCTCTGGAATGTCTCGTCGGCTTTAATGCTCAAGACCACGGGACCATTCGTGTCGGAAACGACACTCAGACGCGCCACGCGGCTCGTAGCCGAGTTCAAAGTGTTTTGGGCCACAACGAAGTAATCACCTGTGTCCGCCACAACCGTGTTGGTAATCGTGTAGGTCGCGTTGGTGGCATCAGGAACGAGCGCGGGGGCGTTCGTACCTTTGTACCATTGAAAAGTGGGCGCAGGAAACCCTGACGCATTGGCCACGAGGCTGATCACGCGGTTTTCAGGCACGGTCTGGTTGGTCGGCTGTAAGGTAATCGTGACGGGGGTCGGCACAAGAGCGATCATCTTGTTAGCAAATACCAAGTCGCTGCTGGACGCGCCGGTCTGGTGAACTTCTACTGCGAGAATGTTTTCGCCCTGAATCAACGGGGTCGGCGCGGCATTCGTGAAAACGTCCCATCCATAAACGGTCACATCATCGGCCGCTCGATTGCCTTCGCTGGCATGAGTCACGACCGTGGCCGCATTGAAGCCAGGCCGGCCAATTTCCACGCCGTTCAAGTAAAATACCGCGGCATCATCAATAAGGTTTGAGGAAAGGAGAGTCACACCTGCGGGATTGTTAGGGTAATTGAATTTGACCCGAAAATAATAGGTTCGGACGCGCGAGGCGTCGGTCGGGCTGAACTGCGGTATCACCGTTTGAATACTCAGGCCACTGCCGATAAGCACGCCGGTGGACAATGATTCTGCGGCCGAAAAACCAAGCGGTCCCACGCCGTTGCTCCAACCACTGTCGTCGTACGCCGCGGCCCGCCAGGCAGCGCCGAGATCGACATTGTTCGGCATGTACTTCCAGTTTTGATTGAACGGAACCAAGATAGTCTGGGCCTGGCCGACTCCAATGGCGGTGAAAGCGAGCAGCAACGCGAACGCGGCTTTTAGCAATCGCGTGCGCCCCGTTGGAACGGCTTGTTCGCTATTGGGTATTTGGATTTGTGTGTTCTTCATAGTCTGTCTTTGGGTTGAACGTGAAACACTCACAGAGGAATTCGCGTGCGGCGTCGATTGAAACACGATCTCCTTCGCGACTTCGCCCGAAGTCGACAAGCCCGGCTTTCGTAGAGCCACATCGTGTTTTTCATACACGCCAATTTGGCAGCACCGCTCCCGTCGTTTGCGCGCGTTAGCGCATGGATTGGATGGTCGCGGATCCGTTTGGGTGTGCTGATGTGAACCGAGATGCTTGAAAAAGGCAATTAGGATTGTGAAAATTTTTTAATCTGCACGCCCGAAGATCGAACGCGAACGATTCGAGCGCCCTAACTTAGAGCTTTAAACCAAGCTGCTCGCGGGCGGTTTGAATGCGTGGGTCTTTGGGATTTATCTCGGCGGCGCGGTTGATGTGCACTTTCGCTTCTTCTATTTCGCCCACATTGGCCAGCTCCTCCGCCAGCGCAATGTGAGCGTTCACATCGCCGGGACTGCAGCGCAGTGCCTCGCGATACGCGCGAATCGCACCGGCGAAATCGCCCGATTTGGAACGCGCGAGTCCCAGGTTGTTATGCGCCTGCGCAAAGTCTGGCTTCAACGCCACCGCCTGTTCCAGGACCGTGATCGCATTCGTCCACTGCTCTTGACACAACAAAGACAAGCCGAGTTGGATTAATCCGTTCAGGGACGCTGGCTGCACGGCGAGGTGACGGCGAAGCACTGCTTCGGCTTCCGGGCAACGGCGCTCGACGTAACGCAACCGGCCGAGCAACAGCAGACCTTCCGCGTCATCGGGAAATGCATTCAGCAACTTCCCCAGCGCCGCATTCGCTTCGGCGACTCGTTGTTGCTGGAGCAGCGCGTTAGCTTGATCCGCGAGTTTCACCCGGTCGGTGCGAAGACTTTGCACTTCGCGAAGCGCCGGGTCCGGCCAGTCAAACATTCGAGGCAACGAAGCCGCGCGTCGAGATAGCTGCGCCGCGGTATCCGGCTGGGCATTGCGTTGCGCGATTTGCGCGGCGAGCAGGAGCGCCGCGCGCATTGTGAATTTATTCGTCAAGGCCGGCTGAAGTTCCTGCGTGGCCTCGCGCAACGCGTCGCGCGCCAGATAAACCCGGGCCAGTTCCACGTGCGCCGCGGCGTGATTCGGATCGGTCGCGAGCAAAGTTCGCAACACAGGCGCGGCTTGCTCTGTCTCGCCTCGCTCAATCAGCGCGCGCGCCAATTGAAAGCGTGGCCCGTCCGTCATGGCGCCCGCCAGTGCCGCGGCGCGGGACAAATCACGAATGGCATCATCCGGCTGATCCTGAAGTTCCAGTAATGCCAAAAGGTAGGGCCATCGATAATTATCTTTCTCCGCTGCCGCCGCATTTGAATAACAAATGCGCGCTTCATTCATGAACTCCGCGGCGTGGAACGCTTGACCGAGCTTCCCCCACGCTGCTCCCGATTTGGGAGCTGCAACAACAGCGGCCCGTGAAGTCTCGATCACACTGGCGAGAGCAGGATCGACCATTGTGAGCGGAAGCACGGGAGGCTGCGGTGGGCGGTGTTTTAAATTCCAGATCCCGAATCCCAAAACCACGGCTATCGCTAGAGTCGAGGCAACCACCGGCACGCGACTCCGCCTATTCGGTTTTGTCCCTTGGAATTTCCTGCGGTCGCGAGAACTGTGCCTCGGACTTTTCAGAGCGTTCCTTTCTTCAGCACAACCAGTTTGTCCGCTGCGCCGCCGCTGAACGTTTCTTTGCTCCCGTCCGGCCACAACACTTCAACTGAATCGAACGTGGTCGCCGCGCCCAAGCCGAAGTGTAACGCGGGATCGTTGCTGGCCAGATAACTGGTTGCCGGCTGCAATGTTGCCCAATGCTTTTTTCCCGCGACGGTCACGATGGCTTCAGCGCCGATCGCATCGCGATTTCCTTGCTGTGGCAAAACCAAGCGCAACTTCAACCAGTGGCCGTGCGCGGGGGCAATATTTCGCAGCAATCGCACCGGTCCAGCGACCCCGCACAAAATCAAATCTGGGGCGCCGTCGTTGTCGATGTCGCCGACAGCGAGGCTCCGTCCGACCATCGCCTCACCGCTGAGCGCCGTCTGCGCTGACGATATGTCGCGGAATTTGCCGAAGCCTTCATTCGCGAACAACTGCGACTTTTGCGCGTAGCGCGCCCACCACGGATGCACGCCTGTGGCGACGGGCGTATGGCCAGGCACCAGGCGCTGGACGAGCCCGTTCGCGGAGGCGAGGTCCGGCGCGCCGTCACAATTAAAATCCGCCAGCACCGTCCCGAAGCCAGTGCCCCGCCACGACTGCTGCTGCAATCCCGCAGGCGCAATTTGATCGGAGAACACGCCGCGCGGTCCTTGTTTGAACAGCGAATGAAATTCTTCCGTGAGGTGCGTCACAAACAAATCGCCGAGGCCATCTCCGTCCACGTCACCGAGCGCCACTCCCATGTTCGCGGCGGGCGCCCCCATCGCGTTGTAAGCGAGACCGCGGCTCACGGCTTCTTCGGTAAATGTCCCATTCTGTTTATTGATGAAAACTCGATTGGGCCGGCCATCATCGGCGCAAAAAATGTCCGGCCACGCATCTCCGTTGAAATCGGCGCAGACAATTCCCAGCGCCGCCCCGCCGGCCCGAAAGATGCCGCTCTGCTCAGTGCGATCTTCAAAACGCGGGGTCGCGCCACTTTGCTTGGTCGCGTTCCTCCACAACCGCGCACTGGTGTCGGCGAATGTTTTTGGCGCGCAGAAATCCTGTTGCCCATGCACATCCCGACAAACGTGAGTGGGATCGTAATCGACATAGTTGCCCACCACGATGTCGAGCCAGCCATCGCGGTCGTAATCCAAGAAACTGGCGGGTGCCGCCCAGCGTGGATTGTCGAGGCCGGCTTCACGCGTTACTTCCCGGAATTTTCCGCCGCCGAGATTCTGGAACAGACGCACCGCTCCGTATTCCGTCACGAGCACGTCGGATAGTCCGTCGTTGTTTACATCTCCAGCGAAAGCGCCCATGCCGCGCCCAACCAGGTCGAGCCCAGAACCGTCGCTGACGTTCTTGAACCTCCCGTCGGGTTCCTGATGAAAAAGCTGATGGCGCGCCGCCGAGTTCGTCCCGCCATTCTGCAATAGATAAATATCGAGCCGGCCATCGTTATCGTAGTCGAAGAGCGCCACCCCGCTGCCGACCTGATCTGGCATAAAATAGTTGGTGCTGGCGATGTGGGTGAAAATCAAACCAGCGCGGGCGGTGATGTCTGAAAACCATTCCAATTCACTAGTGCTGTTTAGCGACGAGTCCGAAGAAGGCTTTTTGCAACCGCCAATGGCCAACACCACCGCTGTGAGGGCAAGAATTAGCAACATTCGCGCTGGGTGCATTCGGAAGTAATAATGGCGAAGCGTGCTTCATTGAAGCTGCAAATGATGAACGGATTATCCCGGCGCCGTTTTATCCGCAACACTACTGAAAATCTTCAACTCACCACAAAATCGTTGCTCGAAAGCGCAAAATTCGGCTAAGCCTTAGCAATGACTCCGAACAACGCTTCTACTGTTCGCTTATCGTCGATTTTTTCCAAGGCACCCCTTCAGACGGCGCCTCGAAACTACGTCCGATCCAGAAATAATCAGAACAGCCGAAGGGCAACGCTGGGTGCTCTCGCACTGGCCGGGATGCTTGCTGGAGGACAAGTTTGGGCGGCGCCTTTCCTTCCGGCTCACCGATACAGTTTTACAAACGCGGCGGGCGCCGCAGCGAGCGGCGCGGCGGTCCTCGACTCGGTAGGCACTGCCCACGGCACCGTGCAGGGGAGTGGCGCCACGTTCACCGGAACGCGCGTGACGTTGTCCGGCGGAAGTTCTGCGACGGCGCCTTATGTCGATTTGCCAAACAACCTGCTCTCAAACAACAGCACAAATCGTGGCGGTCCCGGCGCGATTACGCTCGAAGGCTGGGTCAAAGTCACGGGCGGTCGAACATGGTCGCGAATTTTTGATTTTGGATCCTCTGGCCCATGCTGTGCGCCCGGCGCTGAAATCATCGGTCCGGGCGGGAGCGGCGAGGGTATTGATTACATCATGCTCAGCGCGCAGGTGGGCGACGACACTGGATCACGTCGTTTCGAGTTTTTGAACCGCGATCAAGCGGACCACGGCAATACGACAGTGGATCATGGGACAACTTTCAATGCCGATTCTCATTTCGTGGTTACCTGGGACGAAGCGACCGGTCAGATGCGCGTTTACGAAAATGGCGTTCAAAGAATAGCAACCAGCACGGTCGCCGCCATGAGCGAACTCAACGATGTCAACGTCTGGCTCGGCCGATCGAATTGGACCGGCGACCAGAACATGCAGGGAGAGTTCGACGAGTTCCGGATTTACAATCAGGTGATGTCGCCCGAGCAGGTGCTAAACAGTTTTCGCGTTGGACCGAATGCATTTGCCACGGGCGCGGTGCAGATCATCTCGCAGTCACAAAGCATCACCGTGTTGGAAGAAAACAACGCCACGTTTTCCGTGGCTGCCGTCGGCGAGTTGCCCATGGCGATTCAGTGGCACCGCGGCAATGCACTAATACCCAATGCGACGAACGAAATCTTCGCACTCACGCCGGCGCACATCGGCGACAACAACGCGCAGTTTTTTGCCATTATCTCGAACAACGTTTCCGGAACGGCTTACTTCGCGACCAGCAGCGTCGTCACGCTCACAGTACTGGGCGATACGAATGCACCCACCGTTTTGCAGGTGCGAGTGAACCTGCCAACTCAGCTCGAAGTTGTTTTTTCGGAATCCATTCGAGCGCAGGACGCCACGAACGCGGCGAATTTTACGCTCACCGGCCCGGGCGCTCCGAGCATAACAGCCGCTTCGGTCGGCACCGACGCCAGCCGGGTGTTCCTGACATTGAGCAGCCCTCTGGTCGGCTGCGAATTCTACAATCTCGCCGTAAGCGGGATTCATGACTCTTCGGTGTCTGGAAATCTCCTTGCTCCCGTAAATGTGAACTTTTGGAACTACGGTCTGCCCGGTCTCACTCATCGTTACAATTTCAACAGTGCCCCTGTAACGAATGCCAATGGCGCGACCGCAGTGGACAGCGTGGGCACGGCGCATGGCACCATTCGCAGCGGCGGTGGCGCCACTCGTTTGACCGGCAGCCGTGTGACGCTGAGCGGCGGCTCTTCGGCAACTGGATCTTATGTGGATCTGCCGAATGGATTGTTGTCGGGCAACAGCACGAACAATGGGGGCTCCGGCAAAGTGACGTTTGAAGGCTGGGTGAAGATCACCGGCAACAACAGTTGGTCGCGCATCTTCGATTTCGGTTCGTCAGGTCCCTGTTGCGCTCCTGGCGGTGAGTTGCCTGGGCCAGGCGGAGGTGGCGAAGGCATTGATTACATGTTTTACGCCGCACAGGTCGGTGGCAATACGGGCCGTCGCCGGATCGACCTCACAAATCGCGACCAGGCGGATCACGGAACTGTCGGTCAGGAATTCAACGTCTTAAATTTCAATCAGGACATGCACTTCGTTGTCACGTGGGATGAGGCAACGGGATTGATCAATACTTACGAAGACGGTTTCCAGGTGGCAACCATGACGACGGCGGCGGCCATGAGCGAGATCAACGATGTCAACGTGTGGCTCGGGCGTTCAAACTGGACCGCTGACGGCGACATGGCGGGCGAGTTCGACGAGTTTCGCGTTTACAACACAGTAATTACGCCGGCAGACATCCAACGCGACCGAGTCGCCGGCCCCGACAATAACTTCGGCGGACTGCTCGGCTTCCAGCTCACGCTCGCTACAAACAGTATGGTGACAAATACCGTCGCACCCGTGCGCGCGCTGGCCCGGTTCTCAAACCTGAGTACGCAGGACGTCACTTCGGCCGGTTGCGTGGTGTACTCCTCCACGGATTCAAACGTTGTTTACATCAGCGCCGATGGCGTGATTCACGCCGGAAACACCGGAATGGGTACTGTCTTTGCGAGTTTCGGCGGGTTCACAAACTCTGAAATCATCACGGTCACGGCGGACGCGACGCCGCCGACGATTCTTTTTGCCCGCGGCAACTCGTCACGCCAGATCGAAATTGCGTTCTCTGAACCTGTTGAAATCGGAACAGCGGAGGAGAGCGGCAACTACATCGTTTCCGGGCCCAGCGGGCCAATCGACGTGAATAGCGCGGTGCGATCACTCGATCCGTCGCGAGTTTTGCTGACGCTGGCCAGCCCGATGTCTTGCGAATACATCACGGTGCTGGTCAGCGCCGTGGCCGACCAATCACCTCTGTTCAATCAAATAGCCGAGAACTCCCCCGCCGGGTTCATGAATTACGTGCCGATGGGTTTGCAACACCGTTACACCTTCAATGGTGCGATGCCCGCTCCGACCGGCACGGTGGTGCCAAACGGCGCTGGCTCGGCAGACGCCTTTATTCTCGGAGCAGGAGCAACTCTCCTTGGAGACGTGGTCGCACTGCCTGGAGGCTCCAGCGGCTCGGCGGCCTACGTGGACCTGCCGAATGGTGTGCTTTCCACCAATGGCGTGGCCAACGGCGGATCGGGACACATAACCATCGAAGGTTGGGTAAAAGTGACGGGCAACCGCCAGTGGTCTCGTATCTTTGATTTTGGATCGTCCGGCGCATGCTGTAATCCCGGAACGGAAATTACGGGACCCGGCAGCGGCGGCGAAGGAATTGATTATCTGATGCTGAGCGCCCAGGTGGATGTGAATGTGAATTCACGGCGCCTGGAGATTCAGAATCGCGATGAGGCCGGGCTTGGCAATCTGACCATGGATCATCCCGCGGTCTTCAATCGTCGCGACCATTTCGTTGTCACGTGGGACGAGCGCTCGCACCTTATTCGGGCTTACGAAAATGGATTGCTCGTCACGTCGGCTACGAGTGTCGCTCCATTTTCCTCCATCAATGACGTGAATGTGTGGCTGGGCCGTTCCACCTGGACTGGAGACCAGAACCTGCAGGGAGAATTCGATGAGTTCCGCATTTACAATCGCATCCTGTCTACGAACGAGATGGCGTTTAATGAAGCCATTGGGCCCGACAACAACCTGGGCAAGCCGCTCGCATTTCGTTTCGTTGGAACGAACCATATGCAGATTGGCCGCAGGGTCCCCATTGCGGCAGTCGTTGATTTTTCGATGCGGTCCAATGTGGACTTCACGATGTCGGGCTGCGTCACGCTCGAATCCAGCAATCCCTTGGTGGTCACGAACGATGATGCCGGGCTGCATTCAATTGGGCTGGGCACTACAACCCTGACGGGCCGATTCAGCGGAATGAGCACGTCGATCGTTGTCACCGTCGGATACCCTATGCAGTTCAAAGGGCTCACGAGCGGCAGCCTGTATCAGATCCAAATCTCGTCGCAGCTTACGGGACCATGGAATATCATCGGCGGAGGCACTGCCGCTGCTGACGGAACAATCACGTTCGAAGATACGACTCCGCGCGGGCCACAGACGTTCTACAAAGCTGTCCTTGGGGCGCCGCCTCCGTAAATCACGCGAGTTCTTTTTGAACCCGCTGCAAGACGATCTTGCAGCGGGTTTTTTGTTTCCAGTAAGAGGCGGATCTAAACCGCGATATTCCCGAAGCGCGCTGAAATTCATCGGCTTCGCCTTGCTGGTTCGGTTGCGGACAGGCCTGTTTGAGCTACAGGTAAACAGGAGATCGTCGGCTCGGATGGGAAATCACCTGCACATTTTGATGTTAGAGGATCGCCCGGAGGACGCTGTTCTGGTCAAAGAAGAGCTTCGCCGAGGCGGTTTGAAATTCTCTTTCGAGCGCGTCGAAACGAAGCCGGACTTCCTGGCAAAGATTTCGCAGCAAAAACCGGATCTAATTCTCTCGGACCACGGTTTGCCATCGTTCGACGGTTTTTCGGCGCTCTGCGTCGCGAAACGCGAATGTCCGGACGTGCCGTTCGTGTTCGTGACCGGGGCGCTGGGCGAAGAATTCGCGATTCGAACGTTCGAGCACGGCGCCACCGATTACGTTTTGAAGCATCACCTTTCGGACCTGGTGCCGGCGGTTCAACGCGCCTTGCGTGTCGCGGACGAAACCCGTCGGCATCGCGATCACGACGAGCAGTTGCGGCGCAACGAGGAATCGTTTCGCATGTTGGTGGACGGCGTGCGCGATTACGCTCTCTACATGCTCGATGCAAGCGGGCGCATCGCGACCTGGAACAGCGGAGCGGAACGGATCACCGGCTACAGCGCGACTGAGGCAATTGGCCAGCCGATGGATTTGCTTTTTCCGCCTGAAGAAGCCGCCGGCAAGGCGGCGCACATCCTGGACGTTGCGACACGCACCGGGCGCTATGAAGAAGAGGGCTGGCGACAGCGCAAAGACGGCTCACGGTATTGGGCCGGCCTGGTGCTGACAGCCCTTCGCGATTCATCGGGCGTGCTCCAGGGATTTGCCAAAGTCTCTCACGACATGACCGAGCGGAAGCAGTATGAGGAAGCGCTGCGTCGGAGCGAACAACGCACGCGCAGCATTCTCGAAACAGCTCTCGATGCGATCGTCGTAATGGACACGGAGGGCGTCGTGCAGGAATGGAACCGCACCGCCGAACAGATGTTTGGATATTCGCGCGCCGAGGCGGTGGGAAAAGAACTGGCCGAACTGATCATCCCGATGTACCTGCGCGAGAAGCACCGGGCAGGACTCGCGCGGCATTTGGCCGGTGGCCCAGCGCCAGTGCTCAATCAACGCATCGAAACGATGGCGTTGCGCGCAGACGGCACAGAATTTCCCGTCGAACTTGCCATCACTGAAACCAAATCAGACGGCTCCCTCACATTTACTGGCTACCTATCGGACATCACCGATCGAAAACGCGCCCAGGAGGAAATTCAGCAACTCAATGCCGAGCTTGAACAGCGCGTCATGAAACGCACGCAACAGCTCGAGTCAGCCAATAAAGAACTGGAGGCATTCAGCTATTCGGTATCGCACGATTTGCGCGCTCCACTTCGGCACATCAACGGCTTCGTTGATATTCTTCAAAGCACGGCGGGCGACACGTTGGATGAAGAGAATCGAGGTTATCTCAACACGATCGCCGATTCGGCGCGGCAGATGGGGAAGCTGATAGATGACCTGTTGGCGTTTTCACGAATGGGCCGAACCGAGTTGCGGTTCGTCCCGGTGAAGTTGGACAACGTGGTTTCAGAAGCGTTGCGGGAATTGCGTTCCGAACTTGATGGCCGGGACGTGCGCTGGAACATCGGCGCTCTGCCGGAAGTGCCGGGCGATCCCGCGATGTTGCGGCAGGTATTCATTAATTTGCTCTCCAATGCGCTGAAGTACACGCGGCCTCGGCCTACAGCACACATCGAAGTTCAGGCGACTGAAACTTCCGAAGAACATATCGTTTCGGTGCGGGACAATGGTGTGGGGTTTGATAACGCCTATGCGCACAAACTTTTCGGTGTCTTCCAACGACTGCATGCAATGCATGACTTTGAAGGCACGGGAATCGGATTGGCCATTGTTCGCCGCGTGATTGCACGGCACGGCGGGCGTGTCTGGGCCGATGGTGTGGTGAATCAGGGCGCAACGTTTTACATCTCGCTCCCGAAACAGCGCGCACCGCAAGCCATTCAGTAATCGTACAAACCTGAATCGTGCGTGTAACCGCCACCTCCTCCGGGTCCGCCGCCTTCACCCATCATGTCGCCAAAAAGATCGCCCATGTCCTCTTCGATTTTTTCGGGATCTTCTCCGGCCTCGAGGCGCTTGATCGCAACGTCCAATTCCTTCGGCACGGTCCCGGGCGGCATGATGTCTTTCATCTTCTTCATCATGTGCGCCATGTGCCTGGGATTGTTTTCGTCGAGGTGTTCCATGTCGCGTTCCAGTTCACCCATCGCCCGCATGATGCGCGGGTCATCCATGTCCGGCATCGGCTCGTCACCTTCGCCTTCTGTTTTCGCGGCGGGCTCTTTCAATCCACGCGACATGGCAAAGCGGCTCATCTGCTTGGACATCTTTTTGTTGCCGCACTTGGGGCAGGTGGGCGAGTGATCGGGGTTCACGCGTTTCGACAGGAAATTGAAAACCACCCGGCACTTGGGACACGCAAATTCGTAAATCGGCATAAAATCTAAAATCCAAATACCAAAAACCGACCAACCTTCAAATTTCAACTCTCAAAAAATAAGCCCCGGCTCGCGCCGAGGCTTGGCAGAACGATTCACACACAATGGGAGCTTACTTCATGCGATCGAAAGTCTTCTGCAGAATCTGCCAGGGTTCCTGGCCTCTGACTTTCTCCTGCAGGGTTGTGATGATTTGCCCTTCGTTCGCGTTTTTCGTTGGCCTGTTCACCTTGTAGAAGATACCGAATTTTCCAGGGAATGGTTCGCTGGCTAGTTTGTAAGCAGCGATTTCATCGGTCACATCATGTTCGGCGGGCACGAGATCGAACTTCCCGCCTTTGCGTGGATTGCTCGAATCAAAAGCGCCTTCGTAAAACTCCACGCATTCGCTCAGGCATTCAATCACGCTGAATCCGTCGTGATCCATGGCAGCTTCCATCATCTGCAGCACGTGATTGGGATTCGTGTGCGTCGTGCGCGCCACGAACGTTGCCCCCGCGCTGATCAGTTGCTTCATGGGGTTAATGGGCTGGTCCACTGCGCCCCAGATGTCAGTTTTGCTCTTGAAGCCGAGCGGTGAAGTGGGCGAGGTCTGTTTCTTGGTCAGGCCGTAAACCCAGTTGTCCATGATGACGTATGTCATCTTGATGTTTTTCCGCGCGGTATGGTTCAGGTGATTGCCGCCAATTGAAAACGCGTCACCGTCGCCACCGAACACGAAAACGTGGAGGTCAGGACGGCTCAATGAAATGCCGCTGGCGAAGGGAAGAGCCCGCCCGTGAATGAAATGCACGCCGTGTGCCTGCACGAAATAGGGGAAGCGGCTCGAACAGCCGATGCCGGCCACGGTCGTAATTTTCTCGTGCCACATCTTCCGCTTCTCGATGAGCTTGAAATAAAGCGCCAGCACAGAGAAATCGCCGCAGCCGGGACACCATGTAGGATGATCGGCAGCGATTTCCTTCTTGGTCAGGCCCTTGCGATCTTCAGGGAGAAGCGGCGCGACGCTCGTCAGGTTTCCACGCGCAGGAATTTCAGTTTGTGAACTCATACAAAAATTCGAATCTCAAATCTAAATTACAGATGACGCATCCCGGTACTGACGTTGGTCTTCGCACGCTCCAGGATCTCGCGCACTTTGAAAGTCACGCCCTCCACTTTGTTGATGCCGCGAATTTTCGGGTCGCAATAACGCGCCCGGAGAAGTCCGGCAAGCTGGCCGTAGCCGTAAAGTCCCTCGTCATTCATCTCCACGACGAACACGTGATTAAAGCCGGAGAAAATGTTTTCCAGCCCGGGCGGCAGCGGATTCACGTGCTTGATGTGCAGAGCCGAAACACTGTCGCCTGCGGCCCGCGCTTTGTCCACGGCCTCGCGGATCGGCCCTTGCGTGGAACCCCAGCCAACCAGCAGCACATTGCCTTCGCTCGGGCCATATACTTTCGGCGTTGGTAAACTTGCGGCCAGCGCTTGAAGTTTTTTACGGCGCTTCGCGCTCATCTCTTTGTGCAATTTCGGCGAGCCGGTAGGATGGCCGAACTCATCGTGTTCGAGACCCGTCACGACGGGATACTTGCCGCTCGCAATCCGCGTGCCCGGCGGAAGGTGATGCGTCACCCCATCTTTCGCCGCTAAGTCATAAGGTTTGTGATCCGCAACCGGCTCCAATTTCGGAGAGATGTCCTGGCAAACTTTTTTGAAGTCGGGTTCTTCGAACGCTTCGATGCGGGTCGCGATGGCTTGATCGCTGATAAGGAATACCGGCACGCTGTATTGGCGCGCGATGTTCACCGCTTCAATCGCCGTGTAAAAACAATCTTCCACGTTCGCAGGCGCGAGCACGACGCGCGGTGAATCGCCGTGTCCGCCGAAGCACGCAATGTTTAGATCTGATTGCTCAACGCTCGTCGGCATTCCCGTTGAAGGTCCGCCGCGCTGAATGTTGACAATGATGAGCGGCATCTCGGCCATCACTGCCCAACCGATGGCCTCGGTCTTCAATGAAATTCCAGGACCGCTCGAGCCGGTCACTGCCACGCGCCCCGCGTAGCTCGCCCCAATGGCCATGGACACCGCGGCGATTTCGTCCTCCGTTTGAACGAACGTCCCGCCATATTTGGGCAGCTCGCGGCGGAGCAATTCCATAATGTCCGACCACGGCGTAATTGGATAACCCGCTCCAAAGCGCACGCCAGCCGCTATCAAACCATAGGCCAGCGCTTCGTTGCCGTTCATGACCACCTGGGTGCCACTCCGTTTCTGCGATTCAACGAACTGGAACAATTCGATGATGCCGCCGAGCGAATGGCTGTAGCCCGCATGAAACGCGGCGAGCGCGTTATTGACGATGCTTTCGTCTTTCCCGGTGAAACGTTCGCGAATGAGTTTTTCGAGCTTGGGCAAATTCAAATCGAACATCTTTGCGACCAGCCCCAGCGCAAAAATGTTTTTGCCTTTGTCTTTGGCGGTGCCGCCGATGGCTTCAACCGTCAAACCGGCAATCGGCACGCCGACGTGATGATAGGCGGTCTGCCATTCCGGTTTTGGGACCACGTGATCTGAATCGTAAAGAACAATGCCGCCCTTTTTCACCGAGGCGATGTGGTCTTCGTACGAATGCTGATAGAACGCGAGTAGCACGTCAGCATCATCGCCGGCGCTGAGCACTTCGCCCGAGCCAATCCGGACCTGGAAAATCGATGGACCGCCAGAAATCGTGGACGGAATCGTCATGAACGTCATGACTTCCTGCTCGCTGCGGCCAGCCAGTCGCGCGAGAAAACCGCCGATGGCCTGGATGCCGTCCTGCGAATTGCCCGCGATGCGGATAACGGCTTCCGAGATGCGGGAAACTTTTGGGGTGGCCGGCTGCAAAGCCCCGCCCGCCGTGGTCAAAGTTGTATCGCTCATTTCAAATCACCTGTGCCTGTCAAAACATCGTCAGAGAAAAAGAAAATCGCCATATTCCAAGGCGATTTAGAGGCAATGACCCTACCATTGGCCGCCAACCTGTCAACGAATCTACGGACACCGCCATGACAAACTTAAGTCAATACTGTTCGCAAAAATTGGCAGAAAATAGACCGTTGCTGCCACTCACACTGCAACTTTCTCAAGGCGGCGGTGCTGCCGGCGTCGGTGAATTCAACAGACGCGGTGCGCGCTCCGACAGAGGGAGCCAAATGCGAAACGTCGTGCCTTGTCCCACGTTGCTCTCCAATTGAATCCGTCCGCCGTGGTCGCGCACGATGCGCTGCACAATCATGAGTCCCAGCCCGCTGCCTTTTTTCTTGGTCGTATAAAACGGCTCGAAAATTCGACTCAGCATATCCTGCGGAATCCCCCCGCCTGTATCCTTCACCACCAGGCATACGCCATCCTCACGCGCCTCCGTGCACAGAGTGAGCACGCCGCCGCGGGTCATGGCATGAAGCGCATTTTTGCAAAGGTTCACCAGCACCTGCTTCATCTGCCCTGGGTCGATGGGGGTGAGCGCGATCTTCTCCGAAAGATTCTCGTCCACGTTGATCCCGCGGTTCTCGATTTCCGGCCGCAACAACTCAAGTGTTTCGCGCACCACGTCGTTCAGAGACGCCATTTGAATTTGGGGCGCCTCGGGCCGAATGGCCTGGAGGAACTGGGTGATGATGTAGTCGAGGCGGGTGATTTCTCCCTGGGCGACGCCAAGGTACCGCTCCACCTTCAGGGCGATTTCCATCACGTCATTGCCGGCGGAGGAAAGCTGCTTCGAACCACGCGAGCGATCTCGAATTTCTGGAACAAGCTTCCTCAATCGCTTTGCTTCGCGCTCCAGCAATTGCAAGTGAATGCTCAGGGCATTGAGCGGATTGCCAATCTCATGCGCCACACTTGCCGCCAACATCGTGAGCGCCTGGCTGCGTTCGCTCTCGATGGCGGCGAAAGTCTTCTCTCGCGCTTCGGTGGCGTCGTGAAGAATCAAGGCCACGCCACTTCCACCGCGGTGTCCGGCATCAAGCGGCGCAGCATAGACATGGAGGAAACGCGGACGAGGGTAATGAATTTCAAACTCGTGCCGCGCGACACTCTGGCCGCCCGCGCGATCCATGGCGGCTATTTGGTCCCAATCCAGCTCCGGCAGGAAACGGCGAATCGTTTGTCCTTCGGCCGCTTGAGGCAAGCCAAGCAAGCGAATGGCCGCATCATTGAAGTAGCCAATGCGACCATCTTCATCCAGGACCAGAACGCCATCCTCGATCGTGTTGAAAAGTGTTTCGAGGAACGCGCGTTCGTGGGCCAATCGTTCGACGACACTTTGCAGTCCCTCCTTGTCCAGGCGTGGCAACCGCCCCAGCACTTTATCAAGAAAGCTGCTCTTGCTCGGCATCGGCTAAAACCACTTTTTTCGTTTGAAGTAAACCCACGTGAAGACCGTTGAAACGGCCATCAAACCACCGGCGACCCAATAGCCGTGCTTCCATGAAAGCTCGGGCATGTCTTTGAAATTCATGCCGTACCAGGTGCCGACGATCATGAGTGGCGTGGTCAAAACCGTAATGAGGGTGAGCAACTTCACCACTTCACCAGTCTGGTTCGAAGACATGTTCAAGTAGACTTGAAGAATTCCCGTCAGCGAATCGGCATAATTTTGCGCCATTTCCGAAATGTGAAAAAGAGCGTCATACACATTGCGATAATAAGGGACCAAATGAGGCCGGATGATCTTGAACTCACCGCGCGCGAACCGCGCCAGCACTTCGCTTTGCGGCCCAATAATACGCCGCAGATGATAGACCTCCTTCTTTACCGCGATGATTCGGTTCAAGGTGTCTTTCGACGGTTTTTCCAACGCCGCGGTCTCCAACTCGGCGATCTCCATCGAGAGCTCTTCAAGGGCCGGTTTGTAGTTGTCCACCAATGAATCCAGCAGCTTGTGCGCAACGCGATCCGGTGCGCGCGCCACACCCAACGTTCCTTTTACGGACATTTCTTCGACCTGGGAAATACCGCGCAGCGGCACCGTGTGGTAGGTCACGAGAAAATTCTTCCCGAGAAAAAAGTCCAACTCGCTCGTTCCGAAGACGCAGTCCTTGCGGCTGTAATCAACCGCATGAATCACCATGAAAAGATACGGCGAAAACTTGTCGCCTTCTTTGGGTGTATATTCCTCGACCTTCGGCGATTGGCTTTCTTTTACACAGTCCTCAATGGAAAGCGGATGAAAATGGAAGAGGTCTTCGAGAATAAATTTCACGTCCTCCGGCGTTGGATTTTCCAGATCGATCCAGAGAAAGAGGTTCGTATCGCTCAACAGAGTCGGCATGAGGAAGCGTTGAAGGTCTGCGCTGTGCAGTTTGCCCTGCGTTGTGAAAGCGAATGATCGGATCATGCCGTGGCGGGACTTTCGACCTTCAATGTTCGATCTTCAATATTCAAACTTACCCGCAGGGGATTTCCGCATCGAATTTATCTCGCCTGCAACCGTCTGCACAACAACACAAACGATCATGAACATCATTTCACTCCGGATGAAGCTTGCGCTCGCTTTCAGCCTGTGCGGGATTCTTTTCAGCGCTTCTGCTGCGCCCAAAAAGATTCTTGTTGTTACCGTGACGACGGAATTTCGGCATAGTTCCATTCCCACGGCGGAGAAGGTGCTGGCTCAAATTGCCAAAGAAAGCGGCGCTTTTACGATTGTTGATTATGCGCAACAGCCCAACATCAAAGTGCCGCAGAAACCCAACGCTCCGCAGCGTCCCAAAGAACCGGCCGCGGGCGCCAGCGACAAGGCGCAGGAAAACTTTCAAGCCGATTTGAAGAAGTTCGAAGCTGCGGAAAAAAAGTTCCAGGGCGACTTGGCCGCGTTCGATCCTGAAAAGGCCAAAGCCGCACAGAATGATTTCGACGCGGCAGTGAAGGAAAGTCTGGTCAAATTAAGTCCTGAAAATCTGAAAAACTACGATGGCGTCATCTTTGCGAATACGACGGGCAACCTTCCTTTGCCTGATAAACAAGGCTTCATCGATTGGGTGAAGCAAGGCCACGCGTTCATTGCGATGCATTCCGGCAGCGACACGTTTCATGGTTTTCGGCCCTACATCGAGATGCTCGGCGGTGAGTTTCAAACGCACGGTGCGCAGGTCGGGATCGAGTGCCTGGTGCAGGACATGAGCCATCCTGCGGTAAAACATTTCGGCGAATCGTTCTGCCTGGAACAGGAGGAAGTTTACCTGATCAAGAGCTTCGATCGCTCGACCGTCCATAATCTTCTCGGGCTGGACAAACATCCCAACAACAAGAAGCAGACCGGCTACTTCCCGGTGTCGTGGTGCAAAGAATTCGGCACCGGCAAAGTGTTCTATACGTCGCTGGGCCATCGAGAAGATGTCTGGGAAAACAAGAAATACCAAAGACACGTGCTCGGCGGCATCAAGTGGGCGCTTGGACTGGAACCGGGAGATGCAACGCCGGGGAACTGATTCGGTCCCGGCGCACCAGCCGCGTTCGCTAGTCCCGTTAAGGCATCGTCATTTGCTGGCCTCATTGCCGGTGGAGGCAAGAGAAGCCGCCACGTGCCGATCAATCTCTGGAGAATCTGTCTTGCGCGGGTGTGTAGCTCGATAGTCGCGAACACGCCTCAAAGCCCGCATATACCCGGCGCGCTTCTTTGCGTCTGCTTCGTCCGAGGCCAAAGTGCTGAGGGCGATGACCTCTGAGTCCAGCCGCAACTCCAACATCTCAATCACGCCGTTCGTATCTCCACGGCGTAGTGCCAGTAACGCTCGATGGGCATCTCCAAGATTTGGTAGTGTCTCGGCTGCGGCAAAACTTGTCGCCCACTTCGAGAACTGATGCCGCGCAGTAAACCAACCGGCAAACGCACCAATGACGAGGCCTATGACGATCAAAAAAACGGGACGGTATGTTTTCATGGCCTATACCAGCTACACAGGAATTCAGCCAACCAACTAGACCTGCGAAGATGCGGTTTGGAGTCCCTTTTTCCAGCCATTCGCCTCAGTGTTTCCTCACGGTCCCAGCCTTGAGCGAAATGCCCGAAGCGTTCCCGGAGCGGGCGGTGGATTTGTGTCAACGACAGTTACCGCTCCCGTGGTAACGATGGTCCCAAAGTAATTCCAATTCGTCAGCGTGGTGGAACTCTCGACGATGTACCCGCGGTTCGTGACACCGCCGGTGAACGTCATGGTGAAAACGTTGTTCGTCATCCGGGCGAACACGGCAAGCGGCACCAGATCTCCACCCACGGTCAGCACTGCAACGGCGCTGGTAACGGAGCCCGATACATTCGAGACACGCACGTCATAGTTGCCGGCGTCGGATTGCTGGATGCCGTTGATGGCGAACGACGCATTATTCGCGCCGCCAATGTTATTGCCATTGAAGCGCCATTGATAGCTCAGTGCCGTCGGGCTGCTCGCCGCCACGGTAAAGATCACATTGCTTCCCAGCTCTCGGGTCTGGCTGATCGGTTGCGTTGTGATCACCGGCGGAGAATTCGGCAGGCTCAAACGCATGATAATGTTGCCCGAATCACCGTTGTATCCATCGATCGCGATATGGAAAACCGCGCCAGGAATATTGTTCGTGAATGTGACCTTGCTTTGCAGCGACGCGCCGTTGTCGTCGTTTTCCGCAACTTTGATTAAATTATTTACGGCGGGCGCAACGCCCGGCGCATTGGTGTAAACACCAATCACCGTATCGAACCCGCTGCCGTTCAGATCGATGGTGACGACACCACTTCCTGGCGCGACCCACGAGAGCCACACCGACTTGCCGCCCGCGTTCGGCGAATAGTGATTTGGCTCCCCGGATTCCTTGGTGGCGGCCAGGTTATTTGCTGTCTTGTAATTTGTGTATCCGCTGAGGAAACCGCGGTTGGCGAACATGTCCGCGAAATTGGTGCTGGGAGGAACCACGAAGAATTGCACCACGGCGGAGGTGGAACTCAGGCCGAATGAATCGCGCGCAATGGCAAAGGCTTGATAGGCCGCCTGTGGTGGATTCACAACCGTCGCGCTGTAGGGAACGTTCGTGGATGTGCCGACAAACGCGCCGTTCAAATAGAAGTCCACACGAGCCACGCCGCCATTGGTGTCCGTTGCCGACGCGGTGATGAGAAGATTGCCTCCCCCCGGCACATTCGCGCCGTTCGCCGGGCTCGTGATGCTGACCGCAGGCGGCCCGTTGATGCTTAACGCAATCGGTGCAGAAGTAGCGCTCAGTCCGAAGTTATCCGTGGCCACGGCAACGAGAAGATTGCTGCCCGACGGCGGGTTGGTCCAGGTGAACTGGTAAGGCGGCGCGAGCACCGTTCCTACCTTGTTCGTGCCAAAGTAAAAGCTCACACCCACGGACTGTCCCGCGTTCGGATCACTAGCTGTGGCCGCTAAAAGAATATTGGTCGGTGTCACGGGCACGAACGTGTTGTTCGTCGGTGCGGTGATTGCGACCGTGGGCTGTAGATTGTCATTGTCCGCGATAGTCACCGTGGCGTTGCTCGCGGAGCCGACCAGATAGTCCAGCGATGCGAGCAGCCGCAACGTGACTGTTTCATTCGCCTCCACCAATGCATCATCGATGGGCAGGATGTTCACGACCACGAAGTTCGTTCCTGGCGAAAGCACCACAGAAGCTGGAATGGACTGATAGTCCACTCCATTCTGCGCCGTCCCTTCGATTGAATAATTCACTGTCAAAGCCACGTTGCTGCTGCCGTTCGCACGCGTAATCCTGAACGCGCCCGGCGCCAGACCGGCTTCCGCGGCGCTCGCGTCCGTCGCGACAATCGTCACCGTCGGCGGCACAATCACAACCAACGTCGCATTCGAACTGAACAGGGTGCCGACGGCATTGCTGGCAAAAAGACTGTAGGTGCCGGCGCGCGCGGGCTGCACATTCGCGAATGCCAGGCTGGCACTGTTGGCGCCGGCCAGTGGAAGGCCATTGAAATACCATTGAAGGAACAACGGCGAACTGCCCGTCACTCCGGCGGTAAGAGCCACATTCTGGCCGACAATCACTGTTTGGTTGGTCGGCTGCGACGTGATTTGTGGAGGCGTGCTGATTTGCAGCGATGCGACGGCACTTGTGATGGAGCCAAATGCGTTGGAGACAATTGCAAAATAATTTCCCAGGTTCGGCGCCTGCACGTTGTTCAGAACGAGGTTCGGCTGAATGGCCGCGGGCAACAGCGTGCCGTCCTTGAACCAGCGGAACTCAAGCGGCGCGGTGCCGCGTACACCGACTGAGAATGTGGCCGTGCCGCCGAGGGCTACATTTCTGTCCTGCGGTTGAAAAACAATTTGCGGCGCGGATTCAATCGAAAGCACTGCCGTGGCACTGAGTGCGGCGCCCGCCACGTTCACGACGCGCACTGAGTAGCCGCCCGCTTGGGCGAATTGCGCCCCGAACACGGTGTAAGAGGCATTCGTCGCGTTCGGAATATCCACTCCGTTAAATCTCCACTGATATTGCAATCCAGGTGAACCACTCGCGGACGCCACGAAGGTCACGGGCGATCCAGCCGTTACCGTGCGGTTGGTCGGCTGCAACGTAATGATGGGCGGCGGCGTGGCCGCTGCGCCGTTGACTGCTCCAGGCGTTGGCGTGCCCGCAATCCAATTCACCGGGTCGTTGCCAAAATTGAGCGGGACAACACGCTGCAATGAAATGCCTGTTCCATTCGTGTTCCCGTCTGCCGCCGCCGGCCACGGAGCCGAATCGAGATAGTGAATGCGTTCGGCCAATACATACGGAACATCATTCAAGTCCGGCTCGTCCGGCATGTTCAAACGAACTTCATCATCATCGTTGGCCAGCTTGCCATCCCAGGGACCGACGATTGCAACGCCCGGTCCAATTCCATAGACCGCGCGGAAGGCGGTCAATGTGGCTGCGTTCGTGTTCGGGTCAAAGCCCACGACGAGCAAGTACCCGCCCGCCGGAATCGACGTGTTCGCTGCAAAATCGAAATCCACTGCGCCGCGCAGATGCCACGTGTTCGTCGGATGCGCGACATCAAAAAGAGATACCGCGCTTCCGCCGGTATTGTAGAGTTCGATGAATTCATCGCGCGTATTGTCATTCGTTCCGAGTTCGGGCGGGTGATAGTGAATCTCGTTGATGACCACCGGGCCTATCTTCGGCGCCGCGTTCGTCCTGCCCTGCCCTGTGCGGAATTCCTGCACCGTGGCTGGGCTGTCGGCACCGAGCGTGCGCGCCGTCATCGCCACAAAATCCGATCCAATGCTCGTCTGGAAACGCCCGAACGTGACGCCATTCACCTGCGGCCCGAAATCCACCGACGAACGGTAGCCCGTCAGGTTCCCATTGGTGTCCGTGAGCGACAAAAAGATTTGGTCGCCATTGGCCGAGCTCAGCGAAAAGCTCGGGAACACCAGCGTGGGATTGAACTGGTATTCATAGAACACGACGAAACCGCCGGGCTGAATGATCGTGTTGTCCGGAATCCGGAACTTGCGCGGCTCCAACTGCGAATCGCTCAAATACCAGCCGCCGATGTTGATGGGGCTGGCGGTCGGATTAAACAATTCGATGGCATCTTCCAACGGCGGATCGCTGTGCGTGAGCGCTTCATTGATGAGCACATCGTTGAAAGGCAGGAAGTTGGCTTGTCCTGGCGTGGGTGAATTGGGGAACCGCACGATGTTGGTGGCGCCATCAGGGAAGCGGCCTTCCGATACTCGATTCTGCTGCGCGCCAAAGGTGTACTTATCAATCAGCGTCAGTCCGTCTGTGCCGAAAACGGCAATGGAATCGCCGCCGGCGGAGAGCTTGAAGTTCGTGTGGTCGGCGCCGTTCTGCGGATTATCATCGGCCTTGAATTCGGTAAACGCGTGCACGCCGATGCCGATGAACGAAAGGCTTGGAATGCGATATTTCGTCCGCGCATTCAAATCATCCGTGAGATACAAGCCGCCGAGCGCAACCGGTTGCGGATTGGGATTGAACAGCTCGAAATAATCGTCATCACCGCTGGCAGGGTCCGCCATCCATTCGTTCACACGCAACCCACCTACATTTCCCAGCGCCGCCGCCAGGTTCAACCCGCCTTCCGTCGGCAAGGTGAGCGTCCACGCGCCGCTGCCATTGGGCACGCGGCCGATGGTGAAGTCCGCGGCTTGAAGGCCAAACTGAACGGAGTCGAGCAGCGCGCCACCGCGCGACACCCTGTCAAACAACAGCGCCGTGTCGCCGCCCGAGTTGAAACCGAAGCCGGTATTGAGGTTGGGCCCCGCGTTGGTGCTGGCCGGCGAACCGGGATCAAATTTCACGGTGAGATAGCCGCGCGCCGGAATGGAAACGCCCGCAGGAAAGACCCAGCGCCGTGGCAGTGTGAAATCATCGCTCAAGCTCAGATCACTCAAGTCCGCCGCGACTGCGCCCGGGTTATAAATCTCGATCCAGTCGGTGATGGTCCCATCTGCGTTGGTGAAGCTTTTGTTCGAGGCCATGACTTCATTGAGCACGAGCCGGGTGGCAATGAAATTGGTGATGCGAATGGTGTTCTCGACCATGAGGCCCAGCGACACATCCGAACTGCCGGAATTCTGTTGATGCACTTCGACAGCGAGGACGTTATCGCCCAACACGAGGTTTGTAGCCGGAATCGGCACCGGCCCCTGAATGGCGGCATCGCCGTTTACACTGCCGGTGGCAAACGTGAAATACGTAATGTTTGCCGGCGCTGGCGCCATGTTATAGCGAAAAGCCTCTTGCCCATTCAGGTAGAGCACGGCCCCGTCATCAATGACGTGAGTAAGATACAGGTTCGTTCCCTCAGGGTTTCCATCCCAGTTGAAGTGGGTTCGGAAATAAACGGTGGTGGGAAGCGGCGTCCCGACGATGGGAAGGATCGTGTTCACCGGCACGGGCAGCGAGCCGCCACCATTGACGTAGTAAAGTGCTCCGAGTCCTTCACCCCAGCCCGAGTCGTCGAATTCCGGCGTGCGCCACAGCGTGCCCCAATCCGTTCGCGAGACATCGTAGCGGAAGGAGTTTGCAAAATTGACGAGGGTCGTCGTGATGTTCGTGATTACAACGTTGGTCACGACCGACGGATTCGGCCCTCCGGGTGTTGGCAGAGTAAAGAAGCTGCGTGCTTCCTCACCATTGGGGGTGCGTCCTTCCGAGACATCAGTGGATTGCGGGCCGTAAAGGATCAGGTCGATTGCGGCCCCGTTCGAACTCGAAAGCAAAACCGAGCCGCCATCGGGTGAGAGCTGAAATGAAACGTGGTCCGCGCCTTGTTCGACGTCGCCATCCGCAACAAATGGAAAATAGCTGTTCGCGGCGAGGAAGCTGAGTTGTGGGACCTGGTGCAAGAGCGGAGCGCTTGAAGGCGTGTCGCTCAAATAAGCATTCCCGATGTTCACTGGCAGCGTGTCGCGATTGTAGATTTCAATGAAGTCGTTCCCGACCGTCGCATCGGTCAGCCATTCATTTATTTTCAAAAGCGAAATGTCGCCGACTGGATACGCGATGTTGGGAGCGCCAATTGTCGGATAGTTCAGAGACCAAGATCCATCCGCCAGCCGGCCGATGGAAAGATCTTCGAGCTGCAAACCAAACTTGATTGAATCGATCAGCGCGCCACCATTCGCCATGGATTCGTAGAGGTAAATAACGTCGCCGCTCTGGTTCAGACCAAAACCCAGATGCAATTCGCTTCCGTTGTTCTCGTTGTCGGCGAAGACGAGCAGAAATTGCCCGGGCGCCAGAGTCGCATTGGTCGGAAAGATAAATTTGTAATGCTTGGTCGGGTCATCGGTGATTCCTTTGCCACCGAGGTCCACTGTGGTGGTGCCTGGATTGAACAACTCGATTACGTCCGGCGTTTTGCCTGCCTGTTCGAAAGCGTGAACGTTGCGCGCCAGAATTTCATTCAACACGACGCGGCCAGGGGGATTGGTCACAACAAACCAGAAGCGCGAAGTCGCATGCGCCGGCAGCATGGAATTCGTGGGATAAAGGAACGGGTCGTCCTGATAGTAACCCGCGTCATTTTTGCCGACCACGCTGACGCCATGGGCTCCGTTGGCGAGATTGCTCACCGTGAATGTCGCGGAATTCGTAATCGAGATCTCAGCGCTCCACGGACCGTTATCGAGCTTCCATTTAAAATGCGTGTAACCCCAAAGGTATGGCGGCACGACACTGCCCCAATAAAAAGCTCCGCCGGGAGAAACCGTGAGAGTCGCGGAGCGATTCGTCGTCACCCCGACAGGTGCTCCGGTCAGCAACAAACCGGGCGGATTCATCCCTCCGGCATCATATCCACCCAATCCCGCTCCAAATGCCGGTGAACCGGACCGTGGCGTCAGCGCCGCCTTCACCGTTTTCCAATCCGCGTTGGTGATGTTCGCGATGAGACCGAGATTCAGCCGTGGATCGGCGACAATATTGTTCGTACCCGGACCGCTCCATGGCAGGGCCAGAATGTTGTTTTCGAAAATCACGGTGTGGTTGCTGGGATTGTAATTCACGACGAGAGCTGGCGTGTCCCAAATGATATTGCCCGCAATATAAGTGCCGGCGCCGTAACTCGGGGCCGGCAATGGAACGGAATCGTCCGTGAAGTCGAAGGCCGCGATGTCATTGGTCAATCCGGAGCCGTTTTCCTTGGCCACATGCACCAGCGTGTTGTTGACGAAAATCACCCGGCCCGCTCCGGGACTGCTGCCCCCTTTATTCAGGAAGGCATGGTCAACGTCGTAGAACAAGTTGTTGATGATGGTCCATTCGGGGAACTGGCCGGCGAAATCAATCCCGCCGGAAATCGCGCTCGCCGTATCAAGAGGATTGTCCGTCCGGTTCGGATCGCGATGCACATGCATGAAAATGTTTCCTTCGATCCAGGCATCCGCGCTATCCAGGTCGAGATGATCGTCACCGGCGCCGTCGAAGACGTTGTTGATGATTTGCAAAATCGGGCCAGGCCGCTGCCCTCCGGTGAAATCGATTGTGTCGTTGAAACCAAATGTGTGTCCGAAGTAATTGCCGCGAAAGATTCCGTAACCGTTCGCCGGAATGCCGTTCACGCCGTGCAACATTTCCGGAGCGCTGGGCGCCCAGGGATAAGTCGGGAACACGCTGTTCTGCACCACAAACGAGCTCGCATCGAACGAGATGTATTCCTGCGCCGGCGTGTTCGCGAACACGAGGTGATCGAAAAACACAATCGAGCCGCCGTTGACGTGCATCTCCGCCGCGTGTCCACCAATCGTGGTGCCAGCGCACGAGTCAATGTCCGCATATTCAAGCCGGCTCTCGTTCGTCGTGTTGATGAAATCAAGACTGCCCCAGTTACCACCTCCGGGCACACGCGTGAACCGGATGTGCGCGAGGTCAGTTCCCTGCGCCAGAAGCCTGCCATTCACGGTGAAGGTTGTGCCCGCTCCCATAAAAATCGTAGCGCCCGGCTCAATCGTCAGGGTCACTCCCGCTGGCACCACAATGTTGCCCGTGACATTGAAGGGTCCGTTGGCCGCATTCCAGGTCCCGCTGCTCGCGATCACTCCTGAAACATTCGTGCCCGCAACGTTGTACCAGATGTCGATGTTGGTGCGCGCGAACTCCATACCGTTGGCACCGAGTGCTTGCACAAGGACACGATTGATGCCGGGACGTAAAGCAACCGCATTATTGGTCCATCGCCCTTCCCATGCGGACCACACGGAAGTGGAGCCGTTGACGAGAACAGTGCGTGTATTGATGACGTCTGAAAACCCAAACAACTGGGCAGTCGCAGTAGCGCTTTGCGGAAAGCCGGAGACCGGAAAGAGCGGAGAGGAAGCGGTCAGTTCGAGAGGAATTTGGGACCGCACGTAAAGATTCCGGTTGGTGGCCGCAATTTTCATCGCGGTGATTGTGCTCGCGGGGACCCATGAGCCGAGCACCTCATCCAGCGTTCGGCTCTCCTGTTCGTCCGAAAATGTGGTGTCGAGCAAGCGCTTGAGCGTTGCGTAATAAATGGGAACGAATTCCGGGTGCTTCAGAAACCGGTTGATCGCCACAATGGCGGTCGCACGAAAAGGAGTAATGCCCGTTGAGAAATTCGCTCCGGAACCCTGGCCGAGAATCGTGTCCCAATCGTGAGGCAACAAAACGAAACGCGGGTCCGTCCCGCCGCGATACATCCCAAAGTCATCGCCAAAGCCAGTGCCCAGGCTCGTTTCCCCGCTGAGCGTCAACGTGTAAAGCGCAAAATAGAGCGCCCAGTTTTCCACGTTCACAATTTGGCGCACGGCATTGGCATAAACCGCATTGGGCGTTCCGGGGGAGAGCGTGAAGGTGAGGTTGATCAAATCACTCCAATCATTTTCGGAACGATTGTTTTCCTTCGAATAACCCGCCGCGAGGTAAGAGTTCACGTTGGTTCCGAGGTAATTCAAGTTCGCTGCGTGACCTCCAGAAGAGCCACGATAAATATTCCCATCATTGTTGAGCGGAAAATGAGAATCCACGAAATCATTGTCCGGCACCTCGGTGGCAATATAGGAACCGAACTGCGGGGAACCAGCCGAGGCGAGGTTCACGCCGTTCACACGCACTTGTACGACCCGCGCTGCCTCCGCATCCAAGCCCGAACGGGCGGCGAGCGCGTAACCAGCCAACTGCGCATGGGTAAATTGGGTGTTCAGGTTGATGGCATTGACACCTTTCCACGGGTTGTCGGCCGGAATATTCACACGGAGATTGGGTGGGTTTGCGCCACGGCTGCCCGCGCCGCGGATGCGGGTGCCATTGAGGTAACGCAGTTCAGAACCGGTCCCGTCGATGGTGATGAATGTCGAGTTCATCGCCGCGTCACTGTTTCGATCTGAACTCACGATTTGGTTCAGCGTCACGCGGTCAGCTTCGGTCATGATGACGCGGTAGAGGGGCTGGTCGCCGCCATAAGTGGAATCATCAACCTGGTAGAGCGCATTGGCGGCCTGCGCGAGAACGCCCCCGCCGGTGTTCGCCGGGCGCGGCCAGGTATTGGTGACGCCCGTGCTCGTGACGGCTTCAACGTAGTATTCAATGATGGTCCCGTTGGCGCGGGGTAAAAGGACAGTGCCGTAAATGGAATCACCCGCGAGCCCGTCGCCGTTCGCGCCATCGTCGAGCATCGGCACGGGAATGAACGGGCTGGTTTGCGGATTCGCATCGACGCGATAGAAGAGCCGCGCGGCGATGTTGCTGCCGATGGGATCGATGATGCGCGAGGTAATGATGACGGAATTAGTGGACCGCGGAACCAAGGGAAGGTGCGCCGTTTCCAAAATCAACGCAGGCGAGTTGTTGGTGAATACGGAGTTCACCGCGCCCGGTGTGCCGCCATCGACAATACTGGCAGCCCAGTTTTGTCCAGAATTGGCGTGGATGTTCGGATTAATCAGCTCCAACGTTTTATTGGAGACGGTGCCGCTGTGGGCAGCGAACCAGTCCCAGCCGAAATGCGTGCCGCTCTGCACACGGATGCGCCGCGCCCAATCGCCTTCGGTAGAGTAATCAACTTCATCAACTTTGTTGCCCTCGGCATCTTCGATGCGAATGGCTTCGCCGTTATTGGCCAGTGTGCCGGTCCAGCCGCCCATGACGTATTCACGACCAGGGTAGGCGGTGTTGAACCACGCCACATTCGCCGCGATGATCAGATAGCCTCCGGCGGGGAAATTGGTCGGAGCAAAATCGTAAGTGACGCCTTTAGTGAATTTCCAACCGGCGACGTTCACGCTGTTGGTGCCGGAGTTGTAAAGCTCGATCCATTCCTCGTTCGTACCGTGCGTGAAGCTGTCATACATGATCTCGTTGATGACGACCTGGTGGGCGCTGCCGCGCAGCGGCGAAAGGCAAACCGCAAGGGCAATCAAGGGCACCCAGCCCAGTTTGAAAGCCAACCGACGTGCGCACTTGTGAGCTGCCTGGGATGGATTGGACTTCATAAAGGTTTTACAAGATGAGGGGCTAAAATGGCGCTCCCCCCTCGCGGGTTCAAGCAGCTTATTGTAAAAGCATTGCTCAAGGCCCGGTTCTTACGCGGTAGAATCGTGTGTTCGCATTCGAAGCAGTCGAATCAATAATGGTAGTTTGCGGGCTGCTTAGATTGAAATTAGTCAGGTTCGTCCAGCCGGTGAAGTTGGTGGTGAATTCCACCGCGTAAACGCGATTGGTCGCCCCGTTCAACTTGAACTCGAAAGCCCCGTCTGCACGCAGCTTCGGACTGCCGAGGAACGGGGCGCTGTTGACGCGCAATTGAGCCTGGAGGCTGGTCGCATTGCCAGCGACATTCGTCACGAACACAGAATACAATCCTTCATCGCTCGAATGCGCTGCACTAATCGTGTAACTCGCACTGTTGGCGCCGGGAATGTTGATTTGATTACGCCGCCACTGATACGTGAGCGGCGCAGTGCCAGTCGCAGAAACCATAAACGTGGCAGAATCACCATCGAACACGGTGGCGTCAGCCGGATCACTCGTAATCGTCGGCGGCACGATGATCGTGAGGATAGCCACCGAGCTCGTGATCGATCCTGCAATATTGGTGATCACGACTGTGTAGTTGCCAGCGCTCAGTGGTTGCACGTTGTTCAACGTCAGTTGGGCCGCGTTCTGACCGTTCAAGTCCGCGCCGTCTTTTCGCCACTGATAATGCAGCGGAGCCGTGCCAATGGCGGTAACGCTCAATTGCACAATGGATCCAGCCACCGCCGTTTGAGTTTGCGGAGGCGTGCTGATGGTCGGCGGCGCAAGCACCGTCAAGATTGCGTCCTGACTCGTGACGTTGCCGGCGAGGTTCGTCACGATCACGCGATAGGTTCCAGCATCACTCAATTGAGCTCCGCTAATCGTGAGCGTCGCGCTGTTGCCGCCGGGCAAGTTGGTCCCCGCATGTTGCCATTGGTAATCGAGCGGAACGCTGCCACTGGCGACAACGGTGAAACTCACGCTGTCATTCAACGCCACTGTGCGGTTGGTGGGCTGGGTGGCAACTGTGGGCGCCACAAGTGCTCCTTGAACGTTCGTGCTTCCCGAAGTCGGCGGTTCCGCTTTCCAATTCAACGGCTCGTTGCCATAAAGCGAAGAAGCTTTGCGTTGCAGGGACGCGCCGCCGCCATCGGCTGCCATCGGCCATGGCGCGGAGGGTGAGTAATTGACGCGATCCACCAGGATCATTGGCACAAAGTTCGTGTCGGGATGCGGTGCAGTCTGCGGCGCGTCCGGACGGTAGAGCTCGATTGCCTCCCCGGCGTTGTTCAGGCGTCCGGAATAAGGACCGACCAGAGTTCCATTGGTGCCATACTTCGCACGGAAATTCAGCATAGCCGAAATGTTGATTGCTGGATCGAAATCAACCAGCAGCAACGAGCCACCGGCTGGAATCGTAATGGCGGAAGAGAAGTTGAATGACACTCCGCCGCTCAATTTCCAAACATTTGTCGGGCGCGCGGCATCGAACATCGGCACCGCAGTGCCGCTCGCATTGTGCAATTCAATGAATTCCTCTTCGCCGTACTCAATCCCGCCGCTGTTGGGGTGATACATAATTTCGTTGATGATTACCGGACCGATCCGGGGATAGCCGTTCGAAGCACCCAACGTGCGCTGCGCCATGGCGGTGAAATCTTCGCCGACGCTCGTGGCAAAACGGCCGAATGAAACACCGTTCTCGGCCGCGCCAAAACTCACTTGCGCGCGATAGCCGGTGAGATTGCCTGCGCCGTCAGTTTGAGAGAGGTAAATGGAATCGCCGTGCGCCGAGTTGAGCGTGAAGTTCGTGCCGGTGCCGCTGCCGTCCGCGTTGAAATCGCCTTCGTCGAAAACCTTGAACGCGCCGGGCGTCAGCATGGTGCCAGGAGCAATCCGGAACTTCTGCAATGGCGTTTGTGAATTGCTGATGAACCACCCGCTGAGGTCGATGGTGCTCGGGCCGATGTTTTGGATCTCGATCGAATCTTTCAGCGGCAGATCCGTATGCGTCAGTGCTTCATTGATCACGACGTCAGGCAGCGGGAGATAATTGCTCGCGTCGGGCGTCGCAGAGGCGGGGAAGCTTACGATGTTCGAAGTGCCATCAGGCAGGCGGCCCTGCGATACGTTCGGAAGTTGCGCGCCAAAGCTGACGCTGTCGATGATGGAAAAATTGCCGTCGTAAAGACGAATGTTGTCACCGTCCTGATCCAGATCGAACCGTGTGTGATCGCGGCCTGCACTCGGAGTCTCGTCGGCGATCCATTGGACGAAATCTTTTCCGCCGATAAAACTCAGCGCGGCAATCGGCGTATTACTCAAACCTGCCAGTGATGGATCGTCGGTAAGGAATAGTCCGGACAAAGCCACCGGCGACGCATCAAGATTGTGCAGTTCAAGCCAGTCATCACTTTCAGCGGCCGCCATCCATTCGTTGATGCGCAGGTTACCGGAAGCACCCAACGTTGCAGCCGCGGCATTTGCCGCCGCGGGCGTTGCCGCGGAAAGCAAACGCCATTGGCCTCCGCTCAAACCGATCGGCAAGTCTCTCACTTGAAAACCGTACTCGACAAAATTGACGAGTTGGCCGCCGCTGTTGAACAGATACGCGCCGCCGCTGCTGGCCGATAATGAGAAACCAGCGTTGAACGTGCCGTTCGAACTCACGGCGTGCCCGCTATCGCACCACACCAGAAGGTAGCCATTCGCGGCGATGGTCGTGCCCGGCGCAAACACGAACTTGATGCGGCCGGCCTCATCGCTCAGTCCGAAACCGCCCAACGGATAATTCGTCGGATTGGGGTTATAAAGTTCGAGATAATCCGCGTAGTTGCCCCATGGCCCACTCACTGCGCTCGCATTGCGCGCGAGCACTTCATTGATTACTGGCCCAGTGTAGTTGATGACGTAATTCGTCGTGCCAGGACTGACACTGCCGGCAAAGAACGTGAACGGGGTGTTGGTCGCGCCATCCGGAAACCGTCCCTGCGACACACCTTGTGACTGCAGGCCGTAAACGACTCGCTGCAACTCCGACCCATTGTAGTCATAGAGGGCAATCGTCGCGCCGGCGGCGGGCAGTTTGAAATTGAGGTGATCCGCGCCTGCGTTGCCATCGGCCAACAAGGGAATATAACCACGCGCTCCAACGAACGACAGAGACTTGATTTGATAAATCTCGTTGCTGACGCCGAGGTAAAGATTCTTCAACGCCACTGCCGCAGTAGCATTCGTATTGAACAATTCGATGAAGTCGTCGGCGCCCGGCACGGAATCGGCGAGCCATTCGTTGATGGAAAGCGACGATGCGGCGGCGAGCGGCGCGGCGACATTCGCAATACCAGGGCTGGCTGTGGTCAGAGTCCAGTTACCAACGACGCGCCCGACCGTGAAGTTGGCGACTTGCGGTCCAAATGAGATGGAGTCCACACGCTCAGAACTCGAGTCGTAGAGTGAAACCGTTTCGCCGTTGCGTCCGAGAGCAAAACCGCTGTGCAGACCGCTCGTCACTCCATTGGTATCGCACCAAACAACGAGATAACCGCCGGCCGGAACAGTCGTCCCATTTGGAAACACATACTTCCGCGGGAAACTGTCGTCAGTTAGGCTCCAACTCGTGAGGTCGATGGGATTCACCGTCGGATTAAACAGCTCCACGAAATCGGGAAATGTTCCCTCGTGGTTTACGGCGGAAACATTGTCCGCCATGACTTCGTTCAACACCAGAAGCGGCGGTGGCGACACACTATTGGGCTGGCCGGGTGTTCCATTCTGCGCGCTGCTGGCGCGCCAGTTCGCTGCGTCGTCGGGATCGCCATTCACATCAACCAACTCCAGCGAATAGCCTGCGCCATCGGGCGCGCTCACCCAGCCGTTGCGATCGTTGAAGGTCACTGAAGTCACAACGCGATCCAGTGAATCGAGCACGGCAATCGACTCGCCATTGTTGTTGGCCAGTGCGCCGCCAAACCATCCGGCCACCGGAACGCCAGGATACCGCGCCACGAATGCATTCGTGTTGAGCCCATTTCCCAAAAGAATCCGTTGCCCGGCATTCAACGTGAAGCCGATCGGGAAGTTGAAAGTAATTCCGATGAAATGATGATTGCCAAGGTCGAGCGGCGTCGTGCCCGTGTTTTGCAACTCGAGGTACTCGTACTGATCACCACCAATCGGGTTGTACATGATTTCCGTAATGCGAAGCGGTGAGACGAGTGAATTGACGACGAAGGTCGCTTCGGTGAGCGCGCTCCAGTTGGTGCCCGCACGCGTGCGCGCTTTCACGACGGTGGACTCATTCAACGTAATTGCTCCGGTGTAAGATTGAGAAAGCGGTGAAACGGCTCCTGTCCCGTAAACGCGCGGGTCCGCACCATTCAGAGTGTAATAAATCGTGTTTGTGGCCGTCATCGTCAGTGCGAATCCCGGCGCGATGCGCCCACCGTGCTGGCTGAATACGGGCGCCGTGTTGTTGGGATAAAGACCTTGGGCGCGCAATTGGTTCAGAACGATCGCAGTGCGCTGCGGAAGATAGGTATTTACCAGCCGACCCTGCTCCGCCAGCCACTGAACGTTGCGTTCATACAGTTCATAAGGCGCGTTCTGATAAATATGGACATCGCGCCGATAATCGCCCCAGCGCGCCGACTCCAGAATAATGGCCAAATCGATCTGCTTCGCGCGATTCATCCAACGCGCGATCGTGTTGGTCGGCATGAGCGCGCCGTTGTTGAAGAAGTGCCGGTGCACTCGGTCCGCGAAATCGAGACGATACTGGCTGCTGGCCATGAGTTTCGGTTGCAGCTCGGACGGAGTGCCGGTCGTGTCGCTCGTGCCGCCCGCGGATCGGGTCACGTCGTTCCGATTCACATCCGGGCCCATGATGTTCTCGCCATCCCACGGAATATATTTGAAGCCTTCGCCCGCAGCGCGGCGGCGGACTGCGTAGAAATTTTTCCGGTAGCCCCAATCTTCATGGCCAACAAAAAAGTGCAATACGAGGTAGTCGATGAATTGCGTCACATCGAGATACTGTTTGAACTGATCGTATTGCTGAATCGTGGTTGCGGCGGGCAGCGCCAGCAATTTGTTCAGTGCCACAATATCTCCATCGACTGCGGTTTGAGCTTCATTGATGGCGTCGTAATCTTCCTTCTCGCCTCCGAGATAAGCCGCGGCAAACGAAGCGTCCGGCCGCTCCGAAGGATCGCATACGCCCCAATAAACACCATTGATGTAAAGATGAACGTAACGATTGTGGCCGGCCAATCCGCCCAGCGCGCGCATGGAGTCCTTCATCCACGCGTCACGCGTGCGTTGCCCGCGCGTTCGCTGGTTGCCGTCCCAGTGCAGCCAGGAAAAATTGAAATCCACGCGCAAGTTCACCGAGTCGAACTCTTCACGCGGCGAATCAGGGAAAACTTTGTGCTTCAAATTTGCGGGACCGTAGTCGCCCTTGAACTGCACTTTCAGCGGGTGCTTGGGCTGCTTTAGCGGTTCGCGCGATGCGTTGCCCTGAACCTGTAACCCGGCGTCCTCCTGGAAATCTTCTTCCGACCCGTCGGGCGAAAAGAATTCCAACGAGCACGGTTTTTCCCACTGCACGCCACGGCTCAAAGGATGTGTATAAATGCCACTGGTTGGATCCCACATGTCCGCGGGCTTGATCGCGAGGGAGACAACCGGCAGTGACAGCAATGCATTGGTCACCAGATTCACGTAGGCCGCATTGGTCATGATTTCAGGATCCATTTCATAATCCGACGGGGAAACAAACGTGCCTTGCGTGCCGAAGGTGTTCGGAAAACTGGGACCCGGGTTATTCGACTGGCGCAACACTGAATCGATGAAGAGATAAGTGTGAGTGGTCGCCTTCGACGGCAACGTGTTCGTCGCGAATGCAACCAAACGCAGCACCGTGGAATTTGAGATTACCATTGGGCCCGTATAAGCAAACCCGGTCACCGCGGTGGGCTCGCTGCCGTCGGTCGTGTAACGGATCGTGGCTCCGGGTAATTCACAGGTCGCAATGAGCGTGAATGGCTTGTCGAAATAGCCGCGCGAGACGTTCACGTTGGGTTTGGGTGCGACTTGCGTGATGGTGCTGGCTCCATTCACTGCACCCGGCGTCGGCGTTGTGAAATAACGCCACTGGTTGGAACTCACGAGGCCGAAGCTGTAGTCGTTGCGTTGCTCGGGGTATTCGGGTGCGAATTCCGAAGTGGCCTTCGGCGGATACTCCGCATTGAACAGTCCGAGATAGCTCCCGAAAGGATTCAGTTTGAAGTTCGTGTGCAGCCGGTTAGTCCCGCCCAGAACTCTTCGATCCAAACCCGACGCATACACCACGAGGTATTGTCCATTGGTCAGCGTGACATCGGGAAAGTTCCACACGCGCGGTTCATCTTGATCATCGCTCAATGACCAGCCGAGCAAACGCACCGCGTTGGTGCCGCGATTGTAGAGTTCAATCCAGTCCTCCGGCACATTGAATTCACTGAAATCCAGTGCGGACTGCGAGAGAATGTTTGCCGCTGCGAATTCGTTGATGATGACGTTCCCGGTGAAGAGTTGCGGGTTGAGCGTCACCGTCCAATTGCTGCCCGCGAATGCATTGGCCGGGCTTGCCATATCGCGAATGCCGTGTCCCGCCGCCCACGCCAACTGCACCACACCGCTGGCCGGCTGCGGGAATTGAAATGTATAGGGACCTTGCGCGCTGCCAAAGGCAATTGAGGCGGGAACGCCGTTGACGAGCAAATCCCCCGCGTCCACACCACTCACGGGTTCATCGAAGGTGACCACCACTTGGCCCAGTGAGCCGACGACCGAACCGGCGGCAGGTGTCAATTGCGCGACCAGCGGCGGTGCAGTGTCCACGATCGTGTAGGTCCACGTGTTGCTCTCTCCGATCATTCGAACGCCCGCGGCATTGACGATCACCTGATTGGCGTCCCAGCCGATGGCGACGTTTGGCGAGGCAGGCTGCGGAAACGTGAATGTATAAGTCGTGTTGGAGCCGCTGACGCCGGTTGCCGGTTCTCCGCTCACGACGAAGTCATCAACATTCACTCCAGTCACTGGTCGATTGAAAGTCACCGTGACCTCCCTGAGGCTGCTCACCGTCGCACCGAACGGCGGGACTGCGCTCACCACTCGAGGAGGCGTAGTGTCGATGACCGCCACTGCGGTTTCGGGATTGGCAAAGAAGTCGCCTGGCGCGTTGGTCCAACTGACATTGAACACCTGCATGGCAACGAGATTGGTGCCGGGGCGCAGTTGGTTTGTGAAGGCGTTCAGGTTCACCCAGCCAGCGGAGAATGCGTTGATGTTCGCATTCGTATAATAAGGCAAAAACGTACCGGACGCGCCAAACACATCAAAGCGCCTGACCTCGACGCCATTAATCCACAGAATGTAACCATCTTCCGCGTACGGCCGATTGCTCAATCCGATAACCGCCAGCCCGGGAGGCACTACGAACGTGCTGCGGAGGAAAATGCAGTTGTAATTGCTCTGCATGTCGCTCAAGAGCGTGCCACCGGCCGGCGAATAGTTGTCCCCAAAATAAAACGGCGCCTGGCCCGTTTCCCATGACGAGTCATCAAAGGTGTTCGTGCGCCACTCCGTGCCCAGCGGGGAAGAGGCTTCATTGGTACCGCGAAAGAATCTCCACACCGAGTTCGTTTCGATGACGACGTCCGCTCGCGCAGCCGCCATGAGAGCGAACAACGCAGTAAGCGCCTGGAGAAAGCGGTTTTTAAACGAGATGAGCCCGGGCCCTCGCGAGGGACGGGCGACGAAAATCGATGGTCGCATCATGGGTTTACAAAGCAGCGCGACGGAATGCCGCACCTTGCTTTTGGGATGTTGGGAAGTTGCACGCGGACCGCTGGTTCGGCAACCGGCGGCCCGCGTTACGTGTAAACAACTTTACGGTGCCAAAGGCGTGACGAGCCGATAAAACCGGGTCGTGCCAGGCACAATCGAATCGACGGTCATCAGGCGGTTGGTGGGCGCGCCACTCACATCGACGAGGCGGGTCCACGCCGGGTCATTCAACGTGTTCTTGAACAATACGGTGTAGGTCTTGTTCGAGACGGCCACGAATGTGAGTCGCGAAGAATTCACGCCGAGTTTATCAACGGTCAGAATCTTCAGCCGGCTGTTCGGATCGATCGGACTCGTGCCGGAAAGGTATTCCTGCAGATTGGTCATTCCATCGGCGTCGGGATCCAGGTTGGCGTCGGCTGGATTGTTTTGATCCAATCCGTACTGCATTTCCCATGAGTTCGGAATGCCATCGCCGTCGTTGTCCGGGGCGCCGCCGAAATTGGGAAGCGCTGCCACCCAATTGGTTGGATCATTTCCAAATCCAGCCAGACTGACGCGTTGCAGCGATGCACCCGTGCCGTCCGCAAACACCGTCCACGGCGCCACATCAAAATAGTGGACGCGATCGGCCAGCACATAAGGCACGAAGCCAGCATCCGGATTGTCGGGCCGGTAAAGCTCCACCTTGTCGTCACCGTTCGCGAGCTTGCCCGTGTAAGGTCCGTAAATCGGCACCGAGCCATCCACTCCATATTTGGAGCGGAACGCGGAGAGCTGAAGCGGGTTCAACACTGGATCGAAACTCACGACCAATAGTTTCCCATTCGGCGGTAATGAAACGCCGGCCGGAAAATCGAAATCCATCCCATCACGGAAGCGCCACGTGTTCGTCGGGAACGCGGGATCGTAAAGAGGAGCGGACGAACCTGTGATGTTCCTCAGCTCCACGAATTCATCGAGCGTGTTGTCGTTCGTGCCGTTGTCCGGCGGATGATACATGATTTGCGAAATCACTATCGGGCCAACCTTCGGATACGGGTTGGCCAAGCCGGTCCCCAAACGGAACTGGGCCACATCTCCGGGATCGTCCTGACCAAGAGAACGCGTGCTCATGGCCACGAATTCCTGCCGGTTATCGCTGGTAACGTAACGTCCGAACGAAACCCCGTTCTGCGCCGCGCCAAAGTCCACGCTCGTGCGATAGCCCGTCAGGTTGCCGCTCGAATCGCCAATCGAAAGATAGATTTCATCGCCGTTGGCCGAGCTCAACGAGAACGCGTTGGGATTGTTCGTTGGATCGTTGTTGAACTGGTACTCGTAGAACACCACGTAACCGTTGGCCGGAATCGTCACGCTGTTCGTGATGCGATATTTGCGCAAGCTGCCCTTCGCGTCGCTCAGCCACCAATTCTGAATATTCACCGGAAACGCCGTGAGATTGCGCAGCTCAATGGCATCTTCGAAGGGCGGGTCGGTGTGAGTCAGTGCTTCGTTAATGGCCACGTTCGGAATGAGCAGATAGTTCGCATCGCCAGGCGATTCGGTTCCAGGAAACTTCGCGAAAGTCGAGGTGCCGTCCGGGAAACGGCCTTCAGAAACGCCAACCTGCTGGTTACTGAACGTAATGGAATCAATCAGGGTGCCGGATGGACTTGCAAAGCCAATCGACTCGCCTGCGTTGTTCAATTTGAAGTTCGCGTGGTTCGCCCCCAGGGCCGGATTGCTGTCCGCCCAGAATCTTTGGTACCCATTCGTGCTCGCGCCCAAATACGACAGCGCGGGAATCGGCGACTTGGTGCGGTTGTTCAAATCGTCCGTCGTGTAATATCCCCCAATCGCCACCGGTTGCGGATTCGGGTTCCATAACTCAAACCAATCCTCGCCTGAGGTCGGCACCGGAAGCCATTCATTGACGCGAACGGAAGCCGGACTGGCCGTGGAGGCCGGGATGCTCGCTCCGCCTGGGGTTGGCAGCGTGAGTGCCCAATTGCCCGTTCCGTTGGGCACTCGGCTGATTGAGAAGTCCACCGCCTGCAAACCGTAGGTGACTGAGTTCCGCAGCACACCGCCGTTCGCCAGCTTGTCGAAGAGATACACCGCGCCGCCTTCAGCTTTGATGTTGAAGCCTGTATTCGTTGGTGATGCCGGATTGTCGGCATTGCAGCGAAGACGCAGGTAGCTGTTTCCGGGAATGATGGTTCCGGGTGCGAACACATATTGGCGCGGCAACAGCGAAGAGTCGGACAAACTGTAATCGCCGATATCCACGCTGCTCGCGCTCAAGTTGTACAGTTCGATCCAGTCCGGCGCGCTGCCATCCGGTTCGCGAATGGTCGCGTTGGCGGCGAGTACTTCGTTGATCACCACTCCAGAGTTCGTCGAAATGACTCCGGGATTCGGCGCGCCGGGCGTCGGCGTCGTGAAGAGATTGTTTTGATTGTTGTTCAGCGGACTGCGGCCTTGGGAGACGTCCGTGCTTTGCGGGCCATAAATGAGGCAATCAATGACTGAATGATCGGAATTCAGCAGCGCCACGAGTCCTTGCTCGGCGGCAAGCGCGAAGGAAAGATGCTCAGCGCCGCTGTCCGTATTTCCGTCGGCGCGGAAGGCGATGTAGGCGTTTGCACCAATAAACGTCAATGGCGGCACCGGGCTACGCTCGGGCCAATGCGGCGGATTGTCGCTGAAGAACAGGCCACCCATTGCGATCGGCACCGACTGTGGATTGTAAATTTCCACGAAGTCATCCGGGAACGACGTCAGCTCCGATGTGAGGATTTCGTTGATGAGCAATCGTTTCGGATCGCCGCTGCGCGCCTCGATGTTCACCGCATCAAAAGTCGGCACGCACAACGTCCAACCATTTCCGATGCGTCCGATTGAAAAGTCAGTTACCTGCAGACCGAACGTCACCGAATCAATCAGCAAACCGCCATCATCGACAGATTCGTAAAGCGCGAGCGTTTGCCCGTTTTTGTTCAACCCGAAACCGATGTGGATTCCTGACGTTCCGTCCGGATTGTTTCCATAAACCGTGAGGAAGCCACTGGCCGGAATTTTCGTGCCCGCGGGAAAAGTGAACTTGTCTGGGTTGAGCAAATCATCCGTGAGCCGGAGACCCGAGATGTCCACTTCGAAGCTGTTGGCATTGTAAAGTTCGAGCGCGTCCGGGAATGTGCCCTCGTGATTGAGCGCGCTCTGGTTGCTCGCGAATACTTCGTTCAGTCGAATATTTTGTGACGGGTTGCTGAACACGCTGGTGACACTCGCCAGTTCCAGGAATTGCGGATCGTCCTGATACATCCCTGAATCACGTTTACCACTCACATCAACGCGATGCTGACCGTTGTGGAAACCAGGAATGTTGATCGGTGTGGCGGATGGAATCTCCGCGCTCCACGGACCACCATCAAGCCGCCATTTGTAATGCGTGTAGCCGGAGCCGTTCGGGAAACCCGCGGCAGGAATGCTGTTGCCGGTGCGATTAATTCCAACGAGCAGAATCGCGTCGTTCGCCGTCGCGCCGGGCTGCACAGAGACGCGCGCGCCGAGGGGCACCACCGCGCCTTTATCACCGCCGTTCGGTCCGGTCGCGCTGCCGGGAGAAGCCGATTGGAGACTCAGCCATTCGCGCATGATTTGCGCGGAAGCCCAGTTGGTGAAATTAAGGGTCTCAGCCACGGTCGGCACATGTTTGAACAACGGATTGCTCGTTGAATTGTTCGTGCCGGGGCCAAACCAGGCGACTGGCATTAGATTGTTATTGAACGTGACCGCATTTGCCAGCGGCGTCGCATTGGTCACATTGCGAGTCAAACGCTGAATGTCGAAGATGATATTGCCTTCGTTGTAACCGCCCGCCGCGAGCGCGATGCCCTCGTCCGCGTAGTTCACCACTGCCGCAACATTACTGTCTCCAAATCCGGCGCCGGTCTGATGCACCACCGTGTTGTTGATGAACGTGTAGAAGTTGCCCTGTTTGGCGGTGTAGGCCTGGTCCACATCAAAGAAAATGTTGTTGAAGATCGTGATCTCGGACGTCTGGCCACTGTCATTGCCGCCGCTGACGGCGCTGGAGGAATCCGGAGAGCCATTGCGATGAGCGCGGAAGAAAATATTCCCCTCAACCCATGCATCGGTGCCGTCGATGTCCAGCAAATCATCATCGCTGCCCATGAAAACATTCTCGATGAACTGCACGATGGGTGAGCCAGGGCGATTGCCACCCGTATAATCAACACTATCGTTGTAGCCAATCGTGCGACCCCACCAATTGCGCAGGAAAATGCCGCGACCGCCTGCTTTCACCGCGCCGTTGCCATGCACCGGTTCAAAACTGCCGGTGATGGTCGGGAACTCGCAGTGACTAATCAGGAATGACGCGCCATCGACGTGAATGTAAGGCGACGCGCTATTCGCAAACGTCAGATAATCGAGAAACACCGTTCCCGCAGTCACTTGAATGCACGGTGTGCTGGCGCTGGTCACGTTGAATTCAAACCGCGCGTTCGCAATGCGTGTTTCCGGCGAACCGATGGCACCGTTGACGTTTAAATTGCCCCAAGCCGTTCCACCAGTCGCACGGGTGAATAGAATCGGCGAAGCTGAGGTTCCGTCCGCGAGAATGCGCCCGCCATTCGCCACAACGATGTTCGCGCCATTCGCAATCTGAAGCGTGGTGCCCGGCTGAATCGTAAGCGTTACTCCATTCGGAATCGTCATGGTGCCGGTGATCCGGTACGGGCTGCTGGCTGCGGCAAAGATTGTATTGCTCGTGATCGTGCCGCCGATGAAGTTTGTTGCGATCGACGCATTCGTATCGGCAGGCAATTGCGAGAGCACGAAAGCCACGCGATTGGAGGCAAAAGCTTTCATCGCATTGATCGTGGCCGTCGGCACGAAGTCGCCGAGCCCCTCGTCGAGCGTGCGGCCCAGCTCGGCTGGAGCAAAGGTCGTCTGACAGAGCCGGCGCAGCGTTGCGTAATAAATCGGCTCGAACTCCGGCCAGTGAATGAAGCGACTAATCGCTGGCAGAGCAGCCATGCGGAAGATGGGTTGGTTCGGATTATTGGGCCGTGTGTCACCCTCGTTCAAAATGGTGTCCCAATCGTGCGCGAGCACCACGAAGCGCGGATCAATCACCCCGCGATACAATCCATAATCGTCGCCCACGCCGGTGCCAAGCGTGGTTTCTTCGCTGCTCAACATCGTATTCATCGCGAAGTAAAGCATCCATTGCTCGACGTTCACTACGGCGCGCACCGCTGCCGCATAGTTGCTGTTCGGGGTCACATTCAACACGTAGGTAAGATTAGTGAGATCGCTGTAATCGTTCTCGCTAGCGTTGGAAACTTTCAGATAGCCCATGTTGGAATAATTTTGGGAAGTGGGCGGAGTGAGCACACTCAGGTCGGTGTTGGGCCTAGTACAGCGATAAACATTTCCGGCGCTATCGAGCGGGAAATGCGCCTCGGCCATGTCGCTGTTTGGAGCTTCCACGTAAATGTAGCAGCCATACTGCGGCGAACCGGCATTGGCATTGTTGGTATTGTTAATGAGAACCCGAACGATGCGCGTGAACTCGCTGTCGGCTCCGGATTTTCTCGAAAGCAAATAGCCAGCGTATTGTGACTCCGTGTATTGCGTGTTCAGGTTGAACTCGCGCTGCCCTTTCCAGCGGCGATCGTTCGGCACGTTTACGCGTTGATTGGCCGGCACCCGACCGCGCGAACCAGCGCCGCGCTCGCGCAAACCAATGTTGTAACGTACTTCGGTCCCGGTCCCATCGATGCTGATGAACGAGCCGTTCATCTCCGCATTGCTCTGAGTGTCCTGCGTTTCAATGACGCGGCGTTCGCGACGCTCCGTCTCCGTCATGATGATTTTGTAGAGCGGCTGCGGAAACGCGTAGACCGCGTCATCGACTTGATAGAGAGCATTCGCGAATTGACCGGGAACATTGTTCTGATCGTAAGCCAGTGCCGGCCAGGAGTTAGTGTTACCCTCCAAATCCACTGCCTGGACGTAAAACTCGATGATCGCATGATTGGTTTGAGCGGGCACAGTTGCGGCAAAGACCTTGTCGCCCGCCACACCATCGTTGTGCGCGCCATCATCAAACATGGTCAGCGTCGAAAACGCCGGTGGAATAATCGTGGACGCATCGCGATAGAACAGCGTGACCACCAGACCGCTGGCGCGTTCATCGAGAATCGTCGCGGAAACAACGACCGGATCCGTGGATCGCGGCACGCTTGGGAAATGCGCCATGTCGAGGATCAGCGGCGCGATGTTCGTGCGTGCCACTGAATTGGCCACGCCCGGAGTGCCATTCGTGTTGATACTGGAGCGCCAATTTTGTCCGCTGCTATTGGGCATCGCAGGGTTCATCAACTCGAGGCTCGGTCCGCGTCCATCGGCAGGGCAACTCCAGATCCAGCCGCGGTGATTGCTAAGCAGGGGTCCGCGAACGCGCGTTGCCCAATCACCCTCCGAAGCATAATCGACTTCGTTCACCAGTTCGCCGAGCGCCGTTTCGAGGCGAATCTCCTGGCCATTGTTGGCAAGGTTGTCAGTCCATGGGCCGACGAAATTCGTGACGCCCGGATACTTGGCTTGGAAGGCCGCGTTGTTGGCTGCGACGACCAGGTAACCGCCCGCCGGAATCGTCACGTTCGGGAACGTGAACTCAACGCCCTTGGTGATTCGCCAGCCATTCAGGTTGATCGGCGCACTGTCAAGATTTCGCAATTCAATCCACTCGTCGTTGGTGAGTTTGCTCGGCGGTTGAAACATGATTTCGTTGATGACGATCTTGTCTGCAAAAACTGCGTTTGGATTCAGCAGGAAATTCCATTCCACACCGGCGAAATTGTTAGGTGGCGAAGCGAGGTCCGTAATGCCATGCCCCGGAGCCCAAACGACTTGCACCGCGCCGGTCGCAGGTTGCGCGAACGTGAAGGTATAAGGACCGGCCGCCGAACCGCCCACCGTTTGCGCAGGAACGTTATTGATAAGCAAGTCCGACGCGTTCACGCCGGCCACAGGCTCATCGAATGTCACGCTCAGTTGCGTGAAGTTACGCACAGTGGCGCCGACCGGCGGGTTCATGCTCGCGACGGCGGGCGGGACATTGTCTGGAGTGAAATATTGCCACGTCGCGCCGGCGCCCGTCGCGTCAAACGGATTACCCGCCATGTCCGCGATGCCGTGGTTGAAGGCCCAATTGATATTTACGACCGAGGTATTGGGCCGCGTGAAAACAAAAGTGTAATTGGATCCGCTGCCACCAAAATTCAATGCGGGCGCGCCATTCACGAGCAGGTCGGCGGCGTTGACGCCCTGGACATTCTCGCTGAAAACGACGGTAAGTTGCACAATGTTCGTCACATTCGCGCCTGCGGGCGGAGTTTTCGTCGCGATAACTGGCGGCGTGTGGTCTTCCAAGGTGTACTGCCAGGTGCCGCCCGGTCGGGTTGCATCAAAAGCATTTTGCGCCGGCTCGGTGTCCCGGATGCCGTGATTCACGGCCCAGGAAATGGCGACGTTCCCGTAAGCCGGTTGCGGAAATGTGAAAGTGTAATTCGAGCCACTGCCGCTCAGTCCGGTTGCCGCCGTTCCATTCACCAGCAGGTCAGCCGCATTTACGCCGCTCACTGGTTCACTGAATACCACCCCCACCGATGTCAGATTGCTGACCGTTGCGCCGGCCAACGGAACCTTGGCAAAAATGGTGGGCGCGCTTGGGTTGATCAGCGTGAAGCTGAATGTTGAGCCCGGCGCCGTGCCGTCGAAGGGTTTCGGCGGCGCGTCGAAGTCCACGATACCATGAGCACCGGCCCACGTAATATTTACGTTTCCATAGGCTGGCTGAGCAAAACTAAACGTGTAATTTGAACCGCTGCCAATGCGTCCCGTGGCCGGAACTCCGTTGATGAGCAAGTCGGACGCATCGACGTTCACAACGGGTTCGCTAAACGTGACGTTTAATGTCGTGAAAGAGAAAATGTCTCCCGGCGTTGGAACCACAGCGGCGATGCGAGGCGGGATATTAGTTAGATCCACATTCCCAACCGTCGCCTCCACTTGAATATTGAGCCCGAAGTCTGTGCTCGCGCCCAAGCTGGCGTTGAAAGCCTGAATAGCAATCACGTTGGTGCCCGCAACGAGACTCGCTAATCCGGCGGTATTGGTTACCGAGATGTAGGGAGCGCCGCCACCCCCCGCTTCCTGTGCGGTGCCTATTCCCGCAGTTTGAAACGGCGGATCGACGGGCGCTGTACCCATGTTATATCGCAATACTTCCGTCCCGTTAATCCATGCGACAAAGCCGTCGTCACTCTGGTGGCGATAGATGAAATTACTCACGCCTGCGGGCGAAGGAATGACAAATGTCCCGCGCATGTAAATGCACTGATACAGGCCCTGCATGTCGGACAACAACGTGCCCACGCCCGTGGTCGTGTTGGTGTAAGGATCGCCGTAATAAAATGGCGTCGCTGAATTGCTCCACGACGAATCGTTGAAACTCAGTGCCCGCCAGGCCTGAATGGGGCTCGACGCCTCATTGGTACCGGGAATAAAGCGCCACACGGTATTCGACGGAATCAACACTGTGGCAGGCGCGGTTAGAGTATACGACCATGTGGCCCCGGCTCCAGCAGCGTTGAACCCATTCAATGAGGGCGATGTATCGGTAATCCCATGCGCTCCGGCCCACGAAATGTTCACCGCGCCTTGTGAAGGCTGAGCAAAGCTGAATGTATAATTCAGGGGGGAATTCACCGTCAGTCCCGTCGCAGGTGACCCATTCACGAGGAGGTCCGCGGCGTTCACGCCCTGCACGTTTTCGCTGAAGACCACATTCACAGACGTGATGTTCGTAAGGATGGCGCCGGCGGCGGGCGTTTTCGAGACCACAGTCGGAGCGATGTTGTCCACGAGCACATAGCTCCAACGATTGCTGGCGGCCGTGCCATCGAATGACAACTGTGGTGTGCCTTGGTCCACAATGCCGTGGGCTCCGGCCCAAGTAATGTTGACGGGGCCGAATGCCGGTTGAGAGAAGGTAAAGATATAGGAATTACCGCCGCCGCTTAATCCACTGGCAGGAATGCCATTCACCAACAAATCCGAAGCATTCACGCCGCTGACCGATTCATTGAACGCAACTTGAATCGAAGTCAGCGAAGAAACGGTGCTGCTCTTCGCAGGTGTCTGGCTTTGGACAAATGGAGGAATGGTATTGGTGATCGGCGCTCCCTGGATAGTATTGGCGATCAACTCGACATCCAGGCTCAAGTCGGTGCTGTTGCCAAGATTTTGGTGCATCTCGATCGCCAATACGTTGTTGCCTGTATTCAGCGCGCTGGCAGGCAACCCTGTCACCACATCCAGCGGGTAATCAGCACCGATTGGCGCGAGGGTCAGATAATTCACGGGCCCCGCTGGCAGGTTCGTGCGAAACAATTCCACGCCATTGACGTAAACAATCGCCCCATCGTCTCGCAACAGACGCAGTGTTAAGTTTGAAACTGCCGAAGCATCGGCGACTGCAAATAGGCGTCGGAAGTAAGTGGTTATATATTTATTCGCCGCGTCCGGCCCATAACTGAGAATAGTGGCCTCATCGCCATCGCCATATCCCAGTTGTGCCGGGCCGCTGCCCCAGGTTGTGTCATCGAAAGCAAGGCCAGTCCAAACCGATCCCTGGTCAGTGCCGGTATCGAGAAATCTCCAAATTGAATTCGAAGGGATCAGCGTCACCGGAACAATCGTGAACGTATTCACGGAAATATTGACTGGTGATGAAGCGCGTGTAGCGCCCGCATTATCGGTGGCCACGGCCGTAAGCGTGTAATTACCTTGAGGAACGTTGCTCCACACAAAGCTAAACGGAGCGCTGGTCAAATCCGCAAGCTTCGTCAGATCGGTATAGATGGCGACATTCGTCACAGAACCGTCACTGTCGGTCGCGGACACGGAGATAGTGATGTTGGTTCCGGGACGCAGTGTGGCTCCATCGGTCGGACTGGTAATTGCGACGGACGGAAGGCTGTTTCCACCTCCGACACTGCTCAATTCCAGGTCGAAACTGATGTCGCTGCTGGTGGGCTGATCCTGATGAATCTCCACCGCGATCACGTTAATGCCACTTCGGAGGAGCGCGGGTGATATCGAGGTCGAGAAGATCGTATTGCCGTCGTCCCCGGCGTTGGCCGCAGTCGTGAGATAATCCACGGCTCCCGCTGCAAGATTGTTCCGAAACGCTTCCACGCCGTTGAGGTAAACCACGATGCCGTCGTCGCGGCGGTATCTGGCGGAGAGCGCGCTTATTGCTCCCGGATTGAGAACACTGAACGTCGATCGAAAATACGTGGTGATGTAACGATCGGTGTCAGCGACATTATAGCCCGGGGTTCCGTTGTCCTCGACGACAGTGGCTTCATCTCCATCGCCGTACCCCAATTGTGCTGGTCCTGAAACCCACGTACCATCATTGAAAGAATTCGTCCGCCACGCCACTCCTTGATCACTGCCATCGTCGAGGTATTTCCAAACAGAACCAAAAGGAAACAACACAGTCGGCATTTGCAAGGTGAGAGTGAATGGCCCGCCCACATTGCCGGCATTGTTTCGAGCATCCACCGCGATCTTGTATGAGGTGCCCGCCACAGCCGTAAAACTGACCCCAATGTTGCCGCCGCCGAAACCAGATGCAGCGCTTGTGATGTTAGCGAGACTGCCAACAGCCGAACCTGTATAAACAGCCAAAAGATCGCGGTAGGTTGCCGTGACATTGATATTCACCGTGCCCGCTTGCGGCGCCGTCCATTCATACCAGACGGAGTGCCCGCCTCCATTACCAGCGTGATTCGGTTCAGCCACTTCCTTTGTCGCCGATGTCGTGGTGCCGTTCGTCGCCAGGTTAATGCCTGAGAGCGTGGAGGCGTTGGCGAAATTGTCGTTGGCCGGAGCTTGCGCCAGCATGCTGACGGCAAAGCCCATGAAGGAAGCAACAAGGAGGGTGCGTAGTTGTTTCATTTTTAGATACTTCACTGCATTTCTTTTGGCACTTATGCCGAACCATCCGCGTGTGAACCACGCGATCCGCGTGAGTCCCACGCGGAGATTTGTTTTAGTCTTCTGCAAAACAGGAACACACTGCTCTGCGAATACACTTCTTCCGTATCGAACTGCTTGGGTTTCCCTGAACACAACGCCGAGACGACGATTGCGTCAAACAGGTTGCAACTTCGTCACGTTTTAGCGTTCAGCATGCATAGCAAGCTGATTGCCGTTCGCAAGAAACGGAGACGCAGAATGAAAATTCTGCGACGCATGCATGGGAAACAGTCGCAGAACTTACGTCAGGAGCGGCTGAGCGGCAAGCGCCAGAATGGAATGCGTCGGACAAAATCCGATACTAATAAATTTTGCGGAGGTTCGAAGGAAGAATTCCAAGTTCAGCGCGATATTTCGCGACCGTCCGGCGAGCGATCATGATGCCCTTGGCCTTGAGCATTTGCACCACTTGATGATCGGACAGCGGTTTGGTCTGATCTTCGGCTTTGAATATTTCGTCGATCATCCCTTTCACACTTGTGTTGGACATCGCCTCGCCGTCGGTGGTCTGCAGACCAGAGGTGAAGAAATACTTCATCTCGAAAATCCCGAACGGCGTTTGCATGTATTTGCCAGAAACAGCGCGGCTCACGGTCGTTTCGTGGACGCCCACGACTTCCGCCACCTGCACCATGGTCAGCGGTTTCAAGAAAGCCGGCCCTTTCTCCATGAACTCGCGCTGACGTTTTACGATCTCCTTGCCAATGTTTAGAATTGTCGATTGCCGCTGGTGCAAACTCTTGATGAGAAATTTTCCGGCGCGAATTTTTTCACGGATGTAATTGCGTACTTCCGCATCGGAACTGGCCTGCGCCATCAAATCCTTATAGTGGTTGCTGATGCGCAATTGCGGAATGTGATCATTGTTTGTCGAGACGATAAACTCCCCGTCATCGCCTTTGACCACAAAGACCTCGGGCAGCACATAAACATCATTGTTGGGCAGAAATTCACGGCCGGGCCGCGGCTCCAGATTTGCGATACGCTGCAATGACTCCTGAATTTCATCCAGATCGCGGCCGAGGATGCGCGCAATTTCCGGGATGCGCCGCTTGCTCAAAGCATCGAAGCATTCGCTGACTATTTTGTACTCGAGCGTGTGCTTCAGTTTTTTCCGCTCCAATTGCAGCATCAGGCATTCGCGCAGATCACGAGCGCCCACGCCGGGCGGGTGAAATGACTGAATGACATTCAGCACTTTCTCGATGCGCTGCGGTTCGACATTCGTCGTCATCGCGAGTTCATCGAGGGTCGATTTCAAGTAGCCATAGTCATCGATGTTTCCGATGATCATCTCGGCGATCGAACATTCGCCATTGTTCAGTTCGGACAAGCGCACCTGATCGATGAGATTTTCCTGCAAGGAAGTCCCCTGCACGAGCGAGTTGAACATGAACTCACGTTTCTCCTCGTCTTCCTCTGAACTGCGCAACGGCGCATTCGTGGCAGCGAAATGATCGCGCCAATCCTGGTCCATTTGCGTCAACTGATCGAACTGCGCCTGAAATTCATCGACCGGATCCTTGCTGTCCTTTTCTGACGTGGGATCGAATTGGGTGTCGGCGGGTGGCTCGGCAGGATCCGCAGCCGCGGCAGCCGCAGCATCAACAGGTTCACCTTCTCCGTTGCGCTCGGCCTTTTCCTCTTGGGTCTCCATCTCCGGCGCTTCCTCCAGGACTGGGTTTTGCTCCATTTCCTGCTGCACCAAAGCTTGAAGCTCAAGGGTCGGCGCCTGCAGCAGCGCGAGTGATTGCTGCAACTGCGGTGCCAGCACCTGCGCCAGCGCCATTTTCTGCGACAAATACAATCCTTGTGGCATTGCGATTCGATTCTACTTCGGTTTCGGAATTGCTCAAGGTTCTACTCGGCACAAACGTTGCTTTTCTGAAGAATCACTAGATGGTTCGCCGTGAGATCCCCGCTCGCTGGTTCCCGCCGCTTGGCCTGATTACCAATTTTTTCACCGCCGCCAGGAGAAAAATTCTGGACCATTACTCTGAGATCAAACTGATGTCGCTGCTGTCGTTGGTTGATTGGTTAATTTCGACCGCCAATACGATCGTGAAATATGTGGACTCGGCCACGCTTGGACATGCGGGTTCGCGCGCGCCGTCCCGAATTACGCGCCCGCGAGTTCCTGCCACAGAAATGCTGCCATTCGCATCCCGCTGGCAAAGCAATCCAGATCAAATTTCTCGTTGGGAGAATGCGCATTGTCGTCGGGCAAGGCCAAGCCGAGCAACAACGTGTCCACACCGAGGATTTTTTTGAAATCGTTTACGATGGGAATGGAGCCTCCCTCGCGCATGACAATTGGCTCCGCGTTGAACCCTTCCTTCAATGCGCGCAGCGATGCCTGCGCGAGTGAACTCGTCGGCGACACAATGTAGGGATCGCCGCCGTGGCCCCCCTTCAGTTCAATCTTCACCGTGGGCGGGCAGAGTTTCTTCAAGTGCGCCTGCACCAGCTTTTGGATTTTTCCCGGCTTCTGGTTTGGCACGAGGCGAATGGTAATTTTTGCGCTCGCCCACGAGGGCACAATCGTCTTGCTTCCCTCGCCCTGGTAGCCGCTGGTCAGCCCATTGATCTCCAATGTCGGTCGAGCACTGCGTTGCTCGTGATGCGTAAATCCCTTTTCGCCAAACAGCGCCGGAACACCGAGTAGCTTGCGATACTGCTCTGCGCTGTAAGGCAGCCGTTTCATTTGCTCCCGTTCAAATTTCGAGAGCGGCTTCACGTCGTCATAAAAGCCGGGGATCGTAATGCGCCCCTTCGAGTCGCGGAGCTGCGCGAGCAAACGGCACAACGCCATGGCGGGATTCTCCACGGAGCCGCCAAAAATTCCCGAGTGCAAATCACGAGGCGGGCCGATCAGCTTAATTTCCAAAGCGGTGATGCCGCGCAGCGCATACGTCAGCGCCGGCACTTTTTTGCTCGGCATCCCGGTGTCTGAAATCACCACCGCATCGCACTTCAATGCCGTCCGCTGCTCCTTCAAAAATCCCGCCAGGCTTCTGCTGCCCACTTCTTCTTCTCCCTCGATGACGAAAGTCAGGTCGACCGGCAGTTCCGTTCCGGTTTTGAAGTAGGCCTCGACTGCTTTCAGATGTGCCAGGTTCTGCCCTTTATTATCGCTAGCCCCACGACCGAACAGTGAACGTCCCGCAATGCGCGGCTCAAATGGCGGCGTCTTCCACAATTCAAACGGCTCGGGTGGCTGCACATCGTAATGGCCATACACCATGAAGTGCTTACGCCCTTTGCGCCGCGGCGTGCGCGCGACCAGGATGGGATTCCCGGCCGTCGGATGCAGTTCCGCCTGCAAACCAATCCCACGGCAATGCGCGAGCAACCACTCGGAGCACGCGTTCATGTCTTTGCCGTGCTTCTCCGTTTGCGCCGAAACACTGGGAAAGCGCACGTACTCGCAAAGTTGCTCGATGAACCCCGCTTCGTTGTCCGTGAGATACGAAAGAACTTTTTCCATGCGCGCGGAATGTGCCCCCGGCATTCAGCCGGGTCGAGAATCAACGTGCGCTTCGGCTCACTTCAGAAAATCGTTCAGATTCACCCCGCGCTTCTTCGGCTGTGTCGCGGGTGCATTGGTGGTGGCGGTATTTGTCTTGGGCGTCTTCTGAAATAAAGTGCCCAAACCCTGAATCAAATTGCCAACGGAATTTGTGCTCGTGACGTTTGTTCCGGTTTGGTTCGTTGAAGCTCCACCGACGTTTCCCAAACCGCGCAAAACCTTTCCTACGTCACCGCCCACAAAATTGCCCACCGTGCCCGCAAGAATTCTTCCGACCGCGATGGAATCAATTTTCGACTGCGGATCGCCCAGCGTACCCGTGACCGCGACGAACCGCGGCAGCGGCACAAACTCCGCGTTGGTCGCCAGGTCCGGCGGCGCCAGCCGCGCACGTTGGGCCACGTTTCGTGAGAGCGCCAAATCCACGGGCAGCTTGTTCAACGTGGAATTCGTCAGCACTTCCGCGAGCGTAATGCTCCCCATCACATCCGCGCGGAACACAGAACTCTCGACCGTCGCCGCGGCAATGTTCACCACGCCGTTGCTAATGACGGTCTTCGCTGCGATCCAGTCGAGCGGTGAGTCCGCGATCTCCGGCACACGCAACGCGAGACCAATCGGAGTGAGAATCTGTTTCAGCAACTTGCTCTTCGTCACTTTCACGTCGGCGTTCGTCAGCGAAAACGCGACGTCGCCACCGAGATTCTTTTTCAGGCTGGCGCCGGTCACGCCGGACCCTTTCACCTGCGCGTCGGCGAGAAGCGTGCCTTTGAATTGCCCCTTCTTGTCTGGTGCGAAGGTGTTTGCCATCGGCTCTGCAGGAACTCCGTTCAATTTCGCCTTCACATCGTATTCGTACCCAGCCACTGCCAGATTCAATAGTGCCGTGAGGTCAATGCTCCCGCCGTTCAGCGTGAGCGAGAACGGGTTCACGTTGACTCGGCCATTCTCGATCGTGGTTTTCGAAACCAAATTTGAAATCGCGATCTCGCGGAGGAAAAACTTCGCAATGTTCATCTCTGCGGTGAACTGCGTGAATTGGAGCTTCACAGGCGGTGGCTCCGTTTCCGGCTTTGCCTCCTTTGGCTGCTCGGGTGCTGGCTTGCCGGCGGCTGTTGCATTGGTCTGCTTCGCTTTGTTGCCTACGAAAAGGTCGTAATACGGTGTCAGGTCCAGTCCTTCGGAGGCGATCTTCACGTTGCCTGTCCACGCATTGGATTTCGACATGTCGATCCGTCCGGCAACATCCATTGAGTTCGGCGCCCGTTCGGTTTTTGCGAGCGCGAGCCGCACCTGACGCAAATCAATGACGTTTCTGGCATTGCTCACGTCTGCGACCGCATCGATTCCGAGCGGTGTCTTTGGAATTTGCCCCGTGGGATCGTTCACCACGAAGTTCGTAACGTGCAGTTCGGCTTTAACTGTCATGTCCGTGGGGCCATCAAGCTTCGCCGTGGTGTTCGCGTTGATTGTGACTGACTCCAGTTGTTTGTCCCCTAATGCCGCTGCGACGAACGACTTCAATGTGTTCTGGTTCAGGTCGGTGAGCTTCGCTGAAATCTGCCCGGCCTTTTTCTCCAGATCGTAATTACCGCCCACATCAAACGCACCACCCGGCTGGCCGCTCTGCGTTAACGAACCGGCGAGCTTCCGGATATTCACCGCCGGTCCGCGCATCGCGACATCGACATCCACTGCCGTGGCAAAACGATCAAAGCGATTGGACTGAAACGCCCCGGTCAATTCATCCACGTTAAGCTTCCCAACAACACTCCGATCCAGCACAGGTTGATTTGTCTGTCCCGGTGTCGTGTTCTTCTGCATCACGCGCCCCGCGAACTTCACCGTGCCCGCGCTCAAATTCAGGCCAGGCACACTCACGATCGATGTGACTTGAGGCAACGACGTTTCGACGTTCGCCTGCACGTCTGCATCTTGCGACCGGGTGTTGTATTGAAGCGCGCCACTTGCGACGAGCGCCTGCTGTCCAGCGCGCGCAAGTTCGGCGCGATACTGCTCCAGGTTCACCGCGCTGAAATCCGTCACAGTGCCGCGTGTCGTGAACGCGATGTCCGCATTCTCCACTCGATTGCTGCCAAACGCCGCCGTCAATTGCTCGAGGCGTGTGGCTAGATTGAGCGAAAGATCTTTGCCGGCCTTTCGCGAGATCAGGTTCAACGTTACGCCCAATGTGCCGCTGCTAATCCTCGCATTGGTCCCCACGAACGCCTGCCAATCCGGCAAATTGAAATTCGTTACGACGAGATCAAATGCCGATTCGTCCACCGCATTGCCCGCCTTGGCCAGTTCCAGCGTCATCGGTTTCGCCAATGAGCCGCGCAAGAACTCGGCGTTGTTCTGAGTTCCATTGAGCGTGAACGTCTGAATCGAAGCAGTCTTGTTCGTTTGATCGTAAGCGAGGATGTATGCCGTGCGAACATCGAGCACCGGCGTCGTCTGGCCTTTCTGCGACGCGCTGAAACTACCCACTATCAACGCACCGTTGACTGCGATCATCCTCCCGCGCTGCGTCAATTCGATCGTGTTCGTGGAATTGATTGCTGTCTGATTGAAGTCGATGCCCATCGCCGATCCCGCAATGTTCAGAGCTTGCCGATCGATCTGTGAAATCGTTACGGCGAGCTTCCCTTCCATCGTTTCCGCGCTGAAGGGTCCGCTGACGGCCAACGCGCCAAGATTTTTTCCGCTCTGCGCCAATCGCAGGCTTACGTCATTCAATTGCGTGGGCGTGATGTCCGCGTTCAAAACCACGCCCGCCCCGGCCACCGCGGCGAACGACCCTTTAGCCTCGACGACATCTACCTTCGTCTGCCCCTTTGCCATTTGCGGTTTCAGTGCCGCGTCCAGCACCAGATTAAACTTCCCCGCCACCGTCGCGGCCATCACACCATTGCTGGCGCCCTTCAATCCCTGGTCCATCCGCACGTTTGCGGCGAGACTCAATTGTCCGGTCTTGTTGTTGCCAATGTCGTCGGCCGTCACGGTCACACCGGTAAGTTCGAGCAACTGCTGCGTGCCGTCCTTGTGTTGCTCGATTTTCCGCACGGTCGCGTTGTTCAAAACCAATTTTTGCAAATTCACCTGCGGAGGCTTCCCGGTCTTTTTCTCCTTTGGCTCTTTCTTAGGCGCCTCTTCCCGGGGCTGCTTTGTGATGGGATCGAGATTGCTCGTGCCGTCCGCAAACGTGATGAGGTTCACGACCGGCGATTCCAGTGCAACTTCGCTCACGTTAATGTTGCCCTTGATGATGTCCATCAGACTGTAACGCGCTCGGACTTCTTGCGCCGTCACGAGCGGCTCAGTGCCCGTGCTCTGCACTTTCAATCCCTTTATGTTCACCGATGAAAACGGTGAAATGCTCGCGCTCTCGACAGTCACTTGCGCGTTCATTGCCTTGCTCACCTTCGGCAGAATTACGGACTTCAGCGCCCACTCGCTCGTGCCCACGAAGTAAGCCACCACGAGCAAGAGCACGAGCACGCCAAAGATAATTCCGATCCACTGCAATGCGCGGTGCGGTTGGCGTGATGTTGTTTTCATTTCGTCTGCCATAAGAAAGCCTTTCCCAACTCCAGCGGCGAAGTTAACGCACTTCGCTGCCATGTCACCCCATGCTTTTTTTAAAATCCGATGGGGCGCGCATGTTACAAATCAAACCAGCATCGACAACAAAGTTTGTGGCTCGTTAACGTCCGCGCGTGCGCGACGCAGTGGAAATTGATGTAGCCGTATTCGGCGGGGGAATCGCCGGCCTGTGGCTGCTCAATCGTTTGCTCGCGCTGGGTTTCGACGCCCTGGTCTTCGAGAAAACCGCGCTGGGCTCCGGCCAGACGATTGCCTCGCAAGGCATCATTCACAGCGGTGTGAAGTACACCTTCGATGGCGTCAACCGACCGCAAAGCGAAGCGCTCTCGTCGATGCCAAAGATTTGGATGGACTGCATCGCAGGTCGCGGCGAAGTCGATTTGCGCGGCACCGAAATTCTCGCCCGCCATCAACTGATGTTTACGACGGGCGGGTTGCTCAATCGCGTCGCCGGCACAGTTGTGACGAAGGCGTTGCGCAGCGAAGTGGCTGTTGTCGAACGCGCAAACTGGCCGGCGCTTTTCAATGCACGAGAGTTCGGCGGGAAAATTTACCAACTCGAAGAACCGGTGCTCGCAAGCAAATCTGTCCTGAACGCGTTGTGCGCTCGCTGTGGGTCCGTAATCCGACAAGGCGATGTGAAAGAGCTGCTGCGCAACGGCGATGAGATAACTGAGATTCGGTTCGCAAATTCATCAGTAAACGTTCGTCCGCGTGCCAGCATTTTCACGTCCGGTTCCGGAAACGAGTTCTTCGCCGAACAACTTGGCTTGAACCAAACGAAAGTCACGCAGCGACGTGCGCTTCGGATGTTCCTGGCGCGCGGAATCCCACACAAGCTCTTCGCCCATTGCCTGGTGCCGGAGCCGAAACCGCGTGTCACGATCACCACGCATGATTTGAACGGCGAAAACGTTTGGTACATTGGCGGCAACATCGCGGAAAAGGCTGTCGGCATGAGCGAGGGCGAGGCGCTGCGGTGGGCACATTCCGAAATGACGGACATTTTTCCGTGGCTCGATTGGAAAGGCGTTCGCTGGGCGATCCATGACGTTGACCGTGCGGAACCGGCTGCGAGCAAATTGCTCCCGAGCGGGCCGACGCTCACGACCGTGGGTAACGCCGCGCTCGCCTGGCCAACAAAACTCGCACTGGCCCCGGCCCTCACACAGCAAGCGCTTCGGTGGCTGGACCAGCAGGAAATAACTCCATCGCACCGGGCTACTGAATTGGCATTATCCCCCGCCATCTGTGCAAAGTATCCATGGGAGGAGGAACGCGAATGGATTCAAATTTGAAATTGCCGCAGCGCCCGCTTGGCTCCACGGGCTTGAATGTGAGCGTCCTCGGACTGGGCACCGTAAAGTTCGGGCGCAACCAGAAGATCAAATACCCGACATTCGAGCTGCCAACCGATGAAGCGATTTGCCGGTTGCTTGACGACGCTCAAGCGCTGGGCATCAACCTGCTCGACACCGCACCTGCCTATGGAATTGCCGAAGAGCGACTTGGCAAGCTGCTCGGCACCCGTCGCAATGAATTCGTGATCGTGACAAAGACAGGCGAGGAATTCGCGAATGGTGAATCGAGTTACAATTTTTCAGCCGAGCACACGCGGCTGAGCGTCGAACGCAGCTTGACGCGGCTCAAAACGAATCGATTGGATTGCGTGCTCGTGCATTGCCCGCGGCAGGACTTCGAAGCGCTGAGCAATTCGCCCGTGCTCGATACACTTCAACAGCTCAAAGACCGCGGCGACATCCGCAGCTTCGGCGCATCGACGAATTCCGTCGAAGGCGGATTGCTCGCGCTCGACGTCGCTGATGTGGTGATGGTCACTTACTCTGCCGATTATACGCATGAAGAACGCGTCATCCGTCGCGCCGCCGAACTCCGCAAAGGCGTCTTGATCAAAAAAGGCCTTGGCTCCGGCAGTCTCGCCAGCGGCAACGCGCCGCGTTCACTCGAAGAAAATCTTCGTCCCATCTTCGCGCTCGATGGTGTGTCGAGCCTCATCATTGGAACGATCCGTCGCGAACATTTGTTGGAGAACGCGGAGGCAGTGAATGCGACATTGCGCGAACGTTGAAGGAATGTCTTCTTCGGTTCTCCCGGCGCTCAATCTACGTAAACGAATTCGTTCACGTTCAGCAAAACCCGGCAGAGTTCGGCCAAGCTGTACTGCTGGACCAATTGCGCGCAGGATTGAACTTCGTCTCGCGTTGGAGCGCGCTGCAACGTCAGCCTATAGGCACGTTCAATTTGCCTGTTCAGGTCCCCATTCGCTTCACGCTGCACGCGCTCGGCCAGCGCTTTGGCAGCTTCAATACTCAGCGAATTATTGAGCAGCGTCAGTGCTTGCGGAGCGACAATCGATTCGCCACGGCGCGCGCAGGAAACAGAATTTTCTGGCAGGTCGAACGTCTCCATAAAGGGCACGCGCACTGTTTTCTTTTGAATCAAATAAACGCTGCGGACGTTCTGGTTTGTCTTCGGCGATGGATACCAACCTTTGGTCTTCGTTTCATTGTCGTCGAGAAACGCTGGGTTGGCCTGAAGAACTTCCGGCGGCAACTCGGGCCAAATTGGCGGACCGCCGGGATGATCCAGTTTCAATGTCCCGGAAACTGCGAGCAATGAATCGCGGAGTTGCTCGGCGGTGAGGCGGCGAATGTTTTGGCGCCAGAGCAATGAATTGTCCGGATCAACATGGGAGGCCGAGCGTCCTCGCGAGTCCCGCTCCAGGGACTCGGAAAGAATGGGGTCTCGCGAGGACGCTCGCCCTCCCGGTGCGCTGGCCTGCCGATACGTCGCGGACGTGACAATCAATCGGTGCAATGACTTGATGCTCCAACCGCTGCGCATAAACTCCGCAGCGATCCAATCCAGCAACTCCGGATGTGTGGACCGCGCGCCGGCGAGACCAAAGTCATTCGGGGTGGCGACCAGTCCTTTGCCGAAATGTTGCTGCCAGGCGCGATTCACAAACACGCGCGCAGTCAATGGATTGTTCGTCGAGGCGATCCACTTCGCCAGCGTCAACCGCCTGCCGGTGCTCTTGCTGTTAATCGCTTTCTCAATCACCGCAGGATTTGGATCGAGAATGGAGATGAACCCTGGCTGGACGGGCGCGCGCGGGTCTTTGTGATTGCCCTGGAAGAGGACCTTGGTGACGGGAACCCTCTCTGCATTGTCCACCATCAGCAATCCGAGCGTGAACGCACGTTTCTGCTTTTTCAGTTCGTCGATTTGCTTCGCGAGCGATTCAGTCTCTTTCTTTTGTTCAACCGTGAGTGCCGCCTGCACTTCCTTGTCCTTCGGCTCAACTTTTTTCTCCAGCGCCGCAATTTGATCTTTCAGATCGTTGGTGCGTTTTTCTTTCGGTGTTTCGAGCAGTGCTCGCTCTGAGTCGGTCAATTTCGCGACTTTATCCTCGCGCAACTTTTTCTTCGCACCCGCAAGCAATGCGTCTCGTTTTTCCTGAAAGGGCTTCAACTTCTCCTCGATTGATTTGTTGTGCGCCCGAATCGATTCCTGTTCGCCAGCCGTGTCCAATGGCACATCATCCGCAAACTTCACAGGCTCGAAGAAGGCGCGCAGGCGGTAATGGTCCGCTTGGGAGAGCGGATCGTACTTGTGATCGTGGCAGCGATTGCACGACATCGTGAGTCCGAGAAATGCACCCGCGGTCGTCTCGGTTAAATCAGCCATGAGTTCCGCGCGGCTGCGATCCTGTTCGTTGAATGCGCCCGCTGAATTGTCCTGCGGACCCATGCGCAGATATCCGGTCGCGATCAGACAATCCTGCTGTTTCTGGTTCTCCGGCGCTCCCTCGAACAATTCGTCTCCCGCCAGTTCTTCGCGAATGAGTTCGTCGAACGGTTTGTCTGCATTGAAGGAGTGAATAAGATAATCGCGGAACCGCCACGCCTTCGGACGAAACTCGTCCCAGTCGAAACCGTTGCTGTCGCTGTACCGGATCACGTCCATCCACAGCCGGGCCTGATGCTCTCCATAACGCGGCGACGCGAGCAGCTTATCGACGAGGCATTCGTAGGCGTCGCGACGCCCATCGTTCAGGAATTCATCCACCGCTTCGGGCGTGGGCGGAAGGCCGAGAAGATCAAAATAAAGTCGGCGCGCGAGAGTGCGCTTGTCTGCTTCCCGAGAAGGCTGAAGTTTTTTCTCCGCCAGTTTTGCAAGAATGAACTGGTCGATTGGATTGCGCGTGAACTTCTGGAGCGACACGCTTCGCGAATCCCTGATGGATCCGCCTTTCGTTGAAATGGAATATCCGTGAGTTCGTCCTTCCAGCGAGGCGATGGTTGGCGGCACCACTCGCTGCAGGGGTTGCAATGACCATAAGTCCAGTCGCTGCCCGCCGAAGATTTTCACGATTGGATTTCGGGCGTCGTGCCATGCATCCCCAATCCTTTCGCCGGGTTTCTCCAGCACGTCAGCGGCGCCATTCGTCGCGCCCTTCGGCCACGGAGCGCCCTCTTTAATCCAACGCTTCAACACGGCAATGTCATTGCTCGTGAGCTTTTCCTTCGGCGGCATTTCCAAATCCTTTTTGGAATGCATGACAGCCTGAAGCAGCAAACTTTCATCTGGCTTATCGAGAACCAGCGCCGGACCGCTTTCGCCCCCCTTCAAAAGTGCGGCGCGCGAATCCATGCGTAACCCGCCCTTCACTTTGTCAGGCCCGTGACAACTGAGGCATCGTGAATCGAGCAACGGCTTCACCTTGTCCGTGAAATGTTTGTCCGACGGTGTTTCGCCGCTAGCGGTGAAAGCCACGGCTAAAACCAGCGTGAGATGAATGCATGCGCGGGTCACTGGCTGAATTATGCCATCGATGAAACAATTGCGGCAAACAGGTTTCCCGCGAAGATTTGCGTTTGAAGTCGCCACCATCGTGTTTCGTCAGCTAATTGTTCGAGTGCCCATGACTATTCATCGCCGATTTCGCCGATCGATCCGACGTGCTCGGATTGCTTTCACTTCAAGCTGCGGATTGCTGGTGCTGCTGGCCTCCGCCGTGGCGGGTGCGGAGTCCACAGTCACTTTCAATCGCGATGTACGCCCGATTCTTTCCGAGAATTGCTTTACGTGCCACGGACCCGACGCCAATAAGCGCAAAGCCGGATTGCGTTTGGATACAAAGGAAGGTCTTTTCGCGAAAACGCCCAAGCGCGAACCCGCGATCGTCCCGGGCAAGTTGGACAAGAGCGAACTCTGGTCGCGCATCACAACGACGAATCTCGACGACCGGATGCCGCCGGAGAATTCCCACAAGGAACTCACTCCTGAGCAGATTGACACGTTGAAGAAGTGGATCGCGGCCGGCGCGCCCTGGCAGGGTCATTGGGCGTTTATCAAACCGGAGCGGGCGCCCGTGCCTACGAAGTTCAAGGCGCAAGGTTCGAGGTTCAAAGTTCGCAATCCTATCGACGCGTTCGTGCTCGCCAAACTGGAAAGCAAAGGGCTGAAGCCCAATGCGGAGGCGGACAAACGCACCCTCGCTCGCCGCGTGTATCTCGACGTGACCGGGTTGCCGCCCAAGCCCGAGGAGGTGAACGGATTTCTTAACGACAAATCCACGGACGCTTACGAACGGCTGGTGAAGAGACTGCTGGGTTCGCCGCACTACGGCGAGCATCGCGCGCGCTATTGGCTCGACGCCGCTCGTTACGCAGACACGCACGGACTCCATTTCGACAATTATCGCGAGATGTGGCCGTATCGCGATTGGGTCATCAAAGCGTTTAACAGCAACATGCCTTTCGACCGCTTCACGTTGCTGCAACTCGCCGGCGATTTACTCAGCCCGGAAGACATTGATGCGCTGATCGCCACCGGCTTCGAGCGATGCAACATGACCACGAACGAAGGTGGAACCATCGAAGAGGAAAACCTCGCCAATTACGCGAACGATCGCGTCACCACGTTGAGCTGGGTCTATCTCGGGCTGACGATGAATTGCTGCGCTTGCCACGATCACAAATTCGACCCACTGGCGCAGAAGGATTTTTATTCGATGGCCGCATTTTTCCGGAACACGAAGCAGAGCGGCTTCGACAAGAATATTCGCGAGAGCGATCTATTCACGGTGGCGCCGCAGGGCGAAACAGATCGCGCACGCTGGCGAGCCCTCGCTTCGGAACTCGAAACAGCGCGACAAGTTCGCGCAACGGAAGAACGCGCAGTCGCAAGCGAATTTACAAACTGGCTGGCCAGCGTGGACGCCGCCAAGGCCGTGAAATCACGTGTTCTGCCGGATGATTACCTGCACGCGCGCTTGAGCGAAGGAGATGGCACGAACGTCACGATTCGAATCGCGGGAGTAAACAAGACGCTCGGTGCCAGAACGAATCTGACGTGGACGACCAATGGCCCGTTTGGCGCGGCCCCCGTGCTGACGAAAACAAGTTCGTTCGAGCTCGGCAATTTTGGAGATTTCGATTCCGGCCACGCGTTTTCCGTCAGCGCCTGGGTGTTCCTGCCGAAGAATTTCAAAGGCGAAGGTTCCGTGATCGCGAAGATGGGCGGTGAAGACGAAAAATATCGTGGCTGGGAACTGTTCGTCCTCGACAGCGACTTCGGTTTGAAAATGGTGCATCGCTGGTCCGCCGAGGCAATGGAGGTTCGCACCACCGAAAACTCGGTGAAGCACGGACAATGGAACCATCTCTGCATGACCTACGATGGCGGTGAGCGTGTCGGTGGTGTGAAGCTATTCGTGAACGGCGTCGAGGCGAACGCGAACCGCGATAACAATCGCCTGGAAGGAACGATTCGAAACAATTCTCCGCTGCGCATCGGGCGGCGGGACAAGAACAACGAATTGCACAATGTCGCAGTGCAAGACCTGCGCATTGTGAAGCGACGATTGTCCAGCACCGAAGTGGGAGCATTGACCGCCGCACCGCAGTTGCCTGAATTGCTTGCCCGAGCGAACGACACAACCACGAATCCCCCGACCATGGCGCTGCTGCGCAGTTATTATTTCGTCACACAAAGCAAAGGCTGGCAGACCGCGCAGGCGAAGTTGAATGCATTGGAGATTGAGCATCAGGAAATTCGGGCACGCAGTCCGCGCACGCTGGTGCAGGAGGAAAAAACGAATTCGGAGCCGATGGCGCAAATTCTTTTCCGCGGCCAATACGACAAGCCAAAGGAAAAGGTAAGCGCGGGAACGCCGGCCGTGTTGCACGAGATGCCGAAAAGCGCACCAAGAAACCGCCTCGGGCTGGCGCAATGGATGGTTTCGCGCGAAAACCCGCTCACCGCAAGAGTCACCGTGAACCGTTTGTGGCAGGAGATTTTTGGCGTGGGCCTGGTGAAAACGACGGAAGACTTTGGCACGCAAGGCGAAGCCCCGGTGAATCAGGAGTTGCTCGACTGGCTCGCGGTTGAATTCCAGGAGAGCGGCTGGGACGTGAAGCACATGATCGAATTGATTGTGACGTCATCAACGTATCGCCAGAGCGCCGAAGCCACGAAAGAGAAGCTGGAGAGCGATCCGCAGAACCGGTTGCTCAGCCGCGGTCCGCGCTTTCGTATGGACGGTGAGATGGTCCGTGATTACGCCCTCGCCGCGAGCGGACTGCTGGTCGATAAAATCGGCGGCCCGAGCGTGAAGCCATATCAGCCGCCTGGAATCTGGGAAGCGGTCGCGATGCCGGAAAGCAACACGCGCTTTTATGCGCGCGATCGGGGCGAGGATCTTTATCGCCGCAGCCTTTACACATTCTGGAAGCGCGCGGCGCCACCGGCCAGCATGGACGTTTTCAACGCGCCGAGCCGCGAAGTCTGCACCGTGCGCCGTGAGCGGACCGATACGCCGTTGCAAGCGCTGGTGACGTTGAACGATCCGCAATTCGTCGAAGCCGCGCGGCATCTCGCCGAAGTCGCGCTGGTTAACACCAGGAAAGAGGACAGCGCGTTGGATTTGATGGCGGCGCGAGTGCTGGCGCGTCCGTTGACATCCAAAGAGATGCGCATCGTTCAAAACACTTTTAGCGAAGCGCGGAATTATTACGCAGCGAACCCGGACGCCGCGGCCAAACTCATCTCGGTGGGCGACTCGAAGCCGAGTGAAAAAGTGCCCCCGACTCAACTGGCCACGATGACCCTCGTCGCAAACGAGTTGCTGAACCTCGACGAAGTTTTGAACAAATAAGGAATCATGAGCCTGCTTGAAAATTTCAACCGCTACGAAACCCGGCGCCAGTTTTTCGCGCGCGGCAAGAACGCTCTCGGTTACGCGGCCCTCACATCATTGCTCGGAAGTTCATTAGATTTATGGGGCGATGAATCTGCGGCAAAGAAGAACGCGCTGCCGCACTTTCCGCCCAAAGTAAAGAACGTCATTTACCTGCACATGGTCGGCGGTCCATCCCAGATGGATCTCTACGATTACAAACCGGTGATGAAGGATTGGTACGACAAAGACCTTCCGGATTCCGTTCGCATGGGGCAGCGATTGACGACGATGACGTCGGGCCAGAAACGATTTCCGATCGCGCCGTCGAAATACAAATTCGAACAGGCAGGGAAATGCGGGCTGTGGATGAACACACAGTTGCTTCCGCACACGGCGAAGTGCGTGGATGACATGGCGTTCATCCGGTCAATGCACACCGAGGCGATTAACCATGAACCGGCGATTTGTGCGATGCAGACGGGCTCGATGGTAAGTGGGCGGCCGTGCATCGGGTCCTGGGTCAGCTATGGACTCGGGTCGATGAATGAAAACCTGCCGACTTTCTGCGTGCTGGTCGCCGAGCCTTCAAACAAGGAGCAGATCCAGGCCATCAGCGCGCGCCTTTGGTCGAGCGGTTTCATTTCGGGCGAACATGCCGGGGTGTCTTTTCGCAGCGGTGCCGATCCCATCTTGTTCATCAATAACCCTGCCGGCGTGCCGGGCGAGTTGCGGCGCAAACAGCTTGATGGCCTCCGGGCACTCAACGAGTTGAACTACAGGAAGGTCGGCGATCCAGAAACGCACACGCGCATTCAACAGTTCGAAATGGCCTTTCGCATGCAAACAAGCGTGCCGGACTTGATGGATGTAAAAAAAGAGCCGGAGGCAACGTACAAACTTTACGGCGAAGAAGCGAAGAAGCCGGGATCATTTGCGGCGAGTTGCCTGCTTGCGCGCCGTCTCGTCGAGCGGGGTGTGCGGTTCGTCCAGATTTATCACAACAATTGGGACCACCACTCGAATGTCGACAAGCGATTGCCGTCGCAGTGCAAGGATGTGGACCAGGCCACGTACGGCCTCATTCAGGATTTGAAAGCGCGCGGGCTTTGGGACCACACGCTGATCATTTGGGGCGGTGAATTCGGCCGTACGATCTACAGCCAGGGCGGGCTGACAAAAGACAACTACGGGCGCGATCATCATCCGCGCTGTTTCACCATGTGGCTGGCCGGTGGTGGCATCAAAGGCGGGACCGTCTATGGCACCACGGACGAATTCAGCTACAACGTCGTGGAAAATCCAGTTCACGTCCGCGACCTGCACGCAACGATCTTGCGGTTGCTCGGGATCGACCACAGCAAGTTCACTGTGAAGTGGCAGGGCGTTGATATGAAACTCACCGGAGTCGATGCGGAAGCGCAAGTGGTGAAAGACATCCTTTCTTAGCAAACTTCTCTAAAAACGTCCGCGCGGCATGAGTCGGGCGCTTCCTTCTACCAATACGCCGGTTTCAGAATGAATTCCCTCATTTCCGCACTTTCTGTGTAACCTCAGTGCGCGATTGCCTCAGGAAGCAGGCAAGATGAAAACTGAAGACTCAACGAAGGCGTGCCCAAAGTGCGGGGCGCCCGTGCCGGCGGAAGCTCCGCAGGGACTTTGCCCAAAATGCGTGCTGGCACAGGCAGCGGCCCCTGAAGCGGCCCCGACAGCCACAGCCAATATCCCATCTCTCGAACGCCTCGCCGTCGCATTTCCCCAATTGCAGATTATCGAGTTGATTGGTCGCGGCGGGATGGGTTTTGTTTTCAAAGCGCGGCAGCCACATCTCGATCGCTTCGTCGCACTCAAACTGCTTCCGGATTCGCTCGCGCATGATCCTCATTTCGCCGAGCGGTTCAATCGTGAGGGCCGGACGCTCGCACGATTGAATCATCCGAACATCGTCAGCATCTTCGATTTCGGGCAAGCGGGCGGATTCTATTTTCTCCTCATGGAATACGTTGATGGCGTAAACCTTCGCGAGGCAATGCGGGCCGGGCGGTTCTCGCCATCGGAAGCGCTGGCCATTGTTCCGAAGATTTGTGAAGCGCTGCAATATGCTCACGAAGAAGGGGTGCTGCACCGGGATATCAAGCCAGAGAACATTTTGCTGGATACGAAGGGCCGCGTGAAAATCGCTGACTTCGGCATCGCGAAAATTGTGGGTGAAGACAAACCCGACGTTTCGCTCACCGCCACCGGGGCCACGCTCGGCACGCCCCATTACATGGCGCCCGAGCAATTTGAAAAACCAGCCACCGTCGATCATCGCGCGGACATCTATTCGCTCGGCGTCGTTTTCTACGAAATGCTTACGGGTGAATTGCCCATCGGCCGTTTCTCGCCGCCGTCGCAACGCACGTCCGTCGATCCGCGCGTGGATGACGTGGTGATGCGCACGCTGGAGAAGGAACGCGAAAAACGTTTCCAGAGCGCGGGAGAAATGCAGACCAATGTCGAGCATCTCACCGAAGCGGGCGCAGGAACTTTCAAGGGCGGTTCTGTTCCACTGAAAGCAGGTGCTGGCGAAAAAGGCTCGCGCGGAACAATCGTAATCACTCCTTCCTCCGTGCAACCGACGAATCCGGGGTGGTCGCACAAAGCGATTTGGGGTGCGGTGCTGGTGGGAATCGGTTTGGTTCCCATGCTCGCTTTCCTCGCCTTCATCATTTATTTTGCCGTCTCCCGTCGTGGCTTCATTGGAGGTTGGGAACTGACCCTTTCGCTGGTTCTTTCCGTGCCGGCCCTTGCGGGAACGATTCTCGGATGGATGGCATTGAATGATATTCGCGTCGAGCGGCTGCGCGGCCTGCCTCTCGCCGTTTTCGGTGCGCTGACCTTGCCCCTGCTGACTCTTGTCGGTGGCACGCTGGTGATTCCGTGGTTCATCAGCCAGCGCGTCGGTGGCAGCCCAGGCTTGCTCATGCTCACTGTTCCCGCCGGTGCGATTACCTTTTCCATCTGGGCCATTTATTCAGCCGTGCGCTGGGGCGGAAACCAGCCGGTATCGCAACGACGCGGTGTGCTCAAGTGGGTTTTCGTCGCGCTGCTTTTCTTTGGCGTCGGAATCATCCTCAGTGGAAACCTGGTTTGGGATAAAAGTGGGAGAAGGGCGGCGCCCGTCGCCGCTGCCGATACCAACACGACTCCTTGGATTCGATTCACCTTCACCGCCGTCGAACTGCGCGAAGTGCAGGGCGTGCGCTGGCTGGCGATTGATTACCTGGACGACGTGCACGGTGAGTGTCAGAAGTCCTTTCCGTGGGAAACGACGATTCCCGGCTTTAAGGCCGAGACGCGCACGAGCGAGTTCGTCACCGACGCCAAGGATTCATCTCCAGCAGTGCGTCATCAACGCATCGAGTATCGAATGCCCGACTCGACGCCGCGCGACCAGCTTGAGCGGCTGCGCGATAATTTGGAAAAAGCGCTGAAACGAAAATCCTTCCGGCTGGAATTAGGCGAACAGCAAGCCCCGCTCTTGCTCTTCGAACTGCCCGGCGTGGAAGGCGGTTCGCTCAAGGCGTGGATAAAGGTGATGCCTCCTGTCGAACCGAATGTTTCTCCTGAATACCGGCAGGCCGTGGTCAGATTAGAGACTCTCCTGAAAAAAGAGGAGGAACTCTCCGCGCAGTTTACAGATAATCATCCCCTCCTTAGGCGTGTTCGCGAACAGATTGCGGAAGCTAGAGAGAAGAAGAATCTGCTTGAGCCCAAAACGCTGAACAGGCGAGATGCAGCTTCGACCAATCTCGTCCCCAGTGAGCCGTCGGCGAAAATCTCACCGCCGACTTCGCCCCTCCAGTTCCGCCTGGTCGCGGACGATGCCAATATCGCAGCGCCCGTGGACGTAATGATGGAGTCGCGCCGCGACGGGACAGTCGTTCCTCACAGGGTGCTGCGAACCGTGTTGCTGGATGGGTCAGCAGTGGCGCGCGCGGGAATTGTGCTAGAAACGAACGACCATCGCACAATCGGAGTCGAGCTCACCGCGGAAGGCGCTCGCCAGTTTGCAGCTATCACGGCGGCAAACATCGGACGCCAACTGGCTATCGTTTCGAATGAACGGGTGTTGAGCGCACCGATCATTCGCACTGCAATTACGGGAGGTAAATTGAGGATCGACGGCAACATATCCGCCGCCGAGGCACAGACGCTCGCCGCGACGTTAAATCGGACGCCAGCCGGTGAAGATGCTCTTCCCCGCAAGCTTGAGCTTCGCATTCCCACGATAACAGACGATCGCTATCAATCGGTCAGCATCACCACGGACTCGGAACTGCCGACGGGCGATTATCTCGTCGGCCTGATGCAACGGGCGGATGGCCGGTTGGACGAGCGGGCAGCAGTCACTTCGATCTCCTCAGGACCGGAAGGAACTCGAGCCATGAAGCACCTTCTCTGGCAAATGAGCACGTTTGAGACAAATCACGTGCGCGAGATTATCGCAAACATGAAGATGAATTTGGACGGCCGCGTTGTTGAACTAAAACGTGACGAACGTAAGCGCGTGTTCCAAGCCACAAATGACCATGGAGATGTTACACAAGGATTCGTCGCGCTGCGCTCGGATGGGTTGAACGCGACAAATGCTCCTCCGGTTCTGATCTCCATCGTCGATGTTCCTAAATTTTGGGGACCCTTTTTCCTGACTGTGCAGCTTCGTATTTCTGCGCCGCGGGGTTCCCTGCCGCATGGTATCGGCGTTCTTGGTGATGGCTCCTTGCTTGAAACGCGCACCTCCATTGGCTGGTCTGGTAACTCATGCTCGTGGTATTACCCGCGGGAATTCAGCCAGAAGGATCTACAGGAAGTCGGACGCCAACTCGAAGCGGCGAAAGTTACTTCGCCGAACGGCGTTAGAATTCTGCCTGGACAAAGAGTGCCAATGTTCTCTGTGACAAACCAAACCGGGACAATCTTTCGGGGCTTCTTTGAACTGTGATTCCCGGTGCAAAATGAATTTTGAAACCTCTTCTGCTTTCGCCCCTACGCGCTGGACGCTCGTCCTGCGCGCGCGGGGTGAAAGTGCTGAGGCGCGCGGAGCATTGAGTGAATTGTGCGAAGCGTATTACCAGCCTGTGTTCCGCTTCCTCCGCCGAGAGGGACGCGAGGAGGATTCTGCGCGCGAGCTCACGCAGGAATTCTTCGCGCGCCTGCTCTCCGGCAGCGGCATCGGCGCAGCGGACCCACGACGTGGCCGCTTCCGCTCTTACCTGCTCGGCGCCGTGAAACATTTTCTCGCCGACCAGCGCGATCATGGAGGTCGCCAGAAGCGCGGCAGCGGGAGAACGTCCGAATCACTGGATGCCCACGACGAACTCGCACCCGGCCTGCAAGTCGCCGATGAAGGCAGTGCGCCGGACGACAAGTGGTTCGATCGCGAATGGGCCCTGGCTGTCATGGATCGCGCGTTGAAATCCCTGGCTGCTGAATTCGAGTCCGAGAACAAGGCCGACCAGTTGGCAATTCTAAAACCATGGCTCGCCGGCGATGCAGACACGCTGCCGCAAGCGCACGCCGCCGTTCAGCTCGGCATCAGTGAAAGTGCGGTGAAAGTCGCCATTCATCGCCTGCGCAAAAAATTTCGCGAAATCATCCGCGCCGAAATCGCGCAGACGATTGACGATCCCACCGCGGTGGACACGGAACTGCGCTACCTCGTTGAGGTGCTGGCGCACAGGTGAGAGACGGGAGAATAGACAGAATTAACAGGATTAACTGAATTAGCCGGAAGTGTTTCCGAATTGATTCTGTTAATCCTGTTAATTCTGTCAGATACCCCGGCTTTTCATTCGCAAACTTTGCTTTTGCGGATCATCGCACCGTGGCAATCTGAACGCATGTTCGTCGGCGGCCATAACCAATCGCGGCGCGAATTTCTCGTGCGGGCCGGCGCGGGTTTTGGCGCTTTGGCATTCAATGCTCTTGCGGTGATGAATGCACGCGCCGAGAGTGCCAGGCTGCGCCGGATCGATCCGCTAAATCCTTTCGCGCCAGGCCAGCCCGACTTCAAGCCCACCGCCAAATCGGTAATCTTCCTTTTCATGGTCGGCGGGCCATCCCAAGTGGACACCTTCGATTACAAGCCGGAGTTGCAGAAGCTCAATGGCAAGCCTACGCCTGCTTCCATTAAAAAAGCCGTCGAAGCGACGAAGTTCGCGAACGTGTTTCACGGTTGCAAAGAGGAGCTGATGGCCAGCCCCTTCAAGTTCAAGCAACACGGTCAGAGCGGAATGTGGGTGAGCGAGCTTTATCCAAACATCGCCGAGCACGTGGATGATCTTTGTTTCATTCATTCGCTCCAGGCTGATTCGAACAATCACGCGCCCGCCAGCTATCAACTGCACACCGGCGACATTCGGCCGGGCAAAGCCAGTCTCGGCTCGTGGGTGACGTATGGTTTGGGCACGGAGAACCAGGACTTGCCAGGTTATGTGATGCTCTTCGACGCGGGCCCGCTCGGCGGCGCGGCAAACTACTCGAACGGATTTTTGCCCCCGGCATTTCAACCGACGCGCTTGCGTGACAAGGGAACGCCGGTGCTCGATCTGTTGCCACCGCAGGAATTCGCGCCCGGCCAGCGAGCGTCGCTAGACCTGATTAAGAAGTTGAATCTCAAACATCGCGAGTCGCGACCGAGCGTCACCGAACTTGATGCGCGCATCGCGAGTTATGAGCTTGCCTATCGCATGCAATCCGCCGCGCTCGAAGTGGGCAACATGGATGGCGAATCGCAAAAGCTCCGTGAGAGCTACGGTTTCGAACACAAAGACAAACGGGCGCAGAGCTTTGGCCGCAAATGCATGCTGGCGCGCCGGCTCGTCGAGCGCGGCGTGCGCTTCGTCCAAGTCTATGACATGCCGGACAAGGACGGTTGGGATGCACACGCCAAAGTCGTCGACAACCACACGCCGCGCGCCCGGTGGACAGACCAGCCGATTGCGGCGCTGCTCACGGACTTGAAGCAACGCGGATTGCTCAATGACACGCTCGTGATTTGGGCGAGCGAGTTCGGACGCACGCCGATGATGCAAGGTGATCTGGGCCGTCAGCACAACGCGGCGGGTTTCACAGTTTGGATGGCGGGCGGCGGTGTGAAACCCGGCACGCGAATCGGCGCGACGGATGACATTGGATTGATGGCCGTGCAGCAACCGCATCCGTTCAAGGATTTCCATGCGACCATTCTCCGCGCACTCGGTCTCGATAACGAAGAACTCGGCTTCGAAGTAAGCGGACGCACGGAGCGGCTGACAGGCGTGGCGGGCGGCTCCAGAATCATCCCCGGAGTGTTTGCCTAAACTCTTGTCGCCTTTTTTCTGCGCGCTAGCATTCAAGTGTGTTCACCCGATCGCTTTTGTATCTCTCGCCAGGTCTTATTGCCTGCGCACTTTCCGCAGCCGAACCCTGGACTGACACGCGGCTGCCTCTCACCAACGGCGTCGTTGCATGGTTCGACGTTTCGCGCCAAACCGCGGCGCGTGGAGCGCTTGGGCTGACGCCGCTGCAATCATGGAGCGATGCGCCTGACGTGTTGCTCGACGGATCGGGCAACAAGCGTCACCTCGTGCAGCCGCTGCTGGCGTCGCGCCCGCGTTTTCGCCAGGAGTTCAACGGTGCGATGCTTTCGTTTGATGGCACAAATGACTTTCTTTCGTTCGATGGAACAAAGGCATCCACAACTGAGGCGACGGTGTTCGTTGTCGCCGCTCCGAAATCAAACGCTGGGTATTTTCGCGGCCTGTTGGCCTTCAATGCCGCGGGCCAGAATGATTACACGACGGGGCTGAACCTCGATCTCGGCGGCGCACCGTCCGCCGGTCTGAGCTTTCTCAACGTCGAAGGCGCCGGTTGCGTCGGCCAGGCAAATCTGCTGAAACAGCCGCAGGCATTCGGACGCTGGCACGTATTCGCGCTTGCTGCCGGGCAGGACGCGAATGGCGTTAAGCTGTTTCTTAATGGCGTTCCGCAAAGCTCTCGCGATCGCACTGGCGGCTCGGCTCTGCGCATGGATCACCTCACGTTGGGAGCGCGCCGTTATTCGAATACGCCCGACCGGCCGCATGCCCAGGGATTTTTCCATGGCGATTTAGCGGAAGTGATTGTGTTCGATCGCGCGCTCAGCGAGAGCGAACGCGGCCAGGTGCAAACGTATCTCGACGCAAAATACGGCGCGTTGCTGCGAGGGTTGAACGCTGCTCCGGTGCGCGAGGGCGCCGTTCCGCTGGTCTCTATTACGAATCCGCCGCCCGTTCACATTCACTTGCCGGGATTCAGCGCACGCGAATTGCCGGTGGAACTCAGCAACATCAACAATGTGCGTTACCGGCCTGACGGGAAACTCATCGCGGTGGGCTATGACGGCAGAATATGGCTTTTGAGCGATACGGATGGCGACGGACTCGAAGACAAAGTCGAGCCGTTCTGGGACAAGCCAACAATTCGTGCGCCGATTGGCGCGGCGCTCACGCTGCCTGGTGACCCGCGCGGCGATGGCGTGTTCGCGGCGGGCAAGGAGAAGGTCAGCTTATTTGTCGACTCAAATCGCGACGGACGCGCGGACGAAGAAATCGTTGTGGCGACTTGGAAGGAACCGAGCCAGCAGCACGGCGTGGATGCTTTGGGCGTCGCCGTCGGCGCGGATGGAAGCGTGTATTTCAGTTTAGGAGCCGCCAGTTTTACCGAGCCTTTTCTGATCGACAAAGCCACCGGCCAGGCCCGCTACAGCACGAACATGGAGCGCGGTACGATTCAACGCGTGTCCGCGGATTTCTCAAAGCGTGAAACGGTTTGCACCGGGATTCGATTCGCTGTCGGGATGGCATTCAATGCCGAAGGTGATTTGTTCTGCACTGACCAGGAAGGCGCGACGTGGCGGCACGATGGAAATCCGCTCGACGAGTTGCTGCACATTCAGCCGGGTCGTCACTATGGCTTTCCGCCGCGTCATCCCAAACATCTGCCGAACGTATTCGATGAACCAAGCGTGTTCGATTACGCGCCGCAGCATCAATCCACCTGCGGATTGCAGTTCAATTCGTATAAGAACGGGTGGTTTGGCCCTGCCTCCTGGAAAAACGACGCGATTGTTTCCGGTTACTCACGAGGAAAAATTTTCCGGACGAAGCTCGTGAAAACAGCGCTGGGTTACGTCGCACAAACAGATCTGCTCGCGACGTTGCAAGCGCTGACCGTGGACGCCACCGTGTCGCCGCGCGGTGATTTAATCGTCGCCACGCACAGCGGCCAGCCTGATTGGGGCAGCGGGCCGACTGGCCAGGGCAAACTCTGGCGCGTGCGCTACGAAGATACGAACGCGCCACAGCCCATCGCCGCCTGGAACGCGAGCGCCACAGAATTGTCCGTCACCTTCGATCGCCCGCTCGCGCTGGAACTGATGCGCGACGTTGCGAAGCACGCGCGGATTGAATCCGGCAAATACGTTTCAGCCGGGGATCGTTTTGAAACGATTCGCCCCGGCTATCAGGTGGTTTACGATCAACTCGCCGCGCCACGTTACGTCCATGAAATTCTGAGCACGCAACTTAGTCCGGATCGGCGCACGCTCACTCTCGTGACGAGGCCCCGCACTGCGGCGGCGAATTACGCTGTCACGCTGCCGGCAGTACGCTCAGAGATTGATCTGCGGACAGACCTGACCGGCATGGCAGCGACGTGGAAGTCGAACGATGGAACGGAATCATGGAATGGCTGGCTCCCACACGCCGACCTGAAGGTGGCGCGTGAGTTAACCCGCGGAAGCGCCGAGCACGATAGATTGTTCGCATTTCTCGCCAAGCCGGGCACTCTTACGTTACGCGGCCAACTGGATCTTTGGCAGATGCTGCAACCTGCGATTCAGCCCGGTGCAAAGATCGAGTGGGAGCGCCCGTCGGAGGATATTTCGTTGCGCTTAGAAAGTTCGCACGAGTTCAGCACGCGAATTGGAAATCAAATTCGTAAAAGCGAAAGGAATGACAATGGTTTCGCGGCCACGGTCGCAATCCATGCTCCCGGCCAAAAATGGCAGGACGTCGAGATCACATTGCGCAGCGGCGGTTCCGGCCCCGCACTCGCGCCGTCGTGGTCCACATCAGAAGATTCCCGGGCGCGCGCGTTTCCCATTCGCCGATTTCTGCTTCCGTGGGCGCAGCCGGCCGACGCAGAGCCTGCTTCTTTGACGAGCGAGCGTGCGGTTCCCGAGCTCGCGGGCGGCAATTGGCTGCACGGCAAGCGGCTTTTCTTCGGCAACAAACTCGCGTGCGCGCGATGTCATCTAATTCGCGGCGAAGGAATCGCACTGGGACCCGAGCTTTCGAATCTCATTCATCGCGATTACGCCAGCGTGCAGAAGGACATCCAATTCCCGAGCGCCGCGCTGAATCCCGATCATATCGCGAGCATTATAGAATTGAACGATGGCGATTCTGTCAGCGGCATCGTGGTGAGTGATAAGGACGATGTGGTGAAGGTGGCGATGGCCAGCGGGCTCTCCGAGGTATTGTCGCGCAAACGAGTCAAATCGATTCAGCCTGCGCAACTTTCGCTTATGCCGGAAGGACTTTGGGAAGGAATGAGCGAAACCGAGCGACGCGATTTGATGACATTTCTCCTCACGGTGCCATTGGAGCCGTATGCAGCAGAGCCGATCATCCAAGGGCACAAGCGTCCAGATCCACGCCGGCGCAGCGAGCTGCAAAACTTGCTGCCTCCATTGATGACGCCCCACGACCACACCAAGAATGTTCAAGCAACAACGAAACATTCGGAGGCAGAGACGCCGCTGACGATCGTGCTTTGCGCGGCGGCCAAGGAGGCGGGACACAACTTTCCTGGATTGCACGATTATCCTCTCTGGCGCGAACGCTGGTCGAGGCTGCTCGGGCTCGCCGACAATGTGAAAGTTGAGACCGCCGATCGCTGGCCCAGTGAGGACCAATGGAAACGCGCAGACCTCATTGCATTTTCCAGCGACAATCCGGCGTGGTCAGCCGAAAAAGCAAAAGACCTCGATGCTTTCCTCGCCCGCGGCGGCGGATTGATGTTTCTTCACTTTGCCGTCAACGGCGGAAAAGACGCGGAGGCACTCGCGCAGCGCATCGGTTTTGGCTGGGGCAGTGGCGCGAGGTTTCGCCACGGGGCGGAGGACGTTGTGCTAACATCGCATGAAATCACCCGCGACTTGCCGAAGATCATTTCATTCGAAGACGAAACTTATTGGAATTTGAAACCGGGCGGTGACGCAATGGTGCTCGGCACTGTCGTCGAAGACGGCGCGCCTCGGCCGCAGATTTGGATTCGCGAGCAAGGCCGAGGCCGGGTCTTCTGCTCCATTCTCGGCCACTTCACCTGGACCTTTGACGATCCGTTCTATCGCGTGTTGCTGTTGCGCGGCATGGCTTGGGCGACACACCAACCGCTCGATCGGTTCAGCGAACTCGTGACCATCGGCGCACGAGTTCAGGAGTAATGGGTTTACGTGAGCGGCCGCTGCCGCGCGCTTCCAGGAAAAGGAAGACAGAATTAACACGATTAACAGAATTACTTGATTCACCATTCTGTTAATTCTGTGAATCCTGTCCACCTCATGAACCGCATCCTCGTTCTTTACGATTCAAAGTCCGGCAACGTGGCGCAGATGGCGCAGCTCGTCGCCGCCGGCGCGCAATCCATTTCTGAAACTGAAGTGCGTGTGCTTTCGATCGACGAAGCAGTCGCGGCCGATGTGCTTTGGTGCGATGGCCTCGCCGTGGGAAGCCCGACCAACATGGGTGTGCTCTCGTGGAAAATGAAAAAATTCTGGGACGAAGTGATGGAGCCGCACTGGATGGAAATCGACGGCAAGATTGCCTGCGCGTTCAGCAGCGCGGGCGGATGGGGCGGCGGAATGGAGCTGGCCTGTCAATCGATTTGCACGGTGCTGATGAACTACGGCTTTCTCGTTTTCGGCGTCACGGATTATGCGGCGAAGAAAATGACGCTGCACTACGGCGCGGTATGCGCGAAGGAACCGCGCGAAGGAGAAACGCAAGCCGCGTGTCGATTGCTCGGGCAACGCCTTGCGGAATGGACGGCGGTATTTGTTCACGGACGCAAAGAACAGCATCCGGCCAACAAGGTGGCGCAGCGAATGGCGCCAGGGTGATTGGCCGGGCGTGTGTCCTGACCGCGCCGCGGCGGGCCGAGGACAGCCCGCCCTACCCCATTAGTGGAGCAGCGCGTCGAGACTCCGGCGAACCGCAGCTCGTTTCAGCATGTGATCGACATCGCTGGCTTTGTGAAACCGTGGCAGAACGATGACGTGTTCCCGCGGCACAAATTCCCCCAACAGTTCCACGTTGGATTGAGTCGCTGCATCGGCGCGCGGCGGTGACATGAGCGCGACCCGTGCGCGTGCGGCGACCAGGGGCGGCAAAGCTTCGACGGTGAGCCGGACATGGTTGATAACGCCAAGCTGGTTAAGCGCGACAATCATTACCTCGGCACCCAGCGCGCTGATCAATTCACGGGTGCTGAATCCCTCGCCAAGCGGGCTGAGCAGTCCGCCTGCGCCTTCCACAAGAGTGATCTGGCAGCGATGGGCGATGGTGTGAATGTGGGCGACAACTTCACGGAGGTTCACGGGTCCACTTTCCTTTCGTGCCGCGAGCAGCGGCGCAATCGGCGCGCGAAAATGCCATGGATTGATTGCATCGAGCGTCAGCGCGTTATGCATCGCACGCCGCAGAATACGGGCGTCGTCGCGGCCACCGGAGCAAATCGGTTTCAGTGCTGCAACGCTGACACCGTACGCGCGCAAATGAGACGTGAGCAAGGCCGTGAGCACCGTCTTCCCGACGTCGGTGTCCGTGCCGCTGATGACGATGATGCGCTGCATGAAGGAATGAAATCAGAGAACGTGCCTGCCCCTAAACTTTTTTACGTGACTGAGCCAAGTGTTCGGGCCCTAGATCTTGATTTTGAATCCTGTTACGTATCACCGGGTGTTGGTGTTCACGAATATACCATATGCGGCTGTCGCTGTTGAATTGGTGATCACCGGACCAAACTGGCCATGAAAGGAATTGTCCGGCGTCCACCCGCCCGGCAAGAGAATTTGTAGCTGATGGTAAGCCCGTCGCAGAAGACTTGGCCGAACGCTGTAGCTGAATGAGATTTGCCAAACATTCGCGCCGGATGGTGAAGGCACCGTAACGCGGCGGACATCTCTAGGCGGGAGAATGGCGAAGCCTAAATTATGTTGAAAAAAGCTGTTGGTTGCCTCGCCAGCGGAATCCTTCCAATAAATTGTGAAGTGCGGGTCCAGTCTAAGCGTAGCGTCGCTCTCGTTAGATAATTGGAAAGCTGCAATCGGCTCTGCACGAGAAAAATCGGTAAGTCCCAGAAAACGAATCGACGCTGCCGAAAACGAAGTCCGTTCGTCTGCGAGCAGTGCACACAGCAGCACGGTAATAAATGTCATCAACGAGATGACGACCGCGATTCTCTTGTAACCAGTTGCAGTCAAGTGAGCGCGACTTGACTCAACTGCCCTACCTCATCGGCGAATAATCCGTCGGCTTCATGTAAGTCGATTTCACTCCAGCCATTCCGCCTTCGGTCAAAGATCCGCCAGCGTTCTTCTCGGATGCCTCTTTGGCTTTGATCCAATCCGGGTCTTGACGAAAGGCGCCGAACGATGCCTTGCCCGCGTCTTCGCTCTTGTGCGCGAGGATGTAAATAAGCCTGCGGTCAGCGCCTTTTTGGTCCGGCATCAAGTGCCAGTAGGCGATATTCTCCATGCCGTGCTTCTTGAAGAGCGCCATCGTGTGATCGCGAAAGCGCGAATCGAGCGCGCCCAGGTTCCCTTCGCTCGCCGTGTATTCGCGCAATTCGAAAACACGTGGAGCGGCCGGCTTGGACGGCTGAATGGCGGGCGAATAGTCCGTCGCCTGCATGAAATACGTTTCGACCTTGTTGACGAGTTTGCCATTGGCTTCGGACGCTTTCGCCGCGGCCTTCCAATCCGCGTCGGCGAAAAATTCTTTCCACGATTTCTCGCGCGCTTCTCGATTCGGATAACGGAGCACATAGATCAGCTTGTTTTCCAAATTCTCGATCGGCACCCAATAGCCAATGTTTTCGATTCCGTGTTTCTCAAAGAGCCGCAGCGTGTGTTCGCGAAAGCGTTTGTTCAAATCATCCAACTTGCCGGCGGGCGCGTAGTAAACGCGCATTTCGTAGCAGTGCGTGTCCCGGGTTTCAGCCGCGAGGACGAGCGTGGCGCTTGCGCAAAGAGCGACCGTGGAAAGCGTGAGCAATGAATTCATGGTTGGATGGCAAAGCAAAACAGCGTGGCAGTCAAAGGGAAAGAGCGCTGAAGGAGAAGACGCTATCAGGTACAGCGGTCGCTCAGACGCAGGTTGGACACCTGGGCTTCGCGTCGCTAACCTCGCGCCGTTCATGACAGAGCACATCGAAACTCTCGGCATCGTCGCAGGCGATCGTTCGTTGCCCTTGCTGCTCGCGCGACAGGCCCGCGCCATGGGTGTGCAAAAGCTCGTGGCGATTGGTTTCGAAGGACAAAGCAATCGCGAACTCGAACCACTCGTGGACGAAATGGTTTGGCTCAAGCTGGGGCAGCTCAACAAGCTCATTGATGCTTTTCGGGAGCGCGGTGTGCGGCATTGCGTGATGGTCGGTAAAATTGCGCCGCGAAGTTTTTTCGATGCACGACCTGATCTGCGTGTCATCACGACAGTCCTTAAACTCAAAGAGAAAAACGCTCACACCCTCTTCGGTGCTTTCGCGGATGAGTTGATTAAGGACGGCATCGAGTTGATTGAAGCAACGCCTTGGCTGCGACCAATTATGGCTGTGTCGGGATTTCAGTTGGGACCGGCGCTTTCCGAAGAGCAGCGCGATGACGTTGAGTTCGGCTTCCGCATGGCAAAGGAGATTTCCCGCCTTGAAATTGGTCAGTCCGTAGTGGTGAAGAAGGGCGCGGTGCTGGCGGTAGAAGGTTTCGAAGGCACCGACAAATGCCTGCTCCGCGGCGGTGAACTTGCAGGCAAAGAAGGCGGCGCTGTCGCCGTCAAGGTAGCGAAAGAAAAACACGACATGCGCTGGGACATTCCCTGCATCGGCGAGGGAACATTGGAAACCTGCGCTGCCGCCAGACTTTCAGCGCTTGCCATCGAAGCGGGAAAAACTTTGGTGCTCGACCAGGAGCGCGTCGAGTCCCTCGCGAGAAAGTATCGAGTCGCTGTAGTGAGTGTGGGATGACCGGCCTGACTCGCGCGGCAATCTATCGCCGCGCAAAAACAACTTCGAGTTCGGGCGCGGTCCTCAAACGCTTCAGGCCGCACTGTTCCTTGACCTGTCTTCCAGAAACCAATTGCGCCCCAAGGGTTTGCTCTGCACATTGAACGCGCTTTCGGCGGAGAGATGGCTGAGTGGTTTAAGGCACACGCCTGGAAAGCGTGCGTAGCTAAACACTACCGAGGGTTCGAATCCCTCTCTCTCCGCCAACTTCTCTTTGCAGGCCAGTTATGCGTTCCGCTTAAGCGTTCCCGCCGCTCAACCACTTCTTCCACTCGAAGAGCAAAGCGTTCGAGCAGCGCCTTCGTGTTCAAGTGACCGGCGTCTTGAACTTCGGAGATTGCGACATAAAACGCGCGGGGTTCTTGAAAATCAAATTATCGATGTTCTCAGGATTGTAGCCGCGACGGCGCATTTCCAGTGCCGCATACGGCACCGCGAGCGGCACGCTCACTCCCCAATCACACGCGCTGTTCATCCACACTCGCTCGTTGCCGTAACATTCGACCATATCGATGGCGCGAGCGGCGGTGCATTTGCTCTCGGGATAAAGCGTCATGCCCGCCCAGAAGCCGGCGTTGAGCGCAATATCGATCGTGTGTTCCTCAACATGGTCGATGATACAACGCTCGGGTTTGATCCGTTTGTCGCTCTTAAGCGCATCCACAATCAAGCGCGTGCCTTTCAGCTTGTCTTCCAAGTGCGGCGTATGAACGAGAATCAGTTGCTCGTGCCGCGCGGCGAGATCGATGTGCATTTCAAGCACCTTCAACTCATTGCGTGAGTTCTTGTTCAATCCGATTTCGCCGATGCCGAGGACGTTGGCCTTGGGCAGAAACTGTGGAATCAGATCGATAACTTCTTCGGCGAGATTTACGTCCTCCGATTCCTTCGGGTTGATGCACAGCCAGGTGTAATGCGCGAGCCCGAACTTCGCGGCCCGTTTCGGTTCGTGCTCGGTAAGCTGACAAAAGTAATCGTAGAATCCCTGGACTGAACTGCGATCGAACCCTGCCCAGAACGCCGGCTCGCAGACCGCGGCGCAACCCGCCGTCGCCATGTCCACATAATCGTCCGTGACGCGACTCACCATGTGCCCGTGCGGCTCGATATAACGCATTGGATCAAAATTTATTTCGCACCCGGCCACGCGCCACACGCTGCCTTCGTCGTTGCCGCGGGAATGGGTTCACTTGTCGGATCACTCAGGGCCAGCAAAACGTTTTTCGCGCGCTGTGCATTTCCGGCGCCGAGTGCTTTCAAGGCGTTAACAAATGCGGGCAGTCGAAAATCCGGCTCGCCTTCGCTGCGCTCCACGCGGTCCAGAAAGGCAGCGATGTCTATCAACTTTGCGCGGGCTTCCATGAAATACAGATCGAGCGCCTGTTGCCGTGTCATTTGGCGAGAATAGGTGCAGACGGCACGTTGCACAAAAGGAAATCTCCGTCGCAAACTGCAATTGGGTCATTCACTGGAACCCCTGTGGATCCGCAAGTTTCACTGCCATCTTGTTCACCAACGGAACTCGCGAGAATATGGCATGCGTTCGGCTCAAGCGAATCATGAAGCGGCACCATGTGCGCAAAATCTTGCTCCTGATTTTCGGCGCCCTTTTCATTGCATTCGGGATCGGTGCGTTCTTCGGCGTTCCGGGTGGCCACGAGGCGTCGCACCACACGTTGGGGCACAACCTCACGCACATCGTTGCGGGATTGCTCGCGCTTTACACGGCGCTCGCCGGGAGTTCTGGCACGCGCCGTTCGTTTTGCTTCGTTTTCGGAGCCATCTATCTCGCGGTCGGTTTATTGGGTGTTTTCAGCGTGCGGGATTCACTTCGAATCATTCCTGGCCTCATCGAGTTCCACCTTGAAGACGAGTGGATCCAGATTGTCACGGGCCTCTTATTCGTTTCGTTGGGACTGTTGAAGAAATCCCCAGAGAATTCACCGCAAGAAGCATTCGCTTAATTTGAGGAAGAAAAACAAGAAGGAGGAGTTAATGAAAAAGACAATTGTAGTATTGAGCGCCGTCGCCTTCGGTCTGATGGGCTGTGCGCATCATCGTGATTATTCGCGCCACCATGACCGTTATTACGTGAGCGAAGAACATCCAAGAGACGCAGTCATCGTCGGTCGGGATGGAAATCGCACCTACGTTCGCGAGCGGGACAGCCGACACTCTGGGGAATTCCGAAACAACATGGAACCTTACGCCCGCGGTAAGGGACCGGAAGCACTCGGTTGGAACACGGAAAACTATTATCGTCAGCGCGGCTATTATTGAGCGGCTAAATGGTCCGCATTTGAACAGCGTCCACCGTCGTCTCATTCGCAGCGATCGAGCTGATGATGACGACGGTGTTGCCCGTCTTCAAAACCCCATCGCGCATCAGCTTCGCTACGGCCGTGTTAATTGTTTTGTCAGGGTTGACGTGGTCAAATTCTATCACCTGCGGCGTGACTCCCCAATTAAGCGCCAGTGCGTCCGACACTTCCCAGCTATCGCAAAACCCATATATCGGCGAGTAGCGCGGACGCATCCATGCGGTATGCCGTGCCATGTTGCCGCGCAGCGTGAGCACCAGAAGCGCGTCGGCCCGCAATTCGTCCGCCATCACAACGGCGCTTTTCGCGAGTTTCTGTCGAGGACTGGTGAACTCCGCGCGCTCCTGATAACCGGCGCCGCCGCTCTGCTCGATGCGCTGTGAAATGCGATTGAAAACCTCGAGGCACTGCAGCGGATATTTCCCCACGGTCGTCTCGCCGCTCAACATGATTGCGTCAGCCTGTTCGAAAACTGCATTCGCCACATCCGTGATCTCCGCGCGCGTCGGCATTGGGTTCTCGATCATGCTCTCCAGCATATGCGTCGCGACGATGACCGGCCGGCCCACCCGCAAGCATGTCTTCACGATCTTGCGTTGAATGATCGGGAGTTCTTCGTAGGGCACTTCGATGCCCAGATCGCCGCGCGCCACCATGATTCCATCCGCCTCCTGCACGATCTCCGCGAGATTCTTCACCGCCTGTTGGTCTTCAATTTTCGCGATGATAAGCGGCTTATGTTTCGAGCGTTCGCAGAACGCGCGCAATTGCTGGAGGTCCTTCGCCTCGCGCACAAAACTCAACGCAATGAAATCGACGCCCAGCTCAAGTCCAAGATCGACGTCGGCAAAATCCTTGGCCGTCAGCGCGGGCAAACTGACCTTCACGCCCGGGAGGTTAATATGCCGACGACTGCCCAGCTTGCCTTCAGTGAGCACCTCGCAATCGACTTTGTTGCCAGACTTCGCCAGCACCTTCATCCGAATCGTGCCGTTGTCCACGAGCACTACGTCGCCAACGTGAATGTCGTTGACGAAATTCTCGTAGTTCACATCCACCGAGTGCAACTCCTCGCCGACTTCGCCGCGAACGGTGAGCGTGAATTTCTGGCCCGGTTTCAGATCGAGGGCGGCGCGCAAGTCACCGGTGCGAATTGCCGGGCCTTGAGTGTCCATCATGATGCCGACGGAAATTTTCCGCGCCATCGCTGCCTCGCGAATGCTTCTCACCACCCGCCGCACCCATTCGTGGGACGAGTGCGACATGTTCAGCCGGGCGATGTTCATGCCCGCATCGATCATCTTGCCGATCATCTCGGGGGAGTCTGTGGACGGTCCCAGTGTGGCGACGATTTTCGTCTTACGCATCGGGAGCGGACGGTAGGAGGGAGCGGATGAAAAGAAAAGAGATTCGCGTGCCGCGCTACTTCGGACACCCACTGGATGCCTCGGGAAGCGCGGCTGGCAGTCGCACGACCATCTTGAGTCCATTCGGCTGCACGTTCGAACACGTGACAGAGCCGCCGGCGGCTTCAACGCAGGACTTTACGATGGCCAATCCAAGGCCGACGCCTCCTGTATGCCGGTTGCGTGATTCATCGACGCGATAAAAGCGGACGAAGATTTTCTCCAAAGAATCCGGCGCAACTCCCGGACCCTGATCCGTAACTGTCAGAATCGCACCGTTGTTTTCTGTCCGCGTGGTGATACGCACTTCGCCGCGGTCCCTGTTGTACTGGATGGCATTCGTGAGGAGGTTGGTGATGACTGCGGAAAGTTGTTCGGGATCGCCGCAACATTCGGCGGGAGCAAGCTCCATGTGAATGGATTGTCCCCGCTCAGCAAGGAGCGGGCGGATCAGCTCAATGCACTCGCGTGCGGTCTGCGCAAGGTCGAAGCGAACACGCGTGGGCAGTTCCTGCGCAGAATCGAGCCGCGCGAGCAACAGCAGCGAGTCAGTGAGCTGGCGCATTCGTTTCGCCGACCGTTGGCAGGCTTCCAGGGCTTCGCGATATTCAGGCGCGGAACGTTCCCGTGCGAGCGCGCTTTGCGTTTGATTCAGAACGACGGTGATGGGTGTGCGCAATTCATGCGACGCGTCGGCAGTGAATTGCTCCTGGCGCCTGAAGGCCGCTTCCAGACGAGTAAAGGTGGAGTTCAAAACGCCGGCGAGTTGGCCAAGCTCGTTATCGGCGTCGGCAGCGTTGATTCGGTGGGAAAGATCGCCATTGGCAATTCTCACAGCCGCGGCGCTGATGTCACCAATCGGACGGATGGCACGAGAGGCAAGCCACCAGCCGCCCGCAAGACCCAAGACCAATACCGCACCGCCGAGGCCCGACAGGACAATGGCAAATCGATGAAGGCTCGCTTGTTCAGGGGCAATCGATCGGCCTACCAGGAGGCACTCGCCGGGTGGAGTGAACTGATAGAGTTCGCGCATCGTGCCTCGCATCCGCATCGTCGGCGCCGGGCCCATGCTCCTCAAGCGCTCGGGTCGGGGCACATCTTCTGGCGCACTGATCGAGCGACTCAACTCCTGCCCATCGCGCAACCAGACCACATAATAGAATGCATTGGTGTCCCCTTCGAACAACAGGCCGCGATTGGGACCGAGCCGGAACTCTCGCGGCAACGGAAACTCTCCCACCCCTTCACGCGGTCGCGGACCAGGACGCCTGAGAATATCAGTTTCTCCTTCCGGCCTCGGCTCGCCGGGTCGCCCCGGACCACCACGTTCGCCGGGCTGGCCACGACGGAGAGCTTCCAGCACGGGCCCAAGTCGCTGTTGCAATTCCTGGTCCACGCGGCGCAATTCATTCGCGTGCTGAAGCCGGTAAACAGTGAACCCAAAGCCTGCCAGCACCGTAAACAGGATGACTCCATGCCAGAGCTGCAACCGCCATCGAATGGATTTCACAATCATGTTCCGCCTTCGATGCAATATCCCTGGCCACGCCGGGTCGTTATGAACGTGTGCCCCAGTTTCTTGCGCAGATTAGAGACGTGAACGTCAAGCAGATTGGAAAGTGTGCTGTCATCCTCGTCGAACAGGTGTTCGTACAGGGCAGTGCGGGTAACCACTTCGCCGTGATGCAGCGCCATGAATTCGAGCAGCGCGTATTCGCGCGCCGTGAGTTCGACGGGCGCACCCTTTCGGGTCACGTTCTTCGCCGCGGTGTCAATCGTCACATCGCCTATGTCAATGCGAGTGGTGGCCCGCCCCGCAGCGCGCCGGATGAGTGCCCGCAACCGGGCGAGCAATTCAACCAGGTCAAATGGCTTGATGAGATAATCGTCCGCTCCCGTGTCGAGGCCGCGCACGCGATCTCGTGAAGTATCCCGGGCCGTCAGCATGAGCACGGGCGTCTTCCGGGTTTTGCGGAGCCGCCCGAGGACTCCCCAACCGTCGAGCTTCGGCAACATCACATCGAGCACGATGGCGTCGTAATCGATGCTTTCCGCGTTGAAGAGACCATCCTCTCCGTTTTCGGCCGTATCAACGGCGTAACCTTCTTCGCGCAACGCGGTCGCCAGGCTTCGGAGCAAATCGGGTTCGTCTTCAACGATTAAGATGCGCATGGGTGATATCGGCGACGGGTTTTAGTGTGGCAGAACCAGTTTGGAATGCAGCTGTATCTTCACTGCCGCGGCCGATGCAGATATGCGACATCCACTTCAATCCCCATAGTTGAATGGGTCAGAGTATTTCGCATTCGTCGCCATCGTCGGATCCGTGAGTGTCCGCAAGAACGCCACAAGCGCTGCTTTCTGAGTTGTGGTCAGGTTCAGCCGAAGCGGTTGACCACCCTGAAGGCGCAGGGGCGGTGAAAGGTTGGGGTGATTAACGACGCCGGAATTGTAGAACTCGACGACCTCCTCAAGGGTGGCAAAGCGTCCGTCGTGCATGTAAGGGGCAGTCAGTGCGATGTTGCGGAGCGACGGCACCTTGAATAGTCCTTCATCTTGCGCACGTCCAGTGACGCCGCCGAGTCCTTTGTCCACATAAGGATTTTCCAGTCCGTTGTTGTTGATGTTCGGACCGGGCACGAAATTATCCGTCCCGTGACAGGCAACGCAGGTCGCGTTGCCAACCTGACCGAGGAACAGTTGTCGCCCGAGATTTTCTTGGGCGGTAAAGTTTACGAAATTGTTGCCGCGGCCGACGTCGTATTTCGACGACGTGGAAATGATGGACCGCACGAATTGAGCGAGCGCTCGCGAGATCCGATCGAAAGTGATCTCTGAGCTGCCAAAGGCAGCGGTAAACAAAGGCGCATAAAATGGCTCGGCTGCAAGACGGTTGGTCAGGGCGATGAGAGTCATGCCCATCTCGACCGAATTCTGAATCGGCTGGAGCACCTGATCTTCGAGTGTAGCGGCTCGCTCGTCCCAGAAAAAATGGCGGCGTTGATACCAGCGCGCATTGCTGAGGCCCATGGAATTACGCGCCGTCAATCCGCCGTCGAAGCCTTTGCTGAACCGGCCCGGGTCCGAGAAACCATGTTGCTGTTGATGGCATGACGAGCAGGAGATGGTCTGGTTGGTGGACAGCCGTTTGTCATAGAAGAGCACGCGACCCAGTGTGGCGCCTGCATCCGTCGTGACGTTGTTCGACGGCATGTTGTCCTGACCAAGAATCGGCTGGACGAGAAAGTTGGGCGGCAGCGTGGGAAGCGCGTAGTTGAAAGAGATGGCCGGTAACAGCAGCGCGTTGGCAAGGTCACTGGCGATATTTTGTCGCGTGGGCTCGTAATCGGCGCGGAAGTATCCGCGAGGCGTAGGGGTCACGGTCACGGCGCGGCGAAAATGTCCGTTATGAATTTTAAGCGCTTCGAGTTCCACCCAATCCACAAGATTGCTGGAGCGTTTCAAAACCCAGACTTCATCGGCTGCGTTGCTGATGGTGACCAGGCCTGAAGCGCCACCGGCGCTTCTTTCGATTGAGAGCGATGCGTTGGACGGCACCGGCGGAGTGGCGGCAGATCCATGAAGAACGAGCAATCCAGCCAGCACCAAGCCGCCGAACTGTCCGCTGAAAGCAAGGTTCGTTTTCATGGGCGCAGCATGCGCCTTCGCACCTTAAGCAAAGATGAAGCGCACCGGCCCTTCGCAAAATTTCTTCTTCACGTCCTCTTAAGGTGCGGCCGGATACATTGCGCACATGCTAACTGCTTCCGCCCCGCTTAATGGACAGCAAGCACAACAGACGCTTCTTCGATCACACTCCATGAGGGGCGGGCACGGTGCGAACGAAGAAACAAATCAAACCACGGAGAAACAAAAATTATGAATGCAAAAATTATTATCCTCACTCTCGCGCTTGGCGGCTCAACGTGTTTGCTCCCGGCGCAAGACGCTAATCCACGCCCTCGCGGGCAGCGTCCTCCCGATCAGGAAACGGGCCCTGGCGGTCCGGGCGACGAACGTGGAAGACCGGGTGAGCCCGGGCCGCGTCCAATGAATCCCATCATCGTCGCGCTCGACCTCAACCGAGATGGCAGTATAGACGCCGAGGAAATCGCCAAGGCTGCTGAGTCATTGAAGAAACTCGACAAGAATGGCGACGGAAAGATCACACCGGATGAATACCGCCCGCCGCGTCCTGGTGCTTTTGGCGGTCCTCGCAGAGAGAACGGCCAGTAAGATGGTGAGGTGATTAGTGCCGCCGCGTCTTGGCCGTCGCAGTGCCTGAATAGGCGGAGCTCCCGCCGCGATTGAACGCGCGCACGCGGTAATAATATCTGCGGTTCACCTCTGCAATCTCGTCGGTCAAGCGGCCGATCTTTGCGTCCACGGTTTTCACCAACGTGAACGTTTTGTTATCGGTCGAGCGTTCAATTTCGAAACCATCGGTGTTGGTCAAACTGCCACTCCAGGTCAAAACGATTTGCCGCGTCGTCACGGCTTTCGCGGCCAAGCCACTGGGCGCCGCGGGTGAAGGAGACACTGAGCTCGGTTTCACCATCGTGAACGTGTCTCGCGACGTGCCATTGTTATCCAGAAAAATGACGTTCATTTCGTTCGTCATCACATCGATGACCAGCGAGCCGAGTACATTCAACCCGATGTACATCGCGGGATGGTCCAGGGTGCCTCCAGAAATTTGCCCCGACGATCCTGCGACGACGTACACAGCCCCCGCGTGAGAAGCATTGCCCACCGGTTTTTGATACGGCGCGGGTGCTCGGCCGTTCCCACCGTTGATGATGTTCGCCGCCGTCAGCGATGACGAGGTGCCGTAATGCCCGTCGAGAAGGTAAGAGCGCTCATAAACATGGCTGTGGCCGCCCAATACGAGATCGACACCGCCCGCTTCGAGAATCGGCAGAAACGTCTGCCGCATTTCCGTGGAATCCGTCGCGGTATCAGAATTGTGCGAGCCCTTCGAGTACGGTGGATGATGCCAGTAAGCGATGATCCAATCGCCGAGGTTGGCGGCGAGATCATTCACCAGCCAATTTGCCATCGCGCCATCGGGCGCGCGGCTTGCCGTCCACGAATCGAGGCAGATGAAGTGGATGTTTCCAAAGTCGAATGAGTAATACTGCTCGGTTCCAGAAGCGACGCCGCCCGCTTCGCCGCGCGTGGGCAGCGTGAACATTTGGAAATACGGCGAGTTCGGATTGTATATCGCAGGCGTGTCGTGATTGCCGACGGTCGGCCACACCACGGAATTGCGCAGCGTGGTTGGATAAGCGTTAAACACGGCTCCTTCGAACTCTGCATCTGTGCCGCTCGTGTAGGCATTGTCGCCGAGCATCAGCCAAAGATCCGTCGCGCGACTGCCCGTAAAATTATAGTACGCGTCGCGCACGGCGTACTGACTCGCGGTGCGCGTGCCAGAATCACCCAACACCCAGATACGTGTCGGAACTGCAGTGCCGATGCGAGGCGACGTCGCGAAGAAGAAGCTCGAGGCGTCACCGGCCAGCACTGCGTTGGTTGTCCCCACCGAATAATAATACAGCGAATCAGGCGTCAACCCGCCGACCTGCACGATGTGCTCGGTCGTGATGTTCGGATCGTCAACAAAGGAGTTGAGGCTCCCGACACTCGGACCGAAGCGCACACGACCGCTGCTCGCTACATCCGTTCGCCACCGCACCACTATGCTCGTGGGCGTCCCGAGTTGGAGATACGGCCCGCGCGTAATCACGGGCAGGTTGGTGGGCGGCGGTGGAGAAGGCGGCGCGTTGGTATCGAAACCCGCGACCCAGGTCGGTCCGTTCACCAGAGTTCCGTTCACAGTAACGCCCGCCGAAGAACCAGCCACAGTGCCGCTTCCTTCATTCAAACCCCAGCGCGCGAGAAGTCCGGGTGCGGACGTAATCTGTGCATTTTTGTTCGCAGCAATCTCTTGAGCAGTGCGCGCGTAATTCCAGATTCGCACCTCGTCCAGAACGCCGCGGAAAAATCCTGCTGGAGATCCACTGGACGTCAGTGCACTCGCCAATGCCGCATGTTGAATGCTGTCAGCGCGGACTGGCCGATTCACCGTAAGCTGGGCGTCGAGAGTTCCATTCAAATATAATCGCCATATCGCGCCGTCGTACGTTGCGGCGGCATGCACCCACACATTGCTGGGCACGCGCGTCGTTCCGGCAATGGGATGATTCAGTCCAGGCGAAGGGCCATTGCCCCCTTCTTCAAAATCCGCGGCCAGCACTCCATCCGATCCGCGAATGCCCAGAAACCAATTCATGTCCTGTGAATTGCCGTCAGCCTCGGCGCGGCCTTTCGTCACGAGCGGGATCCCATTCAATCCACCGCTGCCGGTCGAAGTGCTGATTCCTGGGCCCGTGCGCTTGAACCACGTTTCAATGGTGAACGATGCGGCATTCACAGCTGAGGCCGCACCGAACGTGACATAATCATTTGCACCATCGAACTGCACCGCGTAATTGCTGGAAGCAGGAGGCGGTGGTGGAGGCGCCGCATTGGTCGCAAAGCCGCCCGTCCATGTTGGACCATTGCGAAGTGTTCCTTGAACGCTTCCCGAGCTGTTGTTCGCGACAGTGCCCGAAGCTTCGTTGAGGCCCCATCGCGCGATAAGTCCAGCGGCCGAGGTCAATTCTCCGTCGCGGTTGGCCGCGATTTCCTGAGCGCTGCGGGCGTAATTCCAGATACGCACCTCGTCGAGAACGCCTTGAAAAAATCCAGCAGCGGCGCCGCCCGATGTAAGAGCACTCGCCAGTGAAGCGTGTTGAATGCTGTCGGCACGCGGCGGACGATTGACGGCAAGCTGCGCGTCGAGAACGCCATTCAAATACAAACGCCAGATTGCGCCGTCATACGTGACAGCCGCGTGAACCCATACATTGTTCGGCACCGGCGTGGCTCCGGCAATTGGATGATTAAGGCCGGGCTGCGGACCGCCCGCGCCTTCTTCGAAATCGGCGGCGAGCACTCCATCGCTGGAGCGAATGCCGAGGAAAAAATTCATATCAAGGTTCGATCCGTCTGCCTCGCCCCGCCCCTTTGCGACGAGTGGGACCGCATTTATTCCGCCTGTGCCCGTACTCGTGCTGATGCCAAGTCCAGTGCGCTTGAACCACGTCTCGATCGTAAAGGCGCTAACGCCCAGCGCCGAAGCCGTGCCCATCGTGATGTAGTCATTCGACCCGTCGAAGAGGACCGCAGCGTTGGTGGCTGCTGAGCTTTCGAGAGATGCCGACAGGCCAACCAGCGACAGACCGACGAAGCGACCCAATGAATTCATAGCTCGCGAACTCCTTGACCCAGCCGGTAAGCCGGTGAAGTGCCACTTGAAGTGCGAAGGGGCTTCTCCTTGGAGCGGGATTGCCAGCGAACGTCCCCGATGGCACGTTCGCCCCGTGAACAAGCTGGAACAACTCCGCGCGCTGCTTCGTTCCTTCGGATCGTGCCTGGTGGCCTATTCGGGGGGCGTCGATTCGGTTTTTCTCGCGCGGGTGGCTCGCGATGTTCTCGGCGATAAATCACTCGCCGTCATTGCAGATTCTCCGAGCCTGCCGCGGCGTGAATTGCAGGATGCACTTGAAATTGCTTCACGCTTCGAGATTCCCGTTCGTGTCATAAAGACCTCGGAGTTCGAAAATGAATCCTATCTTTCGAATCCGAATAACCGTTGTTACTTCTGCAAGCACGAGCTGTTCACCGAACTTGAACCCATTGCGCGCGACGAGGGATTCGCCGTGATCGCCTATGGCGAGAATGCCAGCGACGTGGGCGATCACCGGCCCGGTGCACAAGCGGCAAAAGAATTCCAAATCCGCGCGCCGCTCAAAGAAGTCGGATTAACCAAGAAAGAAATTCGAGAACTCTCCGCCCAACTCGGGCTGCCTACCGCCGACAAGCCGCAGATGGCTTGCTTGAGCTCGCGCATTCCCTACGGCGAGCGCGTCACGCCCGAAAAACTGCGAATGATCGAAGAGGCCGAGAATGTTTTGCGTGACTTGGGCTTTTACGAAGTGCGGGTGAGGCACCATGAATTCAAAGGTCAGAAAGCAGAGCTCCAAGGTCAGGAGCCGCTGCTCTCAACTCCCGACTCCCAACCTTCAACCCATTTCGCCCGCATCGAATTGGGCGCCAGCGAAATCCCAAAGCTGCTTGAACGCGATCTTTTTGGCCGTGTCGCGGAGCAATTGAAACAACTTGGCTACGCGCACGTGACGCTTGACCTCGCTGGTTATCGCCGCGGTTCACTCAACGAACCGATTAAGCTTCGTTCAGCGGCTCCTCAGCCAAGCTTGAGTTGAAGCAAGCCCACTTCGAGCGCGAGCGCTTCCTGCACGTTCGAATTCAACTGCTTTTGCATTCTTTCCACGACGCGCAGATTTCCTGAAGCAGACGGCGCATCGATGCGCGACGCCAACGCCTCGCTGGCCGGTTTTAATGCGGGGAATGAAAGCCATTGCGGGTTGCCCAGTGAATGCAGCCACACATCGCGCAGAAAAAATTCCAAACCCGTGAGAACATCGGCGCGCTGGCGGCGATACTCTGCCTCAATTGCCGCCGTCAATTCGTCCTCCCACTTCTCGCGCAGCTTTGGATCGAGATCGTCGTACTTCTCCAACGGCGAACGCGCGGTCAGATCGGTGTCGATGCTTTCCTTCAACGCACTCAGCTTGCCCAGCAGCACGGACAAAAGCCGGTAACGGCTTAATAACGAACCGCGTTCTGCAACGGCGGTGTCGCTGAATTGTTTCAGCCACGTCAGGAACGCTTCGTCAGAAAAACGATCGCTCTCTCCGGCAAAATTCAGACGCAAACAGCGAGAGAGAATCGTCTCCAGAATCCGCCCCGGCTCCGTGGAGAGCAAAATGAGAATCGACCGTGCAGGCGGCTCCTCGAGCGTTTTCAGGAAGGCGTTGGCCGCTTGTGGATTCAACCGGTCCGCGCAAACGATCACGGCTACTTTGTATTCTGCTTCGGTGGGCTTGAGGAAGATGGTCTGCATCAAGTCGCGTACCTGATCGATGGTGATGACGCGCGACTTCGATTCCGGCCGCACCCATTGCACGTCTGGATGATTGCCGCTCTCTATCTTTCGGCACGAGGCGCATTGGTCGCAACTGTCCCGCGCCCCTGGAATGTTTTTGCTCTGGCGCGGCTGTTCGCAATTCAACGTTTTGGCCAGTGTGCGCGCGACCAATTGCAAGTGGTCGAGATCATCGCCGGAAAACAAATACGCGTGCCCCAATCGCTGCCGCGCGAGACTGCGTTGCAGCAATTGAATGCTGTCCTCTTCACGGCTGAAGTCTGCGAAAGCCATTACCCTTCTTGCGGTGGTTGCGCCGCGGCCGTGTGCCGCACCAGCAGCGGGATGCTGCCGACGTGATGTCCGGCCAGCGCGATGTCGATCCCGAAATGCCCCGCCCGCTCGAAGCGCAGTTGTTGGATGTTGATGATGAAGTTCCGCGAAATGAAGCTGGTATCGTCCGGCACCTGTACGTCCACCGGAATGTCGATGCTCGGCATCACGAGCTTGCCGTCCTCATCCACGAAATTGAGTTTCAGTTCCTTGTGGCCTTCTTCCATTTTGTTGAAGACCAACCGCAACGCAATGGAGCATTGGGGATGGACCGCCGGCAGTTGTCCCGCGTTGATCGTGTCGAACGTGCCAAGGATGTTCAGCTTCCCGTGTGAATCCGTGGCAGCGTCGCACAATGCGGCGATTTGAATGTCCATAGCCAGGCCAAGTGTAGGCAGCACCGGTGAAACGTGAAATGGAAATCATCAGCGCGGAATCCTTGAATGATTTTCCCCCGACCTGCGCAGCAGCGAAACCCTGCGTCGAACTCGGCCCCGCAGCGGCACGCATGAACTGCGCATGATTTCCACATTGGCTTCCCGAGAGGCGAGGCTAGAGTCGCGCCGCCATGCCTACAAACGCCACGAGTGCGGCGGAAAGTCCGAGGCCGAAAAATTACTTTGCGACAACGCATTGGACGGTCGTGATGGCGGCCAGCCGCAGCCACACCACGGGAGCACGTGTAGCGCTGGACGAGCTCTGCAAGCTGTATTGGTATCCCCTCTATGCCTATGTTCGCCGCCGCGGTTCGAACCCTCAGGACGCCGAGGATTTAACGCAGGAATTCTTTCGCACGCTGTTGGAAAAAGAATACCTCAAGGCAGCCGATCGAGAGAAAGGACGGTTCCGTACATTTCTTCTCGTAGCGCTGCAACGTTTCCTGGCTAACGATTGGGACCGCGCCCGCGCACAGAAACGCGGTGGGAGATCGGAGCATGTGAGCCTGGACACTTCCTCTGCCGAAAACCAATACCAGGTGGAGGCAGCAAGCGACGTCAGCCCTGAACGCATTTACGATCGGCGTTGGGCATTTGCGTTGCTCGGCAAGACGATGGCGCGCTTGCGGGCGGAGTTCGTTGCTTCCGAGAAACAAAACGAGTTCGAACAAATCAAGGAATGCCTGACGGCAGACCGGGGCGCGCTGGATTACAGCGCGCTGGCAATGCGAATCGGCGTAAGCGAAGGGGCGTTGCGCGTGGCAATCCACCGGCTCCGCAAACGGTTCCGCGAAATTTTTCGCGAGGAAGTGGCGCAGACGGTCGCGACGCCCACGGAGATCGACGCCGAGATGCGGCATTTGATGGCCGCGCTGGCGGATTAGCCAGCAGGCCCCTTTTCCTACTTCACGAACGGCTTTCCAATCCACGGGTTCCCCGTCAGATTATCGGCTATGAGCACTGTTCAAGAGATTGAGGCCGTCCTGCCCCGGCTCTCGCGCGCCGAGATCGAGAGGATTCGCGCGTGGATTGATGATTATCTCGAAGACCACCTTGAACTGACTGATGAGGTAAAAGCCAAGCTCGATCGGTCCCGCAAAGAAATCGCCGACGGAAATTTCACCACGTGCCGGGCTAATTGATCTGTGGCCCACGTTTTCAAAATTGTGTTTTTTCAGCGGCAGGCGACAACCCCCACATGAGCAGCAGAGAAATCGTCATCGAACTCGTCCGCCGGCTGCCGGAAGACATGCCGCTGGCAGAGATCGCGCGTGAGATTGAATTGCTCGCCGGCCTCAAGGCCGCCCGCGAACAGGCGCGCCGGAACGAAGGCATCCCGCCGGAAGACGGCCGCAAGCTTGTGGATGCAGGGCTTCAAAGTAATCCTCACTCCGCAATCCATTGACGACTTGCGGGAAACCGTTTCGTTCATCGCGCAGCACAATCCTGAGCGCGCCCGCACTTTCGGCTACGAGTTGATTGACCAGGCGCTTTCCCTCGCCACTTTTCCCGATTCTGGCACGGCGCGAGAGGCGAACCGGAAGTCAAACGGGAACCGCGATAGGCGTTCACCCATCCTGATGAAGCTGGCCATACTCACAGCGGTTGCCGGCGCGTTCTCAGCCGCGGCTCGCGTCGCGGGATTCATCGCCTACGATGAGCCGACCATCTCCCGCGCCTGCCGTTGCAAAACGGGAGGAGTGAGGCGTGAAACCTGACCGGTGCTCCAACGGAGCAAAAGACTTGAGCCGCGCGGGAGGGGGCGAAAGGAATTTGCCGCAGGCAAAGGCCCGCAGGGCCGATCGAGCGGGCGCGAGCGAGTCCAATCAGCCCAGGGTTGCGAGTGGCGCCCGTCTGGAAAACCGAGCTACCTTCGGCAATCATTCCCAAAAATAATTCTCTCTCCTCACTCGTCGCGCCGGAGCTCGCCTAGGCGGATCGAATGAGGAGAGGGCCGGGATGAGGAGTCGAATTGCAAACGCAGCTTTGGTTCGCGAGATTCGCCAAACTCTTTGCGATCATGTATTTCAGTTTGCGTGCGTGATCGCCTGAGCAAAGAACGCCGCTCATGGAACATGAGCCGCATTCGCGGCAAGGATACTGCGCCTGAAAAGCGCGTTCGCTCATTGCTGCACCGGCTCGGCTTTCGTTTCCGTCTTCACGGGAAGAAACTCCCCGGCCGCCCTGACGTGGTGCTCGTCAAATACAAGACGGTCGTCTTTATTCATGGCTGCTTCTGGCATAGGCATCGGGGCTGCAAGAACTGCACGACGCCGACGAACCGCCGCGAATGGTGGCTGGCGAAACTCAACGGCAACGCCGCGCGCGACAAACTCCATCAGGCCGCGCTCAGGAAACTGGGTTGGCGCGTGCTGGTGATTTGGGAATGCGAAACGAAGAATCAAAACATACTGCCGCGCGCAATTCGTCGGCTACGGTCCGATGTGTAGTGGACCCGGACGCGACATGTGGCTGCCGATCCACGCAAGGAAGTCGGAAAGAATGGGCGTACGGAGTCGTCTTGTCGGGACAAGGTTTTTGGAAACGTCACGCTTGATGCTCAGTAAGTAATGGGCATTGCACACGAGATGGTAAACGCCATCCAACCTAATCTCGCCGTCTGTGCTCACAAAAAGCGGACCAAGTTTCTTCGTGAAACCCGAAGTCTTGAAAGTCTTCATTTCCGCTTCGGGAACAAAAAAGCCGGCAATAAACCTTGGTAGTCGCGTTTTCGCCTGGGCGAAGTCGCAACTTGCCGAAACCTCCATCACAAGAGGAATCAGCTGTTGCACAGATGAATCCTCCATCGGTTTAAAGATTTCTTCACGCACGTCTTTCCAATCTGGAAAGACGTTCCCAGCAATCTCCGCGTTCTTTCCATTGGCAAAAAATATGTCGCCAGGACAAAGCTCGGCTTGAGTCACATTGGGCGAAAGGTGAACCATGGTGTTAAGCGCTGCGCGAAGCTGCGACGTCAGGAAGGATTTTTTGGGCCACTGTGCCAATTCTGCGGTTGCAGTTTCCTTCAGCATCTTCACCAATGGATTCAGTTCTGGTTCGGTTGGCACCGGGGCGTGGTCAAGTCGATCACTCAAAAGAGGATTGAGAGCATCGAACAGCGCCTTCAAAGAACGGAACTCGCTCTCGTCCAGCAAGCGAGAACCTCGTTCCGCCAGAGCTAAAGCTGCGCAAATCTCATACCCGCACTGACCCCAAGGCTTGCTGTCACATTCAGCCCCACGCATCAGGCGAGTTATTTCCGATGTAGTTTTCGTTGCTGCGTCATGCACCATTTGCTCCCAACGAAAAAGAGCGTTTACAGGGTGCTGTGCGAGGATCTCTTGCGTAATCAAATCCCTCAGCATTTCCACACATTCGTCTTCTCCGGAGGGGTCAGGTTTTTCGGCAACGATGACTTTGTCGATCTTTGCCTTTGGGAATGCGAGTTTGAGCGCGGTGAAAAAATCCGCCGCCATCTCTTCGTGGCCGGTCCAACAAACAACAGTGACCGGATCGAAAGAATCTTCAACAAGCCGGTTGAGGGTGTCGGTAACCAGCGCGACGCACGATTTCGGGTCATTTGCATCTGCGCCATGTTCGGCTAAAACCATGTCGACGAACATGACTCGAACGCCGGTAAGCTTTCGCTCAAGAGGAACGTCGAGACCGCCATTGTGATAGATTGCCGCAATTCCCAGTGAACCTAGCGCGCGAATCACGGGCATCGCTTGTTCTAGTTGATCATCGAGTACAAGAACCCGTGCGGTGTTGAACCCTTGCATCGCTATTCCTTGAACTGGAGGCCGACAATTGCTCCTGAATAAACCTTATCGAGGCCGAGATCTTCTCCGTTTGGAAAAATTAGCCGCCCTTCGTGGACTTTCATGATTTCGTTCGCGATGTGAAGGCCGAGGCCCATTCCCTCCGGCTTCCTTGTCATGAATGGTTCAACGAGTAGCTCTGGTGGATCCTGAAAACCCGGACCATTATCAGCTACAAACAACACGGGACCACCGGGGATCTCCAAAGATCCACCAAGGTAAATGCGCTTATCCTTTTTCCCTTTGGTGTTGAGCCAGAAAATCGAGTTGTCGATGAGGTTCATCAACGTGGCGATGATGAGTCGGCGCGTGCATTTAACCTGCGGATCGGGATCTCCACTTTCTGTGCCGTTGATGACTTGGATTCCGTGCGCACGTGTTCTGTAGTTGGTATTGAACTGAGCTTGTCGAATCAAATTGCTGAACGGCTCCACTTTTCTGCCCGATTTTCGAGTCAGGTATGTGAGCCCTTCGATCAGTTCGTTTAAGTGAGTGGCGATTTCCTTTAGTTCAGCGATTGGGCTTTTTCGTTCAATGGCTCGTGAAAGACTTTTGATCGCTTTCTCCACTTCGTGAATCACTACGGACAACGTCAACCCCGTACCTGCAGCTGTGAGAAGTTGGTCTCTCATCTTGATGTACTGCTCTTCAATGGATTCAACGAGCGGAACGAGTGCTGTTTCAATTTGAGGATACTTCTTCAGTTCAGATTTGAGCTGCGCGACTTCGCCAAGCACGGGTTCCCGGAGTACTTTGCTCGAATACGCGCTGCGAATTCTTTCCTTGTCACGATTGCGTTCAAATTCAACTTGAGTGAGCGCGAAGGAAATCAAATCACGAAACAACTCGTAATTTAGGTCTTCGATGAAACCTTCGCGGTTTGTTTTCTCCACCAGCCCGCGGCTCGTGGAACCTTGCAAATGGACTGCTCCGATCAGTTGGTTGCTGGTGACGTGACGGGTCGGATGATTGACGCGACGCACCCCTAAGCTCAGCCAGTCATTACCCACCTCACCGTAATCGTAAACGCGAACGCCGTCTCGATACACCCGTACGCCGCCATTGTACTTGAGGAAATCGCGCAATCCCTTTTTGTCGGAGAGCGCAAATTGAAGAACCTGTGAATCCAAGTCGAAAATTCTGAACTCGATCAGAATTGGACCGATCTTCTCTTTGATTTGTTCTTTGTTGAACAAATCTACCAAAGGCACGTTGAACTTTCGGTTCTTCTCCGTACGGCCGGAAATACGATCCATACCGGGTAAAGGCGTGAATTTGTAATCGTACGTCAGAAGGTCGCTTTCGATGAGGCAAGTTGCGCGATACGGGGCGGACTCCAGTGCCTTATCAATATCCAACAATCCCGCCAGCATAGAGCTTTCAGGCGTTACTTTCAAAACCGCGTTGAATTCACTCGGCCCCTTGAACGGAGAACAAATCGAAGTGACGGCCCGTTGTATTTGTCGAACCGTCGCCCGAGCCATTGGTTCTCTCAGGTCAGACACTTCAATTCGGGTGCCGCTTTGTTTTTCAGTGAAATGCGTTGGCGCGCCTTCGGAAACTTTGACGTTTGTCTCCGAAAGATATTTTTTGCTCCCGAACTGAGTCCAATCCACTTCGACCGTCACTTCTGGTGACGACGGCGCCTTGGTGATGAGCTTTATTTTGCGTCCGAGTTTGTGGGCAGCGAAGCGTCCGACGCCTTTCTCGCCGAGAGGAAAACGGTGAAACTTCGGCGATCGCTTGCCTTTGCTCTTTTGCTTTTCGCGGTAATCAGTGCCTGGCTCAAGCCAGACGTTGACTACGATTTCCCAATCCATCCCGCATCCATTGTCTTCAATCACGACTCGCCCGGTTTTTGCGTCATCAACGTCGATCAGTTCAACCGTCACTTCCGTCGCATCCGCGTCGTACGCATTCTTGACGAGTTCGAAAACGGCAATACCCGGATCGCGAATCAATTGTTCGCCAAGCAGCAAGAGCATTCGAGCACGTGGCTTGAACGGCAGGTTTTCTGAACGCGATTGGATTGCTTTACTCACGGCTATTCACTGTTGCGTGCTCCAAATGACCATTACGAGATTGCAGTTCTGGCAGTGTTGCTCGAGGCGCCGTTGAGAACGCTTGAATCACTTGCCAAACGACGCCGGCGATTTGCCTGGCGAGCAATGGAGGCACTGCATTTCCCACCTGCGCGTACTGAAAGGTTCGCGGGCCCTCAAAAAAATAATTGTCAGGGAATGTTTGTAAGCGCGCGGCTTCGCGAACGGTGAGACTGCGACACTGTGTAGGGTCAGGATGAATGTAGTAGTGTCCGTCTTTTGAAATGTGGCTGGTGATGGTAGTCGCACAGCGCCCACCAATTTGAACCCGAAACCGATCTGGGAAATTGGCTCCTTCCATGGCTGTCATCACATTTTTGTGTTCTGGCAAAAGTTGGCGCGGGAACTCGGCGAGCAGGGGTGTCTTTCGTTTCACTTTTCCGTACGCCGCGCAGAACAAATATCGAAACAAGTCGTTCTTGAGGTGCCCGCGTGTCGAATGGTTACACACACCGCCAAGGCGTTTGTCGATGTACCATTCCACATAAACGCCAACGGTTGGTGAACAGGCAATGAATTCACATCCTCTGCCTTGCTGCGGCGGACTCAATCTGCCCAGGTGCTTCTGCATCGCCGCTCTGACGTTTTCATCGAGCATGGAAAACCACTTTCGCTCCGGAACTTCCCTCAAGGCGGCGAGCCATTGTTCCTCGGTATCGCCCTTTTTTGAGAGGCCACTTCTCAACCGCGGAAGACCGTTGATGATCTTGTTCGTCGAAATTCGTTTCTGCTTTTTTAAGACCGGGATTGCGGTCTTGGCGTCGCCTTGATTTTTGATTCCCAAAAGGATGACTCGGTGGCGGGCCTGCGGAATTCCATGGTCTTCACATTTGATGACAAAATCGGGATCCGAGAACACTGGTTTCCCATTCGTTTCAAACTCAACCGCCGGCTCAACCAACGAAAAAATCCGATACTCCAGCGTCCGGTCCGTGCTGGTATCTCCAGCCAATGCAGAAATCGGATTTTCAAGGTCACGCAGCATTTGGTGAAAGAGACGTGACTCCTTTGTGCGAGCGGAAAGAAGCCCCTTCACATTCTCCATCACGAACACCGGCGGCTTATGTTGTGCCAAAATGCGGAGATACTCCTTGTAGAGAAACACCTTCTCATCGTTCGGATCGATCCCACCGTTTCGAGAACGCCCGGCCATTGAATACGCTTGGCACGGGGGTCCCCCGATCAACGCCCACTTGATCGCAGTGCCTAAGCTTTCAGTGATCCGCCGATCAACTTCAGCGGTAGAAGTTTTTCCAAGAGTCGCATTCCAGGCTTCTTTCTGAGCCCTCTTCGCTTGCTCCGGGAATGCGGCAAACAGTTCGCGTCGTGTAATCTCTCGTCGGAGATACTGGAAGTATTGTCTGGGCGGCCCACTTCCGAATTGGCGATAAAAGCTTCGGAGTTCCAAAGTTTGATGAGCGATCGGATCCTTCTCAATGGACAAAGCGACTTTGAACGGTTTGAACCCGTTCGGCAGTTCAAAGGAAGAAAAGCCCTCGCTCAGTCCGCCCGGGCCGGCAAAAAGATCAATCAGCGGAACTTGGGTGTTCTCCGACTCAGTTCCGAGTTCGAAGATGCTGAACAGCCGACCCGGCGGTAGGGTCACGCCTCCACCCCTTTGCAGAGATCGCCAATACTGACGTTCAGCGCACGCGCGATACGGATGACGGTCTTGATTCCGGGATTGCGAACACCGCGTTCGATGCCGCTGACGTAAGTGCGATCGAGGTCGGCCTTTTCGGCAAGTTTGTCCTGGGAGAACTCACGTTCGCTGCGGATTCGAGCGACGTTGCGGCCAAAAGTGGTGAGGGTTCGATCCCGGTTCGGCATCAAGCGCATCATGCGCGCAACGATGCCGGTCAGTCTGTGGACTATCGGCTACAATGTTCTGAACGGGAACATCGCCGAATGAAGGCGCTGTGGGAATTACTTCAGCCAGTGAATGGTGATTTCTTTACCAAGCAATTTGAAATCCGGGTCGCCGATGACGAGTTCGGCTTTCTTCTCTTTCGCGAGTTCGGCGGCGGCGAAAGTCTGGCAGGCTTTCCTGATGCTCAAGGTTTCTCCCCGACGACTTTGCCGTCCCGCCAGAGATAGATCAGGGTGCCGTGAGCGCGGGCGGTCTTACGCGCCACGCGGGCGGAGCGACGCAGGGCGCGGCCAGCGGGTGTGAGCGATTGTTTCGGACGTTTGGTTTGGTTGGTTTGCTTCATGATCCCATCTCCAGCAGCCGAGGTGTTCGCTGTGAATTGTCATACACTTCCCGTCGGTCGGCAAGCGGCGGTAGTGGCGCTGAAAGTTCAGCCAGCCGCGAGTGAAACGGCGCAGCACGTCGGCGCGCGGAACATGGTGCCCGCCCTGCCGGACGCGGCAGCGATGCGGCGCAAGGCCAGTTGTGGCGAGGGCAGACGCAAAAAAATTATTTCAATCCGATAACCCGCAGCTTTCCAGAGTCTGAGGCGGTGGAGATAGCCCAGCCGCTCAAGGTGGTCTCAAAGGCGAAATCCGCGCGGGCGCGGGCGAGGCGGTCCAGTTCCGCGAGAAAGAGACGTCCGCCGGACAACGCGGCCAATTCGGGGCGGAGCGGCGAGAGTCCACTGGCAATGAGGTCGGCATTAACGAAATGAATCACGCCGGCGTCTTTGGGGAGAAACTCACGGGCAAAGGTCGTCTTCCCGGCGCCGTTCGGCCCGGCAATGATGATGCACCGCCGGCATCCGGGTGGAACGCAGTTTCACTTCAGCCAGTGGATTTTGATTTCCTTCTCCAGCGCCTTGAAATCCGGGTCGCCCGTGACGAGTTCGGCTTTCTTCTCTTTTGCCAGCGCGGCGGCAAAAGCATCGGCGAGACTGATTTTGAATCGCGATTTGAAATCGGCAGCGGTGTCGGCGAGCGCGCGGCTGGCAGGGTGAAATTCGAGTGGAAGGCTTTTCAGAACGTCCTCCGCTTGCTCCCATGCTTCCGCGCCGTCCTTTTTCAGAAGCATGTACTTCACTTCGGCGTAGTTCACTTCGGTCATGTCCAGCGGACGATCAGCCGTGGCTGCTTTATGAAGCAGCTCTTTCACGGGAACACCCGCGTCCTCGCCGCGAAAGAACGCCAGCAGGGCGTGAGCATCGAGAACGGCTGTGGCCACTTATTTGTCCTCCAGTTCCCGTTCCTCGCGTTTGTGCTCCGCCCATTCTTCGTTGAAGGACTTCCCGCCGGGCTTGCGCTTCAGCAGCCCAAAGCCGCGTTCAATGGCCCAGCGCGTGACAGGCTTTAGCAGAATGCCTTCGGGCGTGGCTTGAACGACGGCCTTCGTGCCATCCTCAATGTTGAATTGTTTGCGCAGCCAGCTTGGGATGACGACCTGGCCTTTGGTGGTGAACCAGACAGAATCTGTTTTCGTTGTTGTGCTCACGACAAGTAATCTGACTTTTTTGAAAAGTCCGTCAACAGATAAAAAGTAGGAAAATACAAACAATGCGGAATTCAACAATAAGCAATTTTATCGGCTTCGACTCCTCACCCCGGGCCCTCTCCTCGTTCGAGGAGGAGAGGGAGAATTATTTTGTTCGGAGCTGACCCGGCGTAGGTGCTCGCGCACGGCGACCAGCGCACCAGCGCCGGGCTAATTTCCGTAGCGCGTTGACTCGCTCACGCCCCCTCGCTCGGCCCTCGCCTTCAGCAAATTCATTTCGCCGTTTCCTAAAGCCGCATACGCGCTACGGAGTTGTTGAACTTCACCGGAATTGTATTGCACAAACATCTTCAAATTGCGTCACTACCGATTAGCCTGTCGCATTGCGCCGAAATATTTTCACACTCTTTGTAACAACCTGGCGGCGGTTCTTAAGCAACAGGTATGAGCGATAATAGTGGACGCAAATGTTCCCGCTGCGGGGCAGCACTTCCCGCCGATGCACCGGAAGGGTTGTGCCCCCGTTGCCTGATGGGATTGAACTTCACGGCGCCGACGGAGGAGGTTGGACCCGGAGGAACCATTGTCATCGGCGCGAAGCCTGAGCCGCCACCAATCGACCAAATCGCAAAATTATTTCCGCAATTCGAGATTCTGGAATTTCTCGGCCAGGGCGGCATGGGGTTCGTTTACAAAGCCTTTCCAGCACATTGGGATCCTAAGCTTAGAATTCCACGTGGACAAGTTGTCGCGG